>Ga0157378_10000025_pt1 | contig 128568 bp, 107 predicted proteins | sample M65metaG_FD_115309 | JGI IMG/M metagenome (GOLD analysis project Ga0157378, IMG submission 115309) | Miscanthus rhizosphere microbial communities from Kellogg Biological Station, Michigan, USA - M6-5 metaG | ecosystem: Host-associated > Plants > Roots > Rhizosphere > Soil | place: USA...
GTCGCTGCCGGTGCTGATCGCATCAACCAGCTCGATCAGCGTCGTCTCACCTTCAAAGCGAACTACACTATCGAGCTCCGGGACGAGTTCAAGAGTTTGTTGATAACTCAGACTGGGGAAGTGGCCCCCCATCGTGAAGTGGCAATCGATGCCCACTGCGCGCATGGCCTGCACTAACACCGCATAGCGGTCGATAAAGAATTGAAAGATTAAAGAAAACCCAATCAGGAGAGGCTTGATTTCCAGTGCGAGCTTGAGAATCTCTTCCGGCTCTTGCTCGATATCTACTACCTGAACGGAATATCCATTCTGGCGCAGGACAGCGGCAAGATAGCCGAGACCCAGATTGCCCTGGTGCTGAAAACCAATGAGCATCACCGGCCGGGAGGTGTCGCGTTCGCGCGCGACCGCAGCAGAACCGTGAAAAATGCGGAGCGGAATTGGCGGGCGCATATATCCTCCCGAGCCGGTGTTGTCTTAACGACTGGTTGCGTGAATGTTCGCCGCCAGCAGAGTGATCCTGAAAGCGACTGTTTGAACCTTAACGTCCGACCTTGTTGACGATCCCGTTCACCCAGGTCTCAAGCTGTCTGCGGCGCACAGCATCCGTGAGTACCGCTTGCCTAAGCCATGGCGGCGGCGGATCCCCCTTAATGCGCGGATCGAATCTCAAAACGAGGGACGAAACCGTTGCGCCCTTTTTCTTTGTACCTGTTTTCTTCCCGGCTTTTTTCTTGGTTGCCATGTGGCCTCCTTGAAAGAATGATTGAAAGACGTACGAGGACTGTCGAGTTTTCAAGTCACCTTCCTGGTCCTCACAAAAAAATGTGCAGGCAATATACACTGGTAGTCGAGGCTGTCAACACAATTTTGCAAGTGGCTGGTTCTCTTTTGCCGAGAGAAACTTATTCGTTCTCGAGCAACAGTCGCTCGCCTTGCTAGCTTATTTGCGACTGCACAGGCGCGTGATTCACAACGATTACGCGATCCATTGGTCGAAGCGGCGCAGGCGAACGAGTAATTCGCGCTTGTATCTCAACGCGGAAACTCAATCCTTGTCGATATCCTTATTTCGAAATCAGCTTGTAGACTTCCTTGAATTCGGCCCCGTTGCCGATGACGAACGCCGCGTTGCCGGTTAGACTTCGGCTCGGAATGGTCTTCGAGGTTTTCGTTAAAGTCTTCCCGTCGGATGACAGTCGCCATTCGTCAACAATTTCAAATTCAAAGACTGCTCCGCCGCCAAAAGTCTGCGACACTGAGCGCGTCACGACTTTGTTCTTACTCCAGGATGTCTTCGACTTTGTTTCATTCGGACGCCACGATTCACTGCCAGGGTTCGTGGTCACCCATGCCGTGGTTGGATTCGTTTCGCCACGCCCGTCGGTGTAGTAAGTGAGGTCGCGCTCTTCCTGAACCCCGTTGATCGAAACCTTGCGTTGAATCGTTAACTCGGGATCGTGGTGCGTGATTTTGATCTGTTCCGGCGCGCTCTTCTTCGATTTCACGACATTGCTGCGGGCGGCGTCGAACTCCCAAGTGCCACTTAAATCTGGCTTGCTGTTTTTATTCGATTGAGCGAAACCGATCGCGACATATCCGACGAGGCATATCAGCAGGAGTGTTACTTTCACGTTTCACCTTCTTAGTTCCGTAACGATTGGATCGGCGCGGGAATCCGGCCGCCGCGACGAATGAATTGATCTGAGGAGAAGCGATTCACCGGCATGATCGGCGCACTGCCGAGCAGGCCGCCGAATTCAACCATCTCACCGACATCTTTGCCAGGCACGGGTATGATGCGCACGGCAGTTGTTTTGTGATTCATTACGCCCACGGCCATTTCATCGGCGATGATCGCTGCGATGGTCTCGGCCGAAGTCGTGCCGGGAACGGCCACCATGTCGATGCCGACGGAACAGACGCTGGTCCACGCCTCCAGTTTGTCGAGGCTGAGTGCGCCCAGGCGTGCCGCTTCAATCATTCCGGCATCTTCGGAAACCGGAATGAACGCGCCGCTCATGCCGCCGACTGAGTTGCTGGCCATCGCACCGCCCTTCTTGACCGCATCAGTCAGCAGCGCCAGCGCCGCCGTGGTGCCGTGAGTGCCGGCGCGTTCGAATCCCATCGCTTCAATGATGTTTGCGACGGAATCACCGGGCATCGGCGTCGGGGCGAGTGAAAGATCGATGATGCCGAAAGGAATTCCCAGACGCCGCGCCGCTTCACGGCCAACCAACTCGCCGGCGCGCGCCAGCTTGAACGAAAGTTTCTTGATCACTTCCGCCAGTTCGTGCAGCGGCAGATCTGTTTCAGCGCGACTGACGGCGTAATTCACCACGCCGGGACCTGAGACGCCGACGTTCAGGCATGCTTCCGGCTCGCCGATACCGTGAAAGGCGCCCGCCATGAACGGATTGTCTTCGACCGCATTAGCGAAGCAGACGAACTTCGCGCAGGCCAGGCCGCCGGCGTCGCGCGTGCGTTCGGCAGCTTCTTTGATCAGCCGGCCCACACGCGCTACGGCGTCCATGTTGATGCCGGCCCGGGTTGTTGCTGCGTTCACTGAGCTGCAGAGGCGTTGCGTTGACGCCAATGCTTCCGGAATGGAATCGAGAAAATTGCTCTCGTTCCGCGTGAAGCCTTTGTGGACAAGCGCCGAGTATCCGCCGACAAAATCCACGCCCACCTTGCCGGCCGCATCATCAATCGCGCGGGCGAGATCGATGGGATTGCCACGTGCGCCTTCCGTCAAAAACGAAACGGGCGTCACCGCGATGCGTTTGTTCGCGATGCGAATGCCAATTTCATCCCCGATCTGATCGACTGTACTGACCAGTCGCGCCGCGGTGCGTTCGATTTTCTCGCGCACGCGCGCCGCCGTCGTCTCGATCGAATCCGTGACGCAATCGCGCAAGCTGAGGCTGAGTGTGACCGTACGGATATCGAGATGCTCCATTTCGGTCATCGCGATCGTTTGCAGGATTTCAGCTTGCGAGTATTCCATCAGAAAGTTTCAAGTTTCACGTTTGGAGGGTGGCGCTTTATTTTGTCTTTGCGCCTTCCCGCACGTTTTCGCGCCTTTGCGAGAAATTTAATTATGCCGGTTAGATTTCACGCAAAGACGCAAAGTGAAGCTTAAGACGCAAAAAACTAAATCCAATTTAGGCCACTACCGTTTGAGGGCGAAACTTGAAACTTCGTCACCCCATTACTTTGCTCAATACGAGCACAATTAAGAACACGATGAAGAGTCCCAGTGCGACGAGGACGAAGCGCAGGCTGGGATCGTAAGAAGCCTCTTCGATCACATGCGTAGACGCGTGGCGAAGTTTTTCTACTTGCTTCACCGGTTCTTCGATGACGCCGCGTGCTGCTGCGGAAGCAGCGGCCGAAGCTCGATGTAAAGTTTCGCGCGTCTTGTCGGCGATGCGATGCGGATGACTGCTCGCGTTGGCTTCGACTCTCGCCGGCGCGGAGAATGTTGGCGTTCCAGATTCAGGCGTTGCGGCGGTTGCATTCTGAACAATTCCGTCGGGTTCAGCTGGCGCCGGAGTTGGCGAAGTGTCTTTGAGAGCTTTGCCGCACTCAGGACAAAAAAGCGCTTCGTGCTCGCGCACGGCCGCGCCACACGAAGGACAACGATGTGAGATTTCCGGGGTCATAAAACTGTGCTTATTACTTTGTGCTTTGTACTTTGTGCGCGATCGCACGATTTCTAATTGCACTGCGAACGTCTAACTTAGAGAACAAAGTACAAAGCACCAAGTACAAAGACCTAAATGCGGTGCATCGCATTGAATAGGTCTTCCCGTTGCGCATAGATGCGAACGCCAAGTTGTTCGCCTTCCAGGCGAAAGCGTTCCTTCAATTCAGCCGCCGACATTTTGGATCGAGAAGTGTTCGCGATGATAACCATTGCGAATTTTCCCTGCACGACCGTTTGATTGATATCGACGATGCTGCAACCGGCGTCAGCGAGAATTTGTGAAACGCCCGCCACAATCCCCGGATGATCCACGCCAAATACTGACACAATCAGACGATCTGCGGAGCCTTCTCGCGATACTCCCGCGGCTGAGGCGTTGGTCGAAAATGATGAACCTGAAGCGCTGCCGTTTCGCAGTTCCGGCTCAACCTGGCGATAAATGTCGGTTACCAATTGCTCGACCGTATTCTCGTCCGCGGCCGAACCGAGACGGTCGTAGACTGCGCGAGTGATGCGATAAATCAGCTCTTCGTTCGGCATGGACAAAACAGAGGCTCGAGGTTAGAGACTAGAGGCTAGAGATTAGAGATTAGTAGTGGGCCTCCTCTAGTCTTTAGTCTGAAGCCTCAAGCCTCCCTCACTGTCGTCCGTTATCGCGCGCCAATGATTGCGCCGCGGCGCGTAGCTCTTCTGATTGCGCGTCGGTAAGATCGACTCGATCGACAATTCCGACGACGGCGGCTTCAATCGACATGTCCTGATTGCCGATCGCGGAGCGCGCGGCCTTTCCGTAGGCGCACATCACAACTTCGCCGGCGCCGGCGCCGAGCCGGTCGGCCACAACCACAACGTTCTTGGTCGGCTCGCGATCCAGATCATATGGATGAACAATCAAAAATCGCACGCCCTCCAAGTCGGGCGTCTTCTTCGTCGACCAAACTGTGCCGATGACTTTGCCTAAGAACATTCCAGTTTCGAGTTTGGAGTTTCGAGTTTGGAGTTCGGGTCATTAACTCGAAACCCGAAAGTCGCAACTCGAAACTGCTTATGCTTTAGCGAAGACCTCCGCCGGTTCGCCGATGTCGCGCGCGGACGGTGTAATGATCGTCTTCGGACCAACGTAAATCTTTTCGCCTTTTTGGATCGCGCGCTTCACGTCATCTTCGCTGACAAAATCAGCAGCCTTCCGGCCGTTGCTCGACGAACTCGTCGGCGCGTTGGCTTGCATCGGCCGCGCCGGTGGCGGCGCAGCTTGCGCCGGTGGCGGTGATGGCAATGGCGATCCCGTTGCTTCTGGCTGACGGTTTGCCAGGAACCGATCCACGATTGCCGCGATCTCTTCGCGATTGACTTTTGGCGCGCTGGCCGGTCGCGATGGTGATGCAGTCACGGCTGGCGCAGGGCGAACCGTCGTTGACGCCGGCATCGCCGTCACCTGTTGAGCAGCAACCGCCGGACGTTTGCTCGCAACTGGCCGCGTTTCAAAGGCAACGCGCTTGATGTCCATTAAGTGCAGCGGTGACACGTTGTCGGATGTCACATTTCCACCCCAGGATCCGCATCCCAGCGTCATCGATGGCGGCAGCGCTGTCGAAAATCCGATGGCTCCGTGCGTTGTCGGCGTGTTCACAGTGATGCGCGAGGCGGGCATTTCGCCGCCGTAGCGCACTGCCGCTTCGCGCGAGCGTGTGTGAATTCCGGCCGTGTGCCCCATTCCGCCGTAGTGAAGCACTTCGTTGCAACGTGCCGCGCCGCGTTCGATTCCATCTTCGACATAGAAGGCGAGAATCGGCGAAAGCTTTTCCATCGACAGCGGAAAGTCGCGACCCACGCCGGCCACGTCCGCCATGATGCAGCGCGTTCCGGGAGGAACGCTGATGCCCGCCATCTGCGCGATGAACTCAACTGACTTTCCGACAATTTGCGGATTCAAACTGCGTTGCGGCGTCACGACGATCTTCGCGAGTTGGTCTGCTTCTGACTGACTGAGGAAGTGCGCGCCTTGCAATTTGAACTGCTCGCGAACCGCGGTTTCGATTGGTGCGTCGATAACGATTGCTTGTTCCGACGCGCAAATTGTTCCGTTGTCGAAACATTTGCCTGTCAGAATATCCTGCACCGCTTTGGGAACGTCGGCGGATCGTTCGACGAAAACAGGAACGTTACCAGGGCCAACGCCGAACGCCGGTTTGCCTGACGAGTACGCCGCGCGCACCAGCCCGATTCCACCGGTCGCGAGGATGACCGCCGTCAGCTTGTGCTTCATCAACGCCTCGGTGCCTTCGATCGTTGCTGGATTCATGCAACCAATCGCGTCCGCCGGCAAGCCTTCTTTGCTGCCTGCTTCGCGCATTGTCTTGGCAGTCTCGCTGATACAGCGCGCCGCCGAAGGGTGCGGTGACATCACGATCGCATTTCGCGACTTGATCGAAATTAGAATTTTGAAGATTGCGGTCGAGGTTGGATTAGTAGACGGAATGATTCCGGCGACAACGCCGCGCGGACTGGCGATCTCAACAACGTCTTTCGTTTCACTGACGACGCCGACGGTGCGTAGCGGCTTGAAATAGTTCCAGACGATCTCTGCCGAGAATTGGTTCTTGACCTGCTTGTCCTCGGGAATTCCGTAGCCGGTTTCTTCAACAGCCAGGGCGGCTGTACGCGGCGAGTCGCGCAGCGCGGCTTTCGCCATGACGTCACAGATGTGATCGATTTTCGCCTGATCGAATCGAGCGATTTCCTGTTGAGCCCGGTGAGCAGCTTCGACCAGATCGCGCGCCTGCTGGACCGAAATGAGATCTTTATCGGCCGACATGACAACCTCCGGCATTTTTGATTTTAGATCTCAGATTTTTGGTTCGAGCGCCTGCGGTCAGCTAAGCACCGCAGCCAAGCGAACTCAAATCGGAAATCTAAAATCAAAAATTGCCAATGTGACTACTTCGCTCGTTCTCTCGTGCTCTCGCGCGCACTCAATGAACGACCGGCGTCCCCCTGTCCCAACTGCCCACGCGCACCGCCGCCGAGTTGCGCTTGCTCGTCAGGGCTGTAACCAGTGCGGCCGTTGACCGGCAACACGCGTTCAACTTCAGCATGCGGACGAGGAATGACGTGCACGCTGATCAGTTCGCCAACCCGACGCGCGGCCGCTGCGCCGGCATCGGTCGCAGCCTTCACCGCGCCCACATCGCCACGGACAAACACGGTCACATAACCCGCGCCGATGTACTCTTTACCCAGCAGTTGCACGTTCGCTGCTTTGACCATCGCGTCGGCGGCCTCAACTGCGCCGACGAATCCCTTGGTCTCGACCATTCCTAATGCTTCAAGGGGCATTTATGCATCCTCACTTTGAAATTTTAGAAGTTAAAAAACACTTGATTGGACACCTCAAGCTACCACCCTGCGCGCGAAGAATCAAGAGACGCATCCGCGCAAATTCAAGAATAATTTGACACCTTTTAGGACGGGCGCTATAGTGCGACGCCAAGATTTACACCTGCTCGTCGCTGGCCCGCGAGCAGGTTAGTAGTGCAGATGTCTTCAGGGTTCACAGTTCCTCGCGCGCACGATTTGGGCTCGGGCGTGGTCAATTAAGATGGCAGCAGGCATCGGAGAAAAACTGCGACTCGAACGCGAGACGCGGGGGATTGCTCTGCGTGACATCTCGGAAAACACGCGCATTTCGATGCGTTATCTTGAAGCGATCGAGGGCGACGACTATCGACGTCTGCCCGGCGGCATTTTCAATCGCAGCTTTATCCGCGCGTACGCGAAATTCATCGGGTTCGACGAAGAAACAGCGATTGAGGAATACACGCGGACTTTGCGCGATCAAGGCGAGTCATCTGAAGACGAACCGCCAAAACCTTTTCGATCGTTGGTTTACACTGACGACAGCGCGACGCAAACTCGTTCACCATTGAAGACACTCATGTTGGCCATTATCATTCTGGCGTTATTGTCGTTCGCCATCTGGGGTGGCTTGCGATATTACCAGCGCAACATCGCGCCCCGCAGCGAGCGAGTGGCGCCGCGAATCGAACTTAACGCGAAGGAGGAACAGCACGCTCTCTTCGTTTAATTTTAAACCCGGCGCGCTGTGCGAAGCACAGTGTGTCCGACCTGTGTGCAAATCAACGAACTTCACAATGCCTGCGGATACCGCGGGCGTTTTTGTTTTCATTTCCGACATTGGAGTAATTTCAAAGCGATCATGATCACTCGAGATATTTCCGAAGGACTTACATTCGACGACGTTTTGTTAGTGCCGGCGCGTTCTGATGTGCTGCCGACTGAGACTGACACGTCGACACAATTCACGCGCGGCATTCGTTTGCAGATACCGCTTTGCTCAGCGGCGATGGACACGGTGACCGAGGCCTCGCTGGCGATCGCGATCGCGCAACAGGGTGGCATCGGCGTAGTTCACAAAAACTTGAGCATCGAGCGGCAAGCCGAAGAAGTCGACAAGGTGAAGCGATCGGAATCAGGCATGATCGTGGATCCGGTGACGATTCCCCAGGACCGGCCGGTGCGCGAGGCCCTGAATGTGATGGAGCGCTACCACATCAGCGGCGTTCCGGTGGTCGACGAAGATGGCCACCTGGTGGGCATCATCACCAATCGCGACCTGCGTTTTGAAACACGTTTCGATTTGCCAGTGTCGGAAGTGATGACGCCTCAGCCGCTCGTGACGGTTCCGGTTGGCACCACCTTGGACCAGGCAAAAGCGGTTTTGCAGGAGCATCGGATCGAAAAGCTTCTGGTCATCGATGATGACAAACATCTAAAAGGCCTGATCACCGTTAAGGACATTCAGAAAGCGATCAAGTATCCGACGGCGGCGAAAGATGATCTCGGCAGATTGCGGGTCGCGGCGGCCATTGGTGCGACTGGCGATTACAAAGAACGCGCCGATGAGTTAGTAAAAGCACGCGTTGACTGTCTGGTGATCGACACGGCGCACGGACACTCGCTGCGCGTGATTGAAGCCGTGAAAGAAATTAAGCGTCGTTACCCGGACACTCAACTGGTGGCCGGAAACGTGGGGACGGGCGAAGGCGCCCGCGAATTAATCGAGGCGGGCGTGGACGGAGTCAAAGTCGGCATCGGCCCTGGATCGATTTGCACGACCCGCGTCGTCACCGGCGCCGGCGTGCCGCAAATCTCTGCGATTCAATCCTGCGTCGAAGCCGCGAAAGGAACCGGCGTGCCGATCATTTCCGACGGCGGCGTGAAATTCTCAGGCGACATGGCGAAAGCGATTGCGGCCGGCGCCGACGTGGTGATGATTGGATCGCTGTTCGCCGGAACCGAAGAAGCACCAGGCGAAGTGATTCTTTACCAGGGCCGCAGCTTCAAGATGTATCGCGGCATGGGTTCGATTGGCGCGATGCGTGAAGGCTCGCGCGATCGTTACGCGCAGGAAAAAACCGAAGTTGAATCGAAGCTCGTGCCGGAAGGAATCGAAGGCCGCGTCCCTTATCGCGGCACGCTTGCCGAAATGGTCACGCAACTGGTCGGCGGCTTGCGTTCGGGAATGGGCTACACGGGTTGTCACAACATCAAAGAGTTTCAGGCAAACACGCGGTTTCTGCGCGTGACGGCCGCCGGCCTGCGCGAGTCACACGTTCACGACGTGGTGATTACGAAGGAAGCGCCGAACTATCGTTTGGAGTAGACTTGGCGTTCCTTCACGTCCAAAATCTAGAGACCAAGCTGCTTGTGTGACTTGGACATTGGACATTGGACATTGGACTTCGAACTATCTGGCAGTAAAATCCGCCTCACCAATGCCTGACGCCAAACCGAAAGTCGGCAGCGAGGTCCACGAGCGGCTCTGTCGCGCGCGCGCCTTCATTTACGAGCGGTATCAGGAGCCGATCGATTTGGATCAGATTTCTCGCGAAGCATGCCTTTCTCGCTATCATTTTCTCCGTCTGTTTCGCGAAGAGTTTCAAACGACTCCGCACCAGTACCTGATTGATCGCCGAATCGAAAAAGCAAAAGAGTTGCTCAGACATCGGCGGCTCACGGTTACTGATGTCTGCTTCGAAGTAGGTTTTGAGAGCCTCGGTTCGTTCAGCACTCTTTTTCGTCAGCGCGTCGGCGATGCGCCCACAAATTATCGAAAACAACAGCGAGAAGCCCAGAGCAAAATCCCCACCTGCTTTCTCAGTATGTACGGATTAGGCGTCAGCGATTAGAAGCCGCGTCACTTGTAGCACGCAAGCCAGAATAGCTCATGGTCAGGAAGAGCCGCTTGCGGTCGCTTGTTCATTAGGCGGGGGCAAGCCCCTCTTCCTGACTGCGATTATTTTCATTGACCGCCAAATCGGGAGCTTTCCAGAATGCCCGTGCCGCACTCAAAAATCAGCAATTTTCGAGAAACGATTCAGCAATTTTCGAGAAGCCACGTTCCGCGGATGTCTGTATGCTCCTTCGTGAATCTTACGAAGGAGACTGATAACTAATGATTACGAGAATGTCGCACGCGACCGTTTGGGTGAAAAACCAGCAGGAAGCGTTAGAGTTCTATCGCGATAAGCTGGGCTTTGAAGTCGACACCGATGCGATGGTCGGCGATGACTTTCGCTGGTTGACGATGAGAATTCCATCGCAGCCGGGCTTTGAGATCATCCTGATGGAACCGAAACCGGGATACATTTTGGATGAAGAATCTGCCGGGCAATTAAGAGCGCTGATGGAGAAAGGCGTGCTCGGTGGCGGAGTCTTCGAAACCGACGACATCCAGAAGACCTACGAAGAGCTCAAGGCCAAGGGCGTTGAGTTCAAGGGACCGCCGACTACGCAAGACTGGGGCACCGCGACGGTGATGAAAGACAACTCGGGAAACTGGTTTAGTGTCGGGCAGGACAAGAAAGAAGAAGCGGCATAAGTTGTTGTGGCACGCGCATCCTGCGCCTGAGTTTCATGGGCGCAGACACCCGTGCCACTAATATGAAAGGAGCTTTTCCCCCATGATCAAACAGTTGGAACTCGGCACAATCCTCGGCGCGATCGTTCTGTTCGTTTGGAGTGCACTGGCCTGGATGATTATTCCGTGGCCGGGCGAACCTTTGCGACACTTCACGAGTGAAGACGCGATTGTGGCCGCGATTAAAGCAAACGTGCCGCGCTCTGGAAATTATCTGATCCCAAACGAGCCGCAGCGACTACCCGGCATGACCGAAGAGCAGTATCAGAAAGCAATGAAGGACGCTGAGGATCGGATGAACAACGGTCCGATGGTCTTCGCCGCGGTGCGCCTGGAACCGGTCTCGATGGCCAAAGCGATGGTCCTGGGGTTTCTCACGAACGTAATTGCGGTTTTCTTAGCATGCGTCCTGTTGCTGCAAACCGATCGTTTGAGTTATCGCGGCCGGGTCTTGTTCGTGGCCGGGCTTGGGTTGTTAGTTTTTCTCGCGGGGCATCTGGACGAGTGGAACTGGTGGGGCTTCAGCACTGCTTACATGATGATGCAGCTCGGCGCGCTCGTAATCGGATGGATTTTGTCGGGACTCGTGATAGCGAAATTCGTGCGCGGCAAGACGGCAGTTTAGCGTGGCGCGCGCATCCTGCGCGTCATTTCACGGGCGTGACGCCCGTGCCACGCACACGGCAGTTTATGGAGTCACGATGGCAAAAGCAGCAACCAAAACCAGATCGATCTACGGCGTGCATCCCGGCGTCTTGATGACACAAAAGTGGATCGCTGAGCTGAAACAGAAAACCGGACGCACCCTGGCAGAGTGGCTGAAGGTCATCAAGAAAGAAGGCCCGAAGGATGAACAACCGCGGCGCGATTGGCTAAAGACAAAGTTTGGACTCGGAACGAACACTGCCTGGTGGCTCGCCGAGCGTTCGGTTGGCAAGGGCGAAGAGTCGGGTGACCCGGCGGCCTATCTCCAAGCTGCCGAGAAGTATGTCGATGAAATGTTCGCGGGCAAGAAAGACCATCTGCGACCGATTTACGACGCGCTTTTGAAACTCGGATTATCGATGGGCAAGGACGCGAAGGCCTGCCCTTGCCAGACAATTGTCCCGCTTTATCGCAATCATGTCTTCGCGCAGATTAAGCCCACGACGCTCACGCGCATCGATTTTGGGTTGGCGCTGGGTGACACAAAGAAAACTCCCAAGCGTCTCATCAACACCGGCGGTTACGAGAAGAAGGATCGCATTACACACAGATTCGAAATCACGTCGTTAAAGGATATTGACGATGAAGTGAAGAGATGGCTGAAGGTTGCCTATCAACGGGACGCGTGATGGTGAACTTGAGCGGCGCGCCCTGTTCCCCGTGCGTCCTTTCACTGCTGATCCCCCGACGTTTGAGCAAAAGTTTACCTCGGCTCCTGCCCCGCTCGCTGCAGACTCTTTCCAAGAGAATTACGCTATCGCATGCGATGTCCTTGATATAGAATGCGAGCAAGAATTACCGGCGACCAAAAAAAGGGGCTAACCACATGAAGTACCCGGCTACTTTTTCTTCCAGATCTGTATCTCGCGTTTGCATCCTGATTTTGGCTGTGGTCTTGGCCGCGACTCTCGCGACGTGGTCGCGGCGAGTGAGCGCACAAAGTCAGAATTTATCTGACATCTCAGTTTTGAAGTCTGGTGATGAAACCGCAGTTCCGGGCGGACAGATCACGTACGAGGTGCTTGTGACAAATGGTGGGCCGGATGAAGCGAGCAATGTTCGACTTTCAGATCCGATCCCTACCCATACAACTTTCGTGAACGCGGTGGTGAGTCAGGGCAGCGTCACCCTCGACGGCGATACGGTAAATGTCAATTTCGGGACGATCTTCGCATTCGAAAGCGCAAAATTGACGCTTACTGTTTCCGTGGACGGCAACACTGAGCCAGGAACCACGATTACCAATGCTGCGAACGCGACGTCTGACTCAGCCGATAACGACCTTACAAATAATCAAGCGAGCGCCTCGACGCTAATTGTTAGCCCTGCGGCTGATCTGGCCGTCGTGAAGACAGGTCCCGACACCGCTGACATAGGTGGTCCGATTAATTACACCGTGCAGATCGTCAACGTCGGAACGCTCGATGCCGTGAATGTAGTTGTGACAGATCCAATACCTGAGCACACAACGTTCGTCAGCGCTTCAGTCAGCCAGGGAAATTTCAATTTTGACGGAACCACCGTCGCGGCCAATTTGGGTACGATCCCAGTTGGTATGGGCGCTACTCTTTTCCTGACCGTTAACATTAACGCCAATACACCAAAGAACACTCTAATCACCAACACCGCGATCGCGACGTCGAGTACCCCCGAGCGCAATCCCGACGATAACGTGTCGTCTGTCGTCACGCAGGTGACGGGAGTTTTTCCCGGCGATTTGATCATTAGCGAGTTTCGCCTGCGTGGACCAGGTTTGGCCGTAATCCTCGGGCCGTCAGAGGGGAATGGTGCACTTGGACGACCAGTTCAAGGAAAGCGTAGCAAACTGACGGGCATATCATCTTCAAATGCGTTGGTGACTAGTGATGCATTTGATGAGTTCGTTGAGATCTACAACAACACTGACGCTGCGATCACGATCAGCACTGTCGATGATTCATCCGGTTTCGCAGTGGCGGCCTCGGACGGCGGCGTGCGTTTCGTTATACCCAACGGCACTACTATTCCAGCGCGAGGACATTTTCTGGGGGTGAACTCGCTTGGATACAGTCTCAGCGGCTATCCCTCAGCAAATAATGGTGGACCCGGATCGACGGCAACCGGCGACGCGAGCTACACGCTGGACATTCCCGATAATGCGGGCATTGCCCTGTTTCGCACGACGATCTCGGAAAATTTTTCGCTCGGAACTCGCCTTGATGCCGTCGGTTCAACTGCAGAAGCGAACCCTTTATACAAAGAAGGCAACGGATATCCGGCGCTGAACCCTGCGCTGGCTTCAATTGATTATTCTTTTTACCGCGACACTTGTGGCAAAGGCGGTTCGCCGTCCAACACTGCGCCGTGCACACATTTCACTCCAAAAGACACTGACGACAATGCCATCGACTTCATCTTTGTCGATACGGACGGAACCAATCTGGGGGCAGGTCAGCGGCTGGGTGCACCCGGGCCTGAGAATCTCGCCAGCCCAATTCAAAGTAATGGGGGCATCTCCGGCTTGCTGCTCGATTCGACCAAGAGCAACGAGGTCGCGCCGAATCGTGTACGCAACTTAACGCCTGATCCGGCTAATAATTCACCGTTTGGCACACTCGATATTCGCCGGCGCGTGGTCAACAATTTAGATCTACCGGTAGCGCGACTGCGCTTCCGAATTATTGACATCAGTACGTTCCCATCCCTGATTGGCACGGCGGACCTGCGAGCCCGCACATCGACGCAGGCTGTGGTCAGCGGAATAGACGATCCAAACACATGCGGTGGTTCAACGCCGTGTACTGTCACAGTGCGTGGTCTCGTTTTGGAAACGCCGCCGTTGCAGCCATTTGGCGGCGCCTTTAACTCTTCGCTTTCCGACGGACTGGTGACGTTGCAGACGCCGCTCGCTCCTGGTGACTCGATCAACGTGCGGTTCCTGTTCGGTATACAGAGGACCGGATCGTTCCGTGTGCTTGTCAATATCGAAACATTGAACGAGTTTCAGATCCCTGACGGCCCGCAAAAACAGCAGACCTCCAAAACGCAATTCAAATAATAATTCAACCGGACTTGCAGGCGGCGCGAGCATACGCGCCCGATTTGTTTTGGGCTCCCGGTCCAGCTCAAATGCTTTACGCAAATGTTCCTGGCTTTTCTGTGACCTAACGCTCCTTCGCGATGAGTGGCTGGGGCTGAGGTTCCGGTGGATGCGGACTGTCACTTGGCGGAGGTAGTGGTGGCGGTGGGTTCGCGACAAATTTTTCGAGCGCCGCATCAAAGACCTCACGAATGCGATTGAGCGGCACGACTTCCAGTTCTTTCCGCACGTCCTCGGGAATCTCTTCCATGTCGGCTTCATTTCGCGCCGGCAAAAGGATGCGGTGAATTCCGGCACGATGCGCTGCCAAAACTTTTTCCTTAATTCCCCCGACTGGAAAGACCAGTCCTGACAAAGTGATCTCGCCGGTCATCGCAGTATCCGGACGCACGCGCCGGCCGGTGTAAAGCGAAGCGAGTGCGGCGGTGATCGTTACGCCCGCCGATGGTCCGTCTTTGCGAATCGCACCCGCGGGAACGTGCAGATGCACGCCGTACTCTTTGAACATCTCGGACGAGATGCCGAATTCCTCGGCGTGCGACCACAGGTAAGATTGCGCCGCGCGGGCTGACTCCTGCATTACGTCGCCAAGCTGACCGGTAATCGTAAAGCCACGGCCGCCCGGAAGCAGGCTCGCTTCGATGAACAGAATCTCGCCGCCCATCTCTGTCCACGCCATCCCAGTCGCCACGCCGGCGGGCAATTCTTTGCGCGCTTCTTCCGGATAGAATTTCGGACTGCCGAGGTATTCCTTGATATCGGCTTCGGTGATCGTGATTTTTTCGGTATTCCCTTTGGCGATCTTAAGCGCAACCTTGCGTCCCACGCGGCCGATATTTCGCTCGAGCTGGCGCACGCCCGCTTCGCGCGTATGACGCGTCGAGATCAAGTTGATTGCCTCATCCGCGAATTCCAATTGCTCCAGCGTCAGACCGTTTTCGCGAATTTGTCGCGGCACGAGATAACGTTTGGCGATTTGCAGCTTTTCGCGATCGCTGTAACCCGCGAGCTGAATCACCTCCATGCGATCACGCAACGGCGGCGGAATCGGCCCCAGCTGGTTCGCGGTGGCGATGAAGAAGACTCTTGAAAGATCGAACGGCAGATCGAGATAGTGATCCGTAAACGTGTTGTTCTGTTCCGGATCGAGAATCTCGAGCAAGGCCGCCGCCGGATCTCCGCGATAGTCCGCGCCGAGTTTGTCGATCTCGTCCAGCATCATCACCGGATTATTCACGCCCGCGCGTCGAATCGATTGAATAATTCGTCCGGGCATAGCGCCCACGTACGTCCGTCGATGGCCGCGCAGTTCGGCTTCGTCGCGCACGCCGCCCAGACTCAACCGCTCGAACTTGCGATCCATCGCGCGCGAAATCGATCGTCCCAGGCTTGTTTTGCCAACTCCGGGCGGCCCGACAAAGCAAAGAATTGGACTCTTGGCGTCGGCGCGAAGTTTTCGCACGGCCAGAAATTCCAAAATGCGTTCTTTGATGTCTTCGATGTCGTAATGATCTTCGTCCAGGATCTTCTGCGCTTCATTCAGATCGAGTTTGTCTTCAGAAGAAACCTTCCACGGCAACTCGAGAATGAAATCCAGGTAGGTGCGAATGACGTGATAGTCCGGCGCCATCGCCGGCAACTTCTCCATCCGACTCAGTTCCCGTTCAGCTTCCTTGCGAACGTCATCGGGCAGATCGGTTTTTTCCAGTCGCTCGCGCAACTGCTCGGCTTCGGCGGCCTCACCGTCGCCTTCGCCGAGTTCCTTTTGGATCGCCTTCATCTGCTGGCGCAGGACATAGTCGCGCTGCGCCTTGTCCATTTCGGTTTGTGCTTCGCTGGCAATCTTCGAACGCAGGCGAATGATTTCAACTTCGCGCGCCAGAAAATCGTGCGCGAGATGAATCAAATCATCGACGCTGTTAGCCTCGAGCATCTGCTGCTCTTTATCGACGCCGAGGCTGAGGATCGAGCCGAGGAAATACGCGAGCTTCACCGGATCGTCTGCGCCCAGAACGACGAGACGAACTTCCGGCGGCACCTGTGGCAAGTACGCGAGCGCCTGCTGAATCAGTGACTTCACGTTGCGCGTGGTAGCTTCGACTGATTCGGCGTCATTCGTCGGCAGGTCCGGCAGAATCTGCACGCGCGCTTTCAGAAAAGTTTCAGTTTGTGTCCAGGCCAGCACGCGAATGCGATCCGTTCCCTGGACAATCAGGTGGAGCGTCTCTTCGACGCGCTCCATGCGCTTGATCATGACCAGCGTGCCAACTTCGAAGACTTCATCAGGCTTCGCGTCCTCTTCGGAACTTTTTTCCGGCCGTACGCTGATGCACGCGAGTAATTTTTCTTCACCCGCGAGCGCAGCTTCGACCGCCGCGACCGAGGTTGGCCGTCCCGCCGCCAACGGCACCATCGTTTCGGGAAACAGCGTGGTGTTTTGGAGCGGCAGAACGGGGATTTCGAATGGAGTGGCGCCGAATTTTTGCGAAGGCCCCACGTTCGGGTTTACAGGGTTGTCGTTAGCGTCGGCCATTTTGATGGTTTGCTGAGTTCGCTATCGGGTCGCGGCGCGGCTCTTCATCTCTTCGCGACATTCTTCATTTTCATGGAGGTGCAAGAGCAGAAGACCGTCGCGATAATCTCGTTCGACGGTCGCGCGCTCGATCGAGCAGGGAAACTGAATGATCTTTTCGAAGCGGCTGTATGTGATTTCCAGTTGATAATGCGAAATGCCTTCACCGCAAAAGCTGTCGCGCCGCAGGCCGCTTACTCGTAGCAGCGCGCCGTCGAGAGTGATTTCAATGTCGTCAGATTTGACGCCGGCGAGATCGAGCTTCACCAGCCAGCCATCGCGGGTCCGATACACGTCCGCAGCCGGATTCCACAATCGGCCCGACGGGCGACGATGACGCAAGTCGCCGGTATCGCGAAAAAATCGATCGAACGCTCCACCGGACATAGCTAACTCATTTTCTCTCGATGCAGTTTAAGGGGATGAGTCGATTATAGAGGTTGAGGCGACGAATGTCAGGCGAGGTACGCCGTTCGCAAGTTAATTCGCCTTTCTCGGTGTCTCTCTGAGATCTCTGTGCCTCTGTGGTTGACTCCTTGCTGAACAGGTCCAGCGCTTGGCCGGCCCCGTCAGGTTACTTGTGCAGAACGAGCCACGCGGCCAGAGCCGCTTGTTTTTCGTCCGCGCGCCAGGGCGCAGGGACCTCGCGCCCGAGTTCGTTGATTGTTCGTCTTATTCGTGAAGCTTTCGACCCGAGTTCGGATTTTGTCAGCCGGTCAAATTCTTTGTCCGAAAAGATGCGCCATTTCAAAGCATTTGCGTCAGCCGCAAGATTCAAAACCTTTCGAAATAGAACACCTTCGGCGGCATGCGCGCGAATATGAAAGTTGCCGATGCGTGCCAGATCGCGATCCGGAGCCCCGACGATTCCGATGCCACGCACTCTCATACCCAATGCTGTCTGTTGTACGACTAAGTCGGCGAGGGCTTTCTTCGCTACTCTCTCGATGACGCGCGCGAACTTCCGCACTGCGCGTTGAGACTCTTCCCACGGCAGCTCCATCACTACGTGATACGGCTGCGCGGTTTCAGGAATTTTCGGGTCGATTAGTTTAATTTCAGTCTTGGCGAGAACGGTGGGCGCATCAGGCGGTCCGCCGATTACGACGGCGATCGCGTGCCCGGTTTTCGCGCGCAGCCCGATGGCGACGAGATTCATAGAAGCTGTCCAAAGCCCAAGGCCTAAAGTCAAAAGTCTTCAACTGCCAATAACGCGGACGTTGGATTTTGGACACGGGACTTTGGACTATTCTTACGGATGTGTCATCTCTTCCGGCTTTACCCACTCATCGAATTGCTCGCCGCTCAACAAACCGAGCTGGATTGCTGATTCACGTAACGAGATGCCTTTCTTGTGCGCATTCTTGGCAATCTTCGCGGCGTTGTCGTAGCCGATGTGTTCGTTGAGGGCCGTCACCAGCATCAGCGAGTCGCGCAGGTGCTCGTCGATCTTTTCGCGATTGATGGTCATGCCGGCAATGCAGTATTCAACGAAACCGTGACACGCGTCGTGGATCAAACGAATCGAGTGCAGCAGATTGTGAATGATGACCGGCTTGAAGACGTTCAATTCAAAGTTGCCTTGCGAATCTGCGAACCCAATCGCCGCGTCGTTGCCCATCACTTGCACCGCGACCATCGTCATCGCTTCGCTCTGAGTGGGATTTACTTTGCCCGGCATGATTGAAGAACCGGGTTCGTTTTCCGGAATCACGAGTTCACCCAAGCCGCAGCGCGGGCCCGAGGCTAACCAGCGAACGTCGTTAGCGATCTTCATCAATGATGCCGCAAGCGTTTTCAGTCCGCCGCTGCAAAAAACGATTTCGTCGTGGGCGGACAGCGCCGCGAATTTGTTTGGATGAGATTTGAACTGCTGTCCCGTGACTTCTGCGATCTTCTTTGCGGCGCGTTCCGCAAACTCTGGATGAGCATTCAAGCCCGTGCCGACGGCGGTGCCACCAATCGCCAGATCGTAAAGTCCGGGCAGCGTCGCCTTCATTCTGTCAATGTCTCTCTCCAGCAGACTCGCCCAACCGGACATCTCCTGACCAACAGTTAAGGGAGTCGCGTCCTGGAGATGCGTTCGTCCGATCTTGACTACGTCTTTGAACTCTTCTGCTTTCGCAATGATCGCCTCGCGAACTTCCTGAACGCGCGGGATCAGCTTGTTCATCTGCTCCGCGGCGGCGATGTGCATGGCCGTGGGAAACGTATCATTCGACGATTGTGACATGTTCACGTCGTCGTTGGGATGAATCGGTGTCTTGCTGCCCATCACGCCGCCGGCCAGCTCGATCGCGCGATTCGAGATGACCTCGTTCGCGTTCATATTTGTCTGCGTGCCGCTGCCGGTTTGCCAGATGCGCAGTGGGAAATGATCGTCGAGCTTGCCTTCGATCACTTCATCGCAAGCCTGTACGATGAACTTCAGTTTGTCTTGAGGGAGTTTGCCGAGATCGTAATTCACCAGCGCGCAGGCCTTCTTCAGGATCCCGAGCGCGCGAATCATCTCGCGCGGCATCACATCATTACCGATGTTGAAATGATGCAGACTACGTTCTGTCTGGGCGCCCCAGTACCTGTCGGCGGGAACTTCGATCTGCCCCATCGAATCGGTTTCGATTCGGGTCTTTGAAACTTGAGCAGGGGATTCTTGTGACATTAGGACTCTTCGCTGCGTGGCAGCGAGATATTTATAGCCCAAGTTGATCAGGAAGTCCTAAGCTCCGAAGGAGCGGGATATTCGGTCGCCCATAAATGGGCTCATTAGAATCGAGGATTCGTCGGTCTATAAACATTTCGTGCCTCGCGGCACTTCGATCATCGCCGTCCGACAGGCGCGCATTTTTCTTCGTTATGGCTTCGCCGGCCTTTTCTCAGGTCGCACGGCTTTCGGAATGTCGTCGTCGGGAACAGTACTTTGCGTGGCTTCCTCAGTTTTCAACTTGGGCGGTCCGCCGCGCAGAATCGGGCGCAATTTTGAAGCAGGAAGCTTAAATGTGGCGAGCGACGTGTTGCGTCTGAGGATAGTGCCGCCGCGACCGGCCACCCATGTCTCCGTTCCGCCACGATAAGCCACGGCGAAGAGTGGCGAGCTCGTGATTGTCGGTTGCGAGATCCAATTTTCGCCACCGTCCTTCGTAGCGAGCACCAAGCCGTGATCGCCGGCGATCATTGCGTCGTCGCGCGATGCGGCCGAGACAGCGAACAGGTTGCTTGAGATGCCGCTCTCCTGATCTTTCCACTTCACCCCGCCATCGTCAGTGCGCAGAATGATGCCGTTGGCGCCGACCGCGTAGCCGCGCAGCGCGTCGGCAAACGCGACTGCATACAGCCATTCTTTCAAGTTAATATCGATTTGTTTCCAGGTCTCGCCGCCGTCTTCACTGCGGAGAATTGTCCCGTTGGAGCCGACCGCAGTTCCATGTTTTGGATCGAGGAAGCGAACGTCTTCGAGCCACGCTTTCGAATGCGAGGCGCACTCTTCCCATGTTTCACCGCCATCGTCCGTGCGAATGATCACGCCGCGCGCGCCCACTGCCCATCCGATTTTCGCCGTCAGGAAAAAGATGCCGGTAAGATCTTCAGTTAAGCCGGCGCCTTGTTTCTCCCAAAGCAATCCACCAGTTTTCGAATAAAGAATGGTACCGCGATCGCCCGCGGCCCACCCGTTCAATTGATCGACGAACGTTACTGCGTTCAAACGTTCGCGCGTTCCCGATGGGCGTGTGATCCAATCTCTGCCACCTGAGGTCGTTGATAAAATCTTGCCACGCGCGCCGACGGCCCACCCGCGCGAACCGTCGAGAAAAAATATGTCGCCGAGATCGTCGCGGCCGCCGTCAGTCAGTCGTCGCCAACCGACGCCGCCATCGTCGCTGCGCACGACGAGACCATCGCTGCCGGCAGCCCAACCCGTATTGGCATCGCCAAAATATATCGTGACCAAACGCGGGTTTGTGCGGATGTTTGAGGGCAGCCAAAGCTTGCCGCCATTTCCCGTGCCGAGAACGACTCCGTTGTCGCCCGCGATCCAACCGTTTTGCTCATCGGAAAAGTAGACGGAAAAAAGATCGTCGCGGATCGCAACGTCAGTTGGCTCCCAGGTGTCGCCAGTGTCTTCACTTAGCAGGACGCGGGCGCCATAGCCGACGGCAATCGCGCGCGTTTTGTTAATGAAGGCAACAGATGTCAAAGGTTGCGTGCCGGCGCGCACAACCTCGCGCCAACCTTTGCCGCCGTCTGTTGTTTTTAGGAGCGTGCCGCGATCGCCGGCCACGAGCCCGGTGTTTTTGTCCAGAAACGAAACTGAGTAGAGATGCGCACGCGTCGGCGCGACTTGTGCAGTCCAGGTCATACCGCCATCAGTCGTCGTGATGATCGAGCCGTATGTGCCCACCGCCCAGCCGCGTTTCGGATCATCGGCGGCAAAGGTGATCGAATACAAATGATCCTTTGTCGGCGTTGTGACACTTCTCCAGCGCTGTCCCGCGCTGGTCGTGCGGAGCACGGTGCCGCGTGCCCCAACGGCAATCGCGCGATGGTCATCGAAAACATATAGTCCGTTGAGCGACGCAACTGAACGGGTCGGCTGATTGTTCCAGGAATACCCGCCGTCGTTTGTGTAAAGCACGACGCCATCAGCGCCCACGGCCCATCCGTGACGATTGTCTTTGGCGAATCGAATCGCCGCGATTGAGTTTCCTTGCGGCAGAGGGTTCTGCCACTCCCAACCGCGATCGGTGGTTTGCGCCGCGGCGCTGGTTGCGCACGCCAGCGCAGTCAGAAAGGCCGAGAGAAGTTTTGCGAACTTACCTTGCACGCGATTGTTTCTGCTAAATGTCTGGGTCGGTGAGGGCGATTATAGGTTGGCGCGCAGCGGAAAGCGAGAGTCAGAACAATTGCTCATCGTCCGCGGCCTCTTCCGGTTCAATTACACCGATCTTATCGACCGCATCCTGCAACACGGCCGGTTCGACGTGACCGAGCGCGGCGATCTTCCGCGCGGCTTTGTCGGCGGCTTCCTGAATTACGTGGCCCACGTGGCCTTGCGCCCAACGCCATTCGACTTGATGACGTTCGGCGGCTTCATCCAGGCGCTTCCACCAATCGTGATTCGCCTTGCGGCGAAAGCGACCACTCATCGTCTCGACGACGTATTTTGAATCGGTATGCACACGCACGCGGCAGGGTTCCTTCAGCGCTTCCAGGCCCAGCGCGGCGGCCGCGATTTCGGCCTGCTGATTCGTTGCCTGACCGAGGTAAGTTCCGAACGCGCGCCAGAATCCCTTGAAGCCGAGCAACGCGACGGCGGCCGCGCGCGCCGCATCGCGGCCATTGCCAAGGCTCGATCCGTCACAAAAGATCGTGACCAGTTTGGTGGGCCGGCGATTGTCGACGTCTGCCATTCGCGCCCAGCGTACCACGGGGCGGACGGGTTGAATATCGCCACTCAATGGCCTCTCACTGCGAGGTGACATAGAATCGTGCCGATGTTTCGCCTGCTGGCCCGAGCCGTCCGTTTGACCGTGCGCCGCCCGGCGCGCGTGTGGTTGCTCGTGCGGATGGCGACCTGGGTGGTGATTTTGTCTGGACTCGTGAAAGTGCTTACCCTGCCGCGTGCGCTCCGTATTGTCGCGACCGATGTCCGCATGAACTCAAACGACGACGTCGATGTGAACGACTTGTCATCGGCGATCGACGCGTTGCTCGGACTTGATATGTGGATGTTCACGCCGAAGTGCTGGAAGCGGGCCACGGTTCTGCACCGCTATCTGGCCCTGAACGGAATCGCGACCTCGATCGTGTTCGGTGTGCGGAAGGAAGCGAATGAGTTGAGAGGTCACGCGTGGCTGCAAGCCGATGGCCGGCCATTTCTTGAGTCCGAGAAACCGCTTTACAACATTACTTACAGTTTTCCGTCAACACAGTCTTTCGATGCTGAGTTGGCGGTAATGAGCGACTGAGCGCTATCTTCGCAATCAAGAAAGCGACTGAAACCGGAGGGGCTAATGGCAAAGCAGGACCTTGACAAGAGCGCGGTGGTCAAGCTTCTAAACGAAATTCTTGAAACTGAACTGGCTGGCGTGGTGCGTTACACCCATTACTCGCTGATGATTTTCGGACACAACCGCATTCCTATTGTCAGTTGGTTGCGCGGCGAAGCGACGACTTGCTTGACGCATGCAAACGAAGCGGGTGAGATGGTCACGCACCTCGGCGAACATCCTTCATTAAAGATCGGCGCATTGCTCGAAACCGAGCAGCACTCGATTCATGACATCCTGCTTGAATCAATGGAGGCCGAAAAGGCGGGACTCGCGCTCTACAAGCGCCTGCTTGAGTTGGTGCGCGACCATTCAGTTTTTCTCGAAGAGTACGCCCGGAAGATGATTTCGGAAGAGGAAATGCATCTCGGCGAAGTGAACAAGATGCTACGCAAGCCGGGAGAGATTGCGCGCTTCAAAACGACGTAGGGTTCGGAAGCCCGAACCGCAGAAAGGGCAACGAGCGAGAAATAGGACGTGACGATATGAAATCCCGAACCCGACTTGTAACAATTTTTGTTTTGGCAATTATCGCGCTGGCGGCTGCTTCGTTTTCCACTCAGAGCAAATCGACACAACCAACGAAGCCACCAGCGAGGACTCTGTGCGCGACCGACGAACGCGTCATCTTCAGTTGCGTCCTGCGACAGCCGGCAAAGGTCCTGTCGGTGTGCGCTTCAAAGGATCTGACAAACGAAAAAGGCTACTTGCAGTATCGGTTTGGCATGCCGGAAAAGATCGAACTCGAATTTCCGAAGGATCACGCGAACACCCAGCAGCAATTTGAGTACTCGCATTATTTTCGCGCGCGTGTCGATATGACAGAGATCAATTTCACGGTTAACGGCGTCAGCTATTCGGTCTTTGACGACTATAACGGTGAAGAAAAGCCCGAGGTGATGGAGCAGGGCGTGACGATCAACTGGCCCGGCACGAATAAGAAGGAAGTGCGATACCTTTGCTCGTCAAAACCGAAAGCCGATTACGCGGATTTGCAAGATGTGCTGCGTGAGCATTGATTTTCCTTGTAGCGCGTAACAAGTAAAAGCGGCGACAGACGGGGTGAGTTAGATTGCGCAGCCTTGAAAGCTGCCGCTCACGAATAATTTCGAATCCTGCCTCTTCAAGCGTAGTTCGCCAGCCTGTTTCGTCGCGAAAAGTGCACACTCCGGTTCGCTTTCGCCACTTCAGGTTGTGCGTCATACAGACAAACCGATCCCAAAGCGTTGCAGGAACATCTTCGTAAACCACCAGTTGGCCATTGGGCCGCAACACCCGGCGAATTTCAATTAACAACGCTGGAGCATCCTGCGCGTGATGCAGTACGTAGCAGAGTAGGACAGCATCAACAGAATTATCGGCGAGCGGAATCTGCGCGCCGTCGTACCGTCGATAATCGATCGACGCATCGGCCTTTGGCATCACATCGATTCCGACAACGCTCGCTCCCAGCATTGCGGACAGATGATGTGCGATGAAACCATTCCCACAACCAACGTCCAGGACTTCTGCGCCGCGCGGGATCACTCGCGCGATCTCCAGCGCCATGTCGTAAGCTCGTCCCACTTTTCGCCGGCGGCGTTCGCGCAGCCAGCGGCGGCTAATGCCAGGAAAGATTGCGCCCTTCGATAATGATGGGATCTCAATTTCGCGCGCCACTTGTTCGAGGAATTCTGTCGACATCGCGATAGAACTTGGCAAGCACAATGCCTCACTCTAATGCTTGAGTTTCTCGCGCTGAACGAGCCGGATCAGTTTCTGCTGGCGCGAGATTTTCGCGACGGCTGTCGCCATGATTGTCCGGCAGCGCGTTCGGATCGCTGCGCGCGCGTGACGTATACTGCGGTCATGAAATCTACAGTCGCGGTCTTGTTAGTTTTCACATTTTTTATGTCCACACTCGCTCAGAAAAAATCGTCGTCGAACTCCAGACAAACACCTCCAACAGGTTATTGGCCGCTCGAAAAAAGCCAGCCAATCATCGACAAGACACAGACGATTAGGCTCGCGCCTGATTTGTCTCAGCTCAGTGCCGGCGAGCGCGCCGCGGTCGCAAAGCTGCTCGAAGTGGGAAAGATTTTCCAGGAGATTTACGAAGATCAGCGGCACAAACAGGCACTTTCCTCGTTTCGCGATCTCGTGCAACTCGACAAGCGAAACGGATCGAAACCTGACACGCAGAACCTGCTGACGCTCTATCATCTCAACCAGGGTCCCATCGCGACGACGCTCGAGAACAAGCGCGAACCGTTTTTGCCTGTCGATTCAGTCGTGCCGGGGAAGCACATGTATCCATGGGGCGTGACGAAAGATGACATCGAGAAGTCGTTTTCGTCGGGGTCGGCGAACCGTGAGGACATACTCGATCTTCGTTCGGTCGTGCGCGCTGCGACCCCGGAGAATCTGCGCGACGACGAGGCGACGCTGATGAAGTATCCAGTGCTCGATACGCTTCATCCGGGACTACGAAATGAGTTGAGCAAGATTCTGGTTGAGGGAATGCGTCGCGGTTCGCGCGCGCCGGCCGATCATACGGGTTTTTATGCAGTGCCTTACTCGGTCGCTTATGCAGATCGTCTGATCAAAGCAGACGCGCTACTGAACGAAGCTGCCGACGATCTGCAAAAAGACGATGAAGAGTTCGCGAAGTATCTGCGCAATCGCGCGCGCGATCTCCTTTCGGACGATTACGAATCAGGCGATGCGGCTTGGGTGACCGGCCATTTCAAAAATCTCAACGCGCAGATCGGCTCTTACGAGACATACGACGACGAGTTGTTCGGCGTGAAGACTTTCTTTGCCTTCAGTTTGTTGCTGACGCGTCAGCAGGAGACCACGGCACTACGACAAGCAATGAAAGGTTTGCAGGCACTGGAAGATTCCTTGCCTTACGATCATCACAAGCGCGTGCGCGAAGACATTCCGGTCGGTGTGTACGACGTGGTTGCGGATTTTGGACAAGCACGCGGTGGCAATACGGCGACCATTCTGCCGAACGAAACTTATCTGGCGCGCCGTTATGGCCGGACGATTCTTCTCCGTGCGAACATCATGCGCGACCCGAACATCTTCGAGAGCACCGAACACACTTTCGCGGCCGCAGTCGGCGAAGCACAGGCGAAAGAGCTTACGAACGAAGGGAATTTCTATCGCACCCTATGGCACGAAGTCGGGCACTACCTCGGTGTCGATCAAACTAAGAATGGCGCCGATCTGGATCAGGCGCTGGAGAATGACGCCGACACTCTGGAAGAGATGAAAGCTGATCTGGTTTCGCTTTTCGTCGCCGAGGCCCTGCACAAACAGGGTTATTACAACGACACCCAACTGCGAAGCGTGTACGCGGGCGGCATTCTGCGCGTGCTGCAAAACAACAAACCGCGCCGCGACCAACCGTACAACACGATGCAGTTGATGCAGTGGAATTTCTTTCTGGAAAACGGGCTGCTGACGTTCGAGGACGGCATCCTGAAGATTCACTACGACAAGTATCATTCGGTTGTAGGCAAGATGCTCCAGAAAGTTTTGGAGGTCCAGTACAACGGTGACAAAGCCGGCGCGGATCGCTTCATCGATCAATACGCCGTCTGGAAAGACGATCTACACGGCGTCGTCGCCAGGAACATTCGTGACGCGCAGCGTTATCGTTTTCGCTTGTTCAAGTACGCGGCGCTGGGCGAGTGAAAGGACTTATCCGCAGATTACGCAGATTACGCAGACAATCAAACATCTGAACGTGGCAAAAAGGGGAAGTTCAACGCGGTCGCGACGCACTAACCGTTGCCTTTAATCTGTGAAATCTGCGTGATCTGCGGATTATTCTTGTGAAACGGGACGCCCGCACAATCCAACTGACGCTGGCGCGCTGTTTGAGGCTTCGGTGTCCCGTGTGCGGTCGCGACTCGATCGTGCGGCGACCGTTTAATCTCAAACATCGTTGTGGAGCGTGCGGCGCGATCTTCAAACGCGAGGAAGGCTTCTTTGTCGGCGCCATCATGGCGAATGTGGTCGCCACTGAAGTCTTTATTCTGGTCACTTATCTCACCTGTCTTATTCTCACAAACCTGAGCGATTCTTCGATTCTCACAATCCTGTTTGTGATTGCGATTGGTTTCCCCCTGGCGTTTTACCATCACGCATGGGCGCTCTGGCTGGCCGTGGATCATTTGATTGAGGGACTACCGAAGAATTAGTGATGAGTGATGAGTGGGAAATTTATTCATTTGTTCATCGGTTCATTGATTCAATGAGCAAATGAATCAATGAGTCAATTCATTCAGGAACTCATCACTTGTCACTTAGATACGGTTCCAGAGCCCGCCGCAGGTCCTCGGGTACTGGAAGTGGTTTCAGGTCCTGGCGATCGGTTGAGACAAGCACGAAATGCGCGGTGGCCATTAGATCTTTTTCAATTTCGCCCGCTTCATTCTTTCTTCGCACTTCAAAATTCAGCCGCAGAGACGTGCGGCCGATCTTGCCGGCATAGACGCTGACTTGCAGCAGATCGTCCATCTGCGCCGCGCGATGAAAGTCACATTCCAGGTGCACGCGTGGCAGCCAGATGTTTAATTCGTCAAAGACTTTGCCGTACGGCAAACCGACAGCGCGGAAGAGTTCTGTCTCGCCAATTTCAAAAAAGCGAATATACGAGCCGTAAAAAATAATTCCGGCCGCGTCAACATCACCCCAGCGCACGCGTTCTTCAATAGTAAATTTATTCATTGGTTCGTCGGTTCATTGATTCAATGAGCAAATGAATCAATGAGTCAATTCATTCAGGAAACTGGCCACAGCATCGTTGAAAACTTCTGCCTGTTCAATATTCGTCATGTGCGCCGCGTCTTCGATAACTTCAAGTCGCGAGTCGGGAATTCGTTCATGCATGAATTCGGCGTCGCTGACTGGTCGGATTTGATCTTCGCGTCCCACAATGATCAGAGTAGGCGCGTTGATGTCCGGCAAGTCATTTGTGTAGTCACGCCGCGCCGCCATTCCGCGTTGGGCCGCGGCCGCGCCTTTGGGATCGCTTCGCGTGATCATTGTGCGAACGCGTTTTACCACGTCAGGTTTCGCTGCGCGTGTCCGCTCCGCCAGCAGTTTTGGCAGTGTCGCGATGCTAATCGGGACCATGCCCGCGCGTAACATCGTCTGCGCCTGTTGTTCTCGACCAGCCTTCTCTTGTTCGTTGTCCGCCGGCGCGCGCGTTCCCGCGAGAACTAAGCCGCGGAGGCGCGTGGGAAACAGATGTGCGAATTCGAAAGCAACATAGCCGCCCATCGATAGGCCGCACACGACTGCTTCAACAATTTGCAGATGGTCGAGCAGTGCCGCTGCATCGCTTGCCATTTCTTTCATTGTGCTGACTTCGCGTGTCGCTTTCGTCTCTCCGAGCCCGCGTAAATCGGGAACGATGACGCGGAAACCCGAGGAGCTGAGCGCTTCGATCTGGTCGCTCCACATCGACTTGTCGAAGGGGAAACCATGAAGAAAGAGCACGACTGGCCCCGTTCCAACATCGAGGTAGGCCATCTCGACTTCGCGCAATTTGGCAAAGTTCGTTTGTAAATTATCGTTCATCCGCTTTGCGAAAAGACTTTCGGATTTACACCATTGTTTGCCTCAGCGGTCAAGGCCACAGCCCGTCCGATCTCGCAAGGTTGTGCTTTCCGCCCACTCTCCCTATTCTAATCGTTTGCCCTCAGCATCATTTTTTCGACCGGGCAAACAATCAGATGGAAACCAGCAAGATTCGGAACATAGCAATTATCGCGCACGTCGATCACGGGAAGACGACCCTGGTCGATGCCATGCTCAAGCAAGCCGGAACGTTTCGCGAGAACGAACAAATCGTCGATCGCGTCATGGATTCGATGGACCTGGAACGCGAGCGTGGCATCACCATCATGGCGAAGAACACCGCGGTGCGTTACGGCGACTACAAAATCAACATCGTGGACACGCCCGGCCACGCTGACTTCGGCGGCGAGGTCGAACGCGTGCTGAAGATGGTCGACGGAGTCATGCTGCTGGTCGATGCGGCCGAGGGCTGCCTGCCACAGACTCGATTCGTCTTGCGCAAAGCTCTGGAAGCAGGCCTGCCGGCGATCGCCGTTGTCAACAAAATCGATCGGCAGGACGCGCGACCGAAAGAAGTCGTCGATGAGATTTATGAACTGTTTCTCGATCTCGACGCGACTGACGAGCAGATCGAGTTCCCGATCTTGTACGCGATTTCCCGCGTGGGTGTGGCGAAGAAACAGCTCGACGAAGAATCGACGAACTTAAAGCCGCTGTTCGATCAAATCATCGAGACGATTCCGGCGCCGCGCGCATTGCGCCAGGATTCGCTTCAGGTATTAGTCGCTAATGTCGATTACAACGAATACGTCGGCCGGCTCGCGATCGGCAGAATTTTTTCCGGAGAGTTGGCGCGGAATCAGGAGATTGGCATTGCCCGTCCTGACGGATCTCTGCAAAAGACGCGCGTTAAGGAGCTCTATGTCTTCGAAGGCCTGAAGCGCGAAACGGCCGACAGTGCGTCCGCGGGCGAGATCGTAGCGCTCGCCGGCGTTGAAGACATTAATATCGGCGAGACGATTACGAGCGTCGACAATCCGAAGCCTCTGCCAGTCATCGCCGTTGATGAGCCGACGATCGCGATGGTTTTCAGCGTCAACAACTCGCCGTTTGCCGGCACCGAAGGTCAGTTCGTGACTTCGCGCCAGATCAACGAACGTCTCGATCGAGAAGTGCTGGGCAATGTTGCGATTCGCGTCGAAGACACCGCCTCGCCGGATCAGTTCAAAGTCTCCGGGCGCGGCGAACTGCAGCTGGCAATTCTCATCGAGATGATGCGGCGCGAAGGATACGAGCTGCAGGTCTCGAAACCTGAGGTCATCACCCGCCGTGTCAACGGCGAACTTCAAGAGCCAATCGAGCAGGTTGTCGTCGATTGTCCTGAAGAATTCATCGGCGTTGTGACCGAAGCCATGGGCCGGCGCAAAGGTCAGATGACGCGCATGGTAAACCACGGCACTGGGCGCGTGCGCATGGAATTCGAAGCGCCGTCGAGAGGCCTCATCGGTTTTCGCGGCGAGTTCCTCACCGAAACAAAAGGCACCGGTCTGCTGAACACTCTCTTCCTGCGCTTCGACAAATGGATGGGCGAGATGAAAGGCCGCGGCAGCGGCTCGCTCGTCGCGGATCGGTTGGGCGAATCGACAACTTATGCTCTTTACAATTTGCAGGAGCGTGGTGTGCTTTTCGTGCGACCAAACACGCGCGTGTATGAAGGCATGGTCATCGGCGAGAACGCCCGCGCAGTCGACCTCGACGTGAACGCGGTTAAGGAAAAGAAGCTGACGAACATGCGGGCGTCCGGGTCTGACGAAGCGATGCGCCTGGTGCCGGTGAAAGATTTGTCGCTTGAAGAGGCGCTCGAGTTTATTGCCGACGACGAACTGGTCGAAGTAACGCCGAAATCAATTCGGCTGAGGAAGCGAGTTTTGAAAGCTAATGAGAGACCGAAGAAGGAGAGTTAGATCCATTTCTGGGGCAGTTCAGGCGGTCGAGCAGAGGGATCATTAAGTCATCTCAAGGTCAGGTGCTTGCGCCCGCGAGAGGTGGACCGCTGTTCGCTAAGATAAAGCGGGGCAAGCCCACCTTCCTGACCTTGAGGCTTCATAGTCGCGTGGATAAGCCTGCGACTGTTAGAGCGCAGCGAAGAAGCGTGCTCCACCAGCTCTAAACCTTTGGCATCTTCCCCGTTTTCAACATCGACGACGGGCACAATTTCTCAACCACACACTCTTCACACAACGGTCTGCGCGCTTTGCAAATTCGCCGGCCATGAAAGATCAAAAGGTGTGAAAAGATGATCCAATCTTTTTTGGGCACCAGCTCCAACAAGTCCTGCTCGATTTTCACCGCATCTCTTTGTTTCGTGAGAACAAGTCGATGTGACAAGCGGCCGACGTGCGTATCGACGACTATTCCCGCAGCAATTCCATAAGCGACACCCAAGACGACGTTCGCTGTTTTGCGCGCGACGCCGGGAAGCTTCAGCAGCTCATCCATCGTCTTTGGCACTTCGCCGCCGAATTCATCAACCAGCATCGCGCACGCGCCCTGGATCGATTTCGTCTTGTTGCGAAAGAAACCGGTGGTACGGATGTCTTCCTGAAGTTCAGTGTCGCGAACTTTTAAGTAGTCTTCCGGTTTGCGGTATTTGCGAAACAGATCGGCAGTGACTTTGTTGACGCGCTCGTCGGTGCATTGGGCGGACAGGATGGTTGCGATTAGGAGTTCGAATGCGTTTGAGTGATGCAACGCGCACTTCGCATCCGGATGCGCACGCTTGAGGAGTTTAATGATCTGTTCAGTGCGGGCTTTCTTTGCGGCTTTGGTTTCTCGCATTTTGGAGTGCACTGTAGTGTGAGGTCAGCACCATCCGCGTCAGCGGATGAAATAAGAACTCAACTCTTGCTCGCCTCGTTAACCCACCCGCTTACGCGGGTGGTGCTGACTGCGCTCGCGCCGCTTTGCTCAACCCCGCTTCAATTTCCCCGTCAGCATCAGGGCCAACATTTTCCAATCGCCCACGAATGACCATAGCGGGTAAGTGAAAGTCGCCGGCCGGTTCTTTTCGACGAAGAAATGACCGATCCAGGCAAACGCGTAGCCCGGGACGAACGCCAGCGGAAACAGCCACCAACGGCCAATCGCAAACAGTGCAATGAGCGCAGCGATCGCCGCAAGCGACCCCACGGCGTGCAGCGCGCGCGTCGCAGGTTTGCGGTGCTCGTTGAGGTAATACGGCCAGAACTCTGCAAATGATTGATAGCGTGGCTGAGACATTGAATCGCGCGCGATTTTATCAGAACTAAGCGACGCGTCAGAGTTGTTACAGAACCGCGAGCAGTAGCGAGCGGGATCAAGACGCGACTTTGACGTTCCGCGCTAAGAGCCTTCTTCTTGTTAGATTGCCTCCTTATCCCGCTCGCTACTGCTCGCGGCTCTGTAACAACTTAACTTGACCAGCACCGTAACCACAGGCAAGATCAGGCGCTATGCTGTTCCACCCGGTGTCTTGTCCCGGCCTCGTTCGCTTCATCCAGGCAATCGTAATCGCTGCTTTAGTAGTTATTTCACTGCCCGGATCGACCAACGCTCAATCCTACGAACGCGAATTCAGCGTCGGCAGTAAACCTTCGCTCACCATTAAGAATCGCAACGGCCGCGTGTCGGTGGTTACGTCCGACGCTCAGAAAGACAAAGCTCTGTTGCAAGCAACTTCGCCCGGCGCGCCGGTCGAGCCAAGCGACATCAGCATTTCCGGTGGCGAGATCGTGGTGCGCGAAAGACGCGCGGCTGATCGAATCGATCTGGTTGTTCACGTGCCAGCGCGCACGCGTGTGAAAGTCGAGAGTGAAAGCGGCATGGTCGATGTCGTTGGCGATCTCGCCATGGCCGAAGTCTTGACTAACACTGGAACAATTCATGCTGATGTGCCGCTCGATGCCGTCAAATTCAAGTTTCTCTGGCAGGCAAGCCATCCGCGTTTTCTCAGCGACGTCGAACTTCCGCGTGTGAAAGAAGGTCATGCCGGATCTTTTTCGATTTCCGGAACCCTCGGCCCGAACGCGAAGAAGAGCAAAGACAAAAAAAAGAACCAAATCGAAAAGCCTGAAAGCACGACGGCTGACGGCACCGCCAACTTAAGCGATACGACCAGTTCACCCGGCAATGGCGCAACGGACAAAGACGACAAGTCGAAAACGGACGATGACAAGTCAAAATCCGGCAAGGACAAACTTGTCCAGTTAAACCTGACGACCCAGCGCGGCGTGATTCTGCTCAACGTCGATCCATCGATGGCGCCGAATGATTTGCGCGAGCGGCCGCTAACGGAAGCGGCGAAGGGAATTGTGCGTAGTGGAAACGGGCCGTTAATCGATGCGATTAGAAAAGTCAGTCCGCGCCTTTTCGGCGATTACGCGCAAACTCTACCGCCGCCGCAGCAGGGACCTTCACTGGTGACAATGCAACCGCCGGGTCAACTGGCAACGTCGGTTGCGCCCCAGTTGATTAAGGTCAACGCCAGCGTCACCGATGGAAATGGACGCGCGATTCCCAACATGCGTTTGTCTGACTTTGCGGTTTATGAGGACGGCGCCGAACGCAGAGTTGTCGATGTCACGCCTGCGACTGAACCATTCAACTTAATTCTGCTGCTGGACGTTTCCGGCAGCGTCGAGGAGCGCATCGACTTCATTCGCAAGGCCGCGCGCGATTTTCTGCACACCGCCAGTCCGCAGGACCGTATCGCGATCATAAGTTTTCGCGACGATATTCAAATCATTTCGGACTTTACGACGGATCGCGCTTTCCTATCTAAAAAGCTCGACGAGATTGATGCCGGCGGCGCGACTGCACTTTACGATGCGCTCGCATATTCTCTGGTGGATACGTTGAAGCCTCTGCGCGGAGAGCGCACAGCCATCGTGATTCTTTCCGATGGCGATGACAACAAATCTTTCGTGCCGTTTCCATCGATTTTGGAAGCGACGATCGAGTCAGGCGCGCTCATCTATCCGCTGTATGTTCCCTCCGGATTGATTCCGGAATCGAGCGTGCCAAAACCGATGGTTACCGTCGATCCGATGCGCACAAAATATCTGACGATTACGACGCGCGCCGCGGAAGAAGGACAAAAACTGGCGGACTCCTCGGGCGGCGTCTTCTATTCGATCAAGCGTCTGGAAGATTTGCAGAAGGCTTACGACGACGTGGTCGCGCAACTACGTACGGCTTACACGATTACTTATTCATCTGAAGCCGGCGCGACGCATCGCCGGCTGCGCGTGCGAGCAAATCGTGAAGGCGCTTATGTGCGCTTGAGCCCGGCAGTTTCAACGCCACACTAGCTGTTACAGAACCGCGAGCGAGCGGGTCCCCGCGCGGGCAGCCCGCGTGGGGTGGTGGCGAGCGGATCATAGACTCAACGCGCTTTGCCTCAAAACTCGGGCAGAGACCGGGCGCCTTGAGAGAAATTGAAGCGAGTGTGGATTTTCTTGAGTGCCGTTAGGCACGGAATATTTGTAGAATCAAAGAATTCTTTATTGTTTCTAGCCCATTTATGGGCGACATGATATGCCGCTCCTCGGGAGCTGGGATTCACGAGCAGTATTGTTCTACAAATATGTCGCCGCTACGCGGCTGAGGGCGTTGCCACAGGCGGACTTTTGAGGCAAAGCCGACTCAACCCGTCTTACAATTGCCTCTGAGATTTTGACCTCAGAGAACATCAAAGGAGAAAAGTATGAAGAGACTCACCCTGGCTGTTTCTTTGCTGTGCGTGTTCGCCATCAGCGCGTCAGTTGTTCAGGCGAAAACGATTGGCGCCCAGGAGAAGAAGTCGCTTTACACACGACTCGGTGGTTATGACGCGATCGCTTTGGTCGTGGATGATTTCATTCATCGCCTCGCGACTGACAAACGGTTCGAAAGATTCTTCTCGGGATTTAGCGAAGACTCGCAGAAGCGTTTGCGCCAGCACATCCTCGATCAGTTCTGCGCGGCGGCGGGAGGTCCGTGCGTTTACACCGGGCGCGAAATGCGCACTGTCCACAAAGGTCTGGGCATTACCGAGGCCGACTGGGACGCCGCGGCAAAACATCTGGTGGCTGCACTCGACAAATACAAAGTCCCGGAAGCTGAGAAGAACGAGTTGCTCGCGTTTGTGGTCACGCAGAAAAAGGATATTGTTGAGAAGTAACGAATATTACAGAACCGCGAGCGGTAGCGAGCGGGATAAAGACGCCACGTTAGTTCGGAAAATCGCTTGATTGGGAGCTGACCTGAGTTGCGCCTTGATCCCGCTCGCTACCGCTCGCGGTTCTGTAGGATTCTCACATCCGTCCGCTGTTTCCAATCGAATAAACGCCAGTCAGAAATGGATTTGTCCGGCGCTCCTGACCAATTGTCGTCTTGGGGCCATGGCCTGAATAAACTTCGACGTCATCGCCGAGCGGGAGAATTCTATTGAAAAGCGAGTCCATCAATTGCTCTGTTGAGCCGCCCGGCAAATCAGTCCGCCCGATTGAGCCGGCGAACAAACAATCGCCCACAAAGACTTTTCTTTCGTTCGGCTCGAACAGCACCACATGCCCAGGCGTGTGCCCAGGACAATGGATCACTGTGAAGTTGAGTGCACCGACCTGGTAGATTTGGCCATTGCTCCAGTGTTCGTCTGCGCGCGGCGGCTCTTGATAGTCGAAGCCGAATGCTTTCCATTGCGCTTGCGGAATTCCAATCCACAGTGGCTGAATCGGCAACTGAAGATAGAGCGGCTCATCGGCTGAATGGATAATGATCTTTGCCTGGGGCTTTCGCTTCTTCAGCCCGGCCACACCACCGACATGATCCATGTGCGCGTGCGTGCAGGCAATCGCTTGTAGTTCAAAACCATGCCTGTCGATCGCTTCGACAATCGCGTCAGAATCGTCGCCCGGATCGATGCAGATCGCGCGCTTCGTCTTTTCACACCCGACGACGCGTGTGTGTTGTTCGAATGCAGTAACGGTGATTTGTTCGATGATCATTTTCAGATGGTGCTTGGTACTTTGTTCTTTGTACTTTGATGTGTTTTCAAGTTGAGACGAAAACGTTAGGCAACCAAGCCGAAGTACAAAGCACAAAGTACCAAGCACGTCTCTTCAGGGAGTATAATTCCTCACCGGGATTTCCACGAAAGTAGCAATGCCACTTACACCCACAGCCGCTTCGCTCGCCGAAGTTTTGGACGAGATGACCGCTGAAGGTGCGCCGGAATTAACCGAGCACCTCGAAAAAAATGCGCTCAAGTGCTATGCGTGCGGACATCGTTGTCTGATCAAGGAGGGCAAACGCGGCATATGCAAAGTGCGCTTCAACGAAAGCGGACACCTGCGTGTACCGACTAATTATGTTGCTGCGCTGGCGTGCGATCCGACGGAGAAGAAACCATTCTTTCATATGCTGCCTGGCTCAGACACGCTGACGTTCGGCATGCTTGGCTGCGATCTGCACTGCGCGTATTGCCAGAACTGGCTGACGTCACAGGCGCTGCGGGATGACGCCGCGGTTTCAACGCCCAACGTGGTTACGGCTGATCGGCTGGTCGCGATGGCGAAAGCTTATGGAGCTTCGATGGTGGGATCGAGCTACAACGAACCACTTATCACCGCCGAATGGGCGGTCGAAGTTTTTAGGAAGGCGCGCCCTGAAGGATTTCGCACGGCGTTCATTTCAAACGGCAATGCGACGCCGCAAGTGCTCGATTACCTGCGCCCGTGGACTGATTGCTACAAGATCGATCTGAAGTCGATGAGCGACAAAAATTATCGACAGCTTGGTGGCGTCGTCGACAACATTCTCGACACTGTGAAGATGGTGCACGAGCGTGGTTTCTGGGAAGAGATTGTGACGCTGGTGATTCCCGGCTTCAACGATTCGGCAGACGAACTGCGGCGCGCCGCGGATTTCATCGCTTCAGTTTCGCCGGACATTCCGTGGCACGTGACCGCGTTTCATCAGGACTATCACATGCAAGAGAACACCAACACGACGGCGGAGCAGTTGATTCGCGCTTGTGAAATTGGTCGCGCCGCTGGTCTGCGTTACATCTATGCAGGAAACCTACCGGGAAGGGTCGGCCGTTGGGAGAACACATATTGCCCGAGTTGTGACGCGCTACTGGTCGAGCGCTACGGATATCTCATTCGGCAGATGAACGTCCCGGCCGACGGGCGTTGTCCGAATTGTTCGACGAAGATCCCCGGAATTTGGTCATAAAGAAAAGGGCGAAGCAGAACTGCTTCGCCCCAGAGGACATTTCTACGCGAATCTACCAAATTTAGCTCTTACATCTTCTTGGTAGGACTCATTTTCATTTCCGGACTCATGCTTTTTGCCGGGCTTGCGCTCTTTTCGGGGCCGCCAAGCATGGTCAAATCCTGGCCTGGTGTCCCCATGTGAAAGAGGGCGTGCCATTTCCCGTCACGCTTTACCCAGATGGTCGAATGATAACTTGTATCCGGCTTCTCACCCGGAATCTTGACTTTGTAAGTCACGACTGACGCGTCATCATCGAACTTAACTGCCTTCCAATCGCTCAACTCGGCTTTCGAAGCGTCAAATCCCTGCACGCCCTTAATTGATCCGGCCTTGTCGTAAACGCCGTCCGTCTCGATTTCGATCGAGTTGTCCGCGAGATAGGATCCGAAGGCATCGTAGTTGCGGCTCTTGATCGCCTCCCACACCAGTTTCTCATTCGCGCTTACGTCATCAGTGGTCTCGGCCGGTTTAGCCATCGGGCTCGATGCAGCTTTTGCCGGCGCCGCAGGTTTTGCCGGCGACGGTGAAGCTGAGGACATCGGCATCTTTTGCTGCAGCGTCTCCTGGTAGTAAATGTTGAGCCACTCGCCATTGCGATTGACGTAGGCTGACGCTTCGTAATAAGGACCATTCGGGACCGGCTTGCCTTTATATGTCGCTTTAACGGTCGCGGTATAAGTCAGCAAGACTGCGTCCTTATCGATGGCAGTCAATTTCCAATCACCAAATGTGACATCTGAGAGTTCAGTGTCCTTCATTGCGGCGAGCGATTGGGCAGTATCCTCCACGCCGGTGGCGGTAACGCCAAAGTAATCAGGCAAGAGATATTTCTTGAAAGCGTCCGCGTCTTTTCTCTTGAAACCATCCCACGCGGCCTTTTCCTTCGCGCTGATGTCGTCCAAGGTAGGGGGCGCCATCGTTTTCGTTTCAGTAGCTTTGTTGGTATTCGAAGTGTTTTCATTGCTCATTGGCGTGCAAGCCGCGGCGAGCACCACAAAACACACGAACACGAGAAGTCTCTTCATCGCTGTTCCTCCTTTAGTTTTGGAAAGATTGCGCGAAAGCTTCTATAACAAAATTCCTGCGCCGTCAATTGATTGGCGACGGGTCACTGGTTCACAGGAGGTGGTGACGGTGGTCTTTTCGTAGTAGGTGGCTTCGGCTTTTCCGCCGGTGATGACTTGATCATGGGCGTGTTGGACGATGCCGGACTAGGGACCGCGGTTGCCGCGAGTGACTGTTCGGCGTCTCGACTAAGTTTTACAACGCTTGAGGCGACGACTTGCCATTGACCATTGCGGCGCGCAAAGGTGTCGAGCGCGCGATAGTGTCCGCTGACGTCTTCGGTGTTTGCACCGTCGCTGTATTTCGCCTTTGTGAGCGTCATCAAAATACCGGCGACTGCCGCGTCATTGTCGATTATTTTTACGTTAATTTCTGAAACGTCCCAGGATTCAAACGTCAGGTTTCCCGCCTCGACGTCCTTGATGTCCTGTTCCTTCGAACCGAGCATGCCACTGAAGGACAGCAGAATGATATCGTCGGCTTCAATGCGCCGGACCGCGGCGCCATCTTTTTCTTTCCAAATCCGCGGCCAGTCCTTTTCCATGCGCGTGATCTCAGCCACGATGGCGTCTTTGTCGGGTGTCGGCTCAGGCGTGGCCTGGGTTTGGGTCGTTGTGTTGACGTTGCTACTTTTGGGTTGCGTGCAACCGGCGGCCGCTGTGGTCGACACGATCGCCACTAACAAGAGCGTAAACTTTGTGACCTTCATTGCTACAACTCCTTCATTACATGGTCGAATGACGTAACAACAACTGTTCAGGCGCGCAATGCTCGTAAGACAAGAATTCGGCTAGTCAATGCTTCAGACATCAGCCAGCCGGTCGACCAAAAGCAGTTGACTTGCATTTCCAGCTTGGCATATTGTCTGCGCAAAGGTCACGCTTTTTTTACACCTACTGCGTGACAGTCTTTCCGCCACGTACCTGAACGTGGCAGTGGAGCGTAAGGAGGATCTCAGATGTTTCGTGTAAACCTCAAGCTCTTTTCAAATTATCGAGCTCGCTTAACTCTTTTCGGTTGCGTAGCGGCGTTCGCTCTGTTGGCGGCGACATCGGCTGACGCGCAGCGTTCCAAGGGCTCAATAACCAACAATTCGCCGGAAGAGGGGCAGCCCGCGTTCCACGAGTTTCGCGGCGTACACATTGGCATGGCCGCGGACGACGCGCGGAAGAAACTCGGCACCCCCCGCGATAAGAGTGCAGAGCAGGACCTTTACGTCTTCAACGATAACGAAGCCGTACAGCTCTATTACGACAAGACCGGCGCCGTAACCGCGATTTCTGTTGACTTCATGTCGGGCGCCAGCGGGATCCCGACATCCAAAGATATCTTTGGCTCCGAATCGGAAGCGAAGTCAGATGGTTCCATCTTCAAACGCGTCGATTATCCGAAGGCGGGTTATTGGATCTCGTACAGTCGAACAGCAGGAAGCGATCCAACCATCACCATTACGATCCAGAGAATTAAATAGAGCACGGCCAGTTCGGACTCTTAAGAGTCGGCCGCGAGGCTTTCGCCTGCGCCGGCTTTTTGTTTTTGCTCGCACCCGCGAATTGCAATTGCATTTCGTGTAGTATGGTTTCACACGATTATGCTTCGCGCGGGATTTGTTGGCTTACCTAACAGCGGAAAAACCACATTATTCAATGCGGTAACAGCTCAATCGTCCGCGCTCATTGCGAACTATGCGTTTTCAACCAGCAAAGCGAATGTCGGCGTCGTGGCCGTTCCGGATGAACGCCTCGCGCCGCTCGCCAAGTTAGTAAAGACCGAAGTGATCGTTCCGGCCAGCGTCGAATTTGTGGACATTGCGGGATTGGTCCGGGGCTCTTCCCAAGGCGAAGGAATGGGAAATCAATTCCTTCATGCCATCCGCGAAACCGACACAACCATTCAGGTGGTGCGTTGTTTCGAAAATGAAGCTGTCGTACACGTCGATAATTCGATCGATCCAAGGCGCGATATTGAAACAATTCAAATCGAGTTGGCGCTTGCCGACCTGGCAACGGTTGAGCGTCGCCGCGAACGCGTCCAGAAAACAGCGAAGGGCGGTGACAAGACCGCGCGCGCAGAATTGGGAGTGCTTGATAAGTTGCAGCCGGCACTCGAAGAGTTCCAGCCCGCGCGTAGTGTGTCGCTTAACGACGAAGAGCGAGCAATTGCACGAAACTATTTCCTGCTCACCATGAAACCATCGATTCATGCTGCGAACGTGAGCGAGTCGACACTAAGCGCGCCTGATGAAAACGAATATGTAAGGTCCGTCCGCGAAGTGGCCACGAAGGAAGGAACTGAGTGCGTCGTGATTTGTGCGCAGCTTGAAGCCGACCTTGTCGATCTATCTTCGACAGAAAGAGTCGAGTATCTCGAATCGCTCGGAGTAAAGAGCAGCGGCGTCGATCAGTTGATCAAGAGCGCCTATCACGTGCTCGGTCTGATGTCCTTCCTGACTGCCGGCGAAAAGGAAGCTCGCGCGTGGACAATTCCACAGGGCTCGCGCGCGCAAGACGCGGCTGGGGCAATTCATTCGGACATCGCGCGCGGTTTCATTCGCGCTGAAGTTGTCGGCTATGACGATCTGATGCGTGCCGGTTCATACGCTGCCGCGCGCGACCGGGGGTTGTTAAGATTGGAAGGCAAGGACTACATCATGCGGGAAGGTGATGTAGTGAATTTTCGATTTAACGTTTAGCCCCGTTCACTTCAACACCGCGCGAATGCCGACGATGATCAAATAGATTATCGCTACCACAACCGCGATCTTAATGAGAGCAATCGCGAGGCTTACCAGGAAACCCAGGATTCCCAGCGCTACGCCAGCTGCCGCCAAAACCAGTGGGACGCCTACCGCCAGCACAAACAGCGCCAGCAAAATCATTCCTACTATCTTCAAAACATCGGTTGCTTCTTTCATCGGGACGATTGAAACCTTTCTACCTTAGCGGCTTTTTCCGCGGTTCTTTGCGGCTTGCGACAATTATACGAAGCCGCGGTCGGAATCGTTCCCTTCGATTGCTCTTTCGAGATCAGACAAACAAAAAGGCCGCCAATATGGGCGGCCCATTAAGTCAGCTTCGGTCCTGAACCAGGTTAAGGAACGAGCTGGATTACGCCAATTCGATGGCCAGTGGGCTTAATGATCGTAGTCGTCGTGGCGCCCAACGGTTCGCTGGTTAGCAACAAGCCGAAGTCCGGGAACGAAACGTCCGATTTGATTTCCGCTTCATTCCGACCCTTGACGTTGACGATCTGACCTAGGTTCTGGAATTGGTTGTCGGGCGACACGGCCCAAAGAATATAAGCAGTATTCTTTGGCGCTTCTTTCAGATCGTGGAAAACCATTCTGACTTCCGTGGCGTTGGTTTTCTTGTTTGGCTCGATGAAGATATTGGCTCGCGCGCCTTCCATCGGACCGCTGAAATTTAGCTTCAGCTTGGTATCGTCGCCTTTCTTGAAGTTGGGAATGCCGAGCATCGGCACCGCGTATTCAGAAGTCGGCGCGGCGACTGCCGCGACCGTCTCGCCCGTCGCTCCCGCGAGCGGAATTACAGTGAGTCCTTGCGGCACAGCGCTACGGAAGAAGATCTTGGTGTCCGGGTTGTAAGCCGTCAACGCGTCTTCAGACGATGAAAACAGCATGAAGCGCGTGAGCGGAGTCGTTGTCGTGAACGTTCCCGCGGAATTTGCCACAGTAATCGGTCCGAGCAGCGTAACCGCTCCCGTGGGATCGACTGCGTATAAGTTCAGCGCCGACATGTCCGCCGGCAAGCCAGTCAAGTTCACTTTGATCGTGGTGCCGTCCGCGGCGCGCAAAACGGTTGCGGTACCGGTAGCGCCCGGTATGCCGACTGGATTCAAAGTTACCATCGTTTCTTTGCCTACCGGATATTCGACGATCGTGTAGGTGCCATCCGGATTCTGTACGGCTTGGGTTTTAGTTACGGTCGTTGTTTGGACTTGGCCGAAGCTCATTACGGCCATTGTGAATACGAGGAATGCTGCCCCGCACAGCGTAATGACAGTCTTTCTCATTAATGTACCTCCTTCAATACCATGGTTTGTGTCGGGGTTTGAGGTTGACGAATTCGCCCCTAATTCTCGCAAGCAATGTGCCTCGGCAATTTGCTCGCGGGTCTTGGTTTAATTAAGCAAATTGCGTCAAGGCGGAGTGAAGCGATACAGAAATCAGTGTTCGCGATGTTCGGAAGGGAGTCAGTTGGAGGAGGAAAGTCGTGGAAATTCGAACGGCTATCGGGTAGCTACTCGAAGTTCGTTGACGAGCGTGCGTCGACCGTCCCGATTCGTCTCTACAGTTGTATCTGTTCGAGCGGCAAGGCTCTGCGAAGGATTGGTGCGCCGTTGTGGCGCGAGTTTCGTGATGAGCGGTCCAGGAGCAGGCTCATCGTCGCGAATGAAGTAGATGTTGTGTCGATAACATTCGGTCGAAGGCGTTTGCTCGGCGAGGACGGCAACACGTTCGTGCCGCGGACATACGCCAGTAGCCAGTTGATCCGTGTCAGGATCGACTTCGACGATGTTGACATCATCAGGTCGCGCGAATGACTTCGCGCCGAGCTCGGGCCGAAGATCGACGGCAGATTTCATGAAGTCCATCCAAATCGGCAACGCTGCTTCGCCGCCCGTCATGCCAAGCTGCGCATTATCGTCAAAACCAACCCAAACCGCGCAGACCAAATTCGGGGTGTAGCCAACGAACCAGCCGTCGCGTGACGTTCCCGTTTTTCCCGCTAGCACGGTGGTCTTCAGCAAGTCACGAGCTCGAATTGCCGTTCCGTGATCGATGACGCCTTGCAGCATGTCGGTGATGATGAAAGCAGTGCTGGGCTCAATCACTTGTGGCAGCGACGCGGTGTCAGTCATCGACTTCACGATGTGAGGTTCAATTCGATTGCCGCCGTTCGCAAACGTTGCATACGCAGCGGCCATCTGCAACGGAGTAACTTCAGTCGTACCGAGCGCCAGCGCCGGAAACGGTTCCGGTCGCGGCAATCCAAAGTCGTGCGCGACGTTTGCGGTGCGCGCCAGGCCTGTTTGGGTTGCGACTTCGACGGTAACTACATTCAGTGAATTGATCAGCCCATCGCGCATCAGCACATCCCGCATCGAAAAGCGGCCGCCAAAGTTTGCCGGGCGATATTTCGCGCCGCCTGCGTAGGTGAATTCCTGTGGCGCATCGGCAAATTTTTGCAGCGGCGACATTCCCGATTCGAGCGCGGCCGCATAGACGAATGGTTTGAAGACTGAACCCGGCTGTCGTTTCGCGTCGGTAGCGCGATTCAGTTGTGACGCAGCGTAATCGCGCCCGCCAATCATCGCGAGAACTTCACCCGTCCTCGGATCGAGTGCCACCAATGCTGCCTGCGGCTTGGCGTTTGCTGCTCGGTAGGTTTCGCCGAGTCGCGTCAACTGTCTCTGCACCGCTTGCTCGGCAAGCTTCTGCAAATCGAGATCAAGCGTCGTGATGATGGGAGTGCCTTCTCCGAGTGCGGGCGCGCGTGACGTATTTGCATCGGCGCGCTCATTATTGAGCGCCGCCTTCTGGCGATTCACGTAATCGATGAAATACGGCGCGGATGATTCGCGCGCTGGATCATAGTCGGCGACCGGCAGAGGTTCTTTCACCGCGGAGGCAGCCTGTTCCAGCGTAATGTAGCCGTCGCGCACCATTGTTCCCAAAACGGTGTTGCGGCGCTCGCGGGCGTCTTCGTTGTGCTGAATCGGCGAGTAGCGTGAAGGACCCTGAATCATACCCGCAATCGTTGCCGCCTCGTTCAGGGTCAAGTCCTTCAATTCTTTCCCGAAATAAATCCGCGCCGCCTGATCCACGCCGCGCACCGCGACGACATTGCGCTGTCCCAGATACACTTCGTTGCAGTACAGCGCGAAGATGTCCTGCTTCGAAAGCCGTTGTTCCAAACTGAAGGCGAGCATTGCTTCGGCATACTTGCGACGAAAGGTTCGCTCCGGAGTCAGATAAGTGTTCTTAACGAGTTGCTGTGTGATGCTGGACCCGCCCTGGCCGATGCGTTCGTCACCGGCGTTTCTGATTAGGGCACGCGCTACGCCAAAGACGTCCAGACCGTGATGATCAAAAAACCGCCGATCTTCGATCGAGATGATTGCATGCACGAGCACCGGCGGAATGTCTTTGAAAGTCAGTTGTCGACGGGCTGCGCCTTTACTTTCGTTATCGTTTGTCAGCGATTCAGGTGCGAGGGCAATTGATTCGAAACGGACGTCATCCCCCGTTAAGTCAGCGATTCTTCCCGCTGAATCGAAATCTACGCGAACAACTGAAGGGAAGTTGTTAGGGGCGCTTGGTCGAATTTCAATTGCGTTATCGAGAACTGAAAAGCTGCCATTCCAGACTTCACTTACGCTCTCGCTCTCAACATAACCTGTGCGGCGTAGTGAACTGGCTAGTCCATCGCGCGTGACTTTCTGACCGACTCGCAGCACGCGCGGCGCAGCATAAATGCCTGCGCGCGTCGTGAGATAGCCGTGCGCCAGACGCTCATCAACCAGTTTTGCGTAAGCTCGATAAGAACGAATCAGAAAGATGGTAGTGACCGCGAGTGTTACTAGGAGCACGAATGCGCCGATGCGCAACGTACGTGTGATGAAGCGAGTTCGGCGCCGCCGGGCAGCATTCTTATGTTGCCGATGCCGCAGTTCAGCGGTATCAAGAGAAAGTTTGCGGCCTTGCTGCTGCCGGGTCGAACCCCCCGTCAACAGCAACGCCGCCGTGGCCAACGTTGAGCGATCCATCACCTTAATCCGTTGCTGTTAGGAAACGTCGAATGCCGACGAATTTCTTACGAACGAATACCGATTCTGATTTGGAGGTTAGATGCCGCACGCCTGCGGCGATTTAGCAGAGCAGAATGACCGGACCTGCTCAAACCAGGGAGGGCTCGGGTCGTAAAACAGTCTGCGGTTGAACGAGGGACTTGATTCTTTCCATTGAGGCCAGCGCGGCTTCGTATCCCGCTTGCAGTAACTCGTCCGCTCGACGCGTTTCGTCCCAACGAATGTGGCCGACCTTGGGGGTGATTAGCACATCAGCGTCCGGACGGTCCTGATTGGCAACGATACGCTCCACTGCGACAAAAGTATGCGCCAGCACGCCCATTGCCGTCTTTGGATCCGCGAAAAATCGCGCACCGTCAAAGTTCACGTCACTCGCAATTACGATATCTACGCCCAGATCCCGCACGTAACTGATCGGCAGGCTGGCCACCAGGCCGCCGTCAACCAACCAGCGACCTTGCGAGTCCCGTACCGGAGTGTAAACAGCAGGAATGCAGGTGCTCGCGCGAATCGCAAACGGCAAGTCGCCTTCATCGCGAAAAACCACGGCCGTGCCTTTGTGCAGATCCATGGCGAGCGCGGCGAATCGAATTCTTAGATCTTCAAAGCGCGTAGCCGGTAGATGCTCGCGCAGAAACTTTTCCATCCGCGCGTTCGTCTGCAGGCCCAGTCGTGAAAAAGACAAACGCGCCGTGTGACGCCAGCGAAACGCACTCGCCATGGATGTGAGTTCGTCAATTGAAAGGCCGGCTGCATAACACCCGCCGATTAAAGCGCCCGCCGACGCTCCGGCGATCGCCTCGATGCGAATATTGTTTTCTTCGAGGGCACGCAGGACGCCGACATGCGCGATACCGCGCGCGGCGCCGCCGGAAAGCGCGAGACCGACGCGGCGATTACTAAGGTTGGCAGGGTTTTTCATGCAGTCTTTGTGTTAGTGCTTCGAGCTTTGTACTTTGTGCTTTGGGTCTCTGCTGAAACTTGCGCGTATGAATCAATTCATCAATTTGCCAGGCCCATCAAAGAACAAAGTACAAAGTTAAATACAAACAAGTACAAAGCACACGTCTTTCTAAACCGGATTCAAAACGACAATCTCTGTTCCCGGTTGGTCCCGCAAATTGTCCACGAACTTGTCGATGTCCGCCTCAATTTTCTCTTCGGTCAAATCATGCTCGATTTTGCTGCGGACTTCTTCGAGCGTCGGTACGATGCGCCCACCATTCTTCAGCCGCCCGTAGGTTTGATCGTAACGATCCTGAACTTCCTTTTGTGTCACGATCGTAAAGGCGCGAAAGCGAAAATCAAGATACTGATCCACCATCACGCGATCACGGAGAATTAGATCCAACTGTTCACTCGTCAAACCGACCCGCGCCATTCGCTCCTGCAGGCGTTGCGCGCTTCCAAATTCCTGGGCCAGTTCGTTACGCCGAAGATCAACTTCCTTGTCGCGCGCGGCAATGCCTTCCGGCGTGTCGGCGCTCGGTAGCTTGCGCGCTTCCTGCAGAATCAAGAGCTGATCTTCAAGCAAGCCCAACGCATGATTTAGATCCGCAGAATTCGGATGATCGGGAACTGGTCTGCTCGGCTCAAGCGCCAATTGCCAAACGAGATCCGAATAGGTAATTAAGTCAGGCGTCGCGCGCGAACCATTCGTGACCGTCGCGACCATTTTGTCGGGAACGGTCTGCCCGCGAACCGCAGGCGGCAGACAGCAGACGACAGACAGTAGGAGGAGAAACGGCATTGAAAACTGAAAATTAAAAATTGAAAAATGCAAATTAGGCGTGCGCGACTCAGTCGACTTGTTCAGGCAGCGCTGCACGATGAGTCGAATGCAGTTTTCAATTTTCATTTTATACTTTTCAATTTGCACTGCCTTCTTGCCCTTTCCCCTTTGCGCTTTGCCGCTAAAACGTTTGATTAAACCTGAACTGGAATTGTCCCTGATGCAACTGAAAGATTGCTGTCGTCGGCATCCCGGTGTCCAGGTTCTGCGGAATCAAAAAGCGCGACGGATTCAGCAGAAAACCGTAGTCCACGGCCAGCGCGCCACCCAAAGGCGTTTTGAAACGAAAGCCCAGGCCCACCGTATGACTCCAACGAACGCGCAAGTTCTGCGCGTTTAAATCCTCAAGGAAATTCCCGGTCGGCGTGATGGGCTTCGGATGGAAAATATCGCCGATGCTCCTAAACACATTGCCGCCGTCATAAAACGGTACGATCTGAATATTGCGTGTCATGGGCACGCGCGCTTCAAGGTTCAACACCACCTCGGCGTTGCCGCCGATTGGAACTGTGAACGGATTCAAACGGATTATGTTGCCATGCGAATCGCGAAAGTCACCTTGCGGAACGATGACCTGTCGCGGGCCCGCTTCTTCGAACGGAAATCCGCGTAGAGTAGTAGCGCCGCCGGAAAAGAAACGCTCGCTTATAGGCAGCAATCGGTCGAAATCGTCGATGTGGCCGTTGCCATTCTTGTCGCGAATATCAAAAAGCCGCGCGATGCCGATCGTAAGGTTCGCCGCGAGCACCGTGTTCCTTGCGGCGTGAACTTTGTAATATGTGTCATACGTCGAAAGAAATCGCATAAACGAAGTGTTACCGCCCAAAGCTTTTGCCGCCCAACTGAAATCCGCGGTCAAATAATGGCCCCGGGTCGCATCTGTTTGGTTGTAACGACAGACTTCGCCACGGCGAATGTGTTCTTCTTCGGTGGCAATCGCGCCGGGCAAACGTCGCTCACATCGTTCGCGCGTGTCGATGACAAACGAAGTGCCAAAACGCGAGAGCCGGACCACCTGATCAGGAATTAGGATGTCCTTAACCAGAAGACTTTCGATATTGCGCAGGCGCACGTCTTCGTACGCGTAACGGAAGAAGACAATGCTCCGCTGTTTCTGACTAAACACACGCTGCGTCTCAACCTGGAAGGTGAAACGATCAATCTCAGGATCGCCCACCGGGTTTCCAAACTCGTCGATCGGATTTCCGTTCGCGTCGAGACGCTGCACGATGCCGTTTGTTCCTTTGTCAATTGTTGAACGGAAAAAACGGGTGATCGTCGAATCACGCAAATATTGAAGCGATACACCCAGCGGCGCAAATTGATCTTTCCGATAACGCACAAATCGTGGGTCGAGAAACTCAAAGCGCACGAGTTGCTGTCGCTGGCTGCCGCGAACTCTGACGGCGGCACTGCGCAACTTGTTCATGAAATCAACGTTCGTCAACTCCATCAACCCGAGCACGCCGGTGTCCGTCGAGTAGCCGCCGCCGTACTCAATCACGCGTGGTCTTTTCTCTTCAACGTCGATAATGACATCGTATTTCTTTTCTCCCGTCGGCGTTTCGCCAGCCGGCTGCTGGCTAATCAGCACCTGGCGAAACGCGTCCGTCACATACAAGGCGCGCTCGGCTTCGGTGATTCTGTCGGCGCGCAACGGATCCCCTTTGAACAAAGGAACAGCGCGAATGATGGCATCGCGCTTGGTTCGTTGCGTGCCCGCATTGCCGGTAACGCCGTTAACGACGATATCGTTGACGATGGCCTTGGCGCCTTCTTTGGTGACGTTGAAAACGACACTAACCTGTTCGTCTTCGCCTTGTTTCGGCAACTCATCGACGGCGGGTCGCACTTCAGCTTCGATGTAGCCGTCGTGGGCGTAGACGTTCAGCAGGCGATCGGTATCGCCGCGCACCTGGGAGCGCGAGTACGGTTGGCCTTTGCTAACCGTGATCTCCCGGCGCAGCCGGTCTTGATCGAAAACAGTCGCGCCGCGAACGTCGACTTCCGCAACGCGGGTTAGCGGCCCTTCTTCGACATTGAAAGTAATGATGAGACTGTCGCCCGTCAGCGAAATACCCTGAAGCACGGTGGCCTTCGCGTGGCGATAACCCAATTCGCGCATGTGCGCTTCGACGGTGCGACGGTCTTCTTCCAGGATCGTCGTGCTCGTGTATCCGCGTCCCAGCCCACCGATGAATGGCAGGAATGAAATCGAACTGGCCTTTTGCGACTTAAGTTCCTCAGCAATGTCGTCGGGCGTTAGTTTGTTGGTGCCGGTGACGCGAATATCGGTCAGCGTCAGCCTGCGTTTTAGATCGACGTCGTAAGTCACCGTCACCGTCTGGCCGGTGAGCGCTTCCGGAATCAGGTTCTCGCAAGTCTCGTGCGTGCCGTTCGCCACCGTGGTGGGCGCGGCCAGAGTGACAGTGCATTCTGAAGTGACTTCGGCAAAAAAGTAACCTTGCTCCTGCAAGCGATTCTTGACGCGGCGCGCGCCTTCTTCGATGACCGAAATGTCGAGATTGCCTTCGCGCCTCAAAGGAAGAAGTTCACGCTGTTTTTTCTCGCTGAGTGTGTAGTTTTTGAAAGCAATGTTGACAAGCGGTCCGCGATTGCCGGTAACCTCAATTTTGATCTCGTTTGTCTCCGGATTTCGTTCGACACGGGGATCGTTCAACGTCGGTGACAAATAACCCTTCGCGAGCAGCGCTTGTCGAATTCGATTCACGTCGTCACCCAGGACATCGCGGGTAAATAAAGCTCCCGGTTGTAATTTCAAGGTTGGCTTGACCGATTCAAGGTCGAGATCTTTGGCGATATCAAATGTCGCCACGTGCGCCGGTGGCCCAGGCGTGACGTTATAAATTACTCGCCGCCGAGTGCCGGTCACGTCGGCCGGATCCGGCTCTTCAGTGTGTTCGACCGTAGCGTTGAAATATCCGCGGTCGCGCAGGTAAGCCTGAATCTCGTCGGCGTTCCGCTCGATCGACAGCACCGAAAGGCGGCGTCCCGGCTCGAGCAGGTTCAACCGAGCACGAATCTCGTCGGTCGCCAGGGGGACGCCCGCCGGCACACCGACCCTTACGGTGACGCCCGCGATTACCAGTTGCCGCTGCACGACAAACCGAACACGCACGGGAGATTTAGCCGTGCCGGGCTGAGTTTCGGTGACCTCGATCCGCGCATTCGCCACGCGATCTGAAGCAAACAAGTCCTGTAAGGACTGGCGCGCTGCGACCGCACTGTACTCGGCGCCGGCTTTTATTTTGAGAAGCGTTTGAAATTCAGCAACGGCTAAAGCGTCGGCGGGAGTGGTTTCCAGAACGACTTCAACCGAAGTTACGGGACGATGTTCGTAGTCGCCGACCTGGGCGCGCGCCGCACCAAACGAGAAGAGGCAGACGGCGGCCGCAAACAGGAGGCAGGCGGCAGGAGGCAGACGGCAGGGAAGGAAGAAACGCGTGTTCCTGCCTCCTGCGGTCTGCTTCCTGCCGTCTGCCACCCGTCTCTTCAAAATCTCTTCCTGAACCTGATTTCAAAACTGTAATTGTTACTGTGCGTGCTCAGATTACGCAGCGAGCCCTGCTCGTACTGCGCGACGAACGACAAACGGTTCGACACGCGGTACTCCACAGCCAGTATCTGATTCGGATCGGACGCGAGGTTGGTCGAATATGTCACCGTCACATCCTTGCTGATGCGGCGCGCCACGGTCAGTCGCGCCGTCGGCGTCGAGCCGTTGCCGGCAATCACCGGACTGATTTCCAGACGGCTCAAACCGAAAAGTTTATTGCTCGCACGAGAAACAGGGGCATTGATCAGCGCGTCGGTAAGCAGACTTGCAGCGGTGCCTAACCCTGACTGCGCCAATACCGAAGTGCTTTGATCAGTGGTGGAAAGTGAGCCAGTAAGAATCAACGAGACAACATCGGCTTGAGGCAAAGCCGGCTCAGAACTGACGATCGTGTTTGGATGCGAAAGCGGACCGGTAATTCCCGCGGTCACGCGATAGCCGCGGATGATGGTTTGGCCTTCGATGTTCAAAATTGGATCGGCACTGAGGCGTCCGGGAAAATCTACGAGGCCGCGCGTGACCTCGTAAGGGCTATTGCGGAAGTTGAGCGTGCCGCGCGTCGCCGTTACTCTTCCTTGAATAATCGGATCGCCAATCGGCCCGTCGAGCTGCAGGTTAACCGAGGCGACGATATCGCCCAGGTTGTTGCGCATGACGAGCGCGTTGCGACCTTCGACTCGAACCTTGTCGAGCACGGCAGTTTCGGCAAAGCTGAACCGGCCGCCTTCCTCGATCGTCGTTTCGGGTCGTTGATTGATCAGGTCGGCGAGTTCGACATCTTTCGTGTACTCAGTGCGCTTGACGTTGACATAGCCGCTGATGAACTGGTTTTTGAGGTCGCCATTCAAAGACAAGTCGGCCGTGACCGTCGAACGAAAATCTTTTGGATAGTTGAGCGTGACATTGTCGCCGCGCACACTGATCGCAAAACGTCCGCGTGCGGAACCGGTCAGCAACATGCCACCCGACGCCGTGACTTTGCCGAGGCCGAGCGTTCCGGTCAGCCGCTCAATCTGCGCCTGGTTCGAGTTGAAGCGAATCAAGCCACTGAGGTTCGCGACCGTGATCGTCTGATCGCCAGAAAAGACAGAGACCGAAGCCCCACTAATTTCTGCCGTCCCCAGCATGCGCGGATTGTCGTAAGTGCCGGTCACACGCAGAAACAATTTCGCAACTCCTGACGAAAAAACATCCGGTGAAAGACCGCTAAAAATTCTCAGATTCACGTCGCCGTTCACGTCGAGACTTTCGCGGCCGCCTGGGCCGGTAGCAATCGTTCCCGCGAGCGTTACGTTCGTGCCGGGCCCGGTGAAGCGACTTTCGTGAACGCTCAGCTCGTTCGGCGCGAAATCAATAACCAACGGCCCGGTCGGAGAAAGTTGCGCGTCTGCGACGTTAATGGTCAGTTCGGTGAAGGTGGCCTGGCCGGTGAGTCCCCGCCACGAAAGCACCTCTTCGCCCTGATCGTTTTCCGTCATCAGGTTGCCGCTGAGCTTCAGCGTGCCCGTAGCGCGGCCGCTGACGGCGACATCCGTTTGCGGCAGAAGGATCTTCAAAACTTGCGTCAGATCGGCAGCGGTGATATTCGACTCGACCACGGCGGGAAGTTTTTCGTTTGAAAGATCGATACGCGCGGTGATCACCTGCGGACTTGCGCCTAACAGCCCGGTAGTGCTGAAGGTAATGTCGAGCTGTTTGTTTGCGGTGACGCCGATGAGTTTTAACGCGCCAGCCGGCTGGCCATCGATCGTGACGTCATTGCTCTCGCCATTGAAATTGATCTGCCAGCTCGTGACATCGTCGAAACTTCCAGATGCGGTCGCGGTCAAATTTGCCGTGCCACCGAGTTGCGGAAGTCCCGGTCGACTTGAGAACGCGGCCAATCGCTCAAGCTGTACCCGATCGCCGCTGAACTTCACATCAAAGGCTTTTGTCTTGGTGTCGAACTTTCCGCTGCCGGCGATGTGACCGGCGTCGAAATTCGCATCAAGCGTCTCGACATTGACGCTCGAACCGGCGAAGGTCGCGTGTGCGGTCAAACTTTGCAGAGGCTCGCCCGCAAGACGCCCTTTGCCAAATCGCAGATCGGCGACGCCTGACATGTTGTTCGGAATGCCCGTGACCTTTACTGAACCCGAGGCTTCCGCTTCCGTGTCGCCAATTTGTTCGCGTGTCTCGTGCGTCATGGGCAGCGCCGCGATCAGATTGCCGGCATTCATTCGATCAAGCGTCGCTTCGATCGATGTATTGTTTTCGCCGGTGCGAGGAATCAGCAAAGCGAATTGCGCGCCGCCGCCGTTTGCTTGAGTCAAGCGGCCATTGTCGACCCGCGTCTCAGTTGCCGTCGACGAAACATTCGCCGTGAGCGAGCCGAGATCACGGCTGTTCACGATGAGCGAACCGAGTTCCGCGTGGCCGCTGACGAGCGGATCCTTCAAAGCGCCGACAAGCGTGCCGTTGAAATTCAGTCTGCCGCCGAGATCGATTCCGTAAGTTCGAAATTGCTCTTCGACTTCCGGCAAAGCGCCTGACGTTATCAACAGCCGCTGAATTTCCGACGCATCAGTCGAAGCGACATCAACATGCAGATTTGAAACGGGTTCATCGATTGAGAATTGGCCGGTGGCGTTCAGCTTAGTCGCCGCGGTTTGCAAGTTCGCTCGCTGAATTTGAAACAGGCCCCGGTTCGCATTAAGCGCAAAATCACCAGAGAGCGGCGCGAGATCATTAGTCGTTGGCGCGCCTTGCAGTTGAGCGTTGACGCTGCCAGTCGCAGTCGAGATGTCAGTGTCGGTAAAAGTGAGATCGGCGCGACCGGTAGCGCGGCTGGCAACGGGAATCGCGCGGCCCGAGAGCACAGCGATCATCGCCGCGAGATCGAAGTTGTCGAAGTTACTCGATACTTTCGAGGTTCCGTTCTTCGTCAGCGAGATCGTGGCGTCGCCGGTAGCGCGTCCATTCAGCGCTTCGGCGACAAAATTCGTGAGTTGAATTTGATCGCTGCTCGCGACGACGGCGGCATGCGCTGGTCCGAGTTTCATTTCGCCCAGCACACCGCCACCCAAACTCAGATCGGCGCTGGCGCGATAACGGCCTGAAGGCTCCAGCGCGAAGGCCGGTTTTGCCAGCTTTACGTTTTCAACCTGGCCGTTTTCGAGTTTGACCGTGCCCGCGTTGATGTCACTCGTTGTTCCTTCGACGCGTCCATTACGAATCGCGAGCCGCACCCCGGCGATGTTGATGCTGCCGGTTTGTGCGCCTGAGAAGTTCGCGGCGCCGAGTTGCAGTTCTTTGACGGTGACATTGGTGACACCACCGCGACTGTTGGCTTCAATGTTCTTTGCCGTGGCGCCATCGATCGTCGCCTTGGAAGCCTGAATTTTTCCGGCCTTCGCGTTCGCAATCGTCGCCGTCGTGACACCGTCCGCTGAACGCACGCGAATGTCGTTTGCTTGAATTCCGCCGGCGACTCGCGCACCCGCCGTTGTGAGTGCGCTGCCGGTCAGTTGCGGCGCGGAAGCAGTGAGTACGCCGTCTTTGTATTCTGCAACCGCATCGCGCAGTATCAATCCCGTTATGGTGGTGCCGTAACTCTTCTCAGCAGCCGCGCGCAGTTCGCCGGCCCAGCGAAAGTCCGAACCGGTGCCCATGACGCCGCCGGTAACTTGGACGGCATTCAACTGAAAATCGCCTGCATTTAGTAACTCGACGACGGCGCGACCATTGAAGTCATAGCTCGCGCCTTGCCCGGTTCCTTTCGCGGTGACGTTCAAGCCCTGCAAGCGCACCCCGTCGGCCGCGAGCGCGTCGGATTTCACGCCGCCGGTTAATTGGTACTTCTCGCCTTCGCCGGTAATCGTGCCGGAAAAATTTCCGACGCCGCGCAGCGCCGTTCCGGAAGCAAGCACGTCTGAAAGCTGTGTGAGATCGACTGTTGAAGCAACGTTGAAGTTGTATTGCAGCTTGCGCCAATCGCCCATCACGCCACTCAACGTTGCTTCGGCAACCGGCGAACGCAGCTTCAGCTCCTGGATTTCCGCGCGAATCTGATTCACGCGGCCGTGCGCTTGGACGTCGATGTTATTGATGGGCCGGTTGTCGTAAGTGAGGGTCGAATTTGTCGCGCTCAGCGACACCGTGTTCATCCAGCTCGACGATGGTGCATTCGGATCGTCAGGCTGAATCGTTGCCTGGACGTTACGCGCTTCACCCGACAAACGGTGCTGCGCGTCGCCGTAATGAATTAGCGCATTCTTTAGATCGATGTGCGCAGTTGAATAGGCGAACAGGATTCTCTGGTTTGGTTCAGGCGGTGGGAGGTGAACATTGCGAAAATTCGAGCGGCCCTGCGCGTCGAAGTTCACCCACAGCTCGAGACCTTCAACCTGCAAGTCCTTGAGATTGATGTTGCGCTGCAGATTGACCGCGTAAAGATCTTCAACGCGAACGGTTGCGAGCAGTCGATCGATCTTTCCTAGTTTCTCGCCGCTTTGTGCGTCGTACAGTTCGACGCCGAGCATCTCGACCTGTTGTGGCGTAATTGCAGTGTGGAATTCGCGAATCTCTGCGCGGATTCCATATTTGGCGAGCGTGTCCTTTACCTGTCCGGCGATGTACGCGTCGACATACCCGAGTCGATAACTCAACAGCGCAATTAAAATTAACGCGATCGCGCCGACAGCGACGACAATGCCGACAATGATTGCGTTCCGGCGAGTAACGATGCGGCGTCTGCGTCGTGGGGGCGGCGCGCCACTTTTCGGTGCGGCAGGCTCTGGTTCGTTCACAGGCATTCTCGAGGCCGATGTGTCAGAAGCCCGATGTCAGGGAGGACGATTTGCGAAGCGCGCCCTTACTGACCCGGCCTTCTGACATTGTTTCAGGAGAGCCTAAAAACAGAGGCTAGAGGAGAGGTTAGAGGTCACAGGTCAGAATGAAGTTGCTCAATTGGACCGTCGAACCCGCGGCACATCTGATCTCCAGCCTCTAACCTCTATCCTCTGCGTCGTTTTTAAACTGAAATCAGGGGAATTTCAAGAATAGCATAAAGCGGGTGGTGGTACAGTCGGAGGTGGCGCATCTTGCGCGTGGTTTCAAGGGTGAGGAGCCCGTGCCACCTTGCGTTAGCTGCGCGATGCGCGAGTACTGACCTCTGACTCCTGACCTCTAACCTCTGATTGGGGAGTCTCGCTCTCACCGTCGCCCGGTGTACCGAGCGGCACGTTGCCCACAACTTTCAGTTCAAAGCCTTCGATCGCCGTGATTTTCGGGGGATGATTCGTCAACAAGAGAATCCTTCGCAATCCTAATTCGTGAAGAATCTGCGCGCCGATTCCATAGTCGCGATTCAATCCGTATCCGGTTTCCGCGCTCGCTTCACGCTTGCTGAGGCCGTCGTCCTGCATTAGCGCGTAGGTCCGCAGTTGGTGAATTAAGTCGAGGCCGTGCTCGCTCTGGCGCAAGTACAGCACGACGCCTTGGCCGGCTTCTGCAATCTTTTCAAGTGCGCGACGCAGCTGATAACCAGTGTCGTCAATAGTTGATCCGAACATGTCGCACGTGACGTTTTCAGTGTGGACGCGAACCATCACCGGATCGTCAGTGCGCACGTCACCCATCACCATCGCCAAATGCACGTCGCCATTGATGGTGTTTTCGAAAGCAATCGCACGAAACATTCCATAGACCGTTGGCAGATCAGTTTCGGCCGCGCGCCGCACCAGCACTTCTTTCTGAATACGATAGCGAACGAGATCGGCGACGCTAACGATTTTCAGCCCGTGCATCACCGCAAAATCTTTGAGCTGCGGCAAGCGCGCCATCGTGCCGTCTTCGTTCATGATTTCGCAGATCACGCCGGCGGGATAGAGTCCGGCGATGCGCGCGATGTCGACCGCAGCCTCCGTCTGTCCGGGACGCACGAGCACGCCGCCTTTCTTTGCGCGAAGCGGAAAGACGTGACCAGGTCGCGCGAGATCCTGCGGCTTGGTGCGCTGATCGACCGCCGTCAAAATTGTTGTGGCGCGATCCGCGGCTGAGATTCCCGTGGTCACGCCGCGTCGTGCTTCGATTGAAACTGTGAACGCAGTCCCGAGCCGCGAAGTGTTGTCCGAAACTTGTGGGCTGAGGTGCAGTTCATCGCAGCGATCTTCCGTTAGCGGCAGACAAATAAGCCCGCGCGCGTGACGCGCCATGAAGTTGATGATTTCAGCGGTGACCTTTTCCGCGGCACAGACCAGATCGCCCTCATTCTCGCGGTCTTCATCGTCCACGATAATGATCATTCGCCCTTCGCGAATGTCGGCGGCAGCGTCTGGAATGGAAGCCAAGGACATTTAAGATTTCCGATTTGCGATTGTTATGGATTGTAGCGCGGCGAAGTTAGCTTTGGCGACTGACCGGCCTGATCTCATTCCCCCCTCGCTTCAGCGAGGTGATAAGCCGATTTGGCATTCACCCGGCTCTTTTTAGTTGGAAGCACCCACACCACCTCGCTGAAACGAGGTGTGACCGAGAATTCGCTCAACGTACTTCGCGATCACATCGGCTTCCAGATTCACCTCATCACCGGCCTCCAACTGTGAAAAGTTGGTTAATGCCAGCGTCTTCGGTATCACCGCAATTTCGAAGTAGTTGTCCGTAAGATTCGCAATTGTCAGGCTGATGCCATCCACGGCGACTGAGCCTTTGAAGACGAGATACTGCGCGATCTCTTTCGGGTACGCGAAGCGAAACGTCCACGAATCACCGTGATTCTGGGAACTCATGAACGTGCCAGTTGCGTCAACGTGGCCCTGTACGATGTGGCCGCCGAGGCGAGTTTCGGGCGTGACCGCGCGTTCGAGATTTACCGGTGAACCGGCTTGCAACTTCCCAAGCGTCGAGCGGAACAAAGTTTCCTTTGAGACGTCGGCGGCAAACGAGCCAGACCTCACGTCTAATGCAGTCAGGCAGACTCCATTGACTGCGATCGAATCTCCGTCTTTCGAATCCTGGGTTACAGTCCGCGCCTCGATCACAATGCGCGCGTCTTCGCCGCGCTTTTCAACTTCACGTACGCGACCGAGCTCTTCAATGATTCCCGTAAACATTAGTTTCCGGTCCGTTCCTTCACGATTGCGATCATCTTCTGAAATACGTCGTCGATCGGCATCCCGGACGAATCAACGACGATCGCATCGTCAGCGACCAGCAGCGGCGAATCTGCGCGCGTGGTGTCGCGCCGATCGCGTTCCGTGATGTCGGCCAAAGTTTGCTCAAATGTCGCGTCGGGATTGTGCACGCGCTCTTCGGCCAAACGTCTCTGCGCGCGTTCTGCAATTACCGCGTCCAAAAAGAATTTCACATCCGCATTCGGAAAAACGACAGTGCCGATGTCGCGTCCGTTCATCACCGCGCCACGTGCGCCGAGTTCGCGTTGCCGCTGAACCATGGCGCGTCGCACCGCCGGGATGGTTGAGATGATCGACGAAACATGAGTTACGTCTTCATCCCTGATTCGTTCGGAAACGTCGCGGCCGTTTAAGCTGACGCACAACGAGTCAGGATCGCCCGCCAGGTCAACATCGATTCGCGCAGCCAGTGAACCGACAGCAACGTCGTCAGTTTCGTTGACGGACGTTGATTCGATCACGGCCAGCGCTACCGCGCGATACATTGAGCCAGTGTCGATATAAAGCAAATCCAATTCACGCGCCAGCATTCGGCCGAGCGTCGATTTGCCAGATCCGGATGGCCCGTCGATGGCGATGATGAGCGGCCTTGCCAAAACACTGAAACGATATTAGCGCGTTCGAGGATGGTCAAGGTTTGCAGGGGCAAAAAAAAAGGCAATCACCCGAAACCCTCTGGTTCCGGGTGATCGCTTGTGTCAGCCGCGCAGTGGAGTTCTCCTGTTTGAATCGACTGCGTGCTGATTCGAAAACTTCGCCAAAGCTAACGCGCGAGAACTGCAACTCTTTCGCCGTCTACCTTCAGGGCTGCAAGTTCACGTCCAACGCCGCGTTCGGCCTGCGACCTGGGGGCTTGCCAAGCGTCCGCGCCTTCAATTGCCATCGTCGAAAGGAAGTAGCTGCTGCCATAACGATTAAAGACCAGCGCGGTTCGCCGCGAGTTGGGGGCGCCCATCAATCGGACGCGCACCAACACGCGCGCGTCGCCATGGGCGTTCGCGATTTGAAGCATCGCCAGATCTGAACTCGGGTTCACTTGCTGAATCCGGTACTCTCCCGCCGGCAAAAGCTTGTCACCCACACTGAATTCGAAAGGAATGGTCGCGCGGATGCTTACGCCATTAACAGACTGGGCCTTAGCGGTCACCGCCAACAGACCAACCAGCATCAACATCGCGAACATCGTGGAAATTTGTTTTCTCATGACCTTCGTCCTCCTATCCGATAACGCGGAGGACCGCCGGAAACTCCCTCACCACCCGCCGATGATTGTTGTAGAATCTCGCCGCCTATTCGACTGAAACCCAATGGCTGCCGAAAGTGTCACGCAACTGCTGGTGAAATGGGGCGACGGCGATCAGACGGCTCTCGACCAGCTCATGCCGCTCGTTTATGACGAGCTGCGTCGCGTGGCGAGCAATTACCTGCGGCGCGAGCGACACAATCACACGCTGCAGCCGACCGCGCTGGTTAACGAAGCCTATATGAAGCTGGTCGATCAGAAGGCCCATTGGCAGAATCGCGCGCAATTTTACGGGGTCGCAGCCCAGTTAATGCGCCGCATTCTGGTCGATCATGCGCGCCAACATCAGGCCGCGAAACGCGGCGGTACCCACCAGCAGAGGCTTTCTATTACCAGCGCCCGCGCCATTGCGGGCACGCCCGAAGTTGATCTTCTCGCCGTGCACGAAGCTTTGGAAGAACTAAAGCAGTTCGATCCGCAACAGGAACGGATTGTCGAACTGCGCTTCTTCGGCGGGCTGTCGATTGACGAAACTGCAGAGGTGATGGGCATCGGACATGCAACCGTTGAGCGCGATTGGAAGATGGCGCGCGCCTGGTTGCGGCAAAAACTGGAATAGCTTGTTGAGGGAATCCTACGCGGGAATCCGCGTTAATAGACGTACGAGTGTTCAGGACTTTGAACCATGACCCCGGAACGCTGGCAAAAAGTTAAAGAGATTTTTCACGCGGCGCTGGACAAACCAGCGTTCGAGCGAATGGACTACGTCGCGCGAGCCTGTAATGGCGATGACGAGCTGCGAAACGAAGTTGAATCGTTGCTGGCTTCATCAGAAAAAGACGGCAGCTTTATCGATTCGCCCGCGTACGCCGCCGCAGCCACCTTGATTACGAGCCCACCCGCTGAATTGAAAAAGGGCACGGCAATCGGCGCTTACGAGATTGTTTCCTTTATAAGTCGGGGAGGCATGGGTGAAGTTTACCTCGCGCACGACCGTCGTCTCGGACGCAAAGTTGCGCTCAAGATCCTGCCAAGCTCGTTTACGAAAAATCAGGAACGGTTGCGGCGGTTTGAGCAGGAAGCCCGATCTGCATCGGCGCTAAATCATCCGAACATAATCACGATCTATGAAATTCTGAAGTCGGAATCAACGCACGTGATCGCCACTGAGTACGTCGAAGGCGAAACGCTGCGGCATCGCCTCTCGAATTCGCAAGTGGAACTCTCAGAAGCTCTGAGCGTTGCGACGCAGGTTGCGGACGCTTTGTCCGCGGCACACAAAGCCGGAATCGTCCACCGGGACATCAAGCCGGAGAACATCATGATTCGGCAGGATGGTTATGTGAAGGTGCTCGACTTTGGTCTCGCGAAACTCAGCGAAGAGGTGCCGTCCATCTCAGCCGATGAAGCACCCACGCGCCAAGTGCGGACGGGTTCCGGAGTCATCATCGGAACGGCCGGCTACATGTCTCCCGAGCAGGCGCGCGGCAAGCCAGTCGACGCACGGTCGGACATTTTCAGCTTGGGCTCGGTCATTTACGAGATGGTGACGCGCCGGAAACCATTCGACGGCGAAACGCCGAGCGACGTCCTCGCGAGCATCTTGAAGACTGAGCCTCCGCCCATTTCGCAGTTGCTGGAAGATGCTCCTCCTGAGCTGACGCGCATTGTGGCGAAGGCGCTGAAGAAGAATCGAGACGAGCGATATCAAGTCATCAGCGATCTGCTGCTCGACCTGAAAACGCTGAAGCAGGATTTGGAATTCCACGCGCGACTTCAATCGACCGGCTCCGGCATAGGCGGTGAGAAGGCAGCCACGATCGGTCTGACCCGCGCTTCAGTTGCTGCAGCCCCCACCTCCGAAAATGTCGTCGACGCCACCATGATCAGTCAGGCTCTGAGCGTCGAACTGAAGCGGCAACGACTTCGTTTCACGGCCGTCGCGTTGGCGGGACTGGTAGTTCTCGCCGCCGGCGCTTTTGGGCTCTACAAACTTCTGAACCGTCCGACGCGCGCGCACTTTCAAGCGATCTCTGTCGCTCGCGTCACAAACTCCGGCAAAGTGATCGACGCGCGGCTGTCCCACGACGGGAAATACCTGGTCTATTCATACAGTGATGCGGGAAACCAAAGTATTTGGATCCGGCAAGTTACGACCGCAAATGACAAAGTAGTGGTTCCGCCAGAGCCGGTTGGACTTTTCGGAATCACAATCTCGCGTGACGATCATGACCTCTATTACGTCGTCAAACGTAACTTCGATTCTGGCACCCTCTACCGTTTGCCGCTTCTGGGTGGCACGCCAATCAAGCTCCTGGAAAGAATTGACAGTGCCGTGACGCTGTCTCCCGACGGAAAACACCTTGCATTCCTGCGCGCCAGCTATCCCACCGAAAACGAAAGCGCGCTCATCGTGGCCAATATCGACGGCAGCGACGAGCGAGCTATGGCGGTAAAGAAAAAACCTGAGAGACTTGCGCCGATTTTTTTCGCCACGCCTTCGTGGTCGCCAGACGGTAAGTTGATCGCAACTAGTGTGGCCACAGCAGGCGTTTCCACCTTCGACGGCGCGCGCAGCCAGGTCATCGCCTTTCCGGTTAACGGCGGGCCTGAGGTGAACTTAACCCCAGACCCCTGGCTGTTTAGCGGCCAGGTTGAGTGGTTACCGGATATGAGCGGCTTAATAGTAATTGCGGGCGAGAACGGCGGGCCGGGTGCGCAAGTATGGTTTTTGTCATATCCCGACGGACAGAAACGCCGCATCACGAACGATCTCGATCAGCATCGAGCAATTGGCATGTCCGCTGACGGCAAAATGTTCGTCAACATCGTCGGCACCGGCGCGGTGACCATCTGGATTACACCCGAGGGCGATGCGTCGCGTGCCGTTCAATTACCGGTTGGAAATATCGGGTCGTACTCATCACTCGGAAACAGCTTGGCTTGGATGGCGGATGGCCGGATCATTTTCGCGTCCGCCGAAGGTAACGAAGTTAACTTGTGGATTAGCGATGCGAACGGGACAAATCGCCGCGCGCTGACGGCGAACTCGGGCATCAACGTCAGTCCTGTGGTGTCGCCCGATCGCCGTTATATTGTGTTCAGTTCCACGCGCGCTGGTCAGGCCAATATTTGGCGCATGACGATCGACGGAAACAGCCCGGCACAACTCACCCACGGCACGGCTGACTCGAATCCGGTGATTTCACCCGACGCCAAGTGGGTGGTCTATTCAACGCTTAATTCGGGCAGGCCCACAATTTGGAAGGTTGCGATAGACGGCGGCGAGCCAGTTCAGATCGTAAACCGAGCTTCGAGTTACCCGATGATTTCGCCGGACGGCAAGCTGCTTGCTTTCCTTTACACTGAGTCGCCCGATCCGTTAACGCCTCCAAATCGGATTGCCATGATTCCTTTCGAGGGCGGCGAGCCGCTCAAGACTTTCAATTTTGAACCGGCCACCACCGTCATAACGAAGGCCCACTGGTCGAACGATGGAAAAGCAATTCTCTACACCACAAATACGAACAATGTCACGAACATTTGGGCGCAGCCCATTGATGGCGGTGCACCCAAACAAGTGACCGATTTTAAAGAGCTCTACATGACCGGTTTTGCCTGGTCGCCAGACGGACGGCAACTCGCAGTTTCCCGCAGCAATTACTCCCGTGATGCAGTCATCATCAGCGAGGCGAATTGATTGGCATCAGTATCGATGCGATGGCATGCCGATGTGGATGTGAGGTCCGGTAGCCACGCCCGGAATTGCGGTGCGAAAAGCTGAAAAGGGAATTCCGTTTCGTTTCAGGAAATCGATGAGTGCCTGTCCTTCCGGCTCGTCAGGCCGCAAAGAAATGTCCATCGCGTTTCGATGATCCAGACGCCACTGATTGTGAATTGCTCCCTGTCCAAACACCGCCACCGGCAAAGGCCGTTTGAAGGTTTGTTGAAAGAAGCTCTCGATCGAAGGCGCCTGGCTCAGCAGCCAATGGCCCGCGCCGTTGAAGCGAATGAATGACGTGGTCTGCACCAGGCCGCCGCGTCGAGCGGAGGGCAGCTTCGCCATTTGTTTGTCGGTTTCAACTTCCACGAGCGCCTGCGCAATTTGTGTATCTGCTCCCGCAATTTGCTGTTCCACTGTCGAGACTTTCAACTTGGCATCAGTGACGACACGTTCGGCGTCTTCCAGATCACGTTTAGACAGCAAGCCCTGCTCGAACAGTTTCTGTGAATTCTCGTGATGCTGCTCGGCTTTCTCTAAACTGCCCTGGTACAAAGCGAGCAATTTCTGCAAGCTGGCTTTGTATTCTTTCGTCGTGGCGACATACCGATCGCGCAATTGTTCGAGCTCGGTCTGTTTGGGCGGTTTTGAAGACTTCTTCGGATGTGTCGACCTCTTTTGCGCGAAGACGGGCCCGGCGCACAAAATACCAATCGCAATCATCCATGACAGGAGTTTCATGCTCACCAAAGAATAGTACGACTACAGGGTGTGCTAAAAATTGCCGTGGGGGGGGGTCGATGCGACTTCAAACGTTGTTCAGAATCCAAAGCGCGTTACCGCTGAAGATTTGCGCGCGCTCATTTTCCGGGATGTCGAGGTCGCCGATTGAAGAAACCGCGCGATCGATTGAGCCGAGCAGATGTGGATAATCGCTGCCCATCACCATGTGGTCGGCTCCCATCATGTCGCGCACCATCATCAACATGTGTGGATTGAAATTCACGGTGTCGTAATAGAGTCGCTTCAGATAAGCGCTCGGCAGTTCGTCGATCCTCGCGCGGCATTCCGGAAAATCGCGCCAACCATTGTCCAGGCGTTCCATCAAAAAGGGAATCGCTCCGCCGAGATGTCCGATGATCCACCGGATGTCGGGAAACTCTCGGAACATTCCATCGAAGCAGAGACGCGCGACGGCCAGCGTCGTGTCGAACATGAACCCGACAATCGGTCCGAGGACGTATTCGCGAAACGGATCGGTATGTGCCGGCAACATCGGATGAAGCAGGATGCAGAGCTTCATTCGGTTGGCTTCTGCAAAGAACTCCCGGTATTGCGGCGAGGTGAGGTCATGGCCGCCAATGTTGCTCAACAGAATCACGCCGTTCATCTTCAATTCAACGATTGCGCGATGCAGTTCCTTCAAAGCTTCAGCGGGTGAGTCCATGGGAATCGAGGCAAAAGCTTTGAATCGTTTCGGATGCTGCGCCACAAGATCGGCGTATGCGTCGTTTACCATTCGAGCGACAAGCGGTTGTTGCTGTGCATCTGCAAAGAAAAGGTTTGGGGTCGAAAGCGAAACAACCTCGACATCGATGCCGACCCGATCCATGTCTTCCAGACGTTTCGCGACATCAGTCATCGGCGGCGTCACCCCAAAGAAGCGCGCGGCGCGATAAGTGATGATCGTTTGGCCGGAAGGACTCTTGCCGAAAGAAAACTCGGAAGGGATTTCACGAATACGATCGAAATAGACCGGCGGGTAATAGTGTGTGTGCAGATCGAACTTCAGAACCTGCTGGTCCGGGGCGATCATGGCGCGCAAGTATAGTGGCTAATTGCGCTGGTCGCCAGTGCCCGCAAGATCGATTGCTAAGCCGCTACTACTATCAGCCAACGTTGGTTGTACTATTGCTCGGCAACTGAATAGACTACACGCGTGCCCGAAACCGACATTCAAAAAATTCTTGATCGCGTGCTTGATGGTCAAAGACTCACGGCCGAAGACTGCACCACGCTCCTTGAATCCTACGAGATCGCCAAAATCGGAGTGGCTGCAGACGAGATTCGCAAGCGGAAACACCCCGAGAACATAGTCACTTACATCATCGACCGGAACATCAATTACACGAATGTCTGCAACGTCGTCTGCACATTCTGTGCGTTCTATCGCCGGCCGGGCGCGCCTGACACGTACGTGCGCACACTGGAAGAGATTTCCGAAAAAATCGACGAGACGATCGCACTCGGCGGCACCGGCGTGCTGATGCAAGGCGGACTGCATCCCGATTTCGGCATTGAGTGGTACGAGGACCTGCTGCGCACGTTGAGCGCGAAGTATCCGGGATTTCAATTACATTGTTTCTCACCGCCTGAGATTCACAACATCCATCTGATTTCCGGCCTCGACTACGAAACGATCATGCAGCGTCTGAAGGTTGCGGGACTCTACAGTTTGCCCGGGGGTGGCGCGGAGATACTCGATGATGAAGTGCGCAGGCGCGTGGCGACAAAATGCACCACGCAGGAATGGCTCGACGTAATGCGCGCCGTCCACAAAGTTGGTTTGCGCTCGTCTGCAACCATGATGTTTGGGATTGGCGATACCATCGAGCATCGGGTGCGACATCTGCAGCGCATTCGCGATCTTCAGGACGAGACCGGCGGCTTCTTCGCATTTATTCCGTGGACGTTTCAGCGCGAGAACACGGCGCTCGGCAGAAAGATAAAAGAAGAACCGACGGGAATGGATTACCTCAAGATGCTTTCTGTTTCGCGTCTATTCATGGACAACATCGACAACATTCAGTCGTCATGGCTGACGCAGGGATTGCGTCTGGGCCAGGTCGCTTTGCGATTCGGCGCGAATGACATGGGCTCGATCATGATCGAAGAGAATGTGGTGTCCGCCGCGGGCGCGCACAATCGCGCGACAGAAGAGACCCTGCGTTACCTCATTCAAGAAGCCGGCTTCATTCCACAACAGCGCGACATCCTTTACGAGAAGGTGACTCCGGAACAACGTGCGTCGATGGCTACCCCTGTTCCGACAAACTCACGTCGATTGAAAGTGACGAGTGTCGCTTGATTCTCCGCGGCAGCGTGAGGTTTAGGCCGACTTCACTTCTCGAATGCGGCGACGTCGTCGCTTGCGTTCGTCCTCTTCGGGCTGGCGACGTTCAGGTTCGGCGACGAGCAGTGGTTCGAACTTCGTGCTCTTGAGAAGCAGGCCAGTGCCTTCCGCTGTGGGCTTTACTCGCGCCAGAAGCACGCGCGCGACTCGTTTTGGCATCAGGATCGGAGCAAGTGTCGCCGCTGATTCAGCCAACGCGACGATATCGCCTCCACCACGCCAGTGTTCACGCACGACATTGTCGTCGGTGTGATCGATCAGGCGCAGAACGGTCAACGCAATCAGGAACAAATCGTCGATCTGTCCGATAAACGGAATCATATCCGGAATGAAATCAAAGGGAATCACCGCATAAATCACCGCCGCTGCAAACAGCGCGCGCTCAGTCTTAGGTACGCGCTTGTCCACCATCAAGCGCGCGCAGAGCGCCACCATGTTCGGCAGGAACATGAGCAGGTTTTTCATGCGGCTCTTTATTTTTAGTTGGGACATGATTATTTGTGGTCAGTAGTCCGTCGTCAGTTGTAAGTACGTGTTTGCTTCTTCCGGTGTTCAAGAGTCTAGATGAGCCGGACGGTCTACCGCAACCTTTCGGCCTCTCCGGACTCGTGATAAATTTCCGTCGCTTTTGATCACTGACAACTGACCACTGACAACGGACAAACGGTGTCGATTCTGGACCAAATTCATCAACGAGCGGCGGCTAACCCTCAACACATCGTTCTGCCTGAAGGCGAAGACCCCCGCACAGTCATTGCGGCGAGCACAGCAGCGCGCCAGCGTCTGGCGCGAATCACCGTCCTGGGAAGCGAAGAGAAGGTGCGCGATGTGGCCCGACAGGCGGGCGCGGATCTCGGCGGCGTCGAACTAATCGATCATCTTCGCGCGAACGACTTCGAAAAGATGGTCTCGCTGCTTTACGAAGCGCGTCGCGCGAAGGGCATAACGGTTGACGAAGCGCGTAACGCTTTGCGCGATCCACTGTACTACGGGAACTTGATGGTTCGCTCCGGGCGCGCGGACGGATCAGTTGCCGGCGCGACAAACACAACTTCGCACACGGTGCGTGCGGCTCTGCATTGCATCGGCGTCCGACCGGGGTTCAAACTCGTTTCCAGCTTCTTCCTGATGATTGTGCGGGATCCGAGTGTCGGCTCGAACGGCGCGATGATTTACGCGGACTGTGGCGTGGTGATCGAGCCGAGCGCGGCTGAACTCGCAGAAATCGCGGTGGCGTCGGCTGATTCATGTCGCGCCTTAATTGGCGCTGAACCGCGCGTCGCGATGCTTTCGTTTTCCACAAAGGGCAGCGCCAAGCATCGCTTGATCGACAAAGTCGTCGAAGCGACACGTACGGTGCGTGCGCGCGCGCCGCAGATTGAAATCGATGGCGAGCTGCAAGCCGACGCCGCGCTCGTACCTGGCATCGGTCAATCGAAAGCACCCGGCTCAAGCGTTGCCGGGCACGCCAACGTGCTGATCTTTCCTGACCTGCAAGCCGGCAATATCGGTTACAAGTTGACTGAACGACTGGCGGGCGCGACTGCGATTGGCCCAGTTTTGCAAGGCCTCGATCGGCCAGCGAACGATCTTTCGCGTGGCTGCAAACCTGAAGATATCGTTGATGCTATCGCAATTACCGCAGTTCAGGCGCAAGCGCGGAAATCTGGTCAATAACTCAGGCAACGTCGAAGCGCGCAGATAAGCATCCAACCCCTGCAACTTAGACACTTTCCGGCGGAGTTAGAACTTGCGGCTTCTTATCACCTTCTTTCTGGTAATCCTGTTTGCTGTAACGGTTACTGCCCAAAGTGATCCCAAACCTTCGCCCACGCCCAAGAGCGACGAACAGGAACAAAGGGTCCGCGTTTTCACTGAAGAAGTCCGTTTGCCTGTTGTCGCAACCGACGCGAGCGGTCATTACGACGCGGCGCTCGAAGCTGAGGAAGTGCTGGTCCTGGAAGACGGCAAGCCGCAACAAATCAGGAGTATCCAGCATCTCGCGACGAATGTTTTATTGTTACTTGATTTAGGCAATACGCTGGGACTGAAGGACACGAACTTGACGCGGGCGCTTGCGACGCGAGTGATCGGGTCATTGCAGCCGGACGATCGAATCGCCATCATGCAATTCGCCACGCGTCCGGAACTCCTGCAAAGATGGACCACCGACCGAGCGGCCCTGGCAAAAGTGCTTGCGCCCAAGGGAAAATTGATCGCGGGCAAAAACAGCCGGCTGACGGATGCAATTGCCGCGGCGTCAGCGCAATTCAAAGATACGCCCGCCGGCACACGACACATCGTGCTCATCACTGATGGCGTGGAAGCTCCGGGCGGCCGCATTTCGCTCTCAGAAGCAATAAAACAATTGAATTCTGTCCAGGTGACTGTGCACGTCATCAGCTACACGGCCCTGGTCCGCACCACGCTGCAAACAAATAACAAGGTGGTGCGGGGCGGCGACGGCGTGCAGCGCGATGGCAATCCGGCCAGCAACCCAGTAGCAAATGGCGACCCAACATTGCCGCCGGGTGCCACGCGTACTCCGGTTTTCAAAATTGGATCGATCGATACGGACGTTGCGATGCGCCGGAAAAAGAAAGAATACGAGCGCGCCACGAAAGAGGCAGAGCAAAAACTGACAGAGATTGCTGAAGATAGCGGCGGGCGAATCATCATTTCCGAAACGCCCGAAAATCTGCTCGCACAAGCCGACACCATCACTCGCGATATTGGCGCACAATACGTAATCACTTATCGACCGACACGACCTTTGTCGGCGGCAAAACCTGGCGAATACCGGCGCGTCGAGGTGGCGTCGCGTCGCGTAGGCCTCTACCTCAGAAGCCGCAAGGGATATGTAGTTCCGGCTCAGGAGTAAGTTTGAAAGTGCAGGCTTTTATTTGCGATGGCGCAAACTAAAGGCTGAACTCTCACGGTCTAGCTTACCGGCGCGTTCAACTTCGATTCGATCGAAACCCCCAGCGGCCGCCAATCGGAGGCGCTGCGTTCTCGTAGTAGCGAACGTTGACGTAACTCTTCCCAATCTTCCTTTGGCACACGATGAAATGCTTCGACGACTTTTGGATCGAATTGCCGGTCGGCCCAGTCATCAAGCTCCTGCGCCGCGGCTTCGTATGTTTGCGCTCTTCGATAGACGCGATCGCTGGTGATGGCATCGAAGGCATCGGCTACGGCGAAAATGCGCGCGCAGATATCGATGTCTTCGCCCCTTAATCCAAGCGGGTAGCCCGAGCCGTCCCATTTCTCATGATGTTGCGCAACGACTTTACCCGCGCCTTCCAGAAACTTGATGCCGCGCAAAATCTGTTGACCGTGCAAAGGATGTTCGCGCATGCGTTCCCACTCTTCCTCGGTAAGCTTTCCGGGCTTTCGCAGAATTGCATCGGGCACACCGATCTTCCCGATGTCATGTAAGAGCGAGCCAAACTCAAGGGCTTTCATCTCGTTTGCGTTCAATCCATACTCACAGCCTAAGCGCAAACTGAAAGTAACTACCCGTTCTGAGTGTCCGTGGGTTTCGGCATCGCGTGTCTCCAGTGCCGCAGTCAGAGCCTGCAAAGTGGACCGGTAGGCGTTCTCCAAAGATCCTAATGCGTCGTCCAATTCCGCGGTGCGCTGATCAACCAACTCTTCAAGGTGGTCTTCGTATTTCTGCTTCGCCACGATCAGTTCGTGATGCTGATGCGCACGTTCAATCGCCGCCTCGACCTGTCGCAGATCGAATGGCTTCATTAAGTAATCGAACGCGCCCAGGCGAAGTGCATTGATAGCGCTCTCGATCGTTTGCACGCCGCTCACCATCACAATTACGCTGTACGGCGAAATTGTTTTGATGTAGGGGATCATCTCCAGCCCGCTCATCCCCGCCATGGTGATGTCCGAAATCACGAGGTCATACGAAATGACGCGCAGCAGAGACAGAGCCTCCTCCGCCGACGATGCTTCGGCACAGTCGTATGACTGTTCGAGAAGATCGTGCAGGACGCCGCGCACGGCGGCTTCATCGTCGACTATCAGAAGACGTGGCTTGGCTGACTCGGGCATAGATTCGATATTGCAGACTAGCGCGACAATTGAACCCAACTTAGTCGCGGCAACATCGTGGTGCGGGATCCCTTTCGAAATACAGAAGGGGCCAGTTTTGGGCTGGCCCACGCATTGTACAACAAGGTATTACCAATGGCCAACACATTTTTGCAACACCTTCAAGCCAGAGTTCTTGCAAGGCTTTCCGTCGATATCGGGCCATTGGCAAGGGGGATTATGATCGCGAAGTTGACGTTCAAATCGTGTCTCTCTAATATGTCTGACGCCTTCAATTAAGCGGTCCCGAAGAGCCGGAGTGGCGAAATTGGTATACGCACCAGACTCAAAATCTGGCGAGGTTCACTCCTCATGAGAGTTCGAGTCTCTCCTCCGGCACCAAGCACTGAATCACGGTTTGAATCGCTAAAGCCGCCGCTCAAGTGGGCAGGCGGCAAGCGCTGGCTCCTGCCGCATCTTCACCCGATCTGGCAACAACATGAACATCGTCGGTATGTCGAGCCATTCTGCGGCGGATTGGCAATGGCGCTCGGGTTGGCTCCGAAGCGCGCTTTACTGAACGACCTCAATCCTCACCTAATCAACTTTTATCGACACATGCAGCGTGGCCTGGCGGTGAGCGTAGACGCCCGTTATGACGAACGGCTTTTCTATTCACATCGCGCGCGATTCAATACTCTTGTCCGCAACGGAGCCGCGAAGTCGTCAGAAGCAGCACAACTCTTTTATTACCTTAATCGCACTTGCTACAACGGCCTCTGTCGTTTCAACCAAAGCGGCGAGTTCAACGTCCCGTTTGGTAAATACAAAAAGGTAAACTATACGACTACGTTCTTGCCTTATCGCACTGCGTTTCGTCACTGGAAGTTCACGAATGCCGATCTCGAAAGGTTGGACATACATGATGACGATTTCATTTATGCTGACCCGCCGTACGATGTTGAGTTCACAGCCTACAGCGCGGGCGGATTCTCTTGGGACGATCAAGTGAGAACTGCTGAGTGGCTTGCGACGCACGGTGGTCCGGTGTTGCTTTCGAATCAAGCTACGCCGCGGATCGTCCGACTCTACCGCCAGCTCGGTTTTCGATTGAGATACTTCGACGCGCCCCGTCGCATCAGCTCAAACGGTGATCGCGCGAGCGCGCGAGAAGTGCTTGCCAGCCGAAACTTCTAATCACAAAAAAAAGGGCTGAACGAATTGATCGTCCAGCCCAAGTTCACCATTACGTTAAAGGACGGCTAGTCGACGTGTGAATCGATGGGCGCCGCGGGACTGCTTGGCGGAGCGTCCGGATCGCCGACCGCCTGACCAGCGGGCGAGATTCCGTGCGTCTTGATCTCATGTTCCAGCGACCCAGGACGAGTCGGAGGCGGAAGTTTGCCCGCGCGCGAGTAACCGAGAAAAGCGATCCCAGCTCCAATGACGACGCCGATTACCGCGAGAACTACTGTGTACATCATGCGACTTGGCGAGTGCACGAGGAACATGTAAGTAGCTAATCCGGCGACTACGCCATCCAGCACAGCGAGAAGAATTGCCAGCGGCACCGGTGAGCCTGTGATCTTCGTTGCCATGACGCTGCGATAGCGACCATATCCGAAATAGATGTTGAAGCCGATCACCAACCAGATAATTAGCCGGTACCAATTCTCGGCGGGCAGCGAGAACATCAACAGCAAACAAGTAGCAATGCCGAGAATCGGAACCAGTGGCACCAGCGGCGCGCGGAAGGGACGCTTGGCATCGGGGTTGGTTCTGCGCATTACCATGACCGCACCGCAAACGATCACAAAAGCGAAGAGCGTACCAATGCTGGTCATCTCAGCCAGAATGCCGAGCGGAATAAAACCAGCCATCGCAGCCACGAAAAACCCAGTTAAGATGGTTGACTTCCACGGCGTTCGCCACTTTGGATGAACGTCGCCGAAGAAGCTGTTTGGCACCAAACCATCGCGTCCCAAAGCCAACATCACTCGGGGCTGACTCAACATCATGACCAGCAGCACCGAGGTGATTCCGGTCATTGCGCCGAAGGCCACCAGGTACTGCATCCAAACAATCCCGGCACGCTTAAACGCTTCCACTACTGGGGCATCGATGTTGATTTGTTTGGTCGGAACCATGCCGGTCAACACTGCGGACACCAGGATATATAGAATCGTGCAAATTATCAGTGATGCGATAATTCCTTTCGGTACATCCTTAGCCGGTTCACGAGCCTCTTCGGAGTGCACTGAAACTGAATCGAACCCGATGTAAGCGAAGAAAATAATCGCGGCGCCCGCCATCATCCCGACTGGCACGCCGCTTTGCGAAACACCTCCGAACAGCGTATGGCCAAAGAAGCTGACTCCCGTATAGCCATAAGGCGCAAACGGATGCCAGTTTGTCGTACCGTAGACCGTGAGAATCAAATAACCACCGATTCCGATCACCATCAATACGATGACTAACTTAATCGCGACCATCACGGCATTGAAGGTGGCGCTCTCTTTAATTCCTTTAACCAAAACTATGGTCAAAATGAAGGTAATCAGGATCGCCGGCAGATCGAAGTATGATCCAGTCGAAACAATCCCCGGTGTCGGACAGCCCCCGGCGACATCCACGTTAGGGCAATAATTGATCGGAGCGGTGTGTAAGACTTGAGGAATTTTTGCCGGAATCCACGATAAGCCCTCATGGAATATCGGAATAAATTCCTGAAAGTGTGCCGACCAGCCGTGGGCCACCGTCGCTGAACCAACTGCATATTCGAGAATTAAGTCCCAGCCGATGATCCAGGCGAACAATTCGCCCAGCGTCGCATACGCGTATGTGTAGGCCGAACCGGCAACCGGCACCATTGAGGCGAATTCCGCGTAACAGAGCGCGGCAAACACGCACGCGAGTCCCGCCAGGACGAACGACAACATTAGCGCGGGGCCGGTGCGATCGTGCGCGGCGACGCCGGTGAGAATGAAGATGCCGGTACCGATAATCGCGCCTACGCCCAGCGCCGTAAGTTGCACGGGGCCAAGAATTCGTCGCAAGCGGTGACTGCCTGCTTCTTCCGCTAGCAAAAGGCTGAGGGGTTTGGTCCTAAACAGTTGGTTAGCCATTCAGAAATCCTCCGAAGTGGCACAGACTTCAGTCTGTGATTGATAAGTAAACTTTGGAAAAGCCGCACAGACTCAGGTCTGTGCCACTCAGTATTCGCCCTGCATCGCCGCGTCGGCTTCCGAGACGGAACCCTCTTCAGGCATTGCCGTGCCGACGCGTTTCCAGATGAAGTACGCAGGAATTCCTGTCAAGACGATAATCAGGCCGGGCCAGGTAGTGGCCGTTTGATAGATGAATAGAACAATTAGGATTACTGCCGCGCTGATGATGTAAAGCGCCGGCACGATCGGATAACCGAAGGCTTTGTAAGGCCGTTCCGCGTTCGGTTGTGTCTGACGCAGACGAAAGATGCCTGCGATCGTAAGAATGTAGAAGATCAACGCCGCGGAAATTACGTAGTCGAGCAAATTGCCGTAAAGATTCCCATAAGTGACAGCTCCCGCGGCGTCGATCTTCACGGTCCGCGGCAGCACGAGCAGCGCGGCCCAGATTCCCTGAATCACCAGACCCCATCCGGGAACATGCTGGTGGTTTAAGACACCTGATTTGCGGAAAAACAATCCGTCTCGCGCCATCGCGTAGTATGCGCGCGCCCCGGCGAGAATCAGTCCGTTGTTACAACCAAACGTCGAGATCAAAAACGCGACCGCCATAATAACCGCGCCCTTGCCCGGAAAGATGACGTTGGCGGTGTCGGAAGCCACGCGCGAGGCGCCCTGGATTTTGTCGAACGGCAGAGTCACGAGATAAGCGACGTTCGCCAGCAAATACAATGTAATTACGATACCCGTGCCGAACGCGAGTGCGAGTGGAATATTCCGTTTTGGATTCTTTACTTCGCCGGCCGTGAACGTGATGTTGTTCCAGGCATCCGCCGAAAACAGCGAACCGGTTTGTGCGACGCAGATTCCCACGAACAATCCAAATGTCGCGGCTGCAGTTAGTCCGCCCCCAAAATCATCGAGCGGGCCGCGCACCTGCCAGAAGTTTCCAAAGTTCGCGCGGGCCACGTCGCTGTGCCAGATAAGTCCAAACAAAACTCCGAGCACGATCAGCCCAAACAACGCGGCAAGTTTCGCCGTCGTGAATGAATTCTGGACGAGCTTCCCAAGTTTCAATCCCCGCGTGTTCATGAACGTAAGCAACACGATCATGAGAATCGCGACCACTTGAGCTGTTGACAACGAGATCGCGTAACTGCCAAAGAGGTGTTTGGGCGCGATCAAATATTTTTCTTCGCCAATTGAAGGAACAAGAATTCCGAGATAACGTGCGAACCCGACCGCGACGGCCGCGATCGTTCCGGTCTGAATAACCAGGAACAGCGTCCAGCCATAGAGGAAACCCCACATGGGCGAGAACGCCTCGCGCAAATACACATACTGGCCGCCGGCCTTGGGCATCATGGCGGCCAACTCGCCGTAACTGAGCGCAGCCATCATCGTCAGCAGTCCAGTAACCAGCCATACGACGAGCAGCCATCCTGGTGCGCCGACCTGTTTCGAAATGCCGCCTGAAACAATAAAAATGCCGGAACCAATCATGGATCCGGCAACAATCATCGTCGAATCAAGCAAACCTAGACCGCGAATAAACCCGGTCGATTTCTTTTCGGCTACTGCGCCAGCATCGGCCATGCGCTTCCTCCAGCGGGAATTTGGTCTGCTAAATCGTTTGGTTTCTGACTGCTTCGGGGAGTTGCTTTCTGAACGCGCGCCATTATACCGATTTCGCCCCGCCTGTCGAGGAGTTTGGGCCAATTTAGCGTGGCACGGGCGTCCCGCTGGTGTACCAAACGCAATGAACCACGCCCAAGATGCGCGTGCACCTCAGAGCTTCGCGCAAAAGGGCGGCGCCGTTCCGTCGTGGCTGATGTGGCGCGCCACAAAAAACATCCGTGGGCGCGCCGGTAGGTTATACTGCGCGGAAGAGAGTTAAATCCCCCTGTTATGAAATCCCCCAATAAGCTTGTACTGGTTGTAATCATCGGTGCCCTGACCACAATTTCGTGTCAGCGCGGAACCTCATCGCCAGCTTCGGCTGTCACGACAGCGGAAGCGCATACACAACCGGCTGCTCCCGAAAATCAGCCTGCACAAAAAGCTGAGCCGACGATGTTGCCCGGTCCGAACGCGGTACCGCACGATACTCGCATCGTCGTGAACATTCCGGCTTTTCGTATGGATCTGTTTCGGGACGGCGCATTGATTAAGTCATACAAGATCGGGATTGGCTATCCGGAGTTTCCGCTGCCGCGGGGTTTTCGGAAAGCTGAGATGATCATTTTCAATCCGACCTGGACACAGCCGAATGAATCCTGGGCCTCGAATCCCGGAGAAGTTGTTGCCGCCGGTGCGCCAGGCAATCCGCTTGGGCCGATCAAAATTCCCATCGGTGGCGCCAATCTGATTCACGGAGGCAAACCGCTGGCGAAGATCGGCAACTTCGCTTCGCATGGCTGCGTAGGATTGACCAACGCTCAGGTGAAGGATTTTGCGAAGGTGTTGGCCGATGCGACGAACACGCAACTGACATCCCAGACAATGCTGTCCTATCTCAGGCGGCCGACGCGGACGCAAGTCGTGAAGCTCGCGCAAGTTATGCCGGTTGAGTTGCGTTACGAAACGATCGTCGCTCAAGACGGCAAGCTGCACATCTATCGCGACGTTTACAATCAGAAGACGAATACAGAAGAGAACTTGCACGCGGTGCTCGAAGCGAACGGGATCACCTTTGACAAACTATCTGACGAAGAAAAATCACAGGTGACCGAAGCTCTCAACGTCGTGTCGGGACGTCCCAAGAAGCAACCGACGCCTGCGCCACTGCCCGCGAACGCCAATTCGGCCGAGCGCGCGGCCGCCGCAGCCACACGGAAAGCCGAAGCGCAGCGCCAGAAAAAATTGCGCACTCAGCGAGAATTTGTGATCGAGATTGCCGCGTTGGCGGCCAAAGGTTATCCGGCGGCAGTGAACCTGAATACGGGGGCAGCTGACTCGACTATGACGGCGAGCTTAGGTGCTGATCAAGTTGTATCACCAGCACCCGTGAATCGGGTGGTGAAGCCGCGACCTGCTGCGAGTCCAACGCCTCCTGCAGTTGCGCCGACGCGGCTCGCGAGTCCCGCGAATCCTGTCGTTACGCCGCAGCCTCGCACGAATCCAACACCGGCGCCTCAATGATTTCTTGAGGCGGACCGTTTTCGCCAAAATATGGCTGGCCACTGCCAATCGCTTCGAAGTATTCCGAGATGCGATCGAGAATCTCTTCGACAGAATGCGAGTGATAGAGTGCGGTGCGGAACAGCGCGCCACCTTTCAGTCCACGGGTGAACTGGCCGGCAAGCTGTTTCATGCGGCCAATCGCCGCCAGCTTCGGCATGTCCTGCTGAAGCATTTCAAAATATTCCAACAGCAGCGCGCGCTTGTCTGCCAAGCTCGGCTGAAACGGTTCGCGGCCGTGCAGGGCGTCTTGAATCTGGCGGAAGAGCCATGGATTGGCCATCGCGCCGCGACCAATCAGAACGCCATCACAACCTGTTTCGCGAAAGCGATCGAAAGCTTGTTGAATGGTCGTGATGTCGCCGCTGCCTGAAACGGGAATACTCACCGTTTTTTTTATCTCACGCACCAATTCCCAGTTCGCCAGTCCGCGGTAACCCTGTTCTTTCGTGCGACCGTGCAAAGCGATGTGCTCAACGCCGCAGTCCTCAGCCAGTTTCGCCGTTTCGACTGCGTTGATGGTGGTTTCGGAATACCCGGCCCGAATCTTGATCGTCAGCGGAATCGTGATCGCCTTTTTAATCTCTTTAAGAATCGTCTCGAGGCGCGGCAAGTCGCGCAGCAATCCTGATCCGCCGCCGTGCTTCACAACCTTGGGCGCAGGGCATCCGCAGTTGATGTCGAGAATGTCGGCACCGACTTCTTCGGCCATCTCTGCCGCCATGCGCATGCGCTCGGGCTGCCCGCCAAAAATTTGCACCGCGAACGGCCTTTCGTTTTCGTAAAAACGCATCTGTCGTTTCGATTTCGGATTGTTGCGCGTCAGGCCTTCGACGGAAATGAATTCGGACACAGTCAGACCGATGCCACCGCGTTGCTTGAGCAAGCGACGAAACGAAATGTCGGTGACACCCGCCATCGGTGAGAGGATAAGCGGCGGATCGATTTCGAGGTCGCGAATTTTGAAGGGCCGAACTTCACTCATAGAAAAGCCACGCGAGATTTTACCTCATGTGGCTTCGAGGATTGGAGCGCAAGCGGCTCGCTTGCATGACATCGTTAGGAGCGGCCCGCGCGGACGCTTGCGCTTCAGTCGACTCACCAATTCACAACCAGCGGTTGTGCTTGTTCCCAAACTGGTGCGTCCAGGCGCAGCGAGGCCCGCTGCAGGCGCTCAGGTTCGTCCAACAAACGGCCGGCGCCGAGCGCGACCGTGGTTAACGGATCGTCGGGCACAGTCACTTTCAGACGTAGATCGGTTTGCAGACGCTCCGCCAGACCGTGTAGCAGCGCACCGCCGCCCGTCAAAATCAATCCAGAGTAATAAATGTCCGCGGTGACTTCCGGGGTAGCGTCTTCGATCACACGTCGCACTGCCGAGATAATTTCCGACAACACCGGCTCCAGGGCCTGCCGGACTTCATGCGCGTTGACTGTGACCGGCAGAGCCGCGCCATTCGCGAGTTGTTTGCCGACGATTTCCATTTCATCACCGAAGGACTCGCCGTTCATTGAAGCGGAACCCAACTCGCACTTCACGCGTTCGATGGTTCGTTCGCCAAAGACAACAGCATATCGCAGGCGCAGGTAGTCGCGAATCGCGTCATCCATCGCATTGCCGGCTGCCGGCAGACTAACAGAATTGACGACGCCGCCGGACGCGAGAAGCGCGATGTTTGTCGTGCCCCCACCAATGTCCACCACCATGTGGGCGTGTTCGTCTTCGAACGTGATTCCGGCGCCCAGCGCGGCGGCCAATCCTTCATCGATCAAGTCGACGCGTCCGGCCTTTGCATCGCGCGCAGCATCTTTTACTGAGCGTCGCTCGAGCGGCGTCGATGATCCGGGCACACCGATCACCAGATGGCTGCGTTTCGGATGATCGTTATTCTGTACGCGGCTGATGATCGCGCGCAGAAACTGCTGCGAAACTTCAAAGTTGTCGATCGCACCGCGTCGCAACGGACGCAGTACTTCCATGTCGTTCGGTTCCCGGCCTAGTAACTTCAAAGCAGGTTTCCCAACTGAAATTAATTCGCGGGTGTGTTTGTTTATCGCCACAACCGATGGTTCGTTCAAAACGACACCTTGGGTTGGCATAAAAACAATCGTATTGACTGTGCCTAAATCAATCGCTAAATCTTCTTTGAAAAATCCACTTAGAATATTCATGATCGTGACCTCACCTGTTGAATCGTCACAGGTCCGTGAAACTCACGACGATGGCAGCAACAGATATGCCAACGGCCTGGCTGCTCACAGCCGCGTGAGACTCGGAGAAACCTGATAAAGAGTTGAGAAAAGGAATTAAGACGACTTTCCTGATTCTCTGAGGTGCGCTCGATAATCGGACAGCGATGGGAAAAGATTATGCGGCGCAATTATGGCGGGAGTATCACGGCTCAGCCTGAGGCAATCGCAGACTACAAACCCAGTTCTTTCTTGCTAACTATTTCGACCAGAGACTTTGCGTCGCGGCGCGATACGTTGCGCACAGCGGGAACAGAAGTGACGCGTGCAACTATCTCTGAAGTCATTGTGCGAATTATGATTTCGTCGCCGGCGTGGACTTCGTGAGCAGGTTTTGCAACGCGCCCATTGAGCAATACAAAGCCCGCGTCACAAAGCTTCTGGGCTATGGTGCGGCGCGGGCTGAGGCGACTAAGTTTTAGGAAGAGATCTAAGCGCATGCAGCGCAAGCAGTAATGAGTGATGAGTAATGAGTGATGAGTAATGAGTGATGAGTTGTCTTCTCTTTCTTTTACTCATCACTCATTACTTGGCTCTTACGGCTTCGCGTTCTTGTCTTTCTTGTCCTTTTTGGAAGTGGTCTTGGTTGCCGCTGTAGGCGGAACGATCTTCAACAAAGGTTGAACGGCCGCGCGATATGTCTCCGCAATGTTCACGTAGGCGTCGTTGCGCAACTGCTGCATGTAATCGTCGCGCTCTTTCGGCAAACGGTCCATCGTGATCGCCTGCCGCACCGCCATTTCGTTGAAGGTCGCCGTATTCGAGCCGGCCGTCCGTGCATCGATCCTTAAGATCTGATACCCCTCATCCGTTTTCAAAGGGTCGCTGACGCTACCCTGCTGAAGGTTTTTGATCGCCGCCGCGATGTCTGGTCGCAGATTCGGAACTTCGAAGAGCCCGACTTTGCCTTTGTTTTGTTGGCTTCGCTCGGAATACGCCGCGGCCAGTGTCCCAAAGTCTGCGCCGCCGCGAATTTGCGTGACCAGCTGAGTCGCACGCGCTTTCACGTCGGCCTCGTTCTTACCCGCCAGCGTCAAGAAGATTTCTGAAAGCTCGACGGTTTCGGGTTTGGCGAACTTATCTTTGTGCGCGTCGAAATACTTGTGCAACTCGTCGGTCCCGAGACTGTAAAAGAGTTTCGAATCGACCTCGCTCTCCAACACGGCTTGCTTCATCATCTCGGTGCGCATCGTTTGCCTGGTGGCGACAGGATCGACACCGGCCTTACGCATTTCATCTTCGAGCTTTTCGATCGTTGGAATCTTATTTTCCTGAGCGACTTCGAGCATTCGCTTATTAACCTGCGCTTCGACGCGCTCGCTCAGGTCGAGCTCCTTTCCTTTTTGCAGTAACAACTCTTCGTTGATTAGCGTCGCGATCAGTTCGGCCTTGTGCTTTTCGACTTCCGCCTGCGCCTGCTCGTCTGTCATGCCGTTCTGCTTCAATGTCTCGACGCGCTCTTTCATCTCTCGCTTCAACTGTGAAAGCGTCACCACACCGTCGTTCACCTGGGCGATAACCTCATCGACGACGACGGGCTCACCTTCCTGAGCTGTGGCGATTGAGGGCAGCAGCCCCAAAGCGGCCGCGACAAAAAGCGAGGCAATAGGTAATTTGAATCTCATCGGTACTCCTTCATCGCCCCGGAGGAGCGAAATATCTATAGAATCGAGTTTCCTTAGATGACCAAAGCTCCTTTAGGAGCGTTACATTCCGCTCCTAAACGAGCTGACTTGTTTCAACTCGCACGAATCTACAAACATTTCGCGCCTAACGGCGCTTGCAATTCATGCCAATTCTAACCGTCGCTACGGATTTGCAGCAACACGCGGCGAGCGACTGCCAACACCTCATCTCGTTCCTCTTCACTCAATTCCAGCCGCAAAACCCCGCTCGGAGTGAAGGTTGCGCCTTCTCGAACCCGAACCATTTCCATCAATTTTTCCGGCGCCACGCGCGCTTTTTCGCTTAATTTGATGGCGACGCCACCCGGTGCGCGATCGATGGAAATGACGCCCACATCCTCAGCAGCTTGCCGCAATCTCGCGTAGGCGAAGAGGTCATCGACCGATTCAGGAATCCGGCCATACCGATCTTCGGTTTCAGTCCTGATGGCCGCGAGCGCCTCCTCGTCACGTGCGGATGACACGCGCTTGTAAGTGCGCAGCCGCTGTCCCATGTCGCTGATATACGTTTCGGGAATTGCCACATCGAGGCCGAGATTGATCGTGACGCTGGTTTCATCTTCGACCTGCTCGCCACGCAACTCAGACACCGTGCGCTCGAGCATCTGCGTATAAAGATCGAATCCGAGCGCGTCCATGTGGCCGGATTGTTCGCCGCCCAGAAGGTTGCCCGCGCCTCTCAATTCCAAATCCAAAGCCGCAATACGAAAGCCGGCGCCTAACTCAGAGAATTCTCTGATGGCAGCCAAACGCCGACGGGCAATTGGCGAAAGCTCCTGTTCAGCGGGAATTAAAAGGTACGCATAAGCCCTGCGGTTCGAGCGGCCCACGCGCCCGCGCAACTGATAAAGCTGAGAAAGACCGTACGAATCGGCGCGATTTATGATGATTGTGTTCGCACGCGGGATGTCTATTCCGTTCTCAATAATCGTGGTGGCAACGAGCACATCATATTTGAAATCAATGAAATCCAACATGACGCGCTCCATCTCTTTTTCATTCATCTTGCCGTGTCCGACCGCGATCCGCGCCTGTGGCACCAGGCGTTGCACGAGTGCCGCGATCGTCTCAATCGACTCGACGCGATTGTGAATGAAAAAGATCTGGCCACCGCGTGACAGTTCAAGTTCGATCGCGGACTTGATCACGGCATCCGAAGACTGCACAACCTGAGTTTGAATGGCAAGGCGATCGCTCGGTGGAGTTTCGATCAGAGACATATCGCGCAAGCCGCTGAGCGACATGTTCAGCGTGCGCGGGATCGGCGTTGCCGAGAGGGTGAGCACATCGACGCGCTTCTTCAGTTGCTTCAGACGTTCTTTATGCGCGACACCGAATCGCTGTTCTTCGTCAACTACCACCAGCCCGAGGTCTTTGAAACTCACATCCTTTGAAAGCATGCGGTGGGTTCCGATCACGACGTCAACCTCACCGCCTTCCACACGCTTGACGACCTCCTTCTGCTCTTTTGTCGATCGAAAGCGTGAAAGCAGCTCAACCTTCACCGGAAAAGTCGCAAACCGTTTGCGGAATGTTTCAAAGTGCTGGTACGCGAGCACGGTCGTCGGGGTGAGCACTGCCGTCTGCTTACCGTCCATGATTGCCTTGAACGCTGCGCGCATGGCGACCTCAGTTTTGCCATATCCGACGTCGCCACAGAGCAAACGATCCATCGGCGTCGCTGTCTCCATGTCGTTCTTGACATCATCGATCGCTGTTTCCTGATCCGGCGTCAGCATGTATTCGAATCCTTCTTCGAATTCGCGCTGCCACGGCGCGTCCGGCGAGAACGCATGGCCTTGCACGAGCTTGCGTTCGGCGTACAAACGCAGCAGTTCGTCGGCCATGTCGCGCATCGCGCGTTTGGCTTTCGCTTTGGTCTTCTGCCAACCGATCCCGCCAAGTTTGTCGAGTGTCGGCTGATGGCCCTCCGCGCTCGAGTAACGCTGCACGAGGTCGAGCCGCTCGACCGGAACGTAGAGCTTCGCTTCGTCGGCGTAATAAAGCAGCATGAATTCGCCGCGTTTAGGAGCGGCGACGGCAGCGGATAGCTGAGATGGGCCGAGGTCGAGTGTGACCAGGCCGCCGAATCGCGCAATCCCGTGATCGATATGCACGACGTAGTCATTGACCTTCAGATCGCGAAAGTCTGAGAGAAACGCTGCCGCGCGCGCGCGTCGTTTCTTCTCGCGCTTGATGGCGGCGGTGCGTCGTTCAATGGCGGGCTCGGCAGCTTCGTCAAAAAGATCTGCTTCGACGTGAACGACCAGGCGCGCGGCCGGAAATTCGAATCCGCCAGAAAGTCTTCCAGAGGTGACAACCGCATCGACTGAAGCGGAGTCTGAAATGTCTTCGAAGGACGTGAGGCGCGCAGTGACTTCGTACTCGCGCAGAATCTCAGTGACGCGTTCGGCGACGCCGCGACTCGGCATCACGAACAGCGTCGTGCTCCCGGAATCGGCGTGTCTGTCGATGACGTAGCGCGCGAGATCAGGCAGACGGCCGTGATAACGCATCACCGATTGCGATTTCCAGTCGATCTCTTCCGGGAGCGCCGGCATCCTGTCTGCATCGTCGTGCGGAAACAGAAACAGCGGCCGTTTCGGCGCCCGTTCTTTGCCGACTGAAATCTTTGGCTGCTCGGCGTCGAGTGCCAACTCCTGATCAAATTTCGCGCTCGTGCGGCCGAGCGCCCGCAACTCTACTCGTTGCAGCGAGTCAATCCGAGCGCGCAACTCTTCGGCGGTCAGGTAAAGCTCTTCGGGCCGCAAGCCAAGGTCATCCGCTGCATCGTTCTCGGCAAAACGATCGGCCAATGTTTGAAAGGCGGTGGCGAGAAAGTTTTCGACCGCGACTGGCTCATCAATCACCAGCACGGCATCTTTCAAATAATCGAACGCACAGGAGTTGTTCTCGCCGAGCGAAATCAACCACTCCCAACCCGGAAAACTCTCACCCTCATCGGCGTATACGGTACGATCGCGAAGACTGCGGGTGAATCGTTCGTCGCGCCAGCGCAGGCGCGCGTGTGAGGCCCATTCACGAAAATCAGATGCCCGCACGATCAATTCGCGCATTGGGGCGATCTCGACTTGGGTGAGCTGAGTAGTCGAGAGCTGGGTTTCGGGATCGAACTCGCGAATCGAATCGACCGTGTCGCCGAAGAACTCGAGGCGGACCGGCGCGTCACGTCCGGGAGGCCAGACGTCGAGGATGCCGCCGCGCATCGAGAACTCACCGACAGCGGCAACTGGATCTTCGCGCACATAACCGCTGGCGGTAAGCTTGTGCACCAATTCTTCGGGCGAATGATCCTCATCGCGACGAACTAGCGTCCCGGCTTTCAAGATTTCGTCCGGCTCAATCGTGCGGCGGCCCATCGCACGCGATGTCAGCAGAACAAAATGAGGTTGTGTTCGTGCGAGACGCCACAGCGCCAGCGCGCGGCGTTCGAGCGTCTCGGCGTGCGGCGAACCACCGGCGTAAGGATCGCTTTCCGAGGCCGGTAGGATCGCGACTGAGTCCTCGCACTGCGTCACGCCGCGCAGCGCGCAGTACCAAAAGCCAATGTCGCGCTGCCAGTTTTCGAGATCGCGCTGCGCGGGCACCACCAAGGCGAACTGCTTTCCTGTTTCGCGTTGCAGGGCAGCGAGCACAAGCGCGCGTCCTGGTGCGGCCACCAGTCCGCTGATTGAAACGATCCGCGCGCCACCACGAATCTGATCGAGCACACTGCGAAATTCTGCGCTATCCAACACCGTCTGCAGTGTCGATTGAAGTGTTGAAGTTCTGTCGATCGTCGTGCTCATTTGAAAGAATCGGGACGTTCGGGCTACTGCCCCGTTTTCATTCGCTCGATAATCTTGCTCGTCGATGCGCCTTCTACAAATGGAAGACTAACAACTCGCCCACCCGCCGCTTCAACCTCTTCGCGCCCGTGAATTTGATCGAGGGAATAATCGCCGCCCTTGACCAAAACATCGGGCAGCAACTCAGCAATCAGCAATCGTGGCGAGATGTCATTGAAAATGGTGACGTAATCGACAGCTGCGAGCGCCGCGAGAATTTCGGCGCGATCGTTTTCATTCATCAAAGGACGCGTGTCGCCTTTCAACTGACGCACAGAGGCGTCGCTGTTGACCGCGACAATAAGCGCATCGCCGAGTTCGCGGGCTTGCTGCAGGTAACGGACATGGCCAACATGCAACAGATCGAAGACACCATTGGTGAACACGAGCTGCTTGCCACTAACGCGCAGCCGTTGGCGCTCGATGAGCAGTTCATCGCGCGTCAGAATCTTTTTTCGCATTGGAGTCAAACTGAAATTGTACGAGCGCAAAAGGGCAAAGGGCAAAGCGTTAAGAGCAAAGGACGAAAAGCAAGCGGTGCGTCTTTAGCTCTTTGCGCAGCTAGGGCCTAATTTCGATTCCTCTGCAGTGTTCTGCAAAATCCTCGGCGCCCTCTGCGGTTATTCGGGATGAAACCGCGGAGGACAAGACCGAGGGCTACCCAGACGAACGCCGAGAGGAACTGAAATTAGGCAAACTACTCTTTGCCCTTACCTCTTTGCTCGTCACGCATTTACCATTTACTATTCACCGATTCAAATGACAGTGCCTTTTCTCGAAGAAAACGATCAGACAATCGCGCGCCGCGAGCATCTCGAAGCGCTGCGCGCTTTGGTGGGTAACGTCTATCCCAACAAATTCAGACGCAGCAACGTAACCGATACGACTGCCGGCGAAGACACGATCACTTCGATCGTTGCCGTGTTCAAGAAGCACGAACCGCCCGTAAATGAAGGCGAAAAGCCTTCTGCGGATGTGCTCGAAGTAGCGAACAGTGAGCTAAATAAGATTCGCGTGCGCATCGCCGGTCGCATCGCCGCCCCGCCGCGCGTGATGGGAAAAGCTGCATTCATGCATTTGTCAGATGGCGTTTCGCGTTTGCAGCTTTATGTACGCCGGCAAGATGTCGTCGGGTTGCATAACGATACGGAGAGCCGTGAGGTCGATGGCTGGGAGCTGTTTGGCCGGCTCGATCACGGCGACTTCATCGGCGTTGAAGGTTATCTCTTCGTGACGAAGACCGGCGAACTTTCAATTCATGTCGAGAAGCTGCAATTTCTTTCCAAGGCGCTCTTGCCGATGCCCGACAAAATGCATGGCATCAACGATCCGGAGATTCGCCAGCGACAGCGATATGCGGATCTGATCGCGGGAAGCTTAAAACTGGAGAGAGACGAACACGACTTAACGCCACGCGAAGTATTCGAATTGCGCGGCAAAGTCGTGCGCGAGATTCGTCGTTTTCTCGACGCGCATGGCTATGTCGAAGTCGAGACGCCAATGCTCACCGCGAAAGCGACCGGCGCGCTGGCGAAGCCTTTCGAGACGCATCACAAAGCGCTCGACATTAAACTTTACGCGCGCATCGCGCCTGAACTTTATCTGAAGCGTCTGGTCGTCGGTGGTTTTGAAAAGGTTTACGAGCTGAATCGCAACTTCCGCAACGAAGGCATCTCAACAAAGCATAATCCCGAGTTCACGATGCTCGAGTATTACTGGGCCTATGCCGACGTGAACGACATGATGGACCTGCATGAAGAAATGATGCGGTCCGTTGTGCAGGTTGCGACCGGTGGTTCAACGATTCGTTACGGCGAGCACGAAATTGATTTTTCGAAGCCATTCCGCCGCATCTCGATGCACGATGCAATTGCGGAGTTCGGAAATCACCAAGTCAGCAAGGACGAAGTCGCAGAACGAATTGTCGAATTGTTTGAAGAGTTGGCTGAACCTCATCTGATTCAACCAACCTTTATCACCGACTTTCCGAAACCGATCTCGCCGCTTTCCAAAGCTTCACCGGCGGATCCTTCGGTCGCCGAACGTTTCGAATACTTCGTCGGCGCGCTCGAATCAGCGAATGGCTTTTCGGAACTAAACGATCCGGAAGAACAGTATCAGCGCTTTAAAGAGCAGGCTGAACAACGCGCGCGGGGCGATGAAGAAGCGATGGTGATGGATGAAGACTACATTCGCGCGCTGGCTTACGGCATGCCACCAGCGGCGGGCATCGGGGTTGGCATTGATCGATTAATCATGCTGCTTGCGAACAAGCAGTCAATTCGCGATGTGATCCTGTTTCCTCACATGCGACCGGAGAGAACAGAAGCCAGTAGGCAGGAGGCAGACGGCAGGAGCGGCTAGTCCAACGTCCAATGTCCAAAGTCCGCCGTCTTCCTGCGACGTTGGACTTTGGACTCGAGACTTTGGACTTCACGTTTTACATCTTTATGTTTGATTCCTGGTGCGAGAAAGCGACCCATTTGCCCTTGCGCATCACCCAAAGGCTGCTGGCCCAGACTGGCGGAACAGGCTGACCGCTGCAGGTCCCATCGGCGACGCCCTTATAAGTAAGCATCGCCGCGTCCGCATCAACCATCGTCAACTTCCAATCTGACAACGTGAATGATTTGATGTCGCACGGCGAATTGGCCATCATTTCGGTTACATCTTTCTTTGTGCCAACTCCGCTTTCGCCAATCATCACGCCGTCCGCGGCCAGCCAGTTTTGAAATGGTTTTGAATCTTTGTTCTTCCAGGCGTTCCAGAGCGCTGTCTCATTCGCAGAAAGTTTCTTAAGCAGCGCGGCCTTGCTCATTCTCGGCTTCGGTTTGGCTGTCGTGGCCGGGGAAGGCGAAGCAGTCGGTTGTGGCTGCGCAAAACAGAAACCGGCGCATGCCATGATGAGTATCGCGGCCAGGGGTAGATGTCTCTTCATCCGTTGAATCTCCTTTTTGGTTGTCAGGGTGAAAATGCGCGGAGTTTCTACTACTCGAACCGATTCCTGTCAACGAGTTTCTGGGGTTGGTGCGCAAGCTGAGTCGCCGCAAGAGTTTTCACTCTGTGTCTCAGTGGGCACTCTGTGCCTCTGTGGTGAATTTCGCATGACCATCTCACTCCAGAGACACGGAGAATTCACTGAGACACGGAGAGAAGCGGAACACGGATTGTGATTTGGCACTTACTTGTGAGGCGTGGCATTCTGGCGACGATGTTTGTGGACAGCAAGATCAAGACGCGTTTGCTGCGGCGCATGGGCGAGGCGATCGAGGACTTTGGGATGATTGCCGATGGCGATCGCGTGATGGTGTGCATGTCTGGCGGCAAAGACAGTCACACGCTGCTCGATCTTCTGCTCGATGTGCAAAAACGGGCGCCAGTGAACTTCGATCTGCTGGCGGTGAATCTCGATCAAAAGCAGCCGGGTTTCCCCGCCGACGTGCTTCCGACTTATTTGCGCGAACGCGACGTACCCTTTCGCATCGTCGAGCGCAACACCTACACCGTCGTGAAGCGACTCGTGCCGGAAGGCAAGACCTACTGCTCAGTATGTGCGCGGCTGCGACGCGGAATTCTTTACAACATCGCTGTTGAAGAAGGCTGCACCAAGATCGCGCTCGGTCATCACGCTGACGACATCATAACGACTTTTCTGCTGAACCTTTTTTACATTGGCACATTGAAGGCCATGCCGCCCGTGCTCCTTTCTGACGATGGACGCAACACGATCATTCGCCCGCTGGCTTATTGCCGCGCAAACGAAATTGCCGAGTTTGCCGCCCAAGCTGAATTCCCGATAATTCCGTGTGACCTCTGCGGTTCACAACCCAACCTGAAGCGCGCGCGCATCGAACGCTTGATTTCCGACCTCGAAAAAGAGATTCCGAACATCCGCGCGTCGATGCTGACCGCACTCGGCAATGCGGTGCCGACGCATTTGCTGGATCCCGACCTGTTCGACTTTAAGAAGCTTTCGGCCGGAAGTGGCGACCTCGAAGCAGAACTCGACCTGGTGCTCGGCCATACCGATACTGAGCCCGCGCTGGTGGCTATCGCGTAAGTCGGCCGCCTGCGCCAGCGGGCGGGATGAACCTTCGACTCTCAAATCGATTCGTCTACCTGCCTGCTGACACAGGTGGTACTGACCTCATTGTTGTGGTAAAAGCGCGGCATGGCGCAGGCCAAGAAGCAGCGTGAGTTAGACTTCAGCGAATTTCCTCCCGGAACTGTCACTGAGTACACGACGTTAGTTTGTCTCGCTTGCATCTTCGACATTTTCACTAAACAGCTTGGCTTGGCGCCGCGCACCGCATTCTCTGAAATCAAACGGCACACGCCAGAGATCGAAGAGTTGGCCAGTCGCGGCGCGCTCCGTCCTTACTTCGACAGCGATGAAAAAAAGCCGCATTGCCCTTATTGCGGCAGCGCCGCACGTTGGCTTGCGCGGTACGACACCTACTGCATTGAAGGCAGTAAGACCACCGATGCGCCACGGCGCGCGCTCATCAAGAGACTTCCCAAAGCCGACGATCAGTTTGTCGTGCTGGAAAAGAAATCTGATTCGCGCGCGGTATTCTTCGAATGGCTCGACACGTTAGGTTTGAATCTCGATTTGGATGATGAAACGTGGCTTCTCGAGGCGACCCGAAGTTATTTGGAACGCCGCGAGCCGCAGACCAACTGGAACGAAACCTTCGAAGGCGCGCGCAGCATCCGTCGCTCGTCACGACTCCCTGACGGCTGGGAACGCGACGGCGCGCGGCTGTATCTGGCGCCGAACCTGTACAGCGAGGCGATTTTGATTCAGTACCTCGTCAGCCGTTCACACACGCATGGCGGCATGACGCTCGAAGGGCGCCTGACGCTGATGGATCTAATCCGGAAGCTGCGCTACGGCGGCTATCTGGAACGGGTCGGCATCACAGAAGTGGATCCCGGTGAAGTCTTCGAGAGCGTCGTCGACCATTTGGCGGTGACGCATGATTGGAGTTACAAAGTTCCGGCCAGGCTAACCAAGCAGGCGAAAAAAAGCGCGAAGAAGAGCTCAAAAGCTAAAAAGTCAAAGAAATCAAAGGCTCTAGTGGCAGAGCCCGATGTCATCGCCGCGGAACCTGTGAAGCTTTACTATCTGGTTGACCGTCGAAATTTCCTGGATCAGCTCAAGAGCGTTTACGCGAGTTACGCCTCCTGAAAGGTTTGGGCCAAAATTTTGGCGGCAACCTGCGACCAAACTAACGACATCTACGCCACTGAAAGGACCAGCCAGCCGCGTTTTCTGAATAGCTGTCAAACGCTAGCGTCTCTGAAGACCCGCGGCTATAATTACGCGCCATGAAAACACAAATTTATCGCTCGATCGCAGTTGCACTCCTCGCGCTTTTCTTCGCTCAGTCGGCTCTGGCCACTTGTGGTGGAGGAGGCGGCGGTGGTGGCGGTGGCATGGCGAGTGGCGGCGGAGGCGGTGGCAGTAATGCGCCTGTCTATGTCGTGCCCTGGAAGATTCGCAAACCGAGCGATCCCCCGGCCGCGGGTTTGGTGCTCTACTGGTTTCCAAAAACCAGGGACGAATTAAAGCTTTCGAGCCTGCGCGAATCGCGCACGCTTTCCCTTTACGCGTCGCAATGCGTCTCAATGGAGCTGGCTGATAACAACACGCCACATGCGAACGACTTGGTGGGCGACTCTACGTTGCCGGTTGCTGTATTGGCTAAACCCGACGGCACAGCGATCAATAAAGTCGCAAACACGAACGGCAAACTGAAAGTCGGCGACGTTGAGAAACTTGTCGATACCGAAATGAAGCAGCGCGAAACCACCGTGACCGCGCAAATGAAAGAAGCGTCGGCGAAATCAACCGCCGGTGACAAAGACGGCGCGATCGCGATGTACCGGTCGGTGCTGGATCAGAAATGCCTGTTTCCCAAGAAAGCGAAAGAAGCGCAGAAACAACTGAAAGCGCTCGGCGTTGCCGATGTCGGCAGCGTCATTCCTCCAACACCCATCTTCGATCGCGCGCAAAGCGCCGCAATTGAAGCGGTGATGAAACGCGGCCTCGTTGCGGAGAATCGCGGGCAATATGTGCTGGCCACCAAGCTGTACGCGCAAGCGCATCGCATGGATCCGGCGGACCCCACTCCGCTGCGTTACCTTGGCGAAAACTATCGCCACAACATCGGCGACTGGGCCAAGGCGCGTGAAGTGTTCGAGCAGATTCTCGACATGCCCGCCGATCCTTTGTCGCGTTCGGTGGCATTCCATGGTCTCGGCAAAATGACGATTCACGACGGCGAATTCAAAAAGGGTTTGGCGTTGATGGAGCAGGCAATCGCTGAGTATCCATTGGCTCTCGCGTATCGCAATCTCGCGGTTTACTGGAATTCGGAAGGCGACCCGGTGAAGGGCAATGAGTACACCGAGAAGGCTTTGGCGCTCGATCCGAAAGATCCTTATAACGTGGTGTTCGCGGCAGTGTTCATGGCGGCGAATGGACGCAAGGCGGAAGCGCTGAAGATCGCCCGCGAGAACATCAACCTCATGCCGGCGTCTTACAATCTGGCGGCGATCTTTGCGCAGAATGGGCAGAAGGATCGTGCACTCGCGTTGTTGCGGCGGCACTTCTTCCAATACGAACGCTATCAAGCGGTCCGCGAAAAAGAAATGATGGAAGCACGCGTTGATGCGGTGTTTGATTCAATTCGCTTCGATCAAGAGTTCGTAGCACTTACGCAAGGCACCGACGGTAAATTGCCGGTGCCGATGAAAGGCATGCCCGCGACACAGGCGATGCCGCGACAGTAGCTGTTGAATTTGTAATTTGTAATTTGGAATTTGAGATCGTAGAGAGGCGGGCTACGGCCCGCCTCTTTCTTTCGGTACAGAACGCGAGCGGTAGCGAGCGGGATCAAAAGTCGACTCTGCGTCGACAGGCGAGTTTTTACCCCGCTCGCTACCGCTCGCGGTTCTGTAACCGCTTATTGTTTCGCGAAAAACTCTTCCGCCGCGGCGCTCGTTTCTTCTTCCGTCTGCTCCTTCAGTTGTTGGTTGATTCCCCAAATGTGCCCAAACGGATCTTCAATCTGTCCATAACGCGCGCCCCAGAACATGTCCTGCACGGGCATCAGGACCTTTGCGCCGCGCGCGACTGCCCGCTCAACCAACGCGTGCGCATCGTCAGTCTGAACCGTGATGCGCACAGACGTGCCTCCCAGCGTTTGCGGCATCTTGCACATACCGCCTTCGGCGCTGCTGAATTCATCGCTCACGAAAAGTTTGTGACCGTCGAGTTCGATCTCGCCGTGCATCAGTCGCTTCCCGTCCGGCGCCATCATGTTGTGACCCGCTTCGCCGCCAAAAACTTCTTCGTAGAATTTCAGCGCTGCCATGCCATCGTTGACAATCAAATGCGGAATGAATTGATCGAGTCGATTCACAATAATTCCTCCCTAAGGCGATCCTCTTACGTTGGAACGAGATGGTTGAGTCTCGACGTGTTACGTGGCATTTTCCGCCAGGGCACGCTGTCTTTCAAAATGCCCCACAATTTCACTCGCCGTCTTGCGGCCGACAAACGGCGCCAGTTCCTCGACGCTTGCTTCGCTGATTCGATTGATTGATCCGAAGTGACGGAGCAAGCGCGTCTTCCTTTTTTCCCCGACGCCGGGAATTGCCGACAGCTCTGAAGTAAAGTCGCGCAGCTCGCGGCGCTTGCGATGATAGGCGACCGCATAACGATGTGTCTCGTCGCGAATCATCTGTATCAAACGCAACACCGGCGAATATGAATCGAGATAGATTGGCTGGTCTTCGCGGCCCTTCACCAACAAATATGCGACTTGGTTATGATGCAGCGGGGGTTTGACCACGCCAATCATCGGTACCGCTTCGAGATCGAGTTCGCGCATCGCCGTCGCCGCCGCATTCAATTGCGCTTTACCGCCATCGATCATGATCAGATCCGGCAACTCTTTTTGTTCGTCACGAACACGACGATAACGGCGCAAGACCGCTTCGTGCATCGACGCGAAGTCATCCGCGCCTTCCTTCCAGCGGATTTTGAACTTGCGATATTCGTTGCGATTCATCTTGCCGTTTTCGCAAACGACCATGCCGGCGACGTTCTCGGCGCCCTGAATGTGCGAAATGTCGAACGACTCGATGCGCGCGGGGAAGCGCGGCAGCTCGAGTGTCTCCTGCATCTCTTCGAGCACGCGCTTCATGTCGGGTTTGAGCACGCGAAAGCGTTGTTCGAAAGCGAGCTTCGCATTCTTTTCGACGAGATCGATCATGTCGCGCTTCTCGCCGCGTTGGGGCGCCAGGATGTGCACGCGGCGGCCGCGCCGTTCGCTGAGGACCCGCTCAAGCAGCTCGCGATCTTCGAAGTCAGTCGGCACATGAATTTCGCGTGGCAGAAACGAGGATGGCTGCGCGTCCGGGCGGTGGAGATCTACGCCAGTCGTGGCACGCGCATCTTGCGCGTGAACATCCACGGCCGGGACGGCCGTGCCACTTTCATTGCGGCTGTAGTACTGCATCAGCACTTCGCTCAGAAAGCTGGCCGGATTGAAATCGTCTTCGGGCAGATCTTCCCAGAAAAATTCGCGCCGGCCGACGATGTCGCCTTCGCGCATGGTGAAGAGTTGCAGCGCCAGACGTTTGCCTTCGCGATAGTAACCAAAGATGTCGATGTCGCTCTCGGAAGTCGTCGCCATCTTTTGTTGTTCAGAAAGTTTGATGACGGTCTTGCGAAGATCGCGGTACTTCGCGGCCAACTCATAACGCGTCTGTTCCGACGCGCTGAGCATCCGTGCTTCCAAAATTCCGGCCAGCTCCGTGTTTCGGCCTTCGAGCAACATGCGCACGTCGCGCACTGCTTCCTGATATTCTTCCGGCGTGCAGAGGCCTTTCACACAGGGGCCAAGACATCGCTTAATGTGATATTCCAGGCAGGGTCGCGGCGCTTTGCCGTCGATTTCGATGTCGCAAGTGCGAAGCTGAAAAGTGCGATTAATCAAATCGATGGTTTTGCGCGCCATCGCTGCCGGGAGAAAGGGGCCGAAGTAAAGCGCGCCATCATTTTGAATGCGGCGCGTGATTACGCACTTCGGAAACGGCTCGTTGACGGTCAGCTTCAGATGCGGATAAGACTTGTCGTCTTTCAGTTTGTAATTGAAGTAAGGTTGATGTTTCTTGACTAGTGAGGCTTCGAGAGTGAACGCTTCAGCCTCGTTGTCCGTTACGATGATCTCGAAGTCGGCAATCTGATTGACTAATTCTTCGGTCTTGATGCCGTAACTGAATTCGCCGCGCCGGCCGGCTTGAAAATACGAACGTACGCGATTGCGCAGGTTCTTCGCCTTGCCGATGTAGATGATTTTTCCGTCGGCGTCTTTATGCAAGTAGACGCCGGGGGAACGCGGAATTTCTTTGAGCTTCTCTTCGAGGGTCACAGTCTACTTCGCGAAGATCCATTTTAGCGTTGTAAAGTTCAACTTTGAAACCTCAAGGTCCGGAAGGGTGGCTTGCCCCCGCCGAACTTTGACCAATTAAGATCAGCGGGGGTAAACCTCCCTTCCTGACCTCGAGGTAATGAAGATCGTCACATGCGCTTACCGTTCCAGTTGCCGAAAGAAAGACAATTCGATGCGGTGGGGTTTGGCCTGAATGCGGTCGATCATTTGATTGTTGTTCCCGAATACCCCCAATTCGATACAAAACTCCGATTCACCGCACACCAGAGATCGGCGGGCGGCCAGACGGCCACCGCAATGGTCGCGCTTCAACGTCTCGGGATGAAGACGGCGTACGCCGGTCGATTTGGATCAGATGACGCCGGAGTTTTTGGACGTGAGTCGGTGGCGAGAGAAGGACTGAATGTCGACTACGCAGAAACGATCGAAGGCGCAACTAACCAACTCGCCTTCATCATCATCGACGCACGCACGGGCGAACGAACAATCATTTGGGATCGCGATGAGCGGCTAGCTTATCGCGCCGACGAAGCGCCGATTGACCTGGCGTCGCGCGGTCGAGTTCTACATCTCGACGCGCACGATCCTCCGGCTTGTGCGGCGATGGCGCGTGCGGCGCGCGCAGCGAGCGCGATCGTGACCGCGGACATCGACAACGTTTACCAGGGCGTGCACGATTTGCTGCCGCTGATCGATGTCCTGATCACTTCGTCAGAATTTCCGCATCGCCTGACCGGAATCACCGATTTGCGAATCTCTTTGCCAGAAATGAAATCTCGCTACGGATGTCCGATTGTTGGTGCGACCCTGGGCGCCCGCGGGGCCATGGTTTATTGCGAGGGTGAGTTTCTTGAATCTCCTGCGTTCGCTGTTCCCGGCGGTTGTCGTGACACAACCGGCGCCGGTGACGCATTTCACGCCGGCTTCATCTACGCGATGTTGCTTGGTGACAATTTGGAAGAATGCCTGCGAACCGCGAATGCCGTTGCCGCGTTGAAGTGCCGCGAACTCGGTGGTCGCACTGCTTTACCTACTGTGACCGAGTTGAACGAAGTCCTTTCAAGCAACCACCAGCTATAGTTTGTGCGAATAATCCTTCCCGAATCGGCGCGCGAAAAAGATTGCTAACACAAATCCGCAAAATTGAATTGCTGCCGCCGTCCAAAACGTGCGCAAGATCGACGCATCACTCATGTGGTGCAGTTGATGATCGAAACCGTAGTATGCGACGGCGCTGTAAATCAAAAACGCTGCGATGGCAGGACCAACGGCACGCGCCAGACTCGCGACTGACTGTGCCACTCCCATGATCGCGCCTTGCTCTTTTTCGCTGACGCTTTTCGAAGCGAGACTCGTCAACGTCGGCGCGTTCAGCGCGTTGCCAATCGATGAGGCTGCACCCGTGACGAGGATTCCGAGGATGCCGATTGCCGGTGTGACGAATGGACTCGCAAACAGGCTCGCCGTGAAAAATAGACAACCAGCAATTAAAAGTGGCGGTTCGCCAAAACGTTTGACCAGTTTTCCAATCAGCCCGCCCTGGATTGCCGCCGAAATGATTCCGACGTAAGCAAAAATCCATCCGTTGTGGAACGCGTCATATCCAAACCGAAACATCAGGAACAAAGAGAATGATGCAGTCATGATCGAGAAGGCCACGATCGAAACAAAGTAGATAGTCAAAACGTAGGCGAGGCGCGGATCTCCTAGAGCAGTTATCAACCGTCCCCAGCCGCGACCTGCCGCCGCCGAAGTGCGCGCCGGATGATCGGGTGTGATCGTCTCAGGCAGAGTGAAGTACAACAACACCGCATTCGCGAAGGCGAGTCCGCCGGCGAAAAGAAAGGGAACCGCGATTCCCCAACGGCTTAACACGCCGCCGATGGCCGGGCCAAATACGAAACCGAGTCCGAAAGCAGCGCCGATCAGGCCCATCCCCTTCGCGCGATTCTCTTTCGTTGTCACATCGGCGATGTAGGCTTGCGCAGTCGAAATGTTTCCGCCTGAGATGCCATCGATGATACGTCCCAGGAACAGCATCCAAAGCGTCGTCGCAAATCCCAAAATCAGAAACCCGACGCACGTGCCCAGCAAACTAACCAACAACACCGGCCGGCGTCCGTACTTGTCGGACAATCTTCCAAGCACGGGCGCAAAGAACAGCTGCATTACCGAATACGAGGCGAACAGCAGGCCAACTTCACGCGGGGTGGCGCCGAAGCGTGTGCCTTCAGCGTAGTAAGGCAACACCGGAATGACGATCCCAAAGCCGATGAGATCGATGAAGACCGTGATGAAGATGACCAGAAGAGGTGAGCGCTTCATAAGAAGTTTCGCGTTTGGAGTTTCGAATTTCGATTTCGAATTATCAGGATTGATTATTTCCCGGCCACGTTGGATTCGAGATTCTCGCCGTTGCACCGCGAGAACTCGAAACTCGGAACTCGAAACTACTTCAGCGCCGTCGTCCGCCGATTATCCGATCAGCCGACAACTGTCCGCCGCCGGTTATGAGTAGCGCGAGAGCGATGGCGAGAAATGAGATCGCCAGCTCCATACCTTCGGGAGCAAAGAATCCCTTGTATCGCAGCACGCCGAAGATTACCGTCAGCATCACACAAGTTATTAGGAAAGCTCCCAATCGCGTCAGCAAGCCCAGTAAAACAAGGGCGCCGCCAATTAGTTCGGCTAAGGCTGCGGCACCCATCCATGCGGCGGATGGTCGCATGAAAGTAAATGGTGCCGGAAATGACATGAATTGTCTGAAGCCCGGTCCGCCGAAAGAGCCGAACACTTTCTGCGCGCCATGTCCAAGAAAGGCGATGCCGAGGGCAAGCCGCAATGGAAGCGGCGCCCAAGAAGCACTAGTCGAAGTGAGTCTGCGTAACATGACTGACTGTCCTTCGGTTCAAGTTTTGGATGGAACTCGGCAACTATAAATCTCTTTGCGACCAAGGGCTAGTGCAAAGCTGACGCGCTTTCGTAGTAACATCAGTTGCTCCAATTTTCCACACAAAATTTCGCAAGGACGTTTCGAAGATGCGTTACGTAATTCGTCTCTTACTTCTCGGTACGCTGTTGCTGGTCATGACTGGTCCGGTCGCGACTGCCGGTCAACAGGATGGCGGCACAAACATCTCGTTCACCGTTTCCATGTCCAAGCCGCATACGCATTTGCTTGAAGTCGAAATGCGCATTACACAAACTGGCGCGACCGCAGTGAGTGAAGACGTACTGGTGATGCCGGTCTGGACTCCGGGGTCCTACCTAATTCGCGAATTCGAGCGGCACGTACAGAATTTTACCGCGGTTGATGCGTCCGGCCGCGCGCTGCCATGGGAGAAGATCAACAAGAACTCGTGGCGCATTAAGACAAATAACGCGCGCGACATTCGTGTGAAGTACTTGGTGTATGCAGACGAACTCACCGTGCGCACGAACGAGCTGAATTCGGATCACGCATTTTGGAATAATGCGGCGCTGCTAATGTATGTGGAGAGAAATCTTGCCCGTCCTGTGAAGATTCACGTGAATCCTGCGCCGGGTTGGAAAGTCGCCACGGGCTTACCGGCAGTGCCTGGCGAAAAGAACACGTTCGAAGCCCCAAACTTCGACATTCTTTACGACTCGCCATTCGAAGTCAGCGATTTCAAGCAGATCGATTTTATGGTCCGTGGCGTGCCGCATCGCATCGTGATTGATGGCGAAGGCAATTATGATCCGGCGCTGCTGAAAGCCGAAGTTCAGAAGATCGTGGAAACCGAAGTCGCGCTGTTCGGCGAGATTCCTTATCACGATTACACGTTCCTTCTGCACTTGCGACCAACCGGTGGTGGGGGCCTGGAACATTTGAATTCGACAGCGCTCGGCTTTCGTCGCTTCGGATTTTCCGACGTCGCCGGTTATCGGCGATTCGGAGCGCTGGTCGCGCACGAGTTCTTTCATCTTTGGAATGTGAAGCGCATCCGGCCTGACGCGTTAGGGCCATTCGACTATACGAAAGAGAATCACACGCGACTTTTGTGGGTCGCGGAAGGAATTACCGAGTATTACGGCCAGTTGATGCTGCGCCGCGCTGGATTGATTTCTGATGAGGCATACCTCGAGCACTTGGCGTCACAAATTCAGGATGTGCAGGACACACCGCCGCAAAGTGATGAGCGCTGAGGATGCCAGCTTCAATTCGTGGATCAAGGAATACCGGCCGGACGAGAATTCGATCAATTCGCAGATTTCTTACTACGACAAAGGCGAGCTGTTGGGTATGCTGCTCGATCTGGAAATTCGCCGTCGCTCAAATAACGCAAAATCGCTGGACGACGTAATGCGCATGCTCTACAACGATTTTTTCAAAAAGAACCGCAACTACACGCCCGCGGACTTTCAGAAGGTTTGCGAGACTGCGGCCGGAAGCAGTCTGGAGGATTTCTTTGCTCACTACGTTCGTGGCACCGATGAGCTGCCCTACAATCAGGTTTTGCCGGCGGCGGGTTTGGAAATCCAGCAAGCCGGAGTGCCGATCGAACAGGTTAACCACGTGGGAGATATTATTCGATCAAGCTATCTTGGCGCCGAATTAGAAGACAGCGGCGAGTTTGTTTTAGTGAAGAACGTCCGCGCCGGTTCCCCTGCTTATGAGCAGGGACTTAACGCAAAAGACCTCATCATTGCCATCAACGGAGAGCGCGCAAACACGAAGCGATTAATCGCGTTACTGGGATCAAAAAGGCCCAGTGACGTGATTCGACTGACAGTGTTTCGCAACGACGACCTGCGAACGCTCGACATCAAGCTCGGCAATCGCATTGCCGTGGACTATCGGATTGTGCAATTGCCGGCGCATACCGAACAACAGAAACGGATTTACGATTCCTGGATGAGACAAGAAGGCTTGCAGTAACAACGCCACCCCGACGATGCATGCAAACTTCTTTCGGGCGCTCTTAACGCTGACCTTCGTTTTTGCCGTCGGTGGTCAGGTCGCCAACAGTCCGGTTTCGACCGCAAGCAGTGTCCCTTCATCACGACGTCGTGCACCTGCTCGAGTCGAAACCGTTCAATTCCACAGCGCACTTCTCCGGAAGACGCTGCCTTACAACGTGATTCTCCCCGCTGATTACGGCGGGTCCGCAACGCGGTATCCGGTGTTGTATCTGCTGCACGGTTGGGCCGGACATTACAGCGATTGGGCGACGCGAACCAATGTCGCTGACTATGCGGCGCAGTACCGAATCATCGTGGTGACGCCTGAAGGAAACGACGGCTGGTACACAGACAGTGCAACTATTCCGAGCGACAAATATGAAAGTTACATTCTTCAGGAATTGATTCCCGACGTGCAGGGGCGTTACCGCACGATTGAGTCGCGTTACGGTCGCGGGATCGGCGGTCTATCGATGGGCGGTTATGGCGCGCTGAAGTTTGGGCTGAAGTCGCCGGGAACGTTTGCGTTCGCTGGTTCGTTGAGCGGCGCTCTGGCCGCCACGACCTGGACGGAAGAGGATCTGAAGAGCTTCAAAGGGATTAACGACTCTTTGGTGGCTGCTTTTGGTCCAAGAGACTCCGCGCAGCGAAAGGCAAACGACATCTTTGAAATTGCCCGCGGAATGTCTGCGTCGCGCGCGGCAGCGCTGCCGTACTTTTATTTTGATTGTGGAACGGAGGATTTCTTTCTCGGCGTAAACGAACAATTCGCGGCGCTACTAACCGAGAAGAAGATCCCCCACGAGTTCCGCGAACTTCCCGGCGCGCACGGCTGGCAATACTGGGATCAGCAGGTGAAAGAATTGCTGAAGGTGGCGGCGGAGAAACTGAAAGCTCGGAGGAATCCTTACCGCCCAAATCTAAAATTGAATCGCTGATTATCGAAAGGCGACGGACGCACGCCGAACGCGCCTTGTACGATGGCGAGTTTTGCCATCAGGCGTGGCTCGGCAAACTGAAATCGTTCGGCAGTCATTTGCGCTCGCTCAAAATCGAGTTTCGCCAGCGACGCGAGTTCCTGACCGTAACGGGAAATCATCGAACCCAATTCGCTGCCGCCTTGCAGCGGCAATTCGCCGTCACGATAAACCTCGACTTCGAACCCATTCAGCACCTGGGCCGCCGCGAGCAACTCATTCAGTTGCGAAATGCCCGGCTCAAGGACGTCAAAGCTGCGCTTCGGATCAATCGCCGCGAACAGTTCGGCGACTCGCAGTTGGTTTTCCATGTCGCGATAGTTCGCGGCGCGCTTGCTTACCAGCGCGCGCGCGTCTTCCGCAAACTTGAGCGCGAGCTTCGGATTGTCTTTCTGAGTCGAGTTCGAAAGATCGGCGAGGTATTTGATGCGATCGGCGTCCGACGGTAGCGCCGCCAACTTCTCTCTGATTTCCGCCAGCTTGTCACTAGTGACATTCATCGTCAGCTTCTTGAAATCAATTGCCTGCGTGATCGAGTTCCGCCCGTTTTCGTCCAAATGATCGGTGGCGATTTGCTGAGCCCGATCGATGTTGCCTTCGTTGATGGCCTTCTCGGCTGCTTGTCGATACAGCGCGGCTTGTAACGGTCCGGGCGCGTTACTGGCCGCGGCGGCGAGACTTTCGCTGTCGCCTTGCGTCATGACGTTGCGCATTTGATTGGCAAAGTCGGCCATGGGATTGTTCATTCCCATGTCCGTCAACTTCTGTCGCACGGCCTGACTCCGCTCAGGCAAGAACTGATCGACTTGAGTCAGCATCCCCTGCAAGTTTCGCAACAAGTTACGCGCGTTGTTCTGCTGAACCTGTGCCGGATCTGCTTGCTGTTGCGAGTTGTCGCTATCATCCATAAAGACCTGCAGCGGACCTGCGTCGCCTGTACCCATCATGATTCCCGTCCTCGCTACCGCGCGACGCGGACCAGTGCCGCCGCCGTTGGCGTTCGTACGTGGCGTTGCCGTGAGCGCTGCCGTAACGGCGCGATCCAACAAATCGTGATAGGCCGATTGATTCAGCACCGGCGCGATGCGCATGTTGTTTACGTTTGCGGTCGAGGTATTGGTCGACGAGGTGGTCGTCGTCGCCGCTACCTCCGCAACTTGCGGACCTGGGCGCAGTAAACCCATCGCGACGTTGGTCGCTTGCATGCTGGACAAAAGATTGTCAGACGTCAGCCGGCTCAGAGTTTTGTCGGTAAGCTTCTTGAAGGCCTCTTCATCTTTCGCTTGCAGCTGTGCAAGCACACGCGCAAGGGATGTGGGATATTCACCCTTGTCGAGCGCTTCCGAAGCTTTTTGATAAGCGACTTTTGGATCAGTATTCGCGACTACGGCGAGCAGGCTTTGTTCGAGGTTATCCACTTCCGGAAATCCGCCGCGTCTCCGATTATTTGCATTTGCGTTTGCCGGCGGCTGCGTTTGGCGTAGCAGTTGATAACCCAACTCAGCATCATGCCGTCCCGCCGACAGGACCAGCTCTTGACGCAGACGAGTTAGAATTTGAAAGTCTTCGCGGTCGGACGCATCGACCATTAACTGACTCAGCACTGAACCCGCATCATTGAAAAAGCCGCGCGCTCTCGCCGCGCTACGGTCCCAGAGCAGGTCGCCCGCAATGATTTGGACCCGAATGCGATTCTCGGGAAGCTTCAATGCCTGGGCCTCACCGACAAGCTGTTCAAGCAGGGTGGTGGCCTTGGCCTCGAGTTTTGCTTTGTCTTCCTGCGCCTTCGCCGGGTCGGGCGTGGTCGTGTCTTGCGCGTTGGTAATGATCGCGGCGGCCAGGAGCACCGAAGCGACAAAAAGGGATTGGATAATGCGATTACTCTTCATGGTTTTTCCTCGAGAAAAGGCGGAGAGCGACTGTGTTGCCATGTTAGACGATTCAAGACACGCTTTGGTTACCCTCGAGTTCCGAAAATCTTCCTGGATTAGCGGCAATTTGTGCGGTAAGTTGCGTGCTTTCCGAATGAATCATGGTAACCCACCTGCAAATGAATCCTGAAGTCAAATCAGCTCTGGAACAAAACCGCGGGGTCGTCGCGCTCGAATCGACCGTTATTGCGCACGGATTACCCCGACCGCAAAACCTTGAAACCGCCACTGCAGTCGAAGAGATCGTCCGCGCGGAAGGGGCGACGCCTGCGACGATTGCAGTGCTGGCGGGCGAGCTGTGCGTGGGCCTCGATCAACATCAGAGAAAACTCATCGCCAGCGACGATGATGTTAAGAAACTGAGCAAGCGCGATATTCCAATTGCAATTGCGCGTGCTTGGAATGGCGCGACAACGGTCGCCGCGACGATGTGGATAGCACAGCGTGCGGGGATCAAGGTGTTTGCCACAGGCGGCATCGGCGGCGTGCATCGCGGATCGTTGCCAGATATTTCAGCCGATCTGCCCGAACTGGCACACACGCCAATGATTGTTGTTTGCTCCGGCGCAAAGATCGTTTTGGATTTGCCGGCGACGCGCGAATGGCTCGAGACCCACAGCATCACGGTGGTTGGCTATGGTTGTAACGAGTTGCCGGCGTTCTATTCACGCAGTAGCGGTCTACCAGTTGATGTTCGTTGCGACTCGCCTGCAGACGTAGTCGCAATTTTCAAAACCCAACGTGAGCTGCAGACGGAATCAGCATTGCTCGTGACGGTTCCAGTGCCGGCAGAGGCAGAAGTCGAAGCTCCGCTGTTACAGCGCGTTCTCAATGACGCAATTTCCCACGCCGAACGCGAACATATCGTTGGGAGAGATCTCACCCCCTTTCTGCTCGCGCGCATGTCTCAACAAAGCGAAGGGGCGACACTGCGCGCCAATATCGCGCTGCTCGAAAACAACGCACGCGTGGCGGCACGGATTGCCGTCGCGCTCAATCGATGAAGTTTAAGAATTTGGTTCGCGTAGTCTTAATTCTTTCGCTGATTGTTCTCGCAAGCGTCTCCATCTATTCGCAGAATCGGCGCGCCGCGATCGACCACGTCGCACGCGGCACTGCCAGGATGGAGGCAAACGATCTGGATGGCGCGCTGGCGGATTTCACGCGCGCCATTGAACTCGATCGGAATTACTCAGCATCCTACTTCAGTCGTGGCCTTGTGCGTCGTCGCCTTTCCGATCTTGATGGCGCGATCAGCGACTTTACGAAATCGATCCAACTGCATCCGATTGCGGAGGCATATCTCGACCGCGGCGCAGTGCGCAAAGAAAAAGGCGATCGCGACGGAGCGATTGGCGATTACAGCAAAGCGATCGAGTTGAACGGGAAATACGCTGATGCTTACTACAACCGCGGCATCGCGCTCGATGACAAAGGCGATCACGACGCGGCGATTGCAGATTTCACGCGCGCGATCGAGCTTAATCCGCAACTGGCCCGAGCGTTTGTCGGCCGCGGTTTTGCACTGATGCAGAAAGGCGACGCCGAAGGCGCGCTGAAGGATTACAACCAAGCACTGGAGTTGAATCCGCAAAGCGCGCTTGCCTACTTCAATAGATCATTTGTGTGGAAGTCCCGCGGTGATCTCGACAAAGCAATCGCGGATCTGACTAAAGACATTGAACTCGCGCCGCGGGATGAGGCGGCTTATCTCGAGCGCGGTATTGTACGGGGTGCCAAAGGCGACCTGGACGGCGCGGTCGCCGATTTTGGCAAAGCACTCGCAGTGAACCCGGAAAACGCGAAAGCTTACGCAAACCGAGGTGTGATCAGTTTGATGCAGGCTAAAGACGCTACCGCTCAGGATGATTTTGACCGCGCCTTCAAACTAGACCACAGCCTCAGACCACAGATCCAAAAAGTAATCGACGAGATTCTGAAGGGCCGCAAGACGAGGTCTTAAGGATGACCTTGGGCCAACTGTTTTAGAAAACGCTTCGCGACTTTGCCGGCGACGGTTCCTCCGAGCGAGCTCACCTTTCCGCCCGCCAGAACAACCTGTGTGCGCGCGTCGACAGCGGAATAGACGTACTTGGTCAAAATGTCGTGACGCAGCTCGAGAATGATGTCGGCGTCGATGGGGTCACGCGTCAGCACCAGACCCATCTGCGCGAACTCCGGGCGCTTCATCAACTTGTCTTCCACCACCGACGCTTTGACGAGCAGAGCTTTCGAGCGAACGAAGACCTTTCGTTGGGCAACGGTCGTCGTGGTGCGCTCTCTGGTCGCCGAATAGGACAACTCCTGAGCGCGCGCGTCGAGCGGCTTGAAGCAGAATGCTGTGACCAGCAGAGCCATCAGGAGCGCGATCCGAATTCCTCCACCAATGAACCACTTGAACGATTTCTTCATTGCTTCACCTCTTGGTCTAAACCTGGTCTAAATTTCTGCACGACTCTTCAAAAAATTTTGCGGGCTTAACAACTAGAGACGGCGCGACGGCATCTCAGCGAACAAATCCGACGCGACTCTCCAGGCTCGTGATTGAGCAAGCGTTCTTTATCGAACGCCTCCTCAGGTTCGAACGGATAAGAGCAAGCAAAATGCCGGAACTTAAACTCCGGCTGAAGGTCTAAGTCTGCATTAAGACAAGGAGCTTCTCCCCAGGTTCTCAACTTGATTCGATGTGAATACGTCGGAAGTTGAAAGGAGCCTCGCTATGTCAAAGTCAATCCGTTCTTTCGATCGAATGATTATTCCTGCACCGTGCAATGCCGATTGGGATTCAATGATCGGCAACGACCGCGTGCGCTTTTGTGAACACTGCAACCTGCGTGTCACGAATCTATCGTCGCTAACCAGACCGGAAGCGATGCGATTGGTGGCGCGATCGGAGGGACGGCTATGCGTTCGATTCATGAAACGAAGCGATGGCAGCGTCGTAACGAAGGAGGTGGCTGAGAGAGTTCATCACATTGCGCGTCGCGTCTCGCGAATCGCTGCCGGCGCGTTCACTGCGACTTTGAGCTTGACGAGCGCCGCCGCACAGACACCGTCCACAAACTCTAAGCCGGACGAAATCGTTTCGAATCGGCCGTTACAAGAAAAGCAAAGAGACACGGCGGTAGTTGCGAACCTAAGGGGAACGGTTCTCGATCCAAACGGGGCCGTCATTCCGGGAGTCTTAGTTGAGATCCTCGACACCAGCACCGGCTTCACAGCGAAAACAACTTCATCTGACGAAGGTCTATATGTCTTCAAAGGCATCTCTCCCGGCACATACAATCTAAAGCTCAGCAGCGTTGCAGGTTTCGCGAATCATGAAGTCCAACAATTACAGGTGCAAAGCGGAGCAGACATTACCCAAGACGTGACCCTGCAGCTTGCGCAGTTCACCGGATTAGGGGGTGCTGTCGTAATTGCGCGACCCGAGGACCCTTTCATTCGAGCTGCTTTCGAAAATGACTTGAATGCAGTGGTTGAGCTGCTGCCCACGATCAGCGACATCAACGCGAGCGACCAAACGACGGACACGACGGCACTGGCTTACGCGGTCGAAAACAACAACCTCGACATGGTGCACGTCTTGATTTCCGCCGGAGCAATGCCCAACGGCGCCAACTCCAATGGCGAAACGCCGTTAATGCACCTCAGCAGTGACGCGTCCGTTGAATTTCTGCGCGGGCTCGTCTCAATTGGGGCTGATGTCAAGGCCAATGACAACTCGGGCCGCACCCCATTGATGCACGCAGCGAGTCACTGTCCCTTCGCTCTGGTAAACGAATTGATCGACGCCGGCGCAAGGATCGACGCGCGAGATAACGAAGGAAACACGGTGTTAATGGCGGCGGCAGAGAACGAAGATGAAAACGTTGTTCAATTGCTTATCAAACAGCGTGTTCCACTCGATTACAAGAATAACGATTGCCAGTCGGCGCTAATGGTCGCGATCAACGCAGCCCTTGGGAAGAACTTAAAGGCGCTGATCGATGCCGGCGCAACCATGAGGCTCACAAAGGAGCAGTTGAATAACGCGCTCATTGTGGCAACGCGTGCCGGTGATCTGATTACCACAAAAATTGTGTTAAAAGGCGGCGCGGATGCCAACGCGAAAGACGATGACACGACGGCGCTAATGTTGGCCGCGGAGAACGGCAACCCTGAAATGCTGAAATTGCTTATCGATGCCGGTGCGGACCTGGATGCCCTCGACGATCGGGGCTGGACTGCGATGATGCATGCTAACGAAGCTGAAAACGTGCGCGTACTCGTTAATGCGGGCGCAAGCGTTGCCATCAAGAATCATGACGGCGAGACGGCGCTCGGGATGGCGATCAGATATGACCAACCGGAAATTGTCCAACTGCTGAAGTCGCGTGGCGCTCCGCGATAGAAATTCGGTGTGTCCTCAACCACTCGCATCGGGCCGGAGTTCTTCCGGCCCAGCAATCTAGACTCTCACCCCTTCAATCACACTGAACGGCGATTCGGTAGGAACAATGCGCGTCAGGCGAAAACCGGCAGCGTCATAGAGCTGTCGAAACTCGGCTTCCGTCCGCTCGCGGCCTCCAGTCATCACCAACATGTTCAGGTCCATAAATTTCGCGAAGTGCATTTCGTCGCCGGGCGGGACGACGGCATCAACCAGAATTAGTTTTCCATTGTCGGGCAGCGCGCGGTGACAGTTCTTCATGATCGCAACCGATTGTTCGTCGTTCCAATCGTGAATGATCCACTTCATGATGATCGCGTCGCCGCCGGAGGGCACCGATTGAAAGAAGTCGCCGCCGATTACCTCGCAGCGATCGGCAATTGGTGAGGCTGCGATTTTTGGTTTGGCGCCATCGACCACGACCTGAGCGTCGAAAAGAATGCCACGCATGTTTGGGTTCCGCGAGAGAATGGAAGTAATCAAACCGCCATGGCCGCCGCCAACATCGATAATCGTTTTGATGCCCGCGAAGTCATAGGCCGCGTGCAAGGCCGCCTCCGATTGCGCAGTCACGCCGCTCATCGCATCGTTGAAAATTTGGGCGTTGTCCGGGTGTTTCGCGAAAAACTCCCACACCGGTTCGCCGAACGCTTTGTCGAAAGCGATGCCGCCGGTGCGCACGCTGTGGAGAAGTTCACCCCAAGCGGGATAGTGCTCCTCGCCCAATTCAGTCATCGCAAATGCGCGAATTGACCCGGGCACATCGCTCCGCAGAGTTTCGGAAATCGGCGTGTTGCCGAAACGATAATCATCGCTTTGCGTCAACACACGGACAGCGCCAAGCGCTCGCAACACGCGAAACAGTGACGGCGCGTGTGTGTTAGTCGTCGCGGCTAATTCGTCGGCAGTCTTTGACCCATCCTTCAGCAAATCTGGAATTCCGAGTTTGGCGGCGACATAAATACAGCGAGCGATCCAAAAACCGGAAATCAGTTGCAGCATCTGGAGCGGCGGCGGAGTCTCTTTGGTCGGAGCAGTGGCGTTCATTTCTTCCCCTTAAGTTTTTGTTTTCGAATTGTTGAGGCGGCGATGTTATCGAACCGGAGCCGCCCTCGGCAAATTACGAGGATGCATTCTGTGTTCGGACTGATAAACTCAGGTGTGTTAAGCTTCGGAGCAATTCAACAAAACCAAGACTCGTACGATTTCAGGGAGGAATCATGGCTGACGAGGATAAAACTTGTAAGAATCCGCCGTGCACGTGTCCACCGCAGGATGACGGCAAATACTGCAGCGCGTCATGTGAAGGGGCAGGCAAAACCATCGAGATCGATTGCGACTGCGGCCACGACGCTTGTCAGGGCAATTTCTAAGCGAGCTGAGCCACAAAGAGGCCCAAAAAGCACAAAGGACACTGCCAATAGTCCGTCTCTTTTTGTGTGTTTTGTGCCTTTTTGTGGCTAGTTTCGCTGGCGCTTCGCGATCATGGTCGCGAGGCGCTCGGCCATTGCCGGATCCAGCGCGCGCAGCTTTTGTTGCTGCTCCTGGGCTCGTTTTGCATCTCCGAGCATCAAGCACGTAAGCGAATAGTTGAAGTAGAACGAAGGGTCTCCAGGCGCGAGGCTGATCGCCCTGTCGTGAAAGGGGATGGCTTCGCGCGCGCGCCCTGATTTGGAAAGCGAGACGGCAAGACTGTCGTACGCCAAAGCAAAGTCCGGAAAGTCCCGGATCAAAATCCGATAGATGAACTCGGCATACTTGATCTGTCCGAGACGGTCGTAAGTCACACCCATGTTGTAGCGGGCTTTCAGATACTTCGGATCGAGCGTGACGGCCTTTTGAAACGCCTGCAACGCCGTTGGGAATTGCTTCATCTCGCCGAGGGCTTCGCCGAGATTGTTAATCGCTTCAGCAGAATTGGCGTCGAGCACCACTGCCTTCCGATAAGACGCGGCCGCTTCTTCGAATCGACCCATCATCATGAGAATATTGCCAGCCGCGATGTGGGCTGAGGCGGCAATCTGTGGCGAGCCGGCGGCGACGACGGTTATGGTCTGGTAAGCCTTAATCGCATCGTCGTAACGGCCTTGTTGTTGTGCGACCTGGGCGACGCGCGTCAGTCTTTGCGCTTCGCGAGCAGAATCAGGTTGTGCCAACGCCGCAGTCGACAAAAACAGGGCGAAACCGAAGATCGCCAAACAATTCGTGGCCTTCAGATAGAGATGCGTGCGTCTTGTTACCAAAAAATCCGGACCTCTCCAGTTAAGAAAAGAGATAATTTGCCGAAAAATCTGGGAAACTTTTGAGTATTGGCACTGTTAATATACCCGTAAAGTTTCAGTCCAAAACCGCCTGGGTCAACAAGGAGGCTCCGAATGACTAGAGTTGTTCTCTTGCTCCTGGCTGCACTGGTTTGTGCTCCGGCTGCTTTTGCGCAAAGCAACGACAAAGACTATTCGTTCTACGAGTTCTATGTCGGCTACGCGCATATGCGCGCGTACAACGACGCCGATCACTTCGATAAGGGCGGCACGGCCAACTGCAACGGCAACCGGGTCGATCTTCTCAATGAACGCACTGGGTACAACGGATTTACGGCGGAGTTCAATCAGAATGTGCACCGCAATATAGGAATCGTAACGAGCTTTACCGGCACCTTTGACGATGTAGGATTCGTAGATCGTCTCAGCGGCCGTACCTTCAACGCGAGTGTGCAGCGATACGATTTGATGATTGGTCCGCGCTTCAATTGGCGCACGCACGCGGTCACGCCATTTGCGCACGCGCTGTTTGGCATTACGCACCTGCGCGCGAGCTTTGACACCCCGCTGACGTCAGGGAAGCGGACTGACACTGGATTCGCCATGGCGCTCGGTGGCGGCTTAGATATTCACGCGACCGAACATTTGGACATTAGACCGATTATGGTCGATTACGTGCCGAGCTGGCTCGACAGTAGGCGGCAGGACAATTTCCGCGCGGGAGCCGGAATTAAGATCAAGTAGCAGTCAGGCTAGCTGCAAAAACTGCGCCGCCAATTTTGGTCCGACGCCTTCGTCTTCATGCTTGAAAAAGACGAAGGCGTCTTGCCATTTCTGGTCTTTCACGCGCTGCATCCAAGTGTTGAGATCGTCACTTGAGTAAGACGTGCGCCGCAGCCGCAGATAACCCCAATCCGCGGTCGCACTGATCGATGTCAGCGGCTTTTGATCGGTGTCTGAGATAACGAGCGCGCAGTTTTTGCCGCGCAGTAAATCGACTATTTCATCATCGAACCAGGACTCGTGACGAAATTCGAAGGCCGTGCGCGTACTTACCGGCAGACACTCCAGAAATTCGCGCAGCCTCTCGGCGTCTTTTTTTGAATTCGGCGGGAGCTGAAAGAGAACCACACCCAATCGTTCGCCGAGCAAAGCCGCAGTCTCCATCAGGTACTTTGTTTCCTCGGCGCAATTTTTCAGCCGCTTGATGTGAGTGATGCGCTGTGTGGCTTTGATCGAAAAGCGAAAACTCTCAGGCACTTGTTCCTTCCAATTCTCGACCATGGTTGGCTGCGGCAGACGATAGAAAGTGTTGTTGATTTCGACGGCGGGTAAGCGCCTTGAGTAGTACGACAGCATTTCTTTCGCCGGCAAATCTTCCGGATAGAAGTTACCCTTCCATTCCTTGTAGCTGTAACCGCTGGTGCCGACAAAGAGATTCATCCGAGACTATCCGCAGATTTCACAGATTACACAGATTGAAAAGCAGACAGGGCTTTCTAATCGGTGGAATCGGCGTAATCTGCGGACACTTCCTTTCACGAAATCAGACGTGCAATCAAGAACGCAGCTCCTGCCGCGACGCTGCCGATCAATGCGGTTTGCAAAGCGCTGCGCATGGGACGGGTTCCGGTGTAGCGGCCTTTGATAAAACCAAAAACGAGCAGCGCCAGCAGCGTTAGCGTCACTGAAAACAGAAGGGCCGTGAAGACTGTGATGTTTTTGAAAATCGCGGCGGCGATGTACGGCAGCAGAGGCACTACTCCTCCGACGGCGTATGAACCGCCGATGGTCAGCGCGCTGGCCAGCGCGCGTTTGGGATCAGGCTTCTCCAGGCCCAACTCGAAACGCATCATGAAGTCAACCCATTTCTTCGGATCCTTTGACAATGCCTCGACGATGGGTGCGCTCTCTCGATTGCTTAGGCCATACGACTTAAAGACCTGAGCGACTTCGCGCATCTCTTCGTCAGGAATTTCGATGACTTCACGTTTTTCGCGTTCACGTTCTTTCGCGTAATGCTCCGCGTCGCTTTTCGCCGCGAGATAACCACCGAGACCCATGGCGATCGAACCCGCCGCGATTTCTGCTAAGCCGGCAGTGACAATGATGCCTGCCGAATCAATTGCGCCGGTCAGGCCTGCGGCCAGAGCAAACGGAACAGTCAGTCCGTCTGACATTCCGATGACGACATCGCGAACAGTTTCACCGGCGGTGAAGTGACGCTCGACGTGACGAGTTTGTGGCATAGGTGCTCTTAGAATTTTCCAATCAAGATTAGAATTCCAATCACGACAAACGCTGCTCCGGCTACTCGCTTGATCCATTCCAGCGGTAAGTAGGCACCCAATGCGGTGCCGACCAAAATCCCCACTGCGGAAACTGCAGCCAGTGCAACCGAAGCGCCGATGAAGACTTCCCACGGCCGCTTCTTTTCAGCGGCCATCGTCATTGCGGCCAGCTGGGTCTTATCGCCCATCTCCGCCAGAAAAATGACGCCAAAAGTTGTTAACAGCACGCGCCAGTCCATCACCGCCCCCTTCGTTTATGCCGTTTATGCTGCAGGCGAAAATAATTGATTGCGCAATTCATGTAAGGCACAATTGCGCATCTGTCAAACACTTCGCGCTGCCGGTCGGAATCATCGCAACCCATATGGCAGAAGCCGCTAAGGAATTCTTAGGAACACAACGCTTCAGTTTATCTCGCAAACTCGGCGCGGGCGGCATGGGTGTCGTATATGAAGCTGTCGATCAACGCACAAAAAAAACAGTTGCGCTCAAGACATTAAGCCGGACCGAGCCAGAGCACATCTATCGGCTCAAGCGTGAATTCCGGGAATTGGCTGACGTCTCGCATCCGAATCTTGCCGCGCTTTACGAGCTGATGTCCGAAGGCCGTCATTGGTTTTTCACGATGGAACTAGTGCGCGGCGTCACATTCACGCAATATGTCCGGCCCGAGCTTGAAGACAGATTCGGCGACCATTCGACAATTTCGCGGCGCAGGGAGCGCGTACCTTCTGAAGCTGACACAGTTGAGTTCGATAGCTCGAAGCTGATCTACGATTCCGCAGAAGTGGCGTCTTCCGCAGAAAGCCCCCCGATTTGGTTTTACCAACTTGACGAATCGCGTTTGCGTCCCGCTTTGCGACAATTGGCGGAAGGCGTGCATCACCTCCACGAACTCGGCAAGCTGCATCGCGACATCAAACCGTCGAATGTCCTGGTCACTGGTGATGGCCGTGTCGTGATTCTCGATTTCGGCTTGGTCGAAGATGTCGAGCCGGCCGCGCGCGACCGTTTGCTCGTCGGCACACCGGATTACATGTCGCCCGAACAAGGCGCGCAACTTCCCATTTCCCGATCGAGCGATTGGTACAGCGTCGGAGTGATCTTGTACGAAGCCTTAACAGGCAGATTGCCATTTACGGGGAAGTCATTCGAAGTCGTGCTACGTAAGCAAACGCGGCGACCGGTTCAGCCCAAAGAAATCAATCCAAAAGCGCCACAGGATCTCAGCGACCTTTGCATGAATCTGCTGCGCAGAAACCCGAAAAACCGTCCACGAGGGCGTGACCTGTTGCGCGCGCTTACGGCTGGCCGCACTCCCTTTTTCGTCCCGAGGCTAACAAAGCCGACGCGTGAGACTGCTTTTATTGGGCGCGAGCCTCAGCTTTCGAAATTGCATGACGCGTTTCGCGACATGCTCGCAAGAAAGGGTGTGTCGGTTTACGTTCGCGGCGTATCCGGAATGGGAAAGAGCACGCTGGTGCAAACGTTCCTCGATGAACTGAAGCAGCGGCAACCGGACGTATTGGTTCTTCAAGGTCGTTGCTACCAGCGCGAGTCTGTTCCGTACAAGGCCCTCGATGGCGTTGTTGACAGTTTGACACGTCGTTTGGGTTCTATGTCGCGAGAACTAGTTCAACCGCTGATTCCACGTAATGCACCGGCGTTAGCACGTGTTTTTCCGGTGATGTTGCAGGTAGATGCAATCTTCGACGAGCGTTCTGCGCATCGCGAGTCTACCGACCCGTTCACACTGCGTCGTCAAGCGTTCGGCGCGTTACGAGAACTGCTGTCAAGTCTTTCTGCGCACCGGCCACTAATCATCTGGATTGACGATTTGCAGTGGGCTGACGCTGACAGCATCCTACTGTTGGAAGATGTCGTGCGTCCTCCTGATCCTCCTCCGCTGCTCTTGATTGCCAGCTATCGGGGCGAGGACGTTGAGTCAAAACCATTTCTCAAGCAGTTAGTGCAAGACACCGGCACTGAGTCCCGACGCGACATCAAGCTTCAGCGGTTGAGCGATACCGAAGCTACCGAACTGGCACTGTCGCTGCTGTCCGGCCCGACACTTGACGCGTCAGCCTTCGTCAATGACATCGTCCGCGAAGCGGGTGGCAATCCATTTCTGCTCGAACAGCTTTGTCACTACGCGTCAATCAGCGAAAGACCGGGTGCAACTGGAATCAGTCTTGCGGAAATGCTGCAGGAGCGCATCGATCAACTCCCTAAAGGCTCACGCGTTTTGCTGAATACGCTTGCAGTGGCGGCCCGGCCAGTTGACCAGGATATAGCGTTCGCCGTCGGCGAAATTGAGCGTGACGATTTGCAAATTTTGAATGCGGTGCGCACCGCGCAATTTGTACGCAGCGCTGGGGGCGCCTACGGCATTGAGCTCTATCACGATCGGATCGCTGAAACACTTCGTCTCTTGCTGTCAGATGAGGAGCGTCGTCACATCCATCGTCGACTGGCACAAACGATCGAAGCGCGCGGTTTTGATGATCCGGAATCACTCTACGAGGACTATCTGGGCGCCGGCGAGAATTCGCGTGCCGCATTTCACGCCGAGGCGGCGGCGCGAAAAGCAGCCAGCGCGCTCGCTTTCGATCGTGCCGCTCTCTATTTTCGGCGCGCGATCGAATTAGCGTCGCCCGGCACAGACGTTATTGAATTGAAGATTGCCCTCGGTGATGCGCTGGCGAACGCGGGCCGACCGGCCGGGGCGGCGGCTGAATTTCTGGCGGCCGCCAGCCAGACGGAGACGCGCGGACACTTCGCCGGCGCTCGCTATTTTGGAACGCGCGCGCTCGAGCTTCAGCAACGCGCCGGGGCGCAATTGCTCATGGGCGGACATGTAAAGGAAGGGTTGGCGGTATTCGAAAAAGTGCTGGAAGCCGCCGGCTTCAAGTTGCCGAAAGGACCACGCTCGGCGTTGGTTTCATTGCTGCTGCGGCGCGGTTGGATTTGGCTGCGCGGCTTGAAGTTCACCCCACGTGGAGTCGACACGATTTCCGAAGCGGAACTTTATCGGATCGATCTTTGTTGGTCGGTTGCTGCCGGTTTAGGCGTCGTGGATTTAATTCGCGGGGCAGAATTTCAAAGCCGCCACCTCTTGCTGGCGTTACGCGCCGGTGAAGCATATCGCGTCGCGCGGGCAATGGCATTCGAAACTGTGCAAACGGCGACGCGAGGCGGGCCAGCTGTCGCGCGCGCGCGCGAGCTTGCCGATCGCACTGAAGAGTTGGCGAAGCAATCAGGGAACCCGCACGCGATTGGTCTCGCTATTTGGGCGCGCGGACTCAGTGCATATTTGATCGGTCATTGGCGCGAAGCTGCAGAATTGTGCGAGCGCTCGGCGGAGGTCCTGCGAGATCAATGCACGGGCGCGACCTGGGAGCTGACGGTCGCAAATCGATTCATGCTCACGTCGCTAATGTTTCTCGGTGAGATCACCGAAGTGGCGCGGCGTGTGCCGCAGCTGTTATCGCTGGCCCTCGATCAGGGAAATCTGTTCGCTGCGACCGACCTGCGCACGCGACTCAACCCAATTTGGCTGGCGAATGACGATCCAGACCGCGCGCGCGACGAGGTGATCGCTGCCATGATGCAATGGCCCCGCGAAGGGTTTCATTTGCAGCACTACACGTCGCTCGTTGCGTTGGCCCAAATCGAACTCTACACGGGTGATACTGAAGTCGCGTGGAAACATATGGAGGGACAGCTCAAGCCCGTTGAACGCTCCATGCTTCTGCGAACCCAGGGACTACGAATTGATGTGATGCACCTGCGCGCGCGTCTTGCCCTGGCCAGCGCGAACGGCGCGGTGCGCAAGCAGCGCCTGAAAATCGCGAAGGATTGTGCCGATCGGATCGCGCGGGAAGAGATGCCCTGGTCGAACCCACTCGCAAATCTGAGTTATGCCGCGCTCGCAAAACAGGATGGAGACACGTCACAGGCAGCCGCCTACGCGCGGCAGGCGCTCAACGGTTTTGAGGCTGCCGACATGGCCCTATATGCTGCCGCGGCACGGCGCAGGCTCGGTGAATTGCTGAGTGGCGAGGAGGGTCGACAACTGATCAACGATTCCGAAGCGTGGATGACAAAACAGCAGATAAAGAATTCGGTTGCAGTCAGTAACTTGATGGCGCCCGGTTTCTGAGACTTTGGAATCGCCCTTGGAACGTGAACTGATCATGGCGTAGGCTCTTCGCGCAATCCATTTCCAAAATGCAGCAATCGCTTCTCTCATCGCTCTTCGATTCGACCGAACGTCAGCCGCTTACCGTTTCAGAGCTGACCCTTAAGATTCGCGACACGCTCGAGAAGTCCTTCGCGACTGTTTGGGTAGAAGGCGAAATCTCGAATTTTCGTCAGCATTCTTCCGGTCATTGGTACTTCACGCTGAAAGACGAGTCGGCCCAATTAAAGGCCGCCTGCTACCGCAGCGCCAATCAACGGATTCGTTTTCGACCGGAAGACGGTTTGCAGGTGCGCGTGCGTGGACGCTTAAGCGTGTACGAGCAGCAGGGTACTTATCAACTCGTGGTCGAGACGCTGGAGCCAGTCGGCGCCGGCGCCTTGCAGTTGGCGTTCGAGCAGACGAAGGCCCGCTTGCAGATGGAGGGTCTTTTCGCGCAAGAATTGAAGCGCCCGATTCCTTTCTTTCCGCGACGAATCGGCGTGGTTACTTCGGCAAGCGGCGCCGCCATTCGCGACATCATCAACGTGATTTCGCGGCGCACGCGGACGGTGCATCTGCTGGTTGCGCCCGCGCGCGTCCAGGGCGAAGGCGCGTCGCACGAGATCATCCGCGCAATCAGATTTTTGAATGATTACCACGCCCGCGCGCTGCGCGAAGCTCGTTACGGTGCCGCCATCGATGTGCTAATTGTCGGCCGCGGCGGCGGATCGATCGAAGACCTTTGGGCGTTCAATGAAGAAGCGGTGGCGCGCGCAATTCGCTCGTCAACGATTCCCGTGATATCGGCTGTCGGCCATGAGACTGATTTCACTATCGCGGACTTCGCCGCCGATTTGCGCGCACCGACACCTTCAGCCGCGGCAGAGTTGGTCGCGGCGCACGAAGAAGAGTTGTGTGAGCGACTTGAGCAACTAGTCGGCGGCTTACGTCGCACAGTCAATCATCGCATCGCCGCGGAGAGAGCTCACGTGCGCGAGCTAACATTCGCCCGCGGGTTTGACGAGGTGAGGCGGAAGTTGCGGAGTGCGGTTGGCAATGTTGAAGCACGCGAGGATCGTTTGCGAGTAGCGATGGCGCGCATTTTCCAGAATACATTTCGGCGGTTTGACGCGGCCGCACGATTGTTGTCCCCTACGGAATTGCGCCACCGCGCCGTCACGCAACGGGCGCGGTTGGGCGCCGTGGTGGGTGCGCAGGAAGCAGCGATGACTTCCCAAATTGAGAAAGCGCGTCAGCAATTTGGTTTCAATGTCGCCGCGCTTGACGCGATGTCGCCGCTGAAAGTTTTGGAACGCGGATACGCGATCGCTCAGGATGGAAGTGGCAGAATTGTGCGCGACGCATCGGCGGTTTCCATCGGTGACGAACTTCGCGTGCGGCTTTGGAAAGGTGCGCTGGGCTGTCGAGTCGAGGACATTCACCAAAAAGACACATAGTCACTAAGTCAGATCGACCCTTAATCACTTCGTGGCTTGGTGTCTTTGTGGTTCAATTTTTCGCAATCGATGAAATCCAAACGTAATCGCATCGTCATAGACTTGAACCAACCACCACCGCCTGGTGGATTTCGCCGCCGCGGTTCCGGGAAACGCTCGGGGCGCGCCGGGCGTGTGCTGCTATTGATCGGAATTGTTCTGCTTGTCGTCTTTGTTGGAATTGTCGCGGGTGGGTATTTCTGGTGGCAGCACTTCAAGTCCGGGCCGGCTTACGCCCTCGCTATGGTTGTGGATGCATCGCAGCGGAACGACAATCAGCAAGTCGAGCGCGCTCTCGACACCGACAAAATCGCCGAAGGAGTTGTCGCTGATGTTCGGTCAAAGCTGACTGGTTCATCGCTTTTGAATAACCTGCTGCCTTCGCAAGTCGATCAGGTCGCGGCGAACATCACGCCTAAATTGAAAGAGACATTGCGCGAAGTGCTGCCGCCAGAAATCCAGCGCGTCAGCTCGCCAGCCAAAGGCAAACCACTCTTTCTGATCGCGCTGAGCGTGCCGTACTTTGCGACCGTCCGCCAGAACGGTGCGAATGCCAACGTCGATCTGAAGTTCAAAGATGAGCAGATTCAACTTACAATGCTGCAGACTGGCGACGGGTGGCGCATCACTTCGATTAAGGACGATCGGTTGACGACCATTATCGCGGACGCGGCGAAAAACAGTGCGTCACAACACGGTCAGCAGTTTCAGGAGGAAATAAAGCGGCGCTTGAACGACGTGCAGCAAAAGCCGAGTCCGTCACCGTAGTCAATCGTGTCAGAACCCGACCATTAGGGAGGGCCACTCTGCTGAGAACAACCTGAGGATGAACAACAACCCGCAAACCTTCGAAAGCTCTCTGGAAGAACTGGAGCGCATTGTCCGCGAACTCGAGCGCGGAGACTTGCCCCTGGAAAAAAGCCTCGAGCTGTTTGAGCAGGGCGTGAAGCTTTCGCGCGCGTGTCAGGAAAGGCTCAGCGAGGCCGAGCGCCGCATCGAAATTCTCACGCGCGACAATCATGGACGGCCGGCGATTCGCCCCTTCGAGGCCGAAGGCGAGTTGCAATCCGAAGACGCTTCCTGAAATTGAAGTCTGTGTATCCTCTGTGAACAATTCTTCCAGCGACGTCGCCGACTTCTTCGCTTCCACGCGCTCACTGATCGATTCCGAACTCGATCGACTAATACCGACAGAAACAACGGAACCCGTGCGACTTCACAGCGCCATTCGCTGGAGTCTGTTTGCGGGCGGAAAACGATTTCGCCCGGCGCTGGTCATCGCGACGGGAGAAGCCTTTGGCGCGTCGTTTGAGGAACTCTTGCGGACCGCATGTGCATTCGAAATGATTCATACCTACTCGCTGATTCACGATGATTTGCCGTCGATGGATGACGACGATTTGCGTCGCGGGCGGCCGACCTGTCACGTTAAGTTCGATGAAGCAACTGCGATTCTCGCCGGCGATGCTTTGCAGGCGCTCGCGTTTCAGACAATTGCTAAAGACGAGCAATTGTCCGCGGACGTCCGCGTCCGCGTCGCGGCGGAAGTTGCGCGCGGCGCCGGCACGCCAGTGGGAATGGTTTCCGGGCAGGCGCGTGATTTGGAAGCGGAATCAAAGACCGTCGACGACAATACGCTTGAGCAAATTCATCTTGAAAAGACGGGCGCGCTGATTTGCGCGGCCGCGCGATCCGGCGCAACTATTGGCGGTGCCGCGGACGACGAGTTGAAGGCAATAACGGACTACGCCACCAGTCTCGGTTTGCTGTTTCAAATCACCGATGACTTGCTCGATGTCACCGCGACCGCGGGCAAGATGGGCAAGACTCCCGGCAAGGACGCGCGTTCCCGCAAAGCTACCTACCCGGCCATTCATGGGATTGAGGCAACGCGCGCAAAGATTGATGCCGCACACACAGCCGCCTGCAACGCACTGGATCAAATTGATCGAGAGACACAGACACTGCGCGCAATTGCTGACTTCGTGCAGCGACGTGAGGCTTGATCTAGAAGTCGATGGTAACTATGCGTGTGTCGTGATTGTGTTGCGCGAGCTGTCGCGGTGGAATTCGATCACGATCTGAAGGATTTCGTCGAGCCGTTTTTCCGGCTTGAAGCCGACCAGCTTGTTTACCTTTGAGGTGTCCGGAATGCGGCGCGGCATGTCCTCGAATCCCTCTTCGTACGCTTCGTCATACGGCACAAAGACAATTTCGGAATCCGAATCGGTGAGTTCTTTCACGCGTTTGGCGAGATCGAGAATCGAGATTTCCTGATTCGAGCCGATGTTGAAGACCTCACCGACTGAGCCTTCTGCGTCCATCAACCTCATCAGTGCGCCGACAACATCACCGACATAACAGAAGCAACGTGACTGTTTGCCGCTGCCGTAAACTGTAATCGGGCGGCCGGCGAGCGATTGCTTCACGAAGGTGGGAATCACCATGCCGTACTGTCCGGTTTGGCGCGGACCGACTGTGTTGAAAAGCCGCACCACGATCGTCGGCAGTTTCTTTTCGCGCCAGTAGGCGAGCGCGAGAAACTCATCGATGGCCTTTGAGCACGCGTAACTCCAACGGCCTTTGTTGGTCGCGCCCATAACGAGATTGCCGTCTTCACGAAAAGGAACTTCGGAGCTCAACCCGTAAACTTCCGAGGTGGAGGCTACTAGAACTTTCTTCTTCTTTTTGTTGGCGAGCGATAGTATGACTTCCGTGCCGTGCACATTGTTTTCGATGGTACGCACGGGACTCTCAACGATGAGCTTTACGCCCACCGCTGCGGCGAGATGAAAAATAACATCGCACTGATCTACCAACTCGGCGGTGACCGGCTGGTTGTGAATGCTGTCGATCGTGTAGTGAAAACGCGGATGGTCCTTTAGGTGGCGAATGTTTTCAATGCTACCGGTGGAAAGGTCGTCAATCACAAACACTTCATCACCGCGTTGCAGACAGGCTTCAGACAGGTGTGAACCAATGAAACCCGCGCCACCAGTAATCAGAACTCGCAAATTCTTGCTCCTCTCGCGATCGTTGCTGCGTTGTTGTGAAAGCAGTCTAGCATGTTCAAGCCGCCGGCAGACGCGCGTATAAGTTCGAAATATCGCGAATCAATCGCGCTTTGCCGTAATTCGCATAGACAAAATCCTTGCCTGCTGTGGAAAGGCGTGTGCGCAAAGACGCGTCTGTCAGCAAACGAAGAAGGCCGCGCGCGAAACTTTCCACATCGCCGCTCTTAACGAAAACCCCCCGCTCACAGATGGTGTAACCGTCATGATCGGAAATCGAAGGCCCAAGCAGATCGACGACACCACCAACTGCGGTGGCAATTACCGGCCGCTCGTTTGCCATAGCTTCGATCACGGTAAGTGGCGTGCCTTCGTTGAGGCTCGTTAACGCCACTATGTCCAGCGCCGAATAAAAATTCTCAGGATCGTTCCGCGTGCCGAGAAACGCGACGTCTTCCTTCAATCCCAATTCGCGAGCTTTCGATTCCAGCGAAGCACGCGAGCGTCCATCACCCACGAGCACGAAACGGACGCGCGTCCTCAGATTTTCCTCCCGTACGAGTTCTTTTACGCGCGCGGCTGCGCTCAAGAACATTTCGTGATTTTTCACGTCAGTCAATCGTCCGACAATGCCGATAAGCGTGTCACCTTCAATCGCGTCCATTTCTGCGCGGGCTCGCGACCGGCGGCTTTGGCAATTTAGAAAGGCATCGAGATCCAGCCCCAGAGGTATTACTTCGAACTGCTCAGGCCGCCCCACGCGAAATCCTTCGTTGATTTCTCGACGTTGCTGTTCGCTGACGACAACAATGCGGTCGGTAGTGCGAGCCAGTAGTCGTTCAATCGCGAGAAATACTTTCGTTTTCGCAGGGCCGTAGTAGCTGTGAAAAACATGACCGTGGAAGGTGTGCACGAAACTACATCGCCGGGGCCTGCCAATCACCGTCGACGGTGTCAGCCAGCGGTACATCAGCCCAGCGACTCGGCCAACAGCGCCGGCTTTCGCGGTGTGCGTGTGGATGATGTCGGGCCGCTCGCGCAACATCAGGCGATAAATCTTCCACGCGGCGAGCAAGTCTTTAAGAGACAGCTCCCGGCTCAGCTCGCGAATCGTAACGGGTCGGATTCCCGCAGCTTCGGCGAAGTAGTTCATATCGTCCTCGCCGGAAGGAACAACGCCGGTGACGAGGACGGTCTCGTGGCCCATCGATTTCAGACCTTCAGTGAGCCACACCACGTGACGCGCGGGACCGCCGACGTCCAGGCGAGCGATGACGCGAAGGATTTTCATTCCGGGAAGGAGACTAATCCATGCGGAAGATTGTGTTCGGATCGTCTTCGTGCCGAATCTCATCGACTTCTTCGTGACGCTGGTCACCGCGGTAAAGTCGATTCGGACAGTTGATGACAATGCCGTCTTTATTGCCGATGTTTTGGTACGCGTGGACTACACCTTTGGGAATGACGACGACTCGTGGATTGTCTTCCCCCGCCACAAGTGTTTTGACCTTGCGATATGTCGGCGAGTCCGACCGATTGTCCCACATGCGCAGCTTGAAGTTCGATGGACCAAGGAAGCAAAAAAGATCAGCCTGGTCGACATGCTCGTGCGGGCCACGCGTGATTCCCGGCCGCGTCGAAGAGACGTAGGCCATCACGGGTAGGAACTCAGCCGGCAAGTCGTCAGACCGAAAGAGCTCTATAAGCCACCCCCGTGAATCGTCATAGCGGTTAAGTGGGCGGATGATGACGTCGTGCACGTCTCCGGTTTGAAAAATCTCAGGCATTGGCGCCTGCTTCTGCTGCATTTTTTACGACCTCGTTATTCGCGCCGGTCTCGGCGACCAGATTTGAAGCGTGCAAAAGACTTTCGAAAGTACCCGCGTCGGTCCACCAGCCCTCGAGTTCGTCCCAGGTCATTTCGTCGCGTTCGATGTAAGCGTTGTTCACGTCGGTGATTTCCAGCTCGCCACGACCCGAGGGTTTTAGTGTGCGGATGATGTCGAACACGCGGCCGTCGTACATGTAAATTCCGATTACTGCGTATTCGGACTTCGGGTTTTGCGGCTTCTCTTCTATCCGTACGACGCTTCGGCCATCCAGTTGAGGAACGCCAAACCGCTGCGGGTCGGGTACACGCTTGAGCAGGATCTTTGCGCCCCTTCCTTGGCGCCGGTAATCCTCCGCTGCCGCGCGAATATTTCCTTGAATAATGTTGTCACCGAGAATGACACACAGGGGGCCATCATCCGCAAAATGCTCGACCAATGAAAGCGCTGCGGCGATGCCGCCTTCGCCTTCCTGATAAGTGTAGTTGAGGTGCTTGAGGCCGAAAGCTTTTCCGTTACCGAGTAACTTCAGGAAATCGCCGGCCGAATTCCCGCCAGTGACGATCATGATGTCCTGAATCCCGGCGTTTACCAGCGTCTGAATCGGGTAATAAATCATCGGCTGGTTGTAGACCGGCAGCAGGTGTTTGTTGGTGACAGATGTCAGCGGCCGCAAGCGACTGCCCAATCCTCCGGCGAGAACGACGCCTTTCAAGAAATCACCTCCGGTGATTTTGATCTTTGGTTTTTGGACTTTGGTCTTTGCTGTGTCAACTGATTGACCGAGTTAATCCACATACGTGACCAATGAAAACGGCAAAGAACAAAGCCCAAGTACAAAGACTAAAATTAATCAATAAACCTTTGAAACCACAGTTCGAGCATCATCAATGACCATAGGCGGTGCGAATGATCCACCCGGTTGTCGATGTGCTCCCCAACCATTGCGCGTATCCGCTCTGGTTTGAAGAACCCGCGTCCCAGAGATTTCTCAGACAGCAGAGTTTCGCGCAGGAAGGCCTGCATCGATCCGCGGAACCAATAGCCGATTGGCACGCCAAAGCCCATTTTTCTGCGCGTGAGATTTTCCCCGGGGACCAACTCTTTCAGCACCTTCTTGAGGAGGTACTTAGTCGTCATGCGGCGCAGCTTCATCTTTTCGGGCAAGCTCGCCGCAAACTCCATCAGATGATGGTCAAGAAACGGCGAACGCGCTTCCAGTGAGACGGACATGCTCGCAATATCCATTTTCACCAGCAAGTCGTTCGGCAGATACGTCATAGTGTCTGACAACAATGCCGCGTCGATGATGCCGCTGCCGTTTACTCTCGCAAACCAGGGCTCAAGGAACGAAACGGTGCGGAAACTTGCCGTCTCAGCGCGAAAGTCGTCGGTGTAGAGTTTTTGTTTTGCAGCCTCATCAAATGAACTGATCCAACGCAGGTAACGTTCAATTGGCGGCAGGGACGCAGCCGAAATGAATCGTTGCGCTTTTCCGATTTTGTTGCCGCGCGATCTGGGCGCAGGTAACGCCTCAGTCGCTGCGCCGATCAAACGCTTCCCCGGAATTGAGGCATACGTGCGTGCCAAATTCATCGCAGCGTAGCGTTCGTATCCGGCGAAACACTCGTCACCGCCATCTCCGTTCAGCGCGACTGTCACGTACCGCCGCGTCTCGCGCGAAACGTAGTAACTCGGAATCGCCGACGAGTCAGCAAATGGTTCGCCGTAATGCTCGACCAGCGTCGGCAGAATCTGCATCGCATCCGGCCGCACGATGAATTCATGGTGTTCGGCGCCGACATGCTCAGCGACCCGACGCGCGTGGTGCAGTTCGCTAAAGTCCTGTTCCTCGAAACCAATTGAAAAGGTCTTAACGCGCTCGCTGGATTCCTGCGCCATCAAGGCGACGACGGCGCTGGAATCGATGCCGCCGGAGAGGAAAGCTCCCAACGGAACTTCAGACATCAGGCGAATGCGCACGGCTTCGCGCAGCAGATCGATCAAACGCTCGCCTGCTTCGACCTCGGATAGCGACGTCTTGTTCGAAAAATCGAGCTGCCAATAACGCTCCGTTTTGATTTCGCCATTGCGCCACAAGAGCCAATGCGCGGGCTCAAGTTTTCTGATCGCCCGATATGCGGTCAACGGCGCCGGCACGCACATGAACGACAGGTAGTGATGAATGGCTTCGAGATCGACGTCGCGACTGACCTCCGGGTGAAGCACGAGAGCGCTGAACTCGGAGGCAAAAACCAGTTGGTCAGGAAGATGAGCGTACAGCAGCGGCTTTTTGCCGACACGATCGCGCGCGAGAAACAGGCTCTTGTCGCGCTCGTCCCAAATTGCGAACGCAAACATGCCGCGCAGATGCTTTGGAGAATCAGTACCGTACTGATCGTACGCGGCGACTACAACTTCAGTGTCGCTGTCGGTGTAGAACTTGTGACCGAGCTTTTCTAGTTGCGCACGGACTTCGCGGTAATTGTAAATCTCTCCATTAAAGACGAGCCATCTCGTGCGATCGTGATTATGAATCGGTTGCTGTCCGGTTTTCAGATCGATGATTGCCAGACGCCGCATCGCCAATCCCACGCCGTCCTGGAAGTAGAAACCATCTTCATCGGGTCCACGATGACGGATCGCCTCGTTCATCCGCGTGAGCAAATCGCGATCAACAGGCGCTTCGTCAGTCCGAACTATTCCGGCGATGCCACACATGGTCTGTCATTTACCCCGGGACAGGTTAAGTGAAAAAAGGAAAGCGTGCGCGGATATGTGCATTAGCTGGACGCGTTGCTCGGGTGCTGCAAACCCGATTTGAGGCTGAGCGTTGCCAGGCGCAACGCTTCGGCAGCGCGCCGGCGCCGCTCGTCGCGTTTCTCCTTAACCAAAACGCTACCCACGGCGACGAAAATGAAGTAGAAGACGAGAATCTGGCCGCGCTGTCGATAGGCGGTACCGACATTACCCTGAAAGACCGAATACGCAAGTGTCAGCATCGAAGTGAAAATTAAGACGGGGAACATCTGCCGCAAACGATACTTAAGCGAAAACCAAACCCCTAGAATCAGCAAGGGAAACGCAGCCCACCAGATCATCATCTCCGGTAGCGTCAGGCTCTGCCTCAGCGATCCAAGTTGCCACGGAAAAGGCGCAAACAGCAGGTAAACCAGGCCCGTTGGAATCGTGAGTAGCGCGCCGCTTGTCGTTGAGACGTCGACATCACGGCCAAATCCCGACTTCGCGGATGTGGCCAGATCCTGGCGACTACGATTCAACTGCTCGAGATTCGCATATTGTTCGAATTGGGCGTTCGCGTATCTTGTCACACCAAAGTAAGTAAACGCCAGACCAATAACGAGCACAATTATAAATTGTCGCGCCATACTTTGTGCCGTAAACGTCCGCATGCCGATTAGAAATGCACCGCCGATTGCTGCGATCAGCATGTAAAAAACATAGAAGCGAAACGCCAACACGCCAATCAGAGATCCGATGAGTGTCAGCACGTGCAAAATACTGAACTTTTGACCGAGCTTTAGCGTCGACAAAATAGTTAGCGCCAGGAAGAAGACGATTGGACCATCCTTCAAGCCTTGCGATGACCACAGAACCAATGACGGATAAAAAGCCACCGCCAGCCCCGCCACTCTTGCCACGCGCCGATTGTTGAAAACCTCTTCGGCTGAAAGATAAATCAACGGAGCAGTAGCTGCGCCCAGAACGGCATTAAAGAATTGGACTGCGAGCATATTTCGGCCGATCACTCCATAGATGGCGCCGACGATGTACAACATGCCCCAAGCGGAAGCGAAGCCGAGCCCAGTAAAACGATCGACGTTTAATTGCGCGAAATTGTCACCGCCCCAAGCCAGCGTCTGTTGTGCTCCAAAGTAGTCATATGTCCAAGCGTCACCACCGAAAAAGTCTTGCGCATTGAAAGCGAAAATCGAGGCGCCAATTATCATTCGCACCACTAGAGCAAACAGAAAAAGTTTCAGGAGATAGCGACCGGAAAAAGGGACTCGGCGAATCAGAACGCCGGCAATCAGGGAAATTGTCGCGCAAACTGCCAAGGCTTTGGCGCACGAGAAGAACGTTACTGATCCATAGACGGATTCGTAAGGAGCGGCCAGCGGCGGAACGAATATCAAAATCCCGACGACGACAATGGAAATCAAAAGTGCGATAACGCCGTTCATAGCTGCAAGCGACGTTCGGTTGCCGAAAGTGACAAAACGGAGGAAATTACCGCGGGATCAAACTCCCGGCTTTTCTTCTCTTCACGTTTCTCGATTACCACCACGTAACCAACTGCAACAAAGATAAAATAAAACACCAAAAGCTGCGAGCGCTGTCGATAGGCGGTGCCGACGTTGCCTTGAAACACCGAATACGCAAGTGAAAGAAGCGTGGTAAAGATCAGGATGGGTGCAATCACCCTTAACCTATATCTGATCGAAAACCACAAACCTAGTATCATCATCGGAAAAGAGGCCCACCAAATGAGCATTTCCGGTAGTGTGATCGCTTGCCTAATCGACGTCAATTGCCAGGGAAAGGGAGCGAATAAAAGATATAACAGGCCGAGCGGCGCATTAGAAATGGCGCCATCGACGGTCGAAACGTCAGCGTCTTCACCATAGCCAGACTCGCCGCGGCGGGCCATGTCGCGTCGACTTCGCTCTACTTTCTCGAGATTGCCAAAGGTATCGTATTGCTCAGAAGCGAATTTCGGCACACCGATGTAGGTGAGCGCCACGGCCAGCACCACCAGAATCGCAAATTGGCGGATAAACGAGATCGCGGTGAATTGGCGACTGCCGATTACCAGGGCGCCACCGACCGCGGTCGCCATCATATAGAAAACGTAGAAGCGGAGACTTAGCAGGCATAACAGCGCACACACCAAAACTACCAGGTACTTGACGGTGAACTCTTTTCCCAGTCGTAGCGTCGCCAGAATCGCAAGCGCCAAAAGAAAAACAATCGGGCCGTCTTTCAGACCCTGTGACGACCAAAGAGTGAGCGAGGGGTAAAAGGCTATGCTTACGGCCGCCAGCTTTGATACCCGGATGTTGGTAAATACTTCCTGAGCCGCTATGAAGATCACGACTGCGGTCACTGCTCCCATCACGGCATTAAGGAACTGAATCGCGAGCATGTTGCGGCCGATCACGGCGTACACTGAACCGACAAAATAAGACATTCCCCAGCCCGACATCCGGTTTCCCACAAGCAAGCGTGAATAGTTGTCGCCCGCCCATGCTTGCAATTGTGTCTGACCGAGGAAGTCATACGTGAAAGCGTCGCCGCCAAAGAATTCCTGGCCGTAATTGGTAAAAATCAAGCTGGCGACAATCAGGCGGATCAACAACGCAGCAATAAACATCTGCAACAAAAACTGACCGTGCTGTTCCTGCCGGTAAGCGTACCAACCGGCGATGACTGCAAACACCGTACACAATAAAGTTGCTTTGCCGGTGTAGAAGGTGTTGATGGTCACACCGTAATCAGAGGCATGAGCGGCAGCCATCGGAGGAATAGCAATGACGATCAGCGCGCCGATAAGCAAGCAAAGGAAGATGAGAAATGCTTTCATCGATCTTTAGCGTAGATCAAAACGGTCGCAGACCCGGTCGTTAGAAGGGGTCCATACTGTATTTAGTCATTGATGCCTTGCCGCAGCACAAGATGATCTTCGAGTATCAATGCGTCGAAACTGGCTGCCTGAAAAGTCCGCACTGCATCCGCAGGTTTGCACACAATTGGCTCCTGAATATTAAACGACGTGTTCAGCAACACGGGCACACCGGCGATACGTTCAAATTCCTTTAGGAGCTTCCAGTAACGTGGGTTTGTTTTGCGACTCACAGTTTGGGGTCGGGCGGTGCCGTCAACGTGAACGACCGCGGGAATCTTGTCGCGCATCTCTGCACGCACTGCCAGCACCGTAACCATGAAAGGATCGCGATGATCGATTCCGAAGAGTTCTGGACTGGCCTCTTCGAGCATTGAAGGCGCCAGCGGCCGAAACCATTCGCGGAGTTTTACCTTTTCGTTCAATAGCTCGCGCATGTCCGCGCGGCGCGGGTCGGCAAGAAAGCTGCGACGGCCGAGGGCGCGTGGACCAAACTCCATGCGGCCATGGAACCAGCCGACGATGGCGCCGTCCGCAATCATTTTCGCTACGCGCGCAATCAACTGATCTTCTTGAAGCGTTTCAAATTGAAGCCCGGCTGCTTTCAACGCGGCGGCGCACTCGTCAGACGAAAATCCGGGGCCGTAGTAGGCATGCTCCATCTGCGGGGCGCGCGGTTGCTTGAGCACTTTGTGATGGACCAGATAAGCCGCGCCCAGTGAGCATCCGGCATCGCCCGCCGCCGGCTGGATGAAGTACTTCTCGAACGCGGACTCCTGCATGATCCGGCCGTTCATTACTGAGTTGAACGCCACCCCGCCGGCCAGACAAAGATTCTTCTCACCGGTTTGTTCGTGAAGATTCTGCACGAGTTTGAGCACCACGTCTTCGAGGACTTCCTGCGCGCTCGCCGCAATGTCCATGTGTCGCTGGTCGATCTCCTCGTCGGGCTGCCGCGCCGGTCCTAACTCCTGAATCAACTCATTTGGGAACTGATAGTGTTTCGCCAGGTGATGATCGAGCGTGCGAATGTTCAGATGAAAATCGCCGTTGCCGTTTGCTGACAGCACGCGTCGTGAAAAGAAATCTTTGTAAACAGGTTCGCCGTACGCCGCCAGTCCCATCAGCTTCCATTCGTCGCCGGCGAACATGTCGAATCCGATGAAGTTTGTAACGGCCGAATAGAATTGACCCAACGAATGCGGCAGCTTGATGCGCTTCAAAGGCTTCAGATTCACGCCTTCGCCACGAGAAAACATTGTGGTCGTCTCTTCGCCGGTGCCATCCATTGTGAGCACCGCAGCCGACTCGAACGGCGAAAGATAAAACGCGCTGGCCGCGTGGCAAAGATGATGTTCGTAATAATGAAACTTGAAATTGCTCGGTCCGAAGTGGCGGCGAATCTCGCGCGGATAGCGCAGCATTCCGAGATAGCTCTTGCTCACTTGATCGACGCCGCGATCGACGCGTGCGCGAAACATGTCTGCTGAGATTGTCGCGGCCTTGATGGCCTGCATCGCCTTGTGACGCAAAATCCACGGCTTCCAATAGAGCGCTATGTGGCCAACGTCGGCAATAGTGATGCCCGCTTGATCGAGACAGTATTGGATGGCGAGATACGGAAATCCGCTGTGATGTTTGACGCGCGAAAAGCGCTCCTCTTCGGCGGCAGCCACGATCTGCCCGTCGCAAATCAAAGACGCCGCCGCGTCACCGAGAGTCGTTAAGCCTAAAACGTACACTTTTAAAATCGTTTCTGATCCATCGCGTCGCTCAAAACCCTTGCCAACTTGTCAGCCTGAGTTCCGACGCTGAAATGCTCAAGCGCATACTGGCGACCTGCCTCACCCATTGCGCGGCGCGTGTCATGATCGTCAAGTAATAATTTCAACTTCTCGATCCATTCCGCGGGAGTGCTGGCGAAATAGTTGGTGACATTTGCCTGGCCAATTTCTGCGGCGACCCCAATGGGTGTCACGACGTAAGGGATGCCGACCGCCATCCACTGGATCGCTTTGAACCCCGACTTGCCCATCGTCCAGTTATTGTCGGCGTTCAATGGATAGAGCCCAATATCGACCGAGCGAAAATCTTCCACTTCACGTTCTAAATTCCATTCCAGGTTTTCGACTTCAACGCCCGGAACCGACACGTCTGCCCGTCCTGACCCTACGATTTTAAGTTTGAATGAATGAGATTTCGCCAACTCAGCGAGGGCCGGCAAAATCGATTCCAGAAAAGGAAAAGTTGAATGCGACCCGACCCATCCCAGTACCGGAACCGATTCATCACGAGATTCGCGGGGACGAAACTTCTCCAGATCGACCACCGTCGGGATAATTTCGGTGTGTCCGCCCTTGCTCGAAACATATTCAGCGATCGTTTGGTTCCCGCAAACGACAGTCCGCGACCACCGAATTAAGTAATCGGTCTTTCCAAAAAACTTTAGCGCTTTCGTAAAGCGACCGTAGGTCGGGCTAGTATA
>Ga0157378_10000026_pt1 | contig 128499 bp, 108 predicted proteins | sample M65metaG_FD_115309 | JGI IMG/M metagenome (GOLD analysis project Ga0157378, IMG submission 115309) | Miscanthus rhizosphere microbial communities from Kellogg Biological Station, Michigan, USA - M6-5 metaG | ecosystem: Host-associated > Plants > Roots > Rhizosphere > Soil | place: USA...
AAACACAATCATCATCATGACCTCGAACATCGGCGCGCGCTTCATTCAGAAGAGGGCGTCGCTCGGTTTCCAGGGTACGCACGATCTTTCGCGCGCGAAGATGGAAGAGATGGTGATGAGCGCTGTCCGCCAGACATTCAATCCGGAGTTCATTAATCGTCTTGACGAGATCATCGTGTTCGACGAACTGGGTGGCGAAGAATTGCTCGAAGTGCTTCAACTCCAGATTGATCAAATCAACAACACGATGACCAACCATGGCTTTATCGTGAGGCTGGCTGATGACGCGAAGCGCTGGATTCTCGACAAGACTTGTTCTGATCGTTCGTACGGGGCACGACCCTTGCGCCGTGCGTTGCAAAAATATGTCGAAGATCCGCTGTCTGAGGCGCTCATCCAAGGCCAACTCGGCGAGGCTTCCCTTGTCGAGATGTATGTTGATCACGGCGAACTGAACTTCCGCTCGATCATGATCGACGAAGAAGGACGCGAGCAGTCCAGCGACCTGCTTCTGACGCAGTAAAGTACGAGTTTTATAACGGTTTCTACTAGTCCAAAGTGTGTCTCACTTTGGACTTCCGCTTTATGTTCCCGTTATAATCGCCGCTTTGTGCGATTGAAAACTGGCAACGAGCGAAGGCGGCGGTGAATCCAAGTGCTCCCCAGGCTGCGTGACGCCGCGGTTTGTGTTACGGTTTTCCCGAAGTAAACGCTGAAATTCGTTTAGTGTTCCGAAGCGTGACTATTCCACGCCTTCACGAGAGCTAGCAAAGAGGCCCATGCCTTACGCGCGGCTTCTGACACCGGCACTTATGCATTCATATCGCGTCGTTTGGCTTGCCGTTTTTAGCGCAATTATCGCCATCTCCACTCTGGCTTTCGCAGACTCTGCGTTCGCCCAGCAGCAACCTCAACAACGAGTCGTAGAAAACGTCGATATCATCGGTAATCGGCGTTTGCGCAAAGACGACATCCTGTATTACGTGCAGACGCGTCAAGGGGATGTCTTTAATGCGGCACAGGTCGAGCGTGACTTGCAAGCGATTCTGGCGCTCGGTTTCTTCGACAAAGTCCAGACGCGCGTGACGACTGAAGAGGGGCCCCGCGGCGGTGTAATCGTTACTTTTTATGTCGTCGAACTCCCGATCATTCGTGACATCCAGTTTGAGGGCCTGCACAGCGTTCCTGAGTCCGATGTTTTGAAGACATTTCGCGAGCGACGGGTTGGTGTCTCTAAAGAAGCGATTCTAGATCCGGTCAAACTCAAAGCGGCTGAGCGCGTAGTCAAAGAGCTCTTGTCGGCCAAGGGACATCCTAATGCGACTGTTAATGCGAGTGTCGAACAGGTCTCGGCAACCTCAAGCGCAATAACTTTCAATGTTGACGAAGGCGACCGCGTGCGCGTCGGCGAGATTCAGTTTGAGAGCAAGGTTTTCAAAAGCAGCACGTTGCGAAGTCAGATGAAGCTCGTGAAAGAGGCCGGCTTGTTCTCGCGTATTCGTGAGCAGGATATCCTGCACCGCGAAAAACTCGACTACGATCTGCACCTTGTCGACAACTACATGAGATCGAGAGGCTATCTGCAGGCGCGTCACGGCGAGCCGCGCATTGAAGGCCTCGGTCGCCATCATACCGGCTTTCCGATTCTGCCGCTCCCGTTTCTCTCTTCTACTGACGAGACGTTGCGCATCACTGTTCCAATCGCCGAAGGCAAACTCTATCGCGTCGGCGATCTTAAAATCGAAGGCAACTCGATATTTTCCGAACAGCTCATCAAAGGGTTCATTGGCCTGAACAAAGGTGACGTGGCAAATGGCGAAGCGATCAGCAAAGCGTTGTACGAGAACTTGAAAAAAGCTTACGGGGCTCAGGGATTCATTCAATACACTGCTGAGATTCAGCCAACTTTCAAAGACAATCCGCAAAACCAGGACGAGGGTGTCGCCGATTTTCTCATTACGATCGACGAAGGCAAGCAGTTTACCCTGCGACGTTTGGAATTTACGGGCAACACGTTTACGCGCGACAACGTGTTGCGGCGGGAAGTGCTGATCAACGAAGGCGACATCTACAACCAGAATCTGTTTGAGTATTCGGTGGTGCGGCTGAACCAACTCGGCTATTTCAACCCGATTGATAAGGATAAGGATGCCGACTTCCGCACGAATGAAGAAGAAGCGTTGGTCGATGTGACCGTCAAGGTCTCAGAAAAAGGCCGTCAGGAGATTTCTTTTAACGGCGGCGTATCCGGCATCGGCGGATCGTTCTTTGGCTTGCACTACTCGACGAACAATCTGTTTGGCCGCGGCGAGGTCCTCTCGATTGACTTGGCTGCCGGCAATCGCCAAAGAAGCTTCAGCTTTTCATTCACTGAGCCATACGTTAAGAACCGTCCGATTACCGCAGGATTCACGCTCTTTGCTTATTCGCAAAAGTTCTTTGGTGAGGGCACTGCGCTGTCACAGAACTTGAACGCGCAGCAGGGCCTGTTTGGGTCGTCGCTCGATTTTTTCAATACGAGCGCAGAGAATCTCTTCACTCGTAAATCATTCGGCGCTTCCATCTTCGCGAGCGCGCCGCTGTCCGAGTTTTATCGGAAGCGTCCATTCACCCAGTTCTCCCGCATCGGACTTTCGTACCTGTTTAGCACTTCGAGCACTGAAGACCCCCCGGTAAACACCACGGGTAACACAACGCAATTCATTCCAGTCGTTTATCGCCAGCCGAACATCATTACCAGCCGCGTCACCGGCACGTTTGTCTATGACGCGCGCGATTACAAAGGCGGCATTGATCCGACGTCAGGCCGTTCGTTGTCGATTGGGCTCTCGCTTGCTGGTTTGCTCGGCGACGTCCGCACTTATCAGCCGTCGATCGAGTTCACCCAGTTCTATCCAATGCGGAACAAGAGGACGAATCATCCTCATGTGTTTGGCTTCCGTATTCAGGCCGGCACGGTTGGATCTTTGTTTGGTGTATCCGACAAAGTTAAAAACGCAAACTCACTGGCGTTCGTGGATGGCGTTCCGATCTATGAGCGGTACTTTCTCGGGGATGAGTTTTCGATTCGTGGGTATCCGCCACGCGGCATCAGCCCGTTTGCACCGCTCGATTTTTACCTCACGACGCGAAATGTATTTTTATCAACGCAAGGGAACGGATCGGCAACTGCGGATACGGGATTGCCGGCGTCACTGGCGAACGTAGGATTGTTCACCGGTTCGACCGGCGACAATGTGGTGAAAATAAGCCGAGTTTGGACACGTATCGGCGGCGACACACAACTGCTCGGCAATTTCGAATACCGCGTTCCCATTGTGGGCAAGGCGGTCCAGGCGGCATTCTTTGCGGACATTGGTTCGTCATTCAACTTACGAACCAAAGGTGATCAGAGTTACTCAAGCGAGTTCCTGACCGATCAGCCGTTCTTGCAGACCGTTGGATTCATTAGTTGTCCGCGCGTGGCAACGGGAGTGGCCCCCGTCTCGCTGAGTTCCGCCGTATTTTGCGCGCATCCACAGTTCGCCCTTTCTCCGTTCCTCAGTCTGGTGGCTCGTGATAATCATTTGGTATCGCAAGCTGAATTGGATGCCGCCCAGACCGGCATCCTGGATCCGACTACACAGATGCCATTCGGATTCCAACCGGTATTTGTCCGCGGCGAGGCGCAAACCAACACCGTCGCACGTTTGGGTGAAAGTAAATTTGCCGGCATTGGCGACTTTCACACCAGTCTTGGCGCGGAAATTCGATTCCAGGTCCCTATTCTCAACGTGCCTTTTCGCCTGATTTATGCTTATAATCCTCGGGCGCGGAAAGACCAGTTCATTGACGGGTTTCCGTTCATTTTCAACGAGCAAAAAACCACCTTTAGGTTTAGCGTGGGGCGAACCTTCTAGTTTAATCTGATCTGTGCGTGACGAACCGCGCAGGCAAACCAAACCGGCGAGTCGGACAACTAACAGTCAGTTCAGTCGCCTTTGAAATTTTAAGGAGTATTACGAGAAGTTTATGAAGATATTTCGTGCGACAGCCGCGGTCGCTTTTTTCGTGGCAGTAATGGCGGTCTCAGCATTTGCGCAACCGCGTAGCGGTCAAGGCGCAGGAACCAGCCCTGCCCGTCCCTCGGCAACCCCAGCGCCCACGGCTTCGTCCACCTCGGTGAATGTGCCCGATAGCAAGGTTGCGGTGATTGATAGCTCCGCATTCGCGGATCCAAAGGAGGGCATCACCAAGTTTGTAAATGCGCTCAAGCGTGTCGATGCAGAATTCCAACCCCGCCGCACTGAGCTTCAGGGCTTGCAACAGCAAATCGATAAAGCCACGGCCGATCTACAGAAAGCTGCTCCCGTGCAGGATGCGAAAGTTACGCAACAGCAGCAAGACAAGATCGACCAAATGAAGAAGGATGCGCAGCGCAAAGCTGAAGACGCCGAAGCCGCGTTCAACAAGCGAATGCAGGAGGTGCTTCCTCCGCTTTACGACGACATTGGAAAATCGCTCGAGACTTTTGCCAAAGCGCGCGGGATCAACTTGATACTCGACGTGTCTAAAGTTCAGGGAGTCTTTGCCTTGAGTGATGCCCTCGACATCACCAAAGCCTTCATCGCCGACTATAACAGCAAGAATCCGGCGACTGCGTCCCTGACTACGCCACAGTAACGATGCGCATCACGTGCATTTCGTTTGCAATGCGGAGATCGGCAATCGTGCCCATCTCCGCATTTCGACTTAAGTAACAACCGAGAGAGATGAAGAAAAGATTTCTACTACTGCTGGTTTTGACCTGTGCGGGCATGGCGGGCGCGCAAGGAGTGGGAGCACAGACGCCTGTTCCAGCGGGGAAAATTGCCGTTATTTATTCCGAGGCGTTTCAAGATCCGAAAAACGGTATTGCCAAGTTTGCCGCCGCTATCAACACGCTAAACACGGAATTCAAACCGATACAGGATGAGCTGTCGCAAACAGCTGCGCGATTGCGGACCATGCAGGATGAGATCAACAAAATGCAGCAAGGCAACCCAGCCGCGACCCCTCAGCAGATTCAGGCGAAGATCGATCAGTTCGACGATCAGAAAAAGGCTTACGATCGCAAGGGCGAAGACGCGAAGGCAAATTACGCCAAACGGCGCTCCGACTTGTTGGCGCCATTGCAGGTGGAGATCGGCAGAGCGCTCGACGGTTTTGGAAAAGCGCACGGCATCATGATGATTCTCGATGGTAGTCAATTGCCGCTCGTGTATGCAGCTGACGGCGTCGATGTCACCAAAGCTTTTATCGCCGAATACAACAGCAAGAATCCCGCGTCGACAACAGCCGCGACACCGCGACCTTAACCACAGCGTTTCAAACTGATTCGTGTCAAAGTGTGCACGATCCAACAATCATGGATACCGTTCTCGATTCCGAAGCAATCAAGAAACTTCTTCCGCACCGTTACCCCTTTCTTCTCGTCGACCGAATAATCGAATTGGTTCCGCGCGAACGCGTGGTTGGTATCAAGCAAGTAAGTATCAACGAATCGTATTTTCAAGGTCACTTTCCCGGCGCGCCGGTGATGCCCGGTGTGCTGGTAATTGAAGCGATGGCGCAGTGCGGGGCCATTCTCGCTTTGCGGGAAATCGAAGATCGCGATCAGAAGCTAGTGCTGTTTACGGGAATCAAAGAGGCGCGGTTTCGCCGGCCGGTAGTTCCGGGCGACACGCTCGTGCTTGAAGTCACGGCGCTGCGCACCGGCTCGCGCATTCAACGCATGCGCGGCGAAGCTAAAGTCGATGGCGAGATCTGCGCCGACGCAGAATTGACCAGCGTGATTGCCAACCGGGAATGAAGAACTTCCACATGAGTTCTCCGTCTACTCAAAAGTCACAGTCCGCTGAGATTCATCCGTCCGCGATTGTCAGTCCGCGTGCACGTATTGGCCGAAACTGTTTCATCGGCCCGTACGTGACAATCGGCGACGATGTCGAGCTGGGTGATCGAGTTCGAATTGATTCACACTGCGTCATTGACGGGCGCACTAAGATCGGTGATGAGTCTCACATTTACCCGTTTGTCTCGATCGGTTTGCCCCCGCAGGATTTGAAATTTGCAGGCGAAGAGACGAAGACAATAATCGGCCGTCGCAATCGAATTCGGGAATTTGTCACCATTCATCGCGGCACCAAAGGCGGTGGCGGTATCACACAAATCGGTGATGACTGTTTTCTAATGGCGCAAACGCACGTCGCGCACGATTGCCTGATCGGCAACTATGTGATCATGGCCAACGCAGCCACGCTCGCCGGGCATGTGACTGTTCACGATCGCGCAAATATTGGCGCCTACTCAGGGGTTCATCAATTTTGTCGCGTTGGCCGTGATGCGTACGTCGGCGGATATTCGGTCGTCGTAAAAGATGCGTTGCCGTTCGCTCTGACAGTTGGCAATCACGCGAAATGCTATGGCCTCAACAAAGTAGGCGCGCGCCGGCGTGGCTACTCGCGCGAAACGATTGACGCACTGCACCACGCGTTTCATTTGTTGCTGTCCGCAAAACTGAACACTTCGCAAGCAGTTGAACGTGTGCGGGCAGAAATTGTCGCCATTCCTGAAGTCGACGAACTCGTTTCCTTCATTGAATCCTCAAATCGCGGCGTCGTGAAGTAAAGGTGTAGGGTGAAGGGGCTAGCCTCTCTAAACTCTGTCAGCAAAAACCATCGTGACATCTTCAATACGACAATACCCAACACCCAACACCCAACAACCAACACCCTGCAAGATTGGTCTGATCGCAGGTAACGGTAGTTTTCCGTTTCTGGTTGTCGAAGGCGCGCGCAAGGCCGGCGTTGAAGTTGCCGTCGCGGCCATCCGCGAAGAAACTGATCCACAGATCGAGAAAGTTGCTGACAACGTTACTTGGGTTGGCGTCGGACAGCTGGGCAAGATGCTGCGCTTTTTTAAAAACCAAGGTGTCGAAAAAGCGATCATGGCTGGACAGGTCAAACATGTGCAGATCTTCAGTAGTTCAATCCCCGATCTGCGCATGGTGAAGATGCTGCTGCGGCTGCCACGCAAGAATACTGACGCTTTAATCGGTGCAGTCGCTGACGAATTGGCGAGCGAAGGCATCGAGCTGATCGACTCGACACATTTTCTGAATGACTACTTGCCGCAGCCTGGCACGCTAACGAAGCGAGCGCCCGACGAGCGCGAACGTGGCGACATTGAATACGGGCTGGAAGTCGCGCATGAAATTGCGCGTCTCGATCTCGGCCAAACCATCGTCGTTCGCGATCGAGCGTGCGTCGCGATCGAAGCGATGGAAGGCACTGATGCCGTAATTCGTCGCGCGGGCCTACTCGCCCGCGGGCGTCTCACGGTCGTGAAAATCGCAAAGCCTGACCAGGATATGCGCTTCGATGTCCCGGTCGTCGGCCTTTCGACGATCCAAACGATGATTGACGCCGGCGCCACTTGTCTCTGTATCACCGCCGGCAAGACGCTGATGTTCGAACGCGACGAGGTCTATGCGCTCGCAAGTAAGCACAAAATCGCCATCGTGGCCGTCGAGCAGGGTTAGTCGGAAACTTGACTTGGCTGCGTTTTGGGACTAAAAAACTCGCCATCATTTTTCTGAAATAGTCAGAATTCGCCTCGCATTTTGTTTGTCTAAGTTTCTTTTCAGGGAGGATTAACATGGCATTGCGTTTAGGAGATACGGCGCCGAACTTTTCGGCCGCAACGACCGACGGTCAGATCGATTTTCATCAATGGCTCGGCGACAGTTGGGGAGTGCTTTTCTCACATCCAAAAGATTTCACGCCCGTCTGTACGACTGAGCTCGGCTACATGGCGAGCATCAAGCCTGAGTTCGATAAGCGCAACGTGAAGGTCATCGGACTCAGCGTCGATCCGGTTGAGAATCATTCGCGCTGGTCAAGCGATATTCAGGACGCGACCGGGCATGCTCCGAATTATCCAATGATTGGCGACACGGACCTCGCGGTGTCGAAGCTGTACGACATGCTTCCGGCCTCGAGCGGTGCAACTTCTGAAGGACGCACCGCAGCCGACAATATGACGGTGCGCAACGTGTTTGTCATCGGTCCGGACAAGAAAATTAAGCTGTTGATCGTGTATCCAATGTCCACGGGTCGGAACTTTGACGAGGTGCTGCGCGTGATCGACTCGATTCAGTTGACGGCGCAATACAGCGTTGCGACGCCAGTGAATTGGAAAGACGGCGAAGACGTGATCATTGTGCCGGCGCTGAACGATGAAGCCGCGAAAGAGAAGTTTCCCGGCGGCTGGAAGACCATCAAGCCTTACTTGCGCGTCGTGCCGCAGCCAAACAAGCAAGCGAAAGCTGCCGGCTGAGTTTTTAAGATTTCGCGTTACGAATTTGATTTTGCACTTGGGGCAGCGCTCGTCGCTGCCCTTCTGCTTAAGGGGCTAAATCCATGCGCGCCATCATCACGACTGCGAACGGTGACGTCCGTGTTATGAAAGTCGAAGAGCGCCCCGACCCTAAGCCGGCCAAGGGCGAAGTGTTGGTTCGCGTGAAAGCTGCAGGGTTGAATTTCGCGGACATTCTTGCGCGACAAGGCTTGTATCCGGATGGGCCGCCCAAGCCCTGCGTGATGGGCTATGAGGTTTCCGGCGTGATCGAAGCAGTGGGTGAGGGAGTTGATCGCACCCGAATTGGACAAGCCGTAATCGCGATGACACGCTTCAAAGGCCAGGCGGAACTGGTGGCTGTGGCAGAGACACAGGTGTTTGAAAAGCCATCGATGTTGAGTTTTGAAAAGGCCGCCGCGATTCCCGTCAATTACCTGACTGCCTGGGCACTGCTCGTGGCGATGGGCAGTTTGCAAAGGGATGAAGCTATTCTCATTCACAACGCTGGTGGAGGCGTCGGCCTGGCCGCGCTGGACATCGCGAAGCACATCGGCGCGAAAACGTTCGGAACCGCGAGTCCTTCCAAGCACTCGTTTCTTAAAGAGCGCGGCTTGGATCACGCGATCGATTATCGAAATCAGGACTGGCTTCCGGTGCTGATGAAACTCACAGATGGCCGCGGCGTGGAACTGGTGATCGATCCGCTCGGTGGCAAGAATTGGGAAAAGAGTTATCGTGCGCTGCGCTCGACGGGACGTATGGGAATGTTCGGAATGTCAGTCGCGTCCGCCTCAGGTATTCGCGGCAAGCTGCGCGCGGTGAAGGCGATTGCACAGATGCCGCGCTTCAATCCAATAAAGCTAATTAACCGCAACCGCGGCGTGTTCGGTCTGAATCTCGGCCACATGTGGGGCGAAGGAGAGAAAGTCGCCGGCTGGACGCGCGAAATCATGGGCGGGGTAGAAGCAGGCTGGGTACGCCCTCACGTCGACCGCGCTTTTTCTTTCGATCAAATCGCTGACGCCCACCGTTACCTGGAAGAGCGTAAGAATACCGGCAAAGTTGTCTTGAATCCTTAGTTTCTCTTTGCGTCGCAAAGTACTTGACAGCGTCAAAGTGTTTGCGGTAGTCTGCGCGAAGATGGCTCCTGTCGCAGAACCTGTTCAGACCGCCGCGCTACACGATCGCGCAATGGACAATATCCGCTTCATCCGCGAAACGATGGAGCGCGCATCGGCCTTTACCGCCGTGCCAGGCTGGGGGCAGGTGGCCGTCGGAGTGACTGCGTTTGTGGCTTCGTATTTGGCTGTACAGGAAACGACCCAAAGGCGCTGGCTGTTCGTCTGGTTGGCTGAAGCCATCATCGCCTTGCTGATCGCCGGCTGGACGTTGGATCGCAAAGCGCGCGCGACCGCCACGCCGTTGTTGTCTGGTCCGGCACGCAAGGTCGCATTCAGTCTTTCGCCGCCGCTGATCGTCGGCGCTTTGCTGACTGCAGTGCTTTTTAGATTGCGCGTTACGTCGGTGATTCCCGGAGTATGGCTATTGCTTTACGGAACGGGCGTCGTTACCGGGGGAATGTTTTCCGTCAGCGTCGTCCCGCTCATGGGAATTTGCTTCATGGTGCTCGGCGCTGTCGCGCTGTTTGTTTCGCCGCCGTGGGCGAACTGGTTTTTGTCAGCGGGCTTTGGAGGACTGCACATAATTTTTGGGATCATCATTGCGAGGAAGTATGGTGGGTAAACCCGCACTAAAACGAGAAACGAAGAAGGTCGAAAAGCGCCGGCTGCGCACGGTCGCGCCCCGCACGCCGAGCACCATGCACGAGCTTGATCGGCTAATTCACGAGCGTTTGCGACTCGGAATTATTAGCGCGCTCGCGGTAAACGAATCGCTCACCTTCAACGAGTTGAAGCACATGGTGAAGACCAGCGACGGCAACCTCAGTGTGCATGCGCGCAAACTGGAAGACGCGGGCTATGTGAACTGCTCAAAGACATTTGATGGCCGCACCCCCAGGACCGAGTACAGTCTGACGAACGCCGGTCGACGCGCGCTCGAACGCTACCTCGACCACATGGAAGCGGTCATTGGGCAGATGCGCAAACCAGTCGGCTGAAAAAATTTTGCGGCAGCGCTTTGTCCAGCAAAGCGCTTTGCCTGTGTTGCAAGGAAACTATATGCATACGAACGTCAATCTGGAGGCCCCGCTGGCCGCTTTGGCTTTGTTGGCTACAGCTTTCCTAATTTTGGTAGCCGCCATTGTGCTGGTTCAATCGTTAGTTGTTCGGAAACTGCGCCGGGCAAAGGTTGTCATGCTCGCGTTGGTCGCAATTGTCGCATTGTACGGATCGACAGTGGTCGCATTCTCGTTTGCGAGTCACTACAGCCTGCTCGCGCGCGGGCAGGAGAAGCATTTCTGCGAGCTGGATTGTCACCTCGCATATTCAATCATCAGGGTCGCGCCCGCCGCGGCTTCGGCAGATGGCCACCAGCCAGTCACAGTCACGATCAAGACGCGCTTTGACGAAACAACGATTTCCCCCGCGCGCGGCAATGCACTGCTTTATCCGAACCAGCGCACGCTCACTTTGTACGACGACCGAGGAAATCTCTATGCACCGCAAACACAGAGCGGCACGTCTTTGACGACGCCGCTTCATCCTGGCGAATCATATACGACCGATGTCCTGTTCAATCTGCCTCCTGGTGTAAAGCCGGCGAAGCTTCTGCTCAATGAAGGCGATTGGATTACGCACGTCGTGATTGGGCACGAGAACAGCCCTTTTCATAAGAAGACAGAATTTCAACTTTGAAGGTGCGCAGATGAACTCGCGGCCCATCAGACGCGTGAAGCTAATTCTGCCGGCGCTGACTGAAGCGACCAGCCCTTATTGGCGCCCGATCAAGTACTCACTGTTTCCGCCGCTTGGCCTTGCCACTCTGGCCGCGTACTTGAATCTTGATTTGGAAATCTCGCTTCAGGACGAACACGTAGAAAAACTCAATCTCGATGACGATCCCGATCTTGTCATCATTCAGGTTTACATCACCAACGCCTATCGCGCGTACGCCATTGCGGATCATTATCGCGCGCGCGGGGCTTACGTCGTGCTTGGCGGGTTACACGTGACGTCGTTGCCGGACGAGGCGGCGCCGCACGCCGATTCGATCTTCTTCGGCCCTGGGGAGCACACCTTTCCGCAGTTTCTGCGCGATCTCAAAGCCGGTGCGCCGCAAAAACGTTATCTATCCTCGGTGCGAACGCTGCAAGGCATTCCGCCGATTCGTCGCGATCTGATTCAACGGCATCGCTATCTCGTGCCGAACTCGATTGTGGTTACACGTGGTTGTCCGCACCACTGCACGTTCTGCTACAAGGACGCATTCTTCGAAGGCGGGCGAGGCTTCTACACCCAGATAGTCGACGACGCGCTCGCGGAGATTGCGCGTCTCCCAGGACGCCATCTTTATTTTCTTGATGATCATTTGCTGGGAAAACCGCAATTTGCGCGCGAGTTGTTTCGCGGAATGCGTGGGATGAACCGCGTCTTTCAGGGAGCGGCCACGGTGGATTCGATTTTGCGCGACGATTTGATCGAGGAGGCCGCGGCGGCGGGGCTGCGCAGTCTTTTTGTTGGTTTCGAAACACTCTCGCACGATGGATTGGCAGGCGCGCGCAAGCGACAAAATTTAGGCCGTGACTACAAAGAAGTTGTCCGGCGTCTCGACAGTCTCGGCATAATGATCAATGGCAGTTTTGTCTTCGGACTCGATGGAGATAACCGCGAAGTCTTTCGCCGCACTGTTGATTGGGCGATTGAGTCGGGAATTACGACCGCGACATTTCACATTCTCACGCCATATCCCGGCACCGCGCTTTATGCCGATATGGTGCGACAGAACCGAATGGTGACGGACAACTGGGATCTTTACGATACGCGCCATGTCGTCTATCAACCAGCGAGTTTGTCCGCGGGGGAATTGAAGCGCGGGTATGACTGGTCGTATGAAGCGTTCTATCGCTGGAACGCGATCTTCAAGGCGTCGGCGGCGCACGAATCACTCAAACATCAACTGAAGCATTTCTGCTACAGCGCCGGCTGGAAGAAGTTCGAGCGTGCCTGGGACTTCGTGATTCGTGTCAAGCAATTGTCGCAAATGCGTCCGATGCTTGAAGCGGTGCTTTCGCCTGTCCGCCCCTCATCGAGCTTAGTTGGCGAGACGAACCGTCTTCAACACGGCCGACAAGTGTGGGAGTCCTCATGGCCTCCGATCAAAATCAATTCGACAATATCTTCAACCTAATCATGTTCAATCCAATTAATTACTATCCGGGCACTGAACCGCCCACCCCACAGCACCCGACGAGGAGTGTTTCCATGTTCAAACTCATTACCGCGATCACCTTTATCTTTCTTTGCACTGCACTCGCTTGGGCAATCCTGGGTGCGACGATTTTTCAACGCACGTACGATTCGGATTCATCTTCAGCAAGTCGGGTCGTTTCCACGTGGGGTGCGCCGCAGAATCAACTGCCGCCGATAGCGACCATCGAACAGCTGGTGCCGCGCAGGGAAGTAAAAGTTGAGAACGGCAAGCAAATTGAAACAACGACTCAGGACAAAGTCGTCAGCCAGCTGCCACTCGAGAGCAGTCACCTAAATGTCGTTTTAAATCTCGAGCATCGTCAGAAAGGTTTGCTTTGGTACAGTACTTACAAGGTTGGATTCGCCGGCGCATACGCGTTTCGTAATCCGACTGATAAAGAACAAAACGTGACCTTCACGCTCCCGTTCCCGACGGCGCAGGCGATTTACGACAATTTGGTATTCACGGTCGATGACGTGCCGGTGGCGGTCACGAATGAGCAAAATAGCGCTACTGGCTCGGTGAAAATTCCCGCCGGCAAAGTCGCGACGCTTACAGTTGGATACAATTCCCAGGGTCTAAACGATTGGCACTACAGTTTTGGTAACACCAGTGCAAACGGTGTTGCGCAGGTGCGCGACTTCTCGTTAAAGATGACGACGAACTTTAAAGACATCGATTTCCCGGATAACACACTTTCGCCTTCACAAAAAGAAGAAACCGCGGATGGATGGAACTTGCTATGGAATTACACAAATCTGGTTTCCGGCTATCAGATTGCCATGGTGATGCCTGAAAAGCTTCAGCCGGGCCCGCTCGCCGGTCGCATCAGTTTCTTTGCGCCGGTTTCGCTCTTCTTCTTTTTCTTCCTGCTGCTCATCATCACTACTTTGCGGGGAATTGAGCTGCACCCGATGAACTATTTCTTTCTCGCGACAGCGTTTTTCTCGTTTCACCTGTTGCTGGCGTATCTGGTCGATCATGTCTCTATTCATCTGGCATTTGTAATCAGTTCAGCCGTATCGATCTTTCTGGTGATTTCGTACCTGCGCCTCGTGGTTGGTTTGCGGTTCGCGATGCGCGAAGCGGCGCTGGCACAATTCATCTACCTCGTCGCTTTTTCTTACGCCTTTTTCTTGAAGGGCTTTACGGGGTTGGCGATCACAATTGGATCAATTAGTACTCTGTTCGTGGTAATGCAGGCAACGGGAAGAATTCGTTGGAAGGAAAAATTTGCGCCGCAACCCCCTCCTGAACGATTGCCGCCACCCGCCGCGGTCTCGGCGGTTTGACGCGCTAAGTCACGGACGCCCGACGATATCGAATTCGAAACTGACTTTCTCGGCGACGCGCACCATGCCGTGAAAAGCTGACGTCGCTTTCACCTTAAAGTCCGCACGATTAATTGAAAACTCGCCCTGCGCGCGCATCTGATTGCCGTTTACGCTGAGCCTTGTCGGAATTGTGACGGGCCGCGTCACACCCAGCAGCGTTAGATTGCCACTAATCTTCAAATCGTATTGACCCGGACCTGTCGAGCTGCCGGTCACTTGAGTACTCCTAAAAGTTATCTCCGGATATTGAGCCGGCAGCAGCACGATGTCGCGCAGTTCTTTATTGATAATTTGTTTTTGCGCTGCGGTAAAAACGTCGCTGGTTTCTTCCATCGATGCCGATTTAGCGTTAATGGTCAGCGAAGAACTTCCGACCGAGTCCGGGTCGAGTACGGCCTCACCGGTGAATTCTCGGACTGCGATGTGATGGCCGTGTCCTTTGAACCAGAGCAAGCCACTGCGGCTGGCGTGCGCCATGAACTTACTTGCGCTTGCATCGAGTTGATAGCGCGAAGAAGCTGGACTGAGCCCGGCGGCCTTTGCTTCAACCGGCGCAAAACTCAAAGTGGCAGTTTGAGCGGGCACAGATCGGCGGTCGGCGAAAATGTACAGGAAGACGAACGCCAACACATAAGCGCCGACGATCAAGAACAGCCACTTAAATAACTTCATAACTATTTCCTATTTGGTGAAGCCAACGGTTTGCTTCTTGGCAAACAATCCGTCAAGCGAGAACCGGTTCAGATCGGAAAACCAAAGCAGCACAAAGTTCGCCAGAACGTAGATCAAATTATGCGCGACCTTGTCGGCTTGACCCAACATCACGAGGCCGAAAGTCAATCCAATCAGCAGCAGACCTGACACAGTCAATCCCACTCGCGTGAACAATCCGAACAGGATGAGCGTTCCGGAAATCGTTTCGCAGAATGGGATGGCATAGGCAAACGGCATTACCATGAACGCCGGCAGCTTGCCTGAGAATTGCTGGTTCATACCGCCCACAAAATTCGCCAAGCCGCCCATGAACTTCCCAATGCCATAAAAGAGGAAGATCACCCCATAGGTGATCCTCATCAATGCGTAGCCGATGTCGCGATGATTCATCGAGTCATGCTTTCTGCGCAATGATTAAGCCGCGCGAATATGGCGCTGCGTTTCCGGCTGCTTTGGCGCCTCTCGCGTATCGACGGCCACCCCATGAGCGAAGACTAGTTGGCCACCCAGCCAACCGGCGATCGTCAGGCCGATCACGCCGACTATTGAAAGAATGAACGGGAGCATCGGCATGGTGGAAATCCACGCCGCGCCGCTGGTCGTTCGGAGATAAAAACTGGCAATGAAAACGACCATTGTGAAAATGTTGACCCGAGCATGCCAGTTGGCTACTTTCACTGCCGCGCGATCAGTTAGCGTCGCCCAATCGATCAATCCAGGAACCGCTGCCGCCGCCGCGCCAATGATGCCGCCGAGCATCGTGTAAAAGGCTACGTAATCACGCCAAACCGGATTTCCTCGCCACAGATAAATCAGATCAGCGATGAACGAGAAAACGAAAAGTCCAATCGGAAACGGAATCAGCATCGGGTGAATCGGATGTCCTCCGATGCTTGCTCGACTTGCCATAAATTGCCTCCTTCCTTTAGTCCTCTTCGAGAGTCGGTGTCTATGAGTATTCGCTCGAACAAGGGTGTTTTGCCTTGGCCAGACGCCGCGGAATTCGATAATTCGCCATCTTGGAAAAGTACAAGCAGCATGCCAGCTAAACACAATTGATCGCGGTTCATTTGCGCGCGAATGCCGCTAAACGCTGCGAATTCACTCGTCCATCTGTATCAATCTTCCATGCGCTGGGGGCCGATTGTTACAATTCCAGACACTTCTATCAGTGTCCGAATAGTCGCGCTCTTGCCGCTAGCTCGCATCAAAAATCTATTGAGACCAACACATATTCTGGAGTATAAGATCAACCCGACGACACTCCCGATCAAAGGGCTGATCAATGCGCACACTTATCCCTGGCGAATGGTACATCCTCTTTACGTGTTCCCAGTGCAAAACTCGACAGATCTTGTTTCCTGATCTATCGCAGGGGCGAGCCAATCTGCGAGCAACCTACAAAGTTGAATGCGCAAAGTGCCATTACACCGGCAAGTACGAAAGTGAAACGCTTGAGCGTTATCAACATCCGCCCAACAGTGATCCGAAGCCAATTTACGGTATCGCATTCTTTGCGCTGCTTACGCTGCTGCGAAAAGGCGGAATGCTGCGGCTAAAGCGCGCCGGAAGATCAGTTTGAAAAGTTTCTCTTCACGCTGTGGCGCACAGATCGCCTCGCGAGAAGACGTCTCGCGAGGCGATTTTCTTTTTTGGCTTTCACTCATTTGCTGCCGTACTGATTTAGCCCTTTTGAAGACGTTTTGTTGTGAATTAAGACGGGCCGACGTGCGTAAATCGCCTTCTTTTCAAGGACTTTCCACAACCTGATTGGCATATTCCTCGCATTTCTCCAACGCATGTCAACAATTCTCGAAGACGTCATGCGCCCAACCTCCGGCACTACCACTTCGGTTTGGATGGCCACGGCAAGCACGCCGTCTGAAGACCCACTGAAAAAAGACACGAGCGCGAATGTCGTCGTCATCGGCGCCGGCATCGCCGGATTGACTACTGCCTATCTGCTCACGCAGGAAGGGAAGTCAGTAGTGGTTTTGGACGACGGGCCGATTGGCGGCGGCATGACCGCGCGGACGACAGCACATCTCACAAACGCGCTTGACGATCGCTTTTACGAACTTGAGCGTTTGTTCGGTGAAGAAGGTTCGCAACTCGCAGCACAGAGTCATACGGCGGCAATCGACAAAGTTGAATCGATCATCAACAAAGAGCGAATCAACTGCGAATGGTCGCGCGTGGACGGCTATCTATTTCTGCCCACTAATGGACGCGTGCAAGTCTTGGAAGATGAATTGCCGGCAGCGCATCGCGCCGGATTGGTGAACATCCGCCGGCTGGAACGCGCACCGCTGGATTTTTGGGACACCGGCCCCTGCCTGCACTTTCCGCAGCAGGGACAGTTTCATCCTTTAAAGTACCTGACCGGTTTGGCGCGCGCGATCGAGCGCGACGGCGGCGCGATCTACACCGGCACTCACGCTGACGAAATCGAAGGCGGTGACGAAGCGCGAGTTATAACTACCAGCGGTTACACGATCACCTGTGATGCAATCGTCGTGGCGACGAATTCGCCCGTCAATGATCGCATGATCATTCACACCAAGCAGGCGCCTTACACGACGTACGTCATTGGCGTGGCGGTTCCGAAAGGATCGGTTCCGCCGGTCTTGCTGTGGGACGCGCCCGACGATCTCTGGGCACCGTATCACTACATTCGCGTCGCGAGCGAAGATGATTACGATGTGCTGATCGTGGGCGGTGAAGATCACAAGACAGGACAACAACACGATGGCGCGCAACGCTGGGGCAAGCTCGAACAGTGGACGCGCAGTCGCTTCCCAATGGCTGAAGAGGTCGAGTTCAAATGGTCAGGCCAGGTGATGGAGCCAGTGGACGCAATGGCTTTCATCGGTCGAAATCCCGCTGACGCTGACAACGTGTACATCGCGACCGGAGATTCGGGCATGGGTATGACACACGGCACCATTGCGGGAATGCTGCTCACCGATTTGATCATGAATCGTAAAAATCCGTGGGCTGAACTCTACGATCCATCGCGTAAGACCTTGAAAGCGGCAAAAGATTTCGCGCAAGAAAATGCCAATGTGATGGCGCAGTACAGCGATTTGGTAACCCCAGGTGATATCGATTCGGAACGAGAGATCGCGAAAGGCGAGGGCGCCGTTTTGCGTGACGGCTTAACGAAAGTTGCCGTTTATCGCGATGACGACGGCACCGTGCATCGCATGTCCGCGGTTTGTGTGCACCTTGGTTGTGTGGTGGCTTGGAATGGAAGCGAGAAGACCTGGGATTGCCCGTGTCATGGCTCGCGGTACGATCGATTCGGCGCGGTGATCAACGGTCCTGCGAATAAAGACTTGCCTCCGCATCCGTCAGACTGAATCGCCGATCAGAAAGCGGCGATCAGGCTCACCTTTACTGATCGTGGCGCGCCTGGCGAAATATTGTTGTTGCCGTCAGCATTCAGGTAGTACTTCACGTTCAGCCAATTATCGAAATGCGCCTGCACCTTCCACTTCTCCGCCAAACGGAAATATGCGGCCGCGTCGACTTTTGTGTAGCCGGGCAGCGTCACCTTGTTGTCAATTGCGGCGAAGGCATCAGATCGATGAGCGACGCCGAGTCCCAATCCCACACGTGATATGACTTGATACTTGCTCCACAGGGTGAACGTGTGATGCGGCACGAGCGGCACAATTGCGCCCATCGGCGCCGCAGTCGTCGCGTTGGTTATTCGCGCATCTTGATAGGCATAACCGCCCGCGAGCATCCATGCACGCGTAAGCGCGCCGGAAACTTCAGCTTCGAAACCGCTGGTGCGCTGCTTGCCAGTTTGCAAGATTCTTGTCGGATCGTTTGGATCCGTCGCCCGAGTGTTGGTGCGATCCTGTCGGTACATTGCCGCATTCAAAGACAAGTTGCGCCGCGCGTCCCACTTCATGCCGACCTCATAGTTTCGGAATTCTTCGGGTTTGACCTGCTGCGTCACTACGGTCAAAGAAGAGAACTGATCACCGGAACTCGGCAGATAAGAAACACTGTGCGTGGCGTAAAGCGAAATTGCCGGCAACGGTTTGTAAACGACGCCCAGTCTTGGCGACATCAGTCGATCAACCCGCCGCAAATTGTCTCCATTACGATTGTTGTGAAAATGAAGATCAAAGCAATCGAAACGCACACCGGCGACGACTTGAAGCTGCTTTGAAATCTCAACCTGATCCTGAACGTAGGTTGCCGCAAGATTTGTCTTGAGATGATTGTTAGCGTCAGTCGCACTCTGGCGAAAAGTTACAGGCGTGGCGATGACCGGGTCGGCAAAGGGTACCTGGACGGTAGTCGAGATGTTATTGAAAAAGCCCGTATTCCGAACATTGTCCGTGAGTTGTCGTCCGAATTCAGCGCCAGCCAGAAACATGTGCTTGACGCTTCCAGTCGAAACATAGAACGTCAGATCACTTTGGTTGAAACGGTTCTGGCGCTTAGTCGAATTGTTGTAAGCAGTTAAAACAATCAGAGTTTTCACGGTATTGACAGTACCGAGGACATAGTTCTGGTACGCACGATCGTACTCGCCCAGCATCGTTCGATTGCGAATGTTCAAACGGCCGTGCCCGTGTTCCACCGTGCCAGTCAGAAGATTCACTCGTGCTCGGGCGTACGCATCGTTTGGATTGCCGAAGTAAGTCTCGATTGGCGAATCGGCTGGTTTTCCCATGAACGAGGGAATGCCGCGATCGGCGGTACGACTATCATAGAAATGTTCGTAGCCGACGTTTATGTGCGTGTTCGTGCCTGGTGAAATGGTAATTGTTGGATTGACGCCGTACCTTCGGCGATTGACGAACTGGCGAAAGCTTTCTGCGCCTTCATACAATGCGTTGAAGCGCATCGCCACATTTCGACCGATTGGTTGGTTAAAGTCTCCGGTAAATCGCCGGTCACTAAACGAGCCGCCTTGGATTGTAAATTCGCGCGCAGGCGAAGATTGTGGCTCTTTCGAAACACGATTGATCACCCCGCCACCGCCGCCGCGTCCGAAGATCATCGCATTTGGACCTTTCAGAATTTCTACGCGGTTCACGTTGTAGAGGTCACGATAGTACTGAACATCGTCGCGTACTCCATTCAAAAAGAAGTCGGCGCTGCTGCTGACGCCGCGAATCACAACCTGGTCGCGATTGTTTTCTCCCTGGTGCGAGGTCACGCCCGGCACGTAGTTGAGCACATCGGAAATACTGGTCATCGATTGGTCCCGCAAACGTTCAGTCGGAATTACTGTGATCGATTGGGGAGTATCGCGCAAAGCCGTCAGCGTTTTGGTCGCCGAGTTGATCGCGTCTGCCTGGTAACCGACGCCATCCGCCGCCACGATGGTCACCACTTCTGTGGAACCGGCGACCGGTAGAATTATTTCAATCGACGCGCTTGCGTACTCGGTCAAACGCACACGCGTCGTTGTCACTTCGAATCCTGTTGCTGTCGCGCGCACGATATAGTCGCCGTGGGGAAGGGAAATCATGAACGAGCCATGCTCATCCGTGCGGACAGTTCTGGAGAGCGCTGTCGACATCACGGTAACTTCAGCGCCGTGCACCGCCGCATGATTGGGATCGCAAACACTTCCCGTTAAGTAAGTCTCCAGCGCAACTGTCTGGCCGGACGTGAGCAGAGCACAAAGAAAGATGAGAGCGATGACCGCGGCCGTTTGGTTCATAAAGAGTTTGTGAGCTGCTCCTTTCTGAGAGGAGGATGTTCTGATTTTGAAAACCATTTTCATTTTCGGCGGTGGTTTCCGGAAATGTCAAGGCAAGTTCGCGGAAATGTAAGGATTTCTCGCGTCCAGCGTGATCTGAATCACAGAGTGCTAAGATTCCGGAAATGCCGCGAAAGACCTTGGCAGAGAAGAAAATGACTGGCAGCGTGAAGCTGACTCGCCAGAAAGAAGGACCGACGACATCCGTCCAGGAGTTTCTCGCGCTCAAAAAGCCGAAGGGTGATTTGCTCCTGGCAATCGAGGGCGAGCGGGTTTCGCTGACGAGTCTCGATCGCCTTTATTGGCCTGACGAGAAGCTGACGAAGTTCGATCTGCTGTGTTACTACATCCTCGTCGGCCCTCACATCATGCGATTCCTGAAGGATCGGCCGGCAATTCTCCAGCGATATCCCCGCGGCATTAAAGCGCCAATGTTCTTTCAACAGGACCTCGAGAGTGCGCCTGCGTTCATTAAGACCATTCACCTGACGAACCAGGAGGGACGTGAGTTGGACTACGCGGTCTTTAGCACCGTCGGTTCAATGCTTCATTTCGTGAATCAGGGAAACATCGAGCAGCATCCGTGGCACTCCACCATCAAACATCTCGGCAGACCGGATTATGTGATGCTCGATCTCGATCCGAAGCAGGCGCCTTGGGAAAACGTCTTACAGGTGGCGCTCGTCTGCAAAGAAGTTTTGGATGAGTTGGAATTGCCGGCTTTTCCAAAGACCTCTGGCTCTTCAGGGATTCACATTTACGTGCCGCTCAAACCAAAACTCGAATTTGGGAAAGTGGCTGCGGTTGCCGAAGCGCTGGCCACTGAGGTCGCACAACGTGCGCCGAAAATCGCGACGGTACAACGTTCATTAGCAAAACGTCAGAAGCAACAGGTGTATGTTGACGCGATGCAGAACGCGCGCGGCAAGACGATCGCGGCCCCCTTCAGCGCACGCGCAAAACCGGGTGCAACGGTCTCGATGCCGTTGACGTGGAAACAGGTCGAGAAGGGCGTGAAGATTTCCGATTTCACCATTCAGAACTCGCCAAGGCTAGTCGATAAGAACGGTGATTCGTGGCAGAATTTTTTCGCTGAAGCTAAACAACTAAAGCTCTGATGCGGCACGCCCAGCAGACCCGAGGAAGCTTTCAATAGTCTCCGAATTAGCGGATATGTACAAAAGTTCGGATGCTCTCGTCGTTGGTCCAACTCTAATTTCTATAGAATCAGGCGGAAACATGCGATCAGCATCGTCTGGTACTGCCGTTGCTTCATCTTAGATTCGCCCGCAGCAGACAAATCCTCGCGTTTGTGCGTTTTGGTATTGTGCGCGGCGGCCCGCAACGCCGCATTTGATTTACCCTTTCCTCACGCGAAAGGAGTTGACATGAGATTCACGAAACTCGCGCCATTCGGCTTGGGAGTAATTCTTCTCTTTGCACTCAATGCATTTGGACAATCTACAGCGACCTTGCAAGGCAGCGTCACGGATCCAAAAGGAGACGTCGTTCCAAACGCTACTATCACGGTTCGGAACGAAGCAACGTCAGTTGAGCGTACAGCGCAGAGCGATTCGGACGGAAATTATTCAATCGCTTCGTTGCCTGTAGGGACTTATACCATCGAAGTACAAGCGCAAGGGTTCAAGCGGGATCTCGCACAGCACTTTGCGATCGAAGTCGGGCGGACAATTCAGCGAAACTTTCAACTGCAAGTCGGCGACGTTTCCGAAAACATCACCGTGACTGCTGACGCCCCGGTCATAGAGAGCGCCACCACTTCTGTGGGCTTAGTCATTAATCAACGCACAGTTCAGGAAATCCCACTGAACGGCCGGCACTTTGTTGATTTGGGCTTGCTGATTCCAGGTTCTGTGACACCGCCACAAAATGGCTTTTTGACCGCGCCATTGCGCGGACAAGGATCGTTCGGTCTCAACACCGCCGGCGGTCGAGAAGACACCGTAAACTTCATGATCAATGGCATTAACCTGAACGACATGGTGCAGAACCAGATTACGTTTCAGCCATCGATCAATACGGTCCAGGAATTCAAAGCGGACAACTCAACCTTCAGTGCCGAATATGGCCGGAACTCAGGAGCGATCGTGAACATCGCGACGCGGTCGGGCACGAACGATTTTCATGGCGAGTTTTTTGAGTTTTTACGGAACGACGCACTGGATGCGCGGAACTTCTTCAATTTCTGCCCGCCCGGACAGTCGGTTTGTAAGAGTCAGGGGAAACCGCCCTTCAAACGCAACCAATTCGGTTTCAATATCGGCGGGCCGATTTATCTGCCGCGATTTGGCGAAGGCGGATCGCCGCTTGCTTACAACGGCAAGAACAAAACGTTCTTCTTCTTTTCGTACGAAGGATTGCGTCAGCGCCAGGGTCTGACACTGCCGACAACCGCCGTGCCGACTGATGCACAGCGGGCGGCGGTGACGGATCCGGCGATCCAAAAACTGCTCGCATTAATTCCGCGCTCCTCGACCGGATTCACCAGCGGTTCGGCCACCGCGCCGGTGAACATCGATCAATGGACCTTAGACATCAGTCACCAATTCAGCTCGAATGATCGGCTGCACGGTTACTACGCGTTCCAGCGCGACCAGCGTGGCGAGCCAAATCTGCAAGGTAACAACATTCCCGGTTTTGGCGATACGCGCAAGTCGCATCGCCAGATCTTTACGCTGAATGAAACCCACACGTTTGGATCGAGTTTGGTAAACGAGGTGCGGTTCGGATTCAATCGCATACATATTCTGTTTAGCCCGAATGCCAAGCTCAATCCTCTGGATTTCGGGATTAACGACGGTGTGACGGAGCCAATTGGACTGCCGCAGATTGCGGTCGGTGGCGGTGGCGTGAATCTTGGCGGCCCCGCCGGTTTTCCGCAGGGACGTTCGGACACGACCTATGTTCTTTCAGACACGCTGAACTATCTGCGCGGCAAGCATTCGCTGAAGTTTGGCGTTGAAGCCCGGAAGTTCTTTAACAACAATACAAATAAAGACACCGGCTCTTTCGCGTTTGCCAACACCGCGGCGTTCGTGGCGGGAACTGCTAACGCGTTCGCCGTCACCCTCGGCGATGTTTCGACGGCGATTGCGCAAGGCGCCTTGGGCTTGTTTGCACAGGACAACTATAAAGTTCGTAGCAACCTGACTCTGGAGCTCGGCCTTCGTTGGGACTACTTGATGTCGCCGACCGAGCGGTATGACCGGTTCGTCGATTACGTTCCGCAATCGAATTCCCTAATTCAGGTGAATCATGGCATTGCCCCGGTTTATCACACGAATTGGAAGAACTTTCACCCGCGCGTCGGATTCTCCTGGGATCCTTTCAAGGACGGCAAGACATCCGTCCGTGCGGCGTACGCGATTCTCGCGGACCAGCCTGTGACCAACCTGGTCACCGGCAACGGAACCAACCCACCATTTGCTACGAACGTGGCGCTCCCCAGCGGCTCAACTACAACGTTGGGAAATGCAATTCTCGCGGCGCCCCCGGGAGCTACCGTATCGCCCAGTTCGTCTGATCCATTTTTCGATAACGCGTACATCCAATCCTATAACTTCAATATCCAACGAGAAGTAAAATCCGGATTGGCTGTCACCGTGGGATACTTTGGGTCAAAAGGCACGCACTTACGGCTAACGCGAAATCTCAATCAGACTTTTCTGAACTCCGCCTTCAATGCTGTTCGTCCCTTCCCGACGCTTTCATCCACCAGCCCCATCCGACCGGGCGCTACGTTGCTCAACATTACTTTCCGTGAAGCAACGGGAAACTCAAATTACAACGCGCTGTGGGTGACCGCGGACAAGCGAATGGGCCACGGTCTGCAATTCAATGCTTCGTACACTTTTTCGAAGTCGATTGACTACAACTCGCAAAGCTCGCAGGGCGTGACGGTGCAGGACAGTTACAACTTGCGCGGTGATCGCGGGTTGTCGGATTTCGACGCGCGCCATCGCTTCGTGATCAGTGGTTTGTACGAGCTGCCGTGGAAGAAGAACAGCGCGATCGGCGGTTGGCAGACGTCGCTAATCGTTCAATCGCAGAGCGGCAATCCAGTTACTCTGTTGGCCGGTAACGTCGGCGCAATTACCGGCGGCGCCGGATCAGCGAACGCAAATTCGTTGACTGGATTGGCTACGTTGCGACCTGACGTGGGCGCTGCAATCACGATCAACCCCGTGGCTGCGGTGGGCAGCAATGGCGTGCAATGGTTCCCGAACCTCGTATGCGATCCACGTCCGGGTGGCAGCTGTCCGTCCGGCTCGGTGGCGATTCTCCCGGTAAATGTAGTCAGCGGCAACCGCACGATTTACCACTTTGGCAACATCGGCCGTAACACGGTCATTGGTCCCAGCTTCAACAACGTCGATTTTTCGTTAATCAAGCGGACAAAAATCGGCGAGAACAAACTGATTGAATTCCGTTGGGAGATCTTCGATCTATTCAATCACGCGAACTTCGGACAACCCGGCCGCACGGCGCAAGTCGGCAGCACATCATTTGGTGTCATCACCAACACGCGCTTCCCGACCGGTGACTCCGGTTCTTCAAGGCAGATGCAATTTGCTCTGAAGTTCAAATACTAAAAGCAAAGCAAAACAAAACAAACGAAGCGCACTCGCCACCAAGCGGGTGCGCTTCTTCTTTTTGTGCCAACCCGGGATTACGGCTGGGCGAGTTTTCGCTTACCTTCAATCGCATCCTTGTACGCGCCGCCGGCGACGTCGCCAAGGCTGATCGCGGCGTCGAATTCCTTCATCGCTTCGTCTTTGCGATCGAGAAACGCGAGGACGCGGCCCATCGCTTCGTGTGCGCGAGAGAGCAAAACGCGATCGTCCTCAGGCGAAGCCGCTTGCACCGCAAAACCGTAGTTCGCCAACGAGATATTTAGCCGCTGCTCCTGCAAATCATCGTCGGTCGTATCGCGGGCCCAGAGACTCGCAGTTTGCCCGAGCGCAAAAAACAGACGAGGATCGCCGGGATTCTCTTGCAGCAGCGCTTTGAGTTTCGTTTCGGCCGCTGCATAGTCTTTGGTTTGCAGGAGCGTCTCGACTTCTTTCAGCGACTTCGTCAGTGCCACACTGCGCGCGGAATCTGCCGCCTCAGTTTTCTCGCCGGCAGGATCCACTAGCCAGGATGAATACCTTGGATGAGCTTTGCGCGCGGCGATCGCGCGATCGTGAGCGTCTTTAACTTCGCTTCGTCTTTTCAGTTCGCGGGCGGGATCGACGCCATTGATCATGTCGCCGAGAAAATTCGCGAGGTCGAATCCCGAGGCGGATACGTCTCGCAATTGATCGGCGAAATAGAAATCGAGCACCGCCCCGTTGTCATAATCCTCAGCCAATCGTGCAATCGCTTCATCGGCGATCGCGGAGCGCGCGGCCTGAGCCTGTTGCACGATTGCCGTGCGCGTTGCCTCGTCCTTCGCCTGGGCGACGCGTGTTCGTTGCGAGGCATCGACCTGCCGCACGCGGTCCGCTTCTTCAAATCGCGCGTCGGCTGCAGCCACCAGTGACTTCGTTACTACGACGAAAACGTCCGGCGAAATTGTGCCGCCTTCCTTTGTACGCGCGTCAATTAGTTGCTTGAGTTGTTCGCGTCGGGCAGCGACGTCTTTGTTGTTATGCAGCATAAGCGCGTCGACGACGAATTGAATAAAAGCGCGCCGCAGTTCTGAAGAAGTCGGATCGATTCCCTCGGGAACAATCGCGTAATAATCGTCGGCGATCACGCGAAAGTTGATTGCGCCGGGTACCGCCAGGAGATCCGGCACGATGAAGAATTTGCGCTCATGTGAGACGGTCGTGACAGCAGTCTTGGCGTTTTTCTTTTTATCCGGACTCTGAACGCGCACGCGTTCCTGCGTCACTGTAATTGGCCGGGTATGCAGATAGGACAAGACCGAACGCACCATCTCTCCCGCGGGCTTGCGCAGGCGATCACCCTCGGCCTGGTACGCGCGCACGTAAGATATTAGCCGCTCGTCGATTCCTGATTTGCGATAGTATTCGCGTACCAGCGGCGCAAAATCCAAAACCTCCAGGACACCACCGGGCAAATCATCCGAACGTGCAGGGGAATCGAGGGTGGGGAACGGTCCGAGTGCGTAAGCCAGTGAAACGTAGCGCGCTGCTTGATCCGCGGCCGTCGTCGGCGCAGGCAATTTGCTCTTGTCAAAGAAGCTCCTCATTCGTTCGCGCAGCGCCGGATCGAGCGCGGCGTTGTCCTTTCGCACAAGCGCACGAAAAACGGAAATCTGTTTGCCTGGTGGTGTCGGATCGAATCCGGCGGCATCAAGCGCAGCCATCATTACAATCAAGCGCTGGTCGGGTTCGATGCGAACACCGTATTCCGTCAGGTCCATCGCCGGCTGCACTTGTCCTGCATCAGTGGGCCGCGGCGGTGACGTTGGCTGACCGTAAGCGAGTGCCGAACAAGCGGCGAGAATCAGAGTGATAAACAATCGAATGGTCATTGCTTAGTTCGGTGGTGATCTTAGCGGACGCCCCTGGCGGTTCCAAGTCGGGAAACACTGTCTCAGATGTTCACGGATGGCGCGCGGATGCCACGATCATTCAACCTCGGGAATCCAAAATTGCTGATTCACAACATCTACGCATTTCAACCCATGCGAAGGCAACTCATCTTCGCGCAAGCCCAGAAATGTAAAGTGTGGCAAATCACTCAAAACGGTCTGGAACCAGCCATTTTCGGCCAGAAGTTGGCGGACGCGTTCAACGCAGAATTCGTTGATATCGAACGCGAGCATGGCGATATGTTGCGATGCCCCGGGCGCGGCGATCGAGTACAAAATCGACTTTGATAGGTCCTTGCTGAAAAAGATCCCGTCTTTCTCGAGTTCAAGAACTTCAGCAACCTGTTCCCAAACAGACAACGCGCGCAATCGATCGGTATCTTCACGCGTTAGCCGGCCGACGGATTGCCAATGATCCAGCGCCGGCAGAAACCGCGAATTCCACAAGCGCACGGTATCGGCGTAATTGCGCCGTGCGCCCTCGGCGCCATCTCGTGGAGAGATATCCAGGCCTTCCACACGGGCGGCTGCGCGCGCTTTTAACAAACCAGTCATCGCCGCAGGTTGCAACTCGATAACTTCGTCACCAATCTTTGCTCCGGCCCAGCCCGCGGCCTTCTGAAATTTTGTTACTTCATCTTCGGAGGTGAACACACAAACCGGCGGCGGCAGAATGTTTTTACTGCCGATGAACATGGCGCCGTAGTCGTGCAGCACGCGCCGGGCAACCGAATCGTCAGCCGGACAGATCGCGTCGATGGTTTGACCGCGTTCGGAAAGCGCCTCGTTGAGCGCGCGATAGAATGGGGAATTCAGGTTCGGCACGGGGTCGGGCAGTAATGATAAACGCGTCGGGCGGATACGCCAACTGCGCGTATACTGGTTTTGTGGAGATCGGAAATCTGATCAGCGAAATCGTGGCCACGTACGAAAGACATGGCTGGACGCTCAGACAAATGTTGCTGCGACCAGAGTCGAAAGGCGCGGCTGCGAACAGTGACTCAATCGATTCCGCCGAGACTCGCGAAGCGAGTTTTGATGCGTTGTGGTTCTCGCGTCCGTCGCATGAAAAGCGCGAAGCTTGGGAGTTGCGGCTGATCTCGGAACAAGCGTATGCGCTGTTCGAAGTGTTTGAAGCTGATGAATCAGAGGAAGATCGAGAGGGCGCCCGCAAGGAAATGGAGAATCGTATGCGCGAGCACGTGGGCGCGTGATAGCGAGTTAGCCACGGCCCATCGTCACGGGAATTTTCCTCGTCTGTCCGTCACGAATGATCGTGATTACCACTGAGCTTTTCGGTACCGCGCGACGCACGCGCGACAACAATTCGTCACCCGTGCGAATCGGGACGTCGTCCCAGGCGGTGATAATGTCGCCTTTTTGCAATCCAAACAGCTCGGATGGCCCATTGGGCTCGACCCAATCCAATCGCACTCCATAGGTCTTGGTTTGGGGATCGGCAATCTTCGTCGTCCGGTGAGATTCAAAACCAAAATAGCCCTTCGGCTGGCTTCGATAGGCGCGCTGAAGATCATTAGACTCAGCTTCCGAAATAGTGGTCAATTGCGTTTTCTTTAATTCGCCATCACGGAGGTAGGTGACTTCCACGGTCTTGCCGATTGGTGTCTGGCGTAGAAGATCCCCAATTTCGTCCCCGTCAGTGACGCGATGACCATCGAACGTTTGGATGATGTCACCACCGACGAGGCCTGCCTTGTCTGCTGGTCCGCCGGGCGGCTCGACATTATCGAAAGTCACGCCTCCGGCAACTTCATCGAACCCGTTGACGCCAAAGTACGAGCGATTCATGTTGACCACGATTCGCGGAGGTCTCATGCCGCCTTTTCGTAATGCGCTCATCACCCCGCCGACGACGAACAGCGCCGCAATAATGATAAAGATCCAAGCCATACCGCTCAGTTTGCGACGCTTCTTGTGTGGATGGTTCCAGTTCGCCTGGTTGGCGATCGGTCCACCCTGCGGCGGCAGATACGCGGGAGTCGTAACACGCGGGGACTGGGCCGTCACGTTTGGAAAACGCGTGGTCTCAGTGTAGTCGGCGGGCCCTTCCCCCAGTCGATGGCCGCACGTGCGGCAAAAGCGCATCTCGCGCGGCATTGATGCGCCACACTGCGGACAGGCGATGGCACCCGTATCGCCCGAATTGCCCGGCGCGTTGTTGAAGTCCTGAGGAGGCTGCATTGATTTAGATAATCGGCGAACCGCGAAATTATACGACTTCCGGCGCCGAATGGTTGCGTGGAAATTCTGTTTACGGGCTATTCGAGGGCTTGTTGACGATATTTTTTGCGAGCCATTTCCCGGCATGGTTTACGAATCCGGTTTAGCACGGTACTATTCCAAAACCGGAAGTTCACGCCATGGAAGTTACCAAGGCTCTCGCTGCTCTACAGCCGCTTTATGGCAAGGGCAATGTTGAAATCATTACGCGCGACGGGATACGCGTGCGCGGAATTGTGCGCAGCATGAAGACGACTCAGGCACTGACCACTCCCAGCGTGAAAGTCGAACGTGCTGACGGTCAGATCGTCAAAGTGCCTTTCACCTTGATTTCAGAAATCATCGATCATAATCCGATAGCTAGTAGATAGTAGGAAGTAGACGTAAAGCGGGATCTGCTAACGTCTACTAGCTAATGTCTACTAGCTACAGCTCCTAGCAATGTCCCTGGAATTTGCAGTTCAGTATCCCTGCACATTGCGCGCGCGCTATTCGGAAAAACACCTGCGCGAGTGGGGCCGTCTGAGCAGCATTCACGGGGCTCTAACTATCGGCGACAGCTCCGCACCGACCGCGGACAAAATGGATTGGGTGAATCGCGCTGCGGAAGAAATCGATCGGTTGCAGAGTGAGAGTGCGATCTGCTCCGAATGTCCGGCGTGTCTACCCACAGAACTCAGCGGCCTTGGGGAGTCACTCGGTTGTCTGGGGCGAATCAACTATCCGATTGATGCTGAGTTTGAAAAGTTCATCGCTAACCGTGTGCAGCTTGGGTTAGATACGATGGACCTGGAAGACTGGCCGCGACTGTTTCACATCATGGTCGATCCAGAATCGCCATTTGATGGTGAGGCCACCAAAGAGTTGCGCCGCGTTACGACGAAAGACGGCCTGCGATTTTTTGAATTGCGCGTGCCGATCAAACTGGCGCGCGCCGGAGCAAATCTGACAACGGACAATCTTTTCGATCTAATTGCCGGTTTCCGATCGCCGGACGCAGAAGCAACGAGCTACACGCGCGAGTTTCCCCTGAGCGCCACGGCCGACTACTACGATTTCCTCGATTTAGTTCTCCGGAACGATCTCAGCGAATTAGAACGCGAGCGGCTATACGCGCGCAGCCGCGGCTACGCGCAATTTCTGAGGTTGCTCGCTGCGTTTGAGCGAGCCGAAGCGCTTGAGACACGAGTGCTGGTGGATTAGTGAGCAGTGAGCAGCTAGCAGTGAGCAGTAAGCGGTAAAGAATGAAATACTGATTAGCACACGCGGACTGCCCACAGCTCACGGCCAACCGCTCACAGCTCAGTGCTTACCGATTCCTCATCGACCTGCCTAAGACTGTCCAGAATCAAGTTTGTATTACTGGCTGCTTCAATCGTGATAGGAAATGGCTGAAGAGATTTTTCGAAATCGAAAATGCCACTGGTGATCTCCACAATCTGACGGAAAGCGTCATACGCGACCAGAGTCCCGCACTCCGAGCCGACAATCTGTCCATCGTTAAAGAAGACGTGGCCCGTCCGTGTGCTGTTCTGCAGAGTCAAGGCGCCGGTTTGACGCGAATTCTCAATCGCTTGAATCGCGTCGAACACGCTGATGACCGCCAGATCGCCGGCAAAAGTCACACTCTCTTTGCGGATGAATGGCGTGCTGCGCGGCGCGGACGTATCCGTTTTCAATTCCGGATGACGTGCGCGCCGAATCGCTTCCAGGCCGGAGGCAATCGAGATTCGATTATCGAGTTGTTTCGCCTCCAGCAAACGATCATGGGCCGCGTCAAAGTTGTCGCGTTCGATGTAAAGGCTCGCCAGCGCAAGACAATGACGCGCAGCTTCTTCGGGGTGTTTGTGCGAGGCCGCAACTTCGCGCAGCTTTTCGCGCAAGCTGATGGAGCGTGGCATGCGCTCGAGCGCTGTCTTTAGGCGCTTCATCGCGCGATCGGGAGCGCCGTACTTCAAAAACAAATCAGCATCGAGGAGCGCAGTCTCGACTTCGCCGATCGGTTCTTTGTCCTGTACAGGCATCTCGTAGCTCAGGGCGCCAGCTATGATAGCCCAGGCCGAACGCGGAGTGCGATACTTTAGTTTGCGAGGATTTCTCGCGCCGTTCGCTGGCCGCTTTGAATGGCGCCGTGCACAGTTCCGATGTGGCCGACGCTGGTTGCTTCGCCGGCAAAGTACACTTTGTTTTCGACGGTCTGGGCAAGAATTCGCTGGTCGTCCAATCCATTCACCGGGAGATACGCGTAAGCGCCGCGAGTGAACGGATCGTCGCGCCAGTTATGACAATGCACAGCTTCCAACTGAGTCTCGATCTCTTTGCGCGACAAATTGAAGATGGTTGTAAGTGACTCGATCGCTTGATCGGTTAATCCGGAAGTATCTTCTTGTCCTGCTTCCTGTTGTCTGCCTCCTGCCGCGTCAATTATTCGGTCAGCATTCGGTCCGCCTGTCCAACCCACTAGCATCGGCGCACGTATCGGCAACTGCGTCCACCATGTGGGCAACGGCGCGCCGGGACAATGAAAAAAACCCGCATCATGAAAATCAACTACCCTCGCTTCTTCATCCCACAACTTCACGGTTTCCCAAAACCTGTCGCGAAACAACATATTGATCTTCACGACATTTCCCATCGGCAGGTTTTCAATCGCTCTTCTTTTGTCTGTGGGTAATTCAGGCGTGAAACGAAGCGCGGCTATTTTGTTTTTCAAAAGACTGATTGGCAGTGTGACGATCACATGTGAAGCAGTGAACTCGATTGGTTTGCCATCTTGTTCGCCTGACACTTCGATTCGATCGGCTGCCCAACGGATTTCTTTGACAAGCGTTTTCAGATGGAATTGCGCACCGCGGCTCTCTGCTTCCGCTTGCATTGACTGCATCAACGAGTCATAGCCATCGACAAGACGGAACGCTTTCTCGCCATCGATTTCGTCGGCGGCTTCGCTGGCTCTTACCAGACCGCGAATGCCGATGCGATCAATATTCGCCGCATGAAAACCTTCAACGTACCGTACCAGCATCGATTTGGCGCGGCGCGTTTTGTCATCATCAGGCAAGCCGTCCAGAAATTCTTTCAGGGACTGGTCGCGATCTGATGTTTTCATTTCGCTCGTCAGCCTCTCGATCGTGCGCCAGAACTCGCCGGTTTTGCTGAGTTTCCCTTTCTCGAAATACCAATGCTTCTCACTGACTTCGTAAAGCTGCACGTTAGCGGCGGTGGCGATCTTCCAAAGTTCAGGCGATCTGCCGTGGACGAATTCAGCGCCGAGTTCAATGGGCGCCGGCGAACTCTGTTCTCTATGCGTGAAGACGCGTCCGCCGACGCGGTCGCGCGCTTCAAGCACGACGACCTCGCGTCCGGCGCGCGCAAGTTCACGTGCGGCTGCGAGACCGGCCGCGCCCGCGCCGACGATGATGATTAGAGAAGTACTCATCTCGACGAGCATCGTACGACCTCACGCCGTTTGCAATGCGTGCCCGCCGCGCGCGGCCATTCGTGAAAGGAAAGTTACGGAAATTTGAGTAGTGAAGTACGCGCTCGCCCTTAGAAGTCGAAACGAATACCGAGCCGGACTTGCCGCGATCGCATGGTGCGGGTGGTCACGAGAAATTGGTCAATGAAGGCTTGCCGCTGTTGCGGAGTAGCGGTTGGGGCGAATGCGTTGAAGTCGATGAATTCGCTGCCGAAGCTGAACACATTGGCGTTCAGGACATTGTCGAACTCGATGCTCCAGCGCATGCGCATCTTTTCGTTGAGCTTGAATTCGCGCGAGACGTTCAAATCAAAAACGAATTGACCCGGACCGGTGCCGGCGTTGCGCGACAGGTTTCCAAATTGGCCAATCGTGGCTAAGGAAAACTGATTCAAGACTGAGGCATCAAATGGGTCGCCCGGCTTTCGCCAGCGCAAGACGTTCGTGTCGCCGAGGAAGTTCGGCCGGTCGTTGCTCACATCGTCGAGATTCCGATCGACGCCCCCGAGACTGATGTTGAATGGCGCGCCCGATGCTAGTCGCAGGATCGGCGCGAACTGCAAATGTCCCAGCCAGCCCGGCGTATCGAATGTGCCTGAAAATGCGAACCGATGGCGACGATCGAGCAGACTGCGGGAAAGCTCGTGACTAAAGTCGCCGGGAATCAGCGCGTCAGAGGTGTTCACGATGCCGTCATCGCGCAGAAAAGAAAGGGTGTAAACCGCGCGAAAAGAAATGCCGGTGCCGCTCGACCTCTGTCGCCAGCGGTTGCGAACTTCCAGGGTCAGTCCGTGATAGAACGCGTTGCCTACGGAAATCAATTGCTCTATTTCCGTGTGTGTTGAATCGGGCCGCAATGAATTCAAAGCGGCGAGCGCAGCATTGACCGTTGTGGTCGACGTGAATGAGTTGAGGTTTACGAGCGAGACCGGCACGCCCATCTCAAAAATCCGCGCGACAGAATTTGGATTGGCCGGGTCGGGCGGATTCAAAACGAAACGCACGAGGTCTCCGGCAGTTGACGTGTTGATGATTGGTCGATTACCGGCGGGTCCGCTCAAAAAATTCGGAAAATCCCGCGTCGATAGGTATTGAGTAAAACTCGTAAATCCAACCGGCAGTCTTGGCGCGTTGATGTTGAACTCACGCCACAGATGCAGGCTGCGGTTGTAGGTGTAATTCGCTTCAAAAATCCACGCGCGTGGCAGTTCACGCTCGAAACCGACGTTTGCCTGATAGCTTTCGGGGATTCGGAGCGAAGGATCTAGTCGCCGCGAGAATCCGGCGTTCAGGGTGCCAAATTGCCTGACAATTGAAGAATCAGACGTCAATGATTGCGGGAAATGGATCTGACTGAGCACCGCGGCGCGTTGCGCCAACGGGATATCATTCGTATCGAGAAACAACTGCTGCGCACCAAGTGTAAAGTCGTCGATGGTGCGCAATAGCGCGCGGTTGTAAAAGATCCCGGCGCCGGCGCGAATCACCGTCCTGCCCGTCATGAATGGATCGTAAGCGAGTGCAAATCGCGGCCCGAAGTTGTTGTGGTCGGGACGAATGCTTTCATTCTCCCAACGCAAGCCGTAACTAATCATCAGATTCGGCCACAAGCGCCATTCATCCTGTGCAAAGATGCCGGTGTAGACATTGCGCTGGGTTGATGTCGTTAGGAAATTCTGGCGAAAGCGGCTGGGTGCATTGGCCAGAAAATCGCCAAAGCTGTTGAAGTTGAAAGTGCCCGAAGCGTCTGAGAGATCGATGAAAGTAGATTTGATGCGCTGCAAGTCGCCGCCAAACTTCATTGAGTGGGCGCCGTTGACGAACGCAAAAATCTCCTGTGCCTGCCAGCGCATCTCGCTGCGATCAGTCGCGCCAGTTGTCGAACTACCGGCGATGAGCGTTCCGGTAACCAGACTCTGCGAGTCGTTAATGTCGATCAGGACAACGGGGTGCGCGCCACCTTGTGCGGCGATCGCAGGAGTCAATCTCGACCATTGAAAGCGTGTTTGCGCGACGGCGTTCGCAGACAAAACGTAGTTGTCGAGATACGCGATTGCATCCGTGTTTCGTGTCTTTGCCTGCAGCGCTTCGGCCAACCGGCTGCCGCCGCCGAACTGTCGCAGGTTAGTGAAACGGCCAAGCTGATAATTGATTTGGCCGTTGTGCATGTCGGTGAATTTGTGATCGACGCGGATGGTGAAGATTTGGTTGCGCTGTGGCGTGCTTAGGCCTTCGACAAATGGCGCGATGCCGTTCGACGCGACAAGTGCCGGAGCCGGCGGACTCTCGGCTCTTCGCGCACTCGGATTAGTGGGCGCGGGCAAAGGAAACCGCGGATTGTCATCAATCGGCAGCAGCGTCTCGATGGTCGTCGAATCAAGAATTGTGTCGAACTCATAGGCCGCGAAGAAGTGTGTCCGGTCAACGCCGTTGTAGAAAGGAAGTTTGAGCGGTCCGCTGAACGTGAAGCCGGGATCATGTTCTTCAAATGGTGCGTGTGGTAATCCCAAACGCTTGTTCGTGAAAGTATTAGCGTTAAAGACGTCGTTGCGATAAAAATCGTAGAAGCGCCCATGAAACTTGTTCGAGCCGCCGCGCGTGCGCAGATTTACTCGGCCACCGGATGCGCGACCATATTCCGCTGCAAACTGATTGCGAATCATTTGCACTTCTTCGACAGCTTCCGGCGATGGCGTAAAACGTTCGCGTGCTGCGCGGTCATCGTTATTGTCTAATCCGTCAATCGTAACGTTGTTCGAATAAGCAGGTCCGCCTGAAAGCGAGAAGTTGCCGGCTTCTTCCGGCGTGGAACGCGACGATGTGCGATCTTCGGCAAGGTCGCGCGTCGACAGCGGCTCTTCAGCCACGCCGCCCAGTGTGAAGATAAGATCGAGCGGCGAACGGGTCGGCACGGGCAACGCTTCGACTTCCCGTGTGCCAATGGTGCCGCCGACAACCGTACGTGTGGTGTCTACTTCCGGCGCGTTCGCCGGACTAACTACGACAGTCTCGGCCGTCACGCCGGCGGGCTTTAAGATGAAGTCGAGTTGGACATTCTGGCCCGCGACCGTTGTGAGATCCGTTTTCGCTTCTGTCGCGAAATTTGTGAACGTTGCCCTGACTGAATAAGCGCCTGGTTCAAGCTGAATGAGCTTGTAGCGGCCTTCGGCATCCGCAACGACAGTTCGCTCGACCTTTGTTTTGATTAGCGTCGCCGTCACTGACGCACCCGGAATGACGGCACCGTTTTGATCCATCACACGGCCAGCGATCGTGACATTGTCGAGATCCTGCGCGAAAACGGGTGTAGCAAAACAGAGGAGGATGACGAGCAGAGGAAGAGAACTGGGTCTGTGGGAGCAACGCATTGTTTTGACTAAGTAACGGCTTTAGTTGAAATTGGGATTCACTTCAATGCCTCAAGTTTTCCAATCGCTTTGCAGCTTCAATTGCCTCCGGACTATTCGGATACTTCCTTAGAATCTCGCGCCACGCAGCACCGTCGTAATGAAACTGTTTCTTCTCGCGATCGAAAGTGAAGGTAACGCCTTGACGATTGTAGCGATCGAGCCCGTTGTAATTCAGGTAGTACGAAAATTCTGGCGCGCCGTCGGTCGGGATCTCGCGTCGTTCAAACCGGCGCGTGGCCTCGCGCGTTAATTGCTCGGCTGCTTCGGTTGCCGCGTCCCCAAGTGCCAGCAAAATCTTCGGGCGGAGAGGCGAACGTGGAAACGTATCGATAAAGATTCGTGCTCGCGCGACTCTTTCAAACTCGTCGGTGCCGCCGATCAAATGTGCCAGACGCCCATCGTCGCCGCGTCGGGCCGACATCACCAAGGCTTCGCTTTGCACCCAGCCCGACGTTCGACGTGTGACGACAATTTGAGAGAAGTAGATTCCTTCATGATTCCGCCGGGTGCCTCGCACTGAAACGAAGCGGCCGCGACTGAGGCGTCGAATCAAACGCGCGTTAAGGCTGGGTGCTGCGCGCAAGGCTGCCAGCCGCTCGTCAGCCACGACGGCGATGTTTCCGCCCGGCGGTACGCGTTTCTTTTGCGCATGTACCGGAGGCGCGATCGCGGCGAATAGCACGAACGCCGCGATCGCCAGGGTGTGGAGGACAAAACGCCGTGGGGTGAGCATCTGAAACTCCTGGAAAATGCTTACGAGGCGAAGCCCCGCGAACTACTTGAATTCTTGTGCGATTAAGCTATAGCCCGCCGTTAGAAATGGGAGCACAGCGTCAAGACTGCTGCTCGGCTGGCTAATGCCGGGGGCTTATATCACGGTTTGACGGCGACTGCAACATCATTTGCAAGCCGCGTGCGGATGTTTTTTGGCGTGGTTATTTGCTGAGCCGCGACCCGCCTGAGGCTCGCTTCGCGGGCATGGGCCGCTTCAGCCGGCTAATTGGCACAAGCGCGCCAGCTTCGGGAGGTGGCGCCTCGGTGAAGTGGGAGAACTCTTCGACGTGGCTTTGCAGGTATTCGAAGAAGCGCTCGAACTCGTGTTGCATCGCGTCCATCTTCTCGCGCATGTTAAGGATGATTTCGACGCCGGCAAGATTGACGCCGAGGTCTCGCGTCAATGAAAGGATCACTTCGAGCCGTTCGAGATCCGTGTCGGTGTAAAGGCGAGTGTTGCCTTCGGAGCGCGAAGGCTTGAGCAGCCCTTCACGCTCATACAGCCGCAGCGTCTGTGGATGCAACTCGAACTGTTCTGCCACGGCGCTGATGGTGTAAGTTTTGGCTCGCTGCTTCCTCATTAGTAAATCGTAAATGGTGAATCGTAAATGGAAACAAATCTATTTACGGTTCACGATTTTTGCTCACTCCAAACCCATTACCACTCGCGGATTCTCCGGGTTCATCTGCGCGTACTTGCGCAGCAACTCCTTCGTCTCTTCCGAAATCACTTTCGGCAAGACAACTTGCGCCTCGATGAACTGATCGCCATGGGCATTTGGATCGCGCAAGCTTGGCGCGCCACGGCCGCGCAAACGGAATTTCTGTCCGGATTGTGTGCCGGGTGGAATACGCAACTGCGCCTTGCCCTGGACTGTCGGAACCTCAATCTTTGCTCCCAACGCCGCTTCAGCCACAGTGATCGGGACGGTCACATAGATGTTGTCACCTTTGCGGGTGAAGTACTGATGCCGCCCCACGTTCGTAATGATGTAAAGATCGCCCGGAGGTGCACCCAGTCGTCCGCCTTCGCCTTTTCCGGGCACGCGCACGCGGGAGCCAGTGTCGACGCCAGCGGGAATTCGAACCTTTACTGTTTCAGTTTTGGGCAGAGTGCCCTTGCCTTTACAAAGAGAGCACGGCGGCCGTCGCTTGCCGCTTCCCCCGCAATCGGGGCACTCCTGAGTAAAGCGCAGGCGTCCGCCTGCGCGTTGCACTTGCCCTGAACCCTTGCACGTCGGGCAAGTTGTTACCGCACCACCTGTATCGCCCGCGCCGTGACATCGTGAACATTGCTCAGATCGATTGACGGTGAGATTCGTGGTGAGTCCGGTGATCGCCTCTTCAAAACTGATCGAGAGAGGCATCTCGATATCAGCGCCGCGTTGTGGCTGTGGTCTTGGCGGTTCCCTTTCCGCGCGCGTTCCGCCGAAGAGATCGGCGAAGATGTCGCGGAAGCTCGAACCGGCGCCGCCTCCGGTCGTAGTTGCCCCCCAGTCGAATCCCGAAAAATCGAATGGCGCGCCACCGTAAGTTGCGCTCGGTCCGGCGCCCCGCGCAGCCGCGTCGGCCAGGTTGTCAGAGTATTGTCCGAAACGATCGTAGACCGCTTTCTTTTTCGCGTCAGAGAGGACGTCGAACGCTTCGCTGACCTGTTTGAAGCGTTCTTCCGCGGACTTGTCCCCCGGGTTCACGTCAGGGTGATACTTGCGCGCCAGCCGTCGATAGGCTTTCTTGATCTCGTCCGGCTTGGCGTCGCGTTTGACGCCCAGGGTTTTGTAATAGTCCTCTTTGGCCACGTCTCATTTCCGATTGGTAATTGCCGAATGCCGATTGATCTCTGCTCCTGATACCGCGGAAGACGTGCGGCTGACCAGCGACCAATCGGCAATCCAAAATCGGCAATTGACAATGTGCCTTACTTGTTTTCGTCGACGTCGACGTACTCGGCGTCGATTACGTTGTCTTCGCCGCCCCCTTGCGAACCCGTTGATGCGCCCGCTGCGGATGACTGCTCAGCGGTCTCGCCACCCGAAGTGCCGGTCTGCTGATAGAGCGCTTCGGCCATCTTGTGCGAGACAGACTGCAGTGAATTGAACGCATTGTTCAAGCGCTCAACGCCACCTTCTTCAAGTGCCTTCTTGGCGTCAGCGATTCCGGCTTCGACTTCGCCGGCAACCGCGCTCACCTTCTCGCGATTTTCGTTGAGCGTCTTTTCCATCTGATAAACAAGACCGTCCAGACGGTTGCGCGCTTCGATCTCATCGCGCTTGGTCGCATCTTCAGCCGAGTGCGATTCCGCATCACGCATCATTCGATCGATTTCATCTTTGCTCAGACCAGAAGAGGCAGTGATCGTAATTTTCTGTTCGCGGCCCGTGCCCATGTCTTTCGCTGAGACATTCACGATGCCGTTCGCGTCGATATCGAACGCAACTTCGATTTGCGGCATGCCGCGCGGCGCCGGCGGAATACCGATCAGGTGAAACTTGCCAAGCGTGCGATTGTCCGTGGCCATCGGACGCTCGCCCTGAAGCACATGAACTTCGACCGACGTTTGATTGTCCGAAGCGGTCGAGAAAATCTCTGACTTCCGGGTCGGAATTGTGGTGTTGCGCTCGATTAGCTTCGTCGCCACACCACCCAATGTTTCAATGCCCAGACTGAGCGGTGTAACATCGAGCAGCAGAATGTCGGTCTTCTCGCCCGATAACACACCCGCTTGCACGGCCGCTCCTACTGCGACAACTTCGTCAGGGTTGACGCTGCGGTTTGGTTCCTTACCGAAGTAGTTTTTCACCAACTCCTGAACTTTCGGAATGCGCGTAGAGCCGCCAACCATAACGACTTCATCGATCTTCTTCGCGTCCACGCCGGCATCTTTCAAGGCCTGCTCGACCGGCGGCATCAAACGTTTGAAAAGCGCGTCCGCCAGTTGTTCGAACCGAGCGCGCGTCAGTTTCATGACGAGGTGTTTCGGACCGGATTGATCGGCCGTGATGAAGGGCAGATTGATTTCAGTCTCCATCGTGTGCGACAGCTCGATCTTTGCTTTCTCGCCAGCTTCCTTCAGTCGCTGCAAAGCCATCTTGTCTTTCGACAAGTCGATGCCCTGGTCCTTCTTGAACTCTTCGATAATCCATTCGATCAGTCGCTCGTCGATGTCGTCACCACCAAGGTGCGTGTCGCCATTCGTTGACTTCACTTCGACGACTCCCTCGCCGACTTCCAAAATGGAGATGTCGAACGTGCCACCGCCAAAGTCGAACACCGCGATGGTTTCATCTTTCTTCTTGTCCAGGCCGTAAGCCAGCGCCGCGGCGGTCGGCTCGTTGACGATGCGCATCACCTCAAGACCGGCGATCTTGCCGGCGTCTTTCGTGGCTTGCCGCTGCGCGTCGTTGAAGTATGCGGGAACAGTGATCACGGCCTTCTCAATTTTCTGGCCGAGTTTCTCTTCGGCCGACTGCTTCATCTTCTGAAGAATCATTGCCGAGATTTCCGGCGGACTCCATTCCTTGCCGCCCGCAACGATCCGCACGTCGCCCCCGCTGCCCGTACCTTGAACCTTGTAGGGGACTTGTTTGATTTCCTCCGTCACTTCGTTGAAGCGCCGTCCCATGAATCTCTTGATTGAATAAATCGTATTTTCAGGGTTGGTGACCGCTTGACGCTTGGCGACTTGGCCGACCAGCCGGTTGCCGTCCTTGGCGAAAGCGACTACAGATGGTGTCGTTCGACCACCTTCCGAGTTTTCGATAACCATCGGCTCGCCAGCTTCCATGACCGCGACGACCGAGTTAGTTGTTCCTAAGTCAATTCCTATGATTTTGCTCATGTTAAATGCTCCGATTGGTTCCGCTTCTGTTGCTGCGGGGTTGAATGCGACCTCAATATAATACCTGAGTGTATCACTGTCAACCTTGTTTGAGGGCACCTCCCAGGCCAAAAGTTGGTGAGAAAACTCTGGTTTTCGTGGCTATTGCCGTTCGTTAAGTAGGCGCGAGACAAAGAATATGTAGTGAATGCCCGAGATCAAGGCCAGGGTAAAGACCGTGGTGTAGATCGTTGGTAGATAGTAGCCGGTCCCAACGCGGATTTGGGCGGCAAGAATCACGACCGCAACTGCGACAACTTGGACGGCCGTACTGACCTTGCCGGGCAGGGAAGGCTGGAAACCCCGAAATCCCGTGACGACATTGATGGCAGCGGCACCGACCAGAATGAAGACATCGCGGCTAATCACCGTGATTGTCACCCAAAAGGGTACCGGCAGATGTTTTGGCACGGGCGCGGGAAAGACGTTTTTCATCGAAAGCACGACGAACGAGGTCACCAGCATCAGCTTGTCGGCAACCGGATCAAGAATGCGACCTAACGGCGACTGTTGATGAAATCGGCGCGCAAACAATCCGTCGAGGCCATCGGTAATTCCCGCGAGCACGAAGGCAGCCAGTGCGAAAAGAAATTTTTGGTAGAAGAGCAGCGAGACGAAGACCGGAATCAGCGCCATCCGAAAGACAGTCAGCAGGTTGGGCAGTGTGATGATGCGCGACGACACAGGGGATTTAGACGCTGCGCAAGTCGAGAACAGAAATCTCAGGCGGACAACCGTAACGAATCGGCAAAACGACGGTGCCTAGACCGCGAGTGACATAGATTTGTGTGTTGCCGCGGCGTCCCAGGCCGCGGAGCATACGCCGGCGCGGACGGCCTGAGCGGCCTTTCTCAGAGCGCCAGGTGACCTGGCCGCCATGAGTGTGTCCACTAAGCACCAGATCCACTCCAGCGCGGGCAGCGCGGCGAAGAATCGTGGGGTTATGCGCCAGCAGGAGCTTGAACTCATTATGCTGTGCGCCGGCAAGCGCGAGCGACAAATCCTCCAGACCAACCATCGTGTCATCGACGCCGGCGAGCCAGAAACTCTCACCGCGCAGGTCCATGCGCGACCCTTCATTGATCAGGACGTGGATACCTTCGGCGCGAAACAAATCAGCAATCAGCCGCGCGTCTGTCCAATGGTCGTGGTTACCGAGAACGGCGAAGACACCGTGGCGCGCGCGCAACCTGCCGACGACTTCTGCACATGGCGCCGCGTACACCCGATCCTGCGAAATGTAGTCGCCGGTCAGCGCAATCAGGTCCGGCCGCAGATCATTGGCGACCTTCACCGCACGTTCAAGATGCTGTGGGTTCACCAATGGTCCGTAGTGCAAATCGGAGAGATGAACAACTCGCAACCCGTTCAATTTCCCCGGCAGCCTGCGTAGATAGATTTCCTGCCGCTCAATCGAGAGCATGAACGGCTCTGCCAAGGCGACGCGCGCCGCTTGTGCCAGCGCGGACTTAATCGAATTTAGCGATCGTGGCTGCGGTTTGATTGAGCGACGTGTCGGGCGATCGTGTTGCCAGCGGATTGGAGTGGACATTGTGCCTTGGGGGAAAGCGCGCGAATTATAAGCGCGCATCTTCACCTGTGCAATGCAAACGCGTTGTTTTGTTGCGACAGTTCTACGCTACTGTGATTTCCTTCGAGAGGTAAACGTCCTGAATCGCATTGAGTAGTTCGACGCCTTCGTTCATCGGCCTTTGAAACGCCTTGCGCCCCGAAATAAGACCCATGCCGCCGCCGCGCTTGTTGATTACAGCAGTGCGAACGGCTGCCGCGAGATCACCCGCGCCTTTCGACTCGCCGCCTGAATTGATCAAGCCCACGCGACCCATGTAGCCGTTTGCTACTTGATATCGAACCATATCGATGGGGTTATCGCTGGTTAACTTTTCATAGACCAGCTTGCTGGTCTTGCCGTAAGACTTGCCAAGCTCTTTTTCGACGGCTGTGTAGCCGCCATTTCTTTCCGGGAGTTTCTGTTTGACGATGTCCGCCTGAATCGTCACGCCGAGGTGATCTGCCTGGCCAGTCAAATCTGCGGCCGCGTGCATATCGCCCTCGGGAGTCTTGAACTTTGAATTTCGCAGGTAGCACCAGAGAATGCACGCCATGCCGAGTTCATGCGCGTGAGCGAACGCTTGAGAAATCTCGGTGATTTGTCGCGTCGATTCGTCGGAGCCGAAATAGATGGTCGCGCCGACCGCAACCGCACCCAGGTTCCACGCTTCCTTGATATTTCCGAACAGCACCTGGTCGAATTTGTTTGGCAGCGTCAGCAGCTCGTTGTGGTTAATTTTTACGATGAAGGGAATCCGGTGCGCGTATTTGCGCGCGACGGCACCGAGCACGCCAAACGTTGACGCCACTCCGTTACAGCCGCCTTCCATCGCCAGCTTCACAATATTTTCCGGGTCGAAATACTGGGGATTCGGCGCGAAAGATGCACCGCCCGAATGCTCGACGCCCTGATCGACCGGCAGGATTGAGACGTAACCGGTGTCGGCTAGTCGGCCGTGACTGATCAGCGATTGAAGCGAGCGAAGCACCGCCGGAGTGCGATCGGTTTGCGACACGACGCGGTCGACAAAATCAGGCCCCGGAAGATAAATCTGCTCTTTCGGAATTGCTTGTGATCTGTGATCGAGCAGTGCTCGCGCTTCGTCACCTAGCAACTCCTCAATGCGATCGATGGACCCGGACACTCGCTTCATCTCTGTCGCCATACATTCCTCCAGTGGTCAGTCGTCTTGCGTGTTTGAAATCAATAGCGCTTGTGATGTGACGCGAATTATATCATCTCGCCCGCGCGGAAATGAACACGCGCGGGGTTAGTGTTAAACTGGACTTGAAATCGGGAATCATATTTCAAAAAAGATGAATACTGCCGCTGTTCTCGAATATTCCGGGGAAACTTTGCCGATTGAGCTTCAGGGCAAATATGAGCGACTGAAGAATGTAATTGCAGGCTTCAAGTCAGTGCTCGTAGCTTTTTCCGGCGGCGTCGACAGCACCCTGGTGGCTAAAGTTGCGTTGAATGTACTGGGCGCCGGCAGGGTGCTCGCGGCAATCGCTGTTTCATCAAGTCTCGGAGAAGCAGAAGAACGGTCGGCGGTGGATACACTTGCTGAGATCGGTCTGTCTTACATCTCGGTCGAGACGAACGAAGTCGAAGACCAGCGCTATGCAGCAAACCCCATTAACCGCTGTTACTTCTGCAAAGAACATGTGTACGGCGCGTTGGTAAGCGCTGCACGGGCGCGTGGCTTAGGTACCGTCGTCGACGGTTTTAATGCGGAAGACACCGTGGATTTCCGACCTGGGCGGAAGGCAGGACGCGAATTAGGTGTGCGCAGCCCGCTTCATGAGGCAGGTTTCAGCAAGGACGATGTACGCGCGCTCGCGCGCCACCTTGGTCTGAGCAATTGGGACAAGCCGCAGATGGCCTGTCTTTCGAGTCGAGTCGAATACGGCATACCGATTACGCCAAAGATTCTGCGGCAAATTGATCGTGCCGAAAACGCTTTACGACAATTGGGCTTCGAAGATTTGCGCGTGCGACATCATGGCAGGGTGGCGCGAGTTGAAATTGAAGGAGCAATGCTTCCCACCGCATTGGCGCAACGCGACGAAATTATTGAGGCGGTGAAAGCGGCGGGCTACCACGACGTGACGATTGATCCCGAAGGTCTGCGTCACGGCAGCATGAATGAAGGATTAAAGAACGTTGGACAAGGAAACTCTTAATGAACTGCTGGAGCAGGTTGCTAACGGCAAGGTGACGCCAGCGCAAGCGCTCAAGAAATTGCGCTGGCAACCCGTCGAATCAATCAGTGACTTCGCGCGCCTTGACCATCATCGCGGGTTGCGGCAAAGCATGCCGGAATTTGTTTACGGCGAAGGCAAATCTCCCGAGCAGGTTGTTGCGATCATGTCGGCGATGGTTGAGCGCACGGGCAGAGCACTGGCAACACGAGTGACTGCAGCGCACTACGAAGCGGTGCGCGCCGGTTTGCCGGACACGGTTCACAATCCGATAGCGCGCACCTTGAGCGTCAACGGCTTTCAAAAGGTTGAGATTGGAAACGTGCTCGTCATTGCCGCGGGGACGTCTGACGTTGCGGTCGCAGAAGAAGCCGCAGAGGTCTTACGCTTTCTCGGCAACGCAACGCGCACCTTGTACGACGTGGGCGTCGCCGGAATCCATCGCTTACTTGAGCACGCCAACTTTTTGCAGGAAGCAGACGTATTGATTGTCGTTGCCGGAATGGAAGGCGCGTTGCCGAGTGTCGTGGGTGGCCTGGTTGAGAGTCCAGTGATCGCCGTGCCGACGAGCGTTGGTTACGGCGCGAGTTTCCAGGGACTCGCAGCGTTGCTCGGTATGCTGAATAGTTGCGCCACCGGCTTGACAGTTGTGAACATCGACAACGGATTGGGCGCAGCGACCGCAGCGCATCGCTTGTTGACACGAATGCGCGCGGCGGCGAAAAGACATGCCGAGGCGTCATCTGTTGAGGAGGCAATCACTCGATAATGCGCGTCGCGTATCTCGACTGCGCGGCTGGCATCAGCGGCGACATGGTGCTGGGTGCGCTGATCGATGTGGGCTGGCCAGAACAGAAGCTGCGCGAACTGATCGCGAAACTGAAAATCGGCGACGTACAACTGAAAGTCGATCGCGTCAACAAACGCGGGATCGATGCGACCCAGGTAAGCATTCTTTCTTCACCGCATCAACCACATCGAGGGTTGCACGATCTCGCAACGATCGTGATGCAGGCCGATTTGTCAGAGTCGATTCAGCACCGCGCGATTGCTGCCCTGCAGCTTCTCGCCGAAGCTGAGAGCCAGGTGCACGGCGTGCCTGTCGATCGCATTCATTTTCACGAAGTCGGCGCCGTCGATACGATCGTCGACGTCGTGGGCGCATTCGTTGGGTTTAGTGACTTACAAATTGAAGAAGTTCATTCCAGCTCTTTGCCTTGGTCACGCGGCACCGTGAAGACTGAGCATGGTGTGCTGCCGGTGCCGCCCCCCGCCGTCGCGCTTCTGTTGCGCGATGTCCCAGTCGTCGGCGTGGACATTGAAGGTGAGACTGTGACACCGACGGGCGCAACTCTCGCGCGCTCACTCGCCAAACAATTCGGCGTGATGCCGGCGATGAAAGTGGAACGCGTCGGTTATGGCGCTGGACAACGCGACTGGCCGGACCGCCCCAACGTTCTGCGTTTGACGATTGGAGACCGTAGTGACGACTCCGGTTTACACGTCGAGCAACTCACAGTTCTCTCAAGCAACATCGACGACATGAATCCGCAGTGGTACGAGCCGCTAATGAAACTTCTTAGTGAAGCGGGCGCGCTCGATGTCTGGCTGACACCAGTGCAAATGAAAAAGAATCGGCCCGGCACAATGATTGAAGTTCTAAGTCGGCCGAGTGACGCCGAAGCGCTTCGCGCATTGTTACTGCGTCATACCTCAACGCTTGGAGTGCGCGAGACGTCGGTCACACGCCACAGTCTGCCGCGCGAAATCCAAACAGTGCAAACTCAATACGGCGCGGTACGCGTGAAGATCGCAACCCTTCCCGACGGCTCACGTAAAGCTTCGCCGGAACACAATGATTGCGTCGCTCGCGCTGCAGAATTTGGAGTGAGTGTGGCGGATGTGTGGCGCGAAGCGAGCAAGCTGACTTGACCGTCGGGCGCGTTATTCGGCGCCAGCCGCCATTGCTTCGGCTTGAAGTTTTTGCTGGAGCGATGAGCGCCAGGCATGCTCTAAATCTGCAACTGGAAGGTTCACTAATTCCTCACCATCGTTCGTAATTCGCAATCGCTTTGAGCCGACTGCGCCGAGGATGGTCATCGGACAGCTGGCGTTTGCGGCAATTTGTTCGATCTCAGCTCGCGCTGATTCGACGAAGCTAATGATGATGCGGGAGGGCGACTCGCTGAACAACAACGGTGCGGAGTCTGGAGTGCGGATTCCGGCGTCAGGAACTGAAGACTCTTTCGCTGACTCCCGACTGCGGACTCCAGACTCCAGAGTTATTTCAGCGCCAATCGCTTCACGATTAAGAGAAGAGAAGCAGGATTCCGCCAGTGCAACCGCCAGTCCGCCGTCGGAACAGTCGTGAGCTGATTTCAAGAGACCGGCTTCGGCAGCTCGGAGACAAGCGGTCTGCACGGCGAGTTCGCGGGTGAGATCGAGCTTAGGTATGACTGATGGTGCTGCACCCTCCCTAACGGTCGGGTCTCCGCCGTTGGTGACGGCTGCGTATTCGCTACGCGAAAGATCGTCATGCGTTTCGCCGAGCAGAACAATCACGTCTCCTTCGGTTTTGAAGCCCGGTTGAATCACGCGCTTCACGTCCTCGATCAATCCAACCATCCCGATGACGGGCGTCGGCAGCACGCCACGCCCTTCAGTCTCGTTGTAAAACGAAACGTTCCCGGAAACCACGGGTGTGTTGAATGCTCTACAGGCTTCAGCCATGCCGTCGATCACTTCTGAAAACGACCACATCACTTCCGGACGTTCCGGCGAAGCAAAGTTCAAACAATTCGTTACGGCGATCGGCTTTGCGCCGACGCAGACAACGTTGCGCGCGGCTTCCGCCACCACCAGTCTCGCGCCTTCCCGCGGATTCACCGCACAGTAACGACCGTTGCCGTCGAGCGCGATTGCCAAAGCTTTCCGGGTCTCCTTGATACGGACCACCGCAGCGTCTGCGCCGGGCAGTACGACCGTGTTTGTGCGCACCATGTGATCGTACTGGCGATAGACCCATTCTTTGGAAGCGAGATTTGGCGAAGCAAGCAGGTTCAGCAGCGCGTCGTTGTAATTTTGGTCTTTGGTCTTTGGCCTTTGGTCTTTGACAGTTGTGGAAGTTGCGGACTTTGGACTTTGGACTTTGGACATTGGACGCTCATAGATCGGCGCTTCATCCGTTAGCGCCTTGACCGGTACATCGCAAACAACTTCCCCTTCATGCATCACGCGCATGCGACCGTCTTCGCGCACGTGTCCGATGACTACTGCGTCCAGGTCCCACTTCGCGAAGATCTCGACGATTTCTTTCGAGCGCCCTTTGTGCGCCACGATCAGCATGCGCTCCTGGGATTCCGACAAAAGCATTTCGTACGCAGTCATGCCCGTTTCGCGTTGCGGTACGAGTGATAAGTCGATCTCGATGCCGGTTTCGGCGCGCGCGGCCATCTCGCACGTCGAGCAGGTTAGGCCCGCGGCGCCCATGTCCTGAATCCCGGCAATCGCGCCACTGCGCATCGCTTCCAGGCACGCCTCGAGCAGCAGCTTTTCGAGAAAGGGATCGCCAACCTGAACCGTGGGACGCTTTTCCAAAGCCTCTTCGTCGAATTCCGCAGAAGCCATCGTGGCGCCGTGAATTCCATCGCGACCTGTTTTCGCGCCAACGTAAAGAACCGGATTGCCAACGCCCGTGGCTTTGCCGAAAAAGATTTGATCCTTGCGCACCAGGCCAAGCGCGAAGGCATTCACGAGCGGATTCAGCGCGTATGCATCGTCGAAGGCAACTTCGCCGCCGACGGTCGGCACGCCAAACGCGTTACCGTAATGCGCGATCCCGGCGACAACTCCGGCAAGCAATGAACGATTGCGACGGCCATTCTTTGGATCGTCCAGCGAGCCAAATCGCAAACTGTTCAGCGCGGCGATCGGCCGCGCGCCCATCGTGAAGATGTCGCGAAGGATTCCGCCAACCCCGGTTGCCGCACCCTGAAACGGTTCAATGAAAGAGGGATGGTTGTGCGACTCAATTTTGAACGCAGCGCACCAACCGTCGCCGACATCGACGATACCTGCATTTTCGCCGGGAGGAACTATGACGCGCTCACCTTGCGTTGGCAGACGCTTCAAATGAATCCGCGAAGACTTGTAGGAACAATGCTCAGACCACATGACGGAAAAGACGCCGAGTTCAACGACGTTCGGCGCTCGGCCGAGCAGTTCTCTTATGCGCGTGAATTCGTCAGGAGTTAGGTTGTGAGCGGCAAGTACTTCAGCGGTGATCATTTTTAGTGATGAGTCATGAGTAATGAGTTATGAGTGAGGACGCCGAGTTTTACTCATCACTCATTACTCATCACACATCACTGCGTTATTGTCTTATCAATGATGGCGCGCAGTTCTTCAGGTTTAATCTTTCCAAAGTGGCGATACACAAGAGCGCCCGTGCGATCGTAAATGAATGTTGCCGGCAATGCCCCGTCCCAATTTGCGTCGATCGTGTGAATCGCCGGCTCTTTGTCAGCCACGTTTAGCAGCACCACCGGCATCTTCGCCTTCATTTCCTGAATGAAGGAGACTGCCAGGCGCTTATCTTCGAGTTCATCGACCGTGACTGAAAGAAAATTCAATCCCTTCGCACGATAGTCATCATCGATTTTGACCAGATCAGGAAACTCTTCCCGGCAACCGTCGCACCATGTCGCCCAGAAGTTCACCAGCAGCGGCCGCGCTTCTTTCGGATCGCGTTGCAAAAGCTTCTTCAAGCCGTCCAGATCCACGACGGTGATTTCAGAAGCAGCGCTGGTGAGCGCGCCGTCGGTAGAAGTCTTAGACGATGGCGCTTGCGAGTTCTGCGATTGAGCCGCAATCGCTGCCAGCGCCAGCGCCAAAACAATTGAAAGAAAAAGACGCATTTCGTTTCTGGCGCAACCGCTTGCGTTGCGCGCCTTCAGATCGGGAACAAGCGCAAGTTAACAACTTGCGCCATCGGTGTACTACGAAACTCGCTTAATCGTGCAGCCGAACGCGGCGCCTCCAGTCTTAGTGACAGCTTTACCGGCCAGCATTTCATCGAGCGCATCGCGCAGATCGTTTGCGGTGATGCCTTCTGCTTTTTGCGAGTTGTCGATACGGCCGTGATAGACGAGCTTCATGTTTGCGTCCAGCACATACGCTTCCGGCGTGCGCGTCGCCCCAAGGCGATCTGCGATCTTATTGCCGTCGTCTTTCAGAATCGTAAACGTCAACCCCTTATCAGCCGCGTGCGATTTCACTTCGGCGGCCGGCTCGGTGTTGTTTGCATTGATGCCGACGACATTGACGCCCTTCGCTTTGTAGTCTTGCGCCAGTTTTTCCATCCGCTCGTTGTAAGCGTTAGAGACCGGGCACTTCGTCGCGATAAAGAGAATGACGACACCTTTCGAACCCGCGAGCGATTTCAGCGAGTGCTCTTTGCCGTCTGTGTCGGGCAGTTTGAAGTCGTCGAGTACTGTGCCGATAGTCGGCGGCGCGGGTACGTCATTGTCGGGGCGGCCGCTGCCGGCAACCGCGGCCAGCGCAATGACAACAAGAGATGCGACCAAAAGTGAAACTCCGTACTGCTTCTTCATGCGAACTCCTTTCGGGCGGTTGAATTGAACTCAGAGATTATCAGCGAAAACTTAGACGTGGCAAGCGGCCCGATGGTTTACACGTCGCGCGCTGCTCACGCGGTCATTTTCCGCAAACTTGAGAGAAAAACAATTAACGTAAGAGCCGTCGTGACTGCTGCGGACAACAGGCAATATTGGCAAAAGTGATGGATCACAAATGCTTGCAGGTACAAGAGCCAAAGCGTCGTCAAAAACATTAGGCCGAGCAGGATTTTCAATAAGAGCTTGACGAATGGATAGTTGAACGCGGCGAGGACTGCGAGGCTAAAGACTACGAAATAAGCAGCAGCGCCAATGGCGGCGAGTGGCACGGCGCCGACCTGGGCGTAAGGACTGCTCAGGACTTCAGAACAACCTGAAATGATCGTGCACCGAAGACTCGCGCCGGTGATGTGTTGAACTGTCAGATAAATGGCGTCGCCCAGGCCGATGAGCGAGACCAGCGCGGCGATAAGGTACGGCCAGGAGAGGGTTGAGGAGCGCAATGAGTTGGTCTGAGTCATCGAATTTCTCCCTCTCCCTCTGGGAGAGGGTTGGGGAGAGGGCCTAGCGAGAACTTCAAAAGCCTAATCCTTCCGCTTTTCAGGAAGGTGTTTCGTGATTTCACGCAAAACCGCAGCAGCATCACTTAGCACTTGCTCGTTCGTGAATCGAAGTACGCGAACTCCCTGCGAAGTCATATATGCATCTCGGATCTGATCGTGACGCCATCGGTCGTTCTTCTGATGAATCGATCCATCGCATTCGATTACCAATTGTGCTTCTGAGCAGTAGAAGTCCGAAACATAATCCCCGAACTGATGTTGTCTTCGGAATTTGAAGCCCAATAACTGACGCTGTCTCAGAAGCTGCCAAAGCAAAGATTCGGCTTCGGTTGGATCTTTTCGCTGTTCTCTCGCAAGGTTTTTTAGTCCCGCCGAGTGGTAACCAGCGCGATAATGTCTTTGCCGTCGCACGTTGAAGAGGAAAGAAAAGAAAATGGTCGGTTTGTGCGTTAAGCCCTCTCCCCGACCCTCTCCCAGAGGGAGAGGGTGTTTGATGTCACTGTCCGTTCAGGGCGTCGTTGATCATCTTGCGCAATCCATCGGGCTTCCATGATTCGCCGGTCGCTTCCCGACCGTTAACGAAAAAGCTGGGCGTCGATTGAATCGCGAGCGCGTGTGAACGTTTACCGTCCTGGAAAATGCGCGCCGCCACTGCTTCGCCATTCAAATCGCGCATGAATTGGTCGGGATTCAGGCCGATCTGTTTTGCGTATTCAACAAACATTGCAACCGCGGCGTCCTTGTCCTTTAACTCGGACCAGGTGGTCTGGGTCTCAAACAGCTTATCGTGCATCGCCCAGAACTTGTCTTCGCCTTGCAACCCCGCGGCCTCTGCCGTCTGTGCCGCCACGATTGAATACTGATGGTTGGGATACAACGGATTTTCCCGATAGATGACGCGCAGTTTTTCACCGAACTCTGTTTCCATTTTCTTCAATTCGGGATAGTAAGCGCCACAGGAAGGACACTGGAAATCAGCAAACTCTTCGACCGTCACCGGAGCGTTGGCATTGCCGCGCACGTGCGCTGGTGTCGCGCCCTCGGGCAATGAACCAGGTGACGGCGTGGCCGCCCGTTGCGGGCCACCTGACTGGCGCGAGCTGGATGACATCTTCCACATCACGCCCAACGCGATGACCAAAACGATTGCGATGATCAGGAAAGGAACGGAACGTTTCATTTGTGACTTTAAGTTAGCGAAACCGGTTCAAATAGCGCTACGCAGCGGCGGCGAGCGCTCCTACCAGAGAATGAAATAGGGCACGTCCATCACTGGAACCGAGTGCCTCTTCGCATGCGCGTTCAGGATGCGGCATCAAGCCGAGTACATTGCGGCCCTTGTTGCATATGCCCGCAATGTTGTCACGCGAACCATTCACATTTGCGATATCTCTGACATTGCCCTGCGGGTCGCAATAGCGAAAAACGATCCGGCCGTCGCGATTTAACTCTTCGAACGTAGCATCGTCGCAGACGTAGTTGCCTTCGGCGTGCGCGATTGGCATACGCAACACCTGGCCTCTTGTTAGCTCGTGAGTGAATGCTGTGTCGCTGCTTTCGACGCGCACATTCACATGTTCGCATACAAAGTGCAGCTCGCGGTTACGAATCAAGGCGCCCGGGAGCAAGCCTGCCTCGCACAAAATCTGAAAGCCGTTGCAGATGCCGAGGACCAACTTGTCCTGCGCGGCAAACTTTTTCACTGAATTCATGACCGGCGAGAAGCTGGCCAGCGCACCCGCGCGCAGGTAATCGCCGTAAGAAAACCCGCCAGGAATAATTAGCGCGTCGTACGAAGAGAGTTCGGTATCGCGATGCCAGATGAAGTCAACCGGCTGGCCGACGTGTTTGGAAATGACGTGGTATGCGTCATGGTCGCAATTTGAGCCGGGAAATACGATGACCCCAAATTTCATAGACTTACTTACTGTTAGAGTACCGACTTTTAGTCGGGCTCCTTCCAACGCAAAAACCAACTAAAGTTGGTACTCTAACGCCGTTCACCTCTCAATCTCCACGCGAAAATCTTCGATGATGGGGTTTGATAGAACTTCGCGCGCCATGCGTTCGGCTTCAGCCAGCGCTTCCTCATCGCTCAATCCGCCGTTCAATGCGATCTCGAAATATTTTCCCTGCCTGATATCGTTTATTCCGTGATATCCGAGCAACTCAACCGAGTGCTTGATGGCTTTGCCCTGTGGATCCAGGACGCTTGGTTTCAAGGTTACGTAGACTTTCGCTTTCATAAAATTGCGTTTCGAGTTTGGAGTTTCGGGTTTCGAGTTCGGCGCTCGGTGCAACTTTGCTTCGTTCAAACGACAATCTAACTCGAAACTTGAAACTCGGAACTCGAAACTGCCGACCGGCGAACGCAAGATAATACGGCAAAACATTGCGCTAACGGTAGCCGATATCATAGTATTTGCGCCGTTCTAGTCGGGCTTTCAAAACTTTTCTAAGGAAGAAGTTCAATGTCAGAGCCATACACACCACCGCCGCTACCAGAAACTAACGCTCCAGGTGGCCAGGCTAGCATCGGCATGGATGCGAACCTTGCATCAATGCTTTGTTATCTCACGATGATTTGCTGCGGCTTGGGCATTGTGATCAGTCTGGTTTTCTTTCTCATTGAAAAGACGAGCCGCCTGCTCCGTTTTCATGCTATGCAGGCGTTGCTTTACGGCGGCGTCTGGATCGTTCTCGGGATCGTTTTTCGCATCTTGTCGATGGTGGCCGACATTGCGCTTGGCGACTCACTCGGAATCTTCGTCTTCTTTGGTTGGCTTGCAGTCAGACTTTTAGTTGCAGTCGTGCTGCTGGCCTTTTTGATTATTGCCGCAATCAAGGCCTATCAGGGTCAGTATTACAAGCTGCCGATCCTGGGTAACATTGCCTGGGGCATCGTCAACAAATAGTCTTTAGTACAAAACGCTTTACTATTTTCAAACCCGCAGGAGAAACTCGAGATGGATACTGGTAAGTCGGCCCTCGGCCTGGACGGAAATGTAGCCGCTGCGATTGGCTATCCGATCGGCATCATCGCGATCATTTCGCTGGTAATGGAGAAAGAAAATCGCTTTGTGAAGTTTCACGCGCTGCAGTCGATTTTGCTGCACGTCGCGGCTGTCGTGGTCATGATCGCGTTTTGGATATTGAGCGCTGTGGTCATGGTCGGCGGTATTGCCGCCAGCGCGGCGACCAACAGCGGCGCGGTTGGCGGTTTAGCCAGCATGCTGATCGGCCTCGTTTGGCTGGTTTTCGTGGTGCTCTATCTCCTTGGCCTGATTCTGTCGGCGGTCAAGGCTTACCAGGGAGCGATGTTCAAGTTGCCGATTATCGGCGGCATGGCCGAAAAATGGGTCAAGTAAGGACGCGGGTTACGAGCGGGTTAGACTCAGCGTTGAGTTTCTGATCCGCTCGCTATCGCACGCGGTTCTGTGCCGAACACTCTCGCGAAAACTTGATCGACATTCCGCAGATATCGATCGAGCGAGAACACTTCATCGATTTGTTCTGAAGACAGGTGAGCGGCGATATCTTTGTCGGCTGAGACAAGACCTCTAAAGTCGCCGCCTTCGTCCCAACATTTCATCGAGTTTCGTTGAACCCACTCGTAAGCTGTCTCGCGCGCCACGCCTGCCTGCGCTAGCGCCAGCAGCAACTCGCCGCTGAAAACTAGCCCGCGCGTCGCGTTGAGATTCTCAAGCATTCGATCAACGTGGACCACCAGACCGTCGATTAACGAAGCGGCTTTCTCGAGCATGTAGTCTGTTGCGATGCTCGAATCAGGCAGCACGACGCGTTCGGCTGATGAATGCGAGATGTCGCGCTCGTGCCACAGCGCAACATTTTCCAAACCGACGATGCTGTTCGCCCGCACCAGGCGCGCCATGCCGCAAAGCCGCTCCGACAGGATCGGATTGCGCTTGTGGGGCATCGAGCTCGAACCCTTCTGGCCTTTCTTAAACTTCTCCTGAGCTTCGCGGACCTCCGTGCGCTGCCAGTGCCGGATTTGCAGCGCGAATTTGTCGATTGAAGAAGCAATCACCGCGAGTGTGCAAAGATATTCAGCATACGAATCGCGTTGCACAACCTGGGTCGATACGGGCGCCGCTTTTAAGCCGAGTCGCGCGCACACTTTCTCTTCGACATCGGGCGTTAGGTGCGCGAACGAGCCAACCGCGCCGCTCAATTTGCCAACCGCAACAGCTTCACGAGCGCGCACTAAGCGTTCGCGATTACGAGCCATTTCGTCGTACCAGAGCGCGAAGGTCAGTCCGAACGAAGTCGGTTCTGCGTGAATGCCGTGTGTGCGGCCAATCTGCGGAGTGTTCTTGAACTCGAACGCGCGGCGCTTCAGAACTTCGAGGAGCGCATCGATTTTGCGCAGCAGGATGTCGCCAGCATCCCGCAACAGCAGCGCGTTCGCCGTATCGACGACATCTGATGAAGTCAGACCGTAATGAACAAAGCGTGACGATTCACCAATTGACTCAGCGAGGTTAGTGGTGAACGCGATGACATCGTGATCGGTTGTCTTCTCGATCTCGTTGATGCGATCTACGGAAAACTTTGCGCGCGATTTGATCTCTCCGAGCGCTTCACGCGGAATCGTGCCCATCTCGGCATGGACTTCGCAGACCGCGATCTCAACGTCCAGCCATTTCTGGAATTTGTTTTGCTCAGACCAGAGCGCGCCCATCTCGGGCAAGGTGTAGCGTTCGATCATGGTGAATAGTAAGCGTAAATGGTAAATAGACGTTTGCGGAAGCGCGGCAGTTTCTATTTACGATTTACCATTTACGATTCACTATTTCAGCGCCGTCGAAGTCACAAAGTATTTCGCCAGATACCACTTGCCGCCGTGTTCGATCAAAGTAAATGTTTCCATGGCGTCGCCGCGCTCGAATTGCGTCTGGTAAATTGCCATCAGCGTATGGCCGGCGATAGGCGCCGTTCCGGTTTGCTCTTCACGTGCGGTGTCCAGGTTGCGTACCTGCGCGCGGCCCATTTTGTCGTGCAGTCGCTGAAGAGTCGCTTTTGATTCTTCGAGCGTCGAATCCTTGCGCCATTCGTCGCCGGCATCATTGTAAAGCCTTTCGTAACGGCCTGCGTCAATGTCCTGAATTGCCGTGTCGAGAACCGTCTGCGCGGCGGATGGAATGCCTGACCGGCGCGTCTGGTGACGACATGCTATCGAGAAAGCAAGGAGCAGCGACGTGGCTAAGGCGATAGCGCGGATCGCCTTCATTCTTCCGCCCTCATCGTTCGTCCCTGCCTTCAGACTTCGATCCACGCCGTCGGCTCTTTCGGAAATGACAAAGTGATTTCTGTGTCGCTACGAAACAACGGCGACCGTTCGTACAAAGCGGTCTCGGCAGTGATTTTCGCGAGATATGGATTGTTCGCGCGTTGCGACAGGTGCGCCAGCACGACATGTTTAGCTTGTCCGTCGAATCCGTCAACCAACCACTCGGCCACGTCTTCGTTCGATAAGTGGCCGAGGCGCGAAAGGATTCGCTGTTTCAGTTCCCACGGATAGTTCTCGACCGTTTTTAGCATATCGCGGCTGTGATTCGATTCGATCACGATCGCCGCGCAGCCGCGCAGTTGCTGCGTAATCAGCGTAGTGATGTGACCAAAGTCCATGAGTGTTGCCACTTTCACGCCATCATGCGTGGCCGTAAATCCGAAGTTGTCGACCGCGTCGTGCGGCACGGTAAAAGGATGAAAATCGATCTCGCCAATGCGAAAGTCTCTTCCGGAATCGATCTCAACCATTCGATCGCGGAGTGCGTCCGCGCGCCGGCGCCGCTCATCGTTTACGATGCCCGAGCCTCCGGATTCCAGGATGTAAGCGTTATGCGTCTTCGCGGACATATAAACGGGGCAATCGAGATCTTTGACCAGCACACGCAGCCCGCCGACGTGATCGCCATGCTCGTGTGTTACCAAAATGCCGTCAAGCGAGTTTGGATCTTCGCCGAGTTGATTCATGCGACGGGCAATCTCACGCGCGCTGAGCCCCGCATCAACCAACACACGAGTGCCATTAGCGACTAGCAGCACCGCGTTGCCAGTCGAGCCGCTGCCAAGAACAGAAATCTTCATCAGAAGTGAAAGGTCACGAGCAAAACGCGAATGGCTAAATTAGCAGGAAGACTACACACTTGTCACTGCGCTTTAAACCTGCAAACGCGATCGATCGACAGCAAAGCCGTTCAAATTACCTAGCGCGCCAACAGCGAGGGACTCGGTCGTGAAATGTGTCTGGGCGAGGTTCAACATGTCCTCGCGCGTGACGGCTTCAATTCGTTGAATGATTTCATCAGGCGGAATCCTGCGGCCATGCACGATCTCCTGACGCGCCAAAGCGCCAACGCGAGCGCTCGAGGATTCGAGGCTTAACAGAATCGTTGAGATAGCCTGCTCCTTGGCCAGCTGAAGTTCGTCTTCGGCAACAGGTTCGCGCACCACGCGCCGCAATTCTTTTAACGACAGGTCCAAAACCTGGTCGATGTGAGCAGGTGAGGCGCCAGCATAGATCGTAAACACACCGACGTCGGAAAAGGTATTGCCACCCGCTCCGATCGCGTACGCCAGGCCGCGCTCTTCTCGTATCGATTGCCACAGACGGCTGGAAGTGCTGCCGCCGATAATCGTTCCCAACATGCTGGCAATATAGCGATCATCGCTGATCGCGGACGGCCACGGCGCGGCAATAATCAAGTGCGCCTGCTCGAGCTCGCTTTTTCGCTCGATCACAATTGGCGCGGCCACCGCGGGCGCAGTAGCGGTTATTGGCTGCGCTGGTTGGCCATTACTGCTTCCAAAACTCTTCGTTGCCAGGTCAACGAGTTCACCGTGGGTCACGTTGCCCGCCGCCGCGATAACTAAATTCGCCGGTGCATAGTTACCAGCGTGGAAGCCCGCAGTCTTAGCCCGATCGAAACTCGAAACCGTGGTGACCGTACCTTCGATCGGCCGTCCCAGTGAATGATCCGGAAAGTAGGCGGCGTTGAATAACTCGCCGAGGAATTCCTCCGGCGTGTCTTCGACCATCTTCATCTCTTCGATGATGACGTTTTGCTCGCGCTTCAAATCATCTTCGTTGAAGCGCGGGTTCGCCAGCATGTCGGCGACCAGATCAAAGGCGGCGGGCAGGCCAGAGTCCACCACCTTCATTGAGAAGCCGGTCATCTCGTGCGTCGTATACGCATCCAGATGGCCTCCCAGCCGGTCGGATTCCATCGCTATGTCGTGCGCGGATCGACGCTGAGTGCCCTTGAACAGGGCGTGCTCGATAAAGTGGCAGATTCCGTTTAGTTGCGGTGATTCGTGTCTGGAACCGCGCCGCACCCAGATTCCGAGGGTGACCGACCGCAGTCCGGGCATGTGTTCCGTCAGGATCGTCAGACCATTCGGAAGTCGGGTTGTCCTTACCTGGTTGATCATTGATTGCGGAAAACGTGACGGTAAATCATTAAGGAGGAACATCGTAACACGGCGAAAAGGCGCCGCAAAATTCGACTCTGGCATTGATTTTTGCCCTGGAAATTTGTCGGGAAAATGGCAGAGTTTGCTTGACAGCGGCCCGTAGGGTGGCTGAAAATTACGGCATTCAAGCGGGTGAAGGTCTCCCTTGCCCGAGAGCGGCCTCGTGAGGCGCTCAGGCATCTGACAAACGCAGCGGAGAATCGAATAACCGAATCTGGGTTCAATTCGGCGAATGCAGCCAACTAATTCCGTTCAATCGTTCGTGGTTCCGCGCGAGTTTCGGTCGGAGGTCCAGCCGCGATGAAAAAAATCTTCAGATTTAGTACGCCGCTGGTGGCAATGGCAGTAATTCTGACGACCGTGGCATCGTCAGCTTACGGTAAAGGCACCCGCGGCCTCGCCACTGTTACCGGCACTGTTCGCGACAATCGGGGAATGCCGTTGGCCGGCGCCCTCATTCAAATTGTTCGTGAAGGCGCAAACAAGATCGTCAAAGAAGCACGGACGGCCACTGACGGCAGCTTCTCAGCAAAGATCCCCGCCGGAAAATATTCACTCAAGGCGGTGGCGGCAGGATTTAGCGAAGTCCTTTTCTCGTCGGTAACAGTCGCGCCTTCCGCTGAAATTGCGTATCGCTTCAATCTTGAACCACTTGGAGCCGGCAGAACCTATCCTGAACAGCGCAACGATCGTGACAACGTGAAGTGGCGTCTGCGTGCCGCACAAACGCAGCGCTCGATTTTCCAGCAGAACGATAAACCTGATGCCACTGTTGCGGCGGTTGAGGCTGACCAATCCACGAACGCCGACGAAGTCAGCATGACGCCTGGCGACGATAGCGGTAACAGCAAGCCGCGGCCTCAGGGCGTCGTGGAAACCTACTTCGCCGAGTCTGGAAGCCCCTTTGGTTCCAATTATCAGGGCTTAAACTTCGCGTTCGCTTTGCCCGCGTCTGAACGAATCGATCTAGTTTTCGTGGGTCAGACCGGAATTGGCTCATCAGCTCCGCAGCGCTTTGAAACGACTGCGCACTTGCGCGTCAACGATCGACATCGAGTAGGAGTTGGTGCGGGAGCCGCTGAGCTGTCGTCATTCCCCCTGTCGCCGAATAAATCGGCAAATAAGTTGGGGCAGATGTCGATTCGCGCGGTCGATGAATGGATCGTGCGCGATGGCTTCGTGGTAGTGCTGGGAGTTGATTATTCGCGCTTTGTCGGCGCCGGCAACGCCGCCGCAGTCACTCCGCGATTCGGAGTGCAGTTTGACGCAAATGCGCGCACCAGAGTCAAAGCCGCATACGCAACTACCGACGACGGCTATGAGTATCAAAGCATGCCGAACTTCGAAGGCGGTGATGTAGTTTTCAAGCGCCCGACGAATCGGCCGGTCGCGTTTGTCGGTGGTCGCGCCGTGATGGCGCGCAGTCGTCGTTTGGAAGTTGGAATCGAGCGCGAGCTGAGCAATCGTTCTACGATCGAAGCCACCGCGTTCCTCGACATGACTGCTGGCCGTGGCGTCGGTTTGTTGGCCACTCCGGTTTCCGGGTTTTCCGCTGAGACTGGACGAGCGTTCCTGCGGGTTGCGAACCAGGAAGGATCTGCTCGCGGCGCCCGTGTGGTTTATTCGAATCGTCTAAACCATGTTTGGAACGCCTCGGCCGGTTATTCGTTTGGACGAGGCCAGCGAGTTTCACCATTGGGCATCGGAAATCCGGCACAGCTATTCGAAGGCGGATTTTTCCACTCAGTCGCACTCCAGATTGCGGGCGATTGGTCGACTGGCACGCATGTGCAGACAGTGTTCAGGTTTTCTCCCGAAGCAACGGTCTACGCTATCGATCCATTTGCCGGACAGTTGGCCGTCTACGATCCTTCTTTGAGTATTCAGGTCACGCAGGATCTGCCCACGTTTGGTTTGCCGCTACGAGCGCAGGCGATTGTCGATGCGCGTAATCTGCTGGATGTGCAGACTACGACGACGAACGGCGAGACAATCCTGCTGGTTGGTCCAAACGGTCGCTCAGTACGTGGAGGAATTTCGGTTCGGTTCTGAGATGCGCGAACACGCGCGTCTTTGCTCTTTCGCTCACGATACTTCAGTCGCAGGACTCGCGGGTTTCTCCAAAATCTCGGACGCATACGAAAAATCGGACGCGCTTGCCGAATCGCTGGCGGTTTGGACGCTTTCGACCGTGAGAAAGCGGCGAAAAGGCTACCCGAAACAATCGTCGACTTGCTTTTGCGGCGAGGCGTGCCTGCAAGTCCTTGCTGGAACATCGGTTGCTTTGAAAGTAAACGATTTAGTGTCTTTGCCGATACGAGCATCTGCTGCGCATTTGAGGGATTGGTTCTGACGCTTTAGAAAACGTCATGAAAGGTTCAGTACTCACAGGTCGAACATGGTTTTTGCTCGGCGCGACGGCCCTGCTGGTAGTCGCCGGCGCACTGAACTTTTCCCAGCGACTCCGTCATCAATCCCCGCCGTGGGATGGCGTTACTTGGGTTGATACAGCGGCCGGCGTTATTGCCAAGACGGTTGAGCCTGAGTCAGCCGCCGCAAGGGCGCGGATCATTCCCGGAGACCATCTGATCGCCGTGAGTCCCAACGGTGCTCGCTGTGAAGACATTTCGCGTGGACCACGCTGCGAACCCGTCGCGAACGCGACGAGCGTGCAAATGTATCTGGAGCGCGAACGGATCGGCGGAGAGATCCATTATTTGATCGAGCGCCCGTCCTTTCCCTCCGAGACGCGTTTCTACTACGCCGACCTCGACAACCTCGGAACTTTTGAGACGACAACCCCGGGTGACGTCTACGTAAACCTGATCGGAGTGATCTATCTTTGCGTTGGACTTTTTGTTGTCTTCAAGCAAGGCGGCCGCGCACCATTCGTATTGCACTTCGCGACGCTATGTCTGGTCGCGTTTGTTTTTCACTTCTACAAAGCGGCCGGCAGTTATCGGGATTTGGATCTCGCCATTGCTATCCTCGACAACGCGGCATTTATTTTGTTTGCGCCGATTTTTCTGCACTTCAGTTTGATCTATCCCGTTCGCCAACATCTTTTTGACGAAAAGCGTTGGCGCGGCGTCTACATCTACCTACCGGCGCTGCTGTTGGTAGCGGTCAACGCATTCATGTTTTTGCGGGGCGAACTTGGTCTGATTGTCCCAGCGGTCAATCGGCTGTTCGACTATTCGCCAGCGTTTGCTGCGCGCTTTTATCGGATTTCATTCGCACACTTCCTGGCGGCGCTGGTGATCAGCGCGGCCATCATGATTCGGCGCTTCATCGTGAGCAAGAACACAGTCGCGCGTCAGCAGCTCAAGTGGGTCGTGTGGGGATCGGTGTTGGCGATTGTGCCATTCACGCTGCTGTATGGCATCAGTTATGTTTTGGGGAGCGACGCGGCTACGCCATTGCGCGACTTCTCAGTGGTGCCGCTGGTTTTGATTCCGCTCGCGTTTGGCTACTCGGTGGTCCGCTACCGGTTGATGGATGTTGAGTTGGTCGTGCGACGCGCCGCCGTTTACGCGGCGACGACGCTGGCGATCGCGTTGGCAATCGGCGCAATCGTTTATGTCGCGGGCTTGTACGCGTTGAGTGGCGATGTCGCTTCTTCCGGCGAAATCACTCTACGACTGATTCTTTCAGTGGCGGCAATGGCTGCGATCGTGATGATCGCCGCACCCGTCAAGAATTTTCTGCAAGAACAAGTCGATCGACTTTTTTACGGACGTCGCTACGATCTGCGAAACAGCTTGCTCGACTTTGGCCGCACGATTTCGGCCACGACCGCTCTCGACCCGCTGCTCGATTCGCTTATTTCGCGTCTGCGCGAAGTGATGAACGTCGAGCGTGTCGCGATTTTCATCGAGGACGAATTTGCGCCGTCAGGTTATCGCATTGCCCGCACCGCTGGTCTCTCAGATTTGACGACGCCACCGGATTTTCGCGACATGATTCGCACGCGTTCAGCCGAAACCGGCGTTGTGCGCGCCGATGATCTCGAAATCCCGACCGAAAGTGGCAGCTTCGTGCGACGAACGCTTCACTATTACGTTCCGTGCGTGGTGCGCGCGCGCATGGTGGCAGTGATTGGACTCGGTCGATCGGCTGATGGCGCATTACTTTCGTCTGAAGATGTCGAAATTCTGCGCACCGTCTCGGGTTACATCGCCGTGGCTATCGAAAACGCGCTGCTTTATCAGGAGCAACAACATCGCGCTGCGGAGCTTGAACTCTTGAAGGAGTTCAACGAGTCGATTGTCGAATCGATCAACGTAGGCTTGCTCGCGGTTGATCTCAACGGAAACATCACGCGGCTAAATTCCGCGATGGAAGACATCTTCGCGATTTCGCGCGATGAAGCTACCGGAAAGAATCTCGAGGATCTCTTCGCCGACGAATTCGCCGACACCTTGCGTCAGGTGCTTGGGCCCGATGGATGGCGGCTGAGCCAAACGCGCCAGATTTATAAGCTGCACACCCTCACACGTTCCGGGCGAGCCGCGGTCCTGAATGTTGCGCTCGCGCCCCTTTACGCAGATACCGAGGAACAGACCGGCGCGCTCGTCGTCTTCGAAGACGTCACGCAACGTTTGCAACTTGAAGAACAGCTTCAGCAACGCGAGAAACTTTCTTCGATCGGTCTGCTCGCGGCCGGTGTCGCGCACGAAGTCAACACGCCGCTTACCGGAGTCTCTTCGTACACACAGATGCTGCTCGGGATGTTGCCTGAGAATGACCCGAAGCACGCACTGCTCGAAAAGGTACGGCGACAGGCTGATCGCGCGACCGATATCGTCAACAATCTTTTGAACTTTTCACGCACCGGCAGCGCCACAGAGTTTACGGCAATCAATGTGAACCGCGTGCTGGACGACACACTGCAATTGCTCGAGCCGCAACTCCGGCGCAGCCAGATTCAAGTGGTACGCGAGTACAGTGATGGACTGCCGGAGATTCACGGCAACTCGGTGAAACTGCAACAAGTGTTTACGAACCTGATTCTGAACGCTCGCGATTCCATTTCAAATGGCGATGGCCGCATCACGTTGAAGACTAGTAATGGCGATGAAGGCCTGGTCGTCGTAGAGGTAGTCGACAATGGCGCAGGTATCGCTCCGGAAAACGTGGCCAAGATTTACGATCCGTTTTTCACTACGAAAGGTGTGGGGGGCGGGACGGGTCTCGGCCTCGCGGTAACTTACGGAATTGTGCAAGAGCATTCGGGGCATATCACCGTTGCCAGCACGCCGGGACAGGGATCGACTTTTCGCATCATGCTTCCCACCAACGATCCACGCACGCGCATGATAGCCGCGGTGCTTTGATCGCGCTCCGTACCTGCTGAATTCCCTTTTAATAGAACTTTCGTAATAATCGACTGCCTGATGGTGACAGAAGCCCGACCGTCAGGGAGGGCTAGCCAATCGACCAAGCCCTCCCTAACGGTCGGGCTTCTGTCAAGTAGAAGACGTTTTCAGCTATGGCGAAAAAAGGTTCCATCCTCATCGTTGACGACGAGGAGATCATGCGCGACGTGCTAGAGACTTTACTCTCGGCTGAAGGATATCGCGTCGATCTCGCGAAGACTGGTGAAGAAGGTCTCGATGCATATACGAAGCGCGCCTACGACGTTGTGTTGTTGGACGTGTCGATGCCGGGCATTGGCGGCCTGCGCGCGCTTGAAGAGTTCCTCAAGATTGATGGGGAAGCAGTTGTCCTGATGATTACCGCATACGCGACTTTCGACACGGCGATCGCGGCCTGGGAGAAAGGGGCGTTTGGTTGCATCCGCAAACCTTTTCAGAACGAACACATCACGGCGCAAGTCGCGGCCGGCATCAAGCGTCGTCGCAAAGAAGAAGAGCGGCGCACGCTGCGCCAGGCGATGAGTCGGGAAGTCGATCGCGGCGCAATCATTGGTCGTTCCGATCTGATGCAGGAAGTCTTTAGGCTGGTTGAGCAGGTAGCGCCGGCGCGCTCCACAGTCCTAATCACTGGCGAAAGCGGCACTGGCAAGGAACTCATTGCGAAGGCGATTCACGAATCGAGCCTGCGCGCCAGCCGATCATTTGTAACGGTCAATAGTTCAAACATCCCTTCCGAACTTCTCGAATCGGAACTCTTCGGCCACACTCGCGGAGCCTTTACCGGAGCGGTGGCGGCGAAGAAGGGTCTGTTCGAGGTTGCCGATGGTGGCTCGATTTTTCTCGATGAAATTGGCGACATCCCACCTGAGACGCAGGTGCGGCTGCTGCGCGTCATTCAGGAGAGAGAATTCACGCCACTCGGTGACACCACGCCGCGACGCGTCGACGTTCGTATTATTGCGGCCACGAACATCGATTTAAAAGAGGCCGTGCGGCAGGGAGTCTTTCGCGAGGACCTTTATTATCGGCTTGCGGTCGTGCCGATCGAGTTGCCGCCTTTGCGTGATCGAGGCCAGGACATTCTGCCGCTGGCGCAGCACTTCATTCGCAAGTACAACGAAGAAAACGGACGGCAGGTGTCAGAGCACATCAACCCTGACGTTCTCTCGCGCCTGGAAAACTATTCGTGGCCCGGCAACGTGCGCGAGTTGGAAAACACAATTGAGCGTGCGGTGGTAATTGCGCCTGACGACGAGATTACGAAAGAATGCCTGCGTCGCGAGATTGCCGATCCCCACACGGCGGCGGCAGTTGCCCGTGATGCGGCAGGCACGTCATCAAGCATCGACGTGACGCGCGGCGTTAATTTTTACGACGAAGTGCGCCGCTTTGAAATCGACCTCATTCGTCGGGCCCTCGATCAAACCGGAGGTCATCAATCGCGCGCCGCGCGCCTGCTCGGCATGAATCCCACCACCCTCAACTCAAAAATCAAAACATACAACATCAACCTGCGACCGTAAGGGTGTCATTCACCATTCGCGGTTCGCTTATGTTTCGGAAAAACCTTTACAGTCATCACGCTTTTGATTAGGCTTAGCGCGTCCTACTCGCACCTGCTGGAAACTGATTCAATCTCCGTTCGAAAGGAGCAATCACTATGGTCGCAAAGAAGAAAAAGGCGAAGAAGAAGGGTGGCGGGAAGAAAAAGAAGAAGAACGGCGGCAGCATCATCCCGACGACGAAGGGCGGGAAGAAGCTGAAAGCGAACGGTCACAGCATCATCCCGACTTAGTAACTTCATGGCTCACTTTGGAGTCAACTGAGACCGCAGCTCTTTCACGTCCGGACGATTCAGGTACGTTTGGAAGTTAGCCGTGCCTACCGTCTGTTCCAGTCCGTTCAGAATGGTTATCGCCTGTGCAGTAAGCTGCCCGGCCTTTTCTTTATCGCCTAACTTGTCTGCAGCCCGCGCCGCAATCGCATAAGCTCGCCACTCGTGCTCGCGCTGCTTCGCGACGGTGAATCGCTGTTGGGCCTCGACTGCGGCATTCAGCGCGGCCCGCGCATCACCGGCAACAAACGCAGCCTGGCTCAGCGCAAGAAACGCTTGCGATAAGGGAAGCGGATCACGAACACTGCGGGCTAATTGCACGGCGTCTTCACAATTCTTTCTGCCTGCGGTGGCGTTGCCGCTGAGCGCTTGCGCCACACCCAGCGTCGCCCGGGCGCGCACCACGATAGCTTTGTCTGATTCTGCGAGCGCAATTGCTTTTTGCGCTTTATCGATCGCTTCAGCAAATTTTTGCTGGCTTAGCGCCGAATCTGCTCGAGTCCAGTTCGCATCGGCGAGTAAGTACTTGTAAGCATCCTGGGCACTTGCGATCGTCGTAGCTTCGTCCAGGTACTTGTTCGCCTCGTCGTACCTTCCCAGTCGCCACAACGCCGCGCCCGAGTTGTCTGCCGAAAAACCGAGAATGATTTTTGTATCCATGGTCTTGGCGATACCATACTCGGCCGTGAAGTGATCGAGCGCTTCCGTTAAGCGATCGGTGTGCAGAAACGTTAAGCCAAGTCCTTCGTGCGCGAGCGTAACGAATCTCGTGTCCCCGACCTTCGCGGCAGTTTGCAGCAGATCCTGAAAGTACTTTTCCGCTTCTGCGTATTCGCCGGTTGCTTCCTGTGCTCTTCCGAGGAAGTAGTAGCAGTAGAGCAGTTGCGTTCCGTAACCACCCTGTCGATAAAACACGAGCGCGCGCTGCGTGTAGTCGCGCGCCCCGTCAGGATCCCCCTGCGCTTGTCGGGAATTCGCCAGCGAAATCAGCGCGCGCGCTTCGTTGGCTTTGCCTTTGTAGAGTTGCGCGAGCCGCAGCGCCTCGGAAAAATTCTTCTCGGCCTCAGCGAAATCTCCTTTCACCATGTACGAGTTTCCTAGTTCGATCAGGCCGGCCGTCGTCAGGTTCTCCATCTGATTGGCCTGCGCCAGTTGCATTGCTTGCTGCGAGTGCTCGCGCGATTTCGCGATGTCCCCCGCCAGCGCGTATGTGTAACTCAACTGCTGGAGGATTCTGATTCGTTGCTCAGTGTTTTCGAGCGCTTGCGAACGTTGCAGCGCCTGCTGAAACTCTGCTTCGCCGTCAGCGACTTTCCCCTGCTTCACGAGCAGGATGCCGCGTTGAAACATTGCTTCCGTCATCCCTTCGACTTCGTTAGAAATGCGAAAGATGTTGTGAGCCTGATCCAGAGCGGCTCCGGCGTCGGCAAATTTCTGGTTGTGTTGCAGCGCAACTCCGAGCCGCAGAAACGCCGCGGCGTAATGCGAATCCATCTGCGACGCCTGTTGATACGTTTCGATTGCTTTGTCCCACTGGTCGTTCTTTTCGTAAGAACGTCCCAAATCGACGAGCGCATATGCTTGCTCGTTTCGCGAAATCTTCGCGACGATCTGCTGGTAATCCCTAACTGCCGAGGCGAAATCGCGCTTGACGGTGTCGGTTATGGCTTGCAAGCGAATCGCATCCACTTCGGGCAGCGCGATGTTTTTTGCTAAATCGTTTGCCCGAATCAGTTGGTCTTTAGCATCATCCGAGTTGTCCAACTCCATGTCCGCTTCCGCCAAACGTGCATGAGCCAGCGCGAATCGATCGTCATCCAACACTGCTTGTTGCAGAATCTTGCTTGATTTGAAAAAGGCGCCCTGTCGCAGTGCGTCGACGGCCTGATCGTACAAGCGTTTTGCTTCGGGCTTCGGCTCATAGGGTTTCGGCCGCATCGCGTACCAGATAGCGAATCCGGCCAATAGAGCAAGCACGACGCCTGCGACCACATACCCCACCGAGATTCGGGGCCGGCGGAAAATGTCTGAGAGAGTTGCCAACGCGCCGGTTGGCCGGTTTCCGTCAGCATGCGCGGTGATGCGCGGCACTGCGCGAGAAGCGATGCCGGACGCTGACAAAGCAGTGTCTAAATCGGCGACCAACTCACTGGCAGTCTGATAACGCTCTGCCGGCTGCTTCGCCAGCGCTTTCATAGTGATGCGATCCACACTTTCAGGAACGTCGGGATTAAGCTTGGAAGGCCGCTCGGGATCGTCGCGAATAACTTTCGTGCAAATCTCCATCCGCGAGTCGCCGTCGAAGGCAGGGCGGCCGGCAACGCATTCGTAGAGCAGCGAGCCAACCGCGAAGATGTCGCTCCGCGCGTCGATCTCTGCACCAAGTGCTTGCTCCGGCGAAAGATACAAGGGCGTTCCGACGATCACGCCTTCCTGAGTCTGTGACGTGAGCAAGGTCTGTCGCTCAGGGTCGGTCGTGTCCTTGGCTTCAACATTGAGTTGTTTCGCGAGCCCAAAATCCAGGACCTTCACGTCACCGCGATGATCGATGGCCACGTTCGAAGGCTTGATATCGCGATGCACCACACCGTTGCGATGCGCCTCTGCCAGCGCTTCGACCACTTGTCGAATAATCTGCAAAGCGTGGATGATTGTCAGTGAACCACTCGCCATCAAATCGCCAAGCGTTTCTCCTTTAACCAGCTCCATGACTATGTATGGCTGGCCGAGTTTCGTCTCGCCGTAATCGTGAATCGTCGCGATGTGTGGATGCGAGAGGGCGGAAACTGCACGCGCCTCGCGCAAGAATCTGGTGCGAAAGTGGTGCTCATCCTGGCCGGGTTTGATCGTGAGCATCTTGATCGCGACCCGCCGTCCGAGTAGCGTGTCTTCAGCAACATAGACGACGCCCATGCCGCCTTCACCAAGCTTTTCGACGACACGATAGTGCGAAATGGTTTTGCCGATCATGTCCGGATCTTCGGGCGGGAGGTGCAGTTATTAAGCCAACGCACGCGTAAACAGCTAAGGCATTGTGGTGCAAAGTCCCATTGATTTCAAGAACTTGGTTTCGGCACGTGATCCGTCGCAAACATGGGCACTAATTGTGATAAGCTCTGCCGCGAAAGTGAGAATCAGGCCGAGTGAGACGACGCAAAATCGATGGCTGCCCAATCGCTGGCGCCCTTCAATTGATCGGCGACAAGTGGACACTCCTCGTTGTCCGCGAACTTTTTGCGCGACCCAAACGCACGACTGCACTCCTCGAAGAACTTCATCCCATCAGCAGCCGCACCTTGATGGGCCGCCTGAAAGAAATGGAAACGGACGAGCTTATCGTTCGGGTTGATTATGGTGGTCTGCCGCGCAGGGTGGAGTACGAATTGACGGATCGTGGGCGGCGGTTAGTGCCTTTGCTCGATGCCTTGATGAAAACGGGACAGATTCTTGACTGTAACGACTGTGAAGATCGCAAGCAGCAGTTGGGTTACTACTGTGACTTCTGTCCGAACGTGCGCTCGGAGCGATTTGTCGAGACGCCGGTCTATCGAGAAGAAGCCCCCTCCCAACCAGAGCAGCCATTGCCGTCTCGCCGTCCCAAGGACGATTCGATTGTCTTGCTGTAAAATCTTAACGCGTACCTTTCACGCGCAATCGTCCAGCATCGCTTCCGGCTCGTTCGATACCACTTCACCGCTTGGCATGATGATCACGCTGTGATCCGGAGGGAGATGTTCGCCTTCGATCGTTACCTCTTCGCCTGTAGGCATTACGATCGGCAGATGGTCGAGGAAGCGTTCGGCGTCGATCGCCGCCATGCATCCGGTGCCAGCCGCGGTGACTGCCTGACGATAAACTGAATCCTGCACGTCGCCACACGCGAAGATACCGGGAATGTTCGTGGCCATCGAGTGGCCCAGCGTTTTAATGTAGCCGACCGCGTCCATTTCGAGCTGGCCTTTGAAGAGATCTGTGTTCGGTTTGTGGCCGATCGCGATGAAGACCCCTTCACAATCAAAGTTTTGGGTTTCGCCGCTCTGAACGCTCCGCAAACGCACGCCGGTTACGCCTTGCTCTTGCGTTCCCAGAATCTCCTCTAAAGCTGTATTCCAAACGAACTCGATCTTCTGGTTGGCAAACGCTTTGTCCTGCATGATCTTCGACGCCCGCAGTTTATCGCGGCGATGAACCACGAAGACTCGCGACGCGTAGCGCGTCAGAAACGTCGCTTCTTCCATGGCCGTGTCGCCGCCCCCCACGACAACCAGGCGCTTGTTGCGAAATGCCGGGAGCGGTCCGTCACACGTCGCGCACGCCGACACGCCGTTGCCGCCGAAACCCTGCGGCGTCTTTGCTTCGCCAGGGATTCCTAGCCACTTCGCAGACGCGCCGGACGCGATGATCAACGTCTCAGCCTTCACGACTCTGTCTTCTGTGTAGAGCTTGAAGGGTCTTTCACTGAAATCGACTTTGGTGATCCACTCCTCAAGAAACTCAGTGCCGAATCGGTCCGCCTGCCCGCGAAATTGAACCATCAGCTCAGGGCCTTGAATGCCGTCGGCGAACCCGGGATAGTTCTCGACCTCGGTCGTGATCATAAGTTGACCACCCGGCGTTGTCTGCTTTTCAGTGTCCGCGGGCGCGTCGATCAAGAGCGGTTTCAAGTTAGCGCGGGCGGTGTAGATTGCGGCGGTCAGACCTGCCGGTCCCGATCCGATAATGACAACCTGGCGGCGAATCTCTTCTGTCAATTCAGGGTCTCCTTCTACGCACCAAAACCGAACGCGAAAGCAGCCGATGAAAGGGCTCTCGACCTGCTAATTAATGCGTGAATCGTTCGCTTGTGACACGCACGTCCGCAGGAAAACTGTTGGCGTTTTGCGTTACGCGTGTAGTATAACTAGTGGTGTACGAGTTAGTCGAACCAGCCAGGCCCCAGCCACATCGTGGCCTGATTTGGCATCCACCTTTGGTTCGAACGCGTCGAGAGATACGTTGAACAGAAACTCGGATCAAGACAACAAGACAGCTTCGGCCCGCCCAATCGAACGCATCAGTGTGCTTGGGGCGGGCACGATGGGCCACGGCATCGCGCAAGTTGCCGCCGCGGCAGGCTATGCCGTCGTGATGCGCGATATCGACGACGCCGCAGTTCAGCGCGGACTACAGTCAATCGTGCGAAACCTGTCCAAGGGCGTGCAGGTTGGCAAAGTCACTGAGGCGGAACGGGAGCAGACACTTCAACGAATTCACGTAACGACTGACCTCGCAGAGATTCATGACAGCGATCTCGTAATCGAAGCGGCGCCTGAAAAACTCGAGCTGAAACAGCACCTGTTACGCGAAACTGAAGCGCTGGTCGGAAGGGATTGCATCTTTGCCACCAATACTTCGTCACTCTCAATTACCGAAATCGCCAAAGCCTCTGCGCGGCCGGCAAATGTGATCGGAATGCACTTCTTTAATCCGGTCCATATCATGAGACTGATCGAGATCGTTATCGGCGGCGAAACTTCAGATGAAACTACACGCATTGTTCGCACCGTCGCCGAACGAATGAAGAAAGAGCCGATCGTCGTTCGTGATGTTCCCGGTTTCGCGTCCAGTCGCCTCGGTGTAACACTAGGACTCGAAGCTATGCGCATGGTCGAACAAGGTGTCGCGAGCGCTGGTGACATCGATAAAGCGATGGAGCTTGGCTACAACCATCCGGTTGGACCGCTGAAACTGACGGACATGGTTGGCTTGGATGTTAGGTTAAGTATTGCAGAATATCTGCATGACGCGCTTAATTCGGAAACGTTTCGTCCGCCCGAAATACTTCGCCGCATGGTGAACGAAGGTAAACTCGGCAAGAAAACGGGCGAAGGCTTTTATAAATGGAACGAGCCCGAACAGGCGCAGCGAGCGTATACTGGTTGAAACTGTATTTGTTGAAAGTGACCGCGGCCCCGACACGCGAATGGCAACTGTAATGAGCACCCCATATCAGAACGAAGAAAGACGATTTGCCCTTCGAATGGCTTTGCGGCTGCCCATTGTCGTGTCTGGCCGCGCCGAAGACGGCGCGGCGTGGAGCGAGCCGACTGAGACCGATGACATCTCAACATCGGGCGCTTTGTTTCACCTGAATCAAAAGGTTAGCATCGGCGAGCATCTCTACATTCGCGCGCACAAGCCCGACAATTCACCAACCGAAGCGACCGCGACCGTCGTGCGTATCTCGCCCGCGATCTACGGCACCGCGCGGGTCGGCGTGCAGATCGCCGAGCCTTCCGAAAACTGGATGCGTCTATTTGTCGCGTGGGTCGCCGACGAGCAGGCGACCACTACAGACGAAAAGTCTTCCGCCACCTAAGTCTCGCCATTCCCATTCTTAGCGCCTCGCTTTTCCGCGTCGCTTTGTGTTTTACTTTTGCCAAGAAAACCGAACAGGAGCTGTCAGGAGTGAGTCAAAACTACGAGACCATTCTGGTCGATCGCCGCGACCGTGTCGCCATCATTACGATTAATCGCCCGGAAAAGCGAAACGCCCTGAACATTCAGACTCGCGCCGAAGGCGCCGCGATCCTCGATGAGTTGCGTAATGACGACTCGATCCGTGTGGTCATTTTCACGGGCGCGGGCGACAAAGCCTTCATCGCCGGCGCCGACATTGCGGAGTTCGCCGGCCGCACAGCGCTTCAGCAGCGGGCGATCATGCTCGAGCGCGGACTTTTCAATGCGATCGACACTTTTCCAAAGCCGGTGATCGCAATGGTGAACGGCTATTGTCTCGGCGGCGGGTGCGAATTGGCGCTTGCCTGCGACATTCGCATTGCGAGCGAAACCGCATCGTTCGGGCAACCGGAAATAAATCTCGGCATCATACCGGGTGGCGGCGGCACGCAGCGTTTGCCGCGGCTGGTTGGTGAAGGCAAAGCGATGGAAATGATCCTGACCGGCGAGATCATCAATGCCCAGGAAGCGTTTCGCTGTGGATTGGTGAATCAGGTCGTGCCGGCGGATCACCTCGAAGCGAAGACGATGGAGGTGGCGAACCGGATTGCCGAGAAGAGTCCGATCGCGTTGCGGCTGGCAAAAGAAGCGGTAAAGCTCGCCTCACGATCGAATCTTGATGAAGGACTGCGCCGCGAAGTTGATCTGTTCGCGCTTTGCTTCTCAAGCGAAGACAAAGACGAAGGCGTGAAAGCGTTTCTCGAAAAGCGGAAGGCGGATTTCAAAGGTAAGTAAACGGGAGCGCGGTTATCCTGCCCGCTAACGGAAACGCGGGCATCTTGTCCGCAATCAAATCGATGATTAGCGATCTGCAAACTGAATCGTGGGCGGTTCTCAGCGAGCGCGGTTGCGAAGCCACGCACTTGACGCATGAAGAAGCGCGGCGCTTGGTACACAAGCTCGCCAGCGAAGGACATCACGGTCTATGCATCGTGACGAACGAAGCAGCGTTGCCGATTGCGCTGGTCGCGGAAGCGAGGGATCTTGTCGGCGCGGGCGATCGCGCTTAGTCGATCGTTAACACTACTTTCCCAAAACTTTCATTCGATTCAATTCGTTTGTGCGCCTCACGCACTTCTTCAATTCTGAAAACTGAATCAATCACGGCTCGCACCGAGCCGTTTGCCAGCAGCGGCACGACATGCTGTGCGAACAGGCGAGTCGCGGTGGCTTTTTGTTCGGTTGAACGCGTTCGCAACGAAGTGCCCATTATCCTCAGGCGCTTACGCATGACGATTCCATAATCGATTTCAGCTTTGGAGCCGCTCGTAGTGCCGACGAAAATTAGGCGACCGAGAGTCGCCAGCGAATCCAGATTTGGTTTCAGGTAAGCGGCGCCCACGAGGTCGAGAATCACGTTGACTCCGGCGGCATTCGTCCATTTCTTAACTGCATCGACGAGCAGGGACGGATCGTCTCCGACAGCGACTGATTCCGACAGCCCGTATTCCTTCGCTCGTTCCAGCTTTTCAGGGGTGCGCGAAGTACCGTACGCGAGTGCGCCTGCAGCCTTTACGAGCTGACTTGCCGCCGTGCCGACGCCTGACCCCGCGGCGTGAATCAGCACAGTCTCTCCCATTTGCAACTCGCATTGGGTGAACAACGCATCGTGCGCGGTCATGAAGACTTCCGGGATTGAAGCGGCTTCGACCCAATTGAGAGTGTCCGGAATGCGCGCCAGTGTCGATTCCGGAACGGTGACGTATTCGGACTGCGCGCCACCGCCGGTGATGCCGAACACTCGATCGCCGGCTTTCCAAGTGCGCGCGTCTTCGCCGATGCTTTCAACTTCGCCCGCGAACTCCATTCCAGGAATGTCTTGCGGATAACCTGCCGGCGCGGGGTAGCGACCGAGCCGCTGCAAAATATCTGCGCGATTCAAACCGGCGGCGCACACTCGCACGCGCACACGATCGGCGCTTGGTTGCGGAGCATCCGGCGCGTCGAAAACTTGCAAGCCTTCAACGCCGCCGAAGGAAACGATTCTTACTGCTTTCATGAATTGATTCTAGCACTGGAGTTGGAACGGTCTGTGTCTCGGTGAAATCTCAGTGTCGCTGTCGTGAACAATAACGCGAATGAGATCACCAAAGAGGCATCGAGACTTCACGTAGTCACAGAGACAAAACCATTTCCCCTTTCGCCCTTTCCCCTTACACTGTCGGCCATGTCGCTCCTCCATGCCGCGCTAATGTTCGCCGCCGCGTTCGCCGCAGGTTTGGTTAATTCGATCGCCGGCGGTGGCATGCTACTCGTCTTCCCAATGATGATTTGGCTTGGCCTCGATCCGAAGATCGCCAACGCGACTTGTACGGTTGCGCTGGTCCCGGGATTGATGGGCGGCCTGCTTGGCTATCGGCGAACGATGGATGACAGCTCGATCATTCTCGTGCGTCTGGGGACGGTGAGTTTGATAGGCGGCGGTCTCGGCGCTTGGCTTTTAATCAAAACGCCGTCACTGACATTTGCGCGGTTGGTCCCGTTTCTGATTCTTTTTGCGACCGTGCTTTTCATGGTGCAGGGGCCCGTTAATCGCTGGTTGCGTCTGCCTTCAGTGGAAAGCGAATCGACGAAGCGATCGTGGGCACTGGTGATGACTATTCAATTCTTTTCGGCGATGTATGGCGGATACTTCGGTGCGGGAAATGGAATTTTGATGTTGGCGGCCATGGGCTTAATTGGGTTGAGGGATATTCATCGTGCTAACGGCGTCAAAAATTTTCTGGGAATCTGCATTAACGGGATAGCGGTGTTTAGTTTCGCGGCCGCCCACATGGTTTCGTGGCCCCGGGCTTTGTGGATGGCGATCGCGGCCACGATGGGTGGCTACGTCGGGGCGCGCACAGCACAACGCGTGGGCCGCGTTTTTATTCGTCGTGCAATTGTCGGAATTGGAATTGTGATTACCATCGTGATGTTGTGGCGGATGAGTTGAAGAATTATTGGTTCATTGAGGATTGATCCATCGATTCATTTGATATGTGTTTACAATAAACCAATGTTCAATGAGTCAATGATCCGATGAAGTTACCTCGCGAATTCTACATACGTCCCGACGTCCTCGAAGTCGCGCGCGATCTTCTCGGCAAAAAACTCGTCGTTCCAAATAAAAATCGCCAACGGGTCGCAGGCATCATCGTTGAAACGGAAGCCTATCGTGGCCCCGAAGATCGCGCGTCACATGCTTACGGCGGTCGCCGCACCAATCGCACTGAAACAATGTACGGCATTGGCGGCACCGCGTACGTTTACTTTGTCTATGGCATGTATAACCAATTCAATGTCGTGACGAGTGTTGAGAACACCCCGCATGCGGTGCTCGTGCGCGCGCTCGAACCGGTTGAAGGAATCGACATCATCAGACGCCGCCGTGGAAGACGTTCAGAATACGAATGGACGAGTGGCCCGGGCCGTCTGTGTATCGCGTTGGGAATCGATCGAAAGTTAGACAAAGCTGATTTACTGGGCGATCGCGTTTGGCTCGAAGAAGGAATTTCGATTTCACCGCGACAAATCGCCCGTGGGCCGAGAATTGGAATTGACTATGCTGAGAGATGGGTCAAGAAGCCCTGGAGATTTTGGATCAAAGACAATCCGTTTGTTAGCCGACGCTCGATACAGAACCGCGAGCGGTAGCGAGCGGGTTAAAGGCTCAATCCTATCGAACCTGATATTGATCGGCTTCTAATTGAGGGTTTTATCTTGATCCCGCTCGCTACCGCTCGCGGTTCTGTATCGTGAGGGTTACCTTGCGGCTAACTTTTTCCACACACTCGCTTCGCCACCATTTCGAATCATCTCTTTCACTTTCAAATAGGCATCAGCATAGGCCGCGCGCATGCCGGCTTGTGAAGTCGGATGTTCGAGTCGCTTTTCCAATTCTTCTTCGCTAAGCATTTCGCGACTGCCGTGTGAATACGACGCACTCTCGCCAGCCAGATAGATCGCAAAACCCTCTTCCAGCCAGCGCGGCGCGCGATTATGACTCACGAGATCGATAATGACATGCGCTAGTTCGTGCTTGAGCGTCGTGTTCAAAACACCGCGCCGTTTCAAAATCGCGACGGGCTGCAATTCAATCTTGGTTCCTTTTGTCGCGGCCGCTGCCCACCACGGCTGGCCCGTGCGTCCGGTGAAATCGCCCGTTGATTCGTTAATCCGAATATCGAGCATTGGTGGACCCGATGGGTTTCCGGCGCGCCGCAAGTAATCGGCGCGCGCACTTTCGAGAATCGTCAGGACCTGATTAGCATCGCGACGACCAATGTCGGCTGGATAGCTGACGCGGAAGTGTTCGGAAGAGATAGCGATAAAGCGGGACGGGGAGACGCGGAGATGGGGAGACGCGGGGAAAGATTTCACAAAGAAATCTAACTTCCATCTTGACGCCGAATCCATTCTCACCGTCTCTCCGCGTCTCCCCGTCACCGCGTCTCCCCGTCTCCCCGTGTCCCTGTCCCCATGTCCCGGTGCGTGTCTCCCCGTCTCCCCGTCAGCTGCGATCCTTGTTCCCGGGTAATACTTCTCGAGAATCCTTTGATAGCTCGAACCACGCGCCGCCATCACGTGCGCGCCCTCCTGACAGAGACCGAGGCCGTGGCCGAAACCGCTCCCGCGAAACACAAAATTCGAACCGTTGTGCGAAACGTCGAAACGCGAACTCTTCAAGACATTCCAGCCGAGGGTACGACCGACAATGATTTTGAAATCCCAACCGCGGACGACCTTACGTTGTTCGCCTTCGATCGTGATGAACTCGGCGCGACCGGTCTCGTCGCGTTTACTGACAAGGATTTGATCCAATCGATGACCGACGTTTGTGCGCGAATCGGCTTGCAGTGCGCGCAGAAGATCAGCGCGCGAGATTTGATCAACCCAATGTGCATGGCGTCCCGATTCGCAAAATTCGTCGCGCACGCCCGGGAGGTATTTCACCGGAGACGTTCCCCACAGCGATGCGATGTTCGCTGTTTCTCCGCCGCATGACGCGCCAAAGTATGAATCGATCAAGTCGCCGCGGTCGTCGAGCAACACCTGTCCTTCGGTTGCGCGAACTGCATCGGCGAGCGAAACATCGGTGCGCGCAGGATGCGCGCGATCCGCCTGCACGGATGCAGGCGCTCCGACGAAGCGCTGGCAATGAGTCGTCGAACAAAAGTCGTAACCATCCTTCGCGTGGCGTCCCGCGTTCCTTAAAGCGAAAGTTCGAATCGCGATGGCCAGCGACTTCAGGGCTTCCGGCTCTGATTCCATCGTTCCCTCGGCGCGCATTACGCCGAGCACGTAATCCTCGAGCGATAACTCGCGCGTGATGTTGTCATGAACCAGGTGAACGCGAACGGGAGAGAGGGAGACGGGGAGATGGGAAGAAGCGGAGATTCCGGTCTGCTCCGCCGCGCCCTCATTTGAAGTTCTCTGTGTCTCTGTGTCTCTGTGGCCAATCTCATTTGCGTAAGCTTCAAAGATCGGCCGTGATAATTGCGCGGCTTGCGCGCCGTGTGCACGCGGCAAAAAAACGATCACCGCGAGTTGCACGTCCGCGGGCTCCATTTCACGCATTGCCTCGGCCGGACCGGCGAGACCGACGAACCATCCGTTCGTACGGAAACCTTTGGGCGGCAGCGCGGTGCCGGTTTTCCCCACGATGGCTAGCGGCAACGAATCGAGCCTCGCACTGCGCGCCGTGCCGTAACGAATGGCGCCCGACATCCCTTCGAGGATGACGTGCCGTTCTTCGCTGGAGACGCTGACTTCACTGCGTTCGACTTCGCGAAAACTCTCAGGCGTTTGTAATTGTGGTTGGAAGAGATGGCCGCCGTTCAGAAGCGCCGCGTACGCGCTCAACAGTTGAATCGGAGTTACCTGAATGCGCTCGCTTTCACCGAGAGCTTCACGCGCCGCACAGTCGGCTTGCTGTGATGCGACGTCTGCCGATGCTGACCGAATGCGAGTCGCGTTGCCCGATTCGCACGGCTTAATCATTCCTGACGCCTCGCTTTCAGCAAAGCCGCTGGGCCGACCGAACCCGAATTGACGCAAAGTCTCGGCAAGATTCTCTCTTCCAAGTCTTTGTCCGACGGTCGCGAAGTAGTAGTTGCACGAATACGCAATCGCCTGCGAAGGAGTAAACGGTGGCAAGTGATCCGCGTGGACACAGGGCAGCGAGAAGCTCAAACCGGTGAAACGGCCGGGACAAGTCGTGCGCGAATCCTCGTCAACCAGACCGGCACGCAGAGCGGCGAGTGTCGTGAATGGTTTGATCGATGAGCCGGGCATCATCGCTTGCCGGTACGCAGCCTCGGGATTAACCGCCGCGCGCACGCGCCCGGTTCGCGCGTCCATGACAATGATTGAGCCTTCCCGATCGCCTAAAGCGTTTTCCGCAGCTTGCTGCAAGGCGGAATCGATTTCCGCTTCATTCCAGTAGGTTGAATTTGACCAATTGAGACTCGGCAACACCCAGTTGCGGGAGGGAATATTGACCAGAACGATGACTGCGCACGTGCAAGTCAACAGCATTGCATGCGCGCGCGTTAGTCGTCCCAGCAGGTTGAGTGCGCGATCCATCACGCAGGTGATTCGGCGACTGTGGCGGGAGCGTTTACGGCAACTGTTTCCGTCGTCGCGTTTGTCCGCAACAGCGTACTCACTGTTACAACCCAGCCGACGAAGGTAAATATGAAAGCGAGTAACAACCGCAGAATGAAAACCGCGAAATCAGTCTTCGTGCCTTTCATGTGTACAGGCACGAACAGAAAAAGATAAGGTCCGAGCACGAACAGAATCAGACCCAGGCCGTAAACGAACACTGCTTCGGAACTGAACGCTCGCGCCAGCGCGCGACCGATGGTGCCGAAGATCTTTTTAACGCCGCTCGCGAATGATGCGCGCACGTCGCACACGGAGGCCTCGATCCACAAATGAATTGTCGCCAACGGAAAGGCGACGCCGAAAACCACAAAGCGCAGCGTCGTGATTAGCATCGGGCGCCAATGAACGGGCTGCGGCCTGGGCGGGTTGGGCGCAAATACGACCGGCGCGGGCGGAGGAAGGTAGCGCAACTGGAGTTTGTTCATCAGCCACCACAGAAACGCTCCGATTAGCACGACCGGAATTGTCACGAGAAATAGTTTGAGCGCACTGAGAAGTACTGGCTTCAGCCCAAACTTTCGCTGGCCGGCAAAGTCCAGGATTGCCGCTTGAAATACAAAGAACTCAGCCGGCACCAGAAGCAGTAGCGCGTAAGTCACGAATACCTGCCACGCAGTCGCTTCGCGTGTGGAAATGAAAAAGTAGAAGCTGACGAGCAGGAGCGCGTAGAGAAAAACGAGAGTAGTTGTCCGCAAACTCGTCAGCGTTTCTTTCAAGCTGGTGAACCAGGTTTTCAGGATAGTGATCATAATTACCTTTTCTGCGGACCTGCCGCATTTGGAGTTCGCCATTCACTGGCGCTTTGCGTTTCTTTGCGTCTTAGCGCCTTTGCACGAACTGGTTTCACGCCAAGTCGCAAAAGCGCAAAGGTTCGCAAAGGCAAACGCGCACTCCAAATTCACTTTTTATCTAGAATCCGCATTTGATTATTCGAAGTATTCGCCTGCACGGTTGGTTGATACATCAACTCAGCTCGCGCGGGCGCGACTTTGAATTCGCCCGGCACTTCGACGCGCATCGCGTATTGCAACGTGGCATCGCCGTCGAAGTAATTCATGAAGATCGCCGTGCGGTTGTCGCGGAATTCACGATTGCTGTACCAGTCGCTCCAATTGCCGAGCGAGTAGTTGAGGTAAATTCCGCTCACAGTGGCTACCTGTTCGGCCCCGGCCGGAATCGGATCTTCAATCATCACGTACTGTGCGCGCGGTCCCTTCAAATGCAGGCGCACGACGATCATGTCGCCCGAACGCAGTTCGCCTGAGAGCGCCTCGATGCGCCAACTGGCCTTGCCGTTCTCGTCTTCCGAAACACGCAGCCGCAAATACTCGCGCGTGATCGTGAGCCCATTGGACGATTGCGGGGCAACATTTTCTTCAGCGGTGAAATACTCAAGCGAACTCGAAATGTAGAGCGCGCCTTTTCCATGCTTCACCACATGAATTTGATTCGAGCCGCCAAGTTCGGCCGCTTTCCTGGTGATGACGACCGACTGCGCGTTTGCTACTTCGTTGGCGCCGATGTGCTGGCCCGCGACCTTTTCGCCGTTCAAATAGACTTCGAACGAATAATCCGGCGACAACTCTTTGCTGACTTTCAAGTAGTCGGTCAATCCGTAGATCGCGAACGCTGTTTCCTTTGTCGACAGCCAGTAGTAACCGTTCTGCCGATTCTTCACCAGCCAACGCGCGGCTTTCGGCAGGAGATAGGATCCGGGATCGATTTGCGACAGTGCCTTCAGAGACAGCGAAGTTGCCTCGGCGTCGAGATAAACATCGCGGCCGTAGTCGTTAACACGATTTGTCTGCCAGTGCGCTTCGAACTCGCTCTGCTGCGCAGAGTTTTCGATCAACTTCGCGACCTCGCCGGCGCGGCCATCTTTGCGCTCCTGCAAAGCCAGTGCGAGCAGCGCGCGGCCATAAGCGCCGAGGTTCTGTCGCTTGCCGTAGAGTTCTTCAAGATAGCGCGTGTCGCCTTCACCGCTTTCGGTGTAGGCGTAAATCAAGTACGCGCGCGTCTCGTCGTCGATCGGATTGCCATTGTCGTTCTTTCCGGCCGCGAGCAACGAAGCAAGTTTCTGATGCCCTTGATCGCGTCGCCACGTATCGATTTGGTAACCGGCGCGACTCGCCATCGTCAGACCATCAACGACGTAAGCAGTCATGAATGGATCAGACTTGTCATCTTTCCACCAGCCCCAGCCGCCATCACCGTGCTGATAAGCGTACAGCCGATCGAGTCCGCGCTGAACTTTCTTGTCGAGATCATTCGTCGCGCGAATCTTCGCTGTCGGCACGTCTTTCAGAGCCTGCGCGACGACGACGTTCGGCAGAAAGCTCGACATCGTTTGTTCCGTACAGCCGTATGGATAGCTCGTCAGGTAGTCGAGTGCGCCGAAGAGCGCGCTGGCAATCGAAGGTGACGCCTCGATGCGCAAGGTGCGCGCCTGTGTGTCGGCGCGCGCGGGCAAATCCAGATTGAAAGATTGATCCGCATCGTCCTGCATTAAGCTCGTCGTATTGCCGAGTGTCTGCTTCAATCCGTGCGGCACAATGTCCATCGTCATTTCGACCGCATCGGATTCTTTATCGGTTAAAGCCTTCGCCAGCAAAGTCAGTTTGCCGACCTGGCTGGCCTGCACGCGCCAATCGACGCGATGTTCGCCGTTTTGTTTGATCGTCACGGTTTGCGAAGGCGTGTCGAGCAATTGCGCCCCGTTGATGTCGAGCGAAATCTTTGTTGACTTCTCAGTCTTCAGAAAGTTGTGCACGAGGCCCGAGATCGTGACCGTGTCGCCTTCCGTCAGGAAGCGCGGCATCTCTAACCGCATGATCACGTCCTTGCGGGCAATTGTTTTTTGCACCGCCGATCCAACTTTCGTGTCGGCGGTTACCGCGCGCGCGGTGGCGCGCCAGGTCGTCAAGTTGTCGGGAAGGTTGAATTCGACAGTGGCTTTTCCGTCGCCGCCGGTGACGACGTCGGGTTGCCAGAACGCCGTATCCTTGAATTCCTTGCGAATCGTCGGCTCGGCATAGTCGGTACTTTCATTATTCTTGAAATCGGCAAGCTGATAACCCGATTTCTTCTTGGCCAAATCCGCCGGGTTCTGACCCGCATAACCCGTGAACGTGTAGTGAATCGCGAGACTTGTCTGCACCTCGTTGTAGCGACGCCCGTAAAAATCGCGTTTGATATTTCCCGCTGTCTCTGGCGAGATGCTGTAAATCGCTTCGTCAACGATGCCCAGGCTGACTTCCGCATTTGCCGCGGGCGAGCCATCCTGGTTGCGCGCGATGATTGTGTATGACGCGACGTCGCGCGGCTTGAACTCTTTTTTATTCGGAATGATGTCGAGCGTCAGCATCTTGTCGCGCGCGGGCACGCCGATGATCTGACTCTGTTCGTACATGTCGTTGTCCTGGACGAATGCCACGTCGAGGTAAACGTTCGGCTCGAACCGACGCTCGATGGGGACGTCGATGACGATCGAGCGTCCCGGCGCATCGATCTGCTTGACGGTTAGTACTTCCGAAAGCTCCGTCGTCACGAGCAGGTGAGCCTTGTCTTTCGGCAGCATGGCGAGCACGTGCGCCGTCTCGCCGGGCTGATAAGACTTCTTGTCGGGAATCAGCTTGATCGCGTCTTCTTCGTAGTCGCGATACTCGAAATCGGACCACTCGCCCTTCTTGTCAGGCGCCCAGAACGAGCCGCCGCGGTTCACGATCTCTTTTCCGTTTTCGTAGACGATTGCTTTGACATAAATACTGCCGGGCGAGGGCACCGTGAAATCGTAAGTTGCGTTGCCCTGGCTGTCGGTGTTTACGTCCGTCGACGCGAGTTCACGTTCGTGCAGAATGTAATCGTAGGTTGTGTACTTATAGCCGTTGTACTCTTCTTCCTTCTCTTTCTTCTCCCATTTCTGCTCGATGAATTTCAGGGTGACTTTCTCTGAGACAGGATGGCCGGCATAGTCCGCCGTCTTCACCCGAATCTTCGCCGGATCGCCCTGATAATAGAGATAGCGTTCGGGGTAGGCGTCCGCGACTGTTTTGCCGCGTGTGCCGATGAATGATGCGGCGCCCGACATTTCGCGGCGCGACGCGTCGGTTACTTGCGCTTCTAAGCGATACGTATAATCCCAGTCTTCCTTCTCGCCCGGAGCTGGGACTTCGAAATCGACGACCATCTCGCCGCGCGAGTTCATCTCGCCTTCGCCTTCGGTGACCAGGTCCGATCCGTAGTAGCCATAGTCTTCGTCGTCGCCGCCTTCGTTGTCCGGTCCGGCCGCATCGTCGAATTCATCAGACTCGTCACCGCCCCACCACCAGTGGTAATAGCGCTGCTTGTAGATGTAGTACTGCACATCGGCGTTCGTGACGGGCGCGCCGAAGAAGTAATTCGCGCTCACGGTGAAGCGAACTTTCTCGCCGACCGCCGCAAATTCTTTCGGACCTTTGACGGTGACTTTGAACTCGGGCTTCTTGTATTCCTGAACCTCGAAGTAGCCGCTCGATGTCGCGTCGCCGATTTTGGCGGTGATGTTGTAACCGCCCAATGGCGCTTCGTCGCCCAGATCGACATCGCCACTGAACGTGCCGCGTGTTGAAAGCGGAATGTCCTTTTCGAAGATCTTGCCGCTGTTCGGATCTTCGACCGTGAGGTGGACCATCTTCTCGTCCAGCATCTTGTAACCTTCGCGGCCCCACTGGCGCAGGATACCTTTGAAAAAGACCTTTTGTGCCGGTCGATAAATTGGGCGATCGGTGTAGATATAGCTGGTGAGATCTTCGCTCGAAAGAACGTCGTCCTCGCCACCTTCACCGCTGAAATAGAATGAGTCGATGTCTGAGATGACGAAGTTGTCGCGGTCGCGCGCCATCACGAGGTATGCGTTCTTCGTCGCTTTTTCCGGATCCACGTCTTCCGGCTTGACCTCATCATTCTTTGTGTCAGGTTTGATTTCGGTTTTAAAAACACCGCTCTTGTCGGTCTTGCCGGTAGCGAGCGTATTCTTCGCCCCTGTGATCTCGACATCGGCGCCTTCGCGCGGCGCTCCGGTTTTCCGATCGACGACGTAGACCAGAATCTGACCGTCCTTGGTCGACTTCTGCACCATCGTCAAACTGCTAACGATGGCGATCGAATAGGCGCGCAGATCGCCGTTGACGCCTTCGATCAAATAAACGCCCGGGTCCATCTTGCCAATCGGAATCGTGCGGCTGTCGTATTCGTTTTCCAGCGCCGGAAGTTTCTCGCGCCAATCCTTCACTTTCTGATCGGGATTCAAAAGCGGCACGCGCGCGTAATCGGCAACGTTTAAGGGCGTGCGCACGCTTTCCGGCTCTTTGCGATATTTCTCGTTGAAGGTGGTGCGATGTTCTTTAAGTAGATGGGTGCGCACGTAATCCTTCACCCACGAGAAAAGCGAAAGCTTGAAGCGGTGCGTCCGTTCCAGCAGCGACTGGCGTGCGCCATAACCCTTCGCCAGCGCCGCTTTCTCTTCCTCGCCCATCTGGTGTGGATCGTCGAGCTGCTTGAAGAACTTGTTCGGATCTTTGACGCGATAGACGCGGAAATCCAAATAGTCGACGTTTTGGTAACTCGCCCAAAGCCGCGCCGATTCATTGGGTGAATAAGTGCGGTTTGTCGTCAGCGAAAAGTAGGGCTTGGTGCTCGAGACGGTTGGCGTCTCCGGCTGCGCGGTCGATGACTCCGCGGGCTTCGCAGTTTTCGCGCGAATGACGTTAAAGCCGAAGACCGAAAGTGCGAGCGCTAAGTAAATGATGCCGGTCGCGACGTAGCGACGAACGCGTGGATTGGTGTCAGACATGATGGATACCCTCAAACGAGGAATGTGGTACAGAACCGCGAGCGGTAGCGAGCGGGATAAAGACGCAACTTTCCCAAAGGCACGTGTTTTTAATCATGGCGATCATGCAACTCGAATCCTTGTCCCGCTCGCTACTGCTCGCGGTTCTGTAAACTCTGTGCTCGCTTTTTTCATTGCAAAATCTTCAATCGATAAAAGCCCAAAAAATTCTTGTTTGTTTCAAGCGGCCGCCAACGCGGATCGGGATGCTGATCGAGAACTGAGAGTTCTACCTTCTTTACCGCGCCGTCATCGCTAGCCGTCGAACCCGTGTGATAGACGACCCAGTCGCGCTGACCATTGGGCGCAACCCGCGGCGTCCCGAGAAACACCATTACGTGATAGGGAAACTTCTGGACCCAGGGTTGGTAATAAAACATCAGGTCGCCAGGCTGAGCTTCGCGACGGTCGCGACTGACAAAGACGACGTTGAAGTTCTTCAGCGTGCGGCCATCCGCGAATTCTGAAAACCTGGTGCTGCGCTGATCGCCATCGTGATAGGCGCCGGACTCCGTACGAAAGATTTTCTCGCCCAGCTGATTGTTATCGAGGTCGAAACTACTGATGTCGCGGGCGACTGGTTCGTACGCCGGGCCCATCTTTTGAAACCACGCGCGGTCGTGATGACGCAGCGCCTCGCGCATCGCAAACCTCACCAAGCCCGCACAATCGCGCTGTTCGCGCTTCCACTGCTCGCTCAGTTGATAGAACTGGGTTTCTGCAATCGATGTAAACCAGCGGCGGAAGTTCTCACGATCTTCGAACGAGTGCAGCTCAGCAAAATCCGGAATACCGTCGTTGTCTGAATCGACGCTTAGCGAATTGGAGTTTGAATCCGAAACTGATGCGGTTTCGGGCGTTGTCCTCCCGGACGGTTGGGCTTCCGAGAGTGGCTTTGATCGACTGAAGATCCAAACGAAACTTGCGAGCACGACGATGACGACGCTCGCCGTCAGCATCGCTCGTGTTGGAAGGTTCCGCAATTGAAAGGGGACCAACATTGTCGCCCACTATGACGCGAATGTTGATTGCGTTTGCACGCGGATGCTATCACGGATTGTGCAGGTCAACCACTGAACGTTTCCGGTTTGGTACGCCGCCGGAAAATGTGGATAGCCTCAGTTCTTTGCCGCATGATAAGCTGCGCGAGTTGTACCGCAGGCTGCCAGCCTGCGAATGACACGCTGGCAGCGTGTCGTACCGATCATGCCGAAAGTCGATACCAGCCCTGACGCCATCCTTGAGGCCGTAAAGAAGATCGACATCGTCTCGGAACTCCTCGACGAAAAGAACAAGAACAATCTGAAGATGATCGTCGAGGGCAAAGTCTCTGGCGGTAAACAGATTGGTCCATACGCGCGGCTGCTCGGTTACGACCCGGGCGAAACGATCATGCGTGAAGGCGAGTGGGGCGGAAACACCTTCTATCTTTCCGTCACCGGTGATTTGGATGTTTACGTCAAAGATGATTCCGGCAATGAAAAAAAGGTTGCGCGAATAGCGCCCGGCGCGTGCCTCGGCGAGCGTTCGATTCTGGCAGGTATTCCGCGCAATGCGACGATTAAGGCTCCCGACGGTGCATCAGTTCTCGAATTAGTCAGGCCGGCCCTGCGGCTGTTGCGCTCGCTGAAGAAGTTTGCCGAAAAAGTCGATGACAGCTATCGGAATCACGGGCTGGCTAACGCGATCACGAGTCTGCAAGAGCAAAGCGGCGGGGCGCTTAATGCGCTGGATTTAGTCGCGCTCGGAAACATCAGCCAGTTCATGGCTTACGGAAAACATCACGTGCTAGTCCAGGAAGGGATGCCGATCGATCGCGTCTTCCTTATTCGCGGCGGGTGGGTTCGGCGCATTCGCGGCGTGCCGATTTATGAGGACATTACGGAAAGCGGCGGACCAGGAACGCTGGTGCCGGAAGATTTTCTGGGCGCAGGAAATTGCCTCGGTCTCGAAGCGCTTCAAGGACAGAAGACTTGGGCATATTCCGCAGCGCTCATGGCGCGGACAGAATTGCTCGAGATTCCACTCGCGAGTCTGCAGGCGGAGCCGGAACTTTGTCAGAGACTCTCGAAAGCATTCGCGGGCTTCTCGACCGCTGACGACGATACAGGCTTGACGAAACAGCCGAGCGAGTCACAACTCGTGGCGGCGGAGAAAGAAATCACGACGGGCGTCGTCGACGGCGTGAATCTGCTCGTGATGGACATGGACCTCTGCGTGCGCTGCGGAAATTGCTCGCTTGCCTGTCACAAGGTGCATGGACAATCGCGTCTCCTGCGACGTGGCATCCACATCGAGCGACCGGTGAAACTCGAGTCCATTGCGAGTCAACATGTGCTCGTGCCGTCGGTGTGCATGCACTGCAAAGATCCGGAGTGCCTGACAGGCTGTCCGACCGGCGCAATTTTTCGTGACGCGAAAGGCGCTGTCGACATCGATCCGCTGACCTGCATCGGTTGTTTTGATTGCGCGACGCAGTGCCCCTACAACGCAATCTCGATGGTGCCGCGCAATGAAGGGCCGGTTGTCTCAGAGGGTTTGCTCACGCGCCTGCGAAAGCTGTTTGGCTCGAGTGCGCCGCCAATGATTGCGAGCACACCGCCTATGGCCGAGGCGAAAGATGAAGGCGAAGCGCCAGCTGAAACCAGGGCGGAGCCTAAAGCCGAAGCGAAAGCCGAAGCGAAGCCGGAAGACGACATGGTTGCCATCAAGTGCAACCTTTGCGAGCACACGCCGCTGAATCCCGCCGGCGCGAAGCGACCAGCTTATTCCTGCGAAGAGAATTGCCCGACCGGAGCTTTGGTACGGGTGAACCCGCAGGAGTATTTCGACGAGGTCGGTGAGACTTTAGGGCTCGTGTTTCGCGATCAAACACACGCGATCGGAAGAAACATTCATAAGACCGATCCAATCGCGAAAGCCTGGCACATTCTTGGCGGTCTCGGCGTAATAGCAATTTCAGCTTGGGTTATTTGGGCAGTGCGCCGTTACGGATTCCATGAATCGCTCCGCGGCACCTGGCTGACGATGCGTTGGCTGACCGGACTGATCGGTTTAGTTGGCATTGCCGCTGTCATGACTTATCCGGTGCGCAAACCGGTTTACCGACGTCGTGCCGGGGCCTTGCGCTACTGGTTGCTAGCGCACATCTATTTTGGCGCGCTTGCCGGCGTTGTGCTGCTGATTCACGGCGCCAGTCATAGCGGTGGTTTGCTCACGTCGACCTTGATGTTCTCTTTCGATGCTGTGATTTTGACCGGCGTCTTCGGTCTGGCAGCGTACCTGATTGCGCCGCGGATTCTCACCAGCATCGAGGGCGACCCGCTGTTGATTGAGGACTTGGAAGGTCGTCGCGATGAACTCCGTCTGGAATTGAAAGAACTCACGGAGAAATCGGACGGCAGTTTGCGAAACCTGATCGAGAGGAAGATGCGTCGGCATTTCTTTTCGCCCTTTTATCTCGTCAGGCAGTACGCGCGACGCGAGGCGTTGACTGCCGCGCTCGCCAAAGCGCGACTCCGCTTTAGAAACGAGGTCGCGAATTTTGCAGAGAAAGAAAAACGGGCCCTGGCGCTACGCGCCGTAGAGCGCATGGCCACGCTCCGCCGCGTCGACGCGCTGATCCATTTGCACCGGCTGATGAAGATCTGGGTCGCGCCGCATGTGATTACGACCTCGATTATGCTCGTCCTGATGATTGCGCACATTGTGCAAGTGGTGTTTTTCAAAGTGAGGTAAGGAGCGCACGCATCCTGCGTGCGGTCCGCGAGCATCTTGCTCGCCGTTCAGAGATAAAGGTTGCAGGCAGGATGCCTGCGAACCGCACGCAGGATGCGTGCGCACCCATGGACCCAACGTTCGTCATCATTCGCGAAGACCTGCAAATCGATCCCGTCACGATCGTCGCCACGGGCATCCTCATCGGACGTCTGCCTGCATCTGAACTCCTCTTGAATCATCCATCAGTGTCTCGGCTACAAGCCGGCATAACCAACGTCGAAGGTGACTACTACATTCGAAATTTTCGTTCGACGAATCCCGTTACACTCAATGGAGAAAAATTAGACCAGTACCAGGGTCTGACTGACGGAGACGTTCTGGGTATTGGCCCATTCGTGCTTAACATCGCCCTCATTGAAAGCGTCCTGGTCGTCAAAGTTTCAATTCAAATCGGCGCGACGCCTGGCGAGGCAGTTGTCCGCAAGGAACCTGCGGGAGTTTGGGACATCCCCGCGACCGTGCGTTTGCCGAGCGCTCCACTCGATTTGCAGAAAGCGGCGGCGCACAAAAAACCCGCGCCGCGCAAACCCCCGCCAGCCGCGGCCGGCTCGAAAGCGCTCGACGTGTTCTGGGACAAGCGAATCACGGCGGCGACCAAGACGATCAAACCTTCGCCTTTGTTCCCAATTACCGGAAGGCCAAGTGGCAAAGCGCAATCTGTCTGGGCGCCCACCACCGATCTCAAACGGCGTTGGCCGATTCCCGTGGTGGTGTGGGTCGCGATTGTTTTCTCGTCGTTGGCGATTGGCGGCGCATTTCTCTATGCGAAAGCATTCGCGCCGGCGGCAATTTCAGATGCCCACACACGCGCCGCGATGGAGGTCTCGCCGCCGATTGCCGATCACGCAAATGCCGGATCGTGCACTGCATGCCACGCGCTGCGCGCCCACATGGAAGGGAAGTGCGTGGCCTGTCACACCACCGCTGCGTTTGTGCCGACGGTGATTGCTCCGCACATGAATGCGGGCATCGGTTGTGTCGATTGCCACGCCGAACATCGCGGCGAACAGTTCAATGCGATTGATGGCGCGTTGCTGTCATGTTTCGACTGTCACCACGACGTGAACAAGAAAACGTACAACGGCAAGAGCGTCTCGACCCCGCATGGCGGCACGTTCGGTTATCCGGTGCTCGACGGTCATTGGAAATGGGCGGGATTGGACCCGGAAGAGATCGCCCAGCGCAAGGACACTTTGAAACTCGAGCGTTTACCAACCGATACCGAAGACCAGTGGCGCAGTAAACAATTTCATGCAGTACATCTTTATCGAGTGCGCGCGGTCGCGGGATTGGCGGGAAATAAGGAAGGCGAATTGAGCTGCTCAAGCTGTCACGCGACGCGCGATCCAATTGACTTGACGACGCCACGTACGACTTGCGCCAAGTGTCACAATGGACAAGTCGATCCACGCGCCGGCCGGCAGGTGATTGCCTCAGACAAACCTAACTGCACCTCTTGTCACATTCAGCACATGAAGGACAAGCGGCATTGGAATCCGACTTTGATGGTGGAGCAGTGAGCAGAAAGCGGAAGGCAGAAGCTAAGAGCTAAGAGCTAAGAGCTAAGAGCTAAGAGCTAAAAACCTAACTGCTCACCGCTCACTACTTCGCGACGTGACACTTCCCACAACCCTTTGGATCAGATCCTGAAATCTTCTGCGCTAATTCAGGCTTTGCCTTAATCGCGGCGTCGTGACATTCGAAGCAGTTGATGTGATAAGCATTCTCGTTGTCCATCTTCACCTGCTTGCCGTCTTTCGTGATGACCGGCAAGGGTTTGCTTTCATCTCCCGATTGCAGATGGCATGAGCGGCAGATTTTGACTGGCGTCGCCGCGGCGTCTTTCAAAACGTCAGCAGTTAAAGCCACGTCTCGCTCAGAAGTGGTCAAAGGCGCTTTGAGGTTCGCTTTCGGCTGATCGGTGTGGTGGCAAAAGACGCAAGAGGTCACCGAGCCGCCGTCCGGATTGTAATTCTTCGTCGAATGGGTTTCGTGATCGAAGGCGACTTCGCCCCACTTGTCGTCAAGGCTATCTTGATCGAGCTTAACCTTCTTCGGCTGCTCTTTGCTTTCTTTCGGAATGTCCTGCGTGAACAGACGCGAGGTGCGCGCGGCACTCGTGAAGGCTACCAACGTGGCCGCTGTCAGGATAACCACACCGATTAGAAGTCGCTTCATCGTTACCCTCCCATTCTCGTGAAAACGGTTTGCATGTTAAGAAGACGCGCCGCGTCGTGTCAATTGCGAAGTGTAATTAACCACAGAAGACGTGAAGGAAAAAGATCGCAAAGAGCTAGGGGAATCCAACGCTTTGCGCTTGGCCCTTGGCCCTTTGCGTTCGAATTTCCCCCGTGTCCTCTGTGGTTAATTAGCCCATGCGAAAGCTCGATCCCGTATGACATCTGCGACAGGCCTTGAAATCCAAGTCACCGCCGAACGCGCGGCGGCCGCTGTGACACGTCGCGCACGTGTTATTTCCCGAGGGAAAGTGTTCCTGGGGGCGAGTAGAGCTGACTTGCCGCTTCTGGGGCAGGCCACGCGTTGCGTTGTGACAATCGTTGCAGTCCAGACGCTGTCGTGTCGTGTGATCAGCGTGACGAAAGGCATAGCTGTACGCGACCGAGGTCGTCGACGTGCGCGAATAAGCCTTCGTCTCATGACACACGCCGCACGACGCGAGGTCACGACCGTTGGCTTGCGCGTTCGGTGTGTGACAGGTGTAACAGCCGTTATGCGCCGAAATTCCGGCGGGAATCGACAATGCGGCCCCCTGTCGCAGACCGACGCCGTGGCAACTGGCGCAGCCATTCTTTGGTCGCGCCGCGCCGGTTAAATGCTGTGCGTGATCGAATTTCATGTTGAAGTTCTCTTTAAATCGATCAGGAAAAGCTTTGCGCGGCGGGTCGTTGCCGTTCACGTTCTCGTGACAGATCGAGCACATCGGGATGTTTGGCGTCGTGAACTGAGTCAGGTGACAACCTGTGCAGGCTTTGTGACCAGGGAAACTGGGGCGCGTCGAATTGTCAGTGCGGCGATGACAATCGTTGCAACCGAGCGCCGCGTGTTTGGAACTTGTGTGGAGGAATTTTGAGTAATCCTGGGCGGAAACCAAAGAAAAGGAAAAAGGAAAAAGGAAAAAGGAAAAAAGAAAGACAATTCTCTTGAGCAACACCTCGCGTTTATTTCGCGTTACCGCCATTCCGCTTTGCCTCTTCACCTTTGCCTTTTTACTTTTTCCTTTTTCCTGGCGTTACTGCACCGCAGTCTCATGACTCGGCGGTGGCTTTTTCTTTCCGACGTCCGGTGTATGGCAGTAGGTGCACTCGCCACTCTTTTTGAACTGCTCCAATTCCACTTCGATCGTGACGGCCTTTGGATAAGTAGTCTTTTTGCTGTCGCGATGGCACGACGCGCAAGCGTTAATCGGCACGTCCGGTGTCAGCCCACTGGTCGTGCTCGCTCGTGTGATGTTGATATGACAGGTGGTGCACTCGGCAATATGCTCGCCCTTGCCGCCTTCGTGCGCGAACTTCGCTGAAATGCGCTTCCGCCCTAATTCGGCGATGAAAGTGGCCGCCGGTTTGTGACAGCCCGCGCAATCGTTAGCCACCGGCTTCTGATTTTTCCAGTGACAGTTGAAACACGAATCATGAGTGCGCGGCATCGACTTGTACGGATGCAGCATCGCGGGGTCGGCGTTCGGAGCGGCTAACGCCACGATTGCCAGTGACATGTCTGTCTGATGGCAGATTGAGCAGTTGTTGTAATCGGGCTTTTTGTCGTCCGCGGCAGTCTTCAGTCTGTGGTGCGATTCGATCCGCACCGACTGAACTCCACGTAACTGCGCAATCACGTTCTGATGTTGGTCGTGCGGAAATTCGATCGTGAACTGGCGCTCGTCTTTGGCTTTCGCTTGTTGATTTGAGTTGTTAGGTTTGCCAAATCCGAAGCGTGTATCTTCACGCGGTGCGGCGCGCACATGACAGACAGTGCAAATTGCCGGGCCAGTTCCGACCATTGCCTGACGCGTGAAGAACTGCTGCCGGTGACACCGCACGCAGGCGTCATGATCGGGAAAATCGGCGACGTCGGGAAAGGCTCGCTTCGCAGTCCAATCGGTCGGCGCCTTATGACACTCATTGCACTTGAGGCTCTTGTGTTTTTCGGATGAGTGGAGGAACGCAGAATACTTTGCCGCTGGCGCCCGTGGCGCGGTTTGCGTCGAGGGTCGGGTGGTTCGAGGGCGACCGCGAGTTTGTGCGCTGATCAGAACGGCAAAGCAGAGAAAAACTGCGAACACACCAAATAGCTTTGCGATACTTCGTGTCTTTGCGCCTTGGCGTGAAAAAAGGTTCACGCAAAAACGCCAAGTCGCAAAGGGACGCAAAGAAAGCTGATCTGAGAAACGCATTATCAATTACATGCCGGTAACGGCCGTTCGATCACTTCGCACTTCACCTTCGGATCTTTTTCATTCGACAAAATCATCGGGCGCTTCATTGCCGTGCCGAGATCAGTCGCCTTCACTTCGCGTTCGCAGATCCAAACAATACTCGTTTTGTCAGTCTCGCTCGCAACAACGTTTGTGATTGTGTAAGTGCCTGGTTCGATGTTCGTCAGATATCCGGTGCCTTTGCGATCGGTCATGATTGACATCACATTTGTCTTCGTGGTTGCTTCGGCTCCCGAAAGAAGCTCCTGAATCGTTTTCTGTTTTTCCTCGTAGAACCCGGATCGAAGCTCAGGCGGAAGATAATTCGTCAGCCATCGTTGCGCGACTTCTCGATTCTTCAGCTCGTTGAGTGCCTGCTCAAAGGCCTTCTGAAATTCCGGTACGGAATCCGGGCCGGAGAGATATTTTTCTTCAATCTGGCGACAATAGAGCGTTTCGCAGTCATTGTCTTTCAACCACTTGATCAGCGCGGTGCTGGCGTTGCGGGTGCGGTAGTAGCATTCGCGCGAACTTCCGTTCATTGCCTTGATCTTGTCAATCAGCGGTTTGTTTTGATCAAGCGAGCCGGAAATGAGAAAGAAACGCTTGCGGGGCAGATCCTTTGTGCCTTCGGCGGATTTGTAACGAACTTTAAGGCGGATGACGCCGCGGGCATTTTGAGGCGATTGGGTATGAGCGACAAAGGAGAAGGCAAAAGTAAAAAGGAAAAAGGAAAAAAGAAAGACAATTCTCTTACGCAATACCTCGCGTTTATTTCGCGCCGCCGCCATGCCGCTTTACCTCTTTACTTTTGCCTTTTTACTTTTTCCTTTTGCCTTTCATAGATTGGGGCTGCGCGGAAATTTCAAAAACGGCAGACGCACGCCCCGCACGAAAAACTGATCCGAACGAATCGCCACCGGCGGCGCGTATCCAGCGCCTCCCGCCGCAGCAATCAGGTCATCCTGATCGACGCCGTCGCCGCTGATGCCAATCGCGCCGACCAGCACGCCATTCTTATAAAGCGGCATGCTGCCCGGAAAAATCTGAATGCCGTTTGGCAGATTCGAAATCGAACTACATGGCGCTGAACCGCCGCTCAAGACAGTTTGCAAGCTTGACTTGATCAAATCGAGCTGCAAACCGACATTGAAAACGCTCCAGTTGCTGAGTTCGGTACTGAAGGGACCAGCCGCCGTGTTGTTTATGCCGTCGGGAAAAAAAGGCCGGTGCAAGAATCCACCGGCACGATCGGTGAAGGCAACTGCGCCGTTCAACTGCAATCCATCAACCGCCGCGCGATCGACGTAGGCGCCAAACCCGGCCGCACGCAGCACCGCCCCAGCACCCGCGCTTGAATAAAACACTGCTGTGCGCGCCTTCTGTACTGAGACGTCGAAGCCGAACACCGGCGCGTCCTGTTGACGAAATATTCCCAGGACGACCCCATTCACATCGACGACTGCCATGCTCACGCGCGCGTTGCTGCCCAGCGGCTGGCGAATCGCCGCGCGCGTAATGTTCGCTTGTTGCGCCGCGTGCGAGATGATCGTATTCACGTCGGCAGACGTCAAAGAATTGGCAGTGACCGTCGGGCTCGCAAGGAAAGGAAAGAATCGCGTGTCGACTTCGCCACCGATGCCGCCCACAACTGCCGGAGTGAACTGCGAAGGTTGCGCGCCGCGAATTGGAAACATTGGATCGACTGCGCCCGGCAGACTGCCAAACGCGATAGTTGGCGGTGCGGGCGCGCTCGTCACGTTGAGGTACGCGAGGCGAATTCCATCGACCAGGATGTTATCGCCGCGCACGAGCGACGGCGCTTCGAATCCTCTGGTGGCGGACACAGCGATCACTTCTTCGAACGGTTGATCGAAATCCGCCGGATCGCGATCGACTGTGTAAACGCCGTCACCTTCAATGCCAACGCCGCCGACGGCTTCACCGTTTTTGTAAATCGGCGCGCTGCCCGGATCGCCACTTAGACCGAGTGGCAAGCCGGGAATCTTGATGTCCGAACAAGGCAGTGAAGAGAACTGCACGCCGTAGAGCGGTCCGCCCGCGCGATTGTCGATGCCCGGCGGAAAATGTTCCTGGATGATGAAACTCGCGGTGCGGGAAGTGAACGCGTTGCCGCGCGTGCTGAACAAAGCAGCCGTGCCGGCTTTCGAAATCGCTGCCAGCTTCGCCGGAACAACCGTTCCATCTAAACCTGTCGATACGAATCCTGTGATCGGGTTCGGCACGAGCGTCGGTCCTGGTCCGCCGCCACGCAATTGGGTCGTCGCCGGCGCGCTCGTCATAGCAAAAACGCCGAGCACGTTGCCTTCTTTGTCGGCAACGGCAACCGTAACCGCCCGATTCAGCGACGACGCGGCTGAAACAGCCTGCGCGATGACCGTCTGCACTTCACCGGTTGTCAGCGTCCCCGCGGTCGTAGCCGATGGCGGAGGAGGTGGCGCGCCGCCGCTTCCGGGTGTAGGTACTGCACCCTGATCATCAGGCGGGCCATCACCGACGTGTCCCATCGCGACGCGCACGCGATTACTCGAAACACCTTGATGGCTGATCCCGACCAGTACATCCCCGACGTCAGTCATCGTGTCGCTCAAGCGCACGATGATTGAAGTCATCCACTCCTGCCCCGAAACCGGCCCCACAAATTCGACGGGCAGCGCGTAGAGATTGTGCGCCCCATCTTCCGCTGACGCAGTGACATCAGACGCAGCGGCCGCGCTGTCGATGCCCATCGCGAACAACATGACGCGCGTGTGATTGTCAGTGCCGAAGCTAACTTCACTGGTCGGTGAAAACGGTTCATGCTTGCGCGTGACCGAATCGACAGCGACGGCGCGCGTCGAACTGTCTTCACTGATCAGTACCGGCCGGCTTGATTGTGCTTTCGTGTGAAAACTTTTCGCGGGCGCAAGGACAAGTAACATCGCCACGCACAGCATGAGCAGAGCAAAACACCTGTCTCTACGGGATAACCTCGCTGCCGTCCGAGCCGCCATAGCTGCGTTAATCCGAGTGATGGGAAGCCTTGTGAATCTATCACCAATCGCGCGGCCTGCGAAGCATTTTTTCCGTCCGCGAATCGCGCAGAGATTTTCATTGAAGCGGCGACAGCCGTGTGCTACAAGCTGTAACCTCTTCAAGTCAGAACATGATGGGCGGTCAACTTCAGTGCGACAGGCGACTCGGCTTGGCCGCCGCTTGCATCTTCGTGATGTTTACCGCCGCGTCCGCGCAAAAGCGCGGCAAAATCGAAGGCAGGATCACCTCTGCCTCGCCCGACATTTCTGTTGTCGTAATGAATCAAGTTACGAGCCGCGTCACGCGCGCCCGAGTGAACGCTGATGGCAGCTATTCGATGAGCGTTCGTCCTGGGGCTTATCGCATTAGTGTCGCGCGTCCATATGTTGCCCGGTTCGATCAAGCTAAGAGCTATGGCGAGCACGCGTTAATTCGCGATGACGCTTTGGAGAATGTGATTGTTAACGAAGGCAAGACTACCACAATCGATTTTGCGGTTGAGAAAATCAAAAAAGAACCTCTGGTGAGCGGACCGCCGCGCAAGCCACTTGGCGCCGCCGGTGGCACGAGTGTGGAGTCTGAGCCGCAGACTGAATCTGATCGACGCGAAGTGCGCGACCGCTGGCGCATCGGCTTTCCCGAATACGATCGTTACGGTGATAAAGGCGCGCGCGGCCGTGACATCCCCTTTAAGAAAGGCCGCTGGTACGACCCCTACAATCAAAGTTGGTTGAAAGGCGACTATCCAATCATCGGCAATAAAGTCTTCATGATTTTCTCGGCAGTGAGTTCGACCACCGTTGAATTAAGCCGCACGCCGAAACCGTCCGACGTGAGCAGCGCGCGTCCGGGCAGCGCAGAGTTCTTTGGCAAGCCGGAGCAGCTCGCGGTCAATCAGCTTTTCCAGTTCACTTTCGAAATGTTCCATGGTGACTCTACATTTCGGCCGCGCGACTGGGCCATTAAGATTTCGCCGACACTCAGCTTGCCGAACTATGTGAACGCGCGCGAAACGGGCGTCGTCAACATCGACGTGCGGCGCGGTACGACGCGAACAGACACGCAGATTTCACTCGAAGAGGCCTTCGCCGAAGTGAAGCTGTTCGACGTGAACAACAATTTTGATTTTGTCTCAGCGCGTGTGGGAATTCAGCCGTTCGTTTCAGACTTTCGTGGCTTCATCTTTTCCGACAATAACCTGGGCGCGCGCATCTTCGGTTCGTTCGACAACAATCGTTATCAATTCAACGCTGCGTACTTCGCACAACTCGAGAAGGACACGAATAGTGGCCTGAATCGATTCGACCGGCGCCGGCAAAATGTTTACGTCGCGAATCTTTTTCGCCAGGATTTCATTCGCAAGGGCTACACAATTCAGGCAAGCGCGCTCTACAACGATGATCGTCGCGGCGTTCAGTACGACCGGAACGGTTTTCTTGTGCGACCCGCTTTGGTTGGGGACGTCAGGCCACATGCAATCAAAGTTGGATACGTAGGAGTGAACGGTGACGGGCATTTGGGCCGGCTGAATTTGACGAACAGCTACTACTACGCGTTCGGAAGAGACGATCGCAATCCGATCGCTGGACGTCCGGTGCACGTTAGTTCGCAAATGGCCGCCGTCGAAGCTTCAATCGATCACGACTACCTGCGCTTTCGTGGATCCTTCTTCTGGGCGCAGGGCGACAAGAATCCGACCGACAGTCAGGCGAACGGCTTTGACGCCATCTTTGACGATCCGAATTTCGTCGGCGGCCAGTTTTCGTTTTGGAACCGCAACGGGATTCGGTTGACGCAAACCGGTGTTGGTCTGGTGCAAGCAAACAGCATCCTGCCGAGTTTGCGCAGCAGCAAGACCGAAGGGCAGGCGAACTTCGTCAATCCGGGAATTTTCATTTACAACGGCGGGATGGATGTTGAAGTAACGCAACGAATCAAGGCCGTCTTGAACCTGAACTACTTGCGATTTCATCGCACTGAGCCGCTCGAGTACGTCCTGTTTCAAAATCAGATTCGGCATGAGATCGGCTGGGACTTGAGCTTGGGCGTGGCTTATCGACCGCTACTCATCAACAACGTGACGATGATGTTCGGCGCGGCGACGTTGAAACCCGGCCGTGGTTTTCGGGATATCTACACGGACGCGAACCGCGATTGTCCGCCGAATCTGATCGACTTCTGCACGCCAGATAGCGTGAACATCAATCCGAGCAAACCGCTGTTCAATTTGTTCGCACAGGTTAAGTTTGTTTTTTAGATATGCCGCCACAGAGACACAGAGACACAGAGAAACACAAAACGGAGAGAAGGCAAATCCGTTCTCTTTCTCTTGTTACTCTGTGTCTCTGTGTCTCTGTGGCAATCGTCCTGTCTTCATCTCGCGCGCAACAAAAACCCGCGACACCTCCGCCGCTCGAAGGCTGTCTGAAGTGTCACGCGAACATCGAGCCAATGCATCGTTACGGCGGGCCGGCGCCGCTCGACAAACTCGACAACGGCAAGGACGCGAAGGGACTGACGTGCACTTTCTGTCACGGCGGAAATCCCGCCGCGACGGCGAAAGAAGAAGCCCACGTGCGCCCGCGTTATCCGAACGAGTGGTTCAGGCAAGGCAAGTTTCGCGTCCCGGAAAGATCGGGACCGCTGCTCGCGCGCGAGAGTTTGGAGTTCGTGCGATTCCTGAACCCGGGCGACTTGCGCGTCGCGCAAACTACGTGCGGAAGTTCCGAATGTCACAGCGTGGAAACAAAAGGCGCGCTGAACAGCATGATGACGCATGGCGCGATGCTTTGGGGCGCGGCGCTTTACAACAACGGCGGCTTTCCGATTAAGGATGCGAACTTTGGCGAGAGCTACAGCACGAGCGGCGCGCCGCAATCTCTCATTCAAATTCCACAGCCGACGGCAGAGCAGAGAAGATTGAAAGGCATTCTGCCGCTTCTCGATCCGCTGCCGCGTTGGGAAATCTCACAGCCGGGAAACATTCTGCGCGTGTTCGAGCGCGGCGGTCGCAGACGTTTGGAAACTGGATTGCCTGAACGAGATGAAGATCCGGGCAAGCCCGACAAAGGATTGAGTGCGCGCGGACTTGGCACGGCGCAGCGGACCGATCCGGTTTATCTCGGGCTGCAAAAGACGCGGCTGCTCGATCCAACGCTGAATTTTCTTGGTACAAATGATCATCCGGGCGACTATAGATCTTCAGGCTGCACGGCGTGTCATGTGATCTACGCGAATGATCGCGATGCGAAACATTCGGCCTTTTACAGTTCAGCGGGCAATCGTGGCAGGTCGCAATCGGCCGACGCGAGCATTCCGAAAGAAGAGTCAGGCCATCCGATCAAGCATCAACTGACCAGCCGCATTCCCACTTCGCAATGCATGATCTGTCACATGCACCCGGGCGAGAACATGGTCGCGTCCTATCTCGGGCTGATGTGGTGGGACAACGAGAGCGATGGCGACAAGATGTATCCGGCCGAGCAACACGATCCTTCTCAGACAGAAGAAGCGCACAAGCTGAACGGCAATCCTGAAGCTGCGAGTCTGCGTGGTCTTTGGTCCGAACCAGATTTTCTCAACCAGACCGGCACCCCCGAATTCAATTCACAATTGAAGTCAACGCAGTTTGCGGACTTCCACGGCCATGGTTGGATGTTTCGTCAGGTGTTCAAGCGCGATCGGGAGGGGAACTTGCTCGACGCGAAGAACGAAGTCGTATCGCCTGATGATCCCGAGCGATTCAAGAAAGCGGTTCATCTGAATGACATTCATCTCGAAAAGGGGATGCACTGCATCGATTGCCATTTTCGACAGGATGCGCACGGCAACGGAATTCTCTACAACGAGCCGCGCGCCGCGATTGAGATCGGTTGCATCGATTGTCACGGGACGATTCGCGAGCGGGCGAGACTTGTGACGACGGGTTTCGCGGCAGGAACATCAATCAAGGACGGAAAGATCGTTGACGGTAACGGTCGAAATCTCGCGACGCTGCGCTTTCGCACTCCCGATGGCGGGCGTGTGTTGCTGTTTCAGAAAATTGCGGGCGACACCACGAAGAAGGACGAACTTGGCAACACCGTTCAGTTGAAAGCCGGCGACATTGTTCAAAACTCGATGGTTGTGCCCGGCCGTTGGTGGCGCGTTAAGCAGACGATCGACACCATCAATCCGAACGCCGCGCATTCCGAGGATTACAGTGTCAAGTCACGGTACGCAAAGACGATGCGCACCGATGCAACGACATGGGGCGATGTGCCGGCCGACAACAATCTGCTCGCTCACCGCGACGAAAATATGACGTGCTTTGCATGTCATTCGTCATGGATGACGAGTTGCTTTGGTTGCCATCTCTCGATGACGGCGAATCGCAAAATGCCGAACCGGCACAACGAGGGTGGCGACAGTCGCAACTACACCACATACAACTATCAGGTGCTGCGCGATGACGTGTTCATGCTGGGACGTGACGGCACAGTAACGGGCAACCGCATCGCGCCGGTGCGATCGTCGAGTGCGGTGCTGGTCAGTTCACAAAATCAAAATCGCGAGTGGATCTACTCTCAGCAGCAGACGGTTTCCGCCGAAGGCTTTTCGGGCCAGACTTTCAATACGCACGTGCCGCACACGGTCCGCGCGACTGAGACAAAGACATGCTCCGACTGTCACGCCTCGAAGAAGAACGATAACAACGCGTGGCTGGCGCAGGTGCTTTTGCAGGGGACGAACTTCGTCAACTTCATGGGTCGTTACGTGTACGTGGCGGTCAATGATTCGTTGCAAGCCGTGGTGGCGACTGAGCGAGACGAACCGCAGGCGGTAATTGGAAGCACACTCCACAAAGTTGCGTTCCCGCGCAATTACCAGAAGTTCGTCAACGCCGGCCGGGAGTTGAGTGAAGTGTACGAGCATAAGGGGAATCCGCGCGTGCTCCAGGTGCAACTGCGCGGCGAGTACGCGTACGTCGCTGCGGGTGAAGGCGGCTTGCGCGTCTATGACGTGGCGCAAATCGATCAGAAAGGATTTTCGGAACGAATCACCACCGCACCCGTTTCAAGGTTTGGACAGAAGTTTTGGGTGAAGACGAAGTACGCCACCGCAGTTGCGGCACCTTCGACGCTGGCTGTCGATCCCGCGCGCTGGCGGATGACGACCGACGGACGAATGGTTTCGCCGGATGAAGCACGACAGGTGCCGGCGGAACAACTGATGAACCAGGAGCAAGCGATTCATCCGTTGTACGCGTACCTCTACCTGGTTGATAAGTACGAAGGCTTGATCGTGGTAAATGCGGCGACGCTGCTGGACGGCGATCCGCTGAACAACTATTTGAAGCGACAGTTGGACGACACGAAATATCCAAATGCGGCATTTAATCCTGATGGCGTTCTTAATGACGCAAACAACATCACGATTGCGGGGACGACTGCCTACATCACAACGGATCGCGAGCTGGTTATCGTGAGTATTGAGGATCCGCTGAATCCGAAAATTGTAAAGCGCATTGGAGCGCCGGACCTCAACTGGCCGAAAGCGGTGGCGGTTCAGTTTCGTTATGCATTTGTCGCCGACACCATGGGTTTGAAGACGCTGGATGTGTCGGATCCGTCGCACGCGCACGTCATCGATGGAGCTTCGGTCAAGGTTTACAACGCCAATGATGTGTATGTTGCACGCACCTACGCTTATGTGGCCGCTATGAATAATGGTATTGGAATTATTGACGTAAAGAACCCGGAGAGACCGGTGCCTCTGGAAACGTTTACGGCTGGCGGTCTTATTAATGATGCGCGTCAGGTGAAGATCGCGATGACGAACGCGAGCCTGTTCGCTTACGTCGCCGACGGCAAGAACGGATTGCGAATTCTACAATTGACTTCGCCCGAGACGACGCCGACCTATGCCGGCTTCAGTCCCCGTCCACAGCCGCAACTGATCGCGACATTTAGAACGAAGGGCGAAGCGTTGGCTGTCTCAAAGCCTCTCGATCGCGACCGCGCAGTCGATGAAAGCGGTAATCAAATCGCCGTGTTTGGACGCCGCGGTGCCCGGCCGTTCACTTCTGCCGAAGTGCAACGGATGATGCGGACCAATGGCGGCACCGGCGAATATTTCTCAGTGAGTGACGAGCCAACGACTGAGCCAAAACGTTTGAGTAGTAAGGGCTCAACGACAGTCTCGGTCGCAGTGAGCCTCGCGCTGGGTTTGTTCGCGATCTCAATCCACGTTCGCCGGCGCTGGCGGTCTTATGTAAAGCGGAACGCCGCATGACATGTGCGCAAAATTTGGTTTTTCGCTTGAAATAAACGATCGACGGCGCGCGTCGTAAAATTTCGTATTGCAAAAAACTTTGGCCTGGGGTTAGATTGGCCGGTTTCATCAAAAACACAAACGCGCATGATTCGTTGCGCTTAAACATCGTGTTTTGGAGGTAGATAAGGTGCCGACTGGAAGTTGCCCAGAATGCGAAGCCGATGTGCACGTCGATACTGACGTCGACAAAGGCGAGATCGTGGAATGTGAAGAGTGCGGAGTTCAATTGGAGATCGTTGGCCTGGATCCCGTCGAATTGGATATCGTCGAAGAAGCAGACGACGACGACGATGAAGACGAGGACGAGTACTGAAAGTGAGCGGTTGGCAGTGAGCAGTGAGCAGCAAAGAACGACTGCTTACTGCTCACTGCTTACTGCTTCTTGCTCTGGTATCCCGGCCGACTTTGTCTCAGCGTTACCCCCTCCGGTCCCTCAACTCTAATTGAGTGAAACTTGCCGTCCTTGCGATTTTGCGGCGGCGGATAAAAACCTAAGACGTAGGCCGAGGAGACTTCTTCAGCGATTGCGCGAAACAGTGGGCCAAGATCGCTCTCGGTCGCGTAGATGCTGCGTCCTCCGGTCTTTTCCACCACGCCAGTAACATCCAACGGTGTCGGCAGCGGCATCATCTTCGTTGACGCGAGCAATTGGGAATACGATGGCATCGTCACCACGTAGACGCTTGTGTCCGCCGCATTCGCACGTTCGATCACCGTATCGGGCGAAACGACGTCCCCAACCGGGAAACCGTCGGTGATTACGACGACAGCGCGTTTGACCATGCGGTGTTCGCGCGTCAATGGCGCATGACGCGCAAGCATGCGCACAGCATCGTCAATCGCGTCGAAAGCATGCGTGGACATGCCGTTTGGTTCCTGCGCCAGACGATCGTAGGCGCGCTCGAGCTTATCGCGATCCCCCGTCAGTGACTGCAATGTCTTCACGCGAGTTCCGAACGTCATCACGGCAAACACGGCCGGTTGTCCGGCGAGGCGCCGCGAGAATTCGCGCATCGCGTTTGTGAGGCGCTGAACTTCTTCCGCTGTCATGCTGCCGGAAACATCCAGCGCAAAAACAATCGCGAGTGGGCGCGGCTCGCCGGAGATTTGTTCGACATTGAAAGAAGCAATCGGCCGTTCTACTCCGTCTTCGAAAAGCTTGAACTCGTCTTTAGTGAGACTCCGAACGAGCCGGCCTTTCGCGTCCGTGGCAATCACATCAACTGGCACAAGATCGGTATCGATCTTCAGCACGTCCTGCGGTTCGGTCTCGGCAGGCATTACCTTGCGGGGGCGTTCTTGTTGAGCAGGATCCTGCGCGAGTGCGCGCGACGGCGCCCACAACCAGATCGAAACGATAATCAGAACCGAGAGCCGCAAAGGATGGAAAGCACTGCGGAAAGACATTGACGTGTGGCGATTATACGCTTCGAATTGATTTGCCCCTATGGCCGTCTGGGCAACTATTGTTTACGCACGCGGCTTCTTAAAGTTCGCTGTCTGGGCAAATTGTGATAAGTTCCACTTCACAATCAAAGACTATGAAATTCGCGAAGTTTCTCGCCTTGTTTATCGTGCTGGTGGCGGCTTCAGCTGCTGCCATGGCCCAGGACAAAAACACCGGCACCATCAAGGGAAAACTGCGCGTTGAGAAAGGCTCAGCGGCAGGCGTCACGGTCATACTCCGGCAGGGCGATCGTGAAGCTCGCCGTGTCCAGACGGATCGAAAAGGTGAGTTCACAATAGCGCGAATAACCGCGGGAATATACGGTTTGACCTTTCGTAAAGCCGGGCTCGCAGTCGGTTCCATGGAAAACGTCGAGGTGAAGGCAGGCAAGACGAGATCCCTGAGCGATCACTTGTTCCTCGCCGTAGATGAAGGTTCGATCGCGTTCATTCGGGGCAGCGTCTTCAGTGAAGGCGGCCGGAGCGTACCCGGCGTGCGTGTTGAGTTGTCGCGAGTCACTTCAGAGACTTCGGTGGATAAACTCGATTCGCGCATCACCGGCGAGACTGGTGAGTTTGTTTTTCGCGTTCCCCCCGAGACAGCGAAGTATCGCGTGACGTTAATAGCTGACAAGGCCGAATCCGTATCGAAAGATGTGGAAGTGGATACTGCTCTGGTCTACCGTGTGGCCCTGACGCTCAAGCCGAAACCGTAACTGAGTTTCGAGTTTCGAGTTTCGAGTTCAGAAGGCCGCGAAAGTACTTGACTCGAAACCCGAAACTTCCTGCCATGTCCGATCGCGAAGAATTCCTGACTGCCAAGCAACTCGCCGCGGTTCTTCAGGTGAGCGAGACAACGGTGCGTCGCATGGCCCAGAAGCGACGAATTCCTTCGGTCCGTCTGACTCCCCGGATCATCCGATTTCACCTTGACGCGGTTCGTGAGGCGCTTGACGTCCCGCGTGCATCGCGTCCGCATGATGTGAAGACTGACGACGCGCAGTTGTCATTCGAGGATTTATTGTCGAATTGAATTCTCGAATCGTTTAGCGTGGGCTACTGCCCCACATGGCGGTAGCCCGACCCTGAACTCTCGATCAGGTGCGTCGCCCCAGCGGAACCTCGACCCACTTTCCATTTTGATTCACAAAAGCGGTTGCTCGCTTGATGGGAAAACGGCGCGCGAAAGTGGGATTCGCTTGCAGGAATCGATTGATGGTCGCGTTGTCGCCGGTCGCGACACGCCAATGACCCTCCTCACGTATCAAATACTGCTGCACAACAAGTTTGCCGTCGGCGTCGAATGGTTTGCTGATGTGCGCGAACATTGTGGTGTCCGCGACTGCCAGGTTGCCGGACACGCGTATTGGGCCGATTTCGATTCGCTGAAGTTGATACAGGTTACTTGTGCGCTGCAGACCGCTGACGAACCTATCCTTCGAAATGCGATTCCGTGAGGATGACGGCAAGCCGTCGTACAGTGCCCCGTACTCACCTGATTTCAATTGATCAAATACATGTTGAATCGTGCCGCGCACGTCACTTTCGTCCGACGCCGTCGCCTCCGCCGTGCCAACCATGCCAAGCGTAATAGCGATTGCGGCTAGCGCGGCCAAAGCATCGTTTCTAATCTTCATCAATCTCGCCATCCTTTTCGAGCGGGGCTTCGGCCGCGCCGATCTTGGCGCGCAACTGCGTACGGTAACCAAGGAACCACGCCACCACTCCCAAAGTTGCAATAACAAACGCGGCCGAGAGATTGTTTCGCCACAGAAACACCAGCGCCACGAGCAGCAGCAACCCACTGAGAATCGTGAAGATGCGTTCAAACGGCATCGTTACTTCACTTCTATGGGAATCGTCGCATTGATGGTTGCGGGAGGGAAACACTTCTCGGTGTCGCAAGCCTGGACGCGAACGGTAATGGGGAGTGACCGTTCACCTGATGTTGCTTTCAACGCGACTTTTATGGGGAGCTTGATCTCGATGTTTCCTTCGTAGACCGCCAGTGGCTCTGGATCAAACTCGAATTTCTGTCGGACGGCTGCTGGATACACCGGCTTATCGACGTCGATGCCTTCGAGACTTGCCGCTTTAACCTCGGTTGCGATCAAGTAGGGATGCGTCGCCGGGTTCGCATGCACGTGATAGCCCGAGGTGATGGCCAATTTGACGATCGCTTTCGCGGACCCTCCAGGTGATGACTGCATAGGATCGGCAGTGACTTTCACGACCTGCGCGGATGACGAGACTTCTGACGGCGTTGCAGATGACGCGGGAAAGCCACCAGCCCCGGAGCTTATTCCGTTGTTTCGAGAGCAGCCGATGAACAAAATGCAGGCCGTTACGGCGAAGGTACAGAATCGTTTGCGGTAGCAAGCCGGTCCTGAGACTTCACTTGTTAACCACTCGCTACCGCGAGCAGTTCCGTAAAATCGTCGCATTGTCATTCGGTCTCTTCTTCCTTCTCCTCTTTTCCATCCGGGCGCTTAATGCCAAACTTTTCCAGACGATACTGCAGAGTGCGAAATGTTAGTCCCAACAGTTTTGCGGACTTAGTGATGTTGTAGTCTGTCTGGTCCATCGCCTGTAGAATCAAGTTCTTTTCCACATCCTCGAAGTTGATGCCTTCGGGCGGCAGCTTGAACCCGCCGGTCGTCGCCGTCTCAGACTCCTGACGAAGTTCGGTGGGCAAATCTTCGGGCGTGATCAGGTCGCCTTCGCAGAGCAGAATCGCCCGTTCGATCGCCGACTCGAGCTGTCGCACATTGCCGGGCCAACCGTAATCCTGAAGCATCTTCTTCGCTTCCGGGTTGAGTCCTCGCACCAGCCGCGAAGTGTTTTTCGTATGCTTCTTCAGGAAGAAATCGATCAACACTGGAATGTCTTCGCGGCGCTCGCGCAGTGGCGGCACGTCAATCGACAACACGTTGATGCGATAGTAAAGGTCGTCGCGGAAGCGGCCGTCGGCCACCATCGCGCGCAGGTCGCGATTCGTCGCCGCGACCACGCGTACGTCGACGGGAATTTCGTACGTCGCGCCGACGCGGCGAATGCGACGCTCTTGCAACGCGCGCAGGAGCTTCGCCTGCATGCTGACGTCGAGCTCGGCGATCTCGTCAAGAAACAGCGTGCCGCGATCCGCGACTTCGAACAAACCTTTCTTGTCGGCGTACGCGCCTGTGAATGACCCTTTCTCGTGGCCGAAGAGTTCTGATTCCAGCAGGTTCTCGTTAATCGCAGCGCAGTTGACCGCCTGAAACATCTCCGAAGCGCGCGGCGACTGATTGTGAATGGCGCGGGCGATCAACTCTTTGCCTGTTCCAGATTCGCCGCGAATCAAAACCGTCGAGCTTGAACGGGCGACCTTCAGAATCATCTTCTTGACCGCTTCCATCTTCGGCGAGGCGGAAAGAATCTCGACGTCAATTTTGTCGAGCGTGCCGAGCGCGCGTTTGATCGTGCCGAGCAAAACGTCGCGGTCGAACGGCTTTTGCAGATAATCGAACGCGCCACGACGCAGCGCCTCTTTCGCCGAATCGATCGTGCCGTGCGCCGTCAGCAGAATGACGACGATCGACTTGTCCATGGCCAGCAAATGCTGAAGCAACTCGATCCCGTCCATGCCCGTCATCTTCAAGTCAGTCAGCGCGAGATCGAAGCTGCGTTCTTTTGCGAACTTCAGCGCCGCTTCGCCTGATGCCGCGGACGTAACGTCGTAGCCGGCGTCCGTCAGGATCTCCTGAAGGATGTCGCGTTGTGGTTTGTCGTCGTCGACGACGAGAATTGATTTTCTAGGCATAGTCTCTTAGCTGGCCGGTCGCTACTTTCTGGTTTTGACACTCAAATGCCCGCGCCCACAGGTGGCTCCGACACGGGCAGGATTATCGTAAAGGTTGTGCCTTCGCCCTCCTTGGATTTCACAGAAATCGTGCCGTGATGATCGTCGATGGCCTTGCGCACTATCGCGAGACCGAGACCCGTTCCAGTGTCCTTTGTCGAATAGTAAGGTTCGAAAATCTTCGAGATGTCATCTGCCTTGATGCCGCGACCGGTGTCGCTGATATCGATGCGCACCCGCATGCCGTCTTCTTCACCGGAAACAATGATCGCGATCCTGCCGCCTTCGCCATCCATCGCTTGCAAACTGTTGATGACAAGGTTGGTCAGCGCGGATCTGATTGAGTCAGCATCCGCATTAACTGAGTGAGCGCCGCCAACTTCTTCCACGGTCGTTTCAATGTTGTTCTCACATGCTTGCACCTGCACGGTGCGCAAAGCATCGCGCGCCACATCGCTAACATTCAAGAGGCGCGGCTCGAGCTTGGGCGGCCGCGAATAATTCAGAAACTCGGTGATGCGCTGATTGATGCGCGCGACTTCGGTCTTTAACTGGCTAGTCAGGCTCTGGAACTTCTCCTGCTTTTGCGGGTCGGCAGGCGAGAATCCTGCGCGCAAGTGGTCGAGCGTCAGGTTAATGTAGTTTAGTGGATTTCGAATTTCATGCGCGATTGCCGACGCGAGACGACTGACGACGATCGCTTTCTCAGCGTTGTAAAGTTGCGCTTCCAGCTCACGCGTGCGCGCAAGCTTGGTCGTCATGTCGTTGAATAACTCAGTCAGCTCGCCCATCTCATCGGTGCGACCACTGGACGGCACCCGGTAAGAAAGATCGCCGCCCGCAATACGACGTGCGCCGGTCGAGAGAAACTTAATCGGCCGTGTAAAACGCCAAACGACAATCGCCGTCAAACAGGTCGTCGCTAATAAAACTGCTAAGGTCCACAGAAGCGATCTGCGCGATTGTTGCTGGAGCGTAGTCGTCAGGCTGCTGGCCGAACCGATCACGACAATGATGTATCTTCGCCCTTTGTCCGTATCAACGGGAAAATAATAAGCGCCGCGATCCATCTCGCCGCCGCTGTTGGTCACATTCATTCCCTCGGGAAGGGACACACTCGCCTCCGGCAGGTCGACAGCACTCTTCAGAGGCGGCAGCGAAATGTCCTTCAGTTTGACGTACCGAATCGACTGATCGGCGTTTTGGCGCGGCGTCTGATTTTTGTCCAGGCTATCCTTTATGTTGCCCGATTCATCGACGATCAAAACGTTCTGCACGCGATTGGATGGCTGGTCGAGTAGAGGAATCTTACCTTCCTCGCGCATTTGATCCAGGTACTCGTTCCTTGAAAGGCTGCTCGAAAGACTGTTAACCCCGAGCGCCACGCCGGCCATAATTGCTTGTTGCTGCTCAACTATGAACTGTGTGTTGCTGTGCACTGCGCGCAAATTGACGTAGTACTGCACGCTTACGGTTAGTACCAACACAAGCGCCAGCAGCAAAAGCAGCCGAATGCGGAAACTATTCAGTAATCTCGACAGGGCCATCACCCTCAAGCAATATACGCGCCAAGAGAGTCACAAAACTTGAACAGATCTAGTCCTTTTTTGGTTGCCGTGCGTTAACGTCGAATGTTATAGTTCACCCGACCTCAAGGCAAACCTCCCCGTCAGAGGTCGCAAAGCCACGGAGAAGACCACCTTCGCTGCTTTGCCTACAATTGAAATTGGTGACGGGAACTTTATCGCTCTAACAGTTTCTAGTTCACACGGACGACGCGCACGTCGCCCCTCGACGTGCAAATCAAGCAACGAGTTTTACCTGGTTCGCCTCGGCGTACTGGAATTTACAGTTTTCACGAGGAGTTGCTGATGAAATCAATGGGTATCCCCCGGGTCGCTCGGGTAGCGTTCATATTCTTCGTCTTTTTCGCTCTCATAAATTCTTTTTCCGACGAAACACTCGCCAAAGGCAAACGGGCAAAAGCGAGTAAGGGCAGTTCGCGTTCAGCGCGGAACAGCCGCGGCCGCGATCGTCGCGGTTCACGCTCCGCCAGCAATCGACGGCGCGGAGGTCGTCGCGAAGTCGCGCGAAGTCGTGGCCGTCGCATGTCGAAACGCGAATTGCGCGCGGAACGCCAGCGCCAGGCGCGGGAACAATCTGCCTATCTCGCCAAGCTAAAGCGCCGCGGGATGAGCAAGCGCCAAATCGCCGCAGAGATGCGCAAGTTCAACGGGTCGCATCGTCGTGCTTTGGAAGAGGCGCGCCGTCGCGCTGAAGCTGCACGCCAGGCCGCGATTGCCCGTCAGCGCGCGATCGATGAAGGCATGCGCAACGACGTGCAATCCAACATCGCGAAGGACAGCACCATCGGTGAAGATCTTGAAGTCCGCCGTGCCGCGGTCGAGGCACTCGGGCATCACGCGGGTACCGTCGTCGTGATGGATCCGAAGACCGGACGCGTCTACACCGTGGTCAATCAGGATTGGGCGCTACGCCGCGGATTCAAGCCGTGCTCGACTATTAAGCTTGTAACCGGCGTTGCCGGTATCAGTGAGAAAGTGATCGCGCCGATCGAAACCGTCAGCGACGGCGGCCGGTACAAAATCGACCTGACAGATGCGCTGGCCTATTCGAACAACACCTACTTTCAACACGTGGCCGGCGAAGTCGGTTTCGACAAGATGATCTCTTACGCGAAAGAGATGGGTCTTGGCGAAAAAACCGGCATTAATTATGTGAATGAGTATTCCGGTCACCTGCCGTTGTTCAAGTCAGGTTTTGCGCTTAATCGCATGGGCTCGCACGGCGACGATTTCGAAGTGACCGCTATCCAGTTGGCGACGCTCGTTTCGGCGATGTCGAATGGCGGGAAGCTTTTGACTCCGCACCTACCCCAAACCGTTCAAGAGAACACCACCTTTAAGACTGAAGTTCGTCGCAAGGTGAACGTCGAAAACGACACGTGGAAGCGCATGCTGCCGGGAATGATAGGTGCGGTGAACTACGGTTCTGGCCGCAAGGCTTATCGGCCCGAGCAAACGGTGGCGGGAAAAACTGGCACGTGCATTGGACAAGGCGCCTGGCTCGGCCTGTTCACCTCGTACGCACCCGTTGTCAATCCGAAACTCGCGGTTGTCGTGATCACGCGAGGCACGGATGCGCACAATCACTTACCTGCGGCGATCGCCGGCAACATCTATCACTCGCTTAGTCCGCGATTCGGAACACAGATCGATTTCCAGGTGGCCGAAGGTCCTGACGACGAGCCAAACGCTCCTGGCAAGAAGGCCGCGGCGCTGGACGAAGAAGCTGCGGAAACGAAGGCCGCAACTGAGGCTGAAGAGAATGCTGACGCCAACGCTGCCAACGCGGACGCGAACGGCAACGACAAACCCAAAACCAACGCAACGCCGTCTACTGGTGCTGATTTGAAGGTGAAGGCGACGACGATGCCCGTTGAAAACAAACCGAAAGCGGGTACGGCGACCAAGACTAATACGAAAGAAGTAAACGATGGTCGCGTGCGTCGAACTCAGCCGCAGCCACAACCAAAACCCTAGATTGGCCATTGTGCGGAGGTACAGGTGCCGAACTCCCGTGACCTCTTGCGAGAGTTCGGCATTTTTATGCAATATTCGCTAGCGATTGAATGCCGTTATTTCTAGCTTGACAGCCGCTTAGTTATTGCAGGATTATTGCCGCTCGTTTTACCGGTTTTCTTCCCTGAACCTTCGCGCTGCGTGGCACCGCAGTTGCTCATCAGTTACAACGAGCAGGTCGGAAGTTGCATCTTAGAGCCGACGCTCGCTCGGCAAGTTTTTGAAAAGTTAGACAGATTTTTAAAGGATCGATCGGAGGCTTTAGTTAGACACAATGAGATGGATCAATCGAGCAATTGCAGTGGCCGCGGTGCTGACTGTTTCGGCGATTGCCGCATGGGCGCAGACGCCAGAGTGTACTGACGACCTGAAGACCGCAAAGTACACTGCGTGGTACGAGAATCGAAAAGACAATCAGGATGCGGCCTACAAAGCGGCTAGTGACTTCTTGACGGCTTGTCCGAATGAACCGGAAGACGGTCCGTGGGCGGCGCAGTTAAAGGCGTTGAAGAAGTTTAAGGCTGACTACGAGGCACTGAATTCGAACAAAAAACTTGCAGACCAATTTCAGGCTGCCGTTGCTTCTAAGAATTACGCTGACCAGATTCGCTTGGGCAAACAATTGGCGGCGTCGAATCCTGACAACGCCGCTATTTACCTTCTGATGGGTGGCGCAGGACTTGGCGATCCAAATCAATTGACGGAATCATCACAAGCCGCGAAAAAAGCGATCGAGTTGGTTGAAGGTGGTAAGCCATTCTCTCCTTATCAGACAAAAGATCAGGCACTGGCGGCGATGAACTATGTGATCGCCAAGTCCCTGATAAAAACTCCGACAGAGGCAATTCCCTACTTCGTTAAAGCATTGAGATACGAGAGCGACCTCAAGAAGAGTCCGGTCGCTTACAACGAACTGGCGACAGCTTATGGCGAAGGTCCGGTTGACAAGTTCGCCAAGGACTATAAGGCTCTCGCGGATGCTGGAAAATCGGTTGACAGCCCGGAAATCAAGTTAGTTGTTGCTAATTTGAATCAAGCGTTCGATGCGCAAATTGATGCCTTTGCTCGCGCCGCAGCCGTCAGCACAAGTCCAGCGGACAAGCAGGCGTTTATGAAAGTACTGGGTGAAGTGTACAAGGACCGCAACCATGCTGACGCGACTCCAGAGCAGCTGAACACGTTGGTTGCGAGTGCGCTTGCAAAGCCAATTCCCGACGCACCAAAGCCAATCACGGAATTGCCGGCGAGTAGTGCAACTCCGGGTGGCACGAGCGCAACCCCGACAAATGGCTCCGGAAACGGCTCGACGACCACAGGTGCTGGTGCGCCTGCCGGGTCCGCGAAGCCCACTGCGACTGGGTCGACCAAACCGGCTGCGTCCGGCTCAACGACGCCGGCGAGACCGACGCCAACGCCGAAGCCGCGACAGCGTGCGAATCATCGTGGCTGACGGCTAAAAGTTAAAAGTCCGTATTGATCACGCCGGGCGCATCGTCAATTCAGACGCTGCGTTCGGCGTTTTGCTAGAATCAGCTGCTTGAAGAACCTCGATCATCTCGAAGAGATAATCCGTTATCAATTTCGCAACCGCGATTTGCTGACGCAAGCAATGACGCATCGTTCATGGGCGCACGAACAGGTGTCCCCTCGTGCGCAACGTGACGCGCGGCGCTTGCACAACGAAGCGCTCGAGTTTCTCGGCGATTCAGTCCTGGGTTTATTGGTCGCCGATTATCTGTTTCGAGCTTATCCCCGGGCGAGCGAAGGTGAGCTATCGCGCATGAAGCACCGCTTAGTGAGCGCGCCGACACTGGCCAAAGCCTCCACCGAACTTGGGCTCGGCGATTTTGTGCGCTTCGGACGCGGCGAAGAGAAAAGCGGCGGCCGCCGCAAAGCGGCTTTGCTCGCTGATGTCTTCGAAGCCGTAATCGGCGCGATCTTTGTAGATGGTGGTTTGCCAGCGGCCACAGAATTCGTTGAGCGGACCCTCGACGAAGAACTGCGGGATGCAGATCCGATTGCGGCGGCCGCTGCGGATCCCAAGACGATGTTGCAGGAGCGCCTGCAGGCTAGTCACGAACCAGCACCACAGTACACGGTCATCGAAACTCTGGGGCCACCGCACCACCGTACTTTTCACGTCGAGCTGAAGTGGAACGGAGGCACGGCGCGGGGCGAGGGTCGCACAATCAAAGCGGCCGAAGCCGCCGCCGCGCAAGTGGCCCTCCAACAAATGAATCAAAGTGAGGTCGTTTCGTGACGACGATTGAGTGACCCGAGCTTGCGCAACCTCTCGGTAACCTCTACGATAATTTCGATGAGTGCTGTAACCACGGAAAAGAAAACGAGTGACAAGCCTGAGGCGTTTACCGCGCGCGAGGCTAGTCCAAACGGGCGCGAACGGCTGACCAGGAAAGAGAAAGAAACTGAGCAAGTCGGTCCGCGTAAGACAATCGTTCGTGAGTACTTCGAATCAGCGGTTGTCACAGTAATTATGGCGCTGTTCGGGATGACTTTCATCGTACAGGCCGTTAAAGTGCCCACCGGTTCCATGCAGAACACAATTACGGTTGGCGATCACTTGCTCGTAAACAAATTCCTTTTCGCTCCCGGACCGCGGTTTCCACTGCTGCCGCAGCGCGATATTCGACGTGGTGACATTATCGTTTTCAAATATCCCGGCAATCCCAACAATCCTGGACGTGACAAGGACGAGGACAACATTCCATTCAAAGTTAATTACGTAAAACGGGTCATCGGTCTACCGGGTGACGAAGTGGAAGTTAAGGGATTAAAAGTTTACGTCAATGGCCAGCCTTTGCCCGAACATCTCATTACTGTCGACGGAGATTTCGCGCAGTCGAATCAAAAGGCGCCGTTGCGCATCATCAGTGAAGAGCCGCGCCAGGGCAATGAGCGTTACGATGTCTACTATTTTGACAGCACGGTCGAAGCTGCGCGCAACGGCGAGCGGACCGGCGTTAGTCCGGATTTTCACTACGCCGTCAACGGCAGGCCGGCAAAGGTCCCCGGTAATTCGTACTTCGTGATGGGCGACGATCGCGACAATAGTCTGGACAGCCGCGCGTGGGGGTTTGTTCCGCGCGATCTGATCATCGGCCGCGCGATGTTTGTCTATTGGTCGTATGATGACACCCAGTCATTGGCCGGTCCCATCGATTTCCTCAGTAACACACGTTGGCGCCGTACTGGCACGATGGTGAAATAGTGCTGAGAGGAAAGGACTGAGGACTGGGAGAAATATCGTCCTCAGCCCTTAGTTCTTAGACATCAGTTCTCAGCCCTTATCACTCAGTCCTTCTTTGCATAGTTTCAGATCGATGCATGCCATCGTTCTCTTTCGGTTCAAAATCCACGCGGATTCTGCATAAATACAATTTGCTGCTGTTGGCATGGCCTTTGCCATTCAAATCCGAGGACGGAGTAACAGCGTTCAAGGAAAGGATGGTTTAAGACTTATGCTTTGGACGATTTTATTGGTGTTGTTGGTGCTGTGGCTGCTGGGCTTCATCGGCGGCGTCGGCGGCAACCTGATTCACCTGCTTTTGCTGGTTGCTTTGGTGGTATTGGTCCTTCAGCTGATTACGGGAAGACGAGCCGTCGTTTGACGCTAACTGACGGAGCGTGTCGTCAACTTTTTTAGGAGTTGAGGGCAATGCGTTACGAAGGCGAACTGAAGGGCAAAGCCAAACAAGTCAAAGGCAGAGTAAAAGAAGGTCTTGGTAAGGCCACAGGCGATCGCGCGATGCACGATGAAGGCGAGCGCGAACGCGTCGAAGGAAAAGTACAAGAGGGAGTGAGTCATGCTCGCCGCGTCTTCGGCGATGCCGTCGAAGACATCGGCGAGGAGATCGCCAGCGGGTAACTCCGCTGGCGGTTTTTCTTTTCGTAATTTACTACAGCAATTATGATGAAAGGGGTTCTGAAATGAAGGCTAGAGTTCTGGCGATTTTTATGGCGTTAGCGACCGCGGCGCTGGGTTTCAGCGCTTGCGAGAACATGAACACCAATTCAAATGCCAACGCGAACAGGAATATGAATGCGAATGCGGCCACCCCTGCAGCCACCGCGACTGCTTCGCCGGAGCAAACGCGGGGCAACTACACTGAACGAGAAGCACAGGAAGAACGGGAGAAAGCGAAAGGTAACAAAGAGACGATCGGCGACACATTAGATGACGCTTGGATACACACAAAGATCGTTGCGAAGCTGATTGCAAACTCGACAACGCCTGAGCGGAAGATCAATGTCGACGTAGTGAAGAACGTCGTCACCTTACGCGGCACGGTCGATTCGGCGGAGGAAAAAGTCGCGGCCGAAAAGGTCGCCAAGGAAACCGACGGCGTGACGAAGGTGCTCAATCAGTTGAAGGTTGCTCCAGCGGCAAAGGCCACGCCGAAACCATCAGGAAAGACAAAGCCGAATTACTAGGTTAGTGGTTTCGAGATTCAGTCTCTTTACGAGCGGCAGCGTGCCGCTCGTTTCTTGTGGGAGCGCAGGCATCTTGCCTGCGGGCCGCGGGCATCCTTGCCCGCTTAACGCACATGGCTGGCAAAGGCAATTCAGATCTTCACGGTAACGCTCCGGATAATTCAGCGGTGGCGCTGCTGCTGGTTGATGTCATCAACGATTTTGAATTCCCGGGCGGCGCGCAGTTATTGCAGCACGCGCTGCCCGCCGCCAAACGCATCGCGGCGCTAAAGAGCCGCTGTCATGGCGCCGGCATTCCCGCGATCTATGTCAATGATAATTTCGGGAAGTGGAGATCGGACTTCAAGAATCTGGTGTCGCACTGTCTGAAAGACAAAACCCGTGGGCAAAAAGTCGTTGAGCTGCTCAAACCCGAACGCGATGACTACTTCGTGCTCAAGCCGAAACACTCTGGCTTTTATTCAACGACGCTTGATTTGCTGTTGCAGTATTTGGGGGCGGAAACACTCATCCTCACCGGCCTCACCGGCGACATTTGCATTCTCTTCACCGCGAACGACGCTTTTATACGCGATTATCGGCTCGTGATCCCCGGCGACTGTGTCGTTTCGCAGGAAAGAATAGAGAACCAAAAGGCGCTTGCTTACATGAAGCGCGTCGTCGAAGCCGACATTCGTCCATCGGACAAATTGGATCCCGCGAAACTAATTAAGCGCGGTTTCAACCGCACGCCGTCACAACCTTCACGGAACCATTGACGTATCTCAACGACGAGCAACGCCCGTGCCCTTAAAGCTACGCGCGAAGTGCTTGCGCGATTCGCCGGTGGCGCCGGGCAGGGTTGTGTCCCAGCCGGGCCATTGATGCTCTCTTCATTGGCTACCTCCGGATTAGACTTGACGGAATTAGGGCCGAAATACTACAAGCAGACTACCGCGGAGAAAGCTATTAATTGCGATCTCAAATAAAGCCTCGGCGCGTCAATGACGAGTCAGATGCTGGACCACCTGTCAAAGTCAGTTGGAACAAGATTTGGCTCTAGCCAGCCGTGGTTTCGCCGCCCAACAGTGTCAGCACTTCGCCCGTTACGTAACTCGAGTCCAACGATGATCATTATCTTCATCATCGTCTACACGTTACTTGGTCATGTGAAATGCTAATGCGGTCAGTCGTCAAGTCAGTGGACGCGGCATGTCAACGACAAACCAATGACAACTGACTAGGGACGATTGTGTGTTTTATCTACAAAACAAATTCCCGAACATGATGGTTTTCGTGTTAGGCTACGCCTATAAAAATGGCCGACAAGAGTCGCAAGGTTCTTTCGTTTCCTCAACCGGTCCCTGCCAAGGCGGATTACCAACGTGTCAAATCCAGTTACTCAATCCGCGAAATCAAGCAAATGTTTGGTTTGAGCGAGCGGACGATTCGTCGTTGGACCGAAACTGGCATCATTCAAGTGACGCCGTCGAGCGACGAAGAGACGCACTATGATTTTCAAGCGCTCACTCTGTTTCGCCGTGTGCGCGAAATGCGCTCGCAGGGACTGACGATTAAACAGATCGAAGCGGAACTCCAGGGACAGCTGAGTCTGTTCCGCAGCGAGCCCGGTCAGGTTCCGGTGTCGCGACTACTAACGCCGTTCGAAGAGGCTTTGCTGCTGCACGAACAAGGCGACGCGCAGGCCACCGACTTCTACAAAGAAGCAATCACAGCCGGCGACAACATGGCCGAAGCCTACTGCAACCTTGGCATTATCGAACTCGATCGCGGAAACATGGTTGGTGCGCTCGACAACTTCACCCAGTCGTTGAAACACGATCCGCGTCACGTCGAAGCGCATTACAACCTGGCAAATCTTTACTACGACGCAGGTGACTTTCCACTGGCGCGGCTGCATTACGAAGCGGCGACGCAAATCGAACCGAACTTCTCACTGGTTTATTACAACCTGGCGTTGGTCTATCACCGTCTGGCGAACGTCAGCGGCGCGCGCCAGGCTCTCCACAAATACAAAGACCTTGAGCCCGGCGATGAAGAGATTGAACTCGTCGATCAGCTTCTGAAAGCCATGGAGCTGGGACGGCCGTCAATGTAAACCCTGCCGCGTTCAACACTGCAAGTCACTTCCCGTATGTGTTTTTCAGCATCCGTGCAATCTGCACTGATAGCGGAATTCTCTCTTCCTTAAACCTATATCCATAAGCAGAAGTCGCGTTTCAGACAATAGTAAGCGAGCTTCTTCAGATCCCACCGGATCGGGAATTGGGCCGCAGTTGTCCACGGACATCGCTTACTGAGTTTCATCTTGGAACACGCAAAAGCGTGTCGGTGCTGGACGTACCTGCTTCACGGAGTAGGGAATTTGTTTGGAGGTTAACTTTGAGAAAGCGATTGCTCTTAATTTTGATTGTTGCGGTTGCGATTTTAACATCGGTAGGCGCCAGTGCGCCGCGCGCGCGTGGCTGTGGGCAGCATACTAACGCCACTTGCAAGTCGGCGTGTGACGACGCGTTCAACTCCTGCCTTGCGAGCGGCACGTCGTTTCACCAGTGCCTGGGCGATCTCCACCGCTGTAACAAAACCTGCCAATAAAATTCCGAAGTGATGGACGATGCGGCGCAAAATACTACCCATGAGCACCGCACAGCTCGGCTCTGCGTTTGACGCGTATTGATCTCGCCCTGGCTGCGGCGATCGCATTTGAAGAGACGGGGCTTTTAAGAGTCCCGTCCATCTTCCTGGTTTGATCATCAAATACAATCTCAATCTCCCCGTTTACCGTCCTGCCCTCGAAAAGTTCGTAGCGGTTCAGCCCTAACAACGGCGTGTTGTCGTTAGAGTACGGCACGGTACGCGACCTACATCAAAACGGAAAACCGAAACATTAGTAGTGGTGAAGTTTGAGAGTGGCCGGAGTGTGTCGCGGGTGAACGGGCCCAGGATGCTTGTGCTAACTGAAACTGAAATCACTAGCGTTCGTACTTGAGACTTGAAACTCGAAACCTTAAACTGGCTGTTCCCGTGGCGGGGTAGCTCAGATGGTTAGAGCGTGGGATTCATAACCCCAAGGTCGGCGGTTCGATCCCGCCCCCCGCTACCAAAAACTCTCGTGGAATCTTACGGAACGCCAATCCCGAATCTCCCTTAGAAATCTCCTCCAAATAGCTAGAAGCTAGTTGCGTCGCCAACTTTGATGTTAGGGACTTTGCTGCCGCAACGTTGCCTAATGATTTCGCAGATTATCAATCAGAATTTGTGTTGACAGCGATCCAATGTGGGAGTAGATTGCGATTATCACCCTGCAAGTATGTGAAGAGGAATAGCGTATTCGCGGTACGAATCGCTATATCTTCGACAGCCCTTGCTCGGCAAAATCGTCGCATCCCCGACAGATCGATCACCAACAAGGTTTTCATTCGCGCAACTCGCGCTGTACCTCGCAGCTCTTCGCGGTGATTAGAACTAAAGAAAGCGCTGCCATGAGGGAGACCTCGAAAAACCCGACCGCTTTTCTAGCCCTTGCATAACGCTTTTCCCGGATTGAGGTGGTCGGAAGATGGACCACTGGTTTGACGATCTAACGAAGGACTTGGCCCGCGGCACTTTGTCACGGCGGTCCATGCTAGGCTCCGTCCTCAAAACGGGGGCGGCTGCCCTCGCCACTGCGTTCGTGGGAAGATCTGGTTCCATGGCGCGTGCGGTTTTTCCAGATAACGGTGAGCCGCAGAGAGAAGAGTTTTGCCGCAGCCGCCAAGAAGGACGCGCCAGTGTCCAAAGTCTCGCGGCTAGGTCTACCTTCAAAGGAAGGTCGCTCACCCTTGATCAGACCACCAGAAAGGTAACTCCCAAGGGTGAAATCGGGATCACCAAAGTAATTAAACTAGGAGGCGCTTCTCTCCTTGAAATTGAGGCTACCGGTCGCCCAAACCTCACACAAATCAGCGTGACCTTTGGATCCGCATTTCAGGGCGTTAGGCGCGCCACCTTTACCAGCACCGATGGGAACGTGCTTCGCGGGGAAGTCGACAGTCGACGTCTGACACCATTCCGCATTGGCGAACCGCCCAGTTCCGTGAAGTTTGTCGATGGCGGTCCTCCGCCCACGATAAAGGTCGACAATGATATTGCCGAAGCGATCAGATCCATTCATGAGCGGGCAATACAAATTGCGCGTGAATGTAACCCGCGACACAGGCATCATGCTCGTTCGTTGTCTCGCACGGCGCTACCTTCTCCGCAAGGTGATGTGGGACATGGCAGCCATCCTAGTGGCTCCGTCGACTGCCTCGTATGTGAGGGCGAATGCATGGGCGCTTTGGGCATCTGTACTGCCGGCGTCGGCGGAGGTTGTGCCGCCGCCCTTCTTGGCTATTGGGTCTGCCTTGCGGCTGGTGAGGCAGTCTGTCTTTTAATCTACAAAAAGTGTTGGGACGCTTGTCACGACACCGGAAATGCGTGCTGCCCAGTGAGTTGTGGCGACGTCGCCTGCTGCGACAAAGGCGAAACGTGTCTCAACGCAAAGATCGGCATCTGTTGTTCGGAAGGCTTGATTGGTTGTGGCAACAAACACTGCTGCCAGCCGACTGACACTTGCATAAGTGCTACCGGGTTTTGTTGTCCGGCGGGGCGAAATGTTTGTAACGACGTCTGCTGCAAAATCGGCGAGGTCTGCAAAAACAATAAATGCTGTCCAGAAAAGCTGGTGTGCGGCAACGTTTGTTGCGCGGACGGGATGAAATGTGCCGACGCCACGAAGAGTCTCTGCTGTAGCCTCGTAGTTGACTATTGCAACGGCGTCTGTTGCAACCTGGGTGAGAAATGCATAAATGGTAAGTGCTGCTCCAAGCCCTGTGGCACAGCCTGCTGTGGCGCTAACGAAGCTTGTCAAAACGGTAAGTGTGTTTCCATAGTTTGTGCCGATGGCTTAGTGACTTGTATTCCGAAGGACTCCGCCAGTAAGGAGGGCGCCGCTATGTGTTGTCCGCCGAACGTCTCGTGTTGCCTCGGGAAGTGTTGTAAGCCGTCCGAGATTTGCTGCGGTCTTCCGGGGACTCCGTTCGGCTGCCATTACGCGAGCTTGTGTATACATTGAAATGCTAGTGTTAGCTGCCAGACTCTTTCTTTGCGCTGTTTTCGGTGTAGCAGGCTTCGCAAAACTCACCGACCGCAGTGGGTCGCGTCAAGCTCTTATTGACTTTGGCATTCCAGTTGTTGTCGTAGCTCCGCTTGTATTCCTTCTGCCTTTGGCAGAGTTGGCTGTGGCCTTGTCGCTGCTATTGACTGCTTCAGCTTGGTATGGAGCGGTGGCGGCTCTTTCATTATTGCTTCTCTTCACAGTTGTAATCGCTTTTAACTTAGCTCGTGGACGGACACCCAATTGCCACTGCTTTGGTCAACTTTCTTCGGCTCCGGCTGGTCGCGGCACGCTTATCCGCAACGCTCTCTTAACCACTGTTGCTGGTTTTCTCGTTTGGTATGGCTCAAATAATGCGGGTCTTAGCGTCGCGCGCGGGTTTGAGGATCCCACGACCCTGCAGAATGTTTTCCTTATCATCGGGCTCGTGGCCGTCGGCCTACTCTTTGCCGAGGGATGGGTTTTGTTGCAGATCCTTCATCAGCACGGACGATTCTTACTCCGTCTGGAGGCGATCGAAGCCAGCCTCACCAGATCAGATGCCGCATTCACTCCACCAGAAGATCAAATAATGGGACTGCCGATTGGCGCTTCAGCTCCGTCCTTTCGCCTGAAGAATATCCGTGGAGAGATGTTTACGCTGGAACATTTACTTTTGGGTGGCAAGCCGATCTTGTTGTTCTTCACGAATCCTAACTGTGGCCCATGTCAGGCGTTGATGCCGGAGATTAATCGCTGGCAACGGGAGTACGCTTCTAATTTGTCAATCGTGCTAATCAGTGAAGGTAAACTCAAAGACAACAACGCCAACGGTTTCCGAAAAAATTCTAATCATGTTTTGCTCCAGCGGAAGCGCGAGGTAGCTGAAGCTTACGAGGCGTATGGGACGCCCAGTGCAATACTGGTCCGTCCTGATGGTAGGATAGGTAGTCCATTAGCACCGGGCGCGGATGCGATACGTTCCCTTGTCATGCGCACTTTGGACATTAAGACGCCAACGGCCTCTGCTTTTCTCAACAGACCTAAGATTGGTGAAAACGGAGGGCAGCCGAAGACAGCGCAACCAATAGTACGAATCGGCGAAATCGCACCTGCGCTAGAACTTCGCGACCTGACAGGCAGGACGATCAAGCTTACTTCTTACCACGGTCGTGAGACGCTTCTTCTCTTTTGGAATCCAAACTGCGGTTTTTGCCAGAAAATGCTCGATGATCTTAAAGATTGGGAGGATCATCAATCTCCGACAGCGCCCGAGCTCCTGATGATTTCAAATGGTTCGCTAGAAGAGAACTTAGCGATGAACCTAAGATCAACGGTAGTTCTTGACGCGGATTCTCAGATAGGGGCTATGTTCAATGCTAATGGTACACCTATGGCGGTCCTCCTTGATGCCAATGGCAGAATTGCATCCGAGGTTGCAGCCGGTGCCGAGGCCGTGCTCGCCCTCGCTGGAGTTAAGCCCAAAGAGACGATCCAATATCGTTAAGGTCACATTGAAAAAAAATCCCTCTTCGATGAACACCGCTGCGGTGGCTTGATCAATGGCAGAAGATCCAGCGTCTTGAATCTCCTTTGCCTTGCGAAACACTTCCACGAGACTGTCCGGCAGCACCAGATAGCCGAGGCGCAGCGAAGGAAACAGTACCTTACTAAACGAACCGGCATAAATGACACACTGATTATTCGTGAGTCCCTGAAGACAGGGAAGCGGTCGATCGCTGTAACGAAATTCTGAATCGTAATCATCTTCAAGTATCCAGACACCATTGTTATGGGCAAACTCCAACAACTTGAATCGGCGAGAAAGAGTCATCGTCACGCTTAGTGGAAACTGGCGTGAGGGCGTGCAGTAAATCAACCGAGGCGCCTTCGTTCTTTCCGGAATCGTCAAACCCTCGTTGCCAGCCGGAATGGGTACCAGCCTCGCTCCCGCCGCTAAGAACGCCGCGCGCGCGCCCAGGTACCCAGGATCTTCGATCCAAACCGAGTCACCGCGATCGAGCACGACAGTACTTATCAATGAGAGCGCCTGCTGAGTACCGGCTGTGATGATGATCTGCTCGGCAGTGCATCTAACGCCGCGCGCGTCCTGCAAATAGAGTGCTAACGCGCGACGAAGTCGAGGCAAGCCAGCCGGGTCATCTTCGACAAACAATTCTCTGGGCTGAAACCGCAGCGCGTGCGCTCGGGCGCGATTCCAATTTCTGAGCGGAAAGTGATCGACCGCCGTCTGGCACGGGCGAAACGGCCGAACCTTGCTGCTCGAATATTCCGGCGCAATGCTCACCGCCGATAGTTGGGAGGGCCGCAAGGAAATGCGCGGCGGTTTCGCGGAGTTCGTGGACGAGCCAATCGTAAATCTGCCTGCATCGCGAGTTGGCAGATCAGCCACATAGACTCCTGAACCCACGCGCGTGTTCAGATAGCCCTCAGCCACCAACTGATCCAGCGCATAAACGATTGTGTTTCGCGATACGCCAAGCTGGCCCACCAGATCACGCGTCGAAGGTAGTCTGATCCCAGCCTTCAGTCGGCCCGATACAATTAATTCCCGAATCTGTCGATACAACTGTGCTTGCAGAGACACGCCCTGGCGGCGATCGAGGCGGACCATGTTTAGAGTCGCTGCTGCCATTGCTTGAGTGCACCCATGGTAACGGCGTTAATTGGTTCCTGTATAGTTCCAATTTTTGGATCATCATCAACGCATAACTAGATGAGGTGAAAGCGTGACAATCAACGCCAGCTTGCCACGATTGGATTGGGTGACAATAAAGCGAGGCAAATTTCAACACCGCCTGCCGTTCTTATACCGCCAAGGCACAACCGGTCCGGCGCTCTTCTTCATACATGGACTCGGAGGCGCGAAAGAGAACTTTTATGCGGCATTTCAGTCTCCGCGACTGGCGCATTGTCATTTGCTGGCTTTCGATTTCCCGGGCACCGGCCTGGCCGAGTTTGATCCCGAGAGCTGCACGGACGTGAGTAGTCTGGCTGAAATTGCTTATCTGGTTTGGAACACGCTTCTACCTCAGCCGGCGTTTATTGTGGCCGCGAGCATGGGAGGATTAGTCGCTCTGTTACTCATTCGTCAATATGGCGCCGCGAAAGTGCGCGGACTAATCAATATTGAAGGGAACCTGGCACCAGAGGACTGTATGTTCTCGCGTCGCGTCGTGGAGCATCGTTCGATGAGCTTTCTCAGACGCTTTTCCACCAAATGCAAATGAGGTTGCGCGCCTCACAATATCCGGGCGACCACATGATCGCCCACAACATGGCCCTCAACACCGATATCCGAGCCTACCATCGATACAGCTTTCAGACTGTCACTGAGTCGGATTCAGGTCGCCTGCTTGATGAATTCCTCGATTTAAAGCTGCCTCGGCTATTTCTATATGGCGAGGCGAATCGGAACCTTTCTTATCTTCCCAGATTGCGTGAGAGTGAGGTCGAGGTTCGCGAGATTCCGGGGAGCGCACACTTCCTGTTTTACGACAATCCAGTTGCTACTTTCGACGCGATCGCGAGTTTCGTGAAGGCGAAAGCTTAGCTGTCGATCAGGTCCAAATCATTTTCCCCAGATAGTAACTTCGTTGCCGTCCGGATCGTGAAAGTGCGCAAACTGGCCTTGGTCCGGATCTTTTTCGGTCGAATCGGGCAAGAGTCCTTTACTTTTCAGCACCGACAAGCTCGCTTCAAAATTTTCAACTCGATACACGACTGAAACACTCGGTAAACATTTCTTTGGAGCATCAGCTTTTTTAGGATGGATGCCAAAGGCAAATAGGCCAGCGGCGGTGTCGAGTTTCCCGTAATATCCGCCCTTGTATTCCTTGGTCTCGATTCCAAACCGCGAATACCAGTCGGCAAGAACTTTCGCGTCCTGGCATGGATTGATCGAGATCGCCCCGACATACAGTATTTTTGTCGGAGGCGATTGGGCAAAGGCCGACACCGCGACAAAAATAAGCGGGATCACCAGATAGGGTTGTCTACCAGCCGTAGCCGCAAGCATCCGTATAAATTTCATTTTAGCTCCTTATTTGTGCTGGTTTCCGCACAGGTAAGCATAGTTCAAATTCAAAATGCGACCAATTCATCACTTTGTCTTTGCCTAAGAAAATCTTAAGGCCCGGACGCGTGCTCGGTCGTAGTCGGTTCTTTCAATCCAATCGTTCAAAGCTTTGATTTAAAAACTCTGCCGCTTAATTCTTGCTTGAACTGTCGCCCTGCAGTGTGCACTCAATGCGACGTAAGATCGTTCTTGATCACCTGTCCATTCTTCATCACAAATCGAACCCGTTCGAGTTAGTTATATCAAGGAGCGGATCTCCAGAAACCTTACCTTGATCACGTCGACGTTGTAGAAGAGATTCGCGTGCACCGCCCGCCGCCTGGTCAGTGTCGTTTACCGAAAGGAACTCCTGTTGCACGATCGCGCCGGCCAGAGCGGGGTTGAGGTTCTGGACATAGCCATCTTTAAAAATCTTGCGACCGAAAGCGAGGATCCGCGGGCCCACTACGCGACCGGCGTTAATCGCATCGCGGAGAGCAGTATCTCCATCGATTCCCGAATGCCCGAGATTACGAACGGTGGTGAAGCCGCTCTCGAGGTCCTCACGCGCCAACTGCGCTCCCATCAAAACGCGCACAGATGGCTGTCCGGAAGGTGAGACTCTCAGCCATCGATCGAGTTGGACCGATTATCTCGTGAAACATGTGACCAGGCCCAAAGCAGAAAGAAGACGAAGAACTAACGATATTGCGTCGGGACCCAATTTGGAGTCTGAAATTAATTTGCCCGAGATTTTGCCGAGATTCCTATCGAAACCAATGTCTAATATACGCATGTTCTCCGACCGCGACTTAAGAAAATGTTAGGTTTTGCTTAGGATAGTCGGCGGTTCGATCCCGCCGCCGCTACCAGTCTTCTCCTGAACTTTCAACGACTTACAACACAGCGGCTAAATAAGACGGTCATGCTGCGCGTCATTCGCGGAGACTATTTCGCAAATTGTCTTGCCGATCTCTGGATTTAATGGTACAAGGCGTCCTACATTTTTGCGTTGGCAGCCGTGCGGGGCTTTTGGCTAAATCGCATAAACGGTCGCTTCACGGGCGCTAAGTGAACAAGAAATCGATCTAGCCCGTGGTGAGAGTGCCGTGCGGCATGTTCCCGCCTGGTACGACACTGCGCCCCCGCGAGGCATTTATCTGAAGTCTCAAACGAGCCTGGTTTACACAAAGGAGATCCTCCATGTCCCCCGTCCTCAGTTTCTTCGCGACATCAATCGCGTCTCGCTTCAACCGAAATTTCTCAAAGCCGTTCCGGCTGATTCTGCTAACACTAGGAATCGTCTCAGTGGCTGCCATCAGCTTGACCTCAATCGTCGAGTCGAGCGGTTGGAAAGCTCAACTGAATAAGTTCAAGTCCGCAGATTCCTTCGCGCGTAGCAAGGATCCCTTTGTCGCTACGAAGGAAGCGAATGGGCACGTTACGGTGCAAGCCGCCGGCCGCGGCAAGCCCTTTCTGAATCTGCAAGACGGGCGGCAGATGAGCGTCAAATACAGGGGTGACCAAGCGGCGGTCATCGCTTTGCAGAATGGCTTCGCGCAACCGCGGGCATTGGCTTCAGCCGATTTTGATCGCAACGGGACACCGGACGTCGTGGCCGGCTATGGCTACAACGGCGCAGGGATAATCACGCTTCAGCGCGGAAATCCGGATGCGTTCGCTCCGACTGATGACTCAGTGTTCGTGCGGATGCAACAGGGATACAACCCTGAATCACTGCTTCCGAATGCGGATGTTTATACCCTTCCTGTCTCCCCTGACTTCCTCGTTACCGGAAATTTTACGAGTGACTCTGAAAAGGACGTAGTGTTTGCCGCCAAGGGTGGCGGACTCTATCTAATGACTGGTAATGGCGGCGGACGACTTGGTGATCCACAACAGATCGAATTGCCCGGGGCAGTGACCGCTTTGGCTGCAGGAGAATTTCGTGCGGCGGACGGCTTTACTGATCTAGCCGTAGGTGTGAGCGGCCCTGGTGGTGACGAGATATTGATTTTTGATAACGCGGGAGAGGGATTTTCGAACGCGCTAGTGCAATACCACTTGGCTGGGCCTGCTAGCGCGATTGAGTTTAGCGCGTTAGATGACGACCCGTTTATGGATGTGGCCGTCGCGGCTGGTAGTGAATTGCTTGTAGTACATGGTTGGGGCCGGAAAGAGAATGTGACGCCAGCGTCACGCGTAGAGCATGTGAACGTTGGGCCAGATGTGCGCGGGTTGGCTGTGGGAGAATTTACGTGGGACCGCCAGGGCCGGAGCGAAATAGCCGCCCTCACATCTGACGGTACGGTGCATATAGTTGAAAGTGGAAAGCTAGACACTCGTCCATTTACTGAGGCTGAAGCCGCGCAGCGAACGAGAGGTAATCTTAAACCGCAAAGAGGTGCTCAGATCACGGATGTAGAGTCAGTTCCCAGTTGGAAATCGGCACAGTCCGGGGGCTGGAAGGATGCTAAGCAAATCCTTGGAAACAATCTAAGCGCTGACTTGCCGAAGCCGCTGATGCGGACAAATCTCGCTTATCGCGAGATGGATGAAATTACGCTGGTGGGGCAAGCGCAGTCGCAACTCGAAATTTTGCGACCTCTCGGGCCGAACGATCCAACCCCCGCGTCTGACAAATCCCTTTCAGTTAGTGACGACACGGTAAAAGTAACCTTGGACGCTCAGAGCACGCCGGTTGCGGTTTTGCCTCTTCCGCGAAAGCTTAATGGTGTAACCGATGTTGTAATGCTCGACTCGAGCAGTTCTCAGCTAGATGTCGTTCCTAATGCACCGAACACTACGATTACGGTTGATAGAACCGACGATCCTTCCGGCGCCGGATTGACGGCAGCGTCCGCATGCACGGCTGCTGGCAGTGACTGCAGTCTGCGCGGCGCTCTTCAGTTTGCCAATAATGTCGCCAACAACAACACCACGATCAATCTGCCGGCGAACACTTACATTTTGTCCATCAACGGCACCAGCCAGGGAGGTTGTGACGGTAACGCCGTGGGCGATCTTGGCGCCAACCAGACCATGTCGATCACCGGCGCTGGCGCCGCGACCACGATCATCCGGCAGACCGGAACCGGCCCAGCCAGTGATGGTGACCGCGTCATGTGCATGAATGAACCATTCACCACGGGCCTGATCTACAACTTTTCGGGCGTGACATTTGTTGGTGGTCGCGAAGGTACTTCAGCCGGCACCGGCGCGGCCTTAGGTGGCGCCGGCATCATTGGCGGCGAGTTGAACAATTCCTTGACCATGACGAACGTGGTCATGGCTAATAACCAGGAAACAGTAATTGGAAGTGCGAATCTCGGCGGTGGCGCTATCCAGATCACGGGCGGTAACCTGATCATTACAAATTCAACCATCGGTGGTACCAACGTCCCAAATATTTATACCGATCGGACCAGCACCAACACTGGCAACACACAAGCGGGCAGTGGCGGCGGTGTCACGTATACGCCGTCCTCACCACAACACACGGGCGGGACCGGGACGTTGACGGTTACGGGGTCAACTTTCAGCCGCAATACAGCCTCAGGCATTGGCGGTGGTGGCGCGGATCTGCTGGTCTTCGCTTTCGCGTCACCCGGCGGCATCGGTTCCGGATCTGCGTCGATCGGGACATCTACTTTTTCAAATAATCAGGCCTTGGTTACCGCGAATGGCGGCGGCATCATCTTTGAGTCACTTGCGACCACCGTAGCCACGACCAGTTTCACTACCAACTCCGCGGCCAACCGCGGCGGCGGCATTTTTGTCGGCGGTGCGAGTTTGTTATTGAATGGCACCACTCCCAGTAT
>Ga0157378_10000027_pt1 | contig 128412 bp, 111 predicted proteins | sample M65metaG_FD_115309 | JGI IMG/M metagenome (GOLD analysis project Ga0157378, IMG submission 115309) | Miscanthus rhizosphere microbial communities from Kellogg Biological Station, Michigan, USA - M6-5 metaG | ecosystem: Host-associated > Plants > Roots > Rhizosphere > Soil | place: USA...
GCGGCAGCCACCGTCGAGTATTGCAAGCATTTCGTGGGATTATGCTCCCCGCATGCAGACCAAAGAAGAGGGAGTCCGGGCCACCAACCAGGATTTCATCCGCTACGACCAGGTGGAGAAGCATCAGTCCTACCACCTCGCCGAGGGGAGCGCGCCCGAAGAGTTCGACGACGAGTTCCAGATTCGTACGGTCGACATCGGCCGGTTTCTCTACGGGACTGACGACGACAAACGCGCCTTCGCCCACGACCTCGGCGATGCGCTGCACGAGATCGGCTTCGCCATCCTCGTCGGCCACGGCGTCGATCCAAATCTTTACGCCGAGGCCGAGCAAAGGATCGAAGAGATCTTCCGCACCCTTACGCTCGACGACAAAATGCGCTTCCGCGCCGAGCGATTCGGCTCCGTGAACCAGGGCTACTTCCCGATCAAAGAGACCAGCAACATGCACCCCGATCTGGTCGAGGGCTGGGTGTTCTGCCGCCGAGCATTCGAAGACGTGCGCTCGTTCTGGCCAGACAGGGGGTCAGGTCTAAAGTCTAAAGTGCCGGCGCGGGATGACACTTTAGACTTTAGACCTGACCCCAAGTCGGATGCGGAGTTCTTCCGCCGCATCGTCGAAGGTCACGAGGCGCTGATCCTTCCTGTGATGCAATCGCTCCTCACCTACCTCGGATGCGATGCGCATCTCTTCGATGCGAAATTGACCGGCACGAACTTCGGCCTGCGTCTCAATTACTACCCGCCGGTCTCCGACGCCGATGATGCCTCCTGCGCGGCGCGGCTCCTCGGGCACGAGGACATCGATCTCTTCACGTTTCTCCCCGCGCCGCGCGTCGAAGGACTGCAGATTCTCAATCGCCGCAACATGAAGTGGGTGCGCATCGAGGCGCCGCCGGGCAGCATCATCCTCAACACCGGCGACTACATGCAGCGCATCAGCAACGACATCTTTCCCTCGACGACGCATCGCGTGAGCAAGCCGCGCGACCCGCGGCAGCGCGTTGGGACTCGCGTGTCGTTTCCGATGGCGGTCTATCTCTGGGAGAACGAGATGCTCGAGGTTTTGCCGTGCATCGCCAATCCGAAATATCCGCCGGTGAAGGCGATCCAGTTTCACACCAGCATCACCAGCAAGTTTTACGGCGACGATTACGCGGTGACCGAGGCATGAATGATCCGCTTCTCCAATTCCGCGACCGTTTCCCGATCCTGAGCCGGACGAAGTACCTGGTCTCGCACTCCCTCGGCGCGATGCCCGAGGCCACGCGCGAGGCACTGGCCGAATACGCGGATCTCTGGGCCTCGCGCGGCGTGCGCGCATGGGGCGACCGCTGGTGGATGATGTCGATCGAAGTCGGCGACATCATCGCGCCGCTGATCGGCGCGCCGCCCGGCTCGGTGGTGATGCTGCCAAATGTGACGACAGCCGAGGCGGTGGTGCTGTCGTCGTACGAATACACGGCACCGCGCAACCGCGTGGTGATCGTCGACGGCGAGTTCCCCTCGGTCCGCTATATTTACGACCGCCTCGCCCGCCGCCTCGGCGCGGAGATCGTGACCGTGCCGCACGATCAGTCCGGCCTCGGCTTCGATCTCGACCGGCTGCTTGCTGCGATCGACGAGCGGACGCAGATCGTCCCCATCGGCCACATCCTCTTCGAGTCGTCCTACATGATCGACGTCGAAGCGATCGCGAAACGCTGCCGCGAAGTCGGCGCGACTCTGGTGCTGGATGTCTTCCAATCCGCCGGCATCGTCCCGGTCGACGTCACCGGCTGGGATGTGCCGATCGCGGTCGGCGGCGTTCTCAAATGGCTCTGCGGCGGTCCGGGCGGCTCATTCCTTTACGTTGACCCCGCGCTGCGTCCGAAACTGGAGCCGAGCTTCACCGGCTGGATGGCGCACGCGAATCCGTTTGGCTTCGAAGCCCCGCCGATGCGCTTCCGCGACGACGCCCTCCGCTTCGCCCTCGGCACCCCTCCCATCCCCGCGCTCTACGCCGCGCGCGAAGGCCCGAAGGTCGTGGCCGAGGCGTCGGGCGGGAACATGAAAACGATCCGTTCGAAATCACTGCGCCAGACGCAACGCATCATCGACCTCGCCGACGCGCGCGGCTTCGAGTTGCGCACCCCGCGCGAACCCGAGCGCCGCGGCGGATCGGTGTCGGTCCTGATGCCGCACGCGAAAGAAGTCGCGTTCGAGCTGAATGCGGAGGACATCGTCTGCGACTTTCGTCCGGGAGCGGGCGTGCGCTTCTCGCCGCATTTCTACACGACGGATGAGGAGCTGGAGATCGCGTTCGCGACCGTGGACGAGATCCTGCGCACCGATCGTTGGAAGAGGCAGGCGTCGAAAGAGACGATCGTTACGTGAGGGACCGGCCGGCGTCGGTATGGTAGTATTGCCATGGTATGGCAACGAAGGCGACATTCTCCCTCGATGATGCGACGATTCAACGTCTTGGGTCCGTATCTGAAAGGTTGCGAATTCCGAAGAGCCAGGTCATCCGCGAAGCCGTGGAACGTCTTCACGACAGCATCGGCCGATTGAGCGAGCGCGAGCGGCTGCGTCAGCTCGCGGTGATTCGCGGATTCGCTGCGACCCCGCCGACGCGTTCGCAGAAAAAAGTTGACGAGGAGATCGCCGAAATCCGGAGAGCGCGCCGCTCCGGCGGCCGCGGAGGACTGCGGCGAGGTCCTCGTTGATCGTTCTCGATACGTCCGTCCTCGTCGATTCGCTCACCGGACCGCGCAAATCCCTTCTTCGTTTGACGCAGCTCATCGAAGCGGGAGAGCGGATTCTGCTCCCGACGCTCGTTGTCTATGAATGGCTGCGCGGTCCACGCCTCCCGCAGGAATTACGCAACTACGAGGATCTCTTTCCGGATGACCAAGTCGTCGCCTTCGGAGTGCAGGAGGCAAGAGTTGCTGCGCGGCTCTACCAAACGATGCGGTCTCCTCGCAGACGGGAGATTGACATCGCAATCGCCGCGGTCGCAATCACGCATGACGCAGCAATCTGGACGCTCAATCAGGAAGACTTCCGAGATATCAAAGAATTGTCCCTGATCTGACGGCGCGTAGTGCCCCGCGAAAATCCGGCGTGGACGCCAGCGCTCCACCAACGGCGGCTACGCCGCGAGTCTTCGCTTCCGCCTTGCGATCCCATACAAAACCGCCCCGATCGCGCCCCAGAAGACCACCAGCTCGATCGTGGTCAGCGAGGCGTTTGCGATCCGCTCGCGAAAGGAGAGGCGGCGCAGGACATCGACGTCTCCCATCAGCTGCACCACGATCAGCGTCCCCATCGACAGCAGCGAGATCACCGCGCAGATGCGTTGCACGCTGAGCGGCATCCGCAGCGTGACATCTTTGAAGAGTGCCGGGTTCGCGCGCGGGAGAGCGAGCAACGCGATGCTGTGCAGGAAGTAGAGGCAGACCAGGGCGAAGACGGCGATGTTGAGGGCCAGCGAGATCTGACCGCTGATGAGCAGGAGCAGCGTCACGATCAGCGTCAGGGTGAGTCCGACGATTGGCGTCCCCGTCTTCCGCGAAATCGTTCCGATGAACTGCGGCGCCAGGCCATCCTCGGCGAGCATGATGCCGACGCGCGAGGGGACCAGCATCGTTGCGTTGACCGACGTCGTCAGCGCCATCACCGCGCCGAGGGTGACGAACCAGGCCGCGCCCATCGGGAGGTAGCGCGACGCCACGGCGGCCATCGGTGCGGCGGCCTGTCGCAGTTCGGCGCCGGGAAGAACGCCGAAGGCAACCGCCGACATCAAAAAGTAGATGACGGTCGTCGCCAGGATTCCTCGGAGGAAAATTCGCGGCAGGCGGTACGTCGAGTCGCGCACTTCGCCCGCCGTCTGCGCCAGCGATTCGAATCCGGCGTAGCCGAAGAACACCAGCGGCAGCGCCGTGGCGAATCCGCCGAAGCTGTGGGTGAAGAATGGCTGGTAGTTGTGCGGGCGGATGGCGAAGAGGCCGGGGACGACCAGCACGACGATCGAGAGCCCGAGCAGCATGCACATCCAGACTTGAATCCGTCCGAACCAGCGCACGCCGGCGACGTGGATTGCGTAAAAGAAAACCAAGCTGCCGATGGCGATCGGCATCGCCGCGCTCTTCGGAATGGCGCCGCTAAAGAGCTCGACCACGTAGTCGCCAAGTGCGCGCGACAGATACGCCAGCGCGCCGATGTACGAGATGACCTTGAGCCAGACGCCGATGAACGCCAGGCCGTAGCCGCCGAAGGTGCGCGAAAGATGGGTGTACTCGCCGCCCGGCTCGCGGCCGAGCGGCGTCGACAGAAAAACCGAGTAGGCCACCGACGTCGCCAGAATCGCCGGCGCCAGCACGAGGTAGCCGAGGATGACGCTCGGTCCGGTCAGCGCCCAGGCGTCGCTGGTGACTTTGAAAATCCCGGCGCCGATGAGCATCCCGAGCAGCGTGGCGTACGACTCGATCGTGCCGAGGTCGCGGCGTAACGAGGAAGAAAGAGGCTCGGCCATCTGTCAGCTCCCTTCCGCCGCACGCGAGGCGCGCCAGCGGTCCGCGGCGACCGCGAGAACGATCACGACGCCGATGATGATCTCCTGAACGTAGTTCGGCCACCCCATCTGCTGGCTGCCGTTGCGAAGAAAGGCCATGACCAGCGCACCGATCATCGCGCCGGCGATACTGCCCTCACCGCCGCTGAGGCTGGCGCCGCCGATGACGACGGCGGCGATGACGTCGAGCTCCACGCCGACGGCGACGGTCGGATCGCCCTGCCGCAAGCGCGACATCTGCATTACGCCGGCGAGGCCGAAAAAGAGTCCGGCCAACGCGTAAATCTCGACCTTCAGCGCGCTGGTGTTGATGCCGCAGGCGCGCGCCGCCGCTTCATTCGACCCGAGCGCGAAGACGCGCCGGCCGAAGACGGCGTTGCGGAGAACGAGGGCCATCAACGCCGCGAGGATGATGGCGATCCAGACTCCGGGCGCGAAGAGCATCCAGTCGTGCGAGGGAAAGGTGACCGCCAGTTCGTTGAGCCACGTCGACGGCGGATTGACGGTCTGCTGATCGGCAACGTATTTGGCCACGCCGCGCGCGATCCCGAGCATGCCCAGTGTGGCGATGAAGGGTACGACGCGCAGCGTAGTGATGGCCAGGCCGTTGATCAAACCGACGATGCCACCGGTGACGATACCTGCAACCAACGCCGCAATCGGCGGCCAGCCGTCGCGCACTGCGATGGCGGTGACGACGCTGCTCAGCGCGATGACCGCGCCAACGGAGAGGTCGATGCCACCGCTGACGATGATCATGGTCATCCCGATCGCGCCGATGGCGACGATGACGGTCTGCGCGAGGACGACGCGGAGGTTTGCGCCGGAGAGGTAGCGCGCGGGCGAGCCGGTGAGGATGGCGAAAAGCAGGATCACGCCGAGGAGGCCGGCCATCGGCGCGAGGATGCGAATCCAGCGATGCATGCGAGCGGCGAATTGTAAGCGTAGCGCACGTAGCGCCGTCGGCTCGACGGCTGTATCGCCGTCGGCTCGGCGGCAATAGAACGCAAACCGCCAGCGAGCCGCTGGCGGTACAGCCGTCGAGCCGACGGCGCTACGCTTTATGCGCTCCCAATCGCGGTCTGCAGGATCGTGTCCGCCGTCCATTCACTCGCCGGCCGCGCCGGCGACAAATGTCCGCGCGTCATCACCGCGATCGAATCGCACACTTCGAACAGCTCGGGCAGATACGAGCTGACCATCACGATCCCCTTCCCTTCGGAGGCCAGCCTTCGGATCTCGCGGTAGATGTCGCTCTTGCTGCCGACGTCGACGCCGCGCGCGGGCTCGTCGAGGAGGAGGACGTCGGGATCTTGGTGCAGCAGCCGCCCGAGGGCGACCTTCTGCTGGTTGCCGCCGGAAAGACGTCCGACGATGCCGCGCGGTCCCGGCGCTTTGATCCGCAGCCTCTGCATGACGTCCTCGGACTGAGCATTCTGTTTCGAACGATCGATCCAGCCGAGGCGCGAGCACGTTTCGAAGCGGCTCATGGTGACGTTGTCGGCGATCGGCAGCTGGAGGGCCAGGCCTTCGTTTTTGCGATCTTCGCTGAGGTAGCCGAAGCCGTTGCCGTGCATGGTCACGGATCCGCTGCTCTTCTGCAGGCTAAAGAGAGCTCGGATGAGATCCGTTCGGCCGGAGCCGATGAGGCCTGCGATGCCGAGGACTTCGCCGCGGTGGAGAGTGAAGGATGCCTCGCGGAGACGCGGAGGCGCGGAGAGAGACTGCACAGACAGGAGTGTCTGTGCCACATTGGGCGCGGTCTTTGGCTTATGTGGCACAGACACTTTTGTCTGTTCCCGGCCAACCATCATCGAGATCAATTCATCATCGCTGACGCTCGCCAGCTCCCCACTCCCCACACTCCGCCCATCCCGCAGCACCGTGAACTTCGTGGCAATCTCGCGCACCTCTTCGAGAAAGTGGCTGATGTAGATGATGGCCATGCCGCGGTCGCGGAGGCGGCGGACGGTGTCGAAGAGGCGCTCGACGTTGGCGCGTTGCAAAGAACTGGTCGGCTCGTCCATCAGCAGGACGCGGGCATCGCGGGCCAGCGCGCGGCAGATCTCGACGACCTGCTGATCGGCGAGCGGAAGGTCGCTCACGCGCGTTCGCGGATCGATTTCCGCGCGGCCGAATTCGGTGAGGAGCGCGGCGGACCGATCGTTCAGTTCATCGCGTTGCAGCCAACCGCCATGCGACGGCTCGATGCCCATCAGGATGTTCTCGGCCACCGAAAGATGCCGGCAGAGCGCGAGCTCCTGGTGAATGTGTGCGATCCCGCGCTGACGCGCTTCACCCGGCCCGCGCGGCACATACGGCTGATCGCCAATGGTCATGGTTCCGCGGTCCGGCGGAAATGCGCCGGAGAGGATGTTCATCAGCGTGCTCTTCCCCGCCCCGTTCTCGCCGATGAGGGCGTGCACCTCGCCGGGAGCGACATCGAGATCGACGCCGTCGAGCGCGACGGTTGCGCCGAAGTGCTTGGTGATGGAGTGGAGGGTAAGCATGGTTGCTGGGTTTCTGGGTTGCTGAGTTGCAGGGTTTCTGGGTTACCGAGCAACTCAGCAACCGAGTAACCCAGCAACTACCCCAATGGATGCAGCAGCTTCTTCGCCTCCGGCGTATCGACATTCGCCGGCGTGATCAGCGTGACGCCCGTGTCGACGCGCGGCTCGATCTTCTTGCCGAGGAGGTGATCGACTAGGGTCTTCACGCCGAGCTCGCCCATGCGGAAGGGATTCTGGACCACGATGCCGTGCAGCTTTCCGTCGTGCATGGCTTTGACGAATACGTCGCTGGTGTCGAAGCCGATGAAGCGGATCTTGCCTGCTTTGCCGGCGTCTTCGAGCGCCAGGAGCGCGCCGGCCGTGGATGATTCGTTGGGCGTGAACATGCCGTCGATGTCGTTGCCGAAGCGGTTGAGGAGATTCTCGGCGGCGGTCTTGGCGGTGTCGCGCGTAGCGCCGGCGAACTGGTTGGAGGAGACGAGCACGATGCCGGGATAGGCGGACTTCATTCGCTCGATGAATCCCTTCTCGCGCTGCTCGGTACTGAAGACTCCTTCCTGATAGCGCAGCGCCAGCACTTTTCCCTTGCCGCCGAGGAGGCGGCCCATCTCGTCGGCGGCAAGTTCGCCGCCGTGGTAGTTGTTGCTGGCCACGAAGCTGATCGGATCGTGCGACTCCAGCGCGGAATCGATGACCACGGTCGGGATGCCGGCGCGCTTCGCTTCTTCGACCGGACGAACGAGCGCGTTCTTGTCGAAGGGCGCCAGGACGATGCCGTCGACGTGCTGGGTGACGAAGCCTTCGACGTCCTGCACCTGCTGTTCGCGGTCATCCTCGCGCATCGGGCCTTTCCAGATGATGTTGACGGTGACGCCGGCTTTCGCCTCGTCCTCCGCGGCCTTCATCGCTCCGGCGTGAATGCTCTTCCAGAACTCATGCGTGGAGCCCTGCGGGATGACGGCGATGGTGAATTGCTTGCCGGTTTTCTGCTCCTGCTTCGAGCAGGCCATCACGAGAATTGCGAGGATGATCACGATTCGTTTCATTCGTTACTCCCGGTTTATCCGCAGATGACGCAGATGTACGCAGATAAAAGCAGGGCTTCGTTCTCCATCTGCGTTCATCTGCGTCATCTGCGGATCAATGTGTCGTACAGCGGCTGGCCCTCGATCAGAGACGAAACCTCATTCGAAACCGTCACCGCCAGCAAGCGGATCTTCTCATTCGACGGCAGCGTCAACGTCTTCGCGCCGCGCGGCAGGTCGATGGCGTAGGCGAAGAGATACGAGTACCCATACGGCTCATTCGCCCCGGCGGCGTCGTGGCGATGCGATGCATACCAGGCGATCGGCGCGCGTTTGATGAAGCCGGGCGTGAGGCCGTCGAAGACGGTGGCCATGCGTGTGCGCAGCGGCGCGTTCCATGGCGCGTCGGAGCGCGGCGGCAGCGTCTCCTGCTTCTTCGCCCACTTGCGGTTGTCCCACTGGCCGACGTAGCCGGTCCAATCCTGGATGGTCAGCTCGACCGGCTTGCCGTCGACGAGGAACGTCGCGTTCTGCTCACCATCGGCGGCGGCGAGGAGGTAGAGCCGTTTGGAATCGTTCGGCAGTTTGATCGACTGGCCGTGCGCGACGACGGCGTTGAGACCATCGCCGAGGCGAAGGCGGATGCCGGCGTAGTCGACGTCGCGCGGGAGCATTTCCGCCGGGAGCGCGCGGCCGGCGGAATCGAAACCGGGCGACGATTTTTCACCGTCGCGCGTGGAGACGGCGCGATCGAACGGCAGCGCAACCGGCTGCGAGCCGGACGCGGCAACTTTCGAACGACGCGGCGCCAAGTGCACGGCGAATGTCCGAAGTTGATAGGGCGTAAACGACGTGACGATCGCGCCAGCGGCGACGGTCGCCTTTCCTTGCAGCATCTCCTGTCCATTCACCTCATTCGCCGAAACGACCGGCGCACCGAAGGACAGACGAACATCGTTCGCCGGCTTTCCGTCGAGCTCCACCAGCCGCACGATCACCTCATCGCTCTCTTCCGCTTTCTTGAGAGCGAGCACGCGCACACGGGAGTTGCTGACGCGCAGCAGCGAGAACGCCCGCCCGAGCGGGCCTTCGTGTTTCGGCGACACGAACGCGATCAACGGCTGGCTGAGCCGCAGCGCCTGCCAGTCCGTCCCTTCCGATCGCCAGTCGCCGGCGTGCGCGGCCAAGCCGTAGGTGAACTCGTGGTGTCCCCAATCCTGCGAAGTCTGGTCGTCGTAGGCACGGCCATTACCGTCGCCGAGGCCGGGCGTGTAGAGGAGCGTGAGGCGGAGCGTGTGATCGTCGGGTTTGTCCGAGCCGTACTTGGAATCGGAGAGGATGGTCACCCCGCCGTTTGCGTCGCTCAAATCGAGCCACTGATGCGAGGCCACCTCGAATTTTTTCTCGTCGTTGTTCCCACGCTGAATCGTCCCCACTTCCCAGCTGTAGGTCGCCATCGGATTCGATGCGGCCAGCGGGAAGGTGGCCTTGAGCGCGGCCGCTTCGGTCTTCCAATCGATGACGCTATCGATCTCGATGCGATTGCCGGCATCGCCCGCTGCCAGGCGAATCGTCTGAACGAATCGCGACCCTTCGGTCTCGCGGGTCACCTGAATCGCCGACCGCACCTCTCCGTGCTCGACGACGTGGATCGTGGCCTTCCCTCCGACAAACGCGCGCGGCGGTTTCTGCTGATCGGCCCAATCCATGTTCCAGGCCGGCCAGTCGTGCGGATGCTCGCTCTGCAGCGCCAGCCGCATCGGGGCGGAGAGAACCTCACGGTTCGTTTTCTTGTCGAAGATGCTGGCAATGTCGCCGGCGTCATTGATCGAGACGCGATACCGGTCGTTCTCGATCGATGCCGGCTCGATCCTGGCGGGAATCGCCGCCGGGTTTTCGACCCGATTCCGCGGCGTCTCGAATCCGGAGAGGACGTCGTAGACCGCCCACCCCATCGAAGGAACTTTGGCCAGGAAGACGATGTGATCGTCCTCGCGTTGCGCCCGGACCGCTTTGCCGTCCGGCCCGAAGACGAGCACGCCGCCGCCGAGACCCTGCACGTGTGCGTCGACCACGTCCTCGCGCTCGATGCTCAACGGGTTGTAGACGACGACGGCGGTTCCTTTCACATTCGTATCGAGCGCCGAGGCGAACGACTCGGTGGCGCTGGTCAGCACCGAGGCGAACTGGTTCATGGCGATGACGTCGTCGTTCCACGAATACTCGTAGGCCTTTGGCGTGGCGGTGCCGGCGGCGATGTCGTGGAACTGGCCGCCCATCACCAGCGCCCAGGCATCATTCAGTCTCTTCCTCGGATACGCCCGCCCGCCGAGCCACTCGGCTGACACTGAGGCGCGCTCGGCGGCATCGGCCAGAAGCTCGTTCTTGTGATTCCAGCGTTTCTGGTACGCCTGCGAGGTCAGCGAGCCGGCGGAGTGATTGGTCAGCTCGAGATCGCCGGCGTAGCGCGGGAGACGAGCCATCTGCTCGGGCTTGATATCGAGAAACATCTGCTCCGCGGTCGAGGAGATCACGTGCAACGGAGCGCTGTTTCTGGAAACCATCGATTCCACAAGCTGCACCGACGGCTCGCGCGGTGCGCCGCCGACGTCGCCGGTGCCGTAGTAGTGGTAGTCGGTGAAGAGCCCGCTCACCTCGCCGTTGCGCTGCACGCGTTTCGGCCAGTCGGTGCCGTTCGGCGGCGTGGTCTCGCTGTGCGAGAGGTCGTAGCGGATGTCGGCGCTGTAGCTGCCGGGATTGAACGCGGCGATGACGCTGCCGCCGTCGGGACCGTCCCACACGCCGACGTTGAACGGCGTGCCCACCGGCGTCTTCTCCGGCGAATCGGGACCGCCAACCGGCGCGGACGATCCCCACGTCAGCTTCTGCGTGGAGAAACCGCGGATGCCCATGTGATGGAGGATGCTCGGCAGCGAGGCCGGAAAGCCGAAACAGTCGGGCAGCATGTACTCCGCGCTGGTGCGCCCGAGGTCGTGGCGAAAGTAGGCCGAGCCGTAGAGCACCTGCCGGATCAGCGACTCCGCCGACGGCGAGTTGACATCGCTCTCCTCCATCGAAGAGCCGGCCGGAAACCAGCGTCCGGATTTCACATACTGCTGTAACTTCGCGTAATCAGCCGGGTAGTACTCGCGCATCATCCGATAGCGATTGGCGCCGCTGAAGTTGAAGATGTAGTGCGGATATTTTTCGAAGAGCGCGAAGTTGTCGTGCATCGTGTGCGGCAGGTATTCGGCGATCGTGCGCGGATACTCCCAGCGCCACTGCGTATCGAGGTGCGCGTAGCCGACGACGTAGAGCGTCGGTTGTTTGGTGAGATCCGGCTTGTCTTGAGCATGCGCAAGCGCCGCGCATGCAAGCATCGCCAGGATCAAAAGTCGCCGGGTCATTTCTTCGCCACCACGTCGATCTCGCTGTAAAAAGTGTTCCCCCACGGATCGTCGCTCTCCGTTTCGAAAACGTCGAAAAGGAGATAGCGATAGCGGCCGAGCGAGGCGGTCGTGTCGGTGATGCTGACGCCGTACTGCCCGCCCTTGTCGCCCTCCCTCGTTCGCGTGTCGACGAAGGCGATTTCGCGCCAGCCGCAGGTGGTCAGATCGACCTTCACGCCCGGCGATGGATTGAAGTTCGGAGCGGTTCCGTCGCTCGCATAGACGCGATACACCTGCGACGCACGCGTGTCGGGATGCCACGAGTACGTGTTCACCGCGGCGATGTCGGTGAGCGCGCCGAGGTCAATGCGAAATCGTCCGCCCCACGAATCGGCGCGGTAGAACAGATTCGCCTCCGGCTCATCCTCGGTGCCGGGAGCGCGTCCATCGGTCAGCGCCGCAAGCCCGGCACTGCCGCGATCGACGGTACCCGCGATCAGCTCGACCTTGGCATTCGACGCCGCATCATCCTTCGATGGCGATGCGATATGCGCGAATCGAAACGGCGGCACGACCTCGCTTCGTTCGACGCTGACAGTGACCTCGGCATTCGCTGCGCACGCGACGAGGATTGCAGCGAGTGCGTATTTCACGGAGCGGATGGTAATTCGATTTCGGTACGCGCCCGCGCTTGCCGGTCAATGACAAAATAACTATGCTGCCCTGCAATTCATGACCTGGCGATCCCTCATCGTTGCGGCGACTCTTGTGCTGCTCGCTGCGGCGGCGGGGGCGCAGCTCACAAGCGACATTCCGCTCTCGCAGCCGCAGTACGGCCCCGCACCGAGAGATCAGGTCAACCCGCTGGTGGCCTCCGATGGCACCGACTTTCTCGTGGCCTGGATCGACAATCGCGGCCCGGCGTCGATCTACGCGAGCCGCGTCACGCGAACGGGAGAGATTCTCGACAGCATGGGTATTCGCGTGCCGGCCGACCCGGCCGCGACGCCTGGAAAACTACTCGGCTTGTTTTCCATCGACGGCGCGTACACGCTGATCTACAGAACTCTCGATCTCTCCTCGACGCAGGCCGTGATCATCGGCAACGACGGAAAAATCGTCGAGGGACCGCGCCAGATTCTCGATCATGCGGCGACGCTCGTCGCATCGAACGGGTCCCGAATTCTGGCCGTCTACGGCAGCGACGTCTTTCTGCTCAACGGGCGCGCCGAAATCCTCAATCAATCGCACTCGCCCGGTTTCTCGGGAAGCAACAACGCCGCCCTGGCCTCGAACGGCTCGACGTTCCTCCTGATCAATTACGTGATCAACGGCGCTTCGAACACCGTCAACCTGATCGCAATCGATGCCGGCGGACAACCTACCGACGTGACCCAGATCAGCGGCATCGGCATCGGAGATGTCCCGATCGTCGAGTCCGACGGCGCCGACTATCTCCTCCTGTACCTTGACGTCCGTCTGGGGCCGGTCGCGGAACAGGTCTCGCCGCACGCGGAGATTCGCGCGACGTCCACGCCCGCCCTTTCCCAATCCATTCAGTTTGCCGCGCTTCGGTGGAGCGGACAGAAGTTCCTGCTGACCTCACGCACCTCGAGCAAGATGGTGGTCATGGCTCTCGACCGCGCCGGCTCGCCGGCCAGTCCGTTGAACACACTGGAAAGTGGCGGGTTGACCGCACCCTACGCGCCGGCGATGGCGGGCAATGGCAGCGAGATACTCGTGGCGTGGACCAGCGGCTCGTCGACCAACACAGACGGCTATGAGATCCACGCCGCGCTGCTCGACGCCGGCGGTACGCCTCACTCCTCCGCGCTGACGGTTCCGAAGGCGAGCAACGCGCAGGCGCGCCCCGCGATCGCCTCGGGCGGCGCGTACGATCTCGCGGTGTGGACGGAGACGTCCGGAATCTACGCCACCCGGGTGACATCCGCTGGCGTTGCGCTCGATGGCCGCGGCTTGCTGGTTCATGCGCAGACGACGTCGAGCTCCCAGTTGGCCGGTCAGAAGCTGCGCGTCATCTTCGACGGCGCGGCCTATCTCGTGGCCTGGGGTAACGGCAATGTGATGGGGCAGCGAATCGATCCCGCCACCGGCCTGCTGCTGGGCTCTACGCTCACACTCGCTCCATGCGCAAGCTCCTTCGATCTTGGATATGACGGCACGTCACCGGTGCTCTTCGTCGCCGGTTGTTCCGATCCGCCGTTGTACGCGCATCGCGTCGGTGCCGCCGGGACAACCGGTCCGATGATTTCGATCTCTCCCGCGAACACGCTGATCAGCGACCCTCAGGCGGCGTGGAACGGGCACGAGTGGCTCGTTGCCTGGACGAAGCGCATCCAGAGTCCGGTAGTCGAATTCCTCTACACGGGAAACGTCTACGCCGCTCGACTTTCCCTGGCGCTCACACTTCTCGATACGCAGCCGATCGCAATTGCGGCGTCGACATTCGACGAGGAGATTCCGCTCGTGGCCTCGGACGGGCACGATTTCGTCGTGGCCTGGACGCGGCTTGGTGCGACGCGGGACCTTCACATCCGCCCCGTTCATAGCGACGGCACGGCCGGCGATGACACGCTCGCCCCGAGCACTATTGGTCTCAGCCTGGTCTGGGATGGGTTCCAGTACGCCGTCGGGTCCTCGAACGGCTGCTCTCTGCAATGCCAGGCGCGAATCTACCTCACACGTTTCGACGTACGCGATGATCGCCCGCTGCTCTACAACAGAATGCCCATCGCGGAACTGAGTCTCGACGACATGTCGCTCGCGAGCTCCGCAAACGGGCGCGTACGGATGGTCTATACGAGATACGCGCTCGAACCTCTGTACGGCGGTTCTGCGCGCGCCTTTCTCCGCGACGATGTCAGCGTGCCCCGACGCCGCGCGGCCGGCCCCAGGTAGCTACCTGCCCGGTTTCTGCGCCTGCCGCAATCCTTCCACGGTCGCCGTACGTCCCGGAGTGCGATCGAGCGCGGAGCGATACGCAGCCGCGGCGTCGGCCATCCGGCCGGCGGCCAGCAGCTCGTCGCCGAGGAGCTCGTAGGTCGGCTTCTCGACGACCGGCGGGCCGAACTCGAACGGCATCGATGTCTCATCCTTCGCCGTCTTCTCCAGCATGGCGATCGCTTCGTTGCGCTTCCCCTCGGCGACAAGCAGCAGCGCATCCGCCTGTTCGACCATCACCTCGGCGCGGATGCGCTGGCTGGGATTCATGGAGCGATGGTGTTCCGCGCTTGCCAGCGCATCCTTCTGCAACGCGTGCAGCCGGGCCACGGCGGTCTTCAAGACTGCCGGATCGTGCGCGGCCAGCACGTCGCCGTAGGCCATGGTGAAGCGCGCGTTCGCGTGTTCGGCACCGTCGGGGATCGCGACGTCATCGGCAGCGATGAGCGTTCCGCCGCTGGCGATCTGGTGCGCGCGCATGTCAGCGAACGAGTCGATCCGCCCCGAGTACGAGTCCATCTCGCCGCCGGAGACGAAGTTCGATCCGAACGCCGAGGCGCGGCAGGCGTCGAGCGCCTTGCGGGCGTCATCGAAACGGTGTTTCTGCAGATAGGCGTAGTGAAGCCAGAGCGGGTAGTGGCCGCACGCCGCCGCCGGCTTCCCCTTCGCCGCGCGCTGGCGATTGACGACGTCGATGGCGCGGCGGTTGGCATCGATGACGTCGTCCCACATCCCCATGGCGATGAAGATGTGCGAGGTCATGTGCAGCGCGTGGCCGGCGTTCGGCGCCACCGCGCCGTAGCGACGCGCGGCGCGCATGCCGAGGGGCGCGTGGATCGGATCGTCGTAACAGTGGATGAGGTAATGCAGCACGCCGGGATGGGTCGGATGCGAAGGCAACACTTCTTCGAGCAGCGCCGCGGCGCGCATGTAAGTCGGAAAATCGCGTCCCTGATGCGACGTGCCGAGGAGCGCGACGGCGTAGAAGGCGGTGGCGTCGACGTCATCAGGATTCCGCTCGTGCACGCCGCGCATGGCCGCGGCGTATTTGAAATCGCGCTCGTCTTTGGTCCCGCTGCCATAAAGGACATCGACCGCGCGAAGGTAATCGCGCTCACGCTCCGTCTTCGCCTTCGCCAGCCGCTCATCGGATGTCGCGCCGAGGCGCTGCAGCACCGCGCGCGCGGCAGCGGCATCCTGCTGGAACCAGACCGGATGCGTGTAGGTCATCGCCTCGCCCCAATAGGCCATGGCAAACGACGGATCGATCTTCTGTGCGGCACGAAAGGAGGCCGCGGCGTCTTCGTATTCGAAGTCATGCAGCAGCGCGAGGCCATGCAGGAACGACTGCTGCGCCTCGGCCGCGCCTGAGTTGGCGAAGGCGACGTCGCCGGCGTCGTTTTGGGCCAGGACGGCGGTGGCGAGGAAGAGGGCGAGGAGGGCTAGGCGCATGGAGGAGATGATAGTCCGAGCCTCTCAACCTCCTCATCCGCCTATCGGCACCTTCTCCCCCGCTGAGAAACGCGGAGGAGAAGAACTCTCGATTGGGGGGCGGCGGTACTTGGGGAACACACCCAACCCTCCCCCTCGAGAGCCCTTCTCCCCCGGCCTTTTCGGGGGAGAAGGTGCCGATAGGCGGATGAGGGGGTTGTGACCTCGCGATAGGCTTGCCTAATGCGCCGATCGTTCGGTTTCATCGCTCTTCTCCTCGCCGCATGCGCCTCGACGCCGGCGCCAACAGAACCATTCGCCATCGTTCTCGGCGTCGCCCAGGATGGCGGCTATCCGCAGGCAGGATGCAATCGCCCCGACTGCGTCGCCGCATGGCGCAATCCGAGGCTGCGCCAGCGCGTGGCGTCGCTGGCGATCGTTGATCCGCAATCGCATCAGCGCTGGATCATCGATGCCACTCCCGACTTCCCGTCCCAACTGCGCACGCTCGATGAGATCGCGCCGCGAGAAAAGGATGCGCCGCTGCTCGACGGCATCCTCCTGACCCACGCCCACATCGGCCACTACCTCGGCCTGGCCCAACTCGGCCGCGAAGTGCTTGGCGCGCGTTCGATCAAAACCTACGCGATGCCGCGCATGCGCGACTTTCTGGAACACAACGGTCCGTGGGAACAGCTGGTCAAACTGCACAACATCGAGCTCATGCCGATCGAAGATGGCGCGGCCATCGCGCTGAACGAGCGCATCACCATCACACCGCTGCGTGTCCCGCATCGCGACGAGTATTCGGAGACGGTCGGTTTCGTGATCCGCGGTCCGTCGCGCTCCATCCTCTGGCTGCCGGATATCGACAAATGGGAAAAGTGGACGACGTCGCTGGAGTCGGTGCTGGCCCGCGTCGATGTGGCCTACCTCGACGGCACGTTCTATGACGCCAGCGAGCTGCCGGGCCGCGATCTGCGCGAAATCCCGCATCCGCTGATGACGGAAACGCTGTCACGATTGGCCGCGTCGCCAATGCTGGCGAAGGTGCGTTTCATCCACCTGAATCAATCGAATCCGCTGCTGCGCGAACGACGCGATGGCATCGTCGTAGCGAAGGATGGCGAGCGATCCGGGCTCTGAGCCTGCTAAAGTAGCCGCGTCCAACTCCCGACAATTCGTATCGAAAGGCGTGCGCATGTCCGAATCGATGATGCCCTCCGTCGCAGTTCCTCCTCGGCGCGGCTGGTTGATCGCCGCAACGATCGGCGTAGCCATGGCCGTCCTGACGCTGCTCGTGCTGGCCCTGACCATGCTCGACAAGCAGCACTTCGGATTCCTGGTCGGCACCTGGTTCCTGGAGATCATCTCCGCCGGGATGATGGTGGGCGGACTCATTCTGTTCATCAGTGCCTGCCTGCTCCCCGAACGAAAAACCTGGCGCGGCATCACGCTGATCCTCTGGGGACTGGTGGCATTCACCTCGCCGGCGTTCGGGATCATGTTCCTGTTCCCATGGGCGCTGCTCACGCTGACGCTGCCGCTGGTGGTCGTGATTTTGCGGGGGTTGTTTCTCGCGCGGCGGCCGCTGTCGTAGGGGAACGCTACCTACAGCAGCTTTTTGAACTCATCGGCCGTCAGCCCGGCATCGCGCACGACACCTCCCAACGTGAACGCGTTGACAGGGTTATGCCGAGGAATGGTGAGGATGCGTGCGCCATCGCTCATCACGATGTGCTTTCCTTGGCGCACGATTCGGAATCCCGCCTTGGATAGCGCGCGCACCGCGTCGAGGTGATTGACGCCGGCGATCTTCGGCATCAGACCGCAACTTCGACTTCACGCACATCGGCGCCAGCCGTGATGTCGGCGATGGCACCGAGATACTCCTCGATCGCCGAACGGATGTTGTCCATCGCCTCGGCCTCGGTTGCGCCTTGAGACCAACAGCCGGGAAGTCCCGGACAGCTGACCGCGAAGCCCTCGTCTGATTCGTGGAGCACGACTCGATATCGCATCGATCCTCCGAACACGGCGGCCTACCGGCCGCTTCCATCCAATGTACTCTCAGAACGCACGTCATGCGCCCCCAGCGTACCGAGGCAATCATCCTGCACACCTTTCCCGCTCGCGAGCGGGACAAGCTCGTTGTCTTTCTCACGCCCGATCACGGCAAGGTGAAGGGATACGCCTACGGTGCGCGGTCGATGCGGACGCGGTTTGGGGCGTCGTTGGAGCCGCTGGCGAAGGTGAGGATCGGGTACATCGAGCGGGAGGCGGATGAGATCGTGCGCATCGAGTCGGTCGATCTGATCCGGTCGTTGTTTCCGGCGCAGCAGAATCTGGCGGCGAGTGTGGCGGCTTCGTATCTGGCGGAGACCGTCGACACGTTTGCGCAGTCGGGCGATCCGGCGGAGTTGATTAACCGGCTGCTCGATCGCACCACCGAGGCGTTGCTGGATGGCGCGGTGCCGTTGCGCGTCGTGGCGTATGCCGAGGTTTGGATCTTGCGGCTGGCGGGCGTGCTGCCATCGCTGCGCAACTGCAACGCGTGCGATGAACCGCTCGGGCGGCCGTTGCGATTCGATGCGCAGGCGCATGGATTCGTCTGCGCGAAATGCGGCGCGACCAACGCCCAGGTCATCGCCAACGATGTCGCCGAGGTGCTGGACGCAATCATGAAGATGCCGGTGGACGAGTTTGCGCGGCGGAACATTGCCGCCGATGTGTTGATCGAGGTCCGTTCGCTGGCCGCCTTCTTCCGGCGCAACTTCCTCGGGCACGAATTGAAATCGTTCGAGATGCTGGCGGGACTGATCGCGTAAATTCGTCGGTTGATGGCGACAGTCTGCCGCACATCACAGTCGGCGGCGAGACGCCGCCGGTCCAGCCGGCGAGGACGCCAGCGCTCCGTTGCTGCGCTTATTTCCTCGGTGCTCGGATGCTCGCAAGAGGAGCGCTGGCGTCCGCGCCGGCTGGCTCGGCGGCGTCTCGCCGCCGAGTCAGATCCTCACCCCACCCCGTCCCTCGGCGAGCAGCGCACGGCCGTGGTAGTGGAACTCGTTGTGGACATCGAGCAGCAGTTGCCGCCGCTCGATCCGCTCCTCCTCGGCGCGCGTGTAGACGGTCGCCTCGAGCAGGGCCGTGCCGTCGTCGCGGGCATCGACGGAGGGGAGATGCGTGACGATGAGGGCGCGGACGATCTGCGGCGATTGCATGCGCATCAGCGCCGCGTCGTAGTCTTCGGATGTCGCGATCAGGCGCGTCATGCGCCAAGAGGTGGCGCCGACGATGTCGCTGATGATCAGCCAGTATTCGAAGATGGCCTCGGGGTTTCGATCGACGTCGAAAAATTCGTAGACCGGCGTGCCGCGCTCGACGTACGGCGTGCTCTCGTCGCCGATGACGTCGTAGCGGATCTCGCCGTTCACGCGCAGTCCGGACGCGTTTTCGACCAGCGCGGCGGCCTGCATGGCCATGTGCGCCTTCGGCGGCAGCGGGCCGGTGCCGGTGGCGAACGCCTCGCGAAAACGTTCGTTGGCCTGCGCATGGGCGCGCGCGATGCGGTCGCGCACGCGCTGCACGGCGTCGAGAGTCAGCGTGGTCACTTCACCTGCTTGATGCGGGCGAGGAACTGCTGCGGCGTCTCCAGTCCGGTGAGCCGCAGCTGCGGCAGCTCGTGTCCCGCGGAATCGAGGAAGACAACCGTGGGGACGCCGACGATGGCGTAGCGCTTGGTGAGCTCGCGAACGAGCGGATCGTCGGCGTTGGTCAGATCGGCTTTCACGCGCGTGAAGCGGTCGAGATCTCTGGCCACCGCGGCATCGCTGAAGACCTTCTCATCGAGCTCTTTACAGGGGATGCACCACGCCGCGAAGAAGTCGATGATGACCGGCTTGCCCGTGGTCTTGAGGACAGCGGCGTCGTACTTCTGCCACTGCACTTCCGCGCCCTTGCGCGGCGGGATGGCGAAGGCGATGCCGCCGATGAGCAGGATGATGGCGCAGGCGATGCGCATGACCCGTCCACGTTCGCCGCGGGTGGCGAAGAGAAAGACCGCGCCGATGAGCAGGCTCGCGGCGACGCCGAGGCGGTACGGCGTTTCGCCGATGACGGCGCGGAGGAAGTAGAAGGCCATGGCGATGAGGACGAAGCCCATCGCCTTTTTGACCTGCACCATCCACTCGCCCGGTTTCGGCAGGACGTTGAGCGCGATCAGGTAGGGAAAACCGAGGCCGAAGGCGAGCGTGGCGAACATGGCCACGCCGATGCTCACTTTCGCGATCGCCGCAACGAGCGTGAAGAGCGCGACCACCACCGGTCCGACGCACGGAGCGGCCACGATGCCGACGAAGAGTCCCATCGTCAGCGCGCCGGCAACGCCGGCACGGCCGGCCGAACGGTTGGCGATGAACTGCGGCACGCGGAACTCCCACACGCCGAACATCGAGGAGGCCAGGATCAGCATCAACAGGGCGATGCCGATCAGCACCGACGTGGACTGCAGCCACGAGCCGAACATTCGTCCGCTCAGCGCTGCGAAAACACCGAGCGCCGAGTAAGTGATGACGATGCCGAGCACGTAGGCGAGCGACAGCCCGAAGCGCCGCGAGCGGCGCCCGTCGCTCTGCATGGCGAAGAAACCGACGGTGATCGGGATCATCGGGAAGACGCACGGCGTGAGATTCAGCGCGAGCCCGCCGACGAAGAGGATGAGCAGCGTCAGCGGCAGTCCGTGCGCTGCGTAAGCGGCCGAAAGCTTGTCGTTGCCAACCGGCACGGCGTCTTTCGGGGCGGCGGAGAGTGGCGTGAAGTTCGCTCCGCCTGCCGGCAGTGCCACGGGCGCCACGATCGTTTTCGTATCGATCGTGACCTCGGCGTCGCGCGGCGGAAGGCAGACGTTGTCGTTGCACGACTGGTAGTGCAGCTTGCCCTTCAGCGGCTCGTCGCTCTTCAGCTTTGCGTCGAAGCCGATCTGGATCGTGCCTTCATAAACGGCCAGCTTCTGATCGCCGCTGAACTTGAACGAGCGGACCGTGTGCGCCGGGTACTGCGCGGAAACGAGATCCGCCCCATCGAACGACAGCGCCGTCGGGATGACGAACTCGTCGAGCGGCTTGTTGGAGTTGATGTGCCATCCGCTCTCGATCGTAGCGGTGACGACGCCGTGGACATCGTTCCCGGCGCGCTTATCGATCGCGCCGGTGAGCTTGACCAGATCGTGCTGCGGAATTGCCGAGGCGGCGCCGCCGAGGGAGAGTTGGGCGGAGGCGGTGGTGGCTAGTAGGAAACAGAGAAGAGTCAAAACCTTCAATGTTGAATGTTGAATGTTCAATGTTGAATGTTGAATGAGAGACCGCTGCCGCCGCTGCATTTGCTTCCATTCAACATTCAACATTGAACACTCAACATTCAACATTCCGCCTTTCTTCAAAGACTCTCTCCGAAAACGAACCTACTTCCGCGGTCCGCCCATCTGCTTTTCGAGCTGCGGGATCATCACGTCCAGATTGCGGTTGTACTGCGAGTTCGGATACTTCGTCTTGAAGCTCTTGTATTCGCCGAGCGCGGCAGCGATGTTGCCCTGCTGCATGTAGATGTCGCCGACCAGGAGGCGCGAGCGCTCGAAGGCGTCGCCTTTGTTCTGCACCGTGCCGAACTTGGCGATGGTCTTCCGCGCGTCGTCGAACTTTTTCTGGAGGATCTGGGTGAGGGCCAGCTCGAAGTAGGCGTCATCGCGCACACAGGCCGGGATGGCCGGCTCGCCGACGAGCTTCCGCAGCCGCGTCTCGCTCTGCGGATACGCGGCGCGCGACTCGAACTCCTTGGCCAGCGACAGGCGCTTGGCGTAGTCCTTGGAAATCGACGGCTCGTCGTTGACGCGCTTCATGAAGTCTTTGTATTTGCCCTCGACGTCGTCCATCGTCTTCTTGAATTCGGTGGAGGGAACGTAGCCTTTGATCATGCCGGCGATCATGAGATCGCTGTTGAGCACGAGGAAGGTGGGGAGGGAGTTGATGCCGAACTCGCGCGCGAATCGCGACCCGTCCTTGCCATCCTCGGTGTTGAGGCGGAGGAGTACCTTGTCGTCGGTCGAGTTCTGGAAGGCGGCCGAGGGGATCACTTCCTGTTCGAAACGATGGCACCAGCCACACCAGTCGGCGAAGAGATCGACGAAGATCAGCTGATTCTTCTCTTTCGCTTTCTTCTGCGCCGAGGCGATGTCTTTGAGCCACGGCGACGCGACGGCCTGCTGAACGAACAGCAGAACGACCGCGGCAAGCAAGGCAGTCCGTTTCACTTGAATCCTCCCGTTCGCCGGTCGCAAACGGCACCGGGAAAGTCGCTATTCCGAATGCGCGGCACCGACCGGTGACATTTCCTTTTCGCGAGCATGATTGCGCGCGGCCTCGACGAACGCGCCGAAGATCGCCATGGCCGACGGTTCGCCGGGCATGTCTTCCGGATGCCACTGCACGCCGACGTAGAAAGGATGCGATGCATCCTCGAGCCCTTCGACGACGCCATCCGGTGCCTTTGCCGTGATCTGCAATCCCTCGGCGACGCGGCCGACGGCCTGATGATGCGAGGAGTTGACGTTCAACTCGCGCGCTCCGAGGATGCGGCCGAGCTTCGTGGCTGCATCGATGTGGACCTCGTGGCGATGCCGGTCGCTCGGCTCGCTGGCGTGATCGATCTCCGTGTCGACCGCGGAGCCGATGTCCTGAATGAGCGCCCCACCAGCGGCGACGTTCATCACCTGCAGTCCGAGGCAGATGCCGAGCGTGGGAACGCCGCGCTCGCGCGCAAGCCTGGCCAGGCCGACGTCGTTCTTCTGCCGCCGCGGATCCATCAGCTCGCTGCTGGGATGCTTTTCCTCGCCATATTCGGAAGGGTCGCAGTCATCGCCGCCGGCCAGGAGCAGGCCATCGATCTCGTCGAGCACAGCCGCGGCATTCTCCGGCTGCGGCGGAATGATCACCGGCACCGCGCCAGCCCGTTTCAACGATTCGATGTAGGTGGTAAAGACAAAGGCCCGGTCGCGCTCGCCGTCCGTCCGCAGCACATCCGAGCCGATGCCGATGAGAGGCTTTTTCATAGGCGGTGATTATGCCGCACAACACCTGTCATAAGAGAACTCACCGCACCGTGATGAACACCCGATCGCGCTCGCCCCGCTCATTCGTCGCCACGATCGTGTGCTGTCCTGCGCGCAACGGCCACTCGCGAGCGGCCGGCTTGCCATCGACGAGCCATTTGGCATCGTGTGTGGCACGCAGGTGCAGCGATTGGAACTCGCGATGCAGCGTCGGGTCGACGAGGTAGGTGGCGTCGTTCGGCGGGCTGGTGATGCGGAAGCGGGTGTCGGCGATGCGGTGCGCCGAGGTAGTCGTGCGGCGTTCACGCGCGGCCGCCCATTCGCGGTATTCGGCGGGCCAGGAGATCTGGCCGGCGTGGTGCCAGGCGCAGAACTCGAACGCCGCATCGCGCGGGAGCCATTCGCTTTCCGTCGAAGGACACGACGTCGATGGACGGAATCCGGACAGCGCGCAGATCGGCTGCTGTTCGAGATCGTCGGGACGCTCGACGATCGGCGTGTCGTTGTTGATGCCGGAGCGGCGCATCGCCGCGAGCATCACCGAGTGGAAGATCGGGCCGGCGCCGGTGACGCCGCTGGAGTTGCGGAGCGCGCTGCGATCAAAGTTGCCGACCCAGACGCCGACCGTGACCGCGTGCGTGTAGCCGATGGTCCAGTTGTCGTGGTACGCCTGCGACGTGCCGGTCTTCACCGCCACCGGGAACGGGAACTCCAGGTTGCCGCCGCGGCCGAAGATGAACTCGCGGGCGTGCGCGTCGCTGAGGATGTCGGTGATCCAGAAGGCGGTGCGTGGTTGGAGAACACGTTGTCGGTTGTCGGTTGATGGTTGTCGAAGCATCGTGGGCGTCACCGCGGCGCCGCCGCGCGCGAAGGTGGCGTACGCGGTCACGAGTTGTTCGAGGGTGACTTCGGCGTCGCCGAGGGTGAGGCCGAGGCCGTAGTAGTCGGCGGTGCGGGTCAGGTCGTGGAAGCCGGCTCCTCGGAGCAAACGCAGCAGCGCGGGCGCGCCGAGTTTCGACAGCAGCGCCACCGCGGGCACGTTCTCCGATCCTGCCAGCGCGAGGCGCGCGCGCAGCGGGCCGCGGTAGCCGCCGTCATAGTTTCGCGGCGTATAGGCCACGCCCTCCTCGGCCGTGGGAAAGTGCGACGGCACATCGGCCAGCACGGTCGCCGGCGTCAGTCCCTGCTCGAAGGCAAGCGCGTAGGTGAACGGCTTGAGCGTCGAGCCGGGCTGGCGGAGCGTGGTCACGCCGTCGATGGCGCCACCGAAATTCGCGCCGAAGTAACCGCCCGATCCCTCCCACGCCAGCCACTCGCCGGTCTGGTTGTCGAGCACGGCGACGGCGACACTGTGCGCGCCGTGCCGCAGCAGGTTGGCCCGCTCGGCGGCGATGATTCCGCGAACGCTGTTCTGCAAATTGGCGTCGAGCGTGGTCTCGATCCTCCTCGGAGCGTTCGGTCCGAGCTGTCCGCGAACGCGCTCGACGAAATGAGGTGCCAGTGCCGGCTGGAGTCCGCGATCGAGCGACAGCCGCTCCGCGCGCGCCTCGCGATAGAGCGCATCGTCGATGAGATGAAGCGCGTGCATCTGCTCGAGAACGCGCCGCTGCCGCGCCAGCGCGCGGCGCGGCGTCGACGGACGCTGCGGCAGCGATGCAAGCCACGCCGACTGGGCGATGGTCAGCTCCTCCGGCGCGCAGCCGAAGTAGCGCCGGCTGGCGCGGGCGATGCCGATGGTCTGCTCGCCGTACGGCGCGAGGTTGACGTAGAGCGCCAGGATCTCGCGCTTTGAATAGCGATGCTCGAGCCGCAGGGCGATGACGGCCTCGCGGCCCTTCGAGACAAGAGTCCGCGGCGGACTGCCGAGGAGCATCTTGGCCACCTGCTGCGTGATCGTCGAGCCGCCCTCGGCCGCGCGCAAATGGCGGATGTCGTGCGCAACGGCGCGGGCGATTGCGATCGGATCGATGCCGAGGTGTTTATAGAAACGGCGATCCTCGGCGGCGATGGTGGCGCTGGCGACGGACGCCGGAACCTCATCGAGCCATTCGTTGCGCGTGCCGGTCGCGGACAGCGGTTCATAAATAACGATGCCGTTGCGATCGACGATGGTGGGCGTGGTGTCGGGGGTGATGGCTGGGATTGGGCCGAGGCGGAGCCAGACCGCGAGCGCGACCAGACCGGCGGCGAGGACGCCGCCGGTCCAGCCGGCGAGACGCCGGCGCTCCGTTGTCACGGCTTGATCTCCACGACCTCGCTTGCCGTTCTTCCGAAGACCTCGGGCTCGTACATCTCCTCGACGTACGTCGGCGCGGTCATGAACGTGCCCGCGGTGGTGGCGCGCACCATGTACGAGAACTCGTGCGGCCCTTCGCTCAGGCGCGTGGCGAACAGGTTGACGCGATCGTCGTGGCGCTCGACGTGATCGAACCCGCCGTGCTGCCACCAGGCCATCCAGTCGTCGTTCTGCGATTCACTCTTCCGCTGCGCCTCGGAGAGATCGGTCCCGGTCGTGGCGAACCACGACTCCACCGGCTCCGTGCCGGCAGGAATGGGATCGGTCACGGCTACGAACCGCCGTTCCTTCGTGTTGCGAATGCGCAGCGTGACCTTGATAAGATCGCCGGCTTTGAACGTCTTCTGCGAGTACTTCCGCTCGACGGTGAAGCCTTTGTCCATGGCGTCATGCAGCTGGCCGATCGGCGAATAGCGAAGGCGCATCAGGTAGAAGAGCGTCCCGGTACCCTGGCGATTGAACGTCACCGGCGTCTCGACTCCGGCGCGCGGCTGGAGCTGCATCATCGATATGTCGTGGCTCTTCGCCTGCGTGCTGCGGCCCTTGAAGGCATCGTTGGCGATGGCCTCGTTGCCGAGTTTCACCACGGCGGTGAAGTCGGGCACCTCGCTCTCGTACTTGCGGTAGTAATCGACCAGCGACTCCATGGCCCACACGTTCTCCTGCGTGTTGCCCCAGCGTCCGGCGCGCCGCTGCTGCATCATCCAGCGCACCATCTGCTTGACCATCTGCTCGCTCTCGCCGTGGCGCGTCAGCGTGCCGAGGGCGATGGCCGTCGAGCGGACGTTCGAGTTCCAGTAATAGAGAAGGTAGGGATCGGCCAGTTCTTCGACGTGCGCGCTGCCGCCCTCGGGGAGGATGGCGTTGGTGATGCGGCGCGCCAGATCGTCGACGCGCGGTCCCTTCTCACCTTTCGCGATCATGGCGTCGAGCAGGAAGGAGATGCCGAAGAGCGGCATGCGATCGACGTACGAATACAACCGCGTGAGATGGCTGTCCTCGTTGCGGCCGCCCTCGACGAGCACCTTCACCGCAAAGGCCTGCCAGGAGGTGTACGCGGGCCACCAGCTTTCGTTCGTCGGGCGCTTCTCTTTCAGCTTCGTGTCGAGGTAGTCGTACGAGCGCTTCATGACGTCTTTGTCGACGTCGTACTTCAGCTTCTGGCCGCGCTGCATGACGTGCAGCACGTGCGCGGTCATATACGGCGATTCCGAGGAGCACTCGCCGGCCCAGAAGGCGAAGCCGCCGTCGCCGCACTGGAACTTGTAGAGCTCGTAGATGGTCTTCTGCGCGATGCCGTGCGCCTTCTTCGCGTCGATGCCCGGCAGCGCGAAGGCATCGCCAAGGTCTGAGGCAAGCATGAGAGCCATGGCTGCGGAGGAGCGCTGCTCCGCGCAGCCGTACGGGTAGTCGATCAGATACGACGCTCCCTCTGCCAGGCCGACCATCGCCGTCGACGACAGCTCCATGTGCAAGCCGCCGGACGACGGCACGACGTCCTTCGGAACGACCAGCGTTTCCTGCGCGTCCGGCTTCGCTTCGCCGTACGCGGCGACGGTTTCCGTCGGCGCGAGGATGCGCACGGGCAGCGTGTCTTCGAACGCGTCCTTCTCGCCATTGAGCACGACCGTCATCTGAATCCGGGCACTACCAATCGCTTTCGCCTCAGCGTTGAAACGCACTTCCGCCGAGCCCTCGGCGGCGACATCGATCGTGCTCGACGCCGGTTGTGTGAATTCGACGATCGACGGATCGAGCGACTTGATCGTCACCGTGGCCTTCCCCGCCTGCTTGAGTTGCGAATGGACGACGGCGCCGAAGTAGGCCTTGTCACCGACCGCCAGGAAGCGCGGCCAGGTCGGCGTGAGCAGCACCGGCTTGTTGATGCGGATCTCGTTCTGCGCCCAGCCGAAGCGCGACGACTTGTCGCCGGCCACGGCCATGATGCGATACGTCGTCAGCGATTCGGGCAGCGTGATGTCGGTCTTCGCGTGGCCCTTGCCGTCGGTGATGACCGACCCGACCCAGAACGCCAGCACGCGAAAATCCTTACGGATCACGCCGGGTCCTGCGTCCTTGCCGCCGCCACCACCCGAGGTCTCGCCCTTCGGCGTCAGCACGCGGCGGCTGACGATCTTCTGGCGCGAATCTTCATTGACTACCTGCAGCGCCTTCTCGAGATAGATCGATTGCAGCACGTCGGGCGTTTCGTATCCAGTCAGCGACAACACGCCGTAGTCGACGGCCCACAACGTGACCTCGGATTGCGCCGGTTTGCCGGCGGCATCGTGCACATCGACTTCGATGCGCGCCTTCGACGCCGGCCGGTACTCGTCGCGATTCGCTTTCACCGCGACCTTCAAACGCTTCGTCGCGTCTTCGACATTGATCGCGGCATACCCGAGGCGGAAGGCCGGCTTGCCGGGATCCGCTTCATCCTCGGCGCCTTCTTTCGTGCGGCCCTTCAGCAGCAGTACCGACACGTAGATGTTGGGGATGTCTTTCTCGGTGATCGGAACGGTGACCGTGGTCTGCGTCGAGGTGAGCTCGAACGTCTTCCACGTCCGCACGCCTTCGCGCTCCGTGGTCAGCAGCGCGGTGGCGTGTTCCCACGGCGACTTGACCATGATCCGCGCGGTCTCGCCGGGCTTGTAGGTCTTCTTCTCCGGCACGAGGTCGATGCGGTTGTGGTCGTAGCGTTCCCACGCCGTGTAACCGGCGCCGACGGCGTAGAACCAGGTCCGCGTCGTCGTCGAGTGCCCCTCGGCATCCTTGGCCGTGGCCACGAGAAGGTACTCGCCGCCTTCGTTTAGCGGCACGTGCAGCGGCACCGGGGTCGCCTGCGTGGTCATGTCCCAATGCCCCGCCTGCAGGTCTTTGCGCTCCGAGGTCCAGTTGTAGAAACCGTGGCCAGTCGACTCGCGGACCGAGTTCCACTGGATGCGATGGAGATCGATGCTGACCTTCACGTCCGCGGTGGCGGTGCCCTTGAGGTCCACGGCCACGATGGCGGTGTCGATCCCCTTCGCCGCGTCGGAGAAATACGGCGGCAGTTTCACGCCGACGTACCACGGCGCCGGATCGACGTGGAAGGAGGTGCGCCCGGCGATCTGCTGGCGCGAGATGTCGGTGACGTTGCCTTCCAGCTTGTAGTTCCACGGATAACCGGCGGCGACGTCGGTCTCGAGATTCAGCTTCAGGTCGCCCTTCGAGTCGAGCTTGGCGTCCTTGGTGTTGATTGTTTCGCTGTCGCGGCGGTTCTCGGAATCTTCGCCGAGGAACTGCCACTGATCTTCCTGAAACCGTTCGCTGATCGCGTGCGGCACGGTGAAGACCGGCTCCTTCGAATAGGTCCACTTCACCGGACGTGAAGCCATGGCCGCGCCGAAGAGGTACTTGCCGGTGATCACGCCGTTGAGTTTCGTCCCCGCGATCGTCGACGGCGATTTGAGCGTGACGTCGACGCGGAACTCCGGCCGGCGATACGCGGCAACGAGGAAGCTGCCGGCGACCATCAACCGCTGCGAGGCGATGCGCGCGTTGACGACGTAATCGCCGAGCACCGACTCCGCCGGCACGGTCCAGGTCCACTCCGCGCTGCTCCACGCATTCAGCGTGACCGTGCGCTTGTCCACTTCCTTGGCGTGCGGATCGGTGGTGATGAGCTCGACGGTCGTGCCGGCCGGCAGCAGCTGCATCCCGCCGGGCGTGTCGCTGCGCAGCACCACTTTCGCGTGCACCTCTTCGCCCGGCTTGTAGACGCCGCGGTCGCTGAAAATCGAGCCGCGCAGCAGTGGCCGCGATTCGGAGAGATCGAAGTGCATGCCGAAGTCCCACGGACCGATGCCTTCGTTCCAGTCGCTGACGGCGTACGCGGTGTCGCCATCTTTTTCGGCGGTGACGACGAAATGCATCTCGCCGAGGGCCTGCCAGTCGCCGCCTTCCTCATTCTCTTCTTCGCCGTTTTCCTTCTTGGTGCGATTGACGCGAAGGTCAGTGTTCGGCGCGATGACCAGACCGTTGGCGTCGGTCGTTCCACTCCAGAAGACTTTGTTGTCGACCGTGCGGATCGAAACCTTCGCTCCCGCCACCGGCGCGGCGGTATCGAGCCGCGAAACGAGCACGAGCGTGTTCAGCGGCGAGTCCTTGACCGAGATGCCGAGGTTCGTGACCTGCACGATGGTCCCCGCGACATCCTCGGAGTACCGCTTCGACTTCGGAATAGCGTCGCCCGGCTTGATGACGGCCCAGACGATGCCATTGCCGATGGTCGACAGTGCCGATTTCAGATTCAGTCCATACGACTGCAGCACATCCGCCTGCGGCGCCAGCTTGCGCTGCGTTCCGCCGGTGGCCGGCGTCGTGTGGAAGTCAGCCTTTTTCAGATCGATGATCGACGGGACGAGCTGATCGAGCGTCAACGGCGTCAGCCACTGCGTCACGTTCTGGAAGTTGCGCGCATAGAACGGCAGCGTCGGTCCGCCGCTCGATTCCCACACGCCGTGCCCATCGCCGAAGCTGATGAACGCGGCCTTGTGCCAGTACTCGACGACCGCCATCCACGCGTAGCCGAGCGGCTGCCCGGCTGCGGTGGCCAACGTCGGATCGATGCGAATTGCATAGTTGCGCGCCGGACGGAGGGAGTACCCGAGCTCGTCGAGACTGAAACTGCGGACGTCCGCGGAGGCGTCGTCGTCCCGCTTCTTGTCCGCCGGCTTGATCGCCACTTCGTGCGCCGGATCGGTGACGTCGATGACGCTGACGCTGTTCTTCACGCTCGCCCACGGCACGCCGGCCAGCGTGCGGAAGCGAATGGGGTTGTAGTAATCAGGATTGCACTCCTCGACGCATTCGAGCTTGTCGACGAAAAAGGTCGGATTCAACTCCAGGGTGTAGGTCTGCGCTCGTCCCGTGGCGACGTTCGTAGTCCTTTTGGCCAGCGCGTCGTCGATGAAGATCTGCAGATGCGTGTCGGGCGGAACGCCCGGCTTGGTCTCGACGACGATGAGCTCCGGCGCCGGCTTGTACCGCTTCTTGTCCCAGTCGGTCGCAAAGAACGACAGCACCGGCTGCCCGTCGCTGGCTGCCGCGGCCTGGGCTTTCGCCACCTTTGCGTCGAATGCCGCCACCTGCTGCGGCTCCAGCTTCTGCAGCCGCTCGCGCCCAGGCAGCTCGGGCGCCTTGAATTCGTGCGCGGCGGTGCGCAGCTTCAGATGCGGCCCAAGCGTCTCCCCGTCGATCGGCTGATTGAACCAGAGCGCGATGACGATGGCACCGTCGAATTTGTCATCCTTGCGATACCAGTCCGTTCGCAGCAACTGGATGGTGGGCGTGATGAACGAGAAGCGATAAACCTTCCCGAGCGTCTTGCCGCTAACCGGCCTGGCCTCGGCATCAACGGTGACGTCGTACTTCGTGGCAAACGGCAACGGCGTCTTTGGATCGGGCGTGAAGATCAGCGTGGTCGTTCCCGACCAGCGGAAGCTCCCATTGATCGCCGGCGCGACGTGAAACCACGGCACGTCCAGCACCTTCGGAATCTTCCCGACGACGACCATCGGCTCGCTGAACACGACCCGGATCTCATTCGCCTCGGCCAGGCTGGCCACTTCGCCCACCGGACCAGCTTTCACGATCGTAAGTTTGTCAGCCGCACGCGCGCTCATCGCGCACACCAGGAGCAGAATCGCCAGCACAGTTCGCTTCATGCGGCGGAGGTTAGCATGGGCCCCGTAGCCGTTTTGTGACGTGGAACGCGCCTCAAACGGAGCGCTGGCGTCCCGCCGGCTGGCCGGGCGCCGTCTCGGCGCCCGCCAACTCGCCTCGGGACACGGTATGTATTCGGTGTCTGTCGATTCGTCGCTCTCCATCGTCGTCACCCTCGATCTTTCCGCGATCAATAGAGCTCCGCGATGTGGCGCAGCGCGTGATCCGCGAAGGAAAACTGGCGGCAAAATGTGGCGGGATTGTGGCTAGGACAAAGCTTTATCCGCAGATCAACGCAGATGTACGCAGATGAAGAAGAGCCGAAAAATCTGCGCTCACGTAGCCTAGAATTACTTCTCCCTACAATGACAATCCGCTGGCTGCACCTGTCCGACACTCACTTCCGAGAAGACGATCTCTGGGACCGCCGCGCGACTCTCCGGGCTCTGATCGCCAAAGTCCGCGATCTGAAAGCGAACGGCCTCGCCCCCGACATGGTCTTCGTCACCGGCGACATCGCCTGGTCCGGCAAACCGAAAGAGTACGAGCAGGCTACGAGGTTCTTTCACCAGCTGAACGAGGTGCTTGATTTGGATCCGAAAGAAGGATGGTTCCTCGTGCCGGGGAATCATGATGTCGACCGAAGCCGGATCACTCGATCGCAAAGGGCTATCCAGGCAGGACTCACCGACGAAGCGATCGTTGAGGAAACACTTCGCGATCCAGACACGATGCGACTTCTCGCGACGAGACTTGAGTCCTACTACACGTTCGCTGCCGATTTCCTCGGACCTGCGCGCACATTACAACCGGAACGGCCATGGCGTACGGACATACGCGAGTTCGACGGGGTTTCCATCGGCATCCTCCAGCTCAACTCAGCCTGGATCTCTGAGGGTGGGAAATCAGATGAAGCGAATCTGCTTGTCGGAGACGCGCAGGTTCGAGAGGCTCTTGAGGCTACCCCCGACGCGTTCTTACGCATGGCGCTCGTGCACCATCCGCTTCGCAATCTCCGCGACTTCGATGAGAGCCGCGTCGAGGCTCTCCTCGGCAAGAAAGAAGGCGGAGTTGCGTTGCTTCTCCGCGGTCATCTACATCTCAGTCGAACAACGGCCCAGTCATCACCCGACAACAATCTCTTCGAGCTCGCCGCAGGAACGCTCTACACCGACGAAAAGGATTGGCCGCGCGGCTTTCACCTCGGCCAAGTCGATCTCAACATAGGCAAGGCTCGCATCCATCTCTATCGATACAGCGGTGAAGGAAGCGGCTTCTTCGCGCCAGATAACCTCACATACGAGAACGCGCCAAACGGAATCTACGAGATCACGCTCCCAACCGAGTACTACCTAGGCGGTAGCAAGACGCAAACGGTCAATATCGTATCAGAGGATAAGAGGATCAGCTTCACTGCTCGTTATCGTGCTGCCGCCGCCAACTACCACGGGCACGCTCGGTTTATCGGATTCCCGAATCAAGCGGCGCGGCCGAACGCGCGCGTGAGTGACCTTTTTGTGCCTCTGCGGATGAAATGGAGGAGCGAAACTGCCGAGACGAGAACGAAACCGATTACAACCGCCGAGATCGCGTATCGCCTCCTCGGTCCCAGCGCAACGACTGGGTCTCCTATCGTCGTTCTAGGCGATCCTGGCTCGGGCAAGACTACCCTCTCGCGTTTCTTAGTCATGCTCGCTGCGGAGGCGATCGAAATACCCGGGACCGAAGTCATTGGAGAGCCGCTTCCCCTCCGTGTCGCGTTTCGTGACTTCGTGGAGCGGCGGCGTGAAAATCCGAACCTTTCTCTCTTGGACTATCTTGAACTTCAAGCTAGGACAGAGCTCTCGCTAACGCTACCCAAGAACTTCTTGAGCAACGCCATCGAGAATGGTCAAGCAATACTCCTCCTCGACGGCCTCGACGAGGTCGGCGCACCGGACCACAGGGCTGCGATGCGTGATCTCGTCGCCGGGTTCTGCGCCAGTAATCCCAAACTGCCGGTGCTAGTCACAAGTCGTATCGCCGGGTATGACGATGCTCCTCTTGGAGTTTCGACGCTGCCTAATAAAAAGCGTCCGATAGTAATCGTCCCGTTCGTGCAGTTCGTGCTGCAGAAGTTTGATAACGACGATCTGCGCACATTCGTTGACTACTGGTACAGCGTACAGGAGCCTACTGATCCCGTAGCGCGCGATCGCGGGATCGCCGACCTCATCACAGCCCTTAATGGTGATGAGCGAGTGCGCGAGTTGGCGCGCACTCCAATTCTAGCAACTCTGATCGCCATGATTCACCGGGTTGAAGCCAACCTCCCTGGCGAGCGCGCAAAGCTCTACGAATTATGCGTTCGCATGCTGCTCGAGACGTGGCCGGCGCAGGCAAAGAGGCCGTTCGCTCAAATCGATCCTGGCTTGCAGCGAGCGTACCTTGAAAGCTTGGCATTCGATATCCAACTCGGGCGCGAGGAGGACGCCGAGGCGGTAACCATCACGCGCCGAGAACTAATCGCCAAACTCTTGCCAATCCTGCGCAAGCGCGATTTCGCAAGCGAGCCCGAAGAGATGGTGTCAGGACTGGTTGAGCGATGGATCGATCATTTAGAAAAACACTGCGGCATTCTGGTCGAACAGAGCACGGGTGTTTATGCCTTATTTCACCTGTCGATCATGGAGTATCTAGCCGCGCGCGGCATGGAGCGGGAGCAAGGGCGCAATGGCGCGGTCCGGACGATCGCCGAGCGCTTCAACAATTCGGGCTGGAGGGAACTCTGCCTACTCGCCGTCGGATGGCACGCGGAAGATGGGGACTTCCTCGACACCGTATACGAAGGAGTCGGAGCGTCGACGGCCATCGAACGATGGGACTTCCTTGTGCGCTGCCTTCGCGAGGAAGCACGTTTCCGCCCCGAACAGCGAGAGACCATCATGGAACAATATGCATCGGGTCTGCTCGAGCGCGACGCCAATATCACAGAGCGCACACTGATCAGTCAGATCCAACGGTTTTCTATCCGCCACGGCGAAGCCGTGCGACGCTGGATTGAACATCGTCTCGACCAGGCCTCGAGCGACGACTTGACTTCAACAGTCGCGATCACGATGGAAACGGACTTGGATGAGGTTCTAGATCGCATCAATAATCGACACGACCGGTCACTAGTGGCGGAGTCGCTTCTAGAATTCTGGCCCGGATCGAAGGTAGGCGCCTGGGCTGCTCGCGAGGTGGATACGGCGGCACTTAGCTGGAGCGGCCGGACGCCCAACGACCTCTCCCTCTTACGAACGATCGCCGCCCTTAACGAGCCTTCCGAAACACTAGCGATAGCGTCGATCATTTCCTTGAACAGACGGACTCTCCAAGGATGCGCGGAGGCGAGGAACAACGTCATGCGGGTGGCAAGACTCTCTCGCCCGGGCGGCCGAGGATTACCGTCTCACATTACGGTCGAACCGGGCCATGGAACACTCGAGACCGAGGTGCGCGCTCCGAGAGAATCGCATTCAGGATTAGCCAACATTGCACCGCGATTCGCTCGCGACTTCGCGTACGGCTTCGCGAGCTATTTCGCGCAAGACTTCGCCCAAGACTTCGCTCAAGACTTCGGCGGAGATCTCAACCAAGAGTTCATCCAATCCTTCGCGCGCTACTACGCTGGCTATTTTGCGCGCGACTTTGCACGCGACTTCGCCGCACGTTTCGCTCACTATTTCAATCGCAATTTTTCCGGCTACTTCGTCAGTTACTTCGCTCGCGATTTCGCTCGCGATTTCGCTCGCTATTTCGCGCGAGATACCGTCCTTGCCCCAAAAAAACGTGACGACAGCTTCGCAAACGCTTTCGCCAATACCTTCTCTCGCGATTTCTCTCGCTACCTATCCCGCTACTTCGTCCGCGACTTCGCGGATTCGCGATCGTCTGATCGGTCATTGAAGCCGCAAGTCGTGAGTATTAGTCAGGGCGAGGCCTATCGCACTTTCGAAAACCACCTCGCGGTCATGGCTGGTGAGGCGTGGATCGCTCTCGCAACTATGGCTACGAGTGAAAACGACGGCGAGCGTCTAGGATACGTCCTATTCCGATTTCAAAACCGTTGGCTGCGCGAAGTCTGGAGCGGAATAGACAAACGCCTCCAAGAGACCGCCTCCCCCGCCCAGCTCGCCCTCTACTTCGCTCTCGGATGGGCGCAGTCGACGACGACTTGGGCGTGGCCGGACAGTGAGCGGTGGCGGACGTTGTTCGCGGCCGGGCCGGGGGAACATTGGCTGGTGCGCAGTCAGTGGCATCTCTGCAAGCTCACTGACGATCCGGCGAGCAAGGACGATAACGCCGGCCTCCGCGCTGCGCTTCGCGACGGCCATGGCGACGAGTCGCTGCCCGGCTACGCGGCGCGGCTCAGCGAGGTTCTTGGGATCGACGCTTAAGTTCTACGAAGCCTTCCGCGAGGCGCGCTCCATAGCCAGGTGCAAATCCCAATCAGCCTGCAATCGCATCCAGAACTGCGGAGAGGTCTTCAGCAACTGCGCCAGACGAAGGGCTGTATCGGCGCTGATGCCGCGCTTCCCGAGAATGATCTCGTTCAGACGGTTCAACGAGATTCCGAGTCGCCGCGCGGCATCGGCCTGGCCGATGCCCTCGGGCTTCATGAACTCTTCGAGCAGGATCTCGCCTGGCGGGATCGCCGGCCCCAGCCAGTTCGGATCCCTAGTGATCATCTTCGACGCGGACTTCGTAGGCATGTTGTTGCTCCCATCGGAACGTTACGCGATATTGGTCGTTGATTCGGATGCTGTACCGCCCGGCCTGATCGCCTTTCAGCCGTTCCAGTCGATTCCCCGAGGGGATTGTTAAATCTTCCAGGCGCGCCGCGACATCGATTGCCTTGAGCTTTCGCTGCGCGCTCCGCCAGAGCTCACGAGGGATTCGCCTCGCTTCTCGTGTGTTCAATTCGCGGAAGAGGTCAGCGGTCGTCTCGTCATCAAAAGACTGAATCACGTTCGGCGTTACATACTACACGGGTAGTGGGTAATCGACCAACCGGCCTGTCTGCGTGCGTCATCCTCCCCCGTCCTGCGTCATTGCAACCCTCCCTGGGATGCTGAGATCCGCGACCGTCTTCAATGCCGCGAACGACGCGAACAGGATTGCCGGCCGGTCGAACAGCACAATCCCAAACATTCCGAGAACGATCGTCAGTTGTAAGACAACGACGCGCCGGACGTAGGCGCTCGCGGAACGCTGGACGCCATCGTCGGACGTGCGTTTGGCGCCGAGGAGCCATACCAGCAACTCGATCACTAACAGGGTCGAGACGATGATCAGGCCTTCGCGAAAAGAGCCGGCATCGAAGCGCTGTGCCGGGGACATGCGCGGCACGACGAATCCGAGGAGGACGACGAGAAACACCGCGTGCGCGGCATTGAAGGCCACGGAGAAAAGGAGAAACTTTCTGACGGTGAACTTCCCCGAAGCATCGATACCGTCGTCGTCCGTCCGGCGAAAGAACAGATGCCAGATCGATAACAGCGCGAGGATGACAATGCCGCGCAGAACGTTCTCGGACCAGTAAAGAGCGATGGCGGTTCCCACCGGCCAGTGCAGACCAAAGACTCCGTAGATCGTGACGGCGTTGATGGCCAGCGCCTGAACGGCTCCCGCGATTCTGCCGAGGCTCATTGCGGCTACTTCCTCAATCCCATCCAGTTCGCCACGAACGTGAGCGGCGTACGCGTTGTGTCGTCGACCGGCTGGTCGACGATGAAGCGTTGGCCGTCGCGAGTGACGTCGCAGGTGAAGCCGGGGAGGCGGAAGAGCGGCTTCGGCGTTGCGGCGTCGCTGGTCATGTCGACGCTCATCACTTCGCCGCCGAGGGCGACGTAGAACAGCTCGCGGCCATCGCCGCGCCAGAGCGGGGTCGCGCCGCCGGCGGTCGAGATCTGGCGGCGGCCGGCGTGCGTCGGATAGTGCTCGACGTAGACCTCGCTGCGGCCCGACTCGTCGCTGGCGTAGGCGATGAAAACATTGTCCGGCGAGAGCGCCGCCGCCCATTCGTTGAAGCGGGTGGAGATGTAGGGCTTGGTCTCGCCGGTACGCGTCGAGACCGCCAGAATGTTGCTGTCCGTCTTTTTGTAGTGGTCGGCAAGCACAATCTCTCCGTCGCGCGACCAGCTTGTCGGCTCCAGAAGCTCTTCGGTGGCTCCAAGCTTCCGTACGTTGGATGGCGTCGCGGTTTCTGTGACGTAGAGCTCTCCGATGCCCGTGCGCATCGAGGAGAAGGCCACCTTCGTCCCATCGGGTGACCAAGCCGGCGCCCGGTCCGCCGCGGGGTCGAAGGTGAAGCGCGAGGCCACACCGCGCGTCACGTCGAAGGTCCACAGGTCGTCGCTGCGGCCGTCGGCGTCGTTCTGTTCGGCGATGACGTGCTGCTGATCGGGAGCGATGCGGAACGCGTGTCCGATCCGGCGCGGCTCGCCGATCGTGCCCAGCGCCTTGCCGGCGCGATCGAGCCACGTGAGCTGCGCGTCGGGGCTGCCGGAGCGATAGATCAGCCGTCCGTTCTGCGACGCGCTGAACTCGAAGTGGTGGTTGATGTCATTCTCGATCACCTGCTCGGCGATCACCCGAGGCTCGCCCGAGAGCGTGAGCGTCTTCAGATCGAACGGCTGCGCCAGGAGCGAGCCGGCGCGGACGTAGAGCAGCTGCCCCGGCTCGGCGTACATGGCGTTCGTCACCGCCTGGATCAGATCGCGGCTGCTGCCGTCGCGGAGCGAGCCCACCTTGAGATGATGGTCTTCGGTTTTGGGAGCATCGCCGAGGAAGAGGAAATGTTCACCGTCGGGAAGGAAGGACGGCCAGCGATGTGCCTCCTCTTTCGCAGTCTTCTGTGTCAGCGGCCGAGGCGCGCCTCCTCGGGACTCCACCCGATACAGCGGACCGCCGTCATCGCCGCAGAAGATGATCACGCCGTCGCGATTCCATGAGCCGCCATGCGACACGGGCGCGTCGCAGATGACTTGTGCCGGACCGCCGTTGACGGCGATCCGTTTGAGTTTCCCTGCGGCGAAGAAGCCGATCGACGTCCCGTCCGGCGACCAGAACGGCTCGTCGGCTCCCTGCGTGCCGGGAAGCAGCCGCGGCTCGGCGCGGTCGATGGCGCGAAGCCACAGCGCGGGCGACGAGCTCGCGGACGACGCCGGCCCGACCATGTCGGCCACGAAGACGATCGTGCTGCCGTCCGGCGACAAGGCGGCCTGGTGGAAGGCATCGAACGGCCGGTGCTGCGGCATGGCCATCGAAAGGATCATCGGCGTTTCCGCGGCCGGCTTGCGCAACAGAAACGATGCAGCAACGGCGGCGGCGATCACGGCCAGCGCGATCGTCGTCATCAGTGCAACGCGGCGCCGGCTCTTCCGCCGCGTCCCCTCGACGGCACTCTGTTCGATCGACGTCGCACCGCCGATCCACTCCAGCTCCGAGGCCACATCCGATGCGCTCTGCCAGCGATGATCGGGATCCTTGGCCAGACACTTCGCCACGACGTGCTCGAACGCGGGCGGCGTCAGCGGCTGGAACTCACGGATCGGCTTCGGCTCGCCACCGACGATGGCGGCGATGAGGCTGGTCTTGGTCTTGCCGTCGAAGGCGCGGCGCCCGGTAGCCATCTCGTACAGCACCGCGCCGAGGGCGAAGATGTCGGTCCGCGCGTCGGCCTCCACCCCTTCGAGCTGTTCCGGCGCCATGTACTGAAACGTGCCGAGGATGGTCCCTTCCTGCGTGAGCGACTTCTGCTGCGTGACGCCGTCGGGCGAGATGGCGATCGTGCCGCCCTTGGCCAGGCCGAAGTCGAGCAGCTTCGCGCCCGACCTGGTGATCATCACGTTGCCCGGCTTCAGATCGCGATGGACGACGCCGGCGCGATGGGCGCGATCGAGAGCCGCGGCGATTTCGCGGCCGTAGCGGAGCACGTCGCGCATCGGAAGCGGTGCGCGCGCGATCCGGTCGCCGAGGGTGGTGCCGTCGAGCAGCTCCATGACCAGGTACTCGACCCCGCGCTCGTTGCCGACGTCGTAGAGCGTGCAGATGTTGGGATGCGTGAGCTGCGAGATGGTCTTCGCCTCGCGCTCGAAACGGAGCTTGAGCTGGGTGTTATCGGCAAACCCGGGCGGAAGGACCTTGATGGCCACGCTGCGGTCGAGCCGCGTGTCGCGCGCTTTGTAGACCTCCCCCATGCCGCCTGCGCCGATGAGCGAGACGATCTCGTAGGGGCCGAGGCGGGTGCCGGTCGTGATGGGCATGGATGCTTGGAGACGGGATGATCGCACATGGCGAACGAAGCGTAGCGCCGTCGGCTCGACGGCTGTATCGCCAGCGGCTCGCTGGCGGTTTGCGGCTATTGCCGCCGAGCCGGCGGCGGTACAGCCGGCGCGGCCGCCGGCGCTACGCTGTGCGCAAGCGGTGTGAGTCCGCACTTGCCGGTCGATTGAATTCGGAGCGCGCTCAGTGGATCTGCCGCCACCCAGGCCACCCGTTGCGACGCAAGCTCCGCGCGCAGGCGGTCGGCGGCTACGCGCAATCCTGACAACGACGAGACGTCGTCGATCTCTCCCCACACGTCGCGCAGTTCCGGACGCGCGCCATCGAGCGACCAGACGAACAGCGGCACGCCGATCGACGAAAGATACCTGCGGCTGACCGCGCCGCCATACGAACTGGCGTCGTTGTGCCGGCTCAGCACCAGCACGACGGCACGGCGGCGAGCGCCCTTCATGGCGTTGAGTCCGGCCACAACCACGGCATCCGCGGCCTGGCGCGGCGTGGCGTCCTCTTCAGGACTGCCGGAGATGTGCGTAAGGAACCCGACCAGCCCTGTGTCACCCGCTTCGAAGTCCTCCGTCGCCGGAAAAAGGACTGACGACGAAGAATGGCTCGTGGTGCGAGGCTTCTCCGCGACCATCCACTGAGCGTGCATCGATGTGCCGCGATCGAGCGCGATCGTTTTGACCAGCATCTCGTTGGCCTGTGTCCCGAGGCCCCGCGCAGGATTGAGCGCTTTCCGGGTCGCCTCGCGGTCAGGATCGAGGACGAAGATCACCACTCCGGCGCTTTTCTCGATCGCAGCGACGCGCACCGGCGACTCGGCCTTCGTGAAGCAATGGGCATCCGGATGCTGTGTTGCGTCCGTTGACGCTCGAACCGCGATGGGCGTCAGCTGGGTTTCGGCGGTTTCGCCAGTCGCGCCGCCAACGACGAGCTCGCGGCGCGCGACCACGCCGTCCTGGAAGGAAATCGTGGCTGCGATGACGTGCAGCCGGCCCATGTCCAGACGCGGCAACGTGGCGCGCATGGCGCTATCCAACGGAACATTCTGGCCGTCGACCACGAGCGATGACTTCTGGGGGACCGACCCAAACAGATGTTTCCACCGCAACTCGACCGATGCAGGAGCGCCTTTTTCGTCGTGCCGCAGCACGATCGCGAACTCCGCCGTCGCATGAGGCAGATTCACCAGCTGGGACTCGCGCGCGACTTCTTTTCCATGCTCGTCATACCCGGCAGCCACCAGCTCGCCGGGAGTGATCAGCGGACCGAAATCGACGATCGCCGACCACGGCTCCTTCTGCAGCTCGGCCACCTGTTTCCCGTCGAGCAGAAGGCGAATCGACTTGATGGCCGGACCGGCCTGCAAGTCGACCTCTCTCCGACCCGAGATCAGTCCGAGGAACAGCGTGATGAAAACGAGTTGGTGGGACATGTTGGAGGAAAGACCGGTGAGACGATCGTACCATCCGAGTTTGGAACGAAGGCCAATGTTGAATGTGGCTCCGCGTCATTCAACATTCAGCATTCAACATTCAGCATTCAACATTGAGCATTTCCTACAGCAGCCCCGCCTCCAGCGCTTTCAGCACCGCGCGCGTGCGGTCGCGGACGCCGAACTTGGAGAGGATGCTGGAGACCTGGTTCTTGATCGTCCCTTCCGCGGTGCCGAGGGCGTGGGCGATTTCTTTGTTGCTGTAGCCGCCGGACATGAGGCGGACTACTTCCAGCTCGCGTGCGGTCAGCTCTTCGATCGGAATGGCGTCGGCGGCAAGCGTTCCTGCAGCGCGTAGCAAACGTTGCGTAATGGCGGGCTGGAAGACCGTTCCGCCGGCGGCGATGGCGCGAATGGCGGTCATCAGCTGCTGGTACGAGATGTCCTTCAGCAGAAATCCGCGCGCGCCGGCGCGGATGGCGTCGAGGACCACCGTCGTGTCGTCGAAGGTGGTCAGCACCAACGTTGGCGGCAGCGACAATCCGAGCTCGCGAAGGACATCGAGCCCGCTCTTCTTCGGCATCCGTACATCGAGCAGCAGCACATCAACCTCGTACATCCGCACGCGCTCGATCGCTTCGGCGCCGTCCTCGGCTTCGCCGGCGATGACGATCTCGGCGTCCATCTCCAGCAGCGTGCGGATTCCCTGGCGAATGAGGAGCTGGTCGTCGGCGATGAAGACGCGGATCACGTTGCGCCCCGCGCCGGCAGAAACGCGGTGAGCGCGAAGCCGCGGCCGGTACCGCTTTCGATCGTCAGCGCGCCGCCGGCGCTTTCGATCCGCTCGCGCATGCCGCGCAATCCGAATCCGTCGCCCGCCGCGCCGCGGCCTCGGCCGTCATCGCGCGCGCGGACTTCGAAGGCGTCGCCGCTGCGCTTCACGGTGATCCAGAGATTCTCCGCGCCCGAGTGCCGCGCCGCGTTCGTGACCACTTCCTGCACGCAGCGGAGGATGACCAGTCCAAGCTCGGGATCGTCGACGCGAAGGGCGTCATCGACGTCGAGCTGCACGCGCGGCCGCGGCAGGTCGGCGACCAACGTTCGCAAGGCGCGGCCGAGGTCGAGACAATCGTCGGCGTTTTTCTCGGCGACGATGGCGCGCACGTCGGCCAGCAGCGTTCTCGCCAGCGATTGCGCTTTTTCCACGTCTCCATGCGCGGCACCCTCGGTGCGCACCAGCGCGGCCTCCAGGTTGAGCGTCAGCGCGGTGAGGTGATGTCCGAGGGCGTCGTGAAGCTCACGGGCGATACGAAGTCGCTCGGCGAGACGGCCGCCGTCGGCGACGAGATCCTGCATTGCCCGCAGCTGCGCGCTCGTCCGCAGCTCGCGCTCCAGCAGCTCGAAGGAGAAGAACGCCAGGATCTGAAAGCCGAAATACGCCGGCGTCAGCAGAAAGGCGGAACGCGGATTCCAGTGAATCGACACGGCGACCGCCAGCAGCAGCGTTTGCATGACGATCCAGGCAAGGCCGCGTTTGCGATCGACGAGCGACGGCAGGCGCATGGCGATCAGCACGAGCAGCGTTCCTTCGAATCCGTCGCAGAGGAGCAGCACCATCACCATCACGCAGAGCGCTTCCATCGCCAGGAAAGACAAACGAGGTTGGCGGAGATCGGCGATGTAGAGCGCGCCGAAGAAGAGAAAGGCGATCGCCCAGCGCAGCATCGTTCCGGGCACGGTGGCGCCCTGGATCACGACCGGAAGGCCGACCATGAGCCACGCCGTGAGGCCGGCTACGCCGAGGATGCGCGTCTGCGGCATGTGGGGAGAATGACACAGCGGTCGAGGCGCGTGAATAGGCCGGAAGTCACATGCCGCGCGCTGCCCCGAGCGGCACATGCGCAGCGCGGCGCGCGTGCGTACCTTGTGCAGCGGAGGATTTCATCATGCGAATCGCTGCACTGTTTGCCGTTCTCGTCATCGTTGCGCTCCCGCTTGCCGCCGACGACGTCGCCGATTTTCTGAAAGCCGTCGCCGGCGATGACCGGCCCACCGTTCAATCGATGCTGGCCCGCGATCCCGCGCTTGCCAATGCCCACAATCCGAAGGGCCTCGGCGCGGTCACTATCGCGTTGTTCATCAATAAAGGAGAGGGATTTCTCGATCCCTCGAAGAACGAAGTGCTGCAGGCGATCCTGGCCACGAAGCCGGCGCTCGACATCTTCGAGATCGCCGCCCTCGGCACGTCCGCGCAGCTCGAGGCGCTGCTGACCGATCCCGCCGCCATCACCCGCCGTTCGCCCTTCGGCTGGACACTTCTGCACTTGTCGGCGTTCGGCGGAAACGCGGCCACGACCGAGCTCCTGGTGAAAAAAGGCGCCGCAATCGAGTCGCGCGCCAAGTCGCGATTTCGCAACACGCCGCTCCAGACCTCGCTCCTCTCCGGCCAGTACGCCACGGCGAAGATCCTGCTCGATCACGGCGCCGACGCGCTTGTCCGCCAGTCGCTGGGCTTTACGCCGATGCACGAAGCCGCGATCCTCGGCCGTACCGATCTGGTCCAGTTGCTCCTCGACCACGGCGCCGAAATCAACTCCGTCGCCGACAACGGCCAGACCCCGCTCGCCGAGGCCATTCGCGGCAAGCATGAAGAGCTGGCGACATGGATGAAGGCGAAGGGGGCGGTGGTGGGGGTGCAACCGGATAGGGAGCCGTGAAGAAGTAGAGGGGAACGTCGCGTAGTGCAGGCGTCCCCGCCTGCTCCCGACGGGCGTCCTCGCCCGTCGGGACGTTCTTGCGCAGATCGCGTTACTTGCACGGAAACCACCGTCGGGCGAGGACGCCCGCCGGGAGCAGACGGGACGTCTGCTCTACGCCACTTCCCGCGTATCATGCCCGCTCCCATGTCTCGCCGATTCAACTGGCTGCTCTGGTCCGGCTTCGCGCTCAGCGTGGCTGCGTTCATCAGCTACTTCGGATTCTTCATCCGCTTTCCCATCACGCGCGACGTGCCGTGGTTGACGCTGATTCTCTTCGGCATCGCCATCGTGTTGCTGGTGAGCGGATTGAGGAAAGCGGCAGGCCGCAGGGTCCTCGCCTGGATCGTCACCATCCTCGGTATCGGCGTCGCTGCGTTCTTCTGCGTCGCCGTTCTCATCGGCACGAAGATGCTTCCTCCTTCGACAAACGCGCCCGCGATCGGTGCGAAAGCGCCGGACTTTGTTCTGCTCGACACCAATCGCCGGCCGGTGGCGTTGACGAAGCTTCTGGCCGAGCCGGGGACGAAGGGCGTCATCGTCATCTTTTATCGCGGCTACTGGTGACCGTTCTGCAACTCCGAGTTACGGGGTATTGAAGAGCATCTCGCCGAGTTTCGCGCCGCCGGAATCCAGCCGGTGGCGATCAGCGTCGACACGCCCGAGCAGTCGCGCGATCTCTGCAAGAAGGCCGGCTACACCTACCCGCTGCTCTCCGATGCCAGCACGGAGACCATCCGCCGGTACGACCTTCTGCACAAAGACGCCGTCGAGAAGGGACGCGACATCGCCCGCCCCGCCGAGTTCCTGATCGATCGCAACGGCATCGTGCGCTGGCGCAACCTCACCGAGAACTTCCGCGTGCGCGCGCGGCCGGAGCAGATGATCGAGGCCGCGCGGAATCTGAAGTAGCGCTCACTCCCGAAACGACGCTACGACGTCGATTGCGCGACGGACGTCGTCCGCGTTGTTCGCCAAGCCGATCGACGCGCGTACGGCACCGACGGCGGCATCGCTGCATTCGGCGAAACGTTCGGGCGTGAAGCCGTCGCCGAGGGTTTCGAGGCAGGCGGAGATGCGAGTTGTATCGAGACCGAAGGCGGCTTCGGATGCGCCGGGATTGCAGAAACAGCCGCCGCGGAGGGAGACGTTGTCTTGCCGGGCCTGGGTCTCGACGATCGAGTACGGAACCACCACTCCACTGCCATCACAAACATTGAACGCTACCGCGCCGCCTCGGGAAGTCATATCGCGCGGGCCGTAGATGCGAACGAGCGGCGCGCCGTTGCCGTGGCGAAGATCGCGCAGATCGTCGAGAAAATCGCGAGTGAGCTGCGCGACGTGCGCGGTCAAACGCTGCATCCCCACCTCGGCCAGGAGATCGAAGCCGGCGTCGAGCGCGGCGATGCCGAGGAAGTTCGGGGTGCCGTCTTCAAACGCTTCGTTGCGGGCACGGAGACGATGCTGATCGGCGGCGACGGAGGCGTACAAGACCGTTCCGCCGGCGAACCAGGGACGGTGAAGGCGCGCCAGAGCGTCGCGGCGCGCAACGAGGGCACCGATGCCGGTCGGGTAGCCGAAGAGTTTGTAGAACGAGAGAGCGACGAAATCGGCCGGGCAGTGGCGAAGACTGAAGGCATGGCTGGGAACGAACGCGGCGACGTCGAGCAGAACGTCGAAGCCGAGGGCGCGCGCTTTCATCACCAGATCGAGCGGATGCTGGACGCCGGAAAAATTCGACTGCGCCGGGAAGGCCACCAGCCCGCCGCCACGCAGCGATTCCTCGCAGAGAAAAAGCACAGCGTCGGGCATGCGGAGCTCGTCATCGAGCGGAAGGTAACGAACGCGCGCGCCGGCCCGCCGCGCGTATTCGCGGATGCCATTCACCGAGTTGTGGTTGTCGGCCGCGAGGATGCAACCGCTCTCCGGCGAGAAGGGATAGGACTCTGCGACGAGCTTGATGGCCGCGCTGGTGTTGGCGGTGAAGCAGACCTCGTGCGTCGATTCGTCGACGTCGAAAAACTGCAGCACTCTCCTTCTCGCCGCCTCGATGACCTCGGTGCTCGCCCGCGACGGACCGGAATCGGAGTGCGGGTTGCCGAACAAGCCGTCACGCAGCAGCGCCTGATGCGCGCGCAACTGCGAATCGCCGTACAACGCGCTGCCGGCGTAGTCGAGGTAGGCCTGATGCTGCGCATCGAGCCGCCTGAACTCAAGATCGCGCAAGTCATCGAAGAACGTGCGCGTCTCGACCGCGGCCGCGCTCAACATCCCCGCCTCCGAACCGCCTTTATCGCTGCGGCGTCGCCAGGCTTCACTTCAATCTTGTCGACGATGCGCGGAACGCCACCGAAGTAGCGGCTGACCACGCTCGCCCGCTGATACGCCGCGCGCGCCGCGGGCGACGCGTTCTCGGTGATGGTGGGGTTCATCACCTCATCGAGCCATCCGCGCACGCCGCCGCGCAGGATGCAGACATCGCGATCGAACCCCTTCGCATCGCCGGAAACGAGCACGATCGTCTCGCTCGGTTTGAACGACGTCGACGCCAGCGACGCCACATGCTCCGCGCGCGGCAGGTGATACTCATCGAACTCGGCCTCGGGGCGTGTATCGATGACGCGCAATTCCGGCTTCCGATCGCGAATCCATTCCGCCAGCTCGACCGGCGTGACCTCGGTGACGCGATGCGGGCTGCTGCTGAACAACGCCAGCGCGCCGAGAACGACTGCCACGACCGCGAGCACTTGGCGGATCATGCGCGCCGCTCCAATCGCCCGGCGATTTGAAACGCGATCAATGCCATCGCCACGATCGCGGCGACCACGATGCCGTCGCGAACGTGCAGAAGATCCGGCAGCGTGAGCGATCCGCGCGCCGTGCTCTCGTAGAAACGGCGCAGCGGCGCGAAGGCAAGGCCGGTTGCCAGCACGCCGGCGAACATGCCGACCATGACCAACGCGCCGTCACCGCGTCCCGTGGCCACGGCGACGCACGACGTTCCGGGACACAAGCCAGCGATGACGAATCCGGCGCCGAAGAGCAAGCCGCCAGCGAGTTGCGGAAGGAGAAACGTCTCCGGCACATAGACGCGGCTCACATCGAGGATGCCGAGGCGCGCCAGCCAGAACGCGCCGAGCATCGCCGTGACGATGGCGCTGAACATCACTTTGAAGACCGTGAAGTCGGTGAAGTAAAACTGTCCCGCGAGTTTCGGAGCGCTTCCCAGTCCGGCGCGTTCCAGCGTCCAGCCGAAGGCGATGCCGATGGCGAGTGCGACGAGGAGAGAGTCGGTCATCGACTCACGCCTCGCCGCGGAGCGGCGTTCAGAAGGTAGCCAGGGGTGAGAGCGAAGCGAACACCCCTGGAAAAAGAGCGCGGCATGAATCCCGGAGTCCCCAGAAACCAGGGGTGGTCGCTTCGCTTCCCACCCCTGGCTACCTTCTCGAGCCGCTCCGCGGCGATGGAAAGCGGACGACTTTGGACCCATGTGCTCATCGCCACGCCCTCTTCACAATCGGCGCGAACAGATACGCGCCGGCGAACGCGGCCATCATGAACAGCCAACTGCCGACGCTCAGCAGCGCGCCGCCGGTGAGCGCCAGGCCGCTGGTGCAGCCGCGCGCCAGCACGGCGCCGATTCCCATGACCGAGCCGCCGGCGAATGCCGCGACGAGTCGCGATCCGCGGCTGATGCGCGGCCCACGCTCGATCGCGGCGCGCACCCGTCCCGCGATCAACGCCGAAAGAAAGCCGCCGATGACGACGCCGGCGATCTCGAAGAGCAGCCATTCGTGCCACGGACCATCGCCCGTCAGATATCGGGCGAAGTACGGATTGGCCGCCGCGCGCCCGGGCGATGCCGCGGCCACGACACCGGCGGCGCTCGTCGCGAACGCGCCCGAAGCGCCGAGGCCGCGACCGGCGAACACGAACGCCGCGAGAAGCACCAGGCCGAGGGCGGTGCCGGCGACGTAGGGATCGGCGTAGGGGCGCGGAGCCTTCACTTGCCCGCCTTCTCCGACGGGTTATCGACCGCGTACTCCGTGTGGCGCGACCAGTCCTCGAACGAGCCGTCGTACAGCAGGACCTTGTGCCCGAGGGTGCGCGCGGCGAACAACATCGCCGTGGTCTGCTGGCCAATGTGGCAATAGCCGATCACGGTATCGCCCTGCTTCACGCCTGCCTTGGTGAAGAGCGCCGCCAGCTCCGCGTCCGGCTTCAGCATCAGGCGGTCGTCTGTGATGGACGTAAACGGAATGCTCATCGCGCCGTGAACGTGGCCGGTGCGATGCGGCTGTCCGTGCGAGCCGCCGGTCTCCACACCGTCGTAGAAGGCGGCATCGCGCCCGTCGACGACGGAAACGCCCGGCGTGCCGATGCGTTCGTGAACCGTCGCCGCATCGACGACGATCGGCCGCAGTTTCAGCGGCGACAGCGATCCCGTCTTCGCCGCCGGAACATCCTTCGTCACCGCGCCGCCGTTGCGAACCCACGCATCCTGCCCGCCGTCGAGCAGCGATTCGCGGTCGCCGAGACCGGCGTAGTCGAGTGTGAAGATGACGCGCGTCGACGGCGACACCCAATCCTTGCCGTAGTAGACGACGATGCGCGACTTGTCGGAGATCCCGAGCGCCTCCAGGCGATGCCGCAGATCGTCCGCCGGCGGCATCTCCAGCATCAATCCCTTTCCGCTGTGGTCGGAGATGGAGATGTCGTTGAGCGACACCAGCCGCGCCCCGGGAATGTGCCCCGCCTCGTAGCCAGCCTTGTCGCCGACATGGAGAAGCACGAGATCGGGATCGTTGAGATGTGCCTTGAGCCAATTCGAATCGACGACAAGCGATTGACGCGGACTCCCCATCGCCACGCTGGCGATGAGGAAGGTGAGGATGAGCAGCAGCCTGGTTTTCATCGAGGGTTTCTCCTTCGACGATGAGGATGGGACTCGCGGCGCCGCGCGTCATCCGGTTTGCAGCGAAGTGGATTGGGGAGGGGGCGAGATGGTCACGCGAAGGCGCGAAGACGCGAAGGGTCTCTCCGCGTCCTCCGTGCCTCTGTGGTTGATTGCCTTTCCGTTGCTAGACGGCCTGCGCTAAACCGGGCGCCACCTTCGGCGTCTTCCTTCGCAGGATCGCCGCCGACACCAGGGTGATGAGCAGTCCTACCGGGAACGGTTCGATGAAGGTCATGGCGGCGTTGATCAGCGGGTTGTTCAGCATCACCTTCATCTTCTCCATCTCCACCTTCTTCGCGGCGATGGCGGTTTCGGTGGCGCCTTTCGCGCGCATGTCGCTGATGGCGTGGGCGGCGTACTTGTCGGAGAAGTCGGGCATGATCTTGAAGTAGATGACCTCCCAGGACGCCACGTAGAAGACACACGAGATCAGGGTGATCAGGATGCCGACGCTAAAGGCGCGGCCGAAGGTGATCGTGCCGCCATTGTTCTCGCGGTACGCGCGGATGCCGAAGACGACCAGCAGGAGCGAGAGAACGATCGAGGTGTAGCCGAGGATGTAGCCGTGGCTGAAGTTGACCGCACCGCTGTGCATCAACGGGAGGGTGAGAAACATCATGGCCGAGGAGATGACGCCGGAGATGAGACCGAAGATGATGACGATTCGTTTCATGTGAGTTTCCTTTCGCGGCGCAAGGTACGGCCGGACGATCGTGAAATCGTCCTTCCTTCGGGTGATTTCGGGGTCAACGAAAGTATGAATCAGGGGATTAGGCCGAGATCTTTCCCCTTCTGAACCGCCTGGACCCGCCGGTTGACCTGCATTTTCTCGAACAGGCGGGAGGAGTGCGTCTTCACCGTATTCTCGGAGACGAAGAGCTTCTCGCCGATCTCCCGATTGCTCAGCCCCTGGGCGATGAGGGCCAGGATCTCGTGCTCGCGGGGCGTGAGGCCGACGTCCTTCAGCTGCCCGGCGTTGAGGACGAACGGCCCGTCCATGCGCACCGGCACTTCCCGAACCACCACCACCTGCTTCGCCTTCGTCCAGCGCAGCCCGAAGTAGATGCCGAGGGCGGTGAAAATGAGCGCCACCAGTCCGCCGTAGATTTCGGAGGGATATTCGTGAACGAAATGCTTGTACTCGATGACCTTCAGCAGGGCGATGAGGATGCCGCCAACGACTCCGTAGAGCGCGACTTGTCTGGCCATGGAGGGGTGAAGTCTACAATCGTCCACTGTAGTGCAGACATCCTGTCTGCTCCCGATGGGCGTCCTCGCCCGGCGGGGGTTTTCGTTCGACTACCGGGACCGTTCACAGAAACCACCGTCGGGCGAGGACGCCCGCCGGGAGCAGACAGGGATGTCTGCACTACGCGCGTGAGAACAGCGCTTCGAAATCCTTGCGACGGCTGCGGCTCAACTTGATGCGCCGTCCGTCCACCAGCACCAGCGCGCAATCGCCGCGGAAGAGCGGGTGGATCTCGCGCACGCGGTCGACGTTCACGATTGCCGAGCGGTGGACGCGGAAGAATTGGCGGCGGTCGAGCTGCTTTTCGATCTCGTCCATCGTCTGACGGAGGAGATGCGAGGCCGCGCCGGCATGGAGAGTGACGTAGTAATCGGAGGCTTCGATCCAGTCGATCTGCGCGGCGTCGACGACGATGGTTTTCTCCCGGGCCGGGATCAGGAATCGGGTGCGCGACCGATCGTGATCCTTGAGCAGTTCGGCGATGCGGTGATCGGCTTCGCCGCGGCGGCGGGCGCCGACGCGTTCTTTGGCGCGTGCGAGAGCGGCGTAAAAACGCTGATCGTCGAACGGCTTGAGGAGGTAATCGAGGGCGTGCACCTCGAATGCGCGTACGGCGTACTGGTCGTAGGCAGTGACGAAGATGACCGCCGGCACCGTTTCCGGTCCCACCTGTTGGATCACCGCAAACCCGTCAACCTCGGGCATCTGGATGTCGAGAAAGAGGATGTCCGGCCGCGTCCGGGCGATGAGCGCCGCGGCATCGCTTCCCGTCCCCTCCCCCATCACCCGAACCTCCGCGTCGTCCGCGAGCAGCGAGCGGATGGAGTCGCGCGCCAGCGGTTCGTCGTCGATGATGACGACGCGGAACGGCTCGGTCACGATGCCGCGCTCCAGGGAATGGTCACGCTGGCCATCACGCCGCCCTTGGCCGCGGCAAGCGCGAAGCGTCCTTCATCACCGTAGAGCTGGCGCAGGCGATCGGTCGTGTTGCGCAGGCCGATTCCGCTGTCCGAGCGGGCGCCGAGCGCGCCACTGTTGAAGACCTCGATCCGCAGCGTGCCGTTGTCGCGGAACGCTCGCACGTTGACCACGCCCGGCGACGCGCTGAGGGCGATGCCGTGACGGACGGCGTTCTCCGCCAGCGGCTGGAGCAGCAACGCGGGAACCGAGCCGCGGCCCGCGTCGGGCGAGGCCTCGATGGTGAACGACATCCGGTCGGGGAAGCGCGCACGCTGGATCTCGAGGTAGCGGCGAACGATGCTCAGTTCTTCGTCGAGCGCCACGTGCTGATCGCCGGCGTGATCAAGCGTGTAGCGCAGCAGCTCGCTGAGGCCGGCCATCATCGTGATCGCTTCGTCATTGCGCTTGCTGCGAACCAGCCCGCTGATGGCGTTCAGGGTGTTGAAGAGAAAATGCGGCTGGATCTGCAGTTCGAGCGCGTGCAGCCGCGCCTCGCCGAGCGACGCTTCGAGCTGCACCGCCTGCAGCTCGCGCTCGCGATAGCGCTCGTAAAACTCGAAGGCGATGGCGCTGCCGAGGACGAGGCAGTAAAGCAGCCACTCGAGCGGAAGCCGGTAGAAGAGGGTGGCCGGGATATTGATCTGCGACGGCTCGGCTTGCATCCGGTCGTATGGCCGGATGAGGATCATCAGCCCGACCCAGTAGAAGCTGTGGATGATGGCGATGCCGCACGCGGCCAGGACGTGCACGAGGATGTTGAAGCGCCGCGCCGGCACGACCGGAAAACGGCGTGACAGCCAGACGATGGCCACGGTTGCGCCGAGCCACGCCTCCCAAATCGCGACGTAGTAGAAGATCAGCCGCGGCACCGAATGGCCGTGCGTGATCATGCTGATCCAGACCTGAATGCCGGTGATCACACCAAACACGGTCCAGAACAGGATGGCGAATCGCCAGGCCACGCCGCGCGGAGTCATGGGCCTAGTCTGCCGCAGCCGCCGTCGAAAGGCGACGGAATGCAGCGAGTTGAGTCGGGGATGCGGCGAAATGGCGGAGCAAGCGTAGCGCCGTCGGCTCGACGGCGCTACGAACGCATCATCATCTGATACGCAACCAACCCCACCACCCCCGCCGCGCCGATCACCGCCGGCTCCGGGAACCTCTTCCACATCGTGATCGCCACCAGGCTGGCGATCGCGATCGCCGCCGTCACCCAGTCCCCGATCGCTTCCCTTCCGACGAGGTACGACGTCCCCACCAGCACGCCCACCACGGTCACGCCGACACCGCGGATGAAGCCGGCCAGGCGCGGGTGCTTGTGATAGCGCAGCAGGATCGGCGTGGCGATCACGGTGAAAAGCACCGGCGGCGAGAAGATGCCGAGCGTGGCGGCCACTGCGCCGGGTAGACCATTGAGGAGATAGCCGACGAACGTGGCCGTGATCACCACCGGTCCCGGCGAGATCATCCCGATGGCGACGGAGTCGAGAAACTGGCGGTTGCCGAGCCAGTGGTATTGATCGACCACCTGCACCTTCAGAAACGGCACGATCACCAGGCCGCTGCCGAAGACCAGCAGGCCGGTCTTGAAGAAAAAGAGGAAGAGCTTGGTGCTCGTGCCGGGGACGAACAGCAGGAGAGCATTCGCGGGCCGCGCTTTCAGTGGCGGCGCGAAAACGAACGCGCCGAGGATGCCGGCGACGACGAACATCAGCGCCAGCTCGCGCTGCACGATGACCGTGATGGCGCAGGCGATGATGGCGAACGCCCACGCCAGCCGGTCGGCGCGCAACGTGCGCTTGCCGAGGTTCCAGCAGGCCTTGACGATCAGGGCCACGACGGCGGGCGCGATCCCGTAGAAGAGCGCGCGCACGTGCCAGTCGCCGGCGAAGCGAACGTAAAGAAACGCCGCGAAGGTCACGATCACGAACGGCGGCAGACCGAAGGCAACGGCGACAGCGAGGCCGCCGACGACGCCGAAACGAATGTATCCGCAGTAGATCCCGAGCTGATACGCCAGCGGACCGGGACACGCCGCCGCCAGCGCCAGCCCGTTCTCATACTCGTCGGACGACAGCCAACCGCGCTCCTCGACCAGATCGCGCCGCATGGCGTTCGCCAGCGCGACCGGGCCGCCGAATCCGAGCGCGCCGAGGCGGAGGAAGTAGAGGATGAGTTGGAGGAAGGTGGGAGGCTTATCGCGCATGGGTTCGCCTCCGCCGTACGAATACTGTCAGGATGACCATCGAAGGAGAACCGTCATGACCTTCAGAATCCCGCTGCTGCTGTCCGCCCTCGTTCTTCTCATTGCCGCCGATCCCGCCCCTCCTCGCAGCGACTGGAAAGACGTCGATCAGGCGCTTGGACGCTCCGGCGCCGCGTTGCCGGGCGACGTCTACAAGGTGAGCTTTCCACGAAGCGATCTCTCCGTCACCGCGGACGGTGTTCCGATCAAACCGGCCCTCGCGCTCGGGTCGTGGATCGCCTTCCGCCAGTCGGCCGGTCACGCCATGGCCATGGGCGACCTCGTGCTTCTGGAGCCGGAGATCAATCCCGTGATCGATGCCCTGCAAGCCGGCGGCATCGAACAGAGCGCGCTGCACAATCACCTCATCGGCGAGTCGCCGCACGTCATGTATCTTCATTTCAGCGGTCACGGCGACGCCGCAAAACTCGCGGCCACTCTTCACGCGGCCCTCGCCGTCACGAAGACGCCGCTGGCTCCCGTCGCGGCGCCGGCGGCCGCCTCCGCACTCGATCTTCCCACCGCGGACCTCGATCGCATTCTCGGCTACGCCGGCAAGGCCAACGGCGGTGTCGATCAGTTCAGCGCGCCGCGCGCGGAGGCGATCACCGAGCACGGCGACGACGTGCCGCCGGCGATGGGGACGGCCACCGCCATCAACTTCCAGCCCACCGGCGGCGGCCGCGCGGCCATCAGCGGCGATTTCGTCATGACCGCGGCGGAGGTGAACCCCGTGATCCGCGCGTTGCGGGCCGGTGGAATCAAGGTGACCGCGCTGCACAGTCACATGCTCGACGAATCGCCGCGTCTTTTCTTCATGCATTTCTGGGCCAATGATGACGCCATCAAGCTGGCCACTGCTCTCCGCTCCGCGCTCGATCGCATGCATGTGAAGAAATAATATAGCAGTTGCTATACCGTCAGGCAGTTGATAGCATCGCCTGATGCGGCGCTGGCTCATCCTCGTCCACCGGATTCCGCCGAAGCCTCTCTACCTGCGCGCCAAGATCCGGCAGCGGCTGGCAACGGCCGGCGCGGTGGCGGTCAAGAATGCCGTCTACCTCCTGCCGCAAAGCGCCGAGGCGCTCGAGGACTTGCAGTGGATCGCGCAGGAGATCGTGGCCGGAGGCGGGGACGCCCACCTCTTTGAAGGCGACTTCGTCGATGGCGCCGCCGGCGATTCCGCGGTGGCTCAGTTCCGCGAGATGCGCGATGCCGACTACGCCGCTGTCGCCACCGAGGCTCGCGCGGCCATCAAAGCTGCGGAAGTCGCCGATCTGGCGGCGGCCCATGCACGGTTGTCGCGCCGCCTCGACGAAATCAAACAGATCGATTTCTTCAAAGCCTCCGGCCGTGCCGCCGCGGAAAAAGCGGTGGCGGCGATCGAAGCGCGGCTGAAGAAGGATCGAAAGGAGGAGACGCCGATGCCCCAAACGAATCCGGAGCTGCGCGGAAAGACCTGGGTGACCCGCCCTGACGTCCATATCGATCGCCTGGCCTCGGCGTGGTTCATCCGCCGCTTCATCGATCCGAGGGCGCGCTTCCGCTTCGACGCCAAAGCGAAGAAACGCGACGGCGAGATCCGCTTCGACATGGTCGGCGGCGATTTCACGCACGAGGAGGACCGCTGCACGCTGGAGACGCTGGTCCGCCGCGTCGGCCTGCCGGACAAAGGCGTCCGCGCCATCGCCGAGATCGTCCACGACCTCGATCTGAAGGCAGCGAAGTTCGACCGCGCCGAAACCGCCGGGGTCCGGACGATGATCGAAGGAGTGGTCGGCCGATTTTCGAATGACATGGAGCGGATCGAGCGCGCGATGCCGCTGTTTGATGATCTGCACGAAGCACTGGGGAAGAAGAGGGCGCGGAAGTGACTGCACCTTGCGGAAGCACAGACAAGAGTGTCCGTGCCACATTGACCCTGCCACAGGGCGGAGACGCGCAAGAAGCAGGAACGATGTGGCACAGACACTCCTGTCTGTGCCGGAGTTTGGCATGACCCGAATCCTCACGCAGTCCGACATCGCCACCCTGCTCACCATCGACGACTGCATTGCCGCCGTCGAGTCGGTCTTCCGCGATTTCGGCGAGGGCCGGGTCGCTCCGCCACAATCCCTCGGCATTCACGCCGCGGACGGCACGTTTCACGTCAAAGCCGCCGTCGCCGACGTCTTCGCCGCAAAGATCAACGCCAACTTTCCCGCCAACCCGCGCGACCATGGACTGCCGACGATCCAGGGATTCATCATCGTGATGGACATCGAGCGCGGTACGCCCCTCGGTATCCTCGATTCCACATTGATCACGACGCTACGCACTGCCGCCGCCAGCGCCGTTGCCGCAAAATACCTCGCGCGAGAAAACGCCCGAACGATGACCATCATCGGCTGCGGCATCCAGGGGCAGGCCCACATCGAAGCGCTTCTTCGTGTGCGGCCGATCGAAACGATCTACGCCTTCGACATCGACCCCGCCGTCTCCGAACGATTCGCCAAACGCCTCGGCATTGACATCGCGCGAACCCTTGATGATGCCGTTGCCGCCTCCGACATCGTCGTCACCTGCACGCCGTCTCGGATCCCCATTCTCCAAGCTCGCCACCACCACCCCGGTCTCTTCATCGCCGCCGTCGGTGCCGACAATCCCCAGAAACACGAGATCGCGCCGGCGCTCCTGGCGCAATGCCGCGTCGTCCCCGACATCCTCGAGCAAGCCGCAAAGATGGGCGATCTCCACCACGCTCTCGACGCCGGCGCCATGACCATCAACGACATCCACGGCGAGCTCGCCGACGTCATCTGCGCCCGCGTCCCCGCCCGCCAGAACGACGATGAAGTCTTCCTCTTCGACTCCACCGGCACCGCACTACAGGACGTCGTCGCCGCCTCGGTTGCGTTGTCGCGGGCGGTGGAGAGGGGGGTGGGGTTGGAGGTGGGATTCAGGTGAGACGATGCCCCTAATCATCCCACTGTCATCCTGAGCCGCCGGAGGCACGTAGCCGAAGGCGGAGTGCCGGAGGACGGTCGAAGGACCCCCAGCTGATAACCAGGGTCGGGCGGCGGGGTGTCGGCTTCCCCGACCAACCGGGCTATCGGCCGGGGGGGCCTTCGACCGTCCTCAGCCCCTCCGGGGCATCGGCGGCTCAGGATGACAGGTTTTTTCTTCAGCGCGAGCGCGCGATATGGCTAGTTTTTCGCGTAGCGAAGACACGCCTGCAAATCCTCGGGCTCGAGATCCGGCATTTCCGCCAGAATCTCCTCGGCGTTCAATCCAACAGCAAAGAGATCGAGGACATCACTGACGCGAATGCGCATGCCGCGCACACACGGTCTGCCGCCGCATTGTTGCGGATCGACGGTGATGCGCTCTGCGATCTGATTCACGAGGCGAGTATACCAACGGCCTACGGCTCAAAATCATGCGAGCATGTCCCGATGAAGAAAGCCTTTCTCCTCCTTCTTCTGATCTCCCTCCCCGCCTTCGCCGCCGATGAATTCACGCTGTATGAGCTGCTTCCGCCGGAGACGCATCAATTCGCGATCACGTACGACGTCACGCAGGATCGGGAAGGGGCGGAGTTGTTTTTCAATCCCATTCGTGTCGGATCGATTGCCACGAAAGAGCGGGTGATCGCGCGGGCCAACGGCAAGGACCTGCAATTCGAGGTCGTCAGCGGCAAGGAGGCGAAAACGAGCGGGCTCGTTTCCGACAAGACCGCGGACGACGCGCATTTCATTCGCGTCCATCTGCCTGGACCCGTGCCGAAAGGGGGCGAGACGCGGATTCGCATCATCAAGACCTACACCGATGCCGCCTCCTACACGGTGAAGGACGGCAATCTCGTCTTCGAGCGGCCACTCGGCATCAAGCGCAACGTCGTCCTCCTGCCGAAATCGTGGGAGCTGATCGGATGCGCGTCGCCGGCCATCGTCTCCACCGATCCCGACGGCCGCGTGCGCGTCAGCTTCCTCAACGATCGCGACGATCAGCTGCCGGTGAAGATCGTGGCCCGGAGGCTGCCATGAAACGGGTTTTGATTCTGATCGCGCTGCTACCGCTTTCGCTCGCCGCGCAGGAATCGTTTCATCGTGCGGAACAGGATCGCGAGATCAGCTACTGGCTGCTCGATCCGGCCACGCACCAGTTCCGCATCTCGCACGACTTCACCGTCACCCGCACCGGCCAGGCCTCGGTGCACAGTTTCGTGCGCAAGGGAAGCGTGGTCTCGCCCGACGCGAAGATGATCGACCTCGACAGCGGCAAGGACCTGGTCACGCACAACGTCGCCGGCAAGGACGTCAACGCGCTCGGCTACTACCCGAACAAAGTCGAGCCGGACTCCGTGGCCGTTCAGGGCGACCTCGAGCATCCCATCGCCGAGGGACAGTCGGCAAGGATTCGGGTGCAGGAGACGTACACCGATCCGGTTGGCTATCTGATGGAAGGGGCAGAGTTGGTGTGGAAGCGCACACTCGGCCGGCCGCTGAATTTCGTGACGTTGCCTGCGGGATGGATGCTGACCGCGGTGAACACGCCGGCCGTCATCACGCTCGATGGCGAGGGGCGCGTGCGGCTGCGATTCACGAACGTGCGGAATGATGAGTTGTCGGTCGTGATCAGGGCGCGCAAGCGGAAGTAGGAAAAAGCGCTGGCGAACGGAGCGCTGGCGTCGCGCCGGCTGGCTCGGCGTCGTCTCGACGCCGAAGCGGCAAGACACCGAAGGTCGCTGATAACCCAAACCGGCGTCGAGACGACGCCGGGCCAGCCGGCGCGGACGCCAGCGCTCCGTTGCGTCAAGCTACGGCGGCGGGCTGGTGCTGGTCGTCGTCGGTGGCTCGCTCGTTGTCGTCGTGGTAGTCGTCGTCGTGGTGGTCGGAGGCGGTGCACCGGTCTCGGTTCGGGGCGGAATGCCTCCGCCGGTCAGCGTTGGCGGGAGCGGCTCGGGCGTAATCGGCGGAAGCGACTGCGTATCCGTCACCGCTTCCGGCGCGATCGGCAGTCCGGCAGTATCGAGAGCGATCGGATTGCCGAACTGATCGAGCATCGGCGCCGGCGGCGCCTGCGGGCTGTGCAGCGGGCAGGGATTCATCGGCTGCGTTCCCGCTTTGAAGGCCTCGGTGACGACGACGTTTGACGGGCAGGTCGGAACGGCGATGCCGCCGCTGGTCTCGTCCATCTGCGCCATCATGACGCCGTCGGGCGAGGCGAAATCGACGTTCGGCTGGCCCGCGGTGACGTTCTGCATGAAGCGCGTCCAGATCGGAACCGCACCGGTGCCGCCGGAGAGGCCGGTCGGGGCGTTGTCGTCGAAGCCGATCCAGGTCAGCGTCAGCGCCTTTGGCGTGAAGCCGATGAACCAGGCGTCGCGTTTGTCGTTGGTCGTGCCGGTCTTGCCCGCTGCCGTGAGGCGGAATCCCATCGAACGCGCGCCGCCGGCGGTGCCGCGGTCGACCACGCCCTTCATCACATTGACCAGGATGTACATGTCGCGCGCCGGAAAAACCTGCACCGGTTTGATCTCGTCGCCGGCGGAGAGGATTTTGTTGCGATCGTCGGTCACGAATTTCACGGCGTGAAGCGGCACGCGCGAGCCGATGCGGGCGATGGTCGAATAGGCATCGGCCATCTCGATCGGCGAGAGATCGGCCGCGCCGAGGAGCATGGCCGGATTTTTTTCATCAATTTCAGACACGATGCCGAGTGTGTGCGCGGTGCGGACGATTGGACCCAGACCGCAGGCCAGGCCGATGCGCACCGACGCCGAGTTGAGCGACTGCTCCAGCGCCTCCGCCACGGTGACAGTCTGGTGATAGACGTCCTCGTAGTTGCGTGGCGACCAATCCTCGGAGAAGCGGCGCTTGAGCACGAAGCGCGTGTCGCTCACCAGCGTGGCCGGCGTGATGTTCTGATTCGACAGGCTCGGTTCGAACGCCGTGGCGTAGACGAACGGCTTGACCAGCGATCCGATCTGCCGTTTGGCATTGAGCGCGCGATTGAACTGATTGAGATCGTAGTTCCGCCCGCCGATCAGCGCGCGGATCTCGCCGGTCGGAACGTCGACGTTGATCATCGCTCCCTGCAGCGGCTGACCGGGACGCCGCAGACGGCGGCTCCCCTTCTCCAGCGCGGAAAGGCCGGCTTCGATCGTGCGCGAGGCGGTGTCCTGGGCGTTGAGGTCGATGGCCGTGTAGATCTGCAGGCCGCGTCCCTTCACGTCTTTGATGCCGTAGTCGCGCGCCATCTCCTGAAGCACGCGATCGACGTAGTACGGAATCGACGCCAGTCCGCTGCGTTGCCGGAACGGTTGCCGCGGCAGCTGCGCCGCCATCGCGGTGTCGTACTCCGCCTGCGTGATCTTTTTCTGATTGAGCATCAGGCCGAGCACAGTGCTGCGGCGTTGCATCGCGAGGTCGGGCCGGACGAAGGGCGAGTAGTTGTTGGGGCTGCGGATCAAACCCGCAAGCAGCGCCGCCTCGGCGAGATTGAGCTCGGAGACCGGCTTGCCGAAATAGAAACGCGCCGCTTCGCCGACGCCGAGGATGGAGATGGAACGGTTGCGGCCGAGGTAGATGTCGTTGAGATACGCCTCGAGGATCTCGCGCTTCGAAAACTTGGCGTCGAGAATCACCGCCATGAACGCCTCGGTCACTTTTCGTTTGTACGTTCGCTCGTTGGTCAGGTAGTAGTTCTTCACCAGCTGCTGCGTCAGCGTCGAGCCGCCCTCGGTCACGCCGTGCGCGCGAACGTTGCGGAAGAGCGCGCGCGACAGTCCGATCGGATCGACTCCGGGGTGATGCCAGAAGCGAACGTCCTCGGTGGCGACGACCGCGTCCTGCAGCACCTTCGGCACCTGATCGAGCGTGACCGGGCGCCGGTTCTCCAGCTGATCGCTGAGGATCGAGGCCAGCAACTCCGGCTCGAGCGCGGCATTGTCGATCGGCGCGGCCTGGCGCAACGAGACCACCGATTCGATGGCGTTGTTGCGGAAGACGATGCGCACCGGCTGCGCCGGATACTGCCCGCTCGGATGCGTGAAGGCGCGCGTGTAGAGATCGATCTGGCCGCGGCCGACGATGTAATCGCCGCTCTGCGAAAGAGCGGTCACCGGGCGATACCCGAGGCGATTCAGCTTCTCGGCGAGATCGTCGGACGCGAGGACGACGCCGGCGCGAAGCGGGGTGTAGTCGGTGAAGATGCGCGTCGGCAGCGAGAGCCGGCGGATCTCGAATCTCCCCACCGACTGCTTGTAGACGTACAGCCCGAGGAGCGCGGTCGCCACCAGGACCACCACGATCGAAATGGAGATCACCTGGAAGACGATGCGGCGGCGCGGAAGACGTGCTCTGAAGTCGGCCCAGTTCAAGTTAGTGAGCCGCAATTGCAAGGTTGCGTCCACCTTGCTTGCGCCGGTAGGAGTGAAAGATTGAGCCGTCGCACCGCGTGCAGATGCCGGAGTCGTGAATGTTGCCGGCGCTGAAGCCGCGCTCGATGAGCAACGCCGCCGTCAACCCCGGCAGATCGACATGCGGTTTGGCCCCGCGCCGGTCGACGAACGACTCAACCTCGGCGTACGACGCGCGAAGTTGGTCGACGACTTCCTCCCCCACTTCGAAACAGCAGGAGCGGATCGACGGCCCGAGCCATGCCTGAGCGTTGGCAGTGACTGCACCAATCGCGTCGATCGCCTCGGACGCAATCTTCTGCACGGCGCCGCGCCAACCGGAGTGGATGTTGGCGATGACGCCGCGATCGATTTCGGCGATCGTGATGGGAAGACAGTCCGCGACTTTGATGCCGAGGGCGTTGCCGCGCTCATTCGAAAAAAGCGCATCGCACGAATCGCATTCGCGCCAGCGCGCATCGCGCGTCGCGCGCACGATGCTCTTGCCGTGAACCTGCACGCAGGTGGAGAGCTCGGCATCGATTCCAAATCGCTCGCGCACGATGCGCATCAATCGCGCGGCAGAATCGTGATCGAGCCGGCCGTCGAAATCGATGGTGGTGTAGAAAAGCGCGAAACCATCCGGCAGCGACGGCGGAACGACGATGCGGCCGATGCTGGTTAGCTCAATGGGCCAGGACAAGCGCGCGGATTGTACGCAAAGCAAGAAACGGAGCGCTGGCGTCCACGCCGGCTGGCTTGGCGTCGTCTCGACGCCGAGCCCGGCAAGACACCCGACATTTGCCTGATAACCCGGCGGCGAGACGCACGCCGAGCCAGCCGCCGAGACGGGCAGCGCTCCTCTGCTCTTAATGCACCACGATCGATTCGCTGATCTCCGAGGAGTCGGTCTCGTCGCCTTCCTGAATGTCCTGGATGTAGATCGTCTGGCCGACGAGCGTGCGGTTCCGCAGATCGCCGGAGACGTTCATCGTGAACGGCAGGTCACCGCTTAAGGATGCGGACAGGTTCGCCCGCGCCGGGACGTAGCGGCCGGTGCCGGTATCGACGAGCCAGATCGAGTATTGCTGAAGCTGAAAGCCGAGGTGCCTCCCCTCGGCTGGCAGCACTCCGCGAACGACGGTTACGTTTTTCGCGGGGTCGTAGGTCGCATCGATCAGCACCGGCGCCGGCGGCATGCGGCCCGCGGGATCGGTGCGCGTCGGTCCGTTCAATCCCCAGTCGTAATCCTGAACGCCGTTCGCAAAGAGACCGTCGACTGCAGCGTAGACGTGCCGCGCATCCGGCCCGACGGCGACGCCGAAATCGCGGTTGTAGGCGACAGTGCTGCGGATGGAGGCGCTGCCACCGTTGATGAGGATGCCGCTGGCGCCGTTGCCGAGCGCGCGTCCATCTCGCCCCACGCCGATACGGCAGGAACTGATCCCGGTGCTCGACCCGGACCAGACGGCGACACCGCTGCGTTGATTGCCGCTGATGGTGCTGTTTCCGATCCCGACCCAGGCGAATGGCGCTTCAACGGCGATCCCGCGCAACCCATTCGGCCGTGCCTCGACTGCATTCGTATCGGTACCGATGAAGCAGCCCTCGACGGAAAGAGTCAACTGTATGCGGAAATCCTTCTCCTTCGTCCCGGCCAGCAGTATCCCGTTCTGGGCGAAGTTGTTGACGGTCAGGCCGCGCAGTGTGACACCGCACGCGGAGCGGATCTCCAGTCCGTTCGCGAACCCGGCTTTCGCGCCGCTGATCTCCACCGGCCGAGGGATGTCTTGCGATGCGTCCTGCGCGATGCCGCCGTCGACGGTGAGGTTGCACGCCGTCACCGCCGGCAGCGGCGACTGCGGCTCGATGGTCATCGGTCCGGCAAAGGGAATCAGGCAGGCCACCGTGAAGTCGCAGCGCTCGTTGGCGCGGGCGATGGCGTCGCGAAGCGAACCGGCGCCGAAGTCGTCCGCCGTCGTCACCGCAAAGGTGCGATAGGTGTTGACGACCAGCTCCGCCGAGATGCTCGGATGCGTGTTCGGCAACGACGTAGCGAGCGTCGCCGGAATGACGAACCGGCCGCCTTCAGTCGTCGTTGGCGCATCGAATTCGACTCGCAGCGGTTTCGAGAAAGGCGTCGACGCGGTCATCGATGTGCTGCAAACGGTGTTCGTCGACGAGATCGAGCAGCTCCACTGCTCTCCGCTCGCGGTGAAGTTCGCAATGGCGGAAGGCACCGTCATGGTGATGACCACGTCAACCGCCTCGGTTTTGGTGTCTTGAACCGATCGATCGGCGAACAGAGTCCACGCCACGCGGCTGCCGGATCGCACCGGCGGATTCTGCGAGCCCTGGGCCGATAGAAAGATGCTGACCGTCGCGGACGCGGGCCGTGCTGCCAGGACGATGATTGCCAGAACGAGGGAAATAGTCTTAGCGGTCATAGAGAAATCCTCAGTGCCCCACGATCGATTCGCTGATCTCCGAGGAGTCGGTGTCGCCCTCCTGGATCTCCTGGGAGTAAATCGTCTGGCCGACGAGTGTGCGGTTCCGCAGGTCGCCGGTGACATTCATCGTGAACGGAATGTCGCCGGTCACAACGGCGGAGAAGTTTGCCTGGGGGAATCGCGCGAGGTAGCGGCCACCGCTGCTTTCGAAGATGCGGACCGAGTACTGATGGAATCCGATGTGCCTCCCCTCGGCCGGCAGGATGCCGCGAACGATGGTGATGTTCTTCGCGGGGTCGTAGGTAGCGTCGATCAGCTGCGGCACCGGCGGCATGCGGCTCGCGGGATCGGTGCGCGTCGGTCCGTTCAGTCCCCAGTCCAGGTCGACGCCGTTCGCGAAGAGGCCGTCGGCCGGGGCATCGACGTGCAACGCGTTCGGACCGATGGCAACACCGAAATCGTGGTTGTACGCGACGAACGCGTTGACTGAGACATTACCGCCGTCGGCGAAGACACCGCTGGCGCCGTTGCCGAGCGGCTGAAAATTGCGGCCGGCGCCGATGCGGCAGGAGCTGATCTCAACGTTCATACCTTGCCAGACGGCGATGCCGCTGTAGCGGTTGCCGCTGATGGTGCTGTACAGGATCGAGGCGTTGGTAAAGGGCGTCTCGAGGGCAATTCCGCGCATCCCATTCGGCCGGGCGATGCTGGCGGTCGTGTCCGTCCCGATGAAGCAATCTTCCACGCGCAATGGCTCCTGCCCGAACGGCGCAGGCGCCTTCGGTTGCGCCAGCACGATCCCGTTCGCGGCGAAGCTGTTGACGGTGATGCCTCGCAGCGTGACACCGCACCAGGAACGGAGCTCGAGCCCGTTGGCGAATCCGGCCTTTCCGCCGCTGATCTCCACCGGCCGCGCGATGTCCGGCGATGTGGCGCGGGCGATCCCGCCGTCGATCGTCAGGAGGCATGCTGTCACGGCCGGCAGCGGCGACCTCGGCTCGATGGTCATCGGTCCGGCAAACGGAATCAGGCAGGCGACCGTGAAGTCGCAGCGCTCGTTGGCGTGCGTGATGGCGTCGCGCAGGGAGCCGGCGCCGAAGTCGTCCGCTGTGGTCACGGCAAAGGTGCGGTAGACGTTGGCGGCCAGCAGCGCCGAGATGCTCGGATGCGTGTTCGGCAACGACGTCGCGAGCGTCGCCGGAATGACGAAGCGTCCGCCATCAGTGGTCGTTGGCGCATCGAATTCGACCCGCATCGGCTTCGATAACGCCGTCGCCGCGGTCATCGATGTGCTGCAAACGGTGGTCGCCCCCGAGGCGGAACAGTTCCACTGATCGCCGCTGGCGCTGAAGTTCGCGATGACAGAAGGGACGGTCATCGTAATCGTCACATCGACCGCCTCGGTATTGGTGTCCTGGACCGATCGATCCGCAAACAGAGTCCACGCCACGCGCGTGCCGGGCAGCACCGGCTGTTGCGAGCCCTGGGACGAGAGAAAGATGCTGATCGTTGCAGAGGCGGGAAGCGCTGGCAGGACGCCGATCGCTAGAGTGAGGAAAATGATTTTTGGGGTCATAGGTCGTCAGTGCGCAACGATCGTGTCGCTGATCTCCGACGAGTCGAGCGGGGTGCCGTCCGCAAACTGGTAGAAAAGCGTCTGGGCGGAAATCGGCCCGCCGCGAAGGTCGCCGGAAAAGTTCATCGTAAACGGCACGTCCCCCGGCGCCGAGCTGATGAAATTTGTCTGAGGAAACCGGGCGACGCGCCGGCCGGCAACCTCTTCGAAGATGCGCACCGCGTATAGACCCAGCGCTTTCCGTCCTTCCCCCGGCAAAACTCCGCGAACGACGGTGAGGTTGCGCGCGGGATCGTAGATGCCATCGATCAACACCGGCGACGGCGGCATGCGCGCTGCCGGATCGATCCGGGTCGGACCGTCCAGTCCCCAGTCATAGTCGAGGACGCCGTTGGCGAACACGCTGCCGGCATCGGCATCGACGTGAATTGCATGAGGACCAACGCCGACGCCGAAGTCGTGGTTGTAGGCGATCGTTCCGCTGATCACGGCGAAGCCGCCGTCGATGTAGACGCCGCTGGCACCGTTGCCGAGAGGCCTGAAGTCGCGACCGGCGCCGATGCGACCGGCGATGGTGACCGATTGCGCGGCCCAGACAGCGATGCCGCTGTACCGGTTGCCGCTGATCGTGGAGTTGCTGATCCAGGCGTTGGTGAACGGGGTCTCGACTGCGATGCCGCGCATGCCGTTCGGCCGCGCCTCGGTAGCGGTGGTGTTGGTGCCGATGAAGCAGCCCTCAACCTTGATCAGCCCCTGCGCGCCCGTGGGCGACTTCGGTTCTGCGAGCACGAGGCCGTTGGCGCCGAAGCCGTTGATGGTGATGCCGCGCAGCGTGATTTCGCGAAACGTGCGGATCTCGAGTCCGTTCGCAAAGCCGGCCTTGGTGCCGCTAATCTCGACGGGCCGCTCGACGTCGAGCGAAGTGCCAGCCGCGACACCGCCCTCGATCAGCATGCCGGCGGTAATCGCCGGGAGCGGCGATTTTGGCTCGATCGTCATCGGTCCGGCGAAGGTCATCTTGCAGGCGCTCGTCTCGCACAGCGTGTTCGCCTGCGTAATCGTGTCGCGCAGCGAGCCGGCGCCGAAGTCGTCCGCCGTCGTCACCGTCAGGATGCGATAGACCGAAACGACGACGTCCGCGACATTGCTCTCCGGATGATCGTCCGTGACCGTCGTGGTGAGCGTCGCCCGGCCACGGAAGCCAAGGCCCTCGGGCGACGGCGGCACGTTGAAGTCGACGATGATTCCGGGAAACGGCGGGGTGGCGGCCAGATGAGTGGTGCAGGTGACCGTAGTGCCAGCAATGTTGCACGCCCAGCCGCCGAATTCACCCGGCGCGCTGATGTTCGTCGATCCCGGCGGCAGCGGAATGGTGACCGTGGCGTCGGTCGGGTCATTCGCACGACAGCAGACCTGCGACACGAAGGCGCTGACCCGTGCACGCGCACCCGGATCAAGCGGGTTGACCGCGCTATTGCTATTGACCGACAGGACGTAGTCGACGGAAGCCGCGGCGGGAAGGGCGATGAGGAAGAGGAGAAAGGGAACGAGTTTTCGGGTCATTAGGTCTCGGCCGCTGACAATAACTGTTTGTACGACAGCGATCAAGACAACGTCCACTCTCCGATCAGCCTGCCGAGCTCTTCTTCTTGTCCGCTGAAACCGTGGCCGGCATCATCGATGACGGCGATCTCCGCACGGTCGTTGACGTAGCGCGAGAGGATCGACACGCACCGCGCCACGTCGCCAAACGCGAATTCGTCCCTGTCGCCGTAGACGTACAGCGACGGCTTGCGGATGGCGCGGATGAATCGGAACGGGCGGCTGGAGAGTTTCGTCCCGGTCATCAACTCGTAGAACGGGAAGACGTTGTAGTCGCCGTTCGGATTGGCGACGTCGTAGAACGCCCGCCAGCTGATCATCGTCTGCCCGGGGATTTTCGGCGCGAGCTCGGCGGTGCGCCGCTTCGCTTTCGCTTTTGCCAGCAGCGTGCGGAAGCGGCGGGGACCCAACTCCTTGTAAAGCCATCCCGTATCGTCGCCGCCGGCGATGAGGACGTAACGCTTCACCCGGTTGCGCGGCTTGTAGTGATCGTAGACAGCGATCTTGTTGGCGCCGGTGGAGCGGCCGGCGAGCGTGATGTCACGATAGCCGCGGCGCCACAGCTCGCGAATGGCGCCATCGATGTCGGCCACGCAATCGCGGATCCTCTCGAAGGCGGCGCCGCCGAGGTCGTTGCCGGCGCGGCGGACGATCCCCGAACCGCGGTTGTTGAAAGGAAAAAACGCCAGGCCGCGCTCGAGGAACGTCGCCGCCAGAAGATTCGTGCGGCGCGATTCGAAAACGGAAGCACCGCCGGTGCCGTGCAGCCAGATCACGGCACGCTTCGAGTGCCGCGGCGGCTCGTACAGCACGCCCGCCAGCGCGACGCCGTCCGTCGCCTCGAACCTTACGAGGCGGCAGGCTGGCTCGGCACGATCTGGCGCAGACCGGCGTCCCATCGCCACATCCTTTCGCGCGTCAGGTGCGCGCCGCCGAGCCAGAAATTGGCGTTGTTGATCTCGATGAAGTCGACCGTTCCATCGATCACATTGCGGCCCGCGGGCGTGATGGTGAAGAGCGCTTTCGGCGGATTGGCCTTTTCGTCGCCGATGATGGTGATGACCGGCACGGCCACGCTGGCCAGATGTTTCAGATGCCGCAGAAACTCGCCGTCGCCGAAGCCGAAGCGCGGCGGATTCTGATCGAAACGTCCGAAGAGCGAGCCGTAGTCGGTGGCGCCGGCATCGATCCCTTCGACCGCGCGGCGCTCCACTTCGCCGAGCCCGTTGCGCGTCGATGGGAAACGCGACGCGTGCAGGAGAAAACCATCGCGGAGAAACGGAAAGTCGGCGACGTCATTGCCGAGGAAGCGATTGAGCGCAGTCGGATCGTCGGAGGTGAAGGCACGCCACGCCAGCGATGCCGCGGTGGTCATCGCCGGCAACACCGCCGCGCGCGATTGGTAGAGGTTGAAGAGATCCTCCTCCGTTTGCGTCCCGAGCGGCTGCGAACACCAGATCAGCGTGATGCGCCGCGCCTTCGACAATCGCGACAGCAGATAGAGCAGGTGCACCAGGCAATACAGATCGTGCTCGAACCAGAGCACGATCTCTTCTTCCTCGCGCGCCTTGTCGAGATTGAGCTCCTGCTCCAGCAACTCGTTGCGAATGCGCAGCAGCTTCTCGCCGTAATGCTCGGAGAGAAACAGCGCCCGCTCCTCCACCCACTCGTGCAGCGGCAGATTCGGCCGCACGGGTCCGCCGACGAGCGATTCGCGAAACGGCACGTGCCGCCCCGGAATCCCCGCCCGCCGAGCCAGCGACGCCGCGACGTCGCCGTTGTGTAAGTGAATCATGGGCGCGGATGATAGCGCGGTGCTGAAGCGGACTCTTGCGTTGCCGCGCGCGGACATACACTTCAGCCTTCTGTTCCGCGTCTACGGGCCTTTAGGCAGCGCGCTGGCGGGGACGTATGTGCCGCCGAAGATTCACCGGACGGTGCCGCACCCGTTAAGGTGGCAGGGTCGAGTCCCGTAGGGCGCCGGAGACCGGCGCCCTCGAATGAAGGCTCAGTGGGTCACTTCGAAGATCCAGGGATTCCCGATTGGCGCCACGATGATGTGCACAGACTTGAACGTGCCGAGGCTGTAGGAAACGTCGTGATACTCGCCGAGATAGCGCTGGCCGCTGCCGAGAGGGGACTGGGCGTAGTCGGCGACGTCGCCGAGACGGCCGATAATCGTGTTGTTGCCATTGTCGTGCATTGGCGTGTCGCCGTTGAAGTAGACGGTCGTACCAACGGGCGAGTAATACGAGTCGGTGCCCGTGCCCGGGAACGAGTAATACGTCACGAGCCACTTGCCGAGATCGTCCTCGGCCATACCGACGTTGATGTCATGGCCGCCGGCTGCGGCGATGACGAGCGGATTGCTCCAGGTACGCGCGCCGGGCTCCGTTTCCAGCGATGCAAATCGGACCTGGCTGTGGCCCTCGCCGTCGCCCTCGTGCCATGCCGCGGCGATACGCCCGTTCGCGCGATCGAGCCGCGCCACCGGAACCGTGACCGCGCGAATCGAGACATTCGTTTTCAAGGGGATGAATTCGTCGTGTAGAAATCCGTAGAGTCGTCCGGTGTTTGGAATGTCACTCACCGGATCAAAGGACACTCCCGTCGCATCCTTACGTACGAGACGGATACTGTTTCTACTTCCATCGACATAGAGGATGTACACGTCATCGTTCGTGTCCACCATCACCTGCGGCGCTGCGAGGTTTCCACTTGACACGTCCGTCGGGAAGGGGGGCCAGCTCCACGTGTCATTCAACGGTTCATACGTGCCCGAGAGGTACGACATCGTGTTCGAAAATGTGTTGCTGTTGAAGTTGAGGTAAGCGACGTGGACGCTGCCATCCGGCCCGACCGTGATCGCCGGCTTGTCGAAGAATACGTTCGCCGTGGTCTCGAATTTGATGACCTGCGGCGCCGTCCAGGACAAGCCGCCGTTGTCGGACGACCAGATGATCAGTGCCGAATCAATCGACTCCATCTCACCCTTTTTGCCGAGAGCGGCGAGGTAGATGCGTGGATTCGTGACTCCCTCCTGCTGCGCGAGTATCGGATCGGCAAGGGTGGTGTAACTCGCCACGGCTGAAGATGTGGGAAGCCCGGCGAATGTCGACTGGCCGCTGCTGGTATATACGGCGTACTGCAGCGTCGAAGCGGTATTGATATCCGGATTGAACTTCATGTAGACCGTCACCACATAGTCCACTCCGGACCGCGCCTGACTGATCAGTGCAGGCTCGATTTCCTCGGCGGAGTCATACACCGTCATGTGCTCCGCTCCGGGCGTTACCGCTGAAGCCGGCGCGGCGACTACGAACAGCAGAGCTGCACACATTACGGCCGTGACTGCTTTGATGAAACACGTCATCACTTATCTCCTTAAGGGATGCATTGATGCAATCCATAGAACGATCCTGCCGGACGACTACTTCCGGAATCGCGGTGCCGTAAGAGTCACAGTTGGCGATACGGAAGAGAGCGCGAGTGCGCGGGAAGATCGGGAATGAAAATCGATCGCGGGGCTGCAGCGCGCTTCGTCCTGCCGAAACCCTTGACAACCGAAAGGAGGGTGCCGCATCCTTCCCTTCCTTAGATAATCCAAGACAGACATTCAACCGACGAGGAGAAAAACTATGGCCAGCAAACCGATCGTCAAAAAAGCGCTCGCGTCCAAGAAAATTGTCCTGCCTGACCCGGGTCGTGTCTTCTATCGCCCGGCCGTCGACGACGTCCTCAAGCGCGGCGAGCTCTCCGAGATCAAGGCGCTGCTCAAGGGCGCGAAAGACGTCAAAGCAAAATTTGGCGACCTCGATGGCCTGATCAGCAAGCTCGAGACGGCCGCCAAGAAGGCCCAGTAAATGGACGCCCAGCGGGCAGAGGCACTGCCTGTCCGCTATGCAGACCTTGACGACATCGTCAATCGCGTTCCGGTGAGCGTGGTCTGGGAGATCACGCTCGCCTGCGACCTCGCCTGCAGCCATTGCGGCTCCCGCGCCGGCACCCGCCGGCGCGACGAGCTGAGCACCGCCGAAGCGCTCGACCTCGTCGAGCAGATCGCGGAGCTCCGCGCACGCGACGTCGGCCTGATCGGCGGCGAGGCCTATCTGCGGAAGGACTGGCTGGAGATCATCGCCGCGATCCGCGCCGCCGGGATGCGCTGCGACCTCCAGACCGGCGGCCGCAACCTCAGCGAGGAGCGCGTCGCCCGCGCGGCCGCCGCTGGACTCTGCGGCGTCGGAATCTCGCTCGACGGCATCGGCGCCACCCACGACAAGCTGCGCGGCGTGGCCGGCTCGTACGACCTCGCGCTCGCGGCGCTGCGCCGCGTCCGCGCGCACGGCCTCTCCGCCGCCGTCAACAGCCAGATCAACGCCTATACGCTGCCGCAACTGCGCGAGCTCATGGACGTGATCATCGAGGCTGGCGCGACCAACTGGCAGCTTGCCATCACCACCGCCATGGGCAATGCCGCCGATCACCCCGACATGCTGCTGCAGCCTTGGCAGATGCTGGAGGTGATGCCGCTCCTGGCCGAGCTGGCGGTCGAGGGCCGCGAGCGCGGGCTCTTCTTCCAGCCGGCGAGCAACGTCGGCTACTACGGCCCTTATGAATCGATCATCCGCAACGTGCTCGATCCAGAGATCTATTTTCACGGCTGCAACGCCGGCGATACGGTGATGGGGATCGAAGCGGATGGCACGATCAAGTCCTGCCCCGGCCTCGGCAGCGCCTACGCCGGCGGCAACGTCCGCGAGACGCGGCTGCGCGAGATCTGGGAGAAGTCCGAGGTGATGGCCTTCAACCGCCGCCGCACGGTGGACGATCTGTGGGGTTTCTGCCGCACCTGTTATTACGCCGAGACGTGCATGGCCGGCTGCACCTGGACCTCGCATGCGTTGATGGGCCGGGCCGGCAACAACCCGATGTGCCACCACCGTGCGCTGGAGATGGACCGCCAGGGCCTGCGCGAACGGCTGGTCAAGGTGAAGGACGCTCCCGGCCGCTCATTCGATCATGGCGAGTTCGAGATCGTGGTCGAGCCGGTGCCGGCGCCCGTCGCGGACCGGATCGCCGTCAATGGCTGAAAGCGGCCGCATCCCGGTTCCCCTGCGCCTCTGCCGCGGCTGCCGGCGCTTCGTGCGCGTGGACGATCGGGAGGATTGCGCCTTCTGCGGAACGGATCTGGATACGGCGGAGGCCGAGCACGAGGCGAACCTGACGGAGATGCGGGAGGCGGCGCAGGCGCTACGAGACGCGCTGGCGGGACGCGGCCGAGGTCAGATCTGATCCTTCCGCGCCACAGGATCTTGCCTGTCCGCCGAATTCCGCCATCCGCCTAAGACTCGCCGGACACTTCCACACCCGTAGCCATTCTCGGGTAGGGATTCCCCCCTCCCGCCACCCTCCTCCAGCATGTCGAAAGCACCGAACATCCTTCTCTTCATGGTCGATGAGCTGCGTTACCCCACCGTCTACGACGGGCCGGAGCTCCGGGCGTGGATGGGCGAGAACCTCGTCGCCCAGCGCTTGTTTCGCGAACATGGGCTCGACTTCCAGCGTCACTACGTGCAGTCCAGCGCGTGCGCGCCGAGCCGGACATCCATTTTCACCGGACAGTACCCAACGTTGCACGGCGTGTCGCAGACCGATGGCATGGGCAAGACGGCGTGGGATCCGGGGATGTCGTGGCTCGATCCGAACACGGTCCCGACGATGGGCGACTGGTTCCGCGCCGCCGGCTATCGCACGTACTACAAAGGCAAGTGGCACATCTCGCACGCCGACATCGAGATTCCGGGCAAGCACGAATCGCTGATGACCACCACGGATGCCGGCATACCGATCGTCGAGAACGTCGACTTCTACCAGGCCGCCGATCGTCTGAACGACTTCGGCTTCAGTGGCTGGATCGGACCCGAGCCGCATGGCGCATCCAGAGCCAACTCCGGCTGGATCCGCGATCCCGGTTACAAGCATCAGGCGCTGTCGCTGATCGACGAGCTCGAAGCCGGCGACGACGATCAGCCCTGGCTGCTGGTGAACTCGTTCGTCAATCCGCACGACATCGTCTTCTTCGGCCTTTTCTGGGCGGCGCCGCAGCCGTTCGGGTTCGGGTTGCCCTATCCGACGCCGGAACAAGTGCCGGAGATCCCGCCGCCGCCCACCGCGAACGAGGATCTCTCGACGAAGCCGACCGCACAGGCCAGCTATGTGGCGACCTATCCGCAGATGTTCCTCCCCCAGCCGACCATCGAGCTCTATCGGCGCTTCTATTACTTCCTGCAGATCAACGTCGAGAAGTACATCCGCAAGGTTTATCAGCGGCTCGAGACCTCGCGCTTTTTCGAGAACACCATCGTCGTCTTCACCACCGATCACGGCGACATGCTCGGAGCGCACGGCGGCATGCATCAGAAGTGGTACAACGCCTACGAGGAGACGATCCACGTTCCGCTGATCATCACCAGCCCGCTGTTCGGCGATACGCCGCGCAGCGAATCAGGCCTCACCTCGCACGCCGATCTCCTCCCCACGCTCCTCGGACTGGCGGGCGTCGACGTCGATGAAGCCGCAAAGTCGCTCGCCACGTCGCACACCGAAACACGCCCGCTGGTGGGCCGCGATCTTTCCGGCGTCGTGCGCGGCACAAGCACGGTCCCGAGCGACCCGGTGTTCTTCATGACGTACGACGACGTGAGCCAGGGCCTCAGCCAGGTCGTCGGCAACCGGCAGTGGGAATCGGTGACGACGCCGAATCAGGTGGAGAGCATCGTCGTCCAGCTCGGCGAGACGCTGTGGAAGTACTCGGTCTACACGCAGCGGTTCGCCACGCCGTACGCAGGACTGATCACCAACCCGAATCTGACCGCCATGGCTCCGCCGAAGGACGTGCCGCCGCAATACGAGCAATACAACCTCACCGCCGATCCGATCGAGCAGTTCAATCTCGCCTCTCCTCAATTCGAGACGCAGGAGGCCAAAGACGTGCGCCCGCAGTTGCAAGCTCTGCTCGACGAGCAGCGCGCGACGAAGTGCCTCACGCCGATCGTCAACGAGGGAGTGGTCCGCGCCGGCGGCGAGGGCAGCATCGTCATCGATCTTCCCGAGGGATTGCAGGAGGCGTCATTCACGAGCGGCGCATCGTCTTCTCCCCCCTGACGCGAACATGGTGTCAGTCACCGAGCGGACCAGGCTCTTGCCGTTCAGCCAAGGATGCGGGGACGAGGTGTCCCCGCGAAACCACTCGATGAGTTGCCACCTTGACGGCTCTTAGAGTTTCTGCGATGCATTAGAAAAACTGCAGTTCCCAAGATTCGTCACAAGCTGGGCGTTCTTGAAGAATAGAGCGGGCGTGGTATGTTCGGGCGTAGATCAGCGAATCGAGGCGGCCGACCGGCGTCGGCTGTGGAATGGTGACCGCCACAGACCCATCGCGTATGCTCATCGACGTCATTACGGCCGAGCGGGGACTGATTCTCGTGCTGACTGGCGCCGGGATCAGTCTCGCCAGTGGAATCCCGACATTTCGCGGCACCGATAGCGGAGCTTTGTGGGCTCGTGATGTCACGGAGCTGGCGACCTATCGTTATTTTCTGCGTAAACCCGTTCGCTCCTGGCAATGGTACCGAAAGCGCTTTCTGATCGCGCTGCAGGCGAAACCAAACGCCGCCCACTTTGCACTCGCCGGCCTCGAGCGATGGCACCGCGACCGCGGTGGGCTTTTTCTCCTCGTAACTCAGAACATCGACACCCTGCATGAACAGGGAGGGTCGGTAGAATTTGCAAAGGTGCATCGGTCTGCTGACCGAGCACGCTGTTCGAGTACACGATGCCCATCCAGTTCGACTGAGACTGTCGCTGTGGCGGACCTGGACTTTTCCGCGTTTGAGCGGGATCCACGATTAGGAACCATTCCCCGTTGTCCTCGATGTCATAGCCTGATGCGGCCTCACGTCCTGTGGTTCGACGAAATGTATACAGGGCATACCGATTATCGATGGTCGACCGTGACTGAGGCTTGTGATCGCATGAACCTTGTCCTTGCAATCGGCACTTCATTTTCTGTCGGCGTGACTAACCGGATAGGGCTGGTTGCGACCCAGCGGAGAGTTCCGATATTCATCGTCGATCCAAGCGCAACTTCGCCCCCGGCCGGTCTCCGCGCGGTGCACGTGCGTGAAAAAGCTGAAGAGCTCCTTCCGATCGTCGTCGAAACATTAACCGACTCGGGGCAAACGAACGGAGGCGGTCGTTGAAACAACGAGTCTTTATTGGGAGTTCATCTGAACAGTTGCATATCGCTCGTGCGATTGAAATCAATCTCGCGCGCGATTACGAACCGACCGTGTGGGATGAAGGCATTTTCGAGCTATCGACGGACACGCTCTCGGGGCTGATTGATCGGCTCGATGTGTCCGATGCCGCAGTGTTCGTTCTCGCGCCGGATGATGTCACACAACTCAGGCAACAGTCGTTCGACGTGGCCCGCGACAATGTGGTCTTCGAACTCGGTCTCTTCATCGGTCGACTCGGGCGGGAACGCACCTATTTCGTGGTGCCTCGCGGTCAGGCGAAGTTGCACCTGCCAAGTGATCTCCTTGGTCTCGTGGCCGCTGAATATGATCCAGCACGCTCGGACGGAAATTGGGAAGCTAGCGTAAGTCCCGCTTGCAGCCGCATTCGAGCCGCGATGCAGAAAATGACTGCGCGCAAACTGCCGGTCGATCGGCGGCTCGACATTCTGACCGAGGGCTTGGACTGGATGCAGGACTATGTCAATAAGTCGCTGAAGTCGCTGCTTACCGAGGGAGAACAGCTTCCGACGGGCTCGAGCGGAATCACAGGCACTGATGATCAGTGCCGCATGCTCATCGGACGGACTGAAGTCTGTATTCATTTCGGAGACATCCGTTCCTGCGACTCGAATGACCCGGGGGCTGTGGTTGCCCTACCGGCAAATGAGTTCTTCGACGACGACTGCATCCGGGACACCAGAAGCGCGCTTGGTGCGTACATGACATCCGTTTTTCCCAATGCAATTGGAGATATTCAAAAGTTGATCGCGCGGAAGCTGGCAAACGCGCCATCTGAGCTCGTGGAGCGTGAGCCTGACGAACGGGTCATGAGCTACGGCGTCGCAAAGTGTGTGTGCTTGAAGAATGCGCTCGCATCCGGACGGAATGTGATGTTTGTTTCAGTCACGACCAAGCGCGCTGGCATCGGTCTTCGGAGCGAAGCTCGCTATTTGTTTGCAGCCATGAAGGCGGTCTGCCAGGAAATGAACGACGGCCGCTTCACGGATCTTTTCCTACCGCTGATGGGGGCCGGGCATGGCGGACTGGAGCCGGAACTCGCGCTCCTGTACCTACTTCTCTCCACGAAAGCGGTTATCGACGATCGCTCAGGCGGCAGCCATCTTCGCTCGGTAACGATCGTAGTCTTTCGAAAAGATGAGCGCACGGAGCCGAATATTCATCCTGATGTGGTCCGGCGAGTGCTCTCCCTGGTCCAGCGTACCGCGTGAACGCTGGACGCGGATAGGCGAATGACTGAAGCCCGTTTCAACTTCGATCGATTCGTAGAAGCACAGCAGGATATCTACGAGACCGTTCGTTCGGAACTGCGCAGCGGCCAGAAGCGAGGCCACTGGATGTGGTTCATCTTTCCGCAAATCCGCGGTCTCGGGCATAGCGCCACGTCGAAACTCTACGCCCTTTCCGGTCTGGACGAAGCCGCTGCCTTTCTCAACGATCCGATCCTCGGGCCAAGGCTGCGGGAATGTACGGCGCTAGCGAATGCCGTCCCATCGGCATCCGCCACAGAGGTTTTCGGTTCCCCTGACGATCTAAAGTTCCGCTCATCCATGACTTTGTTTGCCCATGCGACTAGCGAAAACGCTGTCTTCCTAAAGGCGCTGAAGAAGTACTTCGAGTCTGTTTTCGATCCGCTGACGCTGGAGCGGCTCTGACTGCTTCCGGACGTATCCGAGGCTTCAGGGCGGTCGGTTCTCGCATGCCATCGATGCGACGTAAATCGATCAAGGGGAAGTTTGAGATGCAAACACGTAGCTCCGGGAAAGCGTCAAATGGGGGGTACGGCGTCGATTACATGGTAGTCAACATCGGCCTTGAGACAACGAGGCACCGGCTGCGTGCGAGACTAGTTGCCATCTAGAAATTGGCGCCCATGCGCTCGTACGTGATTTCTGTGGACTTCATTCAGTTGAGTTTGCCCTCTGGGGAGCGTTGGTATCAGACCATCGTTCTTCGCAGGCGAAACGAAAGGCCCAATTTGGGGAGTGAATTCGTGCGGAACGCGCCATCCCACAAGGTATTACTTATGCCTAGAATGCGCCCTTCGCTTTCGTCAGAGACCGTTCGGCGTCGGCGACGGCTTGCGCGGTCTTCTTTGCGTCGCTCGATGCCAGCCGCACAGCTTCTTTCGCTTCGGCGTAGCGGGCCTCGATCTCCTGCTTCTGCTTCTCCACGGTCGCGGCGCGCGCGTTTGCTTTCGCGAGCGCCGATTCCGCGCGCTCGGCGTTGCGGTGCGCTTCACGCAGGGCTTTTTCCGCTGCCTGAACGGCCTCACGCAGGCGGGCATGCGTGGCCGCCCGATCTTCGACCGGTTTCGGTTTCGGAGCCCGGAAGAGGAGTACCTTCTTGCTCTCAAAGTCTTTTCCGCCCATCAGTGCGGCTAGCGTGTCGAATCCTGGCGGATCGAGCTCGGCGGTCAGGCGGCCAGCTTTGGGGACGCCTTCCATGTCGCCCCACGCTGCCAGCGATTCCAGCGTGGTTGATACGCGGCGCATGGAATCGGCCGACGCGGTGAGCCCGGCTTCTTCGAGAATGGCCGATGCTTTCTTCAGCAGCGCCATCGTCATCTGCTTTTTCTCCTCGATGAGCGCGCGCAGATCGGCGTTCTTGAGCTGTCCGGTCTGGGCCTTTCGAATACGCTCGCCGAGGGTGAGCAGCCGCTCGATCGCTTTTGGATCCTGCCAGTAGAGCTGATTCACCGCCCACGCCGGTGCGGGCGGTTTTGTAAGCGCTTTCACGCGCTCCGCGTCGAGCTCCCGCCCTTCGTTTTTCAGACGCTTCGCCAGTGCATTGCGAGCACCGGTGAACTCAGCGAGGGAAAGTTGGAAGAGGGCGTCGATCTCCGCACCGATGTCCGAGCCGCGCTTAGCCATGTCCTGTCGTCTCCTTGCCGAGGCTTCGATCTACGGCTTCCACCTTACCCCCACCCATCCGCGAATCTTGCGCGTCATGCGCACTTGCGCGAGGCCGGCGGTGAGTTGTAGTCCCGGCGTTTTGACCAGCGGCATTGGCGGGATTGAGAAGTTTGTCTCGAGACCGATGACGTTGATGTCAGCGTCGAAGTGATGGCGTTGCCAGAAGGCGGTGAGGGTGGAGGTTCCGATCGAGAGGCGTTGGCCGCGGTAGTTGTTGCTGGAGAACGAACCGCGTTCGAAGGCAGGATCGAGGAGGCCGTCAATCAGAAGCGAATCGGGCTCGATGGTTGATGCGATGCCGCCGAGCGCGAGATGGCGGCCCTCGGTGAATGAGGCGGCGAAGGTCAGGCCGGCGGCTCGGAGGGCGGCGCGGGCGGTGGCCTGGAGGTGATGCGCGGAATCGGCGGCGATGTCGATGCGCTCGGAAGCGATGCGGCGCTGCCAGGTGACGGCGTGGGCGTCGAGGAAGGCGCGGTTGTGGTGTTGTTCGAAGAGGCCGCCGCCGCTGATCGCGATCCGGGCCAGTGGGAAGGTGGCGGCGCGTGTGGCGCGCAGTTCCAGACCGCGGGTATCGCGTGTGTCGAAGAGATGGGCGCCGAGCGTGATCGGGAAGCCGCGCCAGGTCGAGGCGATGGCGGCCCCGCGCGGCATCCGATTCGTGCCGATCGCGCCGAGGAGGATCGTGTCGAGGCGGCCGGTGACGTCGCCGAGGCGGAGGCCGAGTTCGGTCGTGCTGCCGAAGGAGGTGTACTGGCCGCCGAAGATCGTCGACCACTCCTGGCGGCCGATTCCGTAGGGGCGCGACGTGACCGGCTCGTCAGGCAACGCGATCGGCGTCGCGGGAGCAGGAGGGAGGGCGGGGACGAGGGAGCGGTCGAAGGTCAGCGTGCGCACGGGGACGGGCGAGGTGTCGGCGAGATGGCGGATCACGAAGCCGTCGGGATCGAGCGACATGAAGTAAAGCGAGCCGTCGGGCGACGGCGCGGGAGCGAGGGACATGCCGGCGCTGCGCGTGATGAAGGTGGGCGTTTCTTCATCCAGCCTGGCGATGTCGATGAAGCCGCGGCCGGCGACGGCTGCGAAGAGCGCGCCGTTGGGCCCCCACTCCGGGGCGAAAGCGCCGGGTATCGGAAACGGCTTGCCGTCGATGACCACGCGCCACTCCCCGTTCGCGTGCCCGGCCCAGGCGATGCGGCCGCCGGCCGACGCGCGCGGATGTGCGTAGACGACATCGAGCGATGGCGGCGTTCGCTCCGTGATCTCGCCATTCGTGAGATCGAGGATCACGATCTGCGACCATCCGAAGCGGTTGCGGACGGCGACGGCGTGCGTCGCGTCAATCGGATCGGCATCCTTCACGTCGGCGAGATGCGTGATCCGCTCGCTGCGTCCCGTCGACGGCGTCCAGCTGAAAAGATCGTGATGCAGGAAGCCGTCGGCGTCGGGCTGCTTGTGCGTGTAGAGGATCGACATCCCATCGCGCGACCAGCGCGGGGTTTCGATGCCGCCGCCGTCGGGCGGTTTGTACGAATGGAGCGGCGTGCGCGGGAGCGGCTTCACGCGAACGGGGGCGACATCCTCCGGATCGCGTCGCAGCAAGTCGGCGATGCGTTTGTCGGACTTTGCCTCTTCCTCGTTCGGTCCGGTCGTGAAGACGACCAGCTTCGCTTCTCCTCTGTCGTTGCGAAGGACCATGGCCAGCTGCTTGCCATCCGGCGAGACGGCCGGATCGCCGCTGCCGCGCGAGGTCTGCTGCCACAGATCCCCTTCCCGCCAGCCTTCCGCACGAGCGATGGTCCTGGCGTTCTCCGTCAGCTCGGCGGCGAAGCGGCCGTAGAGCCGCCGCGGCGTGTCGCCGAAGACGCCGGCGAAAGCGCTGTCAAAATCGCGTCGTTGTCGCGCGGTCATGCGCGCCCACAGATGCTTGAGTGAATCCGGTCCATTCTTTTCAACCAGCCCTTCCAGGAACGCCGAGCCGGCCAGGTAGGCCATCGACATGCCGAGGAAGCGGTGATCGGAATCAAGCTGCCCGTAGGTCGGGAGCTGGCCGTTCATCGCCCACGTGCGCAGGATGGCCGCGCGCATGGCGCCGGACGGACGGCCGCTGCCGGTGATGCGACCTTCAATCACCGTTGCATAGCCTTCCAGCACCCAACGCGGCGCGTGTCGGGTGATCGGATTCAGCGGGACGAGATGCGCAACCACCCGCTCGAACGGATTGCGCGACGGGCGGAGCAGATGAATGAGATGCGCGGTCTCGTGAACGGTGAGCAGATCGATCCACGTCGAGTATTCGCCGATCTGATCCTCCGGCTCCGGCGGCTCGGCATAGAGGACGATGCGCGGCGTGTCGAGGAGCGGGATGGTGATGCCGTTCGGCTCCGCGATCGGGTTCTCCACCATCACATCGGTGACTTTCTCCGGCGCGAACCCGACCTCGGACACCACCGCCGCGCGCACCGATTCCAGCCGCGCCGCCGCGCGCGTCGCCCAGGCCTCGTACTGCGCCGGATAGTGAACGCGGAAGTGCGGTGTGGCGATGGTTCGCCACGCTTCATGCGGCGCCTGGGCGTGAACGGCCGAGGCGAACAGCAGCGCGAGCAACGCGAGACGGCCGGTCATGCCAGCGGGAAGCACGCGGCCGAGCGAGCTAACCTTCCGATTCCTTATCTGACGCGGCCGCTGCAACGACTGGCCGGCGTGGGGGAAGAGAAACGAGACGCTCCGGATGTTCGAGCTCTCGCTCCTTGAGATACTTCACGAGCGCATCCAGATCATTCCCGACGTCGTCCATCAATTGCTGCCGCAGTGCTCGCGTTTCCGCGACGATGGGATCTTCCCAGGTCATATCAACCTTCCATGAGCTCTTCGGGCGTACAGACGATCGGTGGCTCAAAGCCCGCTTCCCGGCAGAGCAAATTTACGGACTGCAGTATGAATCCGTTTGCGATATGCGTGCAGTTCCAGGTGATGAGAAAATTCATTCCGTTTACAGCCGCCAAGGCGATGTGTAGCGCGTCTGCAGAAGCTTTCGATGGGAGCACCGCGCGCCGCAGGATGTGATCAGCCAAATCTCGAGCGACCTTGTTCACGAGAAGAACGGGATAGTCGGAGATAGCTTCCAACCGCGCAAGAGCAGCGGCAGCGTCACCGCGACCGGCTTCCTGCACAACCAATTCCGATACGTACAGGTCGAATCGGCTCCGCCGCCTTTCCCACCAGTCGCGGGTGAGTTGCTGATGCGCCGCGGCAATCTGGTCCCGGCTTCCGCGAGACGTCAAATAGCTGATGACGCTGGTCTCAACATAGGCCTTTGGCAACACGGACTCACCCTACCGCATTTTGCCAGGGGATCAACTGACCGCCCCTCTGCCAGCCGCCCTCCCACTCGCCCAGGCCCATTGGAAGTTGAAACCGCCGATGCGGCCGTCGACGTCGAGGATTTCGCCGCAGAGGTAGAGGTTTTTGCAGCGGCGCGATTCCATCGCCTTCAGCTCGATTTCCTCAAGCGGAACGCCGCCAGCGGTGACTTCGGCGTAGTCGAAGCCGCGGTCGCGGATTACAGGGAGTTGGAAATCGACGATGTTGCGGACGATGCGGCGGCGCTCATCCTTCGACATCCTGCCGAGCGGCGTATCCGAGGCGAGGCGGGCGATCAGGCGATCGGGAAGGCGGAGGACGCTGGCGATTGTCGCGCGGGGATTGCGTTGGGCGGCGCCGAGGAGAAAGGCATCGAGCGATTCGAACGTATCGCCCGGCAGGAAGTTCGCGGAAAGCGTCGCCGGCTGATTGGCGATCCAGTGCCGGCTGATGTCGAGAACCACCGGGCCGCTGAGCCCGAAGTGGGTGAAGAGCATCGAGCCGCGGCGGCGTTCGAGGATGCGGCCGGTCGGCGACTTCACCACCAGTTCGGCATCCGTAGAAACCCCGCTGATCTCGGTGATCCAGTGGCCTTTGGTCACCACCAGCGGCACCAGCGCGGGGAACGTTTTCGTGACGGTGTTGCCGAGGGCGCGCGCGAGGTCGTAACCGGAACCGTCGCTGCCGGTTTTCGGGACCGAGCGGCCGCCGGCGGCGAGGATGACGCGATCGGCGTGCAACGCACTATTGATGATGAAGCCCGGCTCGATCGATTCCACGCGCATGCCGGTGATGATGTCGACGCCGGCGTTCTCCGCGGCCGCTAGCAGCGCATCGACCACGTCGCGCGCGCGGTTGCTCACCGGAAAGAGCTTCCCTGTCTCCTCAATCTTCAGCGGCACGCCGAGCTCTTCGAAAAAGGCCACAGTCGCCGCGACTTCGAACGTGCGCAATACCTTACCGATGGCGTTGCGATTTCCGTTGAAGTCATCGGCGCGAACGATCTCATTCGTCACATTGCAGCGGCCGCCGCCGGAGATCAGGATCTTGGCGCCGATCCGTTTCGCGCCGTCGATGGCGGCAACGCGGGCGCCGGCGCGAGCGGCGAAAATCGCGGCCATGAGCCCGGCCGCGCCGGCTCCGATGACGGCGACGTCGTAATGGTCAGAGGGTGGCAAGGAGATCAAATACGCTATGAGCGTCTTTCAGCGTGATCTGACAGATCGCTGCTGCATCGTCAACCACCGCGTCGTAGTCTGCGGCGTTGCGAAACGTCCGCATGCGGCCAAGAAGCACAGCGATCTGCTCGCCCGCTTCACCGAATCGTTTCGAGTAGAACGCGGCTAGTTCACCATGTTCTGCTGCGCTCTTACGTGTTGAAGCACGCAGAACGCCCGCCTGCGCTCGGGCCGCGCCAAACGCCGCGTAGTACGCACGACTCACCGCCGATCGAAATTGGGCCTCGGCGCTGACACTGATCTTGAGTTCAGCCAGCGCGTCTGCGACCTCGAGAAAATCACGCCAGTCGAATCTCATCGTCCAAAATGGAAGTTGAAGATGAATTCGAGTTTCGGATCCTCGCGGTCATGTATCCACCTGTTCTCGAGCCCGCGCAGGGTCGCGTAGTCCTGCTGCAGCTCGCCGCCGCGCTGCACTTCGACAAACAGATCCCACTCGCCACTCTCCGGATCCTCATACCGTCGCAAGTGAATCGCGCGTCCGGGAAACCATTCGGCAGCCGTCTCCGCCGCCCGCAGCAGCTTCGCCCTCAGCGCCGGATTTCGAGCCACGAATGCGGCGGCCTCGGGAGAAATCGACGCAAAGGCTTCGCCGATGTCATTGCGGCGGCGAGGCAGCGCGGCCCGTGACGCGGAGATTTTTTTCGGCATCGCAACATGATTGTACCGGCGAACCCGCTACCATTCGCCGCCATGCTTCGCAGAACTCTCGCTCTCCTCGTCACTCTTCTCATCATTCCGGCCGGCCTCTTCGCGCAGAAGCCGCTCGATGCCGCGCAGATTCAGCTGGCGCTGAAAAAGCTGACCGTCGTCGGCAGCGCGCTCTATGTGGCCGCGCACCCGGACGATGAAAACACCGCGCTCATCGCCTACCTCGGCAACGAGCGGCTTTACCGCACCGGCTACCTTTCCATGACGCGCGGCGATGGCGGCCAGAACCTGCTCGGAGATGAGAAAGGCGAACTGCTCGGCGTCATCCGCACCCAGGAGTTGCTGGCGGCGCGGCGCACCGACGGCAGCGAGCAGTACTTCACGCGCGCGCTCGATTTCGGATTCTCCAAAGGTCCGCAGGAGACGCTGGCGATCTGGAATCACGACCTGATCCTGGCCGACGTGGTCTGGAACATCCGCCGCTTTCAGCCGGATGTGATCATCACCCGCTTCCCCACCACCGGCGAGGGCGGCCACGGCCATCACACGGCTTCCGCGATCCTGGCCGGCGAGGCCTTTGCTGCCGCCGCCGATCCGACGAAGTTTTCCGAGCAACTCAAGTACGTCAGCCCGTGGCAGCCGAAGCGGCTCTTCTGGAATCGCTTCAACTTTCAGCCGATCAAACCCGACGATCCTTCCGTTGCCAAATCGCTGCGCCTCGACGTCGGCGCGTTCAGTCCGCTCCTCGGGCGCTCCTACACCGAGATCGCCGCCGAAAGCCGCAGCATGCACAAGAGCCAGGGTTTCGGAGCCGCCGAGCGGCGAGGCACCGCGCCGAACTATTTCGATCTGATCGCCGGCGATCCCGCCGCCACCGACATCTTCGAAGGGATCAATACTTCCTGGTCGCGCTACCCCGGCGGCGAGGACATCGGCAAGGTTCTGCAGCAGGCTTCGGACTCGTTCGATCCGAAGAATCCATCGAAGACGATTCCGCTCCTGCTCCAGGCCTACGATCTACTCGACCGCCTCAGCGCCAACGCCGCCTGGTCGGCGCATCCCTGGGCGACGGTGAAGATGCGCGACCTCCAGGCCGCCATCCGCGCCTGCGCCGGAATCTCCATCGACATCTCTGCCGGCGATTCCTCGGTCAGCGCCGGAAGCACGATCCCGGTCAGCGTCTCCGTCATCAATCGCTCGGACTATCCCTTCACCCTGGCGATGGTGGCCTCGCGCTACGCCGATCCGAGCAAGGCGGTCAACGCGCCGCTGACGAACAACGTCCCGGTCAAGACCGACCTCTCCATCAAGCTGCCAGCCGACTTCCCCATCTCGCAGCCGTACTGGCTGCAGAAGCCGCCGAACAAAGGCTCGTACATCGTCGACGATCAAAAGATGATCGGCATCCCCGAGAATCCGCCGTCGATCCCGATGGTGATCACGCTGACCGACAACGCCATGCACACCATCATCATGGAAGTGCCGGCGGTCTATCGCTGGACGGACGCGGTGCAGGGCGAGCGCGTTCGCGGCGTCGATGTGGTCCCCGCGGTCACGGCGAATCTTGGGGCGAACGTCTATGTGTTCCCCAACGCGCAGCCGAAACCAGTGACCGTCCTCCTTCGCAACTTCAGCGCGAAGGAACCGGTCACCGTGCGGCTGCGCCTTCCGCAGGGATGGACCTCCGATCCCGCATCCGCCACGATCACCTTCGCGAAAAAGGGTGACGAGGCGCGGACGACATTTCAGGTGACACCGCCGAAGAGCGGCGAACACATCGAAAGCGTCTCCGCGCAGGTCGAGCTCGCCGACGGCAAGAAGCTCGACTACGGTATCTACAACATCGACTACAACCACATCCCGGCGCAGAGGCTCTTCCCCGAGGCGTCCGCCAAACTGGTTCGCGCAGACATCAAGAAAACCGGCACGCGCGTCGGCTACATCATGGGCGCCGGCGACGACGTCCCCTCGGCGCTGCGACAGGTCGGCTACGACGTCACACTGCTGACCGACGACGATCTCGATCGCGGCGACTTCGCCAGATACGACACCATCGTCACCGGCGTACGCGCCTACAACGCCCGGCCGCGCATGCGCCTGGCCCATCCCAAGCTGATGGAGTACGTCAAGAACGGTGGCACGCTGGTCGTCCAATACAACAGCACCAGTCCGCAGCCGCTCCTCGTCGACGTCCCGGGTCCCTACCCATTCAAAGTCACCTCGGAGCGCGTGACCGTCGAAGAAGCGCCGGTACGATTCGTTCATCCCGACTCGCCGCTGCTCAACACGCCGAACAAGATCACCGACGCCGATTTCAACGGCTGGGTGCAGGAGCGCGGGCTCTACTTCGTCAAGGATTGGGATCCGCAATACCAGACCGTCCTCGCCTCGCACGATCCGAACGAGCCGGACAAAGAAGGCGGAGAGCTTTACGCGCACTACGGTAAGGGGACGTTCGTCTACACCTCCTACGCCTGGTTCCGACAACTTCCCGCGGGCGTGCCGGGTGCGTACAAGATGTTTGTCAATCTCGTTTCCGCGAAGTAACGAACCTTCTGAAGAGTCATTCGTTCCAATGAGTCAATGAGCAGCGAAAGCAAACTGAACTGGCCGTGGCTCTACGCCGCGGTGCTGGCGGAGCTGGCGCTGCTCATCCTCATCTTCTACGCCTTCACGAAAGCGTTCGCATGAGGACGCTCGATTGGATCGTCCTCATCGGAACGATGACGGTCATCGTCGCCTACGGCGTCTGGAAAGGGCGGCACAAGAAGGATCTCGACGGCTATCTGCGCGCCGGACGCCAGCTCAAATGGCCGACGATCGCGCTCTCGATCATGGCCACGCAGGCCAGCGCGATCACGTTTCTGTCGACGCCGGGCCAGGCCTACGCCGATGGCATGCGCTTCGTGCAGTTCTACCTCGGACTGCCGATCGCCATGGTGATCCTCTCCATCACCGCCGTGCCGATCTATCACCGGCTGCAGATCTTCACTGCGTACGAGTACCTCGAGACGCGATTCGGCGTCGGCACGCGCACGCTGACCTCGATTCTCTTTCTCATCCAGCGTGGCCTCTCCACCGGCATCACTGTCTACGCGCCCGCACTGATCGTCTCCGTGATCCTCGGCTGGAACATTCATCTGACAAATGTCGTCGTCGGTCTGCTGGTGGTGCTCTACACGGTCGGCGGCACGAAGGCCGTCAGCCGGACGCAGGTTCACCAACTGCTCATCGCCCTCGGCGGCATGGCTGTGGCGCTGATCATTGCCATCCATTCGCTGCCGCATGACGTCACGCTGGTCGAAGCCTTCCGCGTAGCCGGCCGGATGGGGCGCCTCAACGCCATCGATTTCAAGTTCGATCCGAAGACCCAATACAACTTCTGGTCGGGCCTCATCGGCGGCGCGTTCCTGGCGCTTTCGTACTTCGGCACCGACCAGTCGCAGGTGCAGCGCTATCTCACCGGCGCCTCGGTCACCGAAAGCCGCCTCGGACTGCTGATCAATGGCATGGTCAAAGTGCCGATGCAGTTCTTCATCCTCTTCGTCGGCGCGATGGTCTTCGTCTTCTACCAGTTCATCGCCCCGCCGCTCTTTTTCAACACCGTGCAGCGCGCCAAGGTGGCCACGAGCAAGTACGCGAAGGATTACGAACAACTCGAAGCGCGACACCGACAGCAATTCGTCGAGAAACGCGCCGATGTGCAGACGCTGCTCAAAGCGATGCGCGCGCACGACAACGCCGGGATCGAGACCGCCACCAACACGCTGCGACTCGTGCAGGCGCGCGAGACCGCCACCCGCGCCGCCGCCGCCGCGCTCATCGGCCGCACGCAGCCGGGCGCCGACAACAGCGACACCAACTACATCTTCCTGACCTTCGTGATCGACTTCCTCCCCGCCGGCGTGGTCGGCCTGGTGCTGGCGGCGATCTTCTGCGCGGCGATGTCAGCAACGTCCTCCGGCCTCAACTCGCTCGCCTCCACCACCGTCGTCGACATCTTCCGCCGCCTCGGCAAACCGCACGCGACCGACGCGGAGTGCGTGCGCCTCTCGAAACTGGCCACGATCGCCTGGGGACTCTTCGCCATCGGCTTCGCCGAGTTCGCCAACAAGCTCGGCTCGCTGATCGAAGCGGTCAACAAACTCGGCTCGCTCTTCTACGGAACGATCCTGGCCATCTTCCTCCTCGCCTTCTACACCAAGCGCGTCAGCGGCACCGCCGCCTTCTTCGGGGCGCTGATCGGCGAAGCGGCCGTCGTCTGGTGCGCCCTCTTCACCGACCTGGCCTGGCTCTGGTGGAACGTGATCGGCTGCGTCGTCGGCGTCGTCGCAGCGCTGCTGGTGCAGACGGTGGTCGCGGAGCAGAAACCTACGTCGCCAACTTCCGCAACGGCTTGATCAGCATCGCCAGGACGATCGCCCCGGCGGCGGGAAGCAGGAAGTCGAGCGTGAAGAGGCGGTACAGCGGGTAGCGGTCGGCGAAGCTGGCGATCCAACCGGCGAAAAAGTTGCCGAGCGATGTGGCCAGGAACCAGAAACCCATCATCAGTCCCACCACCTTCTTCGGCGAGATCTTCGTCACCAGGCTGAGGCCGACCGGACTGAGACAGAGCTCGCCCAGCGTGTGCACGAAGTAGAGCAGCGTGAGCCAGAGCGGGCTGACACGCGTGTGCTGCGTCTCGGCGATGCGAGCGAACGGGATGAGGATCAGAAATCCGAGCGCGGTCAACGCAAGGCCGAGCGTGAACTTTGTCGCGCTCGAAGGCTCGCGCTTGCCGAGGCGGATCCAGAACCAGGCAAAGACGGGAGCGAGCGTGATCACGAACAGCGGCTGTTCCGATTGGAACCAGCTCGATGGAAACGTCCAGCCGAAGACCGACAGGCGCGTGTGTTGATCGGCGAAGAGTGTCAGCGTCGAGCCGGCTTGTTCGAAGACGCTCCAGAAGATCAGCGCGAAGAGAAAGAGGACGCAGATCGCGCCGATGCGACGCCAGTCGGACGTCGTGAGCGGCGCGTGCGCAGCGTCGTCCGCCGCGCGTTCGCGCATCGGCGTCGACTCAGGGACGTACTTGCGCCCGAAGACGTACTGCGTCAGACCGATCAGCATCCCGAAGCCAGCCGCGGCGAAGCCGAGGTGCCAGTTGATCTTCTGGCCGAGAAACCCGCAGATGAGGGGCGCCGACATCGCACCGATATTGATGCCCATGTAGAACAGCGAGAACCCCGAGTCGCGGCGCGCGTCGTCAGCGCTGTAGAGAAAGCCGACCATCGTACTGACGTTCGGCTTCAACATCCCCGTGCCGATGACGATCAGCGCGAGTCCGAGAAAAAACGTCGGCAGCGTCGGGATGGCCATCGAGAAATGACCGAGGGTGATGAAGACCCCGCCGGCGAGCACGGAGCGGTAATGCCCGATGACGCGATCGGCAAACCATCCGCCCGGGATCGCCGACGCGTACACGCACATCGTGTAGAGACCGTAGATCGTGGCGGCGCGGCGCGTGGAGAACCCGAGGCCGCCAGCCGCCGCGGGCGCGACCATGAATAGGATGAGCAGCGCGCGCATCCCGTAGTAACTGAATCGCTCCCACATCTCCGTGAAAAAGAGGACCGACAGACCGCGTGGGTGACCGAGCCAGGCATCGCGCATAGGCGATGACGGTAGGTTTGAGCGAGCGTTGCTCGATGGTGGATGTCACGAGCGGCTGTGCATCGGAACGAGCGGCGTGTTTTTCGAAAGCACAGACAGGAGTGTCTGTGCCACATCGGTCCGAGTTTCTTGCCACAGACACACGGACCTTTCAAGAAAAGGCAGGGCCAATGTGGCACAGACACTCCTGTCTGTGCTTCGGTTTTATCTGCGTACATCTGCGTAATCTGCGGATGAAGCTTTTATCCGCAGCAGATAAAACCTAAACCTCCATCCCGGTCACTTCGCGAATCCGCGTCCGATACCGACGGCTCATGGTCAGCTTGGTCCCATCGCGCAACACTACGAAAACCCCGCCGCCGAAGCCGCGGTGCATTTCGAGGATTCGCTTCACATTCACGATCGTGCCGCGATGGATGCGCAGGAACTTGCGGGTGTCGAGGCGCTCTTCGACGTCGCCGATCGACTCGCGGACCAGATGAGCGACGCCGGCCGCGTGCAGGCGAACGTACTTACCCTCCGCCTCGATCCAGTCGATCTCCGGAACCGGCAGGAGAAAGGTTCGGTCGCGCTGCTTGACCACGAAATGGTCCAGCGGCTTTTTCTCCAGCATCCGTTCCAGCAGCCGCAGGATGCGGGCCTCGGCATCCTCGGCGGGTTCGCTCATCTGTCGCTTGGCGCGGCGCAGCGCATCGGTGAAACGGCGGCGGTCGAACGGCTTCATCACGTAGTCGATCGCTTCCACTTCGAATGCCCGCACCGCGTATTCGTCGTGGGCGGTGATGAAGACCACCATCGGCAGCCGCTCGCCGCGCAGTTTCTGCAGGACCTGAAATCCATTCGCCCCCGGCATCTCGACGTCGAGCAGAACGAGATCCGGCTTCTGCTTGCGCACCGCCACCACCGCCTCGGCGCCATTCGCGCACTCGCCGACGATTTCGATGTCGGCATCGCCGGCCAGCAGCGCGCGCACTTTCTCCCGCGCCAGCCGCTCATCGTCGACGATCAGCGTCTTGATCGTTCGCATCACGCGCTCCCGGTGTGAAAGGGGATGACCATTTCCACCACAAAGCCGCCGGCTGGCAGGTCGGCGGCCGTGAATTGCTGCGCCGCGCCGTAGAGCCGCTCCAGGCGCGCCCGCGTGTTGGCCAGGCCGATGCGCTCGCGCGGAGGATGGTCTTCGCTGCCGACGCCATCGTCCGAAACGGAGATATACAGCGATCCGGCGTCGCGCCGTGCGGCGATGGCGATCGTTCCGCCAGCCGGCCGCGAAGCGATTCCGTGATGGATGGCGTTCTCGATCAGCGGCTGCAACGCCAGCGCCGGCAGGCGCGCGTCACCGGCATCGCTGCCGACATCAACGCGCACGGTGAGCCGGTCTTCGAAACGGATCTTCTCGATCTCCAGGTATCTTCGAATGAACTCCAGCTCCTCGGAAAGCGTCACTTCCTGCTCGAGCTCGCGATCGAGCGTCAGCCGGAGAAACTCGCTGAGCCGCGCCAGCATCGTGTCGGCCATTTCGACATCCGAGTACATGAGCGACGAGATCGAGTTGAGCGTGTTGAAGAGAAAGTGCGGCTTCAGTTGCATCCGTAGCGCCTGCAGCTGCGCGCGCGACAGCTCGGCCGCCAGTTGCGCGCCGCGCAGCTCGCGGTCGCGATACTTCACGTAGTAATCGAAGGCGAAGTACGCGAAGAGGATCATCCAGTACGTCGGAAGGCTGGACTGGAAGTTGACGACGAACGAGTAGCGCACGCCCGACCAGAACGCGCCCACCTCGCGAAGCTGGAGCAGCGTCAGGATGGCCTCGCCGATCACGATCTGAATCGCCGTCAACACCGCGCTGGCGATTGCGTGTGCCACGAACGAAATGCTCCAGCGCCCGCTCTCGAATCGGAACCGCCGGGCCATGGCCACCACCAGCGGCGTGGTCACCGCCCAGAGGTAGTAGTAGGTGAGATTGATGCCGATGGCCTGGCTCCAGCGCAGCGGCGGCGTGATGGCCGGATTCCAATACGCCTGCATGGCGAAGTAGAAACCGGTGACGGTGCCGGCGATGAAGACGAAGAACGCGATCCGGGCGCGGCTCACGAAACGATCATAGTCCTGGGAGAAGCGGCCGTTCGGCCACCAAGCGGGCAAGATGCCCGCGCTCCCAGGACGCACGACCGCTCGTTCCGAAATTCGACCGCTCGTGACATTGAACCGGTCGAAAAACTTCGAGAATGGTTGACTGGAAGGAGAAATCGATGCGTTTCACAACAGCTCTCGCAGTTCTTCTCATGACCGCGCTCTCCGCCGGCGCGACGACCATCGACGACGTTCGCAGATCCGAGATTGCCTTCGCCAAGGCGTTCGCCGATCACGATCAGGCGGCGTTCTTCCGCTTCGTTCTCGACGACGCCACCTTCCTGGCGCCGCGGCGCACGATGGCCGGCAAACAGGCCATCATCGAACGCTGGACGCGCTACTTCGCCTCTCCGGAGGCCCCGTTCAGCTGGGGGCCGGACCGCGTGGCCATCAACGCCGCCGGCACGATCGCCGAAACCGCCGGTCCGGTCTTCGACGCCGATGGGCGGCACATCGGCAACTTCAACTCGGTCTGGGTCAAACAACCGGACGGAGCATGGAAGGTGCTCTTCGACGGCCCCGGCTCGCCCGCCGCCGTCGTCGCCGCCGATGCCACGCCGGTCGAAGAAGGAGATATCGCCGCCGATGACGGCGCGAAGCTGCACTACAAGAAGGCGGGCAACGGGACGATCACCGTCATCGTCCCGCTCAGTTTCATCGTCTACGACGACTTCAAACAACTGGCCGACATCGCCACCGTCATCACCTACGACATGCGCGGCCGCGGACGCTCCTCGCCGCTGGCAGCGCTCGATTCGGTGACGATCCAGCAGGATGTGAGCGATCTCGAAACCGTCCGCGCCCACTTCAAAGCCGACACCTTCGTGCCCATCGGTTTCTCCTACCTCGGCCTGATGGTTGCGATGTACACCATCGATCATCCCGATCACGTCTCGCGGCTGGTCCAGCTCGGACCCGTGCAGCGCAACGCCGCTACGAAGTTTCCGAAGCGGCTGACGAACAGCATGGATGACGTGGCAGCCCCCGCGGAGGATACGAAGAAATGGCGGGAGATGAAGGCGAGCGGCGCGCGCGGGAAAGAATTCTGCGAATCCGACGCAAAAGTCTTCCGCTACGTCCTGATCGGAAATCGTGCGCACGCGTCACGCATCCAGTCGCACTGCGATCTTCCCAACGAATGGCCGGAAAACACGGATCGCCATTTCCAGCATCTCTTCACGTCGATCAACGCCGTCAACATCACGCCCGCCGATCTGGCGAAGATCGCCATGCCGGCGCTGGTCATCCACGGCACCAAAGACCGCAACGCCCCCTACGGCAGCGGACGCGAATGGGCGATGTCGCTCCCCGACGCGCGGCTCGTGACGGTCGAAGGTGCGGCGCACGTCTCTTGGGCCGACGATCCCATCATCGTCTTCGGATCGATTCGCGAGTTTCTACGCGGAAACTGGCCGATGACGGCGGAGAAGGTAACCGTGCTCGATCCACAACCATGAGGACACGAACATGCGGAAGCCCCTCATCGCCCTTGTCTGCGTAGCCGCGCTCACCTCCTGCGCCCCTTCCAAAGAATCCGCCGACATCGTCGTCGGCGAGTATGGCTCGCTCACCGGGTCCGAGGCAACGTTCGGCCAGTCGACGCACAACGGCATCGCGCTCGCCGTCGAGGAGATCAATGCGGCCGGCGGCATCGGCGGGCGAAAGATCCGCGTCATCACCGAGGACGATCAGTCGAAGGCGGAGGAAGCGGCGAACGCCGTCACCAAACTGATCTCCAGCAACGACGTCAGCGCCATCCTCGGCGAAGTGGCGTCGTCGAACTCGCTGGCCGCGGCGCCGATCTGCCAGCAGAACAAAGTGCCGATGATCACGCCGTCGTCAACCTATCCCGAGGTCACGAAGAAAGGCGACTACATCTTCCGGCTCTGTTTCATCGACACCTACCAAGGTCCGGTTCTCGCGCGATTCCTCATCAACGACCTCGGCGTGAAACGCGCGGCGCTCTTCACCGACATCCGCAGCGATTACTCGACTGGCCTCGGCGCCGCGTTCGAGCAGGTCTTCACATCCCTCGGCGGAACGATCGTCGGCCGGCAAAGCTATTCGAAGGGCGACAGCGACTACCGATCGCAGCTCACGGCGTTCAAAGCGGCCAATCCGGAAGTGATTCTCATCCCCGGCTATTACAACGACGTGGCGCCGATCGCCGTGCAAGCCCGCGACCTCGGCATCACCGTTCCGCTCGTCGGCGGCGACGGCTGGGAATCGCCGAAGCTCCTCGAAATCGGCGGCAAGGCGCTCGAAGGCTGCATGTACTCGAATCACTACCACGCCGACGATCCCGCTCCCGCCGTTCGCGGCTTCGTGACGAAATATCAGGCGCGATTCGGCGTCCGCCCCGATTCGCTCGCCGCTCTCGGCTACGACGCCACCCGCGTCCTCGCCGACGCCATGCGCCGCGCCGGCCCGCACTTCACCCGCGCAAGTCTGCGCGACGCCATCGCCGCGACGACGAAGTTCCCCGTCGTCACCGGCGTCATCACCTTCGACGCGAACCGCAACCCCATCGGCAAGCGCGTGGTGATCGACGAGATCCGGAACGGGAAGCTGGCGCTGAAGAAGACGATCGAGCCGTGATTGGGTTGCCGAGTTGCCCGGTTGCCGGGTTGCCCGCATCGATTCGGCAACTTGGCAACCTGGCAACTCGGCAACCATTACGATGTCCCCATGGACCACGACCTCTCCTTCCTCACCTTCGATCCCGACTTCTCCTCGCCGAAAGTGATCGGCGTTTACGACGAAGTCGCGCTCTGGTCGGCGATGTTCGGCCTGCTGCTGCTCGAAGAAGTTCCGCTGACGAATGTGACGAACGTGCTCGACGTCGGCTGCGGCACCGGCTTTCCCTTGATCGAACTGGCCGAGAGGCTTGGAAGCCGCGCTCACGTTCACGGCATCGATCCGTGGTCCGGCGGTTTGAAGCGCGCGGCAGAAAAAATCGCCGGCCGCGGCACTCCGAACGTGACGCTGCACGAAAGAAGCGCCACCGCGATGCCGTTCGACGACGCCACCTTCGATCTCATCGTCTCCAACCTCGGCGTAAACAACTTCGACGACCGCGCCGCCGCCATCCGCGAATGCCGCCGCGTGGCGAAGAACGGCGCCACGCTCGCTCTGACCACCAACCTGCAGGGACACATGAAGGAGTTCTACGCAGTCTTCGAAGAGGTTCTGCGTGGCGATGACGAGGCAATCGCCCGTTTGCACGATCACATCGAACATCGCGCCACCGTCGCTGGCGTTCGCGAACTGCTGGAGACCGGCGGCTTCACCGTCACCCGCGTCATCGAACGCGAAGGGGTGATGCGTTTCGCAGACGGGACGGCTCTGCTCAATCACTACTTCATCAAGCTCGGATTCCTAGACGCGTGGAAGAACGTTGTCGCCGGAAATGAGCGCGACGTCTTCGCGCGCCTGCTCGATGCTCTCAACGAAAAAGGCGAGCTGCGGCTGACGATCCCAATGGCGTACATCGAGGCCACGGCAACCTAGACGCATCCGGCCCGCCCGCCGTATCCAAACACATGTCCGAGTACTGCGACGCGCGCGAGCTCGATGAGCTCCGGGCGAAGCTTCTATGGCGCGGCCCCACACCCACCACCGGCCGCTTCCTCACCGTCTTCATGGATCACAACAACAAGTGCAATCTGCGTTGCCAGATGTGCGGCTTCAGCGATCCGCGCGTGGCCGGGCTCCCGCAATACGATCTACCGCGCTGGGCCTACGACCGCATTGCCGCCGAGCTTTTTCCGCGCGCGAATTACGTCTGCCTCTCGCTCATGACCGAGCCGTTCATGACGCGTGATTTTCCCGATCGCCTCGCCGCCGTCCGCGAGCACGGCGTTCCCTTCAGCGATCTCATCACCAACGGCACGCTGCTCACCGAGGAGGCGATCGAGAAGGTGCTCGACGCGGAGATCTCGCGGCTGATCGTCTCGATCGACGGCGGCACAAAGGAGATCTTCGAGTCCGTCCGCCTCGGCGCGAACTTCGAACGGGTCATCGGCAACTTCACGCGGTTGCGCACGCGGCGGCACCAACGAGGAGCCACTCATCCCCGGCTGCGCGTCAATCACGTCCTCTCCGAGCTCAACATCGATCACTTCGACGCCTTCCTCGACCTGATGGAATCGCTGGAAGTGGAAGAGGTGGCCGTGCGCACCGTCTCGCGCATGAGCAATGCCCCGATCCAGGAAAGTCAGGATCCCGTTTTCTGGGACAAGGTCCGCGCGGTCCGCGTGAAGGTGGCCGCGTTCTACCAACGGACCGGCATCGTCGATCCGGCCTTTCTTCGCGACCGCCCCACCACCATCGATCTCTTCACCGACGCCGGCGAGAAGCTGATCTGCCGTACGCCGTGGACGACGATCGCCGTCCACCCGAACGGCGACGTTTACCCGTGCATGGCCTGGTCACGCCCGCCCATCGGCAACCTCACACGCCAGACGTTCGACGAGATCTGGAACAGCGCGGCGCTGAACGCCCTGCGCGACGAATTCGAACGCGTGCAACCCGGCCTGGACTGTCTCAACTGCACGATTCGACGTGCACCCTCCGACACCAATGACGATTTCTTCTACCGCAAGCTGGCGGCGCCGGCGATCGCGTGACTCTTCACTTATCGATCATCCCCGCCTTCACCGCCCGATCGAATACCCAGCGCGGCCCTTCCTTCACCATTCGGATGAGGAAGAGACCGTTCTGGCCTTCGAAGATCTCCGCCTCGAGTTGAAGGATGGCGCTGTCGCCGCGAAGCTCGCCGCCGGTGATCTTGCCCGGCTTCTTCGGGAGCCAGAAGCCGAGGGTTTGGATGGCGTCGTCGAGGTTTTCCTTGGGGGTTCGGTACGACTCGTTGAATGACTCGAGATTCTTCGCTGTGACGTTCTTGCTGATCCCGTCCCAGCTCTTGTTCGCGATCGCGGTCTGCAGTGCCTTGAGCGCCTTCGCCGGCTCGCCGCCGTCCGCGGGGAGTTTTGTTCCCGCCACCGGATGCGTGACCTCGGTCGAGAACGTCAGATCGATCGTGTACGCGTCGCCGTCCATCGTCTTCAGCGGCTTCGGTGAAAAGACGTGGCCCGCCACCTTCGCCGGCGTGTTCGTCTTCATCTCCGCCTTCATCCGGCTGCCGGTCATCTCCACGTACTGCGTCATCGTCTCCGAGTACGTGGCGTTCATGCTCACGTCGTTGTCGGGGCGGACCCACAGCAGCACGTAGTTGTGATCGCGCAGCGCCTTCTGGTTGATCACGTTCGCGTGCGGATCGAGCTCCGCCGCCGCGGCGACGACGTCGATTGGCTCCTCGGAGAGGACCACTTCGATGACCATCATCCGCGCATCGCGCTGATCACGGGTTTCATACGCGGCCGCATATTTCGGCCGGATCGGCGGACGCTTGCCGGCCGTGAATTCACCCGAGGCCTCGCCGGCCAGGGCTGGGAGCGCGCATGCGGCGACGGCGGCGAACAACACGCAGAATTTCTTCATGCGCGGACCGTATGTCTGCCGGCGGGCGAGGTCAAGAGCACCGATTACAATCGCGCACAGCTCATGACCCTCTTTCTCGGCTTGCTTTTCGGATCGATCGGCACTGTCTACATGATCTACGGCAAGCGCGTGGCCAGCCCGCTGCACATCATCATCGGCGCGATTCTCATCGTCTATCCATACCTCTTCTCAAACGCGCTGCTGGTCTTCCTCGCCGGCGTGATCCTCACCGCCATTCCCTACGCGCATCACCGCGGACTGATCTGAGATGAGCGAATCAATCCCACTGAACTGCCCCTACTGCGGCGAAGAAGTCGATCTCGACATCGACGACTCCGGCGGCAGCCGGCAGTCCTACGTGCAGGATTGCCCGGTGTGCTGCCAGCCATGGCAAGTTGAAGTGACGCGCGATCGCGACGGGGATTGGGGGGCGACGTTGCGGACGGGGGATGAGTAGTCGTTAGTCCGGATTCGTGGCCCACACCGACAGCTCGGTGATGAACCCGCGGTCATCCATCTCCAGCATCGATAGCGCGGCGTGCGCGATCTCCGTGGCGCGCAGTTTCCGGTCGCTCGGCGGACGATCGCTGCGAAAAAAGTCCGTCTGCACTTCGCTCGGATTGATCTGCATCACCCGGATGTCGTGCTTGCGAAGCTCGGCGCGCCAGCACTCGGTCATGCCCGACACCGCAAACTTGCTGGCCGCGTAGGCCGTGCCGCCTGCGAATCCGCGTACGCCGGCCGAGGAGGAGATGTTGATGATGTTGCCGCGCTTCTGGTTGATGAAATGGCGTGCCGACTCCCGCGCCACCACCATCGCCCCGAAAACGTTGGTGGCGAAGAGGCGTTGCATTTCGGCGAGATCGGTATCCACGAGCGGCGCGAACGAGCCGAAGCCGGCGTTGTTGATCAAGACGTTGTAATCAGGCAGGTGTTCGATCGTCTTTCCGATCAGTGCAACGACGTCGGATTCGATGCTCACATCCGCGCGGATCCCATGCGCGCCGATTCTCTTCGCCGCCTCGGCTACTTTCGCTTCATCGCGGCCGCAGATGACGACTTCGCCGCCCTTGTCTTTCAGTTGCCGGGCGATTTCGAATCCGATTCCTGAACTGCCACCAGTGACCAGCGCGCGAACGTCGGAGAGTTTCATGCGCGGATTCTACTTCCCGCATCCGCGCGCGGCATCCGCGGCGACACGCGCGCCCGGAAAAAGCGCATGCGCGGCGCGGGCGTTTTCGCAGCGCGCGCGGCCGCCCATTCGTGCGAGCCGCAGCCGCAGGCGGAAGTTTCCGGGATCGATCTGCGCCGCGCGCACGAGCGAGGCGCGGTCGCTGTGCGTTGCGTAGATGTCCATGGCGATGAGCTGCGAGGTACTGCGCACGACGCCGTAGATCGACAACGCCACGACGGCGACGGCCGCGAATCCCCATCCCGGCCTAGGCGTAGTTTCCTCGGGGATCCACAACGCGCCGAGCGCCGTCCAGACCAGGAACGCCGGAACGGCGAGGAGCAGCACGGCATCGAATGCCCCCGCAATCGCCGCACCGGCGACGACTCCGAGTAACGCGGTCGCGGCCAGCGCCTCCTGAACGTCGATCGCCCGTTTGAGCTGGCGCAGACTGGTGATGGCGAGCCGAAAGAAAACCAGCGCCAGAAGAACGAACGCTGCGATGCCGCGCTCGGAGATGCAGGCGATCCAGTCGCTGCTCGGCCAGGGATTCGACGTCATCCCCGCATTCGTCTGATCGAGCGAGGGATCGTTCGCCGGAACCCGCGACGGATAGACCACCGGCCAGTTGCCCGGCCCGACGCCGAAGAGGGGATGCCAAATCGCCATCAACAGCGAGCGTCCGTATTGCACCAGCCGCCCGCGCCCGCTCCCTTCCGAGTACTCCGCCATCCGCTGCACCGACTCGAGATAGGGATTCTTGCCGTGCCAGTGGAGCGCGTTCGGAAGTACCAGCGACAGCGCGATGACGATGCCGGCGAGAAGAGCGATGCCGCCCATTCGTTTCCATGTCGCCCGATCGCGTCGCAACGGCTCCGAGAAAAGCATGGCCACGAAAACGACCAGCATCACCGCGATGAACGCCAGCCAGGCCGCGCGCGATCGCGTCAGGACAAGCGAGGCCATGACCAGCGCAGTCCCGATCGCCCATCGCAGATACGCGGCACGACGATGCGCGTGCAACGCCGCGAGCAGAAGAAACGGAAATCCAAACGCGGCCACATGGGCGATGAAGTTGCGATTGCCGAGAGTCCCACCCGGTGCGCGATTCTCGGAGAAGAAATCGATGTCGAGCCCATACGTCTGCAGCAGCGACGTCACCGCGGCAGCGACGACCGCCAGCGCCAGCGCGTGAAGGAGCGGCCGCGCCAAGCCGGCATCGCGCAGTGCCCGTGCGCACCAGAAAAGAGTGATGCTCGACGCGCTCACCGCCAGCGCGCGCATGGCCAGCCAGCGATTCGTGGCCATCAATGCCGAGAGCGCGCCGAGCGCCAGGTACGCGGCGAGGAGCAGATCGAGGCGCGTCACGCTCATCCGCGACAGCGCGCGAATCATGAGCAGCCCCGCCAGCGCCGCGGTCAGATGCAGCACCAGCTCCTTCGGAACGAAAAAACGATCGAGCTCGAAGACGTGAAGCGTCGTCACCACCAGAACGACGGCGACAGCGCCGGCCTGGATGATGCGGAGCGCGATTCGATTCGGCATCAGCCGCCATGAAATCACAGGAACCAATTCCCACGCTTCCACGTCCCACCACAAACCGATCCCGACTGGAGGCAACGTATGACCCGGAAGCTCCTCCCTGCGTGCATCATCCTCGTCCTGCTCGCCGCTCACGCCAACGCCGGCGATCTCGTTCGCGGCGTTCGCTACAAACTCTCGGCGGGCGATCTCGCCAGCGGCATCGCCGCGATCGAGGATTACAAGAAAGCGACGGGCGTCGACGCGGAATACCTCGACGCCATCGGCTGGCTCGCGCGCGGCGCGGAGATGCAGCACCGAAACGAGATCGCAAAGGAGTACGTGGCCGAGCTTCATCGCGAGATTCCGGTCGAGAAGACGGAGCTGCTCACGCCCTACGGCGCGGCGATCGAAGTGGAAGCGCGACTGATCGCGGCGCAAACCGGCCGCGGCGCGGCCATCCGTTACCTGGAGGGCGAGCTCGCGCACGCCAGCGCGCCATCTCTGCGCTCGCGGATCAACAAGAACATTAATCTGTTGTCGCTGGAAGGTCAGCCCGCTCCTCCGCTCGACTTGTCAAACGTCATCGGCGCTCCAGCGAAGTCTCTAGCCTCGCTCCGCGGCAAACCGATCCTGCTCTTCTTCTTCGCCCAGTGGTGCGGCGACTGCAAGGCGCAGGCGCCGTCGCTGACTCGCGTGTGGCAGAAGTACAAGTCGAGCGGACTGGCGCTGATCACCGCAACACGCTTGTACGGGACACTGGACGAGAAACCCGCCACGCCCGCGGACGAAACCGCGCAAATCGAGAAGGTCTGGAAGGATTTGTACGCGGGACTAGACGGCGTCCCGGCCGTGATCGACACCGAAGCGATGATCCGCTATGGCGTCTCCGCCACACCGACGTTCGTCCTCGTCGACCGCAAGGGCATCGTACGTTTGTACACGCCGACGCGTCTCTCCGAGGCCGAGCTTTCGCGAAGGATCGACGAGGTGCTGGCCGAAGCGCCGTAGAATCAGCGGATGGATGAACGCATTCGCGGCGCCGGCGGCACACGCGGTGGTATCGGCCTCTTTCTCATCGGCCTCGGCATGGCCGTCGCCGGCGGCTGGCTGCTCACCAACCAGGTCACCGTCACCTCCGGCTTCTGGCAATGGGGCGGCCACAACGCCTTCGGCCTGTCGCTGATCCCGCTGATCATCGGAATCGGCCTGCTCTTCTTCAACGGGCGCTCGATCGCCGGATGGCTGCTCACCTTCTGCGGCGCCGTCATCATCCTGGCCGGCATCATCACGAATCTCCAGATCTACTTCCAGCCGACGTCGCTGTTCAACACACTGATGATGCTGGCGCTCCTGGCCGGCGGTATCGGGCTGGTGGCGAAGTCGCTACGGGCGCGATGAGGCGGAGAGATATCCGATCCGTTTCCGTGGCTGCTCGGGTGGGGCAATCAGGCTGCGAATCGCGTCGAAGACAACCTGAAATTTCCCGTCGTATCGCTCCTCCAATTCATCAATTCGTTGCGCGAGCTCGACGTGCTCAGTAACCACGCGGCGAAGGTAGACGAATGCACGCATGATCTCCACGTTGACCGCGACGGCACGCTTGCTGCGCAGCACGCTGGAGAGCATCGCCACGCCGTGCTCCGTGAAGGCGTATGGCGCACTGCGCCGGCCACCCCACAAACTTGAGATCTCAATTTGAGATCTCAAGTTTGCGAACTCGCGCTTGGAAAGCCGGAACATGAAGTCGCGCGGAAACCGGGATGCGTTTCGCGTTACAGCCTGAATCAATATCCTCGTCGGGACTGCATAGAGCTCGGCGAGGTGTTCATCGAGGATGACTTTCTGACCTCGGATCAGAAAGATGCTCTGACGAATCCGATCAGCAATTGCTTTGGTTTTTGCGGCCATCTGCAAGTTCCTTTCATCCCGAGGCTCCCTCGGATTTTTCAGGAACGCAAATCTTCTACGAGGAGTGGAGAGGCTTACTCCATCTCCCCTCGCGCCACGAGCGCGGTGGCGGCGAGATTGCCGGTCACGTTGAGCACGGTGGAGAACGTGTCAGGGATGGCGTCGACGGCGATCAGAAGCCCGATGCCTTCCACCGGTAGACCGATGGCGATGAAGAGCGGCGCGAGCATGATGAATGCACCTCGCGGAATCCCGGGCACGCCGAAGGCCAGGAAGATGGACGCGAACGCGATCGTGGCCAGGCTGCCGACGGGCAACGGAACACCGTAGAACCAGCCGACGAAGAGCGCGCCGACGGTCCATGACAGCGGCGCCGCGATCTTGAACGTCGAGACCGCGAGCGGAAGAACGAATCCTGTCGTTCTCGTCGACAACCCGAGCCCGCGTTCGGCGCTTTCGACCAGCGCCGGCAACGAAGCGATCGAGGAACTTGAACTGAAGGCGATGAGCTGCGCCGGCAACGCCGCTCTCGCGAAGCGAACCATCGGGATCTTCGCGAACACTGCGACGACCGGATAGAGCAACGCGGTAACGACCAGACATCCCACCGAGTAGGCCGCGATGTAGAAACCGATCGCTCCGGCCAGCGCTGCTCCGGCATGTACGGCAAGCGGCAGCACCAGCGCGAAAACGCCGATCGGGGCGAACATGATCACCCATCGCACCAGCAACAGCATCGCCTCGCCGAGGGCCTGAAAGAATTGCGTCAGCGTCGCGCGAGAGGCCGCGGGACTGCTGGCGATGGCCAGCCCGAGCAGGATCGTGAAGAGGATCAACGGCATCATCACTCCCGAGGCCGCCGCGGCGATCGGATTCGTCGGAAGGAGCGAGGGAAGCCATGTCGCGAATGTCTGCGCCTGCCCGCCGGCGGCGATCTGTCCCGCCGCTTCGGCGGCGCCCGGCGGCAATTGTGGCGCGCCGAGCCGTTGCGGAAGAAGGCGGAAGAGCGCCGGACCGAAGGGCATGACCACGATCGCGGTTCCAGCAAGAAGGAGCACAAAGACGAGGAGCGTTCGTCCGCCGAGGCGGCCGATCGATTTCACATCGGAGGCCGAGGCGACAGCGGTGATCAGAAGCGAGATCACCAGCGGGATCACCGTCATCCGGATGGCGTTGGCCCACAACGTGCCGACCGGCGCGATGAAGTCGGCGGCGCGAAGAAGCGCAGCGTTCCCCAACGCGCCGATGGCGATTCCGCAGGCAATCGCTACGATGAGTGCGACCAGAACGCGTGTGCTTTCTTTCATGTCATCGGCTACATCATCAGGTCGCCACCGTTGATGTCGAACGATGCTCCCGTGATGTAGCCAGCCTCCTCGGATGCGGCAAAGCAGATCAGATCAGCGACTTCGAGTGCCGTCCCGAGGCGCGGCACGGGGTAGCTGGCAGCAAGGCGGGTGAGCAACTCGTCCGTCGCGTTCTCACGCGTCAATTCGGTGTCGATCATGCCGGGACAGACGGCGTTGACCGTGATCCCGAACGTTCCCAGCTCTTTCGCCGCCGCGCGCGTCAGTCCGAGGAGCCCGGCCTTCGACGCGGTGTAATGCGCGCCGCCGAGCGTGCTGACCATACGCCCTGCAGACGATGACACATTGATGATCCGGCCGTAGTGCTGCGCCTTCATCGCCGGCAGCGCCGCTTTGGTCAGCAGAAACGGCGCGGTGAGATTCACCTCGAGTGCTTGTCGAAACTCCTCGGCCGACAGATCGGGAAAGCGCGTCGAACGCGCGAACGCCGCGTTGTTGACGAGGATGTCGATGCGTCCGAATCGCTCGAGCGTCAGCCGGACGATCTCCTCGGGAACACCGGCTTCGGCGATATCGCCAGGCACGGCCAGCACATCATCCCCAATCGATTTCGCCAACCTCTCCGCCCGCTCGCGATCGCGAACGTTGACGGCTACTGACGCTCCGCGCTCGCGCAGCCGCTCGGCCGCGGCACGCCCAAGCCCGCGCGCAGCGCCAGTGACGATGGCTACTCGTCCGGTGAAGTCGGTCATTTGAGGAGGCGCAGTGTATGACGGAGCCGGCGAGGTTAGTCGAGCACGACACAAACGACGTCTTTGGCGGAATGCGGATCCGGCACAAGGTGTGCGATTGCGCGATCGAGCGTCGCGATGCGCCCGCCATGGCGAAGCGCCACAGCCAGCAGATGCGCATCGGTGATCTGCCGGTGACCGTGTAGCTTCTTCTCATCGATAAAATCGCTAGCAGCAATTGAAATGTCGTCCTGCCAGAAGACGTGATCTGGAAGTCCAACGATTCTTCGCAGAAGGACGATGGCTTCTCGTGGGGAGCGCGCCTCCGTGAGGAGATGCGCATTCGACGACACTCTCACGAACCCGCTCTGGGTCAGCGGACAGGTTGCCCATCCTGATTTGCGATTCCGATCGAACCACCGCAGAGCCGTTTCATGGTGAACGTGGTTTGGCCAAGCGAGCGCGATCAGCACATTGATATCTAAGAGGGAAATCACTGTTACTCCTCAGCCAACGCATCCTTGACCATTTCCAACGTGATGGGGGCGGCATCAGGAGGGACATCGAATACCGGAAAGCCCGCGCGCGTCTTCGCCTGACTTCGGGGTGCGAGACCGCGGCGGGCCAGATCGGAGAGAGCCTTCCCTATGTTCTTGCCTTCCGCGACAGCGACACTTCGCGCGGCCTGCAGGACGTCATCATCGATCTCAAGGGTGGTTCGCATCGCAACATCATCGCATCACGATGCGTCCGCGTCAAAATGACCCTGAAACCGGGTAGTGTCTCAGTTTGAAAGTAGCCGCAGGCGGCGGAGCACGGCTGGGGTGAAATCCGCGAGCAGATCAGCGGGCGCGCAGTCCAGCGCCATCGCCAGCTTGAGGATGACCGTCAGCGTGGGCACGTTCTCCCCGCGCTCGATGAAGCCGAGATAGTCTGCCGCCATGTCCGCGCGTTCCGCTAACGCTTCCTGACTCAGGCCGCGCCCCTTCCGCATGATGCGCAGGGCATCGCCGAATCGCTGTCCCTCCGGGCTCCGTATCGTTCTTCGCGGCATGACTTGAACACTAGCCATGGCTCGGAGTAGACTCCATCCAGCCATGGCTAGGAACCTTCAGGAACAGCAACAGAGCATTCAGACTCTTTTTCTCCGGCCTGCCGAGTCGTACCGCCTGAGTGAGGGGGCGCGGCTTCTTGGAATCTCTCCGGCCACGCTGAGACGTGAAGCCGAGGACGACAGGCGAGACGAGTACCGATCCGGCGGCAAGTGGTGCTTTCGCTGGCGACAGCTTGCGTGCATCGCCTTGCGCCGATGGAGCATCGCGGAGGTGCAAGATGCCCTCGGGAGCGACGCCGGAGCCGTTCTGCCGCCGTTGCTTGCCCTCCGCACCGTCACCGTCAGGCTGCCCGCTTTCATCGTCTGCACACTGGAGACGGTCGCCAGCGGGAACGGAACGACCGTTGACGCCTGCCTGCATCAGGAGTTGATGGAACTCGCGGGAGTGTGGGCTGAGGAGATGGAGACGACTCACCCCGGCTTCCGTCGCGCGTACCTGTTCCCCGGTCGGGAGTAAACTCCACGCATGGCGACAGGACGACCGAAGCGACCGCGCGACCCGAATCAACTGGCGAAGCTGGTTGCCGATCTATCGATCGGAGACGTGAGCGAAGCGCCACCGCCGACGATCTCAGCACGCCGCTATGGCGGCTTGAGGGGCGGACCTGCGCGCGCCGCTAGCCTCACTCCTGAGCAGCGACGGGAAATCGCCGCCACGGCCGCGCGTGCGCGGTGGAAGAAGTAAGACTACGAGATCGCCCCGAAGGGTGCGGCGAAGCGCTGGAAAGAGTAGCTACCATCCAACGCGATTACGTCCTCACCTGAACGCGCGTCACAGGCCGAAGCGGCTGAAGCAGCTTGTACTCAGCCAACACGAGGTCATACAGCTTGCGCACCTTGGGTGCCTTAATGCTGACCACGAGCGCAAAGCGAATCGGGCGATCGGATGGTGATTTGCCACCCGCGCGGCGGGCGTTGTGGTGCAGCTCGAAGTACGGACGACGCATGAGTGAGGCCAGCATCCTCGCCTTCTGACGCACGACGGGTTCCCACTTATGAGCGTCAATCCTGAGCGTCAATTCATCGTCGAAACGCTGCTCCCGCCTGAAAAAGCTACGCGTCTTTCGTTTTCGACTCCCTTTAGGGTCAACGTACGCGTCATCCTTGCAGAACAGAACATCGATGCCGCTCCGGGTATAGTGGAGAGGGTCCTGTGGATCGGTATCGGAAGCGAAACATACCGTTGCAGTTATCTCAACTCTTACGTTCGGAATTGACGATGGCAGGGGGATCGGTGCCCTCTGATACTGCGCTGGCGCGATTTCACCCTGATAGAGTACGTGAACCGCGCCATCCTCGCAGGTTATCATGTCGTTGGGGTCAGCGAGGAATCGTCCCCAGCCGCTCTCAGACGGGTGGTGGCCGAGATCTTCAGCGTGATGGATCAGCAACGCGCGGATTGCGAGCGCGTTTATCTGATCTTTTCCGAGTAACGCGCGCACGCCGATTCCTGATCGGAGCGCATAAGGCGCTGCGAAGCTGGTACCAAAGACGCCCACAAGCGACGGGTCGGTCTCCTCAGAAAGAACCAAGAACGGGCGTTGGATCGTTCCCCCGAAACTCAATCCGTCAGGTTTGAAAACGCCAGGGCTTCGGCCCGGTCCCATCGAGCTCCAAAGTGCGCGCTTCCACGATCCGTCCGGTGAATCGCAAGCGCCAACAGCGATGGCATTCACGCAGTCGGCGGGTACCTGAATCTTGTGCAATCCTAGTAGTCGATCGCCCTCACCAGTGTTTCCAGCCGCGATGGTCACGATGGTGTTCCCAGTCGATAGTCTTTCGTCCAGAACGGCGGTCCAAGGATGGATATCACCGTCGTCGAACGGATACTCAGGCCCAACGCTTATGTTCGCAAAATCGAACTTGCCATCTCTCAGCGTGTCGTCTATATGCCTCAACATGTCATACAAATACACAGGGTCACGCCCCGAGTTAGCATCCACGACGCGATAGTGGGTCACCTTGGCGAATGGAAGCGGCGCTTCCTCGCCGGGCGTCAGAGGGCCAAAAAGCAATGCCGATGTAACTGCCAAACCGTGCTCTTGGCACTCCGCCACTACTGCTCCGATACCGTTTGGTTCGATGGAATCTACATAAGGAGCAAGCGCTGGGATATCGGGCATACCGGCGTCGAATACCGCAACCCGTATCGAAGGATCAACAGGCGCAGCCGTCGGGATGCGAACAGATGTCTTACCAGTTCCGAAAACCCGCGTGATGGTTGGCAACATCGCGCGTAGCGTCGGCATGTTACGGATGACTCGCAGAAAACTGAACTCCCCTAGCGCGCGTATTTGCGTACTGCCCGCGCGCACGGGCAAGAATTGCAATCCCTTAACGAGAAAACTCTTGTCAAAGAGCACAGTTGCGCCCACCGTGCGCGCGTATTCCTCTAAGGCGTCCGAAATCCAACGGCCAGGCCTGTGAAGAACAATCTCGTACACGTCGCCGGACGTTTCTGTATTGATCTGCAAACGGTCCGCGGAGGTGAATGCTGATATGTCTTCGATCTCGCGCAGCTCCAACCCCTCGGGAGACTCTTCAGACCACGAGCTGAGTAACGTGGGTAGTAGGGTAAAGTCCTCTCGCTTGCCAGCGACAAAAATCTGTGTCGAGAGTTGCAGCTCACCTTCTGTCTTATTCTTGCGGACTTCGCGACGCGGTACGAAGGTCACCGGACGACTGCCGACTGCCTTGAGGTTGGCTTTCCTCAGAAAATCATCCGGGAAGTAGCTCTTTGCGAGGTATGCCGGGTGAAGCCTTAGTGCCGCTACCGCTTGGTCGTTCGGGCATGCGGCCTTTGGTATTTCGTCCAACCGTGTTGCGACTGTTTTGAGTTGAGCGCTTACAGTCTGCACGGCTTCGGCGAAAGGGTAAGGATGCGCCTTCTTAGGAACGCGACCCGGCCCCGCTACTGTTTTGATCATGCTTTCGCCGCGCCCGAGTAGAAAGTTTCGCTGATCGGCCATGACCTTATGCCTCCGTCGTTTTTTGCGACTTGCGCCTTCGCAGGGTGTCCCGACTGACACCGGTTATCCTGTGTACCTCATGCTGAGAGAGTCCTAACGAGACTAGATCCTCAGCCAGCTTGTGTCGATCGTGGCGGGGCATGTTCTTAGCGCGAGACAGGAGCAGTCCCGTCCAGACGGCGGACACCGGTTGCCGCGCCATCACGGATTCTCGCCGCACATCCGCAATCGAGCGCTCAATGTCACTAAATGAACTGCCTCGGAAAAGGGCAACTAGCGCAGACGTCGGTACGGCGTCAGCATCCGCGCCGAGGAAGCGCCGCGCAGCCAATTCGATCAGATTGTCGTCGGGTAGCGGGAACTCCACGATGGCTTCGAAGCGTCGCCAAATGGCCGGATCAAGCAGCGCGGCGTGATTCGTGGCAGCTATCAGCAAGCCAGACGGAGGCCAATCGTCGATCTCCTGCAATAGTACGGTGACTAGCCGTTTTAGTTCGCCGAGTTCCGTCGTGTCATCACGGCGCTTAGCGATGGCGTCAAACTCATCTAGCAAGAGGACGCAGTTGGTAGTTTTTGCGTAGTCGAGTACCTGTCGAAGGTTGTTGCCGGTGCGCCCCAGGAAGCTACTCATGACCGCCGATAAATCAAGCGTCACGAGGGGTCGCCGAAGCGTGGCAGCGATCCAGCGCGTGGCCAACGTCTTGCCAACACCGGGAGGCCCAGTAAAAAGCGCAGTCCTCGTGGGATGGAGATCAACCCGATACAGCTCAGCCTCCCGGAGGCGTTCGGAGGTGATTCGCTCGACCTTCGCACTGATGTCTGAGCGGAGAATTGGACTGATGTTCGTCGGCGGTGGCTCTTCGTACTTCGCCAGTTGAAGACGAGATTCGTTATCGACCGGCAACGCAGTCGTCTGAGATGCGGTTCGTCTGAGAACGTGGGAGACTGAGCTGCCGAGATAGCCGTTCAACTCCGTAGCCACTAACGGACTGTGCGGGCGTAGGTCGCGCGCGATACGGCGTATGAATAACTGAACGTCCTGGGAACGCGCCGAAAGCGCGAGTCTCGCAAGCTGGACTAAATATGATTCCAATTTGCCCGAGTAGCCCGCATGAGTGTCACGTCCCTCGTCATTTGCATCGTCCATGGCGGACTAGTTTAGCAAAAGAAGTTTAAACAAGTCCAACTTGCGTGCAAACTGAACCTAATGCTTGACAAACGATCACTTTGAACTTAGATTAGGGGCATGAACCGCCTGTCAATCGAACGTCGTGCCGCTCTCGTTAGCCTTCTCGTCGAAGGAAACAGTCTCCGCTCCGCGTCGCGGATCGCCGACGTGTCGATCAACACGGTGAGCAAACTGCTCGTCGATCTCGGCGGGGCGTGCTCGGCGTACCAGAATGACGCGCTGCGCGGCATCCATTCACAGCGGGTTCAGTGCGATGAGATTTGGAGCTTCGTCTACGCCAAGGCGAAGAACGTCCCCGCCGAGAAGCGCGACACCTTCGGGTATGGCGACGTTTGGACGTGGACGGGGATCGACGCGGACAGCAAACTCATGATCTCGTGGCGCGTCGGCGCACGTGATGCCGTCAACGCCTTGGCGTTCATGCAGGATCTCGCGGGCCGTCTCGCGAACCGAGTCCAGTTGACCACTGACGGACACAAGCCGTACCTGAGCGCCGTAGAGGATACGTTCGGCGCAGATATCGACTACGCCATGCTGGTGAAGCTCTACGGCCCTTCGCCCGATGGGGAAACGCGGTACAGCCCGGCGAACTGCATCGGCTGCATCCCTCAGCCGATCATGGGCAATCCTGATCCCGAACACGTCTCGACTAGCTACGTCGAGCGCCAGAATCTCACGATGCGGATGAGCATGCGCCGGTTCACGCGGTTGACGAACGGCTTCTCGAAAAAGCTGGAGAACCACATCGCCGCGATCTCGCTGCACTATATGTACTACAACTTCGGACGCATCCACAAAACGCTACGCTGCACCCCGGCGATGGCGGCGGGGATCGCCGATCACATCTGGAGCCTCGATGAAATCGCCCGACTTTCAAACTGAGACACTACCTGAAACCGAGCACGGGTCGCGTTGTTTCAACGTTCTGAAATAAGCCTTCCCGCTATTTAAAAAATGATTTTAAAAATAACGGCCCTACCGCTCCCGCGAAAACAGGTCCACCACGATCTGCGGATGGCGATGTCCCAGCTGCTCGCCCGTGTACCGCGCTTCGTACTTCATGCCGAGGCGGGCGGCGACGCGTTTGGAGGGATCGTTGTCGGGATCGATGATGGCCACCACGCGCGGGCGGCCCAATGTTTCGAGCACGTGGCGCATCGCGGCGGCGCCGGCTTCGGTGGCGTAGCCGTTGCCCCAGGCATCGCGGGCCAGGATCCAGCCGATCTCGAGGTCGCCGGTCGTGCCGAGGGGTTGGGTTCCGGAGAGTCCGACAAGGCGTCCTGTCGACTTCTCGATCACCGCGCCCATGCAGATGCCGTGTTCCGCGATCTGCCGCGCCTGGCGCGCGAACCACTCGTCGACTTCGATCTCGCTATACGGTTGGCCGCCATGCACGTACTGCGTCACCTCCGGGTGCGACATGAGGACGGTGAATGCAGCACGATCGTCCGACTGCCAGGGGCGGATGAGGAGGCGGTCGGTCTCGAGAACGAACATGGCGGCCGGGAGTCAGGGTTACTTCTTGTCCTTCTTCGGCTTCTTCGTCTCTTTCTTGCGGGCGTTGTTGCCTTTGGCCATGAGGTCCTCCTGAAGTTTTTTGTTGCAGCGGCATGGTAACGCAGCCACGCGCCATTTCTTGACGTCGGTACCCATTGAGCGGATGATTTCCTTCCACCCATTACAAGAGAGAAGGAGACATCCGCATGCCTACCCGCACGTGTATCACCACGCCCAATGCACCGCCGCCCATCGGACCGTATTGCCAGGGAAACATCGCCGGGCCGTTTGTCTTCACTGCCGAGGAGGGGCCGGACAAGCCGGACGGCACGATGCCGAAGACCATCGAGGCACAGACCGACCAGGTCATCAACAACATCGAGGCCATTCTCAAAGCCGGCTACTGCACGCTCGATGACGTCACCAAGGTCACGGTCTACATCGCCACTCTCAGCGACTTCAAAGCGATGAATGGCGTCTACGAGAAACGCTTCAAGCAGCCCTACCCCGTCCGTTCGATCATCCAGACCGCATTGCCGGCGCCGGGCGCGCTCGTGGCCATGGACGCCATCGCGCTGCGTCCGCAGGAGGTTCGGAAATGAGCTCAACGACTGCCCCTCCCTGTCCTCAGAACGCCGTCGACAATGCCTATCCGCACGTTCCGATCGACCAGATCCTCAAAGAGATCCGCCAGCAGAACACCGGTCCGCGCCACGTGGTCATCCTCGGCGCGGGCATGGCCGGCCTCGTGGCGGCGTACGAGCTGCTGAAGCTCAAGAACACGGTCGAGATCATCGAAGCCAGCGGCGGACATGGAGGCCGCGTCCACACGCATCATTTCAAGGATGGTGCGTACGCCGAGCTGGGAGCGATGCGCGTGCCGATCACGCACGACTACACCCATCACTACATTTCCGAGATGGGACTGCGCAAGAAGCTCATCACCTTCATCAACAACGTGCAGAACGGTTTCTGGGACATGCACGGCGTGGTGACGCGCCAGACCGCCGCCGGCGCCGCGAAGATTTACGACCAGTACCGGATCTCCGACTACTTCCGCAAGAACATGCCCAGCGGCGGTGCCATCTTCGGCTTCCTCATGGACAACCTCATCGATGGGCTCACCGAGGAGGAGAAGCAGATGATGTTCGACGGCGTGGCCGGCACCGGGCTGCTTCAGTATCTGAGCGGCGTCAGCCTGCGCCAGTTCATCGTCCAGAACGTCGGCGAAGAAGTGCTCGACGTCATCGGCGTCTTCACCAGTCTCGATGTCTGGTGGGACAAGGCCGTGACCATGTACCTGCGCGACGAGATGGTCGGCACCGGCAGCTGCCTGCAGACGCTCGAAGGCGGCATGAGCCAGCTGCCGGACGCACTCTACGAGAAGGTGAAGAAGCACATCACGTTCAATCGTGAAGTCAGCAAGATCAAGCTGCTCGAGAACGGCGTGGAAGTGACCACGAGAACGCCCGATCAGGAAGGGACGTCGACCACGAAGAAATACGACTACGTGCTCTGTACGATCCCCTTCTCGGTGATGCGGCGGATGGAGCTGGAGAATCTCAGCTACGCGAAGATGTCGGCGATCCGCGGGATGACCTACGCCAACGCCACGAAGGTTGCCCTCGATTGCAGGGAGCGCTTCTGGCAGGAAGGGAAACATCCGATCCTCGGCGGGTCTTCGACCTCGGATCACATCCAGCGGCAGACGTATTACCCGATGGATCATCTGCCGGTGACGAAGCCGCTGCTTCGCCAGTCGTTCCGGCCGACCGTCGAAGGGGCTCGTTTCCGCCGCCCGAGCATTCACAGCACCACGCCGCAACCGACTCCGGCGCCGTCCCTGATGAAACGTTCCGAGCCGATGCCCGGCGCGATGCTGGGCGCCTATTGCTGGGACCAGGATGCGCGGCGCCTCGGCGCGCTCTCGAACAACGAACGGGCGGAGGTGGTGATCGAGAACGTCAGCCGCTTCCATCCCCAGCTTCGCAAGTACGTGGTCGATCAGGCCTCGGTGGATTGGGAGGAGTACCGCTGGACGGCGGGCGCATTCGTGATGCTGAAGCCGGGCGAATTGGAGCGCTTTTATCCCGCGGCTATTCGTCCCGAGGGACGACTGTACTTCGCCGGCGAGCACTGCTCGACGGATCAGGGATGGATTCAGGGAGCGTTGATCGCCAGCCTTCGGGCCGTATTGCAGATCGTTAGTACGACATGATGTGAGGGTTCGAGAACGGGAGATCTGCTCATGCGCAAATCAGCGTTGCTTTGCACTTTCATGTTCGCCCTCTCAGCATCCGGCGCCGTGTATGACGTCACCTGCGGAGGCGTGGACGATACATCGGCGATTCAGACGGCCATCAACACCGCGGCGGCGGCAGGCGGCGGCATCGTGCGTCTTCCCACCGGGACCTGCGTCGCGGGCGGCACCGGCGGTTCCACGCCGACGGCGATCGGGCTCAAGAGCAACGTCATTCTGGAGGGCTTCGGCGCCGGATCCGTCCTGCGGCACAAGTCGGGAACGCAGTATCTGATCTACACGGACTCGCAGTCGAACGCCGGCGTAAGCACGAACATCCGCAACATCGCCATTCGCGATCTGACGCTCTACGGCCGCTCGGAAACCGATGGATTCAGCGAGCACAATCATCTGGTCAGTTTGAACGGCGTCTCCGATGTGCTCGTCGCGAACGTCGTTTTCAAGGCCTTCCAGGGCGACGGCCTGATCGCCATGTCCCACTCGACCTACGACGACAGTCCGACCCGGCATAACGAGCGGCTTATCGTTGACAACTCCGTCTTCGACGGCGTCAACAAAGCCAACCGCTGCGGCGTTGCCTTCGGCGACTGTACCGGGTGTACGGTCAAGAATTCGCTGTTCACGCGCACGACCACGTCGACGATGCCCGGCTCGATCGACATCGAGCCCGATTTGAGCTGGCAGATCATTCGTGACATCAAGATCATCCGCAACCGTTTCATCGACATCGGCGGCAACAGCGGAGCGGTCTCCATCGCGCTCTACCAGACCGGCGACGTGCCCCGCCAGAATTTTCTGATCTCCGAGAACGACTTCGAGACAACCAGCTTCGGCATCGTATTCGGAACAGGTGGAAACACGAGTTCGAGCCAGGACCCGCTCGCGGCGGTGGTGGAGAAAAACCGCTTCAACGTAACCACCAGACAGGCCATCCTGATCTCGGGCGTGAAAGGGGTGAGAGTGGAGGGCAACGCGTTTCTGAACACCACCCATGCCGGCCTTTACGTCGGCAGAGATCCGAGCGGCTATCTCTTTAGCGCGCATGACGTCGCTGTCCGCAACAATCTCTTTTACAAGTGCTCGACGACCGAACCGTACGCGATGGTCATTTACACCGTCGAACGCCTGGCCATCGAGAACAACACGTTCTTCGATTGCGGGACGTCATCGTCAGTGGAGACACTGGTGTTCCCCAGCGGAAGCAGTACGGATCTTCGGGTGAAGGGAAACTCGGTGGTGAATCTGACGTCGCGGTCGACGACGAAGTTCACAACCGCTGGGATCAGCTATACGTTCTCGCCTTCGACGAGCACGTATTTCGACAATCGGATTCCCGACGCCTTCGGAAACGACATACAGACCACCACCACCGCTGACGCGGGCCTGCGCGTAAGCTCGCGGCAGGCCAAACCGGCGTGCGACTCGTCCGTCTGGGGGCTGCAGTGGTACACGCAAGGAGCCTCCGGCACGAAGGACACGCTGCAGGTTTGCGCGAAGGACGCGTCGAACGCGTACGCGTGGCGGACTCTTTATTGAGTCACCCGAACATGAGCTGACCGCCACCTAAATCGCTTTTTATTGTTGAGTTTAACGGCATCGATCTCGCAATTTAGAGTGACCGGAGGCATCACTCATGGTCAACAAAAAGATCCAGGCAACACTGCTGAGCTTCGCGCTCCTTTTGCCTGCCGGAGGCGCATTCGCGCAGACGCATCATCACTATCGTCATTACCAGCGTCACCACTACAGCCAGACCCGCGGCGCCGTGATCGGAGCGGTTGCCGGCGCGGCCATCGATCATCATCAGCCCATCAAGGGCGCGATCATCGGCGGCCTGCTGGGCGAAGGCGTGCAGTCGATCCGCAACCACAACGCCAAGAAGCACTACTACCGTCACCGCTAACTGAAGCTATGGTGGGGCGTGATGAAACGCCTCACCATCCTGCTCCTCTCCATCGCCACGGTCGCGCAAGCCGCACCACCCTCGCAGCGCTCCGTCATCACCGAGTTCGCCGGCTTCCTGGCGATCCCCAACCTTGCCTCGGATGCGCCCAACATCGCGCGCAACGCCGCTGCGATTCAGGCGATGTTCGAGAAGCGCGGCGCATCGACGCGACTGCTGACGCTTGACGGCGCGCCACCGATCGTTGTCGTCGACATCCCCGCTCCAGGCGCGACACGCACGATCGCCTTCTACGCGCACTACGACGGCCAGCCGGTCGATGTAGCGCAGTGGAAAAGTGCGCCGTGGACGCCGGTCATGCGCGATGCCGCCGGCAACGACGTCGACTGGCGCAACGCCGCGTCGCTGAATCCCGAATGGCGTCTCTACGCACGATCGTCCGGCGATGACAAGGCTCCCATCATCGCCATGGCCGCCGCGCTCGATACGCTGCGCGACGCCGGCCGCAAGCCCAACGTGAATCTCCGCTTCGTTTTCGAAGGGGAAGAGGAAGCCGGCTCGCCGCACCTCGCAGCCTATCTAGAAAAATACCCCGACGTCCTCCGCCCCGATGCCTGGATCCTCTGCGATGGTCCGGTCCATCAAAGCCGCCGCATGCAGCTCGTCTTCGGCGCGCGCGGCGTGGTCGATCTCGAGCTCACGGTTTACGGCCCGGTCAAAGGCCTGCACGACGGCCACTACGGCAACTGGGTCCCCAATCCGATCATCCGCCTCACCCACCTGATCGACTCGATGCGCGACGAGACCGGCCGCATCCTCATCCCGCATTTCTACGATGACGTGAAGCCGTCATCCGCCGTGGAGCAGGATGCGATCGCGAAGATGCCGCCGGTCGAGGCCGACCTAAAGCGCGAGTTCGGGATCGCCGCGACGGAAAGCGACAATCTCAACGAGTCGCTGATGCGCCCCGCGCTGAACGTGCGCGGCATTCAATCCGGCCACATCGGCGCGCAGGCGTCGAACACGCTCCAGACCGAGGCTACTGCATCGCTCGACTTCAGACTCGTGCCCGCCGAAACGCCGGAGTCGATCAAGAAACTCGTCGAACAGCACATTGAATCGCAGGGCTACACGATCGTGCGATCAACCCCCGACACCGCGACGCGTCTTGCGAATCCAAAGCTCGCCAAACTGACCTGGGGCTCCGGCTACCCACCCGCCCGCACGGCGCTCGATCTCCCCCTCTCCCAACAAATCGCCACCATCATGACCACCGCCGGACACGCCCCCGTCCGCGTCCCCACCCTCGGCGGCAGCATCCCGATGTACCTCTTCCAGCAACCCGCCAACACACCCGTCCTGATCCTACCGATCGCCAACCACGACGACAACCAGCACGCGGCAAACGAGAACATCCGGCTGCAGAATCTGTGGGATGGGATTGAGGTGTATGTGGGGCTGTTTGAGGGGTTGAAGTAGAGCGGCGCGAGACTTGATTCATCCGCAGATGGACGCAGATTTACGCAGATGAAAAACCATCTCTTCTATCTGCGTACATCTGCGTCATCTGCGGATTCGTTCCTCATTTCTCAACGTTGCGGGATTGGTCAAAGGGGACGATGATGTCTGCCGTGAAACGTCTCCTGTTCCTGGCGCTTGTGATGACGAGCACGGCCACCCAGGCAGCGACCAGCTTCGATGTTGCGCTGCCGGCGATGGCCATCCGCGACGCGCCGTTCACCTTCACTGTCACCGCGCGCGATGGCAGTGCGGTGGACGCCTCCTACCTCGGGACTGTGCACTTCACTAGCAGCGATCCGGGAGCCACGCTTCCGGCTGATTACACATTCACATCGGGAGACTCCGGCACGCATCAATTTTCGGCCACGATGCCTCATCCCGACCCGCCGTTCGAGCAGCGCGTCACGCGCACGATCACCGCCACCGATGTCTCGAACGGATCGATTCACGGCTCCGGATCGACCGCGGTCTGGTGGGACAGCGACACCGCGCGGCACTTCCACATCGTCGATCCCGGCCCGGTCCCGCGAGGCACACCGTTCCAGACCGAGGTCTGGGCGCTCAACGCCAGCATGGAGCTGGTAACGAGCTTCACCGGGACGGTTCACTTCAAAGGGACCAACGGCCTGACCGTGCCGGCGGATTACACATTCACGCCCGGGGACCAGGGCCAGCACACGTTTACCTTCACGGCGAACAACGGCGGTGAGGCCTTTCTCAGCGTCACTCAGGTCGGCGCTGATTCGTGGGTTGCCGGCTCGCGCGACCTCCAGGCCAACTGTACGCAGCTCACGGCCACGGCGAGCAACGGCGGTCCGGTCTGCCCCGACGAGCACACGTCATCGCTACACGCTACGAGTAACCAGAGCGGCGTCAGATATGAGTGGACGCGCGTCGGATCGATAGTCTGGTCGCTGAATGGACCCGATCAAACGAATATCGGAGCGGGCACCTACAACCTCAGGGTTCAGGACTCCGCGGGTTGCACACGACAGCCCAGACCGTCATCACCACGCAACCGACGATCGATCCCATCATCTCCGCGCCCTCCACGGCCTGCGGAAATGTCCACGCGCAGCTTACGAACCCATCGCCGTTCGCAAACATCGAGTGGCTGGTCGTCAACGGGACCATCGTGAGCGGCCAGGGAACCGCTGATGTGGAAGTGAGTCCGTCCAGCGAGGCCGCATCGGGCGGCTTGTGGATTCGACTCACCGCAACGATGGCGGCCTCGGGCTGCAAGGTCGAAAGCTCCAGCCTGCGGGTCGACCCCTCGACGACGTGGACCTCGAACGCCGAGATCTCCACGGCGGCCACGACGTGCCCTGCATCGTCCGAGGTGGCCTCCGTGGCGAACGAACCGGGAGCAACCTACAGCTGGTCGGTGGCCGGCGGCGCAATCGTCAGCGGCCAGGGGACGAACACGATCCGGTACATGACCAGCGGCGCCGAGGTGACGCTCTCGGTCGTGGTGACAAACGGTCCCTGTTCGAAGAGCGGCAGAAAGGCCGTTCTTTACGATTCGCCATCCGCCTTCGTCGACAGCCAGGCCAATGTTTGCGCCGGCGGCGACGCGACCATCTCCGTGGCCCTCACCGGCAACCCGCCGTTCCGCATCGTCTGGTCGGACGGGACGGTGCAGGACGACATCGTCACCACCACGGCCACTCGTACCGTTTCTCCGCACGACAACACCACCTACTCCATCGCCAGCGTCTCCGACGCTCGTTGCAGCGGCACCGGGCAGGGATCGGCAACGGTGTCCGTGCAGCACCCGGCGAAAATCACCTCCCAGCCCGCGAGCATGTCGATCATGGGCGGAGGCAGCACGACGCTGGAGGTGGCGGCCGGCGGCGATGACGTTCGATTCACCTGGTACCGCGGCGTCGCGCCCGACCGGTCGCAGCCGGTGGTGTCCGGCGCGGTCTCGCGCTTCACCACGCCGCCGCTGACGACCACGACTTCGTATTGGGTCGAGGCCTGGAACGCCTGCAGCAGCGACCAGTCCCGGACCGCGGTCGTCGTCGTGGGCGGCCGCCAGCGAGCGGCGCATCACTGACGGACATCGTTAAACTCACGCGATGTCCAAAGCCCGCCTGGAAACCTTTACCGACGGCGTGATCGCCATTCTGATCACGATCATGGTGCTCGAGTTGCACGTGCCGCATGGCACCGACCTCGGCGCGATGCGGCCGCTGATTCCGACTCTGCTCACCTACACTATGAGCTTCATCTTTCTCGGGATCTACTGGAACAACCATCACCACATGTTTCACGCCGTCGATCAGGTCAACGGGCGGATTCTGTGGGCGAACATGCACCTGCTGTTCTGGTTGTCGCTCGTTCCATTCGTCACCGGATGGATGGGCGAGAACAACTTCGCCTCGCTGCCGACGGCGATCTACGGCTGCGTGATGCTGCTCTCGGCCATCGCCTACACGATTCTGGTTCACGCGATCATCGCCCATCAGGGAGAACACTCGAAGCTGCGCGCGGCGATCGGCAGCGACGTCAAGGGCAAGATCTCCGCGGCCCTCTACGTTGTCGCCGTCCCCTCGGCGTTCGTTCAGCGATGGATCGCCTTCGCCATCTACGTGACCGTTTCGCTGATGTGGCTCGCGCCCGATCGGCGGATCGAGAAGAAGGTCGAATCAGGCGTTCTTCCGAACCACGAGGGTCACCGGCCGGAGTGAGCCCATGGTCAGAATCGTCAGCAGGAGCGATGCGCTGGCCGATCCGACCGATTTCGACGTGCAGCCGTTCGCGGCGAAGCTGGCCGCGTACTCGCGGCCGTGGCGAATGTCATCGATAACTGCTTCGCCTCCCGGTTTGAGCACGCGTGAGATCTCGGCGATGGCCTGCCGGCGTCCGGCTGCGTCGTAGATGTTGTGGATGGCAGCGCAGGAGACGATGACGTCGAAGGTGGCGTCGGGGAACGGGATCTTGCGCATGTCCGCGGTCTGCACGTCGACGCGATCGGCCACGCCTTCTCTCGCTGCATTCTCCATCGTCGATTCGGGGCGATTCCCCGAAAGATCCTCGGCCTGCCAGAGATCGATGCCCGAGGCCATGCCGGTGGTGAGCCGTTGGGCGGCGCCGATCAGCATCAGACCGCGGCCGCAGCCGAGGTCGAGAACACGCTCGTTGCCCGTCCATTGCACGGCGTCGAGCAGCTTTTCACGATCGCGGATCTTGCCGATCCTGCTGTCGTACAACATCCAGATCGCCATCAGCAGGCAGGTCGCGGCGGGCCAGATGGCGATGTGGCCGAGGGGAAGATGAATGCCGCCCGCGGACAGATCGCCCGACCACCAGCCGAGCCGCATCGTCAGCCACAGCAGAAAGCCGAGCACAGCCACGATCAGGAGATTGCGGATCACGCCGGGCGCGTCGACGCCGTAGTCGGGAGCCTTAACTGTGTCTGATGTGTTCATGGTCAGACTGTAACTGATGTGGTAGAAACTCCGGCCCTAGGAGCTATCAAGAATGAAAACGATTGCCACAGTTGCCGCCGTCCTTTTGCTGTCCATTGCCTCGTTCGCCGCCGACGCGCCCACCCCTCCCACCGAGGGTAGCGCGGCGCCGAAATTCAACCTGCCCAGCCAGGATTCGCCGAGCGTTTCGCTCGATCAGTTCAAGGGCAAATGGGTCGTCCTCTACTTCTACCCGAAAGACTTCACCAGCGGCTGCACGCTCGAAGCGCACAACTTCCAGCGCGACCTCGCCAAGTACGAAGCGAAGAACGCCGCCATCGTCGGCGTCAGCGTCGACACGGTCGATTCGCACAAAGGCTTCTGCACCAAGGAAGGGCTCAACTTCAAAGTGCTGGCGGACACGAACCACACCGTCTCCAACTCGTACGGCTCGGTGATGGACTATCAGGGAACGACCTACTCCGCGCGCAACACGTTCCTCATCGATCCGTCGGGCGTGATCCGCAAGGTCTACCTGAAAGTGAAGCCGGCCACGCACAGCGACGACGTGCTGGCGGACCTGGAGACTCTGCAAGCGAAGAAATAGCTGGTAAGGTGCGGTCCGGAGGCTTTCATGTCAAAGATCAATGGAGACAAGGCGCGCACCGCCATCGAGCAGCGCCGCCGCACCGCCCAGCGCGCGAAGGATCGTGCCCGCCGCGAGGAAATCGCCCAGGCGGCGGCCGCACATCCGGCCGCAAAAAAGAAAAACGCGAAGTAACGAGAATGTAGGTCGATGACCTGCCTTCTCATTGTCGATGATGACCCTGACATAGGGCTCGGCCTGGCCGTCGCGCTCGAGCGCGACGGCCGCCGCATCATCGTCTGCCGCGATCTCGAATCGGCGCAGATCATGCTCAACGCCGAGCCGGTCACGGACATCGTCACCGACGTCAAACTCTCCGGCCCGTTCCGCTTCGAAGGGCTCGACTTCATCACCGAGATCCAGCGCGTGGCTCCGGCGGCGCGCGTGATCCTGATGTCAGGTCACATTACGGACGAGATGGAAGCCGAGGCCCAGCGCCGCGGTGCGGACGCGGTGCTGTCCAAGCCGTTCGCGAGCGATGTGCTCGAGCCGCTGCTAACCGTTCCGGCCGAGGCCACGCCGCCGTCGTTGACGATCGTTCCGACGATGAACGAGATTCTGGCCAGCGGCGAACTCCGTCCGCGCTTCCAGCCGATCGTGTCGCTCGCCGGCGGCACGTTGCACGGCGTGGAGTCGCTGGCGCGCTACCGTGCGGGCGGTCCGTTCACCCGGCCCGATCTCCTTTTCGACTATGCCGCGCGCCGGCACGAAGTGGCCCGCCTGGAGGCGGCCTGCATCGAGGCGACGATGCGCGAGGCGAAAGTGTTTCCCACGTCGCTGACGCTGTTCATGAATGTCCATCCCGCCGCACTCGATGACATGGGCGTCGTTCTGGCACTTGAGTCTGCGTCCCGAAAATCAGCGATCGACCTCAGCCGAGTCGTTCTCGAGATCACCGAGCAGCAGGAGATCCGCCAGCACGCCGCCCTCTTCGAGTCGATCGACCGTCTCCGCGACCTCGGCGCGCGCTTCGCCTTCGATGACGTCGGCGTGGCGTATTCGCATCTGCCGCTGATCGAGCGCATCCGTCCGACGTACCTGAAAATCAGCCAGCTCTTCGGAACACTGTTCGAAGCCGACCCAACTCGGACGAAGATCGTCCGCAACCTCGTGGCATTAGCCGAGGAGTTCTCGTGCGCAATCATCATCGAAGGGGTCGAGGACCAATCGACCGCCGACGCGGCGAGAGAAATGGGGATCGAGTTCGGGCAGGGGTATCTGTTCGGTAGGGCGGAGGATGCGGGGTAGACGCTACGCCTCGCGCCGGATCATCGCGTAGATCGTCGGAGTCACCACCAGCGAGAGCATCAACGCGAACAGCAATCCTCCGATGACGCAGATCGCGAGCGGCTGGAGGAGCTCGGAGCCGGAACCGAGCGCCAGGGCCAACGGGAGCATCCCGAGCATGGCGGCAAGAGACGTCATCAGCACCGGGCGGAAGCGGCGGCGGCCGGAGCGGCGGAGGGCGGTGGTGAGGTCTTCGCCGGAGCGGAGGTGGTCTTCGACGGTGTCGAGCATGAGGATGCCGTTTTTCGAGACGATACCGACGACCATGATCAGGCCCATCATCGAGACAACGTTGAGCGTGGTGTGCGTGATGAGCAGCGCCATCAGGCTGCCGGAGAGCGCCAGCACGGCGCCGGCGACGATGGCGGTGGGATGGGCAAACGATCGGAATTCGACGACGAGCACGAGGAAGACCAGGGCGATGGCAAGGCCGAGGGCGACCAGGAGCTCGCGGAAGGAAGCCTGCTGTTCCTGAAAGAGGCCGCCGTATTCGATGGTCGTTCCGGCGGGGAGATGAATCTGGCTGGCCAGTCGCGATTGGATGTCCTTGATCGCTGAGCCGAGGTCGCGGCCTTCGAGGCGGGCGGTGACGGAGACGGATTGCCGCAATCCTTCGCGATGAATCTCGGTCTGGCCGGCGTCGTAGTTGATCGTGGCGATCTGATCGATGCGCACATACGTATTCGACGACGGCGCGCGGATCGGAAGCGCGCGCAGGTCGTCGAGCTGCGGACGTGGGCCGCCGAGGAGCACGCGGACGCCGGTGGCGCGTCCGTGCTCGATCACGTTCGAAACGACTTCGCCGCCGAGGGCGGTGGTCATCGCCTCGTTCACATCGGCGGCAGTGACGCCGTAGAGCGCCGCGCGCTGCGGATCGATCTGGAAGATGACCGCGGGGCCGCTGACGACGATGCCGTTGAACACGTCGACGACACCATCCACTTTGCCGATCGATGCCGCGATCTCCTCGGCGGCACGGCGGAGGGCGGCGGCGTCTTCGCTGAAGATGCGGATCTCGATCGGCTCGGGGGAGCTGACCAGATCGCCAATCAGATCGGAGAGGATGCCGAGGAACTCGACGCGCAGGGCCGGTTCGGTGGTCTCGATCTTGTGCCGCAGTTCTTTGGTCACGTCTTCCGTCGACGCGTTGTCCTTCAGTTTGACCGCGAAATCGCCGGTGTTCGGCTCGGTCACGCCGGCCAGCCCAAGCTGTAGTCCGGTTCGCCGCGAGTAGCCATCGACCTCTGGCGTCTCCTTCAGCATCGCCTCGACGTGGCGCAGCATCCGGTCGGTCTCATCGAGCGAAGCACCCGGCGGCGCGACGTAATCGAGGATGAAGCCGTGTTCCTCGAACTCCGGCAGAAACTCCGAGCCGAGGCCTTTGTAGATGGCGAAGGTGAGCACGGCAACGACGCTGATGACGATGAGGACCAGCCCGCGCCGCGCCAACGCGTGCGCGAGCAGCCATTCGTAGCCGTTGATGAGACGCGTGAGTAGCGGCCCGTTCTCTTCGTGGTCATGGTCGCGAGGCCGCACACGAATGAATCGTTCGGCCAGCACCGGCGTGAACGTCAGCGCCAGAAAGAGCGATGTCAGCAGCGCGACGCTCATCGTCAGCGCCAGCGATCGGAAGAAGACGCCGGTGATGCCGGTGAGCAGCGCCAGCGGAAGGAAAACCACCACCGGCGTGATGGTCGAACCGATGATCGGGCCGGAGATTTCGCTGATGGCGTTGTGCACCGCTTCCAGGCGCGACTCGCCGCGGGTCATGTGGGTGTAGATGTTCTCGACGACGACGATGGCGTCGTCGATGACCAGACCGATGGCCGCGGCCACGCCGCCGAGCGTCATCAGGTCGAAGCTCAGCCCGACGATCCACATGGCCACGAAGGTGACCAGTACCGTGACCGGGATGACCAGCGTGGCCACGAGTGTGGTTCCCCAGTTGCGCAGGAAGCCGTAGAGGATGGCCACGGAGAGCAGGAGGCCGATGAAGATGGCGTCGCGCACGGAGGCGACGGAGCTGCTGACGAGGAGCGACTGGTCGTAGTACGGCTTGACCTCGACGTCACGCGGGAGCTGTTTTTTCAGTCGCGCCAGCTCGCTCTTCACGCGATCGGCGACGGAGATGATGTTCGCCGTCGGCTGCCGCAGGACGTTGAGCAGCACGGCAGGCCGGCCGTCGGCGGTGACGATGGTGAAGCGCGGTTCGAGGCCCGGCGTGACCGTGGCCACGTCTCCGATCCGGACAGGAACGTTGTTGATGGTCGTGACGACGATGGCGGCGAGATCATCAATCGTTGAGGCCTGCCCGCTGACGAGGGCCAGTTCGAGTTGATGGTTTTCGTTGATGAGACCGGGCGAGTCGATGACGTTGGCGTTCTTGACGGCGTCGGAAACCTGCTGCAGCGAGACGCCCCGCGCTTCGAGGCGAGCACGATCGACGAGGACGTGATACTCGCGCAGCTGCCCGCCCTGAACCTGCACACTGGCCACCCCCTCCACCCGCGCCAGCGGCGGTTTCAACGTCACCTCGGCGAGATTGCGCAGCGTGCCGGGATCGCGTTTCGGAGAGGTGATGCTGTAGCCGATGATCGGGAAAACGGCGAAGGTGAGCCGGTCGGCGCGCTCAATGCTCGATCCGGGCGGAAGCGTAGCGGCGAGCTGCGAGACCTTGGCCTGCACGATCTGCAGCGTCTGCACGATGTCCGTCCGCCAATCGAAGAAGAGATCGATCTCCGACGAGCCGCGCGCGGTGGTCGACTTGATGCGCGCGACTCCGGGGATGCCGCTCATGGCCTCTTCGACCGGCCGGGTGACGGAGACGAGCGTCTGCTGCGCAGGAGCGACGCCGTTCTCGGCGACGACGATGATGCGCGGGAAGTCGGTCTGCGGAAAGAGCGCGCGCGGGATGCGCGCCAACGCGATCAGGCCGCCGACCGACAGCAGGGCGATGACGAGCAGCACCGCGCGCTTCTGATTGGAAATGGCCCGACCGAGGTTCATCAGTCCTTTTCCGCCGGCGCTGCTGCTTTCGGCGCCGCGTCCGCGTTCTGCACCTTCGTGCCGTCGGGCAGGCCGTAGTTGCCTTCGATGACGACGGTCTCGCCGCCGTGCAGGCCGGAAGTGATCTGCGTTCGCTCACGCGAGTGCGCACCGGTAGTGACCTTGACCTCGTGAGCAACAGATTTGTCGTCAACGACCATGACCGTGCCGCTGTTAGCGTTGGTGGCATCGAGCGTGACGGCGGCGGTGGGGACGACGACGGCATTCGACACGTTGGCGCTTTGCACGATCACGCGCGCGGTGCTGTTGGGACGAAGGCGGCCGTCGGGATTGGGAAGGGTAATCCAGAGCTCGACGGCGCGGCTCTGCGGATCGGCGGCGTTACCGACGAGACTGACCGTCCCCTGCAACGTGACGCCGGGCATGGAGTCGGGCTGAATGCTGGCGCTGTCACCGGCGTGTACATGCGTCGCGGCATCGATCGACAGCGGCGCTTTGACGATGACCGAGGAAGTGTCGGCGATGGTGAGCATCTTCGTTCCGGCGGTGGCGAAGTCGCCCTGATAAAGAAACTGATCGCCGATGACGCCGTCGAACGGCGCGCGGATGGTGGCGTAACCCGCCTGCGCGGTGAGCGAGGCCAGATGGCCGGCGGCCTGCTGCTCTTTGCTGCGCGCGGTAGCGAGGTCGGAAGGATTGGTAGTTGCCTGATGCAGCGACGCCGCCCGCTCCGCCAGCCGCAGATCATCCTCGGCTTTGCTGACATCGAGCTGCGAGGCTTCGAAATCTTTTTTCGAGATGCCGCCCTGGTCGTACAGAGTTTTCCTGCGCTCGAAGATCTTGCGGGCGTTGTCGAGCGTGCCTTGCGCGTCGTGAACGGCCTTCACATCCTGGGCGGTGGTCAGCGGGATCGCTCCCTGGCCGGTGTTTTTCACGCCGATTTCGGCCTCGCGAAGGGCGGCGGCGGCTTCGGCCTGTTGCGCGGTGAGATCGCGCGACTCGAGAACGGCCAGCACTTCGCCGCGTCGAACGACGCGATTCTTCAGCAATCCCATCTGCGCGATCGGAGCGCTGATTTTCGGACTGATGGTCGCTTCCTGCCGCGCGCTGATCGTGCCGGCCAACTCGAGCGGCTGCGTGATCGGGCCGACTTCCGCTTTGGCCAGGCGCACGCTGACGATTGGCTGCTCGGTTTCCTCGTCCGCGCTGCGGCGATTCCAGCACCAGCCGGCGACGAGGAGGATGACTACGCCGAGGGCGGCGGCGAGCTGCACGCGCCAGCGGCGCCACAGCGGCGGTTTGGCGTTGATGTCGATGTCCGTCATTCTCCGGCGGCCTCCTGCAGATGCGCGCGGGCGATCTCGAAATCGAACAACGCCTGCTGATAGTTGGTCCGCTGCTGCGCGAGCGTGGTGAGGGCGTCAGTCACTTCAAGGATCGGCGCCTCGCCGGCGCGGTAGCGGGCGATGGAGATGTCGACGTTGCGCTGCGCGTCGGTAACGGCGCTGCGGGCGTTGTCAACGCGGCGGATGGCGGTGAGCGCTTCTTCATGCGCTGCCGCGAACTCCTGCTCGACCTCGCGGCGGGTGATGGCCAGCTGGTTCTCCGCCGCCTGTGCCTTGAGCTCGGCCTGCCGCTGCCTGGCGCGGCCGATTCCCCAGTCGAAGATCGGGAAATTGAGATTGGCGACGGCCAGGTAGCCGCGATGCTCGCGGATCACCGAGGGATCGAGGGATGGCGAGTCGAACCCTTCGTCGAGCGAATAGGTCAATCCCGGCAGCCGGCCGGCGCGTGCGACGCCGACGTCGGATCGCGCAGCGCGCAGTTGCGCATCGGCCTGCATCAGTTCCGGGCGGCGCGCGATCATCGCGGAGGTGAAGCGTTCGACGTCGGCTGCGCCAGGTTGCGGCGTGAGCTCTGCAACCGTCAGCGGCTCGGGCGCGCGAACGCCGGTGAGGATGCGCATGGCGGCGAGCGCTTGCGATTCCTGCAAGCGCGCCTGTTCGACATCATCGCGACGTTGCGCGGTCTGGAGCCGCGCGCGGATGACATCGACCTCAGCAAGCTCGCCGCCGCTGTGCTGCAGCGTGGTCACGCGCTCGAATTCTTCCGACGCTTTCAGCGTCTCCTCGGCGCTGCTCCGTTTTGCGGTGGCCAGGCCGAGGCCGAAGTAGGCCTCGCGCACGCCGCGGATCAGCGCGCGGCGGGCGATCTCCGTCTCCGCGTGCGCCGCGGCCAGCAACGCGCGGCTGCGCGTCACGACGGCGCGCATGCCGAAGTCGAGCGAACCTTCGACGCCGAGGAGGTTTTGATATTCGCGAACAGCGTTCTGAGCGATGAACGACGGATCGGTCGATCCAGGCTTGAGAGGCTTGTTGTAGGTGGCGGTGAATGAATCGCGCAGCCGCGGCAGCAACGCGCCGCGCGTCTGCGTCAGATCCAGCGCCGCAGTCTGTTCGTCGATGAGCGCCTGCTGGTAGGCGCTGGCCTGGCGCAACGCCGCCTGCGTGGCGTTCTCGATCGTCATCGGCGTCTGCGCGGAGGCGCTGCCGGCGACGAGGAGAAGAATCAATGCCGTAGAAACGGGGCGCATGGTCGACGGGCGATCTTACCGTTTCCCCATGAAGCCTCGATGAACGGAAACGACAAGAGTGTTCGCTCGTAGCGCGTCTATTGCCGCCGAGCCGGCGGCGGTCCAGCCGTCGAGCCGACGGCGCTACGCTTACGCTTGCTGACTACCTTACCGTGAACGACGCTCTCGCCAGCAGCGGGTCGTTGCCGTAGTAGATCTTCAGGTTCTGGCCCTTGTCCGTCACCGTCAGCGAGGCGATGCGCCAGGTGCCGCGGGCCCAGTTGGTGCCGAGACGGATCGTGCCGACGTAGGTGTTGCCGTCCCGCTGCTGGAAGGAGAAGAACTGGCCGCTGGAACTGCTGCCCGGTCCGACGATCTGCGCGCTGACGCCGCCGACGCCGCAACTGTCGTCGGAAACGACGGCGGTAACTTCGATGACCGGCTCGTCGCGGCCCATGAAGATCTGATTCTTGCTCAGCGAAACCCCCTGCAGCACGGGCGGCGTGTTGTCGCAACTGTCGCCAGCGATATTCAACAGGATCCCTGCCACGGCCGGGTTGTTGTCCGCTCGGGCGGTGCTGAAGTTGCTGGCGTTGTCCTGCATCTGCACCTGTTCGAGTGTCCAGTCGCCGCAATCGAGACACTGCGGCGGGAAGATGTCGCACGTCCAGGTGTCGTTCTGCCCTTTCACGCAGCCGACGCCGATGCGGGCCAGCTTCGAAGGACTGAGGAAAACGGCGGCCACCAGGTGAACGCCCGACTTCTCGTCCTGCGCGTCGACGTAGAGCGTGTTGTGCTCGCCGGCGCGCATGGCCCGGCGGTCGAGCCAGACGTTGTGCAACGACGGCGGCGTCGAGTCGGACTGCGAAGAGACCACCTTCAGCGTCGCCGTCGGCGGCAGGCTTCCCTGCGCGTAGCTGAGCGTGACCGAGTTCGTGGCCATGTCGCTCATGGTCAGGAAACTCACCTTCCAGGTCCCCTCCTCCGCTTTTTCGGGGATGTGGATGCGGCTGAGGTAGCGCGTGGTCTCGCCCTCGCGCTGCTGCGCGAAACCCTGCACGGCCTTGCCGGTCGGGCTGGTGAGCGTGCCGGAGATGCCGCGGATGCCGGAGAGGTCGTCGGTAGCGGTGATGACGAGCGTGGTGTCGCCGCCGTCCTGAACGCTGGGCGGATCGAAGGCGATGGCGAGGAGCTGCGGCGGAACGGTATCGGAGTTGGGATCGTGCGGATCGTTCGAGGGCGGAGTCTTCGGCTGCGTGCCTGGGCCGGGTTGCGACGACGCCATCGGTTTCGAGCTGAAGGCGTTGGCGATCGGCTGCAGGAGCTTGGAGATGATCCCCTGCGGTTTCGCGGCCGGCGGTGTCGGAGCGGGCTTGACCGAGGCCGGCGCGGGCAATGGCGAGGTCGAGGCCGGCTTCGGAACGCCGAGGGCAAGCAACTCGCGGAAACGCTGGGCGCGGGAGACGGCGGCTGAGGAAGAGGATGCCTTCCCTGGCGCCGAGGACTGGTTGCCGTCGGCCGGAAGGGGGACGAAGCCTGTTCTCGAGGAGCTCCTGCCGTTCGCCGGAGCCGTGGCCGATCCCGAGGCGGGAGACGACGAATCGGTCGGCGTCTTCACGGTGTACGAGCGGACGCGGACCACCAGCGCCGCCGCGAAGGCGACGGACAGCAGGGTCAGGAATACGGACAGAAAGGAGATCTGGACTCGCCGGCGCACGCGGGAACCTTCAATTGACAACGCCCGGAACAGCGAGGGTGAAGGGCGCGATTTCCGCCCGGAAGGTTTCTCCGCTGTTCAGCCGCATCATGTAACCGCCCTGCATCGAGCCCATCGACGTCCGCAGCGGGCAGAAACTGGTGTATTCGAAGGATCCGCCCGGCTCCAGCAGCGGCGTTTCGCCGACCACGCCGGCGCCTTGCACCTTCTCCACGTTCCCGTCGGAATCGGTGATGACCCACTCGCGACTGATGAGCTGCGCCGGCTCGTCGCCATCGTTCGTGATCACGACGTGATAGGCGAAGAAGAAGTAGCTCTCCTTCGGATCGCTCCGCTCCTCGACGTACACGCTCTCGACCTGGATGCGGATGTTGCGGGTGGTGGTGTCGGACATGTGGTTGCTTGGTTGCTTGGTTGCTGGGTTGCTTGGTTGCTTGGTTGCTTGGTTGCTTGGTTGCTTGGTTGCTGGGTTGCCAAGTTGCCGGGTTGCCAAGTTGCCCGTTTGAAATTGCCGAGTGACTTTATCATTCGGCGCCGCCTGTTCCGGCAACTCGGCAACCTGGCAACTCGGCAACCCAGCAACTCAGCAACCCAGCAACCCAGCAACCCAGCAACTCAGCAACTCAGCAACCCAGCAACCCAGCAACCCAGCAACCCATCAACCATGTTCATCACCTTCCTCGCCATCGCGGCCCTCCAAAGCCCGCCGCCGCCCGACCCAGCGATCTCCACGATCGTCATTCCGATCCGGACCTCACTGGCGCCGCTGCTGCCGCAGCTGGAGTCGCAGGTGCCGAAGAACCTTTCGAAGACGGACGACTACGAGCTCGATCCGAAGAAAGAGTTCGGGATGAAGTACCGCGTGGCGCGCGATCCGATCGTGCTCAACGTCATCGGCAGCGGCATTCACGCCATGACCACGGTCCACTACGCGCTGGAAGGCTGCCGGCGGACGCAGAAGCCGTTCAGCGGCGAGATCGTGATGGCCCTGCATCTCCTGCGGTTTCGGCGA